>Ga0208196_1000004_pt1 | contig 497798 bp, 405 predicted proteins | sample AD_JPNNA7_MetaG_FD_184443 | JGI IMG/M metagenome (GOLD analysis project Ga0208196, IMG submission 184443) | Active sludge microbial communities of municipal wastewater-treating anaerobic digesters from Japan - AD_JPNNA7_MetaG (SPAdes) (version 2) | ecosystem: Engineered > Bioreactor >...
GTAGAGCAGGCAGTGGACAAGGCGCTGGACGCCGCCCGCCGCACCGCCACCGATGCGGCCCGGCACCTCAGCCCGGACGCCCTTCAGCAAATCGCTACCGCGGCTGATGATATAATTAAAAGGCTAGAGAAAGCCCCAAACAGGGGAGTCGAGTGGGTTCCGGAAACACCAACTACCAAAAATCCTTTTGTTCGGGATTATCAATCCTCCGCTCCTGGTGCGCGTTCCAATATCGCAACTCAGAAACCGGAAGTACCTGCCCTCCGTTACTACAATCCCAACCCCAACGGTCGGAATAAGGTGCGCTTCGACGGGATGGAAGACAACATCTTAATCGATCGGAAATGGTCAGTAACCAGTAAATCCAAACAGTTGGATGATCTTAAACGTATGAGTGAGGCCCTTCGGCAAAATCCAGGGTATTGCGGGCGGATTGAGGTACCAACACAGGCCATCGCTAACCGGACTCAGAGAATACTAGACAGTCAGGGTATTAAAAACATTGAGGTAAAGGTGGGACCTCCACAATGAACTACCAAATAATGATCCGTTCAATTCCCAAAGATACTATTCCAGAAGTCCATAGCCGTATAATCAGTGTTATGAATGGAATTCCGAAGCCATGGGGATTTGAAGGAGACGGCGGGCCATCTGTTCCTGATTGCGGAAAGGGTCTGCTTGCCCAAGTAAAGTTGCTCAAATATCTAGGTCCAGGAGTCCGGGGATCTATCGTATATAACTACCGGGGTTGTCAAGGCGATGATGACATGTACGACGATTTTATGGTTCTGGAGTTCAATCCTGCAAAACATCAATATTCTGAGTTGCTGAGATCCATTCTTCCCCGATATATCAAAGCTTTTCCAGCTTATCTGGCATTTATCCGTGATGATGATTGGATTTTGATCGACAGGGAGGAAATGTTAAAAACTGCACCAAACCGCCGCACTTCAGTTCATCGCATCTACCCTGTTCATTATTTTAATGACCTTCTCTGCCTGAGAGCATTCAAAAAAACACCTGCAGAATTAATTAAATTATTGTCCGGTGAGTGCGAACATATTGAGCTTATGAATAGCGGTGTCTACCTTATCGCAACCAGCAAAATAATCGGCCTTGAAGAAGCAAACCAAATTAACGATAGGCTCTTGAAATTAATAAGATAAAGCAAGTTTTCCACCATGTTTAACATGATTCACTGAATTATTTGTAAAAATGCTTATCTTGTTCATATTATTAGGCGTAGATAGCTTTTTCTGATTTATATTTACATGAAATTTCAACAGCTTTTCGCAATATTAACTTTTCATTGGTAAAAAATCAATCCGGTGGGAAGTTTTATCATTTTTGAACGATTTGGCGGCAGTTCTCAACCGCGAGGATTAAATGTCCGACAATGGGGATAAATCCCTCGCCTTCAGGCGAAAACTTGAGTTAGACTTCGGCCATGGAGCAATACCGGACGTCGGCGCACACGCGCTATGATCTGAAAAACCATTTTGTGTGGATCACGAAGTATCGGAAAGGGATCCTGCAAGGAGCGGTCGCCCTACGGTTGCGAGAAGTGGTGCGGGAGGTATGCCAGACGAACGAGGTCGAGATTCTGCAAGGGCACATCAGCCGGGATCACGTGCATTTGTTTGTGTCGGCGCCGCCGCACATGTCGCCGAGCAAGATCATGCAGTATGTGACAGGGAAGAGTTCGCGCAAGCTGATGATGGAGTTTCGGCATATCCAGAAGGCGTTTTGGGGGTGGCATATCTGGGGGCGGGGGTACTTTGTCGCCAGCTCGGGCACGGTGACGGATGAGGTGATTCAGGAGTACATCCGGTTGCAGCAGGAGGGGGAGCCCAAAGATGGCGGCGAGAATTTTCGAGTCGAGGAAGGCTGACATCGGCTTCAGCCGGTGGCAGCCGGCATGGATCCCTCAAGCCCTCGCCTTCAGGCGAGGGTGATTGACTTTTTGCAGAAGTGTTACATATGGGCGCTGAGCGCTCCTGCAACTTCTTCATTCGTCACCTGCCTGAAAATGACCCAAGGAGATCTCAGAGTCGGATCTTCCAGATCCAGATTGTTGACAGGTACGGTCTTGCGACAGCCTTTGCGTACCTCGGAGAAGATGACGTGTCACTCGTGGTCGACGCTTACCCAGTGCCTGACCAGGTCCTGACAGCGGCCAGGACTCTGAAGCCTGGTGGATCTCGCTTTATTGACTCTTCAGGTAATGGAGTCCTACCCAAGAACCTGCCATTAAGCGGAATTTGAAAAGTTGTCTATTTCAGCAACTCGAGGATCTCTGGTTATCAGCCTGATAAGTGTTGTTTAATGCATTCGAGGATTAACATGGCCGAGTCCCTGATGCCTTAGGCGTTCTTGGGGAAGCCTTTAAGGAAAAATGCGCCATTGCGTGGACATCGATGGCGATCCTCGTGAACAGCACCATCAAATCGGATGATAAGGTGACATCGGTGTCGAAGCCGAAAACATAGATAAAAGTCAGAGCATGTTTACCGAAAGCCAGTGCTTTAGCTGACCCGAGTTCGAAGCACCCCTAGGCGCCGGGGAGTAGCTCCGGCGCCGTCACAGCGTCGTATTTCGACGACACCTGGGGCAACTACCGCGAGCTGGATCTTTCCAACCCGGCCGCTCCTGACAAGCTGGCCGATCCAGACGATCCGGCGGACCCCGATCCAGCCGGCTGGTTTGCCTCACCCGACCTCGGCCCCGACGGCCTTTACGCCTGGGAATCCTACCTGGCCAGCATTCAGTCAGCCTATGATCGGACGAACCCCGAGCCTCCAGCCTCGAGCCTCGCCGTCTGGAACCGCCTCACCTACACCGGCCACGAGCTCGACCCCGAGACGGGGCTCTACTACTTCAAGGCCCGCTTCTACGACCCCGAGCTCGGCCGCTTCGCCTCCGCCGATCCGTACCTCGGCGACACGCTGACCCCGCCCAGTCTGCACCGCTACCTCTACGCCTACGCCAGCCCGCTGCACTACGTCGACCTCACCGGCTATTACAGCGTGCGTGCGGTGGGCGACGATCACCTGGTGGTGGCGGTGGACCGGCTGGATGCGGCCCGGGAAAGCCAGATCGCCGGGTCATCCGTCACCGATTTGCTCCAGTGGTACGAGCTCGAGGAATCGACCGAGCGCCGGCAGTTCCTGGCGCAGCTCGGTGCACTCAATCCATGGATGATCACGGAGCGGGGATGGGCCGGCCGGGAGTTCCGCGCGGGCCGGAAGGTGATCCTGCCATCGGGATATGCTGTCTCCGCCGCCGGGAAACAGCACCTGACGGACTACCTGATCGCGCAGCACGAGGCGAACCGGTCCTACGGGGCGAAGGTGGGCGCGGCGGTGCGCGAGCGGGTGTCGGAAGGGGCGGTGATGGGACTGGCCTGGCTGGCGGTGACGCTGGGGGCGGACCCGGCGGGGTGGGCCGATGACGCCATCACCATCGCCGGCGAGTTAGGGAGATTACTCGATGAGCGGTCACTCCGCCAGGCCGCGGTGATGGCGGGGTATACGGCGGCGGCCGTCCTGCCGGCGGCATCGACGCGGGCGGTGAAGGCAGTAGAGCAGGCAGTGGACAAGGCGCTGGACGCCGCCCGCCGCACCGCCACCGATGCGGCCCGGCACCTCAGCCCGGACGCCCTTCAGCAAATCGCTACCGCGGCTGATGATATAATCAAAAGGCTAGAGAAAGCCCCAAACAGGGGGCCAAATTTAGCTCGACAATTGGGACGAGAGGGAGAAGACTCGGCAGGTATTGTACAGAGTGCTAAACAGCGTATTCCCTCTGTCACTCGGACTGGCCATTACCGAATTCCGGATGAGCTGACAGAGGTTACTCTCCGCGAAATAAAAAATGTAATAAAGCTAAGCAATACTTCCCAGTTGAGGGATTTTCTTGCGCATGCTCAGGCGACTGGGCGAACATTTATACTCGAGACAAGGGCAACCACAAAAATCAGCAGTCCGCTTCAGGAATTAATTGATAGAGGTCTTATTGTGCACAGGGTTATAGGGGAATAAGTATGTCGCACTTCAAAATTGAGATGTTCACAACGCGGAGTTTGGTAAGTAACGATTGCGCGGAAAAAGTGTACCAGATTCTTAGTTCATGGGACTTCCCGCCTGATGTATTCAGTGAATACGAACCAGTCCGTCAAAAGTGGTCAATGAAGGACACCTTCATTGCCGCGTGGAACCAACAAGGCCGACAATTTTTAGGACAGATTCTTATTCGCCGGAAATGTCGTCTTGCCTATAATGCAGAAATTCTGTTTCAGTTTGGCCCGAATCGAAAACAGGACAACAGACCCCCTTATCACTGCATCTCTGTTTATCGCGTCAAGGAATCACATTGCACGCGAGCGTCCAGGGAAAAACTTGTTAGTCTGGGGGATCGATTTTTCACTGAACTCGAAATGGATTACGGATACATCTGTCTGAGCAACGAGTATGAGTCGAAAAACATTCTAAAGAACGTCCCGCATGCTGATGGTACAATCGAACCCCGCAAAGTTATTGGAATGAACTGGCCACAATGTATTCCGGGACTGTATTGGATAAACTATTTCGGCCGATCTTATTTAGAACAGGGATTTGCGAAAAGAGCGTTTGATTCGTATTCCTCAAACATGACGAGAGTCGGTAGTGGTATTCGTTTCAAGACAAACGACGAACCGCGATTCTTCGAATCTGCGGGAGGCGCCGCCGCCGAACGCGAAATGCGCGATGCATTGGGAGAAAAATGGTTTTTCGATCAAGGGGTTAATCGTGAATGCCTTTCTATTGACGTATCCCTTGATCAACTTCGTTCTCCATAACCCTTTGAGCAAGGGCTTTGGATAAGAGTCGTCGTTTGCAAAAACGCAATCCGGAGGAGAACGGTAACAATAATGTATGATATTCAGTCGGTGGAGGATGCTGTCTGAAGTGTGAGCGAGCTTGGAGAGTAGGTAAAAACGGGGTACGGGGTGTGGGGTACGAAAAAACGGTGTCCATCGTCAGGTGATTTTATTCGGAAACTGCTTGGTGGGCAAAGTTCGGCTGGCCGGAACTTGTTGACTTCTGCAATATTAATGCAACACAGGAGTCAAGGAGGACACAAGTATGCGACTAAAAGGTTCAGCTGTCAACGGTCAGTTGAAAATGTACCAATATGGGTCATTAGAAAATGTATCAATGCCCGAATCGGCGCCCTGGCGGAATCGTCAGGCGTCAGCCCTCCGGACAAGTCACTGAAACCGGTCGATGCCATTTGGGGCACGGTGCTTCTTGCTGCCGAACCGGCACGAGCAGACGGCAAGTCATTTTCGGAGTGTGGTGATGAGGCGCCCGGTCCGAGGCGCCGATTTTCGGGATGCTCCGGGCGACGAATCACCGCTGTGAAAGGTACAACCGTACGCCGCGTTCGTCGAATGCGCGCCGACGAACCTTTGTTGACGGTTTGAGTGCAATCGGCCGCGCCGCATTTTCCTTGCGTCCCGTGCCAGGATTCAGTCAGCCTATGATCCGACGAGCCCCGAGCCTCCGGCCTCGAGCCTCGCCGTCTGGAACCGCCTCACCTACACTGGCCACGAGCTCGACCCCGAGACGGGGCTCTACTACTTCAAGGCCCGCTTCTACGACCCCGAGCTCGGCCGCTTCGCCTCCGCCGATCCGTACCTCGGCGAAGCGCTGACCACGCCCAGTCTGCACCGCTACCTCTACGCCTACGCCAGCCCGCTGCACTACGTCGACCTCACCGGCTATTACAGCGTGCGTGCGGTGGGCGACGATCACCTGGTGGTGGCGGTGGACCGGCTGGATGCGGCCCGGGAAAGCCAGATCGCCGGGTCATCCGTCACCGATTTGCTCCAGTGGTACGAGCTCGAGGAATCGACCGAGCGCCGGCAGTTCCTGGCGCAGCTCGGTGCACTCAATCCATGGATGATCACGGAGCGGGGATGGGCCGGCCGGGAGTTCCGCGCGGGCCGGAAGGTGATCCTGCCATCGGGATATGCTGTCTCCGCCGCCGGGAAACAGCACCTGACGGACTACCTGATCGCGCAGCACGAGGCGAACCGGTCCTACGGGGCGAAGGTGGGCGCGGCGGTGCGCGAGCGGGTGTCGGAAGGGGCGGTGATGGGACTGGCCTGGCTGGCGGTGACGCTGGGGGCGGACCCGGCGGGGTGGGCCGATGACGCCATCACCATCGCCGGCGAGTTAGGGAGATTACTCGATGAGCGGTCACTCCGCCAGGCCGCGGTGATGGCGGGGTATACGGCGGCGGCCGTCCTGCCGGCGGCATCGACGCGGGCGGTGAAGGCAGTAGAGCAGGCAGTGGACAAGGCGCTGGACGCCGCCCGCCGCACCGCCACCGATGCGGCCCGGCACCTCAGCCCGGACGCCCTTCAAAAAATCGCTACTACCGCCGATGGTTTAATCAAGCGGTTAGAAAAAACCTCCAAAAATGATAATATTGAAATCAAAGGTTTTAAACTTGGCAAGCACATTGAGATGCCTAGTCCAAGACAGGGGATGGAATCTCACCATGGTGTTCTATCGAGATGGATGAAAGAGAAGTACCCTGGTTATAATCCAGATAAAGCACCATCTGTGTTGATGCCCAAAGAAGCTCATAATGCAACTCGTGCTGTCTATAACAAATGGTATGCTGAATTGAGGCAACGAATGGGCGGAAGTTTCGATTGGGCAAAAGTTTCCGAAGAAGAAATGCGTTCACTTTCTGAACAGATGTTTAGAGTATCCAATACCCCTCATATAATTAGGGAGAATTATTGGAATTTGTACGACAGGATGAAGGCCACTCTCGAAAAACAATTAGTGCCTTGATGAGATGAAATAGGGAGATCTGTGAATGGATGATAATCGGAATGAACTCCTTTCAGTCGAAGCAATGAGAAAGAAATACGGTCTTGTGGCGGAGAATCGTCAATATATCAAGTTGGATAAGGATAAGGTGCCTGTTGCTCTTAGGCACCTGATTCCCTATGCAGAGCTCTGGGGAGTGAGCGATGATCTGATTCGCCAAGACATGATTAATAAAGCTCCCATCGAAGCTGTGGAGGAGTTGAAAAGTATCGTCAAAGATCACGAGGATTTACTTGATGAATGGCTTGCAGGTCCAGAATCTGAAAACCTGAACAATCTCTCTGATGAGTATCTTGCTTTTTCTGCAATGAGAATGGCAGCAGATGGTTTCTGAAAACTTAATACTTCAATTGTTCTGAGGGCTGTCGCCGCTGACGGCGCGCACCGTGACCTTCAGCGAGCACCTGGTGCATCACACCTTCACCTACGATGGCGGCGCCGTGGCCGCCCCGCCGCCGGGGCACCCGGGCGACTTCGCCTGGGGGCGCCTGACCCACGACCGGACGACGTAAGGCGACGCGCCCGGCGCGGTGGCGGTGGATCGGTTCGTCCGCTACAACTGGCAGGGGCTGCCGGAGGAGAAGGTGGAGCGGTTCGGCACCCTGGTGGATGAGGATACGGTGGCGGGCGAGGAGTTCGTGACCGCTTACACGAAGTACGACCGGCAGGGGAACCTGGAGGGGATGACCTATCCGTCGGGGCAGGCGGTGGCGTGGGAATACCAGGACGGCGGGACGCTGCGAGAAGTGGGCGCCGGGGGGCGGGCGATCTTCTCCGAGCTCGCCTACGCCGCCCACGGGGCGGTGGCGGGTATGCGGCTGGGCGACGCGGCCACGGGCCAGGCGGGCTGGGGGCAGGCGTTCGACCCGGCGCGGCTCTGGCCGGTGCGGATCGTGGCGGGGACCACCGCGGTGACCGCCACCACCGCCACCGCCAGCGGCGCCGTGCTCTTCGGGCTGAACTACGACGGCTACGAGGCCAACGGCAACATCGCCGCGGTGACGCGGACGCTCCGCACCAGCACCTCCGGGGCGCGCCGGAGGGCGCGCCTGGATATTAGCCGGTGGCAAGGCCGGGCCTGAAAGGCCGGCCGCGGCCACCGGAAAGACGTACCCCCAACCGGCTCCCCGCGCCCCGGAGCGGGCGCGGGGAGCCGTCACCACAGATAGCGTTCATCATACGGCGTGCCAGAAGTGTCCAGGAAGCGGCGATATTCTTCCTGAAAGGTCTCCTTCCGATGGTGTTCTTCCTGATGTTCAATGTAGTGCCGGACCGCCTCCCGCCGGTCCGGACTTACGGTGAACGCGCCGTACCCTTCCTGCCAGGCGAACTCCGGACGGTGCAGCGTCTCGTGCACCCACTCGGACGCGCCCCCCTTGAGGTCGCGCAACAAGTCGGCGATGCGGTGGGTGGCTTTGTAGCCCATGAGCACATGGGCATGGTCTTCGACCCCGCCGACCGACACCGGGACCGCGCCCAGCGACCGGACGAGCCCGCCCATGTACTCGTGCAGGCGGTCGCGCCAGTCGGGGGTGATCCACGGCTGGCGGTTCTTGGTGCTGAAGATGGCATGAACGAACAGACTCAGATGGGTGGATGGCATGACGGACTCCCTTCCACAGGTTTTACTAATAATAACGGACGAGAATCCAAGTGTTCAGGATGGGCCGACGATTCATTCGGATCGGGTGGGGACAATCTTCCTCGCGCCGCCTCCGGGGCGCGGAACGATCTTTCCAATGATTCGCTTTCCGGTGGCTGCGGCCGGCCTTTCAGGCCCGGCCTGGCCACCGGCTAATATCCCCGCCTCCCTTCGGGATGCGGATCGCGGCGACGAGCCGAATGATCGCCTCCGACATCGGCCTCGACGACCTGTCGCTGGGCTATAATGCCCCCATGGACTCGTGCAGCCACATCCTGGGGCGGGCGGTGACGGGGGGCGGCGGTAACATGCCGAGCGCGATGGCGCTGGCGGTGAACCGGGCGACGAACCGGCTCGCCGGCGCCGGGTACGCCTACGACGTACTGGGGAACCTGGTGACCATGCCGGCTGCCGACGGCGTCGGGACCGTGAGCATGCCCTACCTCGACCAGGGGCACATCGGGACGCTCACCGACGCGGCCGGGAAATACTACTACGACGCTGACGGCAAGCGGCGGATCAAGGCCAAGACCGCCGGCGGCGCGGCCACCGGAAAGACGTACCCCCAACCGGCTCCCCGCGCCCCGGAGCGGGCGCGGGGAGCCGTCACCACAGGTAGCGTTCATCATACGGCGTGCCGGCAGCGTCCAGAAAGCGACGGTATTCTTCCTGAAAGGTCTCCCGGCGATGATGCTCGACCTGATGCTCGATGTAATGCCGGACCGCCTCCCGCCGACTCCACCATGACGCACCGCCTCTGCCATTCGCGGCGCGACCGACCTCCGCGCCTTCTCCCCGCGCCCCGTCAGGGCGCGTGCCATATCACTAGACAACGCCCACCTGGGCCTGCGGCCCTGGCTATTGACCACCGTCCCTCCGGGCCGGACGGGTGCCGCAGCGATCGGTTTTTGCTGCAGCCCGGCAGCATCACGTGATGCCGGATGATTTTGCCGTGGTCGAACTTGCACACGGAATGCGCGAGGCACTATTGTTCCGGAATCCAAAGCGGCGTCAAGCCGCCGCACTCCAGAGCACTGCGTGCTATCCAGAGCGCTGCGCGCACGGCGCGGCCGATGTACGATGTCTGATGTCTGCGTTGCGGGAACGAGCCTCGATCACAAATCACGATTACGAATTACGATCACGATTACGAATTACGATTACGACTCACGAGGAGGCATGGACTCCTCACTATTCACCATTCACCGTTCACCATTTGCTTTCCCAGGCGCCGGAGCTACTTGAGGTCGCGGGCGCAGCGAAAGCCCACGTTGATGTAGGCGGTGCCGGGCCAGTCACGGCCGCGGGACCAGACCGCGGCGTCGGTCAGCGGGTGGCGCCAGTCGCCGCCGCGCATGACGCGGAAACGGCCGCCCGACGGACCCGTCGGATTCACCGCACCGTCCCCGAAAGGTTTCTCGTCGTAGTAGTCCTGGACCCACTCGGCGACGTTGCCCGACAGGTGGGCCAGGCCCAGCGCATTCCGCCCACCGGGCATGGCGGTGACGGGGACGGTGCCCAGGCGGTCCCCCTCGCTCGTGTTGGCGCGCGACGGGTCGGCCGGGCCGCCCCACGGATACGCGTCGCCGGCGGCCAGACCGGCGCGGGCGGCGCACTCCCATTCGGCATCGGTGGGCAGGCGCTTGCCGGCCCAGCGGGCGTAGGCCGCGGCGTCATCCCACGTCACCAGCACCACCGGGTGGTGATCGCGGCCGGCGGGGCAGCGGCCGTTTCGCCACCGGTACGGCTCAGCCAGGCGGAGGAACTCCTCGTAGCCGTCGGATTTCCACTTGAACTTGCGCTCGTAGTACTCGAGCGGCTGGACAGCCGGGGCCGGCCGGCCGGTGGCTTGGATGAACTTCAGGTACTGGGCGTTGGTCACCTCGAAGCGGTCCATGAGGAACGGGCTCACCCTGACCGGGATGCCGGCCGCGCCGCGCCGGTCGCCGAAGCGGAAGGCGCCGCCGGGCACGCGGACCATGTCCGTGGCGGGCGGTTCGCCGGCGGGCAGGTTCAGGGCGCCCGACACGTCGGGCCGGGCGTCGGGGAGCGGCGCCAGCAGGTCCAATTTTGCCGGGATCAGCGGTTCGGACCGGATCCCGTGCCGGGTGAGCTTGCCGTCCACATGGCCGAAGCGGACCTTGGCCTTGATCTTCAGCGGGATGTAGCGGCCGTCGGCGGAGGACCAGACATAAAAGTAATCGTCGGGATCCATCATGGTGCCGAACAGGTTCAGGATGTTGAACCGGTAGGCGGGGAGGCGGCCGATCACCGTGTCCAGCGTCTCTTTCCCCTCGTAGGTGACCGTGATCTTCTTGACCCGGCCGAGGTAGGAGCCGTTCAGGTCGGCCGGGAAGCGCATCGCCCGGCCCAGCGTCCGCAGGGCCGGCATCATGGCCAGGGCGTCCGGCATGGGGGAGGGGAAGCCGTAGTGCAGCTCATTGCGGGTGACGCGGACGCCATCGTCCGCGCGGGAATACTCCTTGAGCCACATGTGGCGCGTGTCGGGGTAGAAGAACATCATCTGCTGGAGGTAATCCGGCCCCTCGCTCCGGACGCCCCAGACGTGCAGTCCCTGGAAGTCGCCGGGCTGGAAGTAGCTCTTGAAGTAGTCCTTCACCGGGAATCGGAAACCGGGCACCGATTCCGCCATCCCCTCGGCCACCCAGACCGGCCGGCCCTCGAAACGTCCCTCGCCGGCGAAGCGGAAGGTGAAATCGCCGGCATCGATCGCGGGCAGCAGGGGTGACGCCTTCCACCTGAACCGAAAGGTGATGGTTTCCCCCACGGGGAAAGGAAGGGGTTCCAGGGCGTTTTCGGCGTGAGCCGGCCGGGCGGGCCCCGCCGCCACACCCAGGAGGAGGGCACAACCGCAGAGGAGGAGCACAAGCCGTCCCTTCACCGGATCACCTCGCTGACAGCATGGGATTTCTACGTTTTTCTGTCATTCGCTCCGGGCGTTTTTCACAAGATTTCCACAGAAAATGTGCACATTAAGTCTCACGCCCTATCTGTCCGATATAGATGAGGTATCATAGCGAAAAGTTCTTAAAGAAAAGGTTGATGGCAACCCGTCCCGATCGGCATTCGGGATGCATGGTCGTTCAGCCATCATGAGCCTCGCCGCCTGTGGAAAAATGGCGGTCAGGACGGCGGCACGTCCGGTCGGGCGAACAGGTAGCCGGCCACCGGGGCGCCGAGGATGACGAATTCCAGCGCCAGCGCCACCGGGTGCACCGGGGCGGCGGGCAGGATGAAGACGAGCTTTTCCACCACGTAGCCGGCCATCACGAGGCCCGCGGCGGCGATCACCGGGACCGGGTGAGTCTTGGCCGCCCGGGCCACAAGGATCCCGAACGGCAGCACGAACATCGCCAGCAGCACGAACACGGCCATGGCGCCGTACGGCTGGACCGCCACGCGCCGGTAGACGTAGCCCACCTCCTCGGGGATGTTGCCATACCAGATGGTCAGGTATTGGGCGAAGATCTGGCCGGCCCAGAGCAGGGCGAAGCCGAAGATGAGCTTGGCCGCGTCCACGAGCACCGGCCGGTAGCGGGCAGGCTCGCGCCGAGCGCGCCGCAGTGCCACCAGGGCGGTGGCGGCGATGCCCAAGTAGAGAGCTTCGATGAAGAAGTATGCCCCGAACAGGGTGTTGATCCAAGGTGCCTCCAGCGACATGACCCAGTCGAATGCCATGAGCGACTGGGTGACGACGAAACCGAGAAGGTACAGGATGCAGAACACCCTGGCCGACCGGCCGCCGCGGCGGTCGGCGCCGATCCACAGGTGGGCGGCCACCGCGGTCAGGAGCAGCATCGCAGTGTTGCGAATGACGAAGAAGTTCGGTTCCAGCCAGCGGGTGGGGTGCTCCAGCCACGGGTAAACGGACAGGTTGGCCGAAAACACGAGGAACAGCGCCGGGAAGGCGAACAGCAGCGGGTAGACGCTCATCATGTGCCCGCGGAGAGGCAGAAACCACCTAGCGCCGGACAGGTCGGCCGCTGCGGCCAGAGCGACCATCCCCTGACAGATCGCGGCCCAGAAGAGCACAGCCACGAAGAGCGCCATGCCCGACGCGCCATGGAACGCCCACTCTACAACCAGGATCAGGATCACGGCGGCCGCCGCGAGGGTAGTGACGCGTTTGCTCATACGGCCTCCCCGGTGTCCTCGCGGATGATGAACTCCGGCCCGCACTCGGTGCCGGCGACGATGGTGGGGATGTCCGGGAACCGGCTCAGGAACAGGAAGCCGAGGAACGAGATCACGCCGCCGAACAGGATGGTGAGCTCGAACGCCACGATGATGTAGGTGGGGAGGGCCACAATGGGCTTGCCGCCCGTGCGCAGGGGCCAGTCGAGCGCGGTGCCGATGGTGAAGGCGAATCCGGCGGTGAGCCCGGCCGCCGCGCCGATCAGCGTGAACAGCTTGAGCCGGCTCGGCCGAAGGTGGAGGATGTGCTCCACCTCGTGGACGTGAAACGGCGTGGTCACGGTCAGCCGACGGGGGTGCACGCCGGAGCGGACCAGCTCTTCGAGCTTGTGGAGGAACGCCGCCTTGTCGTCGAACTTGTATTCGCGGATCATGACGCATGCTCCTTGACTTCGGCGATGGCCAGCACCGGCAGCATCTTGGTGAAGATCAGGAACAGCATGAAGAACATGCCGAAGCTGCCGATGGTGACGCCGATCTCGACGAACCGGGGGGCGTAGTTGCCCCAGTTGTACGGGTCGAAATCGCGGGCCAGCGAGGTGACGATGATGACGAAACGCTCCAGCCACATGCCGACGTTCACGAACAGCGACAGCACGAACAGGTATTTCAGGTTCCGGCGCAGCCGCTTCACGAACAGAGTGAGGGGCAGGAGCCCGTTGCAGAAGAGCATCAGCCAGTACAGGTACTTGTAGTCGCCAACGGCGCGGAAGGAGAAGTGGGCGATCTCGAAGGGATTGCCGCTGTACCAGGCCAGGACGAACTCCACGATGTAGGAGTAGGACACGATGAGCGAAGTGAAGAGCAGGATCTTGGCGATGGCTTCGAAATGGTCCACGGTGATGTAGTTGTCCAGGCCGAGGATGCGGCGCATGGGCACCACCAGGGTGATCACCATGGCGGTGCCCGAGAAGATGGCCCCGGCGACGAAGTACGGGGCGAAGATGGTGGTGTGCCAGCCGGGGATCACGCTCATGGCGAAGTCCCACGAGACCACCGAGTGGACCGAGATCACCAGCGGCGTGGCGAACGCGGCGAGGAACATGTACAGCCAGGCGTAATGCTTCCACTGTTCGGCCGTCCCCTGCCAGCCCAGCGACAGGATCCGGAACACCCAGTGCCGCCAGCCGGTGAAGCGCCGCCGGGCGATGGCCAGGTCGGGGATCAGGCCGACGAAGAAGAACACCGCGCTGATGGTGAAGTAGGTGCTCACGGCGAACACATCCCAGATGAGCGGCGAGCGGAAGTTCACCCAGAGGTGGCGCTGGTTGGGGTAGGGCATGAGCCAGTAGAAGAACCAGCACCGGCCGAGGTGGATGAGCGGGAACAGCCCGGCGGTCATCACCGCGATCACGGTCATGGCCTCGGCCGAGCGGTTGAAGCTGCAGCGAAACTTGGCCCGGAACAGAAACAGCACGGCGGAGATGAGAGTGCCGGAGTGGGCGATGCCCACCCAGAAGACGAAGTCGGTGATGTACACCCCCCAGCCCACCGGCGAGCGGATGCCGGCCACGCCCAGTCCCTCGTAGATCTGCCATCCCCAGCAGCCCAGGCCCAGGGCGAAGGCGGCGGCCGAGACGGCCAGGGCGGTCCAGTAGAGCTTCGATGGCTTCCGCATGGCGGCGAGGACGTCGTGTTCCAACTGGTCGAAGTAGGTGCCGAGGCTCATGTCACTTCACCTTTTTACTCAGGTAGTAGACGGCCGGTTCGGTGCCCAGCATTTCCAGCAGGCGGTAGGCCCGGCCGGAATGGGCCAACTGGTAGACCCGGGATGTCTCGTCCAGGATGTTGCCGAACGTGATGGCGCCCGCCGGGCAGGTCTGGGCGCAGGCGGGCACGATCTCGCCGTCGCGCACCTTGCGGCGGCCGTCGTCCTTGGCCTTGTCCTTGGCGCGGGTGATGCGCTGGATGCAGAACGTGCATTTCTCCATGACCCCCTTGGGCCGCACCGACACGTCGGGGTTCTTCAGCCGGTCCAGCGGCGCGGGCGCGTCATACTCGAACCAGTTGAAGCGGCGCGCCTTGTAGGGGCAGTTGTTATTGCAGTAGCGGGTGCCCACGCAGCGGTTGTAGACCTGGACGTTGAGGCCCTCCTCGTTGTGGTAGGTGGCATAGACAGGGCAGACGGTCTCGCAGGGGGCGGCGTCGCAGTGCTGGCACATGACCGGGATGAAGACGGGCGCTTCACCGTCGCGAACGTACGGCTGCACCCGGAGCCACGACATCTCGCGGCCGCGGAGGTGCTCGTCGGGGCCGGCGACGGGGATGTTGTTCTCCATGTAACAGGCGGCCACGCAGGCGGAGCAGCCGATGCAGCAGTCCAGGTCCACCGCCATGGCCCAGCGGTAGTCCACATGCTCGTGGGGCTCGTACAGCGTGTGCTTCTCGTGGTGGTGGTGGGCCACCTCGTCGCCGGGGACGATGCCGCGGTTCGTTGCGTCCATGCCGCCGGACAGGAAGGGGAGGGGCACCCGGTGGCCGGTCTTGGTCACCGCTACGCCGCTCTGGCACACCAGCAGCTCGCCGGTGGCCGGATCCGCCTTCAGACCGAGTCCGGCGGCGGCGTCCACGGCGGCGAGCAGGACGCCGTCGGGCAGGCCAGGCAACACGCGGACAGGCAGAGCGGCACCGCCCAGCCGCAGCTCGTCGCCGTCGGCCAGCCCCATGGAGCGGGCCAGACCGGGGGGTACGTTCACCCACGGGCCGTACGTGACGGTGGACAGCGGATCGGGGATCTCGTGGAGCAGCGGGATCACCCGGCTGCGGCCGTCGAAGGTGCGGAGCGACGGCGCCACCACCAGAACCGGCGTCGCCAGTTCCGGCGCCCGGCCCATCGCGGCCAGCGCGGCGGCAGCTCCGTCAGCCAACTTGATCGTCTCCGCCCGAACCGGGCGTTCCACATACCCTTGTGTCCACCAGGCGGCGGGGTACGGCTTCCACGCTTTGAACAGGTAGTCTTTGTAGGAGATGGATGTCCCGGCCAGCCCCAGCAGCATGTCGCCCTCGGAGCGGGTGCCATGCAGGGGGCGGAACACCGGCCGGATCTGCCCGAGACGACCGCGTCGCGGTTCGGCGTCGCCCCATGACTCCAGGGCGTGGGACACGGGGAGAATCAGACGGCACCCGGCGAAGGCGGGCGAGAGGAAATCGGTGATGCCCACGCTGAACGCGGCATCCGGCAACGCTTCGAGGGCACCGTCGAGGAGTTCCAGGCCGTGGAGACGGCTCAGGATGAGCACGCCCACGCGACGCTCCTTCAGCCGGCGGACGACCTTTTGGGCATCGGCCAGGGTGCCCACCGCGTCGAAGGTATGGTCCGCAGAGAAATCCACCAGCTCGGGGATGGCGCCGAGACTCCACTGCAGCAGGCCGGCGAGCAGGGCCACGGCGTGTCCGTCCGCGTGGGCCGTCGACACGCCGCCGGCGACCACCAGGGGGTGCCGGGCGGCGGCCAGCGCGCGGGCGAGAGCGTCCAGGTCCGCGATCGGAACACCGGTTTTGCTGGCCGCTTCTTCGTGGGTCACGTTCGGGATTGCGGCCGACACGTCGGCCGGAAGCGGCTGCCGCGCCGGCACGGTCCGCAGCAGCCAGGCCAGCAGAAACCGCTCGCTCCCCGCGGCGATGACCAGCCGACGCGCGGCCCTGGCGCCGGTGAGACTGAGCGCCGGCTCGGCGTGGAACCAGGGCCAGCCGGTCTCGAGCTTCGGGGCGACCCGCCGGGCGAATTCCACGGGGGAGAGGAACGTGTCCACGATGTCGGCGCCGACGGTGAGCAGGGCGTCAGCCCGGTCAATGTGATAGGCCGGTACGGTGCGGCGGCCGAAGAGCCGGCCGTACGCTCCGCGCAGGGCGCCATAGTGGTAAATCTCGAACTCGGGCAGGCGCTCCAGGCCGAGCGCTGCGCACGTTTCGCCGATCAGTCGGTGCAGTGAGGCGGTGCTCCGGCCGCCCCAGAATGCGTTCGTCCGGCCCGCGCCGGCGGCGGCTGCAAGCTCGGTGCGGACGCGTCCCAGCGCCTCGTCCCAGCCGATGGGTTTCAGCTCGCCGCCGGGCTCACGATAGAGCGGACGGCGTACCCGCTCCGGATGGTACACGCGCACCAGCGACGCCTGGCCGCGGACGCAGAGCGTGCCGCCCCCGACGGCGTGATGCGGATTACCTTCCAGCTTGACCGGCAGCCCGTCGCGCACCGTGACCGTCAGGCCGCACGTGGCGGGGCATTCGGTGCAGACCGAGTGGACCTGGACCGGCTCGCCGGGGACGTGTCCCTCCGGTGGGGGCAGGATGCGGGAAACCAGCTTGTCCTGGCCGAAGCCGGACGACCAGGACGCGGCCACGCCGCCCGACGCGATGCCCAGCACCTTGAGGAAGTCTCTGCGTTCCATCATGAACTCCTGTCGTTCCAATCAGTGGTGGCAAACCCAGCAGTCCACCGAGACCTGCTTGGCGCGGTGGCAGTCCACACACCAGCCCATCATCAGGGAGCGGACCCGGCGGACCCGGCTCTCGGCCTTGACCTGGCCATGGCAGACGGTGCAATCGACGCCGGCCGCGACGTGGCGCTTGTGAGTGAAGCGCACGTGCCACGGCAAGTCATGCACCTTGACCCATTCCAGGGGTTGCCGGGCTTTCCAGTAGCCGGCCAGTTTAATGATCTCCGGCCGGTCGGTGGCTGCGTTCTGGTGGCACTCCATGCAGCGCTGGAGGGGCGGGACCGACGCCCGGGCGGACACGGCTACGGTGGTATGGCAGAAGGTGCACTCCAAACCCAGCTTGTTGGAGTGGATCTGATGGCTGAAATTGATGGGTTGTACCGGCGCCTGCTGGTACTTCAGCCAGTACCAGCCAAGCGCGCCTACGGCCAAGAGGCACACGAGGAAATAACCGACTAGGAACGGCATCAGCTTGCGGGTTTTCATGGCCATTCCCTCACTTCTCTTGTTCCATCTGCTTCAGCAGGAAGTCGGCCACCGAGGCAACCTCAAGCTCCGTCAGACCCTGGTTGGGCATCGCCGGATAAGCGGGATCCACCTTAACGGGATTGCGGAGGAATGTCTTGAGCTTTTCCACGTCGCCGGCGTACTTGGGCAGGACCTGGTTGTACGGCGGGCCCACCACCTTCTGATCGAAGCGGTGGCAGGCGGTGCATCGGTCGTTGTAAATCTTTTCACCCAGCTTGTCGTCGGCCACCATGTTCTTGGCCAGCTCCGCGGCGCGCTTCCCCTGCCACTCGGCCAGCGCCCGGGCGCTGCTCTCGTTGAGGAGCACCCAGTGCTCTTGGTTGGCGGCGGCCTGGAGCGAGTAGTCTTTGAGGATGAGCAAGCCGCTGGCGGCCAGGGCGCCCACGAACGCCGCGGCGATCCACCGGGACGCCGGTCGCCCCAGCATGGTGATCGACCAGATCGCCAAAACGGCCAGCAGGACCATTACCGCGGTGCTGAGCCAGAAGGTGTTCAGAGACAGCGCGGGTTCGGGTGCCACGTACAGCTCCCAGATCATGAAGACGGGCAGGAGCAGACTACCGCCGGCCACCATGGCCAGCGCCATGCGCCGGAACGTTTCGGCGTGAGGTGCGTCGGCAGGCAGCCGCTTCTCCGGCCAGCGGAACAGGAAGAAGAGGATGGCGGCGCCAGCCAGCAAAACAGAAACCAGGCAGAACACCTTGAAATGGACCACCACGGTCACCGAGAAGACGTCCGGCAGGGGGCGCCGGATGAACGGCCATTTTTCGGGGGTGAAGGCCAGGTTCATGACGCTGGAGAAGAAAAAGTAACCGCCTGCCAGCAGCACCGAACCGGCGGCGACGAGGGCCGCCTGCCGGCGGCGCTGGCCCAATGCCAGCAGCAAAAAACCGAGAATGATGGGCGACGTCAACCGCAGGATATAACTGCCCACGGGCACTGGTTCGCCGTACAGGTAATGCTGGAAGAGGAACAACAGGCTGGCCAGAGGCAGCACGACGAAGATGCTGATGGTGCTCCACGTGAGGGGTGCCACCCGGCCCAGGTCCCTGGCGGCCGCGGGATCCCGCCGCCAGAACACCAGCGACAGCAGGTTGCTGATCCAGGCGATGCCGGCGAAGGGCAGGTGCACATAGAGCATGAAGACGACCAGCACCGGCAGCATCTGGAGGTGTTCCACACCCGGCGGCAGCAGCATGTTATTCAAGATGTCCATCCCGATGAACCCCTTTGATGTGATTCCGTCTCAGCGCAAGACCAGAGCTCGATCCAGAAGCAGCAGGGCCAGCGTCATCACGGCAAACCCGTTGATGGTTCCGAACACCCGCCGACAGAGCCCGTCCGGACGGTCCAACGACGACGGCAGCAACCGAACTGCGGCCAGTGACAATCCCGCGGCCGGCAGCAGGATCAAACAGGCGATCCAGCTCCGCCCGGGATCCAGATAGAGCGGCAGCACCAGGCTGCTCACCGCCGCGGCCAGCGTCCAGGCGGCCGTCACGCGGACCAGCCGGCCGGGCTGGAAACGCTCCGTCAGCACGGGAAAACCGGCGCGCCGGTACTCGTCCGCGTGAGCCAGGAGGAGCAGCCAGAAGTGGGGCACCTGCCACAGGACCATGAATCCGGCCAGGGCCCACACCGCCGGCGGCGGCGGCCCGCCGGCGGCCGCCCACCCGCCGATGAGCGGCGGCACGGCGCCCACCAGGGCGCCCGGAATGGCGGCCCAGGCACTGTGGCACTTGAGCGGCGTGTACAGACCGTTGTACCAGAGCACCGCCAGCAGGCCCAAGGCGGCCGACGGCATGCCGCCGAACACGGCCAGCGCGCCCGTTCCGGCGGCGATGGCGACACCGGCGGCCCCGAGTGCGACCGCGGGCCGCAGACGCCCCGAGGGGATGGGCCGGCGGGCGGTGCGGGGCATGGCGGCGTCGGCGCGGCGCTCCTGGTACTGGTTCAAGGCGCAGGCCCCCGCAGCCAGCGCGAACACCGCCGCCGCCGGGGGCAGGATCGACGCGGCCGGGCCCGGCGGCGTCAAGGCTGCGCCCACGGCCGCCGTCAGGGCGGCCAACAGGGCGATCCGCGGTTTGAACAACTCGAGCAACGCCATCATTTCAGATTCTTCAGATACGCGATGATCGCGTCCACGTCTTCGGCGCTCAGCGGATCCGGCGATGCCGGCATCTCCATGGCGGCACCTTTGACGATTTCGGCGTTCGGTTCCAGAATCGCCCGCCGCAGATACGCCGCGTCGGCGTCAATTTCGCGCTCGCGGCCGTTTACAAGGACCACCGTGCGCCGATTGAAGATTCCCTTGAAGGTGGGGCCGGCGCCGGGCGAGCCGTCGACGCTGTGGCACGTGAGGCAGCCTTGGTCATCCATGAGCGCCAGCGCGGCCGGCGCCCCCGACTTCGGTTCGGCGGCGCTTTCGTGATACCAGGTCTCAAATTCCGACTGACTCATGACGATCACCTTGGACATCATGTAGGCGTGGTTCTGCCCGCAGTACTCGGCGCAGTAGATGTCTGCGGGACCCATTGACTGGGGGCGGAACCAGAGGAAATTCTGCCGACCGGGAACCACGTCCTCTTTCACCCGGAAGGCCGGGATGTAGAAGCTGTGATTGACGTCCACCGACTTGAGTTCCAGCCGGACGGCGCGGTCCAGCGGGACGTAGAGCTTATCGGTCTTCTTGCCGTTGGGATACTCGAACGCCCAGTCCCACATCCGCCCGATGACCTGGACGGTGAGAGCGTCCGCCGGGACGTCGCGCATCTTGCGGAATTCGGAGAAGCTGAACCAGAACATGATCAGCACCAGGATGGTGGGAATGACCGTCCAGGTGATCTCCAGCCAGGTGCGCTGCCTGACTTTTTCCGACTTGGGGTGGCGGCGGCGGTGATAGCGGATCACGAAGTAGATCATGAGCACGGTCACCAGGGCGAGCATCACCACCGAGATGCCGACGATGAGCAGGAACACCTGATCGACACCCGAGGTGAATGTGGAAGTGGGGGTGTTCATCGGTCACCTCAGCGGAAGGAGATGTCGGCGAACGTCAGCACCATGATCACGGTCATGGTGACGAGGGCGAGGGAGAGCATGATCTTGAACAACCGCTCCTCCCGCTTCAGGTTCATGAAGATGAACAGGACCAGCGCGCCTTTCACCGTGGCGATGGCGATGGCCGTCATGATGCTCCACTGGCCGAAATGCAGGCTGGCGGCGATGATGGTCACGCCGGTGAGCACCAGCAGGCCGAACCAGATCATGATGTAGGTGCCGTATGGCATGAGTTCTTTCTTTTCCATGGTCGGCCTCCTCATGAGATCAGGTAGAGCAGGGGGAAAAGGAAGATCCAGATCACGTCCACCAGATGCCAGTAGAGGCCGGCGTTCTCCAGCTTGATGAGCTGCCGGTGAGCAACCGCTTGGTTCTCGCGGTACACGAGAGTGACGTCGACCGCGTCCAATTGGACGTCCGCCGCCTGGTTCCAGAGCGGTCCGCCGTCCCCCTGGAGGGCGAGGGCGGTGGGCGCCGCGATGGGCACGCTCACTGTCCGGCGCGGACGGCGGGCGATCATCGCCAGAATCACCACCAGCACCCCCACCCCCACCAGCACGTGCACGCCGTGCAGGCCGGTCATGGTGAAGTAGAGGCCGTAGAAGACCTTCTCGCCGTCCGGGTGGAGGGCCAGGTCCTGGGAGCCGGGGTAGAGCCCATGGTGGAACTTGGCCGACCACTCGAAGTACTTGTTGACCAGGAACAGGATCCCCAGCAGCGCGGTCACCCCCAGCAGGATGACGCTCAGCCGCCGGTTGAGCCGCTCCAGGGCGGCCACCGACAGCACCATAGTCAGGCTGGAAGTGAGCAGGAGCGCGGTGTTGAGGGCGCCGATGGAAACCGACAGCGTCGTGGTGGCGTAGTGGAAGTCGGCCGGGTAGTACGTCCGGAAGACGGCATAGGCCAGGAACAGCCCGCCGAAGAGGAGCAGCTCCGTGAACAGGAACAGCCACATGGCGATTTTAGCGCCGGTGGCGTCCACGTGGACGTGAGGTTCGTGAAGCGTCGCGGTGCTCATACGTCCCCCTCCCCGTGATGGTCGTAGGGGCCGGCGGTCACCGTGGGGATCTCGATGAAATTCTCCGCCGGGGGCGGTGACGGCACGCGCCACTCGAGCGTGGTGCCGCCCCACGGGTTGTCCGGCGCACCGCGGGGCGCGCGCAGCGACTTGACGAAGTAGATGAAGAAAATGAACACCCCCGTCGCCAGCAGCCAAGAGCCCACCGTGGAAATCTGGTGCCAAATCTGGAATTCCGGCATGTAGTCGTAGTACCGGCGGGGCATGCCCAGCCAGCCCATGATGAACATGGGGAAGTACAGGGTGTTGAATCCGACGAAGATGAACACCCACGAGATGAAGAAGGGTCGGTAGCGGAACATCCGGCCGAACATTTTGGGGAACCAGTAGAGCAGGGCGGCGAAGATGGCGATGCCCACGCCGCCGAACATCACGTAGTGGAAGTGGGCCACCACGAAGTAGGTGTCGTGGATGTGGATGTCCGTGGCCAGCGCGCCCACGACGAAGCCGGTGAGGCCGCCGATCGAGAAGAGGAAGATGAACGACAGCGCGAACAGCATGGGCGGGGGCACCTCGATGGCGCCCTTGTAGAGCGTGGCCACCCAGTTGAACACCTTGATGCCGCTCGGGACCGCGACAATGAAGGTGAGCAGGGAAAAGATCCAGCGGGAGGTGTCGCTGATGCCGCTGGTGAACATGTGGTGTCCCCAGACCAGGTAGCCGACAAAGGCGATGGCCAGACTGGAGAAGGCGATGGCCTTGTAGCCGAAGATCTTCTGCTTGGCGAAGGTGGGGAAGATCTCCGAAATGACGCCCATGGCCGGCAGGATCATGATGTAGACGGCCGGATGCGAGTAGATCCAGAACAGGTGTTGGTACAGGAGCGGGTCGCCGCCCTTGGCCGGATCGAACAGGCCGATGCCGAACAGCCGCTCCAGGAAGACCAGCAGCACCGTGATTCCCAGGATGGGCGTGGCCAGGATCTGTATCCAGGCCGTGGCGTAGAGTGACCAGACGAACAGCGGCATGCGGAACCAGCTCATGCCGGGCGCGCGCAGCCGGTGGATGGTGGTGATGAAGTTGAGGCCGGTGAGGATCGACGAGAAGCCCATCACGAAGACGGCCAGCACCGCCAGCGGCACGTTGGTGCCGGTGCGCAGGCTGAACGGCACGTAGAACGTCCAGCCGGTGTCGGGCACACCGCCGCCCGTGAACAGTGACAGCAGCGCCATGACGGCGCCGATCGCGTACAACCACCAGGAGGCCAGGTTCAAGCGGGGGAAAGACACGTCCTTGGCCCCGATCTGGATGGGCAGAAAAAAATTGCCGAACATGGCCGGGATGCCGGGAACGATGAAGAGGAAGATCATGATCACCCCGTGGAGGGTGAACAGGGCGTTGTACGTGTTGGGTTGGACGATGGTCGGGCCCGGCAGCAGCAGCTCGAGGCGCATGAGCAGGCCGATGCAGAGCGCCACGAGGAAAAAGCCCAGGATCAGGCTCATGTACAGAATGCCGATCCGCTTGTGGTCGGTGGAGAGAATCCAGCCCAGGATGCCCGTGCGGCGGCCGCTGACCTCGAGATAGCTGGGCCGGGCGCCGGCGTCCGCGTTACTGTGCGACATCGCGCGACTTCTCCTTCTGGCGTTTTTTCGAGGTGATGACCAGGAACAGCAGAAAGCAGCCGATGAGGATCAGGAGCAGCGTCCCGGTCACTTTGAGAATGTTGAACACATAGGTCTTGCCGTCGGGGTCGTAACTGAAGCAGTAGAGCATCACCTTGCTGATGGTCGGCCCCACGCGCCCCTCGGCGGCTTCGAAGACGGCCATCTTCAGGTCGAACGGCAGGAAGGTCATCCCGTACAGATAGCGGACAATCTTCCCTTGCGGCGAGATTGCCATCATGGTGACCGGGTGCAGGTAATCCTCGCCGTCGCGCTTGTATTTGAAGCCCACCGACCGGGTCAGCGCCTGAATCGCGGCCGTGTCGCCGGTGAGGAAGCGCCAACCCTCGGGGGGGAACGGACGACGGAAGGTTTTCAGATAGTTGGCCTTCTTCTCCTTCGCCAGGTCGGGGCCTTCCCGGTCGTCGAACGAGATGGTCAGCATGGTGTAATCCCGGCCGGCCACGAGGTCCAGCCGGTCCAGACCTTCGGCGACGCCGTTCATGAGCGGATTGCAGATGCTGGGGCAGCGGTAGTAGACCAGGATCAGCAGGGTGGGCTTGTCCACCAGGTCGCCCAGGCGGACATTGCGGCCGTCCTCATCCTTGAACACAAGGTCTAGGGGAATTGTCTCGCCGAGATGCTCCTCCACGCCGATCTCGTCACCGGTGGAGGATGGGGGTGGGGTCTGTGCCGACAGGGTGGTCGCCAGCAACAAACAGATCATGGCGGTCATGGGACGCGTCATGAAACCCTCCTGAGTGTTTGAAATATCTTAACAAAAGAATACAGAAAACCAACCGAAAAACATTCGGCTCCGACTTCGTGACTTGGCTGAGATGCGCGAGCTATGGTACCATGTGACTCTTTCATCCGACATAGTTTTTGCGGGAGCGTTCCACCATGACCTCCACCAAGTTCACCATCAGCCGGGAAGATGTCCAGAACGAGCTGTTTCACGTTCAGCGCATCCTGGGCGAGCTGAAGAAGCGGATCGTCGGGCAGGAGAAGCTGCTCAATCGTCTCCTCATCGGACTGCTCACCGGCGGGCACATCCTCGTCGAGGGCGTGCCCGGCCTGGCCAAGAGTATGGCGGTGAGCTCTCTGGCCGAGGTGCTGAATCTGGATTTCAAGCGGATCCAATTCACGCCGGATCTGCTTCCCGCCGACCTGATCGGGACCATGATCTTCAACTCCCAGACCACCGCCTTCGAGCCCCGCAAGGGGCCCATCTTCACCAATGTGCTCCTGGCCGATGAAATCAACCGGGCGCCCGCCAAGGTGCAGTCGGCCTTACTTGAAGCCATGCAGGAGAAGCAGGTGACCATCGGCAAGGAGACGTTTCCACTCACCGATCCGTTCCTCGTGCTGGCCACGCAGAACCCCATCGAGCAGGAGGGCACCTACCCGCTGCCCGAAGCGCAGGTGGACCGCTTCCTGATGAAAATCCTCATCTCATATCCGGACAAGAATGCCGAGAAGAAGATCCTGCAGCGGATGACCGAAGGGGAAGGCGTGGCCATGGACCTGGCGCGGGGCCGGCAGATCCAGCTCCAGAAGGTGATCGTGCCGGAACGCATTCAGAAGCTGCGGATCATGGCCAATAAGGTGTACATCGACGACCGGGTGGTGGACTACATTCTCGACATCGTGTTCGCCACGCGCTGCCCCGCGGACTACGGACTCGACGTGGCGCGGTTCATCCGATTCGGCTCGTCGCCGCGCGGCACCATCGCCCTGAAGGTGGGCGCCCGGGCCCATGCGTTCCTGATGGGCCGCAATTTCGTCGTGCCCGAGGACATCAAGGAAGTCTGCGCCGACGTGCTGCGCCACCGCATCCTGCTGTCGTTCGAGGCCGAGGCCCAGGGCATCACGGCGGACGAAATCATCAAGACGATCCTGAACACGGTCAACGTTCCGTAACCGGACCGGCGGGATCCGACCCGCCGGGAGGCATGGGATAGAGTCGTGCTGGAACTCAAGGACCTGCTTCGCAACCTGCACCTGATCCAGATCCGCACCCGCAAGAAGATGCAGGGCGGGTTGGCCTCGTCCTACCGGAATGTCTTCCGGGGGCAGGGGCTCGAATTTTCCGAGGTGCGCGAGTACGTGGAGGGAGACGATATCCGGCTCATCGACTGGAACGTGTCGGCGCGCCACCGCAACCTATACGTCAAGCAGCTCATGGAGGAGCGGGAACTCAACATCATCACCGCCCTGCAGGGCTCCCGCACCATGGATTACGGAACCACCACCCGGACGAAATTCCACGCGGCGGCTGAGATCGCCGCGCTGCTGATCTTCTCGGCGCTGCACACCGGTGACCGTCCTGGTCTGATCGTGTACGGCGGCGACGCCCCCATGGAGTTCGTCCCCCCGCAGAAGGGCAACCAGCAGGGCTTCCTGCTCCTGAAACGGATTCTGGCCGCACGCCTCGTCGGCCACCGCGGCGACCTGGACGAACTCCTCAAGTTCCTCACCCACGGGCTAAAAAAAAGGAGCGTCGTCTTCCTGGTGGGGGATTTCATCTACTCCCGGTGGATCCCCGAGCAGTTGGAGATGGCGTGCCGCCGCCATGACGTGATCGCATTGGGGATTCTGGATCCCACCGAGGTGGACGGGCCGCCCGGTGGGGTGTTCGTCTTCGACGGCGTCGCGTCCCGCAACCGCGTGGTCGCGGTCAACCGGCGGACCCGTGAGCGCTACACCGCCGGAGTCAGGCGCCGCCTGGAGGAAGTCGCGGCCATTTTCCAGAAGGCGGGGGCCGATTTCCTGCTTCTGAAAACCGACTCCGCGTACGAGACGGAGCTGCAGCAACTCTTCCACCGGCGGCTACAGATCCAGACCCGCGTCTGAGCCGTCCGAAACCACCCGCTGCTTTGGGAATCTGTTGATGTAGCGGCACATGCCCGTTGCGTGCGGCCATGGTTTGTGTATAATGGTCCGGAGGTGAGATCTCATGATTCGGAGACGATCTCTGACGTTGCTTGCGGCCGTCGCGCTGCTCGGTGCCGTCGTCGGGTTCGGTGTCGCCCAGGACGACGCGGGCCAGACCCGCAAGGGGCAGAAGGGCAAGGACGAGAAGATCGAAGGCTACACGTCCGTCAGCGTCAACATCCCGGCGGTCACCCTCAACGTGGTGGTCACCGACAAGGACGGTAACCTCATCACGGGACTGGACAAGAGCTACTTCAAGGTATATGAGGACGGTCAGTTGCAGGAGCTGACCAATTTCTTTCCGGATCTCTCGCCCATCAACGTGGTGCTGGTTCTTGAATCCAGCGGGGTCATCTCCGGTCTGGAATACGACTTCTGGTATGCCGTTCTGGATTTCGTCAAAAACCTGCGCCCGGACGATTACTGCGCGTTGATCACTTACGATATCAAGCCCCATATCGCCGTGGATTTCACCCTCGACAAACAGAAGATCATCCGCGAGGCGAACATCAGCCTGTACTACAAGGGATTCAATGAGAGCGCGCTGGCCGATGTGGTCATTTTCACCATCGACCGGATGAAGGATGTCCAGGGAAAGAAAGCCGTCATCTTGCTGAGCACGGGTCTGGACACCTTCAGCAAGAAGACCTATGACGACGCCCTTAAGGCCGCGGCGACCTCGGATACGGTGATCTACGCCGTCAGCATGGGCCAGCTCGAGCGGACGATCAACGAGCCGCTCTACTCGTCGGCTACCCGATCCGACCTGCTGATGGCCGATCTGCGTCTCAAGTCCATCACCAAAAAGACCGGTGGCACAGCCTTCTTCCCGCGGTTCAGTTCGGAATATCCCAGCGTCTTTCGCAATCTGAATATGTACCTGCGTTACCAGTACACCATGGCCTACACGCCCACGAACCAGAAGCTGGACAACAAGAATCGGAAGATTCGTGTCGAAGCGGAAGCGGACATCAATCGTGACGGCAAGCCCGACAAGCTGAAGGTGAGCCACAAGGAAAGCTACAAAGCGGTGGAGAAATGACCGGGCCATGCGACCCGGCGCGTTCCGCCACGCACGATAAATGAGGACGCAATGAGTGCCCAATATTGTCTCCTGGCGGTTCTGTTGATGGCGGTGATGGTCATGCCGGCGGCGGCAGGCGATCTACCCCACCGCGAGGCGGCGGTGGCCGGCTTGTGGTATGAGGCGTCGGCCGACGGCCTTCGCACCCAGGTGCAGTCCCTCCTTGACCGGGCGGCCCGTAACGCGGTGCGCAAACCGGACGAGCCGCCGGTGGCGCTGGTGGTGCCCCACGCCGGCTACGTGTATTCCGGCTCCACCGCCGCCGCCGGCTACGTGCACCTGCGCGGCGGCAAGTGGGAGCGCGTGGTGCTGCTGGCCCCGGCCCATTACGGTGCCTTCCGGGGCGCATCCATCACGCATGCCGCCGCCTACGACACGCCGCTGGGGCCGGTGTATCTCGATCTGGAAACCTGCCGGCGGCTGCAAACCCATGCCCTGTTCGTGGACGCGCCCGACGCACATGTCCGGGAGCACGCCTTGGAATGCCAGTTGCCGTTCCTCCAGGTGACCCTGCCCAAGGTCCGGATCATCCCCATCCTGGTGGGCGACCTGAAATCGGAGGATGTGCGGACGCTGGCCGGACTTCTCGAACCGCTCCTCGACGAGCAGACGTTGCTCGTGGTCTCCTCCGACTTCACGCATTACGGCCCCAACTACGGCTTCGTGCCGTTCCGCGATGATCCGGCGGGCAATCTCAAAAAATGGAACCTGAAGGCGGCGGGCCAGATCGCGGCCCTGGATTACGACGGATTCATGGAACACATTCGGACCACCCGCGACACGATTTGCGGCCGCAACGGCATCAGCATCGCCATCCGCGCGTTGCAGCAGCTGGCGAAGAAAAAAGTGATCAAGGGCCGGGTGCTGGAATACACCACCTCCGGGGAGATCACCCGTGACTTCACGAACTCCGTCAGCTATGTTTCCATTCTGTTTGCCGATCCGCAGGTCGCCGGCGGCGCGCAGGAGACCCCGGCTGCGTCCGAATACACACTGAGCCCGGCGGAAAAAAACACCCTGCTGAGCATTGCCCGACGGACGCTGGATGCCTACATGCGCGATGGCAGGCAGCCGGCGGTGGACGTCGGCGCGTATACGCTCACCCCTCGGCTCAAGGAGCTCCGCGGTGCGTTCGTCACACTCACCCGTGGCGGCGAGCTGCGGGGCTGCATCGGGTACGTCACTCCGCAGGTGCCGCTGTACCAGGCGGTCGCCGACATGGCCGTCAACGCAGCGGTGCGAGACCCACGGTTCCCGCCGGTGACCCGGGACGAGCTCCGGACACTCCGGATTGAAATCTCCGTTCTCTCCCCCCTGGCGCCGTGTCCTGATCCGCAGACCGTGCAGGTGGGGAAGCACGGCCTTGTCATCCAGAAGAGCGGCCGGTCCGGGCTGCTCCTGCCCCAGGTGCCCGTGGAGTGGGGCTGGGACCGACGGCAGTTCCTGGAGCAGGTCTGCCGCAAGGCCGGCTTGCCCGCCGGCGCCTACCGCGAGCCGGACGCCGTCCTGATGACCTTCACGGCGGTGGTCTTTAATGAGAAGGAGTAGGCGCGAGTTTCTGACCGACAGCCTCAAGACCGTCGCAGCCGGCCCCCTGCTTATCGGCGCATCGACCCAATGGTTCCACAATGCATTCGGCGAAATCGTTCCGACGGACCGGTGGCGGGGCCGGGTGGTTGTTGCCCGAGCAGCCAAGGGGAGCACCACTCCGGCGACGCCGGGCGCGCTGCTCGATCGCGCCATGGCCCGGTTGATGGAGGAGGAGACCGCCACAGCCGCCTGGAAGCGTCTGTTCCGGCCCGATGACGTGGTGGCCATCAAGGTGAACGCCATGGCCGGCCGGCCGCTGGTCCCACGGTACGAACTGGTCCGGGCGATCGCCACGCGGCTCAACGGGGCCGGAATCCCGGACGAGCGAATCATCGTCTGGGACCGCTCCGACCGGGAACTCCAACGGGCCGGCTACACCCTGAATACCACAGGTCGTGGACTGAAGATCTTCGGCACCGACGCGCTGGTGGACGGTTACGAGCCTCAGCTCAGCCATGCCATGACGGTGGGTTCCTGCTTCGCCCGCATCCTCACGCGGCACTGCACCGCGGCGATCAACCTGGGCGTGCTCAAGGACCACGACCTGGCCGGCGTGGCGGTGATGTTGAAGAATTTCTACGGTGTCATCCACAACCCGAACAAGTACCACAACGACAACTGCTCCCCGTCCGTCGCCCACCTCTGGACCCACGACAGCATCCGCCGCAAAGTCCGCCTGCACATCGCCGATGCCCACCTGGCCCAGTATCACGGTGGGCCGGCCTTCCATTCGGCGTACACCTGGCCCTTTCACGGGCTTATTGTCGCCACGGACGGGGTGGCCGCCGACCGGGTGGCACAGGAGATCATCGAGCGCCGGCGCCGGGAGGCGGGGATGTCCACGCTGGCCGCCGAGCATCGTGAGCCGACTTACCTCGCGGAGGCCGGGCGATTGGGCCTCGGAGAGGCCCGCCTGGATGCCATCCGCTGGCTGGAGATCTGAATCGAGCGGCGCCGCCCGCGTCGCCCGGATCGAGGAGATGGTCATGACGCGCTGGAGCCGACGGGACATGGCCAAGCTGTTCACGCTCGCCGCCTGCGGCTGCGCCATGGGCCAGGACCGGGCCGGTGAAGGGCATCCGGCCGTGAACCTGGACGGATTGAAGTTCAGGAGCGGGGCGGTGCCGCAGGTGCGGGAGGCCCGCTTCTGGGAGCCGCTGGGCGACCGGAAAGTGCGCTGCAAGCTCTGTCCCCACGAGTGCGTGGTGGCCGACCAGGAGCGCGGCACCTGCGGCGTGCGTGAGAACCGGGGCGGGAAGTACTACACGCTGGCATATGGCCAGGTCTGCTCCACCCACATCGATCCCATTGAGAAGAAGCCCCTGTTCCACTACCTGCCGGGCACCTCGGCGCTGTCCATTGCCACCTCCGGCTGCAATATGGAATGCCAGTACTGCCAGAACTGGCAGATCTCCCAGTTCCGGCCGGAGCAGGTGCCTAGCGTGGATCTGCCGCCGACGCGCGTGGCGGCGCTGGCGCGCCAGTACGCCAGTCCCACCGTCGCCTACACGTACTCCGAACCGGTGGTGTTCTATGAGTATATGTACGACGTGGCCGCGGAAGCCCGCAAGCTCGGGATCGGCAGTGTCATGATCTCCAACGGATACATCCAGATCGAGCCGCTGCGCAAGCTCATCCCGGTGCTCTCGGCCATCAAGGTGGATTTCAAGGGCTTCTCCGAGAACTTCTACACCAAGGTGTGCCGCGGACATCTCAAGCCGGTCCTCGACGCCCTGGCGGCGATCGCCGCAGCCGGCATCTGGCTGGAACTGGTGATGCTGGTGATCCCGACGCTCAATGACAATTTGGAGGAAAACCGCAAGATGTTCCGCTGGATCCGCCAGAATCTCGGCGACCAGGTCCCGCTGCATTTGACGCGTTTTCACCCCATGTACAAGCTCCAGAATCTGCCGCCCACGCCGGTGGCCACGCTGGAAAAGCTCAGTGCCGAAGCGCGTCAGGTCGGCCTGAAGTTCGTCTACGTGGGCAATGTCTACGGCCATCCCGAGGAGAGCACGCGCTGCCCCTCCTGCAACCGGATGCTCATCCAGCGGGTGGGCTTCGAGATCGTCCAGAACGCATTGAAGGACGGGCGCTGCCCCTCGTGCCAGACGCGCCTGCCGGGAGTGTTCAGCCGATGATCGTCACGTTAAAATATCACCGCCACACGGTCACCGGCGAGCTGCCGGACCGGCGCTTCCAAGTGGCGGCGCTTCCCCCCATGGAAACGGCGCCCGATCTGGCGGGACACTTCGTCGAGGCCTGCGACCGTCCGATGGATAGTCCGTCCCTCGCCGCGTTTCTCGCCGGCCGCCGCCGCCCACTGCTCGTGGTCTCCGACGCTACCCGTAGGACAGGCTCGGAAATCATCCTGGATGCTCTGTCAAAATACTTTAAATACTACAATATAAAATACGAAGAAATAAGGATAATCATCGCGACTGGCATCCATCGTCCACCGACGCTGGAGGAGATCCGGCGGCTGGTGCCGACCACGGCATTCCCAGGGGCGAATATCCTCGTGCACGACGCCGAGGACGACGAACAACTGGCGGATTTCGGACGCACTCCCTCCGGCAACACCATCCGGTTGAACCGGGCGGTGGCGGAGGCCGACGCGATCGTGGTGATCGGCGGAATCGGTTTTCACTACTTTGCCGGTTTCACCGGGGGAAGAAAAAGCCTGCTGCCCGGCCTGGCCGCCAAGACCACCATCACATTCAACCACAACCTGGTTTTCAAACCCGACGGCTCCGGACGTCACCCCGGCGTCGGCACCGCCGTCCTGAACGGCAACCCGGTCCACGAGGACATGGTGGCGGCGCTGCGGCTGGTGGGCTTGGAGCGCGTGTTTGCGATCAACGCCCTGACCACCGCCGCCGGCGCCGTGGCCCAGTGCGTTTGCGGCCACGCCATCGCCTCGCACGAAGAAGCGTGCCGACGCTACCTGGCGCGGCACACTATCCCGCTGGACGAACCGGCGGACGTGGTCATCGTGAGCGCCGGCGGCCACCCGCGCGATATCAACCTCATCCAGTCTCACAAGGCCATCGAGATGGCACGGCATGCGCTCCGACCGGGCGGAACCATGGTGGTCCTTGCCGCCTGTCCGGAAGGGATGGGGCACCCCACCTTCTTCCCCTGGTTCCGATTTCGGAGCGAGCGGGAATTCCGCGAGGAACTCATCCGCAACTACGTCATCAACGGCCAGACCGCTCTGGCCCTGTTCGAAAAGGCCAGGCGGTATCACATCCACCTGATCTCGGAGCTGCCGACAGAGCAGGTGTCGGCGACGGGTCTCGTACCGGCGGCTTCGCTGGCGGCAGCCTTGAAAACCGCGCTGCACGGACTGCCCGAGGGGTATCGTGGCCTGGTGGTGCCCGAAGGCGCCCTGACGTTTTTCGCCGCCGGAGCGCGCGCATGACCCTGCCCAGACCGTTCACTCACGCGTTGCGCCACCTGCTGGGTTCCGAGCACGTGGCCGACGCCCCCGAGACGCTGATCTGTTACTCGCTGGACGCCATGAACGAGCCGGCGCCCGAAGGACCGGAGCTGGTGGTCTTCCCGCCGGACGAATCGGCAGTGGCCGGCGTCATGGCGCTGTGTCAGCACCATCGGATACCGGTGACGCCGCGCGGCGCCGGTGTCGGGATGACCGGCGGCTGCGTTCCCGCCTGCGGCGGCATCGTGATGGCCATGACCCGGCTGAACCGGATCCTGGAAATCGACACCGACAATCTGGTGGCCGTCGTCGAACCGGGCGTCGTCACTCAGCACCTTCAGGACGCCGTCAAGCCTTTCGGTCTGTTCTATCCACCCGACCCGGCCAGCGCCAACACCTCGACGCTGGGCGGCAATGTGGCCGAATGCGCCGGCGGTCTGAGCGCGGTGAAATACGGTGTCACCAAACACTACGTGCTCGGTGCGCGCTTCGTCCTCCCGGACGGGACTGTCTGCTCCGCCGGCGGCAAGATGGTCAAGAACGTGGTGGGGTACGACCTCCTGGGGCTGTTGGTGGGTTCGGAGGGAACGCTGGCGGTCATCACCCAGCTCACCCTCAAACTGCTGCCGCTCCCCGAGGTGCGCCGGACCCTCCTCGTCGCCTTCGCATCGGTGGAGGACGCGGGCGCCGCCGTGGCCGGCATCATCCGCGCGCGGATCGTCCCCACGGCGCTGGAGCTGATGGACCGGCCATCCATCCGGGCGGTGGAGGCCGTCCTGCACTACGGCATACCCACCGACGCCGAGGCGCTGCTCCTCGTGGAGATCGACGGCAAACCTGGTGACGTCGAGGCGGATTTCATCCGGCTGCTGGACCAGGTCAAGGCGCACGGCGGACACATTGCGCTGGAGGCGACCGACGCCGCCCAGCGGGAGCGCATCTGGGAATTCCGTCGCACCATCTCGCCCGCTATCACCCGCCTCAAGAGCCTCAAGATCAACGAGGACATCGTCGTCCCGCGAAGCGAAATGCCACGCATCCTGCGCCGGATTGAGGAGATTGCCGCGCGGTTCCGGGTGACCATCGTTTGCTACGGGCACGCCGGCGACGGCAATCTCCACGTGAACCTGCTGGCCGAGCGGCAGGACCGCGACGAGGTGAAACGGGCGCTGGAAGCCGTCGAGGAAATTTTCAAAGCCAGCGTGGCGCTGGGCGGCGCCATCAGCGGCGAGCACGGCATCGGACTGGCAAAAAAACGGTACATCCGCTACAATCTGGCGCCGGACGTTCTGGCGCTGACCCGGCGGATCAAGCAGGCCTTCGATCCCGCCGGCATCCTCAATCCCGGCAAAATATTTCCCGACGAGTCCTGACCGGCACATGGACCACAAGACCGTTTACTGTCCCAAGTTCAAGCATTTCAAGGACACGCTGGTCTGCCGGCTGAACTGTCCGTCGGCTCGCCGCTGCCGCGTGTTCCAGGATTTTCTGCGCGCCAACGCCGACGCATTCACGGCGCGGCTCGACGCCTACCTGATCCGGCATCCGGGGCGGTACGAGCGACAATTCTATCTGGAGGTGTTACGCGTGGTGAAAGAAGACGTGTATCTGGTGATCGACACGGCCGGCAAGCCGGTCATGATCAAGAAGGCCGAAATCCTGCAGCGGGCGGAGAAAGGGGAACGCTTCCCCCACATCTACAAGATCTCCAGTGAAATGGAACTGCGCTACCAGCTGGTACCCAAGCAGGCGAAGCAGGGGCGCCGCAAGGCTGAGCGCCCTGCTGCGTCCAAGGCTTGAGGCGGGCGCGACTCCGCTTCCACGGGCGAATATTTCGGAACGGCTGCCGACCTCCGAACGGCTGTCCGGGATCGCTGCAGGCATTGGTTCCGCTCAGCGGACATCCTGAATGAGTTTCAGGAAAGGTTCCGCCGCCACGAAGCCGGTGACACGGGGCGCGGCGAGGAGCCGGCCCTGTGAATCATGGAACGCCACCACCGGCAATCCGACAATTCCATAGGTGGATTTGTAGTGGGCATCGTGGGGGGAGGGCCGGGTCATGTCCACTTTTACCACGACGAACCGACGGAGCTCGGCCTGAACCTTCGGATCGGACCAGGTGTACAGATCCAGTTCCTTGCAGGCGGCGCACCAGTCGGCGTAAAAGTCAACCATCACCGGTTTCCCCGACTCTTGGGCGGCCGCCAGGGCCGTGTCGAGGTCGTGCAGCCAGGCCACGCCGGCTTCGTTGCCGACACCGCCCGTGCGGGGCGGTTCAGCCGGGCGGATGGCGCCCATAACGAAGGCGAACGCGCCCACCGTCAGGGCGGCGATGGCGAAGCTCTTGTGCAGAATCTGGCGCCAACTGGCCCCGTGCAGGTCATGCCGCAACCCGCGTGACAGGAACCCGATGACTACGAGCAGCGGGCCGGCCAGCAGGAGGGCGTCGCGGCTGAGGAAATTGAGTTGCAGAGACGGCACGATGTCTTTGAGGAAATAGAGGCCCACGGTGAACATCGCCGCCCCGAAGATACCCTTGACGATCTCCATCCAGGCGCCGGATTTGGGGATCTTCTGGATGAGGGTGGAGAAGGTGCCCAGCACCATGAAGATCAAACCGAATCCGATGGAGTACGTGTACAAGAGCAGGAAGCCAAGCAGCGCGTCGCGCGTGGTGGCCACGTAGGCCAGCACGCCCGCCAGCGCCGGTCCTGTGCAGGGCGCCGCGATCACGCCGGACACGAGCCCCATGGTGAAGGCACCCACGAAACCCTTGCCGCCCACCTGCGCGGCCCTCGTCTGTACCGACGAGGGGAGGTTGAACTGGAACACGCCCACCATGAACAGGCCCAGGACGAAGAACAGGGCCACGATGGCGCCCACGATCCACGGATTGCTCATGTGCTGGCCGAACACGGCACCTGACAAGGCCGCGGCGACGCCGAGCACCGAGTAGATCATGGCAATCCCCTGCACGTACACCAGCGACAGCAGGAAGCCCTTCAACTTGGTCTCGGCGCCGCGGGCGCCGAACACGCTTACCGTGATTGGAATGACGGGGTAGACGCACGGGGTGAAGCTCAGGCCGATCCCGTAGACGAAGATGAACAGGAACGCCAGCAGATGGCTCTGGCCGATCATGTCCCGGATGGTGTCGGCCTCGGACGGCGCGGTGGTCTCAGGGGATGGCGAGGTCGGCGCGGGAGCCGGCTTCGGCAGATCCGTCTCCTGAATGGCGGGGCTGGCCGGCGACGCCACCGCAACCGAAGGGTCGGGTTCACGGGACGGCACCGGCTGGGTTGCCGGGGGTGCTTGCGCCCGGTTTGACGCCGGGCCGACTGTAACCACGATTTCGGCTTCCAGCTTGGTCGTGGCGGGCAGATAGCAGATCAGCTTGGAACAGCCCTGGTAGTCCACGGTGACCGTGATCAGGCCGCGCGCCGGCGATCTGTCGCCGGCGGTCAGGGAGATGGGGAATCGATTGGTGCCCTCGTAAATCTCCCGTTCCATGTCGCTCGCCGGGTCGAATTTGATGTGGGGCGGTGGAAAGACCGCCGCGCCCAGTTCCACGCCGGCCGGCCCGGCGGCCTTGATCGCCAACATGTCTTTGTAAAGATAATAACCGTCATCAGTCCGGATCTCGAGAACCAGCTGGGCGTCGGCGCCCCGGCTCAGCGATAGTTTTTCCGGAATGAGTTTGAAATGAAAATAGTTTTCGGCTTGCGCCGGGCTGTACAGGCCGGACGCGACGAGGAGCATGGCACCGGTGATGAGACAGCGGGCGATCATTCGTTCTCCTTAGGGGCTGGGGTGGCGGCCAGATGTTTCTCCGCCTCGGTCTTCAGGGCGGACAGCCGTTGGACGTAGTCTTTCATGTTCGGATCCGCGAGGTAACCCTTGGCGAACTCGACGGCATTGCGCCAGTCTTTCTTACGGATCAGAGTGTCCACGAAGCGCCACTTGGCCTCGGCAAAATCAGGCTTGTATTTGACCGCTTCGCGAAAGCGCATGATCGCGGCGTCGTACTGTTTCCGCTTGACGTAGTAGCAGGCCACCTCAAACGCCCGTTCCGCCTTGATGGGATCGGGTTCGACCGTCTCATCCGCGGGGATTTCCATATCCGGCTGCTGCGTCTGATCGTCTCGAATAAGCACGGGTGCGGGTTTGCGCGACTTGTCGTCCTGGCCGGCCTGCGGATCGGCCGGCAGCGGGAGACAAAGTCCGGCGGCAAACATCAGCCACGCGAATATTCTAACTTGGACCGTCATCGCCGCACCTTCTACCCGGTTGGGATGCCGAAAACCGTCCAGAGTTTAACGAAACCCGGCCTCCGGCGCAAGTAGGGAAGACAAGGCGCACTGCCATTTTTGTGGTACAATGCGCCCCATGAATCTGTTCGATGATCCCAACCTGGTGTTCGCCGTCGTCTATTTGAACGGTCCTCGGGAGAAATACTGGGGCATTCTCTACCGGAACACATCCGTGGGAATCTGGCTGACCGGAACCGACTTGAGCACTGTGCAGGACTGGCTGGATCGGGGCGGGCCGGCGGATGACCCCCTGCCGCTCCTGACCACCACCTTCTTCCCGATGCACCGGGTGGAGAAAATCGCTCTGGACGAAGGCACCCGTAGTGTCGCATCCATCCGCGACGCCCTGATGGCCAGGCTGGGTAATGCCGTTGCCGAGTTGCTGCCCGGATCGTTCCACCTGCCGGGCGAAGTCCAGTGAACCACCGGACCACGAGGTGATCCATGATCAAGCAGTTCCTGAAAAAAAACTGGAAGTCACTGGCGATCTGGTCCGGTGTCGGGGGTCTGGCCGTGGGCGGCGCCGTCTACGCCTATAAGAAAGGTTACGTCGGCAACCCAAATCCGGCGGAGCCCCTGCCTGACGACGCCGAGGAGCTGACGCTCGAAACCCACCCCTTCGACATCCAAGTGGGCGAGGCGGTGGCCTTGGCCCGCTGTGTCTACCACCTGCAGCGCACCCGGTTCCGGATCTGGAGCGTGCTGGAGGAGCAATCCGCAGGCCATCCGGTGTTCTTCGTCACCCCGACCCAGTACGTCACGGATCCGGCCGGGGTGGAGCGCACCAGTAAGATGGACTCGTTCTATGCCGCCGTGGGGATCCCCCGGTATCTCAAACGCCGTGACCTGTTGGATCACCTGCGTCAGGACAGCCAGTTGGTGTTCTACCTTTGCCTCGTGGGCGGCGGGAACCACGCAGTGCCCACCGGTGACAAGGTGCTGAGCCGCGGTCGGCTCAAGGCATGGGCGGTTGTGGCGGCGGCGCCGGCTACTGTGCCAAGCTCAGGCTGATCCGCTTCCGCTCGGTGTCCACGCCGACCACCTTCACCGTGATCCGTTGACCCACTGCACACACGTCGTACGGGTTCTTGACCTTGCGGCCCATCCGCGAAACATGGACGAGACCGTCGTGATGAACGCCAATGTCCACGAACGCCCCGAAATCGGTGACGTTGGTAACGATGCCGGACAGAACGAGACCTTCCTTGAGATCGGTGATGTCCCGGTAGTCGGTCTCGAACTCGAAGCTGGCGGCCTCGCACCGGGGATCGCGCCCCGGTTTGCGAAGTTCGGCGACGATGTCCCGCAGGGTGGGCAGTCCGACCTCGTCGGAACAGTAGCGCTCCAAATCGATCCGCTGGACGAGCTCGTCGCTGCCGATGAGCGCGCTGACGGAAACGCCCAAATCCGCGGCCATCCGCTCCACGATGGCGTAGCTTTCGGGGTGGACCGCGGAGGCGTCGAGAGGGTTGGCGGCGCCGCGGATGCGCAGGAAACCTGCCGCCTGCTGGAACGTCTTCTCGCCGAGGCGGGGGATCTGCCGCAGCTCGTCCCGCGACGTGAACGGGCCTTCCTGAAAGCGGCGTTCCACAATGGCCTTAGCCAGGGCCGGCGTGACGCCCGAGACGTACGCCAGCAGCGACGTGGAGGCGCTGTTGAGCTCCACGCCCACCTGGTTGACCACGAACTGGATCACTTCGGCCAGCTTGTTCCGTAGTTTGCGCTGGTTCACGTCGTGTTGGTACTGGCCGACACCGATGGACTTGGGATCCACCTTGACCAGCTCGGCCAAGGGGTCCTGGAAGCGCCGGGCGATGGAGATCGCGCCGCGGACCGTCACGTCGAGGTCGGGGAATTCCGTTCGGGCCGCTTCGGAAGCCGAGTAGACGGATGCCCCGGATTCGTTGACCACGACGATCTTGACAGTCCCTTCCAACTCGTATTTTTTAAGCATCTCCCGCACGAACAGGAACGTCTCGCGTGACGCGGTCCCGTTACCGATGGCGATGACCTCGACCGCGTGGGTCTTGATGAGGGGCAGAAGCGCCGCTTCCGCTTCCTGAACCCGATGATGGGGTTCCACCGGGTGGACGGTCGTTTCCTCCAGGAACTTGCCGGTCCGGTCCACGACCGCGACCTTGCAGCCCGTGCGGAAGCCTGGATCCATGCCCATCACCACCTTGTCGCCGCCGGGCGGCAGCATCAGCAAGTTGCGCAGGTTCTTTTCGAACACGAGGATGGCCTCGTCATCCGCCTTGCCCTTGATCTCGAGCAGCAGTTCGAGGGCGATGGACGGGAGCATCAGCCGGCTGTAGGCGTCCACCAGCGCCTCGGTCAGCAGGGGCGCGAAGTAGGATTGCGGGTCGGTGATCCAAAATTTCCCCAGCACTTCGAGGATGCGTTCATCGGGACCTGACAGTTCGATGCTGAGCACGCCCTCCTTCTCGCCTCGTCGCATGGCCAGAAAGCGATGCGATGGCACCGTGCGAAGCGGTTCACTGTGGTCGTAATACATCTCGAACTTGGTGCGCTCCTCGGGGGCGTCCTTCTTGAGCCGGGAGGCGATCAGACCCTCGGCGGCGTAGATCCGGCGGATGAACTTGCGGTAGTCGGCGTTTTCCGAGATGTCTTCAGCCAGGATGTCCTGGGCGCCCTGCAACGCGTCCTGAATATTGGTCACGCCGCGCGCCTCGCACAGGTAGGGCGCGCAAATGGTGGCGATGTCGGCCTCCGGATCGCGGTAGACCCGGATGAACGCCGCCAGGGGCTCCAGCCCTTTCTCCCGGGCGATAGTGGCGCGGGTGCGCCGCTTGGGCCGGTAGGGGAGGTAAAGGTCCTCGAGCTCCTGCTTCTTCATGCACTTGAGGATCTTGTCCTGAAGCTCCGGGGTGAGTTTGCCGGCCTTGTCAATGGTTTCGAGAATCGTTTTTTTCCGCTCTTCGAGTTCGGTCAGATACTGGTGGCGGTCGCGCACCGACTGAATCTGAACCTCGTCCATCTCGCCGGTTTTTTCCTTGCGATACCGGGCGATGAACGGAATAGTGCACCCTTCGTTGAGGAGCTGGATGGTGTTTTCAATCTGGAAGGGCTTCAGCTGGTCGAACTCGGCGATCAGGTAGTCCACAATGCGTGCTTTCATACGATCAAACCCGTTGTGTGAAGATTTGTGAAATCCTCTGCCCAGGCCTTGTGCATGCCGTCAGCGGGCGCCGGCAACGGGAGCCCGCTCCAGGATGAACACGTGGCCGGACAGGAAATCGCTGACCCAGACTCGACCGCGGGGGTCGGTCCGGATCCGGCTGATATCGAAGATGGCGTCGCCGAAACGGCCGTCCAGGTAGAACGCCACGTTGCGTGAATCCATGCGGGCGTCACCGAACGGGTACTGGAAACGGTAAATCGTTTGGAACGAACGGGTCGCCGGATCGAACGCGAGGATATCCAGCGCGTCCGGCCCGTGCGCGGTCAGGATGGCGGTGTCGCCGAAGCCGGCCAGGTTGTCGGGTCGCCCGTCGACGGGCACCGCGATCTCCGTGGCGGCCAGGGTGTGCCGGTTCACGAGGCTCAACGACCGACCGGCGTGATTCAGGACCAGGAGCCAGTCGCCGGTGATGGCCAGCCGGAGCGGCTGTTCGCCGGCGGCGATGCGACGGCCGGCGAATCCGTCCTTGTCGATGACGTGGACCGCCCGGTCGCCGAAATCGGCCACGTAGATGCGGCGGTCGTCGAAGGCGCAGTCGGCGGGAGTCGGACCGGTGTGCAGGCGATGGAGCGTCTTGCCGGACCGGGCCTCCACGATGTAGAACGCGCCGTGTCCGTCGTCGGTTTCCGCATCGCGAGCCACATACAGCCAGTCCCGCGCCGGGTCGTGGCGCAGGAACCGGGGCGTGTTTTCTCGTTCGTATTCGCCCTCCAGTTCCACCCGGAACTGGGGAGAAAACTCGCGTACCGTATCGGGCAGGACGGTGATGAACTGCTTCTCCTTGCCCCAGCAGTTCTGCAGCAGGTGGACGGCCCCGTTCCGGTCCAGCGCCATCTCATGGACCTGACGGGGCAGGCGGCGGTCGTCGAACGTCATGTCTTCGGTGCGGATGCGCAGCAGGCCGTTTTTAGCGCCCCAGATGTACACCACCGGCCAGTATGACTGGTGGGGACCGTAGGCCACGTAGACGTCGCCGCCGGGAGCCGGACCGGCGCTGGTGGGGTAGGTGCAGGGCAGAGCGTGCAGGCAGTAGCTGCCGTCGGGGAAGACCTCGGCAAGCTCATCCTCGGAGTTCACCACCAGCATGGCGCCGCGCGCTTCGGACCAGGTCAGATCCACCGGTGCCCAGCCTGTCCGCACCTTGGCGACGGCGCCGGTGTCGGGATCCAGGACGGTGAGCGCCGCTCCGAATGAGCCGTTCACCGCGGTCGCCCCGATGGGGATATAGAGGCGCCGGCTCACCGGATTCCAAGCCAGGCCAAACATGTGGGGGATGACGCCCATGTCCTTGTACCGGCGTTCCAACCGGCGTTCCACAAGGTCGATCCGGTCCACCTCGCCGTAGGCCCAGCTGGCCACGTACAGCTTGCCGCCCTCGGCGTCCAGGGCGACGGCGTCGTTGCCGAAAGCGGGCAGAGGCACTTCCGTGACCGTGCCGGCCGCCTTGAAGTCGATCACGTGCAGTACCGGGTCATTGTCGTAGGCGATGTACAATTCGTCGCGGCCGGGACTGCAGGTGATGCCTACTCCTTCGGCCAGACCCGGGAGGGGCACGACCTGCTCGCCGGCGGCATCGGTCCGGATCCGAGCGGCCTGCATGACCTTGCGCTGGGCAGTTTCCGTCACCAGGTAGAGGGTGTGAGCCGCAGGATCGTATCCGCCCAGGTGCCAGCGTCCGCCGGCGGTCAGCGGCAGGTCGCGCCGAGGACCCAACTGACCGCTCTGCGGGTCCACCAGGTACATCGCCGCGGCGGCGCCGTCCACGGCGACGAAGCGGCCGAGCTGCGGATCGGCCACAACCTTGCGGACGGGCGGGGGCGGGGTCATGTTCAGGTTGCCGAACGGCTCGATGCCCGAAGCCCAGCGGATCCGGCGGACGCTGCCGTCGGCTGGATCGGCCAGCACCAGGTCCTCGCTGGCCCGGCTGGCCAGCAAGGCGCGACCGGAGGTCGCGTCGACGGCCAGCGACTCATATTGCTCGCCGGTGTTCAGGGTGACAGCGGATGCCCGTCCCGGCGGCAGCACATGCAGCGACCGCTCGCCGATCACATAGATGGCTCCGTCGCGGGGATTGACGGCGAGCGCCTCGCTCTTCAGCCACTGGGGCACGCGGTTGCCGATGGGCAGGTTGCGGACGGCGTGGGTCGCACCGTCGATGACGGACACCGACGCGGTGAGCGTATTGGCCAGCACGATCCGGTTACGCGGCGGATCGGCGCACAGCAGGAGCGGCCCGGCGCCGTTGATGTCCAGCTTCAGCGTGTCCAGCAGATCCACTGCGGTGATACGGAACGAATCCGCCGCGGCCACCGTCACCGCCAGCGCGATCATCAGAACCAAACCTGCCGCCATCCGTTTCATGGCCAACCCTCGACAGCTTCGCCTGAGATGAATGTCAAGTGTATCAAGACGCCGCTTAAAGATCAACGTGGAAGGCGCGCCGCTCCAGCCAGTGGTCGGCCAGGACCAGCCGCGTCATCGCCGCCACAACCGGGACTACCCGGAGCGCAATGCAGGGATCGTGGCGGCCCTTCACCGTCACGGTGGCCGGCTCGCCGGTGACGGTGATGCTCGCCTGCGGACGGGCGATGCTGCTGGTGGGTTTGAAGGCCACCTGGAACACGATCGTCTCGCCGTTGGAAATGCCGCCCTGGATGCCGCCCGAATGGTTGGTCGTCGTGCGCACCCGGCCGTCCCGCATGATGAATGGGTCGTTGTGCTCCGAGCCGCGCATGCGGGATGCGGCGAAGCCTGTCCCGAACTCGACCCCGCGGCAGGCGGGGATGCTGAGCATCGCCTTGGCCAGATCGGCGTTCAGCTTGTCGAATACCGGGTCGCCCAGTCCGGCCGGGACGCCGCGGACCGCCACGACGATCCGGCCGCCCACGGAGTCCCCCTCGGCGCGCACCGCCTCGATCCGCTCGGCGATGGCCGCCGACGCCCGAGGATCGGCGCAGAAGACGGGGCTCGCATACACGTCGGTCTCGGAGACGGTGTTCGGATCAATCGCCGCTTCGATCGTTTCCACCGACCGGACACTGGCCACCACTTCAATCCCGCCCGCCAGGCGCAGCAGCTTGCCGGCCACGGCGCCGGCGGCGACCCGACCCACCGTTTCACGGCCCGAGGCGCGGCCGCTTCCGCGCGGATCGCGGATACCGTAGCGGGCCAGGTAGGTGTAATCCGCATGGGACGGGCGCAGGATGTGCTGGAGCTCAGCATAGTCCTCGCTTCGGGCCGCCCGGTTGCGCACCAGCAGCAGGATCGGCGTACCCAGGGTCAAGCCGTCGTGGACGCCGGACAGGATCTCCACCGCGTCTGGTTCCGGGCGGGGAGACGTGTGGGGCAGGCCGGGACGGCGGCGTGAAAGCTCCACCTGTATCTCCTCGGCCGTGATGGGCAGACGAGACGGGCAGCCGTCCACGACGCAGCCCATGGCCGGGCCGTGTGATTCGCCGAACGTGGTGACCCGGAAAATCCGGCCGAACGAGCTGCTCATGTGATCTCACCTCGGTGGGGGGAAAATCCGGCCGTGAGCCGGTCCAGGACATCAAAAAAACCTGGATACGACACGGCGGCTGACTCGGCGCCGCGGATGCGGGTGATGCCGACGGCGGCCAGCGCCGCCACGGCGAACGCCATGGCCACGCGGTGATCGCCGGCCGCGTCCACGTCGGCGCCGTGAAGCGGAGAGCCGCCCTCGATGGAAAAACCGTCCGGATGCTCCTCGACACCGGCTCCGAGGCGCCGCAACCCGGTCGCCATGGCGGCGATCCGGTCGGACTCCTTGACCCGCAGCTCAGCGGCGCCGCGAACCGATGTCTCTCCCTGGGCCACGGCGGCCAACGCAGCCAGGAGCGGCAATTCGTCGATGAGCAGAGGAACGTCCGCCGGGTCGACCCGGACAGCCCGAAGATCCGCGCCGCGTACGGTCAGCGTGCCGCCGGGCTCCCAGGGGTCCGGTGCATCCGGCGACCAGGCGATCTCGGCTCCCATTCGTTCCAGGTAGCGGAAGAAGAGGGTACGCGTGGGGTTGAGCCCCACTCGGTGGATCCGCACCGTCGCACCGGGGATCACAGCGGCGGCTCCCGCCAGGAACGCCGCCCCGGACGGGTCGCCGGGGATCCGCATCTCGAACGCTGGGATTCGGTCAACGGGACGCACGTGCAGCTCTAGGTTGTTGCTCTTTAGCGGCAGGCCCAGCCGGAAGAACAGCCTTTCGGTATGGTCACGGGAGAGGACGGGCACGCGGCACCGCGTGACCCCCGCCGCACCCAGCCCGGCCAGGAGCACCGCTGATTTGACCTGGGCGCTAGGCGTCTGAAGCACCACGCGGCCGCCGCGGAGCGAACGCCCGGCGATGTGGACGGGCGGGAAACCTCGCGTGGTGCTCACGCAGGCCCCTAAGGCGTTCAACGGTTCCGCCACCCGCTCCATGGGACGGCGTCGCAGTGAGGCGTCGCCGTCGAGAATCGAATCGAACAGCTGTCGGGCCAGGATACCCGCCAACAGGCGCATGGTGGTTCCGGAGTTGGCGGCATAAAGGCTCCGGGCCGGCGCCCGGAGAGCCCCCAGACCGAGTCCATCAATCCTCAGGTGACCATGACGCAGCCGGATCCCGACTCCCAGCGCACGCAGACACTCTATGGTCGCCTGGCAATCGGCGCTTCGCGAAGGAGATCGGATGAGGGACGTCCCATCGGCTTCGGCGGCCAGCAGCAGCGCGCGGTGCGTGACCGATTTGTCGGGTGGTGCGAACGCCTCGCCTACGAAAGGCTGCTTGATCCCGGTGATGACGCGCATTAATTAAGTTTCCAAATTCTGCCGGCCGGATCATTCCATTGCGCCGGAGTGTTGGAGCCAATCTACGTCCAAGTATCTGTAAATGCAACAATATTCGGACGGGTCCGAAATGAAGAGTCACGTCGCATTCGGTTTCGTGATGAAATCACTACACATGTAACAGAATTGAAATAATAAAATTTCGTACGGCTGGATTAATACCATACTCCATGCACAAATGCGTTGTGATCTCTGTCACATTCTATTTTGTCGAGGTTAGCCCATGAACCATTCGCTTCGTTCCGTTTGCCTCTGTGTGGCACTGGTGGCCTTCACGATGGCTGTCTTCGCCGGGACCGTCATCCACCGGGAGCCGATGACGAGACCGGCGGAGCAGCCGGTCCACGTTGAAACATTCAGCGAGCGGTCTCCGGGACACCTGGATGTGGACAAGTACTTTCTCGAACAGGCCGAGCGCTACGACCGTCTGGTGGCTGAACAGGCCGCCATCCGCCTGGGCGCCATCATCCGGGTGCTGGTGACCGACGAAGAACTTCAGGCCGTTGACAATTACATCTGTGAGACATGCGCAGGCGACGACACCAACGCGTCCCGCAAGGAGCGGGTGGGCGTCGTGAAACCGACGGGCGTTCGAGCGGACTTTTCCCGCTTCTCCCCGCGGGCCGTCTCCCGCAACGGCGGCATCGGCGCCAACGGTGCCGTCCGCTGGATGACGGACGGCGGATTCGTCTGGACCGCCCAGGTCGTGTCAGATGGCGCGGTCGCCCTGCGCATTCATCTGTCCGACTTCTCACTGCCCGAGGGCGCCGAGCTGTACATCTATAATATGGATGGCGAAGCCTTCGGACCGTACACCGGACGCGGTCCCTCCGACACCGGCGATTTCTGGACCAATTCGGTGAGCGGCTCCGCCGCCTTCCTGCAACTCCGCCTGTACGGCCGCATCTCGATGGAGGATATCCAGGCCGTCAATTTCACCGTTGCCGACGTCGCCCACCTGGGCCATAAATTCCTCCTCCCGTTCCTGCAGCGGCTGGATACGTTCCCGGACAAGAGCTTCTGCTCGTTCAATGCCGCCTGCGTGCAGGATGCGACGTGCTACAGCTCAAGCGACTATGCGCACATCGAGGAAGCCCGCGATGCCGTGGCTCATATGCTGTTTGTGTCCGGGGCATACATGTATATGTGCTCCGGCGGTTTGCTGGCTGACACCGACCCCTCCACCCAGATTCCCTATTTCCTCACCGCCAACCACTGCATCAGCCGTTCCAGTGAAGCCGCCAGCCTGGAATGCTATTGGCAGTTCCGGACGTCTACCTGCCGGAGCGCCTGCTACGATCCGGTGGGTGAAGTGCCTCGCACCCTGGGTGCGTCCATCCTCAGCACAAACAAAACCGGCGATTACACCCTGATGCAGTTGAGCCAGAATCCTCCGGCCGGCAGCGTGTTCCTCGGCTGGAACAGCACGCCGATAGCGAATACCAACGGAGCGGCCCTGTACCGGATCTCTCATCCGCAGGGAGCGCCTCAGGCGTTTTCCACCCACACGGTGAACACCAGCGCCGGCACCTGCCGCAGCTGGCCCCGTGGGAGCTGGATCTACAGCCGCGACGTGATCGGCGCCACCGAAGGCGGCAGCAGCGGCTCGCCGGTGCTCAATGCCAGCGGCCAGGTGGTGGGGCAACTCTCCGGCGCGTGCGGCACCAACCTGAACGATGTCTGCGACGAGATCAACAACGCCACCGTGGACGGTGCTTTCGCCTCCTATTTCAACAGCGTGTCTCAGTGGCTCAATGCATCATCGGGCAACGGTTCCAAGATGCATGTCCAGTCCATCGTCCTGACAACCAAGAAGAAGGGCTCCAAGTACACGGGCGTGGCCACGGTGACCATCGTCGACGCCAGCGGCAGCCCGGTTGCCGGCGCCACAGTCGCCGGAGCCTTCTCCGACTGGTTCACCACCAGCGCCAGCGCCGTGACCAACTCCTCCGGAGTCGCCGTCATCTCGAGCGCGTCGAAAACCGGAATCGGCGGTTTCGGTTTCTGCGTGAACACCGTGTCCCTGACCGGCTGGACCTACGACACGGCCGCCAACGCTGAGACCTGCGACAACTACTGAACCATCATCGCCTCGAGCGGTTTCCACACCACAACGCGGGACGGATCATCCGTCCCGCGTTGTGGTTTACGTGGAGTGGTACCAGCGGCGCTGACTATTCGTGCTTGCCGCTGACCGGTCGGATCTTGCTGGTGTACAGGTAGCGCTTGATCTTGCGGGTGGTCGTCTTCTCGAACTCCTCCCACTGGACAGTGAAGCGCTGAACCCGCTTGTAGTTGGCCAGGCGGCTGCACTGTTTTCGGACTTCCTGCTTGAGGATCTCCTCAACCTCGTGCTCGCTGATTTTCTTGCCCTGCTTCGTCAGGTACTGGTCGAAGTAGGCGATGTCCGGCACGATGATGGCGTGGACCTCCTCACAGTACTTATGAGCGTCAGGTCCCTCCCAGACCAGTGATTCCAGGATGAACGGACTGCGGTTGAGCTGGTACTCGATCTCCTCCGGATAGACGTTCTTGCCGTTGGCGGTGACGATGACCGCCTTCTTGCGCCCTTGAATGAACAGGAATCCGTCCGCGTCGATGAATCCGAGGTCACCGGTATGGAACCACCCGTCGACGATCACCTCGGCCGTGGCTTCAGGATTGTTGTAGTAACCGAGCATCACCATGGGGCCGCGAACACAGATCTCGCCGTTGTCGATCTTGAATTCTGCGCCCGGCAAAGGCAGGCCGGCGGAATCATCCTTGAAGTTATGGACACGATTGAGGGTGATGACGGGTGACGTCTCCGTCAGGCCGTAACCCTGGATGACGGTGAGGCCGAGCTCCCGCAACCCCCGGGTGATCTCGGGGGAGATCGCGGCGCCGCCGCTGATGAGCAGTTTCAGGCGGCCGCCGAACCGCTCGTGCAGCGCCTTGAACACCTGGCGGCGGATGTTCTTGTGGAACAGCCGCTCGGTGAATGAAGCGATGCCCTTGCCGATGCGGAACTTGGTCATGCCCTTCTCGGCGATCCGCTCCATGATCCTGCGGTAGATGGCGTCGTAGAGCAGGGGCACGCCCAGCAGGATGGTGGCGTGGACCTCCTGCAGGTTATCCGGAATGCGCTTGAGGTTTTCAGCGAACGCCACGGTCATGCCGTGGGAAACCGGGCCCAGAAATCCGCAGGTGCATTCATAGGTGTGGTGCAGGGGCAGGACGCTGAGGAAGACTTCGGGATGGCGGATGGGAATGACCTGGAGCATGGCGCGGAGGTCGGCGATGATGTTGCTCTGGCTGAGCATCACACCCTTGGACGTGCCGGTGGTGCCGGATGTGAAGAGGATGCAGGTGGGCAGGTCGGGTTCGATCACGGTGTAGGGATAATCGGAGGCATCCTTGTCGAACAGGCGACTGCCGTCATGAAGAATGTCCGTGAATTTCAGCACCATGGAGTTTTCCGCCCGGTCGTCCATGTTGATGATATGGCGCAGGTGGGGCAGAGAGCCGGTCATCTCCAGCACCATGTCCACGTACTTCTGGGAGCCGACGAAAATCTCCGTCTGGGTGGTGTAGAGGATGTGGAAAAATTCCTGACTCTTCAACTCCTTGTCGATGGGGACGCAGACGGCGTTGCCGCATGCGACCGCAAGATAAGTGATGCACCAATTGATGCGGTTCTCCGAAGCGAATGCCACATTCATCTGCCGATTCATGCCCAGGCTTCGCAGGCCGCAGCCCAGTGACATCACGGAATAGAAAAGTTTGTTGAACGTCGTGGGCCGCCATTCGTTGTCCACCTTCTCCATGAAAGCGGGATGCGTGCCCCACTTTTGGCGGCTGTTGAGGAGCATTTCCCGGAAATCTTTGAACGGCTCGACGGGATAGAACTTGTCTTCCAGTTTGCGCACCTTGAACCTCATCGGGCCGAGTTTTCTATATTCTACCAGAACTACCGCGTTTCGCAATTCAGCAGATGCGGGGCAGCTGCTCGCCGACGAGCATGTCAAGCACCCGCCCGCCGCCGATCGCTGTCCGAAGAGTGACGGTGGGTCGGTCCGGGCAGTCGAGCACGCGGCCGATCATGGCGGCGGCGGTCCCCAGCGGGTGGCTTCGGAGCAGTGCAAGCGCCGGTCCGGCACATTCCTCGGGCAGGCAGAATACCACCTTGCCTTCGTTGGCGAGATAGAGCGGATCGAAGCCGAAGATCTCCGCCGCTCCGAACACCGCCGGTCGAACGGGCACCGACTCTTCGTCGACCTCGATGCGGACGGACGCTGCCGACGCGATTTCGTTCAAGACCGTGGCCAGACCGCCGCGGGTGGGGTCGCGCATCGCATGCACGGGCAGACCGGCCTGGAACAACGGATCGATCAGGGTGAACAACGGTGCGCAGTCCGACCGGACTTCCTCCGATACCTGGAAACCTTCGCGGGCCAGCATGACGGCGATGCCGTGGTCGCCCACAGGCCCATTGATCAACACGGCGTCGCCGGGGCGGGCGCGCCGGGCGCCGACCTCTCGCCCCGGCGGCAGGAGACCAACACCGGCGGTGTTGATGAACACTTTGTCGCCCTTGCCCCGTGGCACCACTTTGGTGTCCCCCGCCACGACGGGGACGCCGGCCTCGAGCGCCGCCGCCCGCATGGATTCCAGAATGCGGCGCAGATCGGCGAGCGGCAGGCCTTCTTCGAGGATGAAGCCGGCGGTCAGGGCCAGAGGCCGCGCGCCGCTCACCGCGAGGTCGTTCACGGTGCCGCACACCGCGAGCCGGCCGATATCCCCGCCGGGAAAGAACAGCGGGTCCACGACGTACGAATCGGTAGTCAGCGCCAGTCGGGCACCGTCCGCGTCAACGGGTGCGCTGTCCTCCAGCAGATTTAGGGCGGGATTGGCGAAAGCCGGCAGGAAATACTCCGTCACCAGGCGGTGCGACATCTGGCCGCCGCTGCCGTGTGCCAGCAGCACGATGTCGGTGGGTGACTGGTCATTCATGGCCGGTCGGCTCATCCGCGAGGATGTCACCCAGTTGCCGGAACAATTCGAGGGTGCGCATGGCTTCCTCCTCGTCCAGCCGTTCGATGGCGAAGCCGGCATGGACGATTACGTAATCGCCCACGGCGGCGTCGGGCAGCAGCATCAGGCTGACTTCCCGGCTGATCCCGCCGATCTCGGCGATGCAGCGGTCGGCTGCCGGGATCGAGACGATCTGCATCGGGACTGCTACACACATGGTTCCTCCCACCCGGTCACATGGCGCTCCGCGGCAACCGCCAGCTGCCCCAAGGCGATGCCGCCGTCATTGCAGGGCACGAGGTGGTGCAGGAGGACACGGAGTCCGGCGTCCTGCAATTCGGTGCTGAGCCGGCTGAGGAGCCACAGATTCTGGAAGACACCCCCGGAGAGAGCAACCGTGGCGATCCCGCGTTCGGCGGACAACCGGCGGCACAGGTCGGTGAACAGCCGGACGAGGCCGTGGTGGAAACGCGCACTGATTCTGCCGGCGGAGACCCCGGCGCACACGTCGTCCGTGGCGGCGCGCACCGCCGGCGCGATTTCAATGACGCCGTCGGCGCACGGGAACGGGTACGGCGGCCCGTCATCCGCTTCGTCGCAGAGCATCTCGAACTCCATGGCCGCCTGGCCTTCGAAAGTCACGCGCTGTCGGGCACCGGACAGCGCGGCGAATCCGTCGAAGAGACGTCCACAGCTCGATGTCTCCGGGGAATTCATCCGCCGTTCGAGCATCTGGACCACCAGCCGCAGATTGTCCGGCGCGATATCGGAAAGGAAGGGGAGCGGGAGCTCGCTGAAACCGGGTCCCAGCGCATGATGCAAGTAGCTGACGGCCATCCGCCACGGTTCCCGGATGGCCCGGCTTCCGCCGGGCATGGCGACTTCGCGGAAATGACCGACACGTTCGTAATCGCGCAGGTCGGCCACCAGCACCTCACCGCCCCAGATTCGACCGTCGGGACCGTAGCCGGTGCCGTCGAGTGCCAGGCCGATTACCGGTCCGCGCTCGCCGTTCTCCGCCAGGCAGGCGGCGATGTGGGCGTGATGATGCTGGATGCCGTAGAGCGGCAGTTCACCCCGCCGGTTCTTGGCATACTTGGTGGACAGGTACTCGGGATGCAGGTCATAGGCCATGAGCGCGGGGGTGACATCGAACAGCTCCTGCATCCGCTGGATGGCCTGCTCGAAACTGGCGCTGACCTCCGCATTCTCCAGGTCGCCGATGTGCTGGCTCAGGAACACGTGTTCCCCGCGATTGACGGCGATGGTGTTTTTGAGCTCGGCGCCCACCGCCAGCACGCTGGGATAACTGGTGAGCAGCTTGATCGGCGCCGGCGCATAGCCACGGGAGCGTCGGATGAAATAGATCCGGTTCCGAAAGCTGCGGCAGACCGAGTCGTCGTTGCGAACGAGGATGTCCCGGTTGTGCACCAGGAAATAATCGGCGATCGGCGCCAGGATCTCAGCCGCGTGACGATTTTCGATGATGATCGGTTCCTCGGAAAAGTTCCCGCTGGTCATGACCAGCCAGGGCGCGTCGCTATCGGCGAACAACAGGTGGTGGATGGGCGTATAGGGTAGCATCACCCCGAGATCGCGGTTGCCGGGTGCGATCGCAGTCGCCAGCGGGCCGCCGGGACGCTTGGGCAACAGCAGGACGGGGCGCTGCGGGGAGCGGAGCAGCACCTCCGCATCCGGTGTCAGCTCCACGATCTCGCGCAGCGCCGCCAGCGAGGCACCCATCAGGGCAAACGGCTTTTCGTCGCGCCGCTTGCGCCGCCGGAGCGTCTGCACCGCCTCTTCGTTGCGTGCATCCACGGCCAGGTGAAAGCCGCCGATTCCCTTGACGGCGACGATGCGGCCGTCGCTGAGCTGCCGACCGGCCAACTCGATGGGGTCGTGGCAGGGGATGAACAGCCCCTGGTTGTCCCAGAGCTCGACGCGCGGTCCGCAGCTCCAGCAGGCGTTGGGCTGGGCGTGAAACCGCCGGTTGGTCGGGTCCCGGTACTCGGCCTCGCACGCCGGACACATGGTGAAACGGTCCATGGTGGTGGCCGGCCGGTCATACGGCAGCCGGTGGATGATCGTGTAGCGGGGACCGCAGTTCGTACAGTTGATGAAGGGGAAGCGGTGTCGCCGATCGCCGGGGTCCATCAGTTCCCGCAGGCAGTCGGCGCAGGTCGCCACATCCGGGCTGACGAGAGTGGTCGCGGCGCCTTCTTTCGAGCTGGCTACGATTTCGAATCCGGAGCGACCCAGGAGCGGTGCGTCAGCCCACTCCAGGTGATCCACCAGCGCCAGCGGCGGCGCCTCGGCCGGGATGCGGTCCATAAAAGTCGTCAGATCGTCGGTCGCTCCTTCGACATCCACCAGGACGCCGCCGGCATCGTTGCATACGGAACCGGATAATCCCAGCTCGATGGCCAGCCGGTGGATGAAAGGTCGGAATCCCACGCCCTGAACGATTCCCTGGATGCGGACGATGCGGCGAGAGGAAGGGCGGCTCACGACGACGAATCCTTTTTTTTCAAAACCTTGTCCACGATCCATGCGGCCAGGACGTCCAAGCCGTCGCCGGTCCGGCACGAAACCGGGAACACGACCAGGTCGGGATTCAGACCGCGCGCATAACGGACAGCCTGGTCCGGATCAAAGTCCGTGTGGGGAAGCAGATCGATCTTGTTGATGACCAACAGATCGGCCTTGCGGAAGACGGCAGGGTACTTGGCTGGCTTGTCGTCCCCCTCGGTGGTGCTCAGGATGACCAGGCGGGAGTCCTCTCCCAGCCAGTAGGACGACGGGCAAACCAAATTGCCCACGTTCTCGATGAAGATGACGTCCAGGTTGTCCAACGGCAGACCGTCGATATGGTCGAGAATCATCTGGGCATCCAGGTGGCACGCACCGCAGGTGATGATCTGCCGGACGGGCGCACCCACGCGGGCGATTCGGCGGGCGTCGTTTTCGGTCTGGACATCACCCTCGATTACGCCGCAGCGCAGCTGCGCCGACAGGCGGGGCAGCAGGCGCTCCAGCAGGCTGGTTTTCCCGCTGCCCGGCGACGACAGCAGGTTGAACACGTAGATCCGGCGATCGGCGAACAACCCGGCCAGGCGCGCCGCCAGGTCGTCATTCCGGGCCACGACCTTCTGCTGGATGGGGACAATTTCCTTCACGCTTGCTCCAGGACTTCCAGATTAACCACTTCCATCTCATCGCCCGCGAGCAGTTGGATGCGGTTCGAGCCGCAAGCGGGGCAGGAAAAAGCGAAATCGGCGACCGCGAACTGCTGCCGGCAGTCCCGGCACTCCAGTCGCAGGGGCGGCGTCTCGATGCGGAAGTCGGCGCCCGCCAGTGGTGTGTTCTCGGTCACCACCGCCAGGGCGAAGCGGAGGGCTTCGGGATCCACCCCTGACACCGGTCCAATCTTCAGGTTTACGGCGACGACCTTTTCGAACGTCCGGTTTTTCAGGGATGCCATGATGATGGCCAGGATGTCCTGGGCGAGCGATACTTCGTGCATCCGAGCGGTCCTACCAATCGGCCTTTTAGCATCCGGTGCGGGGAAAGTCAAGGTGGTCCTAGAGAATCCCCTGGACTTCCTTGTTGAGCCGGTCGAAAAACTCCGTCATGTAGCGGTGGCGGTCTTCGGCGATCTCCCGTCCGGTCTCCGTGAACATCCGGTCCTTGATGTGGCGCAGCTTGACCAGATACTCCCGGTAGGCGGTATCGTCCGGGGTGTAGGGCTGGCTTTTCTCGGGATCCACCGCGGGATCGTGCAGCCGCGCCCCCACTTCGCCGGCGAAGAGGAAGGCCCGGCCGATACCCACGGCGCCGATGGAATCCAATTTGTCAGCGTCGAAGAGCACTTCGGCCTCGATGGTCTGGGGGCGCACCTCGCCCCGGTAGCGATGGCTCGCGATGCAGTGGCAGATTCGTTCCGAAAGCACGGGCTCCAGACCGATTCGCTTCAACACGTCGCGGGCCAGCGCGGCGCCCACCGCCGCGTGACAGACCCGGCCTTCCGCGTGGAATTCGGTGTCCCGGCCGATGTCGTGGAGCAGGGCCGCCGGTAGCACGACGTTGGGATCGGCCCCCTCGCGCATGGCGATCCGCCAGGCCAGGCGGAACACCCGCTCGGAATGCTCCCAGTCATGGGAGCCGCGGGCGTTGTGGAAAAAGGTGCGGGCTTCCCGGCGGACAGCTTCCAGGTCGACTAGTAAACCCGGCATAGGACCGCCTTGAGATACTCGCTCTCCGGGTGGAAGATGTTGATGGGATGGTCGGGCGGCTGGGGCAGTTTGCCGAGAATCTGCACCTCGCGGCCGGCATCCACTGCGGCCATGAAGAGAATCTTCTGGAACGACGACTGATCGATATAGTACGAGCAGGAGCAGCTCAGCAGGTATCCGCCGCTCTTGAGGCGCTTCATGGCATTCAGGTTGATGTCCTTGTAGCCCCGGTAGGCGGCCGAGAGGGAGGATTGCCGCTTGGCGAAGGCCGGGGGATCCAGGACGATCAGGTCATACCGGGTGTCGTCTTCCCGCAGGAACTGGAACACATCCTGCTGGCTGAAGCCATGGGCGTCCGGATCGAGCTGGTTGAGCCGGAAATTCTCCCGGGTCAGTTCCAGGGCGGCTGCTGACGATTCGACACTCACCGTCCGCGTGGCGCCACCGGAAGCGGCATTGACGGCGAAGCCCCCGGTGTAGCCGAAGCAGTTCAGCATCAACCGGCCCCGGCTGATCTGGCGGATCAACAGCCGGTTGTCCCGCTGGTCGAGAAAGAAGCCGGTTTTCTGGCCGCCGGGGATGTCCACCAGATAGCGAATGCCGTTTTCGCCGACGATCACACCCCGTTCCGGCAGCGTGCCGTAATGGAGCTTGGAGACGCTCTCGAGACCTTCCTCCTGCCGGGCGGCACCCTCGCTTTTCTCATAGATGGCCGCCGGTTTCATCATGACCTCGAGGATTTCCAGAATCTGTTCCCGGAATCGGTCAATGCCCAGGGTCTGGATCTGGATGACGAGGCAGTTGTCGTAGCGGTCGATGATCAGTCCGGGCAGGAAGTCGCCTTCGGAGAAGAGGACCCGATAACAGTTGGTGCCGCCGTCGGCGAACAGCTTCTGCCGCATCTGCCAGGCCCGGTAAATCTTGTTCCAGAGAAAGTTGCCGTCGATCTGGGTGGGCTCGAAGGTGAGCATCCGGACAGCGATGGAGGTCAGCTCGTTGAAATACCCGGTTCCGAGATATTTGTGGTCGGAGGAGTAAACGTCCACCACACCGCCGGAGACAACCTCCGGATCCTTCTTCATGATGGCGCCGGAGAATACCCAGTGATGATGGGCCAATACGGGTTTGTCCTTGCCCGGTTTGAGGTAGATCTTCGGATGCATTGTGTTATCCGTTCGTGAACCGATTATAGCAGAGAACGACACGGGGTGAAACAGATCTCGGCGGAATCATTACCGGATCGCGACTTGCCGCGGTGGTGCGGCCGACCGGTGGCGCGTCACGACCGGCTCGCTATGTCGTCGCGGGCGCACAGCCGGAGCAGCAGGAACTCCATGTGGTCGCGGGGACTCACCCGGATGCTCTTGAAATCCTCTTCCGCCTGGCCGATCAGACTGAGACAGTGCCACGCCTCCTCGGCCGTGTAGTTGCAATGCGCCCGTTCGATGTTCTTCAGCTGGAAGGCCTGCAACCGCATGTGCGTCAGGATCTCCTTCTCGGTCGCCCCCTTGTTGCGGAGGCTCTTGTAAACGGCCACCTGCTGGAAGAACCGGTTGAGCATGATGAGGATGCCCAGCGGGTGCTCGCCGCCGTCCAGCAGGGTGGTGAGACGCGCATGGGCGGATTTCACCTGCCGGCAGGCCAGGTCGTCCAGCATGTCGAAGATGGTGGCCATGGGATTCCGGATGCTCAGACGCTCGATGTCGGCCCGCTCGACGACTCCCCCCGCACCGGCATGGAGGTACAGCTTCTCCATCTCACTGACGATGAGTTCCATGTCGCCGCCGAGCCGTTCGGCTAGATACTGGATGGTGGGCCGGTCAAGTCCGTACCGTTCCGAGTCGGCATAGCGCTGCAGGAAACTCACCAGGGCCTCCAGGCGCAGGTGCTGGAAGAAAAAACAGGTGGTGTGGGCCTCAACCAGCTTGAGCAGGTTTTTCTCCGCGGCGGTGTGGTCACGGGGCCGCTTCGGGTTGAAATCGGGCGCGAATTCGAACACCGCCACGGTCTTAGCCGCCGGGTGCTGGAAATAGTCGCTCAGTCGGTGGAGTTCGCCCGCCGGCAGCCGGTTGGCATTTTTCAGGATCAACAGCTTGACGGGTGACAGCATCGGCAGCGTGCGGGCCTGGTTGAGAAAATCCTGCAGGCTGCCCTCGGTGAGATCGACGGCCAGATCGTTGAGCCCCGCCTCGCTCTCCGGCGGGAAGTAGTGATCCCGCAGCATGGCCAGCGCGCGGCGTCGCAGGAAGGTCTCGTCGCCGAAGAAGGCGAGCAACCGGCCCAGGGACTTGTTCTTGAGCCGGTTCTCAAAATCCCAATAGTGGTAATAGCCTCCGTCCATGGATGCTCAGAACGACTCGAGGAGCGTGGCCACCAGGCCGGCGGCGAAGGTGCGCGCCGCGCGTTCCACGGCCGGAGCGTCCTCGATGTAAAAATCGACCGCGCGATCGGAAAGCGCGTACTCCTCGCGGATGACGAATCGACCGTCCCTGAACAACACCTTGTCGTCGCGGCGGTCGGTGAACTGGATGTCCAGTTCGATCATCAGGAGAAACACGGTGCCGACGTTCTGCCCCTTGACTCCGATGGGAGTGATTGCATAGTTGAGGATTTTCACACCGAGCACGGCATCGGCGGCCGCGGGATCGGAGACGATCCGATAGCTGCCGCGCTGGAGGAATTCTTTCTTGACCGCGCTCGTCAGCGTCTGCTCCAGGCCGCTGCGCAGCGTCTGATTGGTGAAGGTGGGCACGGCGATCGTGCGGATGTGCTCCGGCAGGCCGTTGTAGCGTCCGGACATCTTGTAGCCGCAGGCAGCCAGGGCCACACCAAGGACGAAGATGGCGATCGTGCGGATCATTTCAGGATTATGTTAAACACCTTGTTCTTGACGTACAAGTGTTTCTTCAGGGTGCCTTCGGCCAGCAGCTGCTGGATGCGTGGCACGCCGAATACCAACTCTTTCACTGAAGCCTCGTCCGCGTCAACGGGGATCTGGACTCGGGCGCGGAGCTTGCCGTTCACCATGATGGGAATTTCCACGCACTCGGCGACCAGGTAGCGGGGGTCCGCCTGCGGCCAGGCGCTGTCCAGAACATAGGTGCCGTGGCCGGTCTGGGCCCACAGCTCCTCGGCCAGATGAGGCACGAACGGGGAGAACATCAGAATCAGCGCCTCGACCGCGTGTCGGAAGACCGCCCGGTCGCCGGGGGCGTCCAACCCGGCGTTATCCGCCGCGTACAGCTCGTTCGTCAGCTCCATGCAGGCGGCGATGGCGGTGTTGAACTGCAGGCGCTCCTCGATGTCGGATGTGACCTTGGCGATGGTCTGGTGGGTTTTGCGCAGCAGGAGCAGCTGACGCTCCGTCGGTTCCGCCGGCAGCGGGGCGGGCGCGGCGAGCCAGTGGGCGTGTTTGGTGACGATCCGGTACACGCGGTTCAGAAACCGGAAGCACCCCTCGATGCCCTGGTCGCTCCAGTCGAGATCCTTCTCCGGCGGGGACGCAAAGAGGATGAACAGGCGGCTGGTGTCGGCGCCGAAGCGCTCGATGAGATAGTCCGGATCCACGATGTTGCCAAGTGACTTGCTCATCTTGGCGCCGTCCTTGATCACCATTCCCTGGGTGAGCAGGCGCGTCACCGGCTCGGAGCCTTTCACCATGCCCAGGTCGCGCATCATCTTCCACCAGAACCGGGTGTAGGTGAGGTGGCCCACCGCGTGCTCGATGCCGCCGATGTAAATGTCCACGGGGAACCAGTAGGCGACCTTGGCCGGATCGATGGCCGCGGACGCGATCTGCGCATCGGTGTATCGGAGGTAGTACCAGGACGAATCGATGAACGTGTCCATGGTGTCGGTGTCCCGCCGCGCCGGGCCGCCACACTTCGGGCACCGGGTGTGGACGAATTCGGTGATGTTTTCCAGCGGCGAGCCGCCATGGTAATCGATTCGTTCCATGGGCGGCAGGAGCACGGGTAGTTCCTGCTCTGGCACCGGCACCAGGCCGCACGCCTCGCAATGGACGATGGGAATGGGCGTACCCCAATAGCGCTGACGGGAGATGCCCCAGTCGCGCATCCGGAAAGTCACGGTGGCGCAGCCGAAGCCCTCGGCTTCCGCCCGCCGGGACATCCGGTCCATTGCGGCTTCCGACGTCAGGCCGGAGTACTCGCCCGAGTTGATCAGGACGCCGTACGCATCGTACAGCTCACCCTCGGCGCAACAGCCGTCGACCGGCGCCACGACGGGGCGGATGGGCAGATCGTACTTGAGCGAGAATTCGCGGTCGCGGCCGTCATGGGCGGGTACCGCCATGATGGCGCCGGTGCCGTACTCCATCAGGATGAAGTTGGCGATCCAGATGGGCAGACGCTCGCCGTTGAACGGATTCACCGCGTAACGGTCGAGGCAGATGCCTTCCTTTTCGGTGTCGACGAACGAACGGTCGGTCCGGATCCGGCGGATGATTGTGTCGATGGCCTCGCGCAGACGGGCCTGTTCGGGGTGAGTCTCGATCAGGGCCTCCACCATCGGGTGCTCGGGCGACAGGATGATCGCGTTGGCACCGTAGATCGTGTCGATCCGGGTGGTGAAGATTTCAATGCGCTCCGCGAAACCGTCCACAGCGAAGCATACCTTGGCGCCGACGGAACGGCCGATCCAGTTCCGCTGCATGGTTCGGACGCGCTCCGGCCACCCGTCGAGGCGGTCGATCTCATCCAGCAACTCTTCGGCGTAATCGGTGATCCGGATGCACCACTGGGCCAGCTTCTTCTGGGTGATGGCGCTGCCGTCACGCCAGCAGCCGCCGTTGACCACCTGCTCGTTGGCCAAAACGGTCTGGCAGACATTGCACCAGTTGACCAGGCCGTGCTTTCTGTACACCAACCCCCGCTTGTACATCTCGAGGAAAAACCACTGATTCCAGCGGTAGTACTCGGGCAGGCAGGTGGTGGTCTCACGCGCCCAGTCGTAGCTGAACCCCAGCCGTTTCATTTGCGTCTTCATGAAGGCGATGTTGTCGAGCGTCCACTTTTCGGGATGGATGCCGTGTTTGATGGCGGCGTTTTCCGCTGGCAGGCCGAAAGAGTCCCAGCCAATCGGATGCAGAACGTTGAATCCGTTCATCCGCTTGAAGCGGCTGAGCGCGTCACCGATGCTGTAGTTGCGGACATGCCCCATGTGCAGCCGGCCGGAGGGGTAGGGAAGCATCTCCAGGACGTAGTACTTGGGTCGGTCGCCGCCTTCGGTGGAGCGGAAGACCTGATGCTCATCCCAGCGTGACTGCCAGATCTTTTCAATGTCTCGAAATGGGTATATCTCCGCCATGATTCAACTCCGCGCAATGAGGCCGAATAAAGGACGCGAGTGTAGCACCCGGCTGTAAATAATTCAAGGCGAAAAGATTTCTCATTTTTCAGTTGATTTTTTTCGGTGCATTGTGTAATTGATATATCAAGCACTCGGAAAATTAAGTCCCGGGAGGTTTTCGCGTGATCAAGCAAGATATTGTCCAGAGAGTAGCCGACCGGCTGGGAATCACCAAGGTCAAAGCAGCGGAGGTGGTGGTCGGTTTCTTCGATGTCATGAAGGAAGCCTTGAAGGACGGAGAGCGGATCGAGTTGCGCGGATTCGGCGTGCTGATGGTCAAGAACCGCAAAACGGGCATCGGCCGCAATCCCAAAACCGGTGAAGTGAAGCAGATTCCGGTAGGCAAGACCGTGCGCTTCAAGCCCGGCAAGAACCTGGAATCCGAGCTCATCGACTGACGGACGCTGATTGGCTGAACCATCTTTGGATCCCTGGCCGGGTGCGACGGAGACGTGGAACAACCGGCCACCACTGACAACCCGGGTATTTTTTCAAACCGAAAAGAAGAACCTGATTATCGCCGGCCTTCTGCTGGTGGCGACGTTTATCACCGCCACCCTGGCCGGCTATGGCTGGGACCTGCAGTACCGGATGGCCGCCGGCTGGGATCTGGACGTCATCACCGAACTGTTGACCAAGCCCTGGATCGTACTGCGCGGTCTGCCCTACGCCGCCGCACTGCTGTTCATCCTGATCTGCCACGAGTTGGGCCACTTTATGGCCTGCTGGAGGTACGGCATCCGCTCAACGCCGCCTTTTCCCATTCCGTTCCCCTCATTTCCGCTCCTGGGGCAGAATTTCGGCACCATGGGGGCGTTCATCAAGATCCGGACGCCCTTCATGAACCGCCGGCAGCTCTTTGACGTGGGGGTGATGGGGCCGCTGTGCGGGATAGCGGCCGCCATACCCATATTCGTGGCGGGTTTGATGCTCAGCGTACCATCTGCCTATGCCTATGAGGGCGAGGTCCTGGTGTTCGGGGACTCGCTGCTCACCGCGTGGCTGTTCCGGCTGTTCTTTCCGGCCGGCGTCGAAGCCATCGCCCTGCATCCGCTGGGATGGGCGGCCTTTTTCGGTTTTCTCGCCACCAGCATCAACCTGCTCCCCATCGGCCAGCTCGACGGCGGCCACATTGTGTATGCGGTGCTGGGCCCCCGCGGACATCGGATCATATCCATCGCCTGTTTCGCGGGACTGCTGGGCACATCGATTCTCTCATGGCCGGTGCCCGGCTACTTGGTGTTCGCCGTGATTCTGTTTTTCATGAAATTGAGGCATCCACCGACAGTAAACGACGGAGAGCCAATTAACCGCAATCGAAAACTGGTGGCGCTCCTCGCCTTGACGATCTTTGTCCTGACATTCATTCCAATACCGATAACCATCGAATATTATTGACGGATCAGACTGGCGTCGCCGTCGGCTGGCCAAGGCATGTCGCCTCGAAAGCGGAAGTATACAGCCAAAGGAATCCCCCATGCATAATAACCGAATTTTATGATTGTTTTACGAAATTTACGCCAGTCCCGATAACTAAAACTCTCAGCCAAGTCACGGACCAGTTCGCCGAGACGTTCTATCAGACAACGGCCGGCGACGCGATCTCCCAACAGGAAGAATTTACCAAACACCATCACGAACCCCATCACATAACCCAAGTCCAAACGGTCCGCCGCATCGAGATCATTCCAGTTGTTGTGGTGGACCATGGGGCGTGGTGAGTACTTGATGCCCCGGCGGGCCCGCAGGGCACGGTACGTCACGTCCGTGTCCTCGCCGCTGCGCACACGTGAGCCGGCACCCATCTGCGGGTTGTACAAGCCGATCGCTTGAAACAGCCGGATCCGGAACGCCATGTTGTTGCCGTGGCCGAGATAGCGGTGGGGCGGCACCGGCTCGGCGACGATCCGTTCATCCTCGTCGGCGATGAGACAGTGGCAAAACAATCCATCTGCGAACCGGTCGCCCCACGGCAACACCCGGCCGAATAGACCATCGATCTCGGGATGTCGGTCAAATTCGGCGACAATCGCCTCGATCCAGCCGGGATCACAGATGCAGTCGTCATCGGTGAACGCCACGATCGGCGCGGCGGCGTTGAGAACGGCGAGGTTGCGCGCCCGGGCCAGGCCGCGGGTCTCGGTTCGGATCAGCCGCACGCGGGGATCGGCGAGGGATTCGAGAAAGGCCGCGGACTCCTCACCGTCGCTCTGGTCCAACACCAGCAATTCGAAGCGACTGAACCGACCGCCCAGGATGGACGTCACGCATCGCCGCAGGTCGTCAGGACGGTTGCGGGTGCATACCAAAATCGAGATGGGGACATCAAGGCGTTTCACGCGTCCAGCACCTCGCGATAAACGGCCAGCGTCCGCCGAGCGACAGCAGCCAGGTTGTACGCCTCGATCACCCGCTGACGCGCGCCCGCGCCCAGCTGCTGAGCCAACGACGGCTCGGTCACCAGGCGCTCAATGGCCGCCTCCAGCGCCTCAGGTGACCCGGCTGGAACGCACAGGCCGCTCCGGCCGTCCTCGACCATCTCGGCCATGCCGCCTGCGTCCGTGACCACCGCCGGGCGGCCGCACGCCATCGCTTCGAGGCATGTGTACGGAAAATTCTCGAAATCCGCCGAGGGGAAGACGCAGGCGAGGCTGCCGCGATACCACGGCGGCAACTCCAGCCGATCCACCCGGCCGAGAAATTCCACCGCGTCGTCCAGCCCGGCGAGCAGTCCGGTCCGGTTGGCATACTCCTTGAAATGGAGGTTGGCCCCGTTCAGACGAAAGGTGGGTGTGTCATGACCGGCCAATACCAGACGCAGCTCAGGATGCCGTTGATGGATGCCGCGGAAAGCCTGCAGCAGCACATGGACGCCCTTGCGCCGTTCCAGCCGGCCGGTGAAGAAGAGGTAAGGTGGATGGTCGGCTCGGGGGCCGTCGGGGGTGAAACAGCGTGTGTCGATGGGATTGGGCACCACCGTGGGCACGCGACCGTGGCCGAGCCAGTCCGCGGCCAGCTCCGCCATCTTGCGGCTGGGTGCAGTCAGCGCCCGGGCGCGGCGCGCCTGATAACGTTCCAACCGGTCGCACCACCGGGTCTCCCGGTTGACGGGCAGTTCGTTGAGCCGGTAATTCAACAGAAGCGGGGTGTGCACTTTCACCACGAGCGACGGCACACCGTTTCGCGCGACAAAGCATCCGTTGGCGTCGTATTCAGCGGCTTCACAGATATCCACCCGGTCGCGCCGATGAATCGTCCGCACCATGTGGTTGGCGGCCTGGGCAAATTCAAGCTTGCGGCGCAGGTAAGGCGCATGGCGGGTGGCGAGTTGAAATCCCCGGTAGACGATCCGCTTGAGGACTTGTCGGGGGGGGGCGAACCCGATTCGGTGGATGCTCACGCCCGCGTCAATCACCGTTTGGGCGGGGCCCAGTGCTCCGGCGATGACTTCCACGCGATGGCCTGCCTCGGCGAAGCCCCGGGCCAGGTTGTACGTGTAGGTGCCGATGCCCCCCCAGCCGGTGTCCGGTGGATATTCTTCCGAAATGAGGCAGATGTGCAGCGAGTCGATGGCCATCGGCCGACTTCACTTTCCCGTGATCTTCCGGTAGACGCGGTACATGAATTTGGAGCGCATGTCCTGGAGCGCCTGCTCCAGCCCGGTCACTTGCCGCCGGAGCCGGTCGCATTCTGACTGGAGTTGGCTTGTTTCCGAATCCAGTTGAGCTCGCAGACGGTTCGCATCCTCTTGTAGATGGTTGACATGCTCCTCCAGGCGGCCAATGGTGGCCTGCTGGTAGCCGAGCGCCTGGTCTTTTTCGGCGATCAGGTTCATGCTCTGCTGGAGGTTGGTTTCCTTGTCGGCGATATAACGGCGCAATTCGGCGATCGTGGCGCCCGACTCGGACAGATGGCGCTCCTTTTCCTTCTCCAGCTCGCGCAGCGCGGTCAAGTCGCGGTCGCGGGCGGCCAGCTCGTCACGCAACGCCCGCGTCTCTCGAAGGAGCCGGTCCATCTCAGTCCGGGCCTGTTCCGCCCAGCTGAGTGAGGATCGGAGCAGGGAGGCGGCCGGCGGCGCTTTGCGAAGCGGTCCGTTGAGAATGGACAGGATCGGCTGGATCGCCGCCTGGTCATCGAAAACTTCGCGGGACAGTCGCCGGGCCGCTTCGGAATAGCCGGCCGGCAGCGGTCGGGGAAGGCTCAGGATTTCCCGAAAAACCTGACGGATCGCGGGATCGTCGGTGTGCGGCGGCACCCAGCCGGCCCCGTACTGCTTCACGTGGCGCGCCATGAAAGTGAACGGTGCGCACACCATCGGCAAGCCGCACCAGAGGTAATCGATCTCCCGGAACGAGAGCGCCAGCTGTCGCTCCGGATTCTCTTCAAAGAGGTCCACTGCGACGTCCGCGGCGGCGTATTCCTGCAGCAGAGCGGGGTAGGGGAGCAGTCCGCCGGACCGCAAGCGCGGGGAGGGCGGGAGCGTTTCCACCGCGTCCTGATAATGGTCGGCGTCGATCGCGAACGGGTAGCGGCCGCCGAACAGCTTCAGCACCCCGCGCCCGGCCGCATCCATCTCCTCAAGCAGGATGCGGAGAAAGCGGGTCGATCGGACCCATGGCCAATGCACGCCTCCGGCCACGAACACCGGATCGGGCCCGGTCGACGGCGTGTGCACGACGGCCGGGCCGACGGCGGCCAGCGGCACGACGGCGACGGACGCCTGATCCATTGCCACGCCCGCCAGCTGCAGCATGGCGTAAAGGTATGCCCGCTGCGGTTCCGTGCAGCAGGCGTGATAGTCGGCCCGGGTCATCGCGGCCAGCACGCGGAACAGCCACTGCTCCAGCGGCAGGCGCTGAAATGCGAATTCCAGCATGCGCGGGGCGATCCAGTCCGCCAGGATCGGCGTGTCGCAACCGGATTCGGGAATCATCTCCAGCCCTTCTCCCTGGATCAGGATCAGCAGATCCGGCCGGCGGCTCTTGATGATGTTCAGAAATTCGGTTGACGTGTCGAACAGGGACATGGCAGCCGGAGGTCGGGCGTCCCGGTAGAATGAGGTGTGGGTGAGGTAGCTCACCGCGATCCCCTGCGCAGCCAGGGACGATCCCAGCTGGCGGGCCCGCAATCCGTTGCCCACAGTGGGACGCTCGGCATCCGGCAGATTGCCATGGACGTGGATCAGGACCTGTTGCGGCATGCCGGTAACCATCCTTCCAAATCGTTGAAAAATTGTAGTTTCTTTCAGTTGCTAAATCAACGGCTTTATGCCGCCGGTCGGACGGCGATCATCGTGATGGCGAGGCGGGATCGGCCGGCCGCTCCAGGACTTTGCCGCCGCCATCCAATACGTAGCGATACACATGGGGCAGATACGCGACGCCTTCATCCCGGCGCGTGCACCGGACCTGGAAGGGATAGAGTCGGTTATGAAAATCATATGGATGAATGTCATCGGGACAGAAAATCGCCACCGAGACCTGGTAATCGCCGTTCATCAGCGGGCACTGCGGAATGACAAAATCCAACCGTCCGTCGGCGGGCATTTCCGGCAGGCTGGTGCCGTCCTTGGCAGATGAGGAACCGTAGCAGAGCACGTTATCGTTGCGCCAGATCGACACGCCGATGTTCGGGTTGGCCACACGTGTATGGCTCCGAAAGAACAGGCGGACCAAGAGCGTTTCACCGTGGTCAAACACCGTTCGGGGCTGCTCGTGTTCATCCAGAATTTCCACCCGGTAGATCTCGGCTTCGCGGGTGCCCATCCGGCTGGGCAATCCGCCCGGAGTCTCGTCGGTCGGCACGGGGCCGTCCGGAGAAGTCGGCGCATCATCTGTGGCCGTTGCTGCGGTGACCGCTGCAGGGCCCCCGGACTGTTCCTTGCGGAGTTGCCGGCCGATCCGTTCCCGCTGGAAATCGAGATAGGCGTTGGTCACCTCGATGCTGCTTCCCTGGGCCATGATCCGTCCGCCGTCCAGCCAGACGGTTCGCCGGCAGAGTCCACGCAAGGTGTTGATCGCATGCGAGACGAAGATCACTGTCTTGCCGCGCTCGCGGAATTCGTTGATCTTCCGGTAGCACCGGCTCTGGAAATACTCGTCGCCTACGGCCAGGATCTCGTCCACCAGCAGAATGTCCGGATCGGTGTTGATGGCCACGGAGAAACCCAGCCGCATGAACATTCCCGTGGAATAGATTTTGATGGGTCGGTCGATGAATTCGCCCAGCTCGGAAAACTCGATGATGGACTGGATGCGTGCGTCGATCTCGTGCCGAGTCATGCCCAGGATCGAGCAGTTCATATAGATGTTCTCGCGACCGGTGAATTCATGGTGGAATCCGGCTCCCAGTTCCATCAACGCGGAGATCCGGCCCCGGACTGACAGGGATCCTTCCGATGGTCTCGAGATTCCTGAAATCAGCTTCAGCAGAGTGCTTTTGCCGGCGCCATTGCTGCCGACGAAGCCGACGGAATCTCCGGGCTCGATGACCAGATCGATGTCCCGGAGCGCCCACAGCTCCTCATGGGCGCTTCGCCGGCCCAGCCACAGAAACTCCTTGACCCGATCCAGCGGATGCCGGTAGATGCGGTATTTCTTGCCGACGCCTTTGAGTTCGATGATCGGGTCCATTGTTCAGATCATAAGAACGGGGAAGAGGATTTTCAAGACCAGAATGAACTCGACGAGAATAACGCCGATCGTCGCCTGATACTCGCGGTTGCGGCGGTACTGAGCGACGCTGAACCGCTGGCCGGTGAGGCTCATGCGGACGGAGAAGGCGGGGAGGAACAGCGGTACCCGCCGGCGGTACTCCTCGAACGGCTGGCCGTAAGCAGCGGCGATCTCCTGTTCTTCCTGATGCATGACCGGCCAGTAAATGAGGAAGAACAGGATGCCGAACACGAGCCCCAGCGGCCACCAGCCGCTCTGCAGGGCGAATCCGAGTCCCATCAGAAAGGATCCGAAATAGAGCGGATTCCGGGTGCGGGCGTATGGTCCGGATGTGGCCAGGGCCCGGCCTTTGCGGATATGCCCGGCGGCCCAGCCGCGTATCGCCAGACCGGCCAGGATGAGCGGTGCGCCGGTGGCCAGCCACAACCAGGTCGGACGGCTCAGCAGGAAGAACAACGCGGCGCAGATAAAACCGATCGGAACCCGCAGTTTCTGCAGCAATCGACTCTTATTGCTCACCGGCGGCCTCCGCGCTCTGCAGCCGCCGGGCGACGGCTGAGAACACTTCGTCGACGGTGAAATCCATGCAGCGGTGCATCGCCTCGTCACACCGCCGCTTGTAGCTGTTGGAGCAGGGCAGGGTGCGGTGCAACGTGATGTCGTCCCGATGAAACGGGCCGTTCCGGATGGGGTCCGTGGGTCCAAACAGGGCGACGACCGGCGCACCGCTGGCCGAGGCGATGTGCATCGGGCCGGTGTCGCCGCTCAGGAAACAGTCGGTGTGCCTCGCCAGGGCGGCCAACTCGGTCAGAGTCAACCGGAGCGGCCGAATCCGGCTGTCCTCGCGGCGCATGCGCTCAACCAGGTGTTCCTCGTGGGGACCGTACGTGACGACGACTTCACGAGCCAGGCGCTCCCGCACCAGCCGACCCACCTGAGCGTAGTGTTCGGCGGGCCACTGCTTCGTGGGCCAGCCGGCGCCCGGGTTGATCATGATGAAGGGCCGTCCATCCATCGCGGAACGTTCCTTTGCCGCACGGGCGTCAGCGGATGCCGGCAGTCGGAACGGAAACATCCGGGGAACAGGCAGGGTGACCCCGAGTGAGGCCACCAGCCGGGCGCAGCGGTCGATCACGTGTCCCGAACCGGCGCCCACCTGTTCATCGTAAAAACGGGCGGCGGACGGTTCGCGCAACGATTCTCTGCTCCAGCCGATCCGGTGGCCCGTCCGGGCCAGGCGGACGACTGCCGCGGATTTGAGCAGACCTTGGAAATCGATGACCACGTCGTAGCGGGTGTCGCGGATGTCTCGAAAGCACCGCCAGGGGCTCTTGGTGCCCGCCAGGTGGCGGCCGTGACGCCAGCCGTGCGTATGGAGCCGAATGACACGACTCACCGGTGACAGGCACTCGACCATCGCCGCACTGCGTTGCTCCACACACCAGGTGATCTGGCATTCGGGCACGAGCGCCTTGAGTGCGGTCACGGCCGGGACAGCGTGAATGGTGTCACCGATGGCGCCGAGCTTGACGACGAGAACATTCTGTAGACTCACGCGTCGTCTCCTCCGGCGGCCGGCGGGCTCATCGCACGGATTCGCGCGAGCAGATCCCGAGTGGAGTGATCCTTGGGATCGCCGGCGATGCGAATCTGTCCGCCGTACCCCAGCACCACCTCTCGTTCGGGCACTGTTTCCTCCGTGTAGTCCGTGCCCTTGGCTTGAATGTGCGGCCGCAGGGTGAGCAGAAGGCGGCGGACATCGGGCTCGGCGAAGATGACGACGTAGTCCACCGCCGCCAGGGCGGCGACGATCTCGGCGCGGTCCATCTCGGACATCACCGGCCGTCCAGGCCCCTTGAGGTCACGGATGCTGGTGTCGCTGTTGAGCGCCACCACCAGCAGGTCGCCCAGCGCACGGGCGGCTTCCAGGTACCGCACATGGCCGACGTGGAGCAGGTCGAAACAGCCGTTGGCCATGACAATCGTCCGACCGTCCTGCCGCGCTGCAGTCAGGATGGGGACCAGCTCCGACGCTGATTTGAGCTTGGGATTCATGAACCGGGCAATCTCCGGGCGCTGAAGTCGGAACGGATGGCGCTCAGCAGCTCCTTGTCCGAGACCGTCGCCGTGCCCCGTTTCATGACCACCAGGCCGCCGGCGTAGTTCGACATTCGGGCGGCCACCTCGAACGAAGCGCCGCAGGCGAGCGCCAGCGTGTAAACCGAGATGACCGTGTCACCGGCGCCGGTGACATCCGCCACCTCGTCGGAACCGAAGACCGAGATGTGAACGGGTTTCTCGTCACGCCGGTACAGGGACATGCCCAAGCGACCGCGTGTGATCAGCAGGGCGTCCAGATCCTGCTCCGCAAGAATCCGGTTGGCGACGAAGTCCATCTTGCTCAGATCCTCGCCGATGCTCATCTGGTATGCTTGCTCGACTTCCGAGATGTTGGGCGTCAGGCTGGTGACATGATGATAGTGCCGCAGGGCAAAACGACTGTCCACGACCAGCGGCAACTCCATCTGCCGGCAGTGCTGGGAGAGCTCGTTGATCAGGCGGTTTTCTACGCTTCCATAACCGTAATCGGAAACAACGACCGCATCCACTTTGGGGAGGAAGCTGAGCGCCTTGGCCAAGAGTTCGTCTCGGGAGCAGACCGGGCGACCATGGAGATCCTCCCGGTCGATACGCAGCATCTGTTGCATGGACGAATGAAATGCGCCGGCCAGCACGCGGGTTTTCACCGGAGTGCAGTAGCCGTCACCGCGGAAGATGCCGGATACGTCCACACCCATGTTTCGGAAAAAATTGAACAGCCAGTCGCCCGCCTCGTCGTTGCCCAGCATGCCCACGGGGTAGACGTGGCTGGAGAGCGACAGCAGGTTGTTGACGGCGTTGGCGCCGCCGCCCGGAATGTTGATGGTCTCGCGATATTTCAAGATCAGCACGGGCGCTTCACGTGAAATCCGGGAAATTTCCCCGAAGAGGAACTGGTCCAGCACAAGGTCACCGATGTGCAGGATGGTCGCGCCCCTGAATTTCTCGATGACCTGAGTGTAATCTTTCAGCGTGGGTTTCATTTTGCCTCCGTACCGAGAATCCAGTCGACAGCCGCCGTCAAGTCGGCGACGACGGCATCGGGGCCGTCAGGCATCGAGTGATCCAACGGGGCGACCGTAGGCTCCGGCTGCAACCAGAGCGAGCGGCATCCGGCTCGCCGGCCCGCCTGGATATCGCTGAGCTTGTCGCCTATCATGAACGAGCGTGTCAGATCGATGCCGTGTTCTCGCGCCGCCTGCAACAGCATGCCCGGCTCCGGCTTGCGGCAGGAACAGGACTGGCGGTATTTGGGCAGGCCTCCATCCGGCAGGTGGGGGCAATGATAGATGGCGGTGATCCGGATGCCATGGTTCCCAAGCAGGTCATGCAGGCGGTTGTGGATTCGGGCCAGTGTGTCCTCGGACAAATATCCCCGGGCGATTCCCGATTGGTTGGTGGCGATGATGAGCAGATACTCCGCCGCTTGAAGCCGCCGCAGTGCATCCGCCACACCGGGTAACAATTCCAGCCGATCGGGATCACTGAGGTAGACAAGATCCCGACAGATGGTCCCGTCCCGATCAAAAAAAACAGCTCGCCGCATGTCCACGATTGTCCTCGAAGTGGCCAAGTTTACCAAAAAAGGCACTTACGGGCAACTCGCCAATCTGCGAAATGTAAGGATTGGATATGGCAGTGGCGGCGGCCGGCGGCGCTCAGCTCTCGGAGGTGATTTCGCGCCGGGTGGGATGCATCTGGCACAGCAACCATTGGGAAGATCGGTGCAGCGATCGCTCGATCTCCCAAACCGGCATCCGGAGCTGTGTGGATATTTCTTCTGCGCTGAGGTTCTTGTAATGCTTCAGAATGAAAATGTTCCGGTCATTCTCGGGCAGCGCCTGGATGGCCCGAACAATCATTCGGGAAACAACATCCTTGATCTTCATATTTTTATCGCTGCCGACCATGCTCCACTCCGGTTGAACTCCTTGGCGGGATTATACGAAACTAAGATGACTGATTTCGCTTCCAGGATCAAATGTTTTTCATCTTCCTGGAATATTACGTTGCGGAACCGCGTTTGGTTCGATCGTCAGCGGCGTGATGAACCGATTCGGATGCGACAGGTGCCACGAATTGCTTGCCGCATTCGGCCGAGGTCGTTACAATGTGGAGCATCCGGGCGCGAGAATCGATCATGACACAGACCCGAAAGATGATCGTGCTGCTGGACTCGGTGAAAAAACTGATCCGGCGCGACGATTACAAGCATGTGGCCAATATCCTCCGCAAAGTTCACGCGGCTGATATCGCCTATGTGCTCGCGCATCTGATGGAGGCGGAACGCCTCCGGCTGGTGCAGGTCCTGGCGGACACCGACCTGGCCCTGGCAGCCGAGTCAATCAGCGAACTGCACACCAAACCAGGTGGGCAGTTGTTGGCAATCCTGCCCGTCGAATTGGCCGCTAAGATCCTCCAACAGATGGATTCGGATGATGCAGCCCTTTTCGTCGCCGACCTCCCGGACGACAAGGGCCGTGAGATCCTCGCCCTGATGGCCGCTGAGGAATCTTCGTCGGTCCGCGGTCTGCTGCGTTATGAAGCCGAGACCGCCGGCCGGATCATGAACGCGGATGTTTTCTGCCTGAACCAGCAGGTCACGGTGGGTGAAGCCATTCAAAAACTCCGAGAGAGACGGGAAGCCGTATCCTGTTTCTATATCTACGTGGTCAATGACGCCGGCCAACTGCTCGGGGTGCTATCCCTGAAGCAGCTGCTGTTCCATCCGCCCGAGGTAACGCTCCGACAGATCATGCGGACCAACGTGATCAGCGTGCACACCGAGACCGATCAGGAAGAAGTAGCCCGCCAGGTGGCCAACTACAATCTGCTGGCCATTCCGGTGGTTGATGATGAAAACAGGCTGGTCGGCATTGTCACCGTGGACGATGTGATCGACATCATCCGCGAAGAGGCTACAGAGGATATTTTTTACATGGCGGGCGTCGAAACCGACGACCACGCCTACACTTCGGCACGACTGTCCATTCGCAAACGCGTCCCCTGGCTGGCCATTTATCTCGGTATCGGGTTGTTCACGGCCTGGGTAATCTCCCTGTTCCGGGGCGCCCTCGACCAGTACGTCATCCTGGCCCTGTTCATGCCGATGATCGGAGGCATGGGAGGGAATGCCGGCACGCAGACGATGACGGTCGCAGTGCGCGGCATGGCCATGGGGGAGCTCGACGCGCAGACCCGTTCCAAATTCATCCTCAAGGAACTCCGGGTCGGTGTGGTCAGTGGTTTTCTGCTGGGCATCATCGCCGGGTTGATTGCCTCCGGACTCGAGTTCGTGTGGACCGGTCATTACAAGATCGGCATCATCATGTTTCTGGCCATGTGGCTCAACATTTCTCTGGCGGCGGTGTGGGGAAGCCTGATCCCGCAGATATTCAAATGGATGAAGATTGACCCGGCGCTGGCGTCGGGCATTTTCGTAGCCACCCTGAACGACATCATCGGCTTCTCCATTTTTCTGGGGATGGGCACGCTCATGTTGAACACCTTCGGGCTCTGATCCATGCAATCCCTCGAGGACGACGCGCTCGTTCTGCGGATTTACCCGTTTGCGGAAGCGGATGCAATCGTGGTCCTACTGACCCGCCACCATGGCAAGGTGCGCCTCATGGCCAAGGGATTGAAAAAAATCCGCAGCCGTCATCTGGGGATCGTCTCTCCGTTCAATCTCATCACCGTCCAGTTCAAGCCGGGGCAGGGGGATCGACTCGGCATCCTGTCCGGAGCCACGTTGCAATTCGGGGTCGACATCGCTCGTGGATCTCTTCATGATTATTACTTTCTGTCGTTGATAACCGAAGTCGGGATGGTCCTCGAGATTGATCCGATGACCGGCGAACGGGTGTTCCGTCTCCTAGACGCCATGGTGCGGTGCGTCGGCCGTCACGGCTTTCGTGAAATTCTGCTCTGGTATTTTCTATTCTGGATCGCCCGGCTGGAAGGAGAGCTGGCGGATCCGTCCGCATGTGAAGTCTGTGGCCGCCCGTTCAACGCGAACCGGGTGGCGCTCGGTTTGAATCCAATCACCCTGGCATTTCATTGCCGGACTTGTACGACTTCGGCGTCACCGGGCGGAATGGGTGGTGATTATCGGGAAGCGCAGCGAACTTTCCAGAGATTTCTGGGCACGGCTCCGGACCGGTTGCCGACGGCACAACCGGTTCCGGAGGAGTATGAAGCAATCACCCGTCTGCTGATGGCCCGGATCGAACAGCTCAGTGGTCGGGCAATCCGAAGCCTGACACCGCTGCTGACTGTGCTGATGCAGCAACCTGAAGCGAAAAAAAGAATTCCTCAGTTTCTAACAGAAGATGTGGAAAACTCATAGGAAATTTGGCTAAAGCGATAGTTATCCTCTATATTATCTATTGTTTTAACGAATTGCTAACACTTTATGCAAGGTCTGATATCCGTTGTCAACCCGTCGGCGATACCCTATAATTGAGCCCGCTCGCGAACAGGATGAGAGCTGAATGATTGCCGTATTGAAACAAAAGATCCGGCCCCAGCAACTGGAAGTTTTTTTAAACGAACTGACCGCTACCGGGGCGATAGTCTACCCGGTGCAGTGGGGCGAGCAGTCACTGGTGGTGACTTCGCCGCTTTCCTCCGCGGCCGTCGGCGTTCTCGACCGATCACCTCTGGTGGAATCGACCATTGATACCGGTTCGGTGTTCCAGTTGACCAGCCGCTGCTTCCAGAGAAAGAACACCGTCATTCACGTTGGTGATGCGCGGATCGGCGATGGTTCGGTGGCGATCATCGCGGGCCCCTGCGCGGTCGAGTCCAGAGAACAGGTCGCGGCCATCGCCGAATTGCTGCACGGGCAGGGGATCCGGCTGTTTCGTGGCGGACTGTTCAAACCGCGGACTTCACCCTATTCGTTTCAGGGTTTGGGATTCGCCGGTCTGGACATCCTTCGGGAGCTGAAGGCGCGACACCGATTTGTCATCGTGACCGAAGCTCTTAGCGAGCGCTGCCTGAAGGAGTTGATCGGCACCGCCGACATCATCCAAATCGGTTCGCGCAACATGCAGAACTTCTCTCTGCTGAAGGAGGCCGGCGGTGCCGGCATTCCGGTACTGCTGAAACGCGGCCTAGCCGCCACAATGGACGAATTCCTGCTGGCCGCCGAATACCTGATGGCTCATGGCAACTCCCGGGTGATCTTATGCGAACGGGGCATCCGAACCTCTTGTTGCCACACCCGCAACACACTGGACCTGAGCGCCATCCCCTATCTGAAAGAACAGAGCCACCTGCCTGTGATCGTGGATCCCAGCCACGGCACCGGACGGTCCGAGCTGGTTCTGCCGATGGCTCGGGCGGCTGTGGCAGCCGGAGCAGACGGACTGCTCATCGAAGTGCACCCCTCGCCGGCTGACGCATTGTCGGATGGCCACCAGTCGCTGACGCCCGACCTGTTCCGCCGACTGGTGGAAGAGGTCGATCGTGTGGCTGTTGCGGTGGGCACCCGACTGACAAGAAATTCACCGCCTTTTTGAACTTCGGCCCCCCTCCACGTATCCATATTATCGGAAACTTTTTTAGAGGTGGTGCAAAATGGCAAAGAGAAAATTTCACATCGCGGTCCTGCTGGTGATGCTGGTTTCTTTTTGCCTGGCTGGCGACTCGTTCGACTACATCCCCCGTATCAGCTATGTTGATGGCGACGTGAGCCTTCAGGAGAGGGGCAGTACCGGGTGGACCACCGTGGACGTCAATCTGCCGATCCAGATCGGTGATCGGCTGGTGTTGGACCAGAACGGACTGATCGAGATCGAGATCGATGACGGGTCGTTCTTGCGGGTGAACCAGTTCAGCGAGTTCATGTTCCAGAACCTTGAGAAAGACCGGATCGTCATCGAGTTGGTGCGGGGTGAGGTGATTGCCCGGACCACGGATGCGGCGGATTATGTTTTTCTGACTGCAGCCGGTGATGTTGTGTTGCGGTCGGAGGGATTGTACCGAATCAATGCCCGGGACGACCGTTCCATGGAACTGATCGTCCGGTCCGGCAAGGCGCGTTTCATCAATGACAAGATCGAAAAGAAGCTCGGGCGCAACGAGCGAATCGTTGTGTATGGCCTCTCCGATCAGTTCGTCATGGGTGGGGGCAACCGTTTCGATGACTTCGACAATTGGAGCGATCGGCGGGACAGCCGATATGCGTCGGCCAGCGAAACCTATCGCTACATCCCGCGCACGGTGTATGCGGGGGCGGCCGATCTGGACCTGTATGGCCGCTGGGTGTTCGTGGCCGATTACGGGCACTGCTGGATCCCGACCGTCTACTACTCCGGCTGGGCACCCTATCGGGCCGGTTACTGGCGGTATTCCCCCGTTTGGGGATATACCTGGATCTCGTACGATCCGTGGGGCTGGCTGCCGTACCATTACGGATCGTGGGCCTTCACCGGACCGTTCGGCTGGGTGTGGGTTCCTGGCTCATCGTGGGGCTGCTCCTGGTGGGCTCCCGGCCGCGTTCATTGGGGCTTCTGGAACGGCTATGTGGGGTGGGTGCCTTGCGGCCCCGGCGATTACTACTATGGGTACTGGCGCCACGGCCACGACCACAACGTTTACGTCAACAATGTCGTCGTCAACAACTATTACGGTTCCGAAAACACCCGGCACAACGGAGCCGTCACCTATGTCAGTGAGGAGGATTTCCGACGGGGCCGCCCGGTGGGCGATGGCGTCTACAACCGCAATGCGGTGGGGCGCAGCGTGCAGCGACAGGAGGCCGGCAGCAGCTTCCGTCCCGATGAGACCATCAGCCGCGAACTCTTCCGCCGAGATCGCGTCGTCGCCGGTCCGCCCAAGGTGGACCCGGTGCGTTCCGCAGATGCCAGCTACTCCCGCAGCCGCGCTGGTGGCGACGTTGATGCCGGCACCCGCATATCACGCGACGCCGGATCCTCGACATTGCCTGCCAGCCGGAGCCGGGAGGCGATTGCCGGTGAAACCGGTTCCGGTTCATCCGTGGGTCGCTCGACGGTATACGGGACGGATTCAGGTAGCATCAACCGTGGCCGGCCCGATATCAGCCGGAACAGCGTTCAGGACAGTTCTCGTTCGCGGCAGGCCGACGACAGCAGCAGTGGATCCAGCTATCGCCGCAGCGGATCAACGGACTCTGCCGGTTCCTCAGGCTCTTCGGGATCGATTCGTGGCACCACCACCGGTCGGGGTAGTTCCAGTATTGACCGAAGTTCCTCCGGCAGCCGGTCCGGCACCTCCAGTTCCAGTGGATCCACTTCGCGTTCAATCGATCGCTCCAGCTTGAGCGGGTCTTCCAGCCGTTCGTCGTCGCCGCCGCCGGCGGCACCGACACGCTCCACACCGACTCGTGAGAAGAAGACTCCATCCCCAAGTGATTCCTACTCACGTGTGTTTTCGACTGCCGGCTCCGATGTGCGATCAGCTTATGCATCCTCCGGTTCCAGTGTGCCGACCGGCTCCAACAACTCATTCAACAGATCCACCACTTCTTCAGATAACTCCCCTGCTTATGGGAGCATGATGAACCGGGGCAGGGGATTCACCAGCTCCTCGATTGGATCAAATCTTAGGTCGACACCCTCCGCGGCCAACAACGCACCCGCTGTCACGCGATCGGCTTCGGGCGTGTTCAGCTCCTCATCTTCCAGAATCAGCAGTGGCAGCAGCTTTTCCAGGTCGAGCGCGCCCTCGGTTTCCGCACCTTCGCGGAACAGCATCAGTTCGAGCTCGATCCCATCGCGATCGATGAGTGCCGCCAGCAGCGCCGCTGCCCGATCGTCGAACACGAACGCCTCAAGCGGTCCCCGTTCCACGATCAGCAGTTCTTCAAGCGGACGGCGGCGTTAAAGCCCTGGAAAACAGGACTAGAATCTTGTGGATGAAAATCCCCGCTGCATGCGGGGATTATTTTTCGCCATCACAGCAGTCGCAGCGGAACGTTCATTTGGTTCGACTGTTGAAAGGTTCCGTTCCTCGGACAGTCTGCCACGGGCAACAGACCTGGATCAATTGAATAGTTTACATAATATATCTTATCGGACTCTTTGTGGGCGCTCGCGGTAGGCGTTGGAAGCCATATTCTTTTCTGGTACAATGGGATGACTTGAGCGTTTGGTGTCGCCGCCATGAAAATCATCGCCAAACTAATATACAAGGAACTCCTCCCCACCACATTAATCGCCGCTGTTGTCATGACGTTCATGGCATTCACGAAGGAGTTTCAACGATTCGCCGAGCTGTTGATCACTTCGGGTTCATCCTTGTCCGCTTTTTTCACCGTGATCATCACAATCTGCGCCAATGTTCTCTATGTGATTCTGCCAATCTCAATTCTAGTGGGCATTGTTTCCGGATTCAGCCGCCTTTCGACTGACAATGAGATTATCGCCCTTAAATCAGGCGGCGTTTCGATGCGTCATTTATTGTCGCCCGTTTTACTGATCGCCATCACCGGAACCGGTATCACCTTCTTTCTGGCGAATATCGGTGCTCCAACCCTCAACGCACATTTGCGGAATATCCAGTACGAAGTTGCCATTTCCCAGATTACAACAGAGATCCTGCCCAGAACCTTCAATGAAAAATTCAAGAATTTTGTGTTCTACGTGGAAGACACCGACCGAGCCACAAACACCTGGAAAGGCATATTTTTGGCCGACCAACGTGATGTCAGCGCACAACGCATCTATCTTGCGCGCACGGGACGCGTGTTCTTCCAGCGGCAAGCCAGATACCTGCAGCTACACCTAGAAAATGGTGTAATATATTCATTTAAAAAGGATAAGCCCGTTGCTGACTCCCTGACGTATTTTGGCTCGATGGACATACCGTTAAGCGAACTCAACGTCACACCGCCTGACGAGATACCAAAACGAAATATCGAAAAAAGCATGGCTGAACTCAGTGCGGAGATACACAGCGGACAATTTCCCGAAGGGAGTGATCCCCAAACAAGCATCGAGATCGAGTATTACCGAAGGTTTTCAATCCCCTTCGCGTGTCTGGTTTTTGGCCTGATTGGCCTGCCGCTCGGCATGCAGACTCGACGGAGCGGCCGGATGTACGGGTTTCTCATCTCAATTCTGGTAGTGGTTCTTTACTACCTGACATTTCTCTACTCGTGGAAGATCGGATTTTATTCCGGTTTGGTGCCCGTACGTTATGGAGTCTGGATCGCCAACGTTTTGTTCGCTGCCGTGGGCATCTCCATGCTGCTGGCGGCCAGGTTGGATCACCACCCCTTTTCGCTTCTGGCTAATCGGCCAGCCGCATCTAGGCTCATTTTTAAAATCGAAAAGTATAAACAATATTGGACAGATAAAGCTGACAAATTCAAGAAAAAAACCAAGCTGGACCAGTTAGCATCATCAGAACGACCTTTCAGATTTACTCGTGTATTGGATGTATATATACTTAGAGAATACTTGAAGATAATGATTTTAATTATCGCAAGTTTCTTGTTTTTGTTTATAATTTTCACATTATTCGAGAACTTCGACGAGATCATCACCCATCACGTGCCGTGGAAAACGGTCGTCGAGTATTTCCTCTTCATCTCACCGATGATCATCGTGCTGAGCATGCCCATCTGCCTGCTGCTGGCGCTGCTCATCAGCTTTGGCATCATGGAGAAGACATTTCAGATCACGGCATTCAAATCGTGCGGCGTCAGCCTGTACCGGATTGCCCAACCGGTGATCATTCTTGCGTTCATCCTCGCGGTGGGAATTTTCGGCCTCCAAGAATACATCATGCCGTATACCAACCAGCGCCAGGACTTGATCTATAACATGATGAAGGGGCGCACGCCTCAGACATACCGTCCGGACATCACCTGGATCATGGGCAGTGACGGTAAAATTTTTAATTACCGATACTTTGACCCCGAAGCCGACCTCTTCGCCGATCTGTCGGTCTATAATTTGAACCTGAATCAGGCGCGCCTGAACTACCGATATTTTGCACCCCGGGCGCTCTGGAGCGGACGAATCCGAAAGTGGATCCTGATAAACGGATGGGAACGCAATTTTCATCCTGATCGACCATACTTCAGAGTGTTCGATTCCCTGGCCCGGGATTTCGCGGAACAGCCATCCTATTTCAAAACAGAAGCCAAAAAATCGAACAAGATGTCGTTCGTCGAGCTTTCGCGATACATCGACAAACTGAAGCAGGGCGGTTTCAACACACTGGGCCTTGAAGTCGATCTTTACGCCAAGGTTTCCTACCCGGTGATCAATCTCATCATGCTGCTGATCGGAATCCCCTTCTCTTTCAAGATGGGTAAACGGGGCGCTTTGTACGGAGTGGCTATCAGTATCATCATCGGCATCGCCTACTGGGCGCTGTTCAACGTGTTCACCGCAATGGGCGCCTATGGCAAACTGCCGCCACTGCTCGCGGCCTGGGCACCGAACCTGTTCTTCGGTTTTGCAGGGATTTACATGTTCCTGAGCGTGCGCACATGACAGCTCCCGCCGCCACTGAGGCCACTCCATGAAACGGACCCTGCTCCTGGCTGGCAAGGTGCTTATCACCGCCTTCCTGATTCTGTACTTGGTCTTGAGCAAGGACATCGATCTCAAGCGGTCCTGGCAGTACGTCCAGCAGTCCGATTGGCTGCTCCTGGCACTGGCGTTCGTGTTGCTGATGAGCGGCCAATTCATATGCACGATCCGCTGGCGGCTCATTCTGCGACACCTCGGGATCCGGCTCGGCCTAAGCCGACTGGTGCAGTTTTATCTGATCGGCATGTTTTTCTCATTGTTTTTCCCCACCGTGATCGGCGGGGACGTGGTCAAGGTGTACTATGTCCGGAGAGACAGCGGCAAATCCGCTGCGTACGGGCTGGCGTCGGTTTACCTGGAACGAGCCACCGGCTTTTTTGCCCTTCTCACCTACGGGATCATTGGCGCCTGGTTGCACCCGATCACATTGACATTCAATGATTTCCGTCCGATCGGCTGGTTGGGCTTGGATCGTATGGACATCATCTGGATCCCGATCGGATTCATGATATGCTTCCTGCTAGCTAATGTCGTCATCTGCATCCAGTATGTTTATGGTCTTGCGATCCGGCTGCTGGAGCGGCTGGGGCTCGGTCAGGCGGCCGGGCGAATCATCACCCTGCGCGACGCGCTGGGCGCATTCCGCGACCGCCCCCGGTCGCTGGCGTTGCCGGTCCTGTTATCGTTCGTCAATATCGGGCTGGTGGTGATCATGAACTGGCTGGTCGCCCGAGCCCTCGGCATTCAGGTGAGCCTGATCGTGTTTTGCGCCGTTGTATCCCTGATGACCATCCTGGTCATGCTGCCCATCAGCATCAATGGCATCGGCCTGCGCGAGAACTCCTTCGTTGTGCTGCTGGCGCTTGTCGGGGTCAATCCGGAGCAGAGTTTTGCGCTGTCATGGATCAGTTTCCTGATTATCGTCCTGTCCGCCATGCCGGGCGGGATCTGCTACTCCTTGTTGAAACGTGAAATCCCGGTGCCACCCGGCGAGGATATCCTCAATAAAACCTGAACCATTCTGGGCAGGCCCAGTCAGATTCGGTCCAATCATGATCGTTGTTGCGCCGTGAGATCCCAGCCCTTTGGGTCGATGGACCGGGTGGCGTGCTGCGTCCGGACCCGGTGGTCAGTCGGGAATGCCGGGGATCTTCGAGTCGTCCTTGCCTGCAGGCAAGCCGCCGTGCTGCTGAATCTGGCGACGGATGGTGCCGAAGATACCGGACAGGAAGTAAACCAAGGCGAACGCCAGCAGCACTTCATGGGAGAAGAACCAGATGCCGGCCAGCAACAAGGCCATCAGGAGGATGTTCCGCGAGGCGATCCGCCCGCGAAAACCGAAATTCTTGAAGCTACCGTATCGGGCGGTGCTGATCATCATGATTCCCAGGATCAGCGTCAGCCCGATCAGTCCGAAGAAAAATGCATGTGATTGAAAGAACGACCAGTGGCCATACTTCTGAACGAAATGGACCAGCGCGGCGATACAGCCCGCCGCAGCCGGAATCGGGAGACCGAGAAAGTGCTTCAATTCCGGATTCTGGGTGTTGAACCGGGCGAGCCGCATCACCCCGCCAATCAGGTACGTGAAGCAGGCTATCCAGCCCCAGTAGCCGTATGCGCTGAGATGCCATTGCCACAGCACCACCGCCGGGGCGATGCCGAACGAGATGGCGTCGGCGAGCGAATCGAGCTGAACGCCGAATTTGCTGGTAGTGCCGGTCAGACGTGCGATGCGACCATCCAGTCCGTCGAGAACGATGGCGATGCCGATGCCCTTGGCTGCGTTATCGAACTCTCCGGCCAGTGCGGAAGTGATGGCGTAAAAACCAAAGAAGATGTTGGCCGTGGTCAGCGCTGACGGAAGGATATAGACACCCCGCTTGGGTGGAGGTTTGGGACGGTCGGTCTCAATCACATCCATCGGTGAACTCCGCGAGTATGGTCTGACCAGCGGTGACCTTCTGGCCAAGCCCGACTTTGATGGCAGCTGCCGCCGGCAGCCAGACATCCACCCGGGACCCGAACCGGATCAAGCCGATCCGCTCCCCTTTGATGATCGTATCACCCGTCTGTTTCCAAAACACGATGCGCCGGGCGATCAATCCGGCGACTTGGGACATCCGCACCCGGCGGGTGCCGTCCACGAGGACGACTTCGTTGTGTTCATTTTCGATGGTTGCCGCTTCACGATTCGCCGGCAGAAACTTGCCGCTGGCATAACGGTAGGCTTCGATGCGACCGCTCACCGGGGCGCGGTTCACATGGACGTTGAAGACATTCATGAAGATGGATATGAACCAGGCATATGGCGGATCGGCGTTATCGAGTCGCCGAACAGCCACGACCTTGCCGTCCGCCGGAGAGACGGCAACATCTCCAGGGGGAATTTCCCGCTCTGGGTCGCGAAAGAAATTGATGCAGAACAGGCAGGCGGCCAGACCCGGAATCCCCGTATATGGATGGATCAGCCAGGCTGGCAGGATCGCCACGACGGCAGCGGCGATGATGAATGGGAATCCGTCGCGGTTGATCATTTGAATGGTCCTCGTTCACTGCTGCAAGTTGTGCTTGCGGTACTCCGCCGCAATTTCCAGCATGCGATCCTTGAGCTGGAGTTTTTTCTTCTTCAATTCCACTTCGCGCAGTTGGTCATGGGGCGTGAGATATTTGCGTCCGGAGAGATCACGCAATGCGTCATCGTACCGTTTGTGCTCATCGGCAAGGCGCTGGAACTCCTCGTCTTGCCGAAGTAAAATTTCTTTGATTTCCTCGAACCGCATGGTGGCCTCCTGGGATGGGCTGACTGCTATTCTTTCACAAAACGGAACGATTTGCGATAGACGACGTTCGCGCCGGCTTGATCCAGAACGATCCGGATGGGATGGGTCTTGGTCCGGCTCAATCGATCAGACGGCTCAAAACTGATCAGGTACTGATTGCGGATGACCAGCGAGAGGCGTCGGCCGATTTCGTGAGGATCAGCGTCTTCCAGGTTGTCGAAGATGCAACCGCCGGTTTCTTGGCTCACTGTCCGCAGGATCTGGCCCCGTTTGAACAGGCTCTGCCCGCCCATGCCCGAACCCGAAAAATAAAGCGCGTAGACGGGCACGCCGTAGCGTTGCACGTGGTTCAATGTAATGTCGGACAGGTTCTCGTCGCCATCGGAAACCAGAATCAGCGCCTTTTTGGGCAGATCGTAACCCGCGAGCGTATTGAGCGTGTGATCCAGGGCGATCGCCGTCTTGTTGACCGGAGCCCCCGTGCGCTTGGAGTAATCCCGGATGTCCTTTTTGAAGAACGACCAGAACGATTCCCGGCTGGAGAACATGTAAGGGTGCAGGTTGGACAGGGTGGTCAGAATCTCCAAACGGTCGGAGGTTGGCTTCTGCACCTCGGCATATTGCGTGCCGTAGGTGCCGAGAAAGAATACATCCTCGAAACCGAATTGATGGATGAGGGACTGAACCACCTGCTTGTTCCAGCTGAACCGGTTCATGATCGTTCGGGAGCTGTGGTCGAATACGTATCCGATGACCATCGGCAGATCGGTGTTGTGGAGAAATTGGAACTGGATGATCTCCGCATTGCGGACATACAACCGGAAATTCTCTTTCCGCAGCCCGGTGATCATCTCGCCATCCGTGGCGGTCACCGTGACCGGAACCACCACCCGGACGGACTCCGCCTTCAACACCGGCCGGCTTCCGACCGGCTCCTGCGGGCGAATGGCGGTGCCCAACAATCCCAACAGGATCAATGCGATGTTGATGTGGCGAACGAAACGATTGGGGAGTGTTCCCGTCATGCTTACTCCAAATGAATCATACCCATGTTCAAACCCCGGATTCAAGCAGATTTTGGCTTGCGCAGAGAGCCATTTGATATATACTTCATTTTTATATAAATAACGGTTCAAACAATGACGCTTTTTCTATCTAAAAACAATCACCGGCCTCAGAGACACTTGTCTCCTTCCATAGGCCGGATGCGGCGCTTGGCGATATACGTTCTGATCATTGTCGCGCTGATCGTGGCAGTCAATTTCTTTTATAACCTGTATTCCCGCCACAAAGAAGAAGAGGCGCTGGTGTATCAGCAGGCCCGGGCGATCGCCGGCCTGGTGGAAGCCATGCAGGAATTCATGGCCCGCAACCAGGAGCTCATCAACCGGTCACCTGACGGGCACATCGAGTTCAAGGGGCTCAATCCGGAAAAATTCAGTCGTGAGGTTTCGGCGCTCTTCAACCAATCCACCGACCACCGACTCAGATTGATCAGTCTGCATCCTCGTGTCCCCTCCAACCTGCCGGACGCGATCGAGCGGCCGATCCTGGAGGAGATGGCGCGCAATCTCGGAATGCGCGAACGGTTCAGCCCTTTGGCGTCCGAACGCACCTATCTTTACGTCAAGCGACTCGATATCCGATCCAGTTGTCTGACCTGTCACGGAGGGCCAGCGGGCTCCACGGACATCACCGGATACCGTCGGGAGGGCATGGTGATCGGCGATCTGGGTGGCGCCATCAGCGTGCGGATTCCGGCCGCCGGCCTGATGGAAAGCAATCGCCAGCGCGCCTGGATGCAGCTCCTCTTTGCGCTGCTGCTCATGGGAGGAGCGGTCGTCCTCATCGTGCATCTCCTGCTTCGGATGACCCGTTTGTCCGGCGAATTGAGCGAGGCCAACTTGAACCTCGAGGTGCAGCACGCACGATCGACTCTTTTGGAGAAGCAGAAAGACGACCTCTTCCACATGCTGATCCACGATATGAAAGCCCCTTTGTCCTTCATGATCGGATCGTTACAGATGCTCCAGGAGCAGAAAGTGGGATCGCTCAATGAGGAACAGGAAGAACTCGCTGCCTTGGTCTTGCGCGGTTGTCGCCGCCTGGAGACCATCATTTCCAATCTTTTGGATATCAATCGGATGGAGGAAGGTCGGCTCGAGCTGAAAAATTCGGACGTGCCGCTCTTGCCGATGATCGAAGACCGCAGCCAGCCATGGCTCCAGTTGGCGAAACGGCAACGTAAACAGTTTGCCGTGCGGGTGAACACGAAGCATCCGGTGCTCCGGTGCGATCGACTGCTGCTCGAGCGGATCCTTGAAAACCTGATCAGCAACGCCTTTAAGCATACCCGGGATGGCGACGGCGAAATCGTGCTTGAGTTGACGGACTGGTTCGAGCCCGAGGGTGTGCAGTTCCGTCTCAGCGACAACGGCGAGGGCATTCCGCCGGAGTTCATCGATCGCATTTTTGAAAAATACTCAGTGGTGGAAGGTCAGGAGCTCGGTCAAAAATCCGACACCGGCTTGGGCCTGGCATTCTGCCATCTGGCCGTGCAAACAATGGGTGGGCATATCCGGGCGGAGAGCTCACCGGGGCAACGCACGGTCTTCACGTTCTTCCTGCCGCTAAAGCCGCCGGTGACGTGATGAACCCGACAATCGTATGCCGCAACCGAATGGCTCAAATTGGGATGTTCTAGCGGGCCCCGCGGCAAAATAGGACGGTGGGAAACGTCAACAGAATGATCTTCAGGTCCAGCCAGAGGCTCCAGTTGTCGATATACTGAAGGTCCAGTTTCATCCATTCATCGAAATCGATCTCATTGCGCCCGGAGATCTGCCAGAGACAGGTCAGACCGGGTTTGACCGACAACCGCCGCCTCTGCCAGCGGTTGTATTCCCGAACTTCATCGGGTAGCGGCGCGCGCGGTCCCACCAGGCTCAATTCCCCCTTCAACACGTTTAAGAATTGCGGGATCTCGTCGATGCTGGTCTTGCGAAGGATTCGCCCAAGCGGTGTGATGCGCGGATCGTTGCGCATTTTGAAAACCGGTCCGTTCATCTCATTCAGATGCCGGATTTCCCAGAGAACGTCCTCCGCACCGTCGATCATGGATCGGAACTTGTACAGCACAAACTTGCGCCCGTATAAACCGCACCGAATTTGCCTATAAATCACGGGGCCGCGGCTGGTGAGCTTGATGAGAATCGGTACCGCGAGGAACAATGGGGCGCAGATGATGAGGCCCACGATGGCGCCGATGAAATCAAGGCACCGCTTTGCCATCAGGGCGGGGATCTGATGGGGAACAGGCGAGAAGGTCAAGAAAGCCTGATCCTCGATGAAATCCAGGGAAGGCTGCGAGATGGCGTGGGGGAAAAAATCCAGTGGCAGGCGAGTGGGGATGCCCTGCTCTTCGCACTGCATCGAGATACGCTCGAACAGTTTCAGGTCTTCATTCCCGGAACCGATGAACACGACCTCATCGATGACCCGGCTCTCTATGACCGTCTGGAACTCTTCGGGCCGTCCCAACACGGTGACCGGGTGCGGATTGCCGGGAGGCACCAAATCGGTTAGGTAGCCTTCGATCAAGTAGCCGAACTCCGCGTAATGTTCGATCTTTTTGCCGATCTCAAAAATGCGGGGCGTGTTGCCCACGACCACCACATGGCGCTGGCCGTTCCGGTTGCCTCTCAGACTGAGGAAGACGAGGAAGCCTGCCCGCGCCAACAGCATGAGGCCATACAGCACGAATAGATAACTCAATATCAGCGTGCGGCTGACTTCCAGCTTGAACAGAAACGAGGCGAAACCCAGAATGAATGCGATCAGCGCAACCGGCTCCAGGAGAAACAGAACCTGCCGGCCCAGGTTGCGCCATTTGTACACAGGCCGCAACCGGGTGCTCGATAGCGAAAAGACGATGATCACCGGGATGCCGACCACGAAGAACCATGAATAATACGGGAGCGACTCCAGAACGGGATTCACCACATTATGGAGCAGAGTGTCCATCATCGAGTACAGGGACATGCGCAGCTGGTACCCAAGCGGCAAGGCGGTGATCACCGCCAGCACGTCAAATACGAGCAGCACATCGGCTCGAAATTGTTCCCGTTTTTGAATCATGCCGGCGCGCCCCGCCCCATCCCGACCATCAGGTCCAGATGGTAATGATACAAAAGATACGACAAAAACTCAAAAATTATCACCATTTAGACACAACCGGCGCAAGCCATCCCGGAGCCCGTCGATCTCGTGCTCCAGTGCGCCAATCCCGAAGGTTTCTTGCCGGCAGCGCTGCTCCCGTTTTTTAAAAGCCAGTCGCGTGCTGATGGTCAGTAGTTCCCGGGTGATACTGGCGTGTCTCCGTCCCCTGCCCCACGGGCGGTGAGCGGCGATGATTTGCCGCAGCAGCGGAGGGGACAGAACGCCGATTGTCGCTTCCTCTGCCAGCTCCTGGCGGATGATCCGCGCCTCCTCGTGCAACGAATGCTGCATCAAGATGAACAGCCCGAGGAACACGGCAGGAAAGATAACGAGCAGCACCTGAAACTGGCTCATGGACCGAGCGCCGGCAACGAGGGTGATCATCGTATTCCAAGATACGTGCCCCAGCACCGCGACCGCCAGTCCCAGCCCAAGCATGGGACCGGCTGCGGTCCGTGAGAATTTGATCCGGCCGATGAAATAGCCGGCCAGTCCGGTGGTGAAAGCGTGGACGGTTGCAGAAAACACTGTCCGCAACAGCATGGTCCACACCCAGTGCTGGTACCCGCCAGCCAGGAAAGAGCCTACGAAATAAATCATGTTTTCGGTCATCCCGAATCCGAAGCCTATCGCCGAGCCGTAAACAATCCCGTCGGTGGCATTGTTGAAATTGGTATGGCGTCGGAGGCGATACAACGGCAGGGCCTTGGCCGTCTCTTCGATCACCGGTACGAACAGGGTGACCGCCAGCAGGTCGAACAGATCAGGCAGGACCGTCGGCACCAGCAGATGCTCCACCAGCGCAGATACCGCCAGACTGATACCGGCCGCGGGTACGGCCCCGTACAGCAGAGACAGCGCCACCAGGCGGAGAGGTTCCCGCTCGTGACAGTCCAGCCACCAGACGATCAGGGTGTAGACCGTCATCGGCACCAGCGCACCAATTGCAGACAAGGAGACAATCCAGAGAGGGTTCATGGTTGAGTCCGGCAGGCATTCTAAACGATAAGCCCACAGTCCGCAACGGGATTCGGTGAACTTCATGACGGCGGATTCCAGTTGGAAATTTACCGGATCACAGATGACTGTTTGTCTCGGTCTCCGGTTCCGGCTACAATGAACTGAGCAGATGCGACCCCGATGACCGTAGGATCCGGAGGTGGCGGCTTGAGAGTGACCCTCATTCAGCATGATGTTTCATCCGATTGGGACCGCCATATCCAGAATCTGACTGCCGCCGTCGATGAAGCGGCCCCCTATCACGATTTGGTGTGCCTGCCCGAACTGTTTCATGCCAACTACTCGGATTTTCCCGGAGCCGCCATGACCATCGGTTCCACCCGGGCCAAGGAACTGGCCCGATTGTCCAAAGCGCACCCCCACGCACTCCTGATCGGCTCCGTCGCCCTGCGATCCGGCGACTCGTGCGCCAACTCGCTGGTCCTCATGCACGATGGGCAGATGATCCCCTTCTACCAGAAGATCCATCTGTTCCCACCGATGGGAGAACCCGTGCTCTTTTCGGCCGGTCAAAAATTGTCGGTCGTGGACCTGATCGTCAGCGGTGTGAAATGGCGGATCGGCTTCGCTTTGTGCTACGACCTGCGATTTCCGGAGCTGTTCCGGATCCAGGCAGCCCTGGGTTGCCAGTTGGTGGTCGTACCCGCGCAGTGGCCGTCCAGTCGATCGAAGGCCTGGCGTACCCTTCTAGAGGCACGGGCGCTGGAAAACCAGATCATCGTTGCCGGGTGTAACCGTTGTGGCAAGGATTTGAAGGAATCCTTCGGGGGGTATTCGCGCGTCGTCAGCCCAGCCGGCGACGTGCTGGCGTCCGCCACTCAGGCGGCGAGCCTGGTGTCGGTCACCCTGGATCGTCAAATGGTGGAAGAATCCCGTGCGTTCAACCATTCCCAGCGACACTGCCGGAGTGAACTCTACCGTCTGCGGTGGCTGGGCGAGATCGAATCCCGCGAGATCAAACTGGAGCGATGACCCCTCCGCTTAAATGTCGAAATAGAGCTTGTACTCGAACGGGTTCGGCATCGTGGCAATCTCCATGATCTCGTCCCGCTTGAGCTGGATCCAGCGTTGCAGCAGATCCTGGGGAAACACGTCGCCGCGGAGCAGGAACTCGTGATCCTGTTCCAGCGCTTCCATGGCGTCGTCCAAGTTGCGCGGGAGGAAACGAACCTTGTCTTTCATCGCTTCACTGAAGATGTTCGTGTCGAACGGTCCGTATCCTTCCTGGCGCGGATCAATGCGGTTGACGATTCCGTCGATACCGGCCATCAGCATGGCGCTCAGTGCGAAGTAAGGATTGGCGGTGGCGTCGGGCGGCCGATACTCCAAGCGGACCATTTGAGGATCGGACACATACGACGGGATCCGAACCGCGCTGGAGCGGTTGGCCTTGCCATAGGTGATGGCCACGGGTGCTTCAAAACCGGGCACCAGCCGCTTGTATGAGTTCGTGCTGGGATTGGTCAGGGCGCACAGGGCCCGAGCGTGCCGAAGCAGGCCGCCGATGTAAAACAGCCCTGTCTCGCTCATATTGGCATAGCGGTCCTTCTCATAGAAGACATTCTGCCCCTGTTTGGTCAGGAACTGGTGAACATGCCACCCGCTGCCGGCCTGACGAAACATGGGTTTGGGCATGAACGTCACCCGCAGATTGTGTTGGTGGGCCAGGTTGAACAGGACGTATTTGGTCATGATCGCCTGGTCGGCGCTTCGGAGCAGGCTGTCGAACATCATCTCGATCTCTTGCTGTCCCCGCTCGCCCACTTCGTGGTGGTGGTACTTGACGTTGATGCCCAGCTGCATCAGCATGCGGCTGGCCAGATCGCGAAAATCATCATAGATATCCTGCGGATTGCAGGCGTGGTACGCGTTGTGGTGGAATTCTTCACCTGGGTAAATGTGGTAGAACGAGGCGCTAACCCGGGTGTCATACTCCACCTTCGAGAAGATGTAGAATTCATATTCCGGTCCCCAATACGAACAGTCAGCCACACCGCACTCAATGAGCGTGTGCTCCGCTTTTTCGGCAATCCACCGGGGATCCTGCGGAAATCGGGAGCGCTGAGAATCGGTCAGGTGAATTCGGGAGAAAAAACTCAGTGTGGGAATTTCACGGAACGGATCGATGAAAGCGGTATCAAGGTCCGGGATCTGGACCATGTCACTGGATTCGACTTTGGAATACCCGAAACTGGAGCCGTCAAAGCCGATTCCTTCCTTGAGCATGTTTGGGGTGAAGTGTTTCACCGGCAGCGTCACGTGATGCGGACGGCCCCGCAGGTCCATGGACTTCAGATCGATCATCTCCACACGCTGTTCCTTGATCAGATTCAGGATGGATTCAAAAGTGCGACCCATGATGCCTCACCTCTCGCCATATTTTTCTGCCGCGATCACCACCACAGGTTACGAATCCGCCTGCAACCTGTTCGGTTGAGATACACCGATACAGTGGAAGATGATTGTAATTTTAAAGTAATTTTTTATCAAGCCCATCTGTCCGCTCCAAGTCAGCTGGCGCCGACGCGGCGACTGATCTTTCTGAAACCCGTTCCGGCCCCGAACGAATAATGCAGCAGAGACCAAGGAAGCCTGACGATGATCGGGGTTTGCCATGAAATCATCTGAATTCCGAGCTGTCCTGGCAATCACCGCCGGACTGCTGGTCGCACTCCCAGCGGGAGCCCGCGCCGCCGATCGCCCTCCCCTGGCTGCGGGTCAAGTCATCGAATCCGTGGCCTGCATTCAGGCACCTGACCAGACCTACTCGATCTACCTCCCTTCAGCGTATACTCCCGCTCGAACCTGGCCGGTCATCTACGCCTTCGATCCGGGCGCCCGGGGCGCCCTGCCGGTGCAGCGGTTGCAGGTGGCTGCCGAGCGGTTCGGCTATATCGTCATCGGTTCCAATGTATCGCGGAATTTCGAGCCGAAACTGTCGGTGGAAGCGGCCGACGCCATGTGGGCGGACAGCCATGTCCGCTTGTCCATCGACAACCGAAGGGTTTACACCCTGGGCTTTTCGGGCGGGGCCAGGCTGGCTGCGGGATTGGCGGTCGTCTCGATGGATTTTGCCGGCGTGATCGCCTGTGGCGCCGCCTTCGATTCCAAGCATCCGCCCCGCGACCGCCGGCCCGCTCTATTTGCGGGGATTGTCGGACTGGAAGACATGAATTATCCGGAGATGCGTGACGCCGAGGACCGCCTGCGTGAAGCGCAGGTGACGCATCGATTGTTTTTCTTTGATGGGGGACATGAGTGGCCCCCGGCCGATGTGTTCCTCGACGTCCTGACCTGGCTGCAACTTCGGGCCATCCGTGACGGGTTTGAACCGCCGGATCCGGCTTTCCTGGAGGCTGAATTTCAGCGTCGGTCCGAATCAGCCACACGGGCCCGGATTTCCGGAAGCCTCCTCGAAGTTGGACGAATCTATGAGGGGCTCCTGGAGGATTTCGAAGGGCTGATTGACGTCGGCGCCATCACCGCTCAACTGAATCGTCTCCGCGGCGAGTCCGCCTACCGTCAATCCAAGAAGCGGGACCGGCGCTTGCGCACCGAAGAAGATGAGTGGTTGCGCAAGCTGGACCGGCAATTCGTGAAGATTCGGAACACGCCCATGGAGAGCTGTGCGATTGACGGCGCTGTGAAAGACTGGAGCCGGCAGATCGAAGGCTTGCGCAAACGGCGGGACACCAGTCGGGATGCCGATGAGCGGAGGCTGTATCTTCGGCTGCATGAATTCGTCTGGCGCCGAGCCTACGAGGAAGCCATCCTGCATTCTCGACACCATGAGTACATCCGGACCGCGCTCCTGCTGGAAATCGCCCGCTGCGGCATGCCGGACGAGCCCGCCTTGCTGTTCTCTCTGGGGAAAACCTATGCCCGTTTGGCGGACGAGGATCGAGCGATCCGTTTTCTGGCCGCGGCGGTGACGCACGGATTCCGCGATGCGTCAGCGCTGAGCGATCCGGTGTTCACCGGTCTGGAGCGCCGCCCGGAGTTCCAGTCCCTGCGGCAGCAGCTTTCAAGCAATCCGGTCACACCCTAAGGTCAGGGCATCGCATCGGGGGGAATGACGGTGGTCGCAGTGACGCGACGAAATTCCGAGTGGGCGGCCTGGTATTCCCACCTCGTTCGCGCCTGGGCGGCTTCCGCCCTGGCGAGTGCGGTCTGCGCGTCGATCAGATCTGTGATGGTGCTCGCGCCCACGGTGTACCGCTCCCGGGCCAAGCGCAGGCTTTCCCCCGCATGGCGAGTTTGTATATCCGACGTGAGCACGGCAGCATGGGCCTTCTGCAGAATGGAGTAGGCCGTCCATACTTCCCGGCGGACAGACAGTTCCTGGCTGGCGGCCTGGGCTTCTGCCCGGCTGGCCTCGGCTTTGGCTTTCCCCAGCCGGTGCTCGTTGGCAAAGCCGGTGAATAGCGGAAGTCGAATGCTGAGCCCTAACACCCATTCCTGGTCGGAAGGCGCGAACTCATCGTCGTGCCATCCGAACTGCCCGTCCCCGGTTACCCGGGGGCCGTAGGCGCTTTTCGCCTGGGTCACCCCGGCCCGGGCGGCTACGATTCGAGCGCCAGCCGAACGGATCTCCGGCCGGCGCGCAACCGCCTGAGCCATCGCATCGGCCAGCCGGATCTCCACCGGATCGCGGCTGGGATCCGTGGTGGGCACCGGTTCAAGCTGCTGCTCCACCGGCCGGCCCATGAGGGAGTTCAGATTCCCTTGAACAATCCGTCGGCTGTTCTCGACCTCGATGATCGAAAGGTCGGCGTTGGACACCTCCACTTCCGCCCGAAGCACATCGAGAAGCGGAACGCTGCCCGAGGCCTTGCGCTCCTGGGCCAGCCGCAGATGCTCGCCGGCCCGATCCCGGCTTTTCCGGGCGGCGTCGAGTTCCGCCTGGACACCGAGCAACTGGAAAAACGCCTGTTCCACCTGGGCGATTAGGTTGCGGAGCGTCTGCTCGTCGTCGGCCGTCGCGGACGTCTCGAGCGCCCGGGCGGCTTGCAGGCCCGCCCGCCGGGCCCCGCTGTCGAACACCACGTACTGGGCGTAGACGCTCATGAACCAGTCATCGGTGGGGCCGATCACGTTCACCGGGATGTACGATTGCAGGTCGGCGGGCAGAAAGGCATGACGCTGCCAACGGCTGAAACCGGTGCCGAAGTCCGCAGTTGGATAATACGGCGCCCTGGCCTCCCCGACCCCGTGCCGGGCGGACTCAACCGCCGATCGGCTGGCCGCCCGAAGAGGATTCTGGGCGATCGCCAGCCGGACGCAGTCAGCCAGCGTGAGCCGGTCAGACTCCGGCACCGTCTCGCCGCAAATCCAGCCAACGGGTGCAAGCACTCCGATCAGGCAACCCACAACAAGCAGCGTGCGGAAACGATCCATCGCATCCTCCTCATCTGTCGCCGACAAACTGGCAGTCCTGGCCCAAACGGTTGTCCCTCCGGTCAGACCATGGTCTTTTTAAACCGTCGGGTGGCGAACCCGAGCGTCGTCACGCCGATGACGAGCAGCGCCACCAGCTGGGGCCACAACACGTTGAATCCGATACCTTTCAGGAAAAGCTCACGAATGATGACCAGAAAATAGCGCAGTGGATTGGCGTATGTGATCCACTGGATGATTTCGGGCATGTTGGCGATGGGAAACATGAACCCGGACAGCATGATGGCCGGCATGAAAAAGAAAAACGTCGTCATCATGGCCTGCTGCTGCGTCCGGCTGATGGTGGAGATGAGCAGCCCGATGCCGAGCGTGCTCAGCAGGTAGATGCCGGTAGCCAGGAATAGCAGGATCAGGCTGCCCCGCACCGGCACATCGAACCAGAGAACGCCGACGGTGGTTGCCAGGATGACGTCGGCAAACGCGATGATGGCGAACGGCACCGACTTGCCCAGAATGAACTCCCACGGCGTGATGGGCGACACCAGGAGCTGTTCCATGGTGCCGATCTCCTTCTCCCGCACCACCGCCATGCTGGTCAGCATCAGGGTGACCAGGGTGACGATGATGGCGATGAAACCCGGTACGTAGTAAATGCGGCTCTCCAGGTTCGGATTGAACCAGGCGCGCGGTCGCAGATCGATATGGCCGGCTGGCAAGACCGATCCGGCCTGGCGGCGGAAGGCTTCGAGTTGGATCTGGCGGGAGTGGTCGGCGATCAAACGTCCGGCGTACTGCAGGATCACGCTGGCGGTATTGGAGTCGGTTCCATCCAGAATCACCTGGACGGTTGCGGGTCGGCCGGCGCCGATATCTCCGCCGTAGCCCTGGCCGATCCGCAGGACGATCTGAACGTCGGATCCGTCCAGCATGTCCCGGATTTCATTCTCGCTCACAAGCTGGCGTTCCACGACGAAGTACCCGGATCCCGAAAACCGTTGCACCAGTTGCCGGCTGGCGACCGTCCGGTCCTGGTCAAACACAGCCAGCGAAATGTTCCGGATGTCCGTCGTGATGGCGTAGCTCAGAACCAGCAGCTGGAAGATCGGTGCCAGGAAGATCACGCCGCGCATGCGCGGGTCGCGCAGCACCTGGATGAACTCCTTGATGAGCATGTGGCGAATTCGTTCCAGCACGGCTAGTCCAACCTTTTTCGCAAGCAGATCGTGCTCAGCGTCAGCATCGCCAAGGCGAACACTGCCAGCAGGCTCAGTTCAACGAACAGATTCTCAACCCGAAGTCCTTTCAGGAAGATCCCTTTCAGCAGACTGACGAAATACCGCGCGGGGACCACGTAGGTGATCCACTGCAGGGGTTCCGGCATGTTGCGGATGGCGAACACGAAACCCGACAGCATGAGTGCCGGCAGATAGGTCACGATCATGGCCAGTTGGCTGGAGAGTAGTTGCGCTCGAGTGATGACGCTGATCAGCACGCCCACCCCGAGCGCGCCGGCCAGAAAGAGTGCAGCCGAACCGAAGATGAGTTCGATCCGACCCCGGACAGGCACTTGGAACAGATACTTGCCCAGCACCACCGCCAGCATCACATCGAACATGCCGATGACGAAATACGGGATCAGCTTGCCGAGAATGATTTCGATCCGCTTCACCGGTGTGGAAATGAGTTGCTCCATTGTGCCGGTTTCCCACTCCCGGGCCACGGTCAGTGAGGTCAACAGGGCGGCAAGGATCGACAGAATCACTGCAATCAAACCCGGGATGATGAAATTGCGGGACTCCATATCTTCGTTGAACCAGATCCGGGGACGCATCTCCAGCCGGGGTAAACGCAGCGAAATGCCCTTCCGTGGCGTGGCTTCCACCGCAATCCGTCCGGATGCGGCTTGGACGACGGCTTCGGCGTACCCGAGAACAAGGGTGGCGGTGTTTGCATCGCTGCCGTCCAGCAGAATCTGGATCGGCGCCGTCTGTCCGGCTTCGAGCCGCTCGCTGAAATCCGTGGGAATGACCAGCGCAAACTGCGCCCGACGCTCGTCGATGGCGATCACGGCTTCCTCATAGTGGCGAATGCTGCCGGTCAACTTGAAGTAGCGGGAGCCGGTGAATGCGCTCACCAGGTTTCGGCTGGCAGGCGATGGGTGCTGATCCCAGACGAGAAAGGGCACGCGATCTAGATCCAGAGTCAGGGCGTACCCGAACAGCAACAGCATAAACATGGGAAGTGCGATCGCCATTCCCAGACTGCGAAAATCGCGGAAAATATGGATGAACTCTTTCCGGGCCATCGCCCAGAGACGGCGGAGGTTCATGCCGGCGCCTCCGTTCCGTTGTCGCGCCGGTCCCGCGCCTCGATGAGGGACACGAACACGTCCTCCAGCGACGGTGTGACCGGTTCCAAACGCTCCAGGTGGAAGCCGGCGCCATCCAATGCCTGGGCGATGGCGGTCGCGGAGAGCTCGCGATCATGAACCACGGCGTGCATCGCCCGCCCGAAGAGGGCCGCTTCCTTGACTCCGGGCTGGCGTTCCACCAACGCCATGGCTTCCTGCGGCCGATCGCACCAGATTTCCAAAACGTCCTCCGGCATGTGTTTCGTCTTCAAAACCATGGGCGAGCCGTTGGCTATCAGCTCGCCCCGGTAGATCAATCCCACCCGGTCGCAGTATTCGGCTTCGTCCATGTAATGAGTTGTGACGAATACCGTCACGCCGGCGCCAGCCATGTCATAGATGAGCTCCCAGAATCGCCGGCGGCTGTTTGGATCCACGCCGGAGGTGGGTTCGTCGAGGAACAGGATGGGCGGTTCGTGCAGAATCGCGCATCCTAGTGCCAAGCGCTGTTTCCAGCCACCCGAGAGAGTGGCTGTCTTCGACCGGCGGTGTTCCTCCAGTCCCGCCATCCGGATCACCCATTCCTTTCGGTCGGTCTTCCGGTCGGCGGCCAGCCGGTAGATCCCGCTGTAGAAGTCGATGTTCTCCTCCACAGTCAGGTCTTCGTACAGCGAGAATTTCTGACTCATATACCCGATATTCGATTTAATCTGTTCAGATTCCGTCCAGATGTCGAAACCGGCGACGGAGCCGCTGCCGGCGGTGGGCCGGAGCAGCCCGCACAGCATTCGGATCGTGGTGGATTTACCGGCGCCGTTGGGTCCCAGAAAACCGAAAATCTCCCCCCGGCGCACGGAAAAGCTGACCCGGTCCACTGCGGTGAACGCGCCGAACCGCTTCACCAGATCGGTAACCACCACCGCTGCTTCATTGGATTCGGTCGCCATCGTGCGCCTGCTCCCGCTCGGAATCGGACAATACCGAAATGAACACATCCTCAAGCGCCGGCTCCACGGATCGAATGTCCATTACCTCAATGCCAACCGCGCTCAGATTTCGCCTGATCCAGGCTGCGGTTGACTCCCGGGCATCGGCCACCACATGCAGGCGGTCGCCGAACAGAGTCACCGCCTGCGGGCGATCCCGCCGCAGCCGTTCGGCAGCGCGCCGCGCATCCGACGTGCGGACTTCCAGGATCTGGCCGCGCATGAGCTGTTTGATCTCCTGCGGCGAGCCGCTGGCCACCAGTCTGCCTTTATGCAGGAGCCCCAGCCGGTTGCACCGTTCCGCTTCATCCAGATACGCCGTCGTGACAATGACAGCCACGCCCTCCCGCATGAGCAGGTACAAGATGCGCCACAACTCGCGTCGGGACACGGGATCGACCCCGTTGGTAGGTTCGTCCAGCAGCAGAACTTCGGGCGTGTGAACGAGCGCGCAGGCCAGGGCCAGTTTCTGTTTCATCCCGCCCGAGAGCCGCCCGGCGCGCCGCTCCCGAAAGGGGCCCAGGTTGCTGAATTCAAGCAGCCGGTCAACGGTCTGTTCGTGGCCCTGTCGGGGGACACCGTAGATATCCGCATAGAACAACAAATTTTCCATGACCGTCAGATCCGGATACAGTCCGAAGCGCTGGCTCATGTAGCCGATCCGTTCTTTCACCGCCTCGGCTTCGCGCACAGTGTGGCGGCCGGCCGTCCAGGCGTCGCCCGATGTGGGATTCAGGATCGCCGCCAGCATCCGCAGGGTGGTGGTTTTACCCGCTCCGTCGGGACCTACCAGGCCATAGATTTCGCCGGCCGACACCACCAGGTTGAGGCGATTCACCACGGTCCGACCGTTGAATCGACGCGTCAGCTCGCTGGCGCGCACGGTTTCGGTCATTGGCCGGCCCCCGCGGTGTCGATTTCGCCGTCCGCCGGCATGCCGGGCTTGAGTTCCAGGTCAGGATTCGGAATATCGACCTTGATGCGGTACACCAGTTTCACCCGTTCCTTGGTGGTTTGTACACTGCGCGGCGTGAATTCGGCTTCGGAGGCGATAAACGTCACCCGGCCCCGATATACCTTGTCCGGATGCGTGTCCGCAGTGACGCGCACCGCCTGCCCCACCTTGATCCGGCCCAGATCGGTCTCATCGACGTACCCTCGCAGCCAGACATGGTGCAGGTCACCCACGGTGACCACGGGTGTGCCGGGCGCCACAATCTCGCCGGCTTCGATGTTGTCCGTCAGCACAACTCCGGTCAGGGGCGAAACAATCGTGGTGTAGCTCAGGCGAGTTTCGGACAACTGCAACGCCTCGCGCGCCTGCTGCAGCCGGGCCTGCGCCTGCTCGATGGTCTCCGCACGGGGGCCGTTGCGAATTTCCCGCTGGCGCGCCTCTGCTTCTCTCAGTGCGGCACGGGCCTGCTCCACCTGCTCCGTGCGCGGCCCCTCCCGAATCAGGCTCAGACGCTCCTCCGCTTCGCGGAGTCGGGCTTGGGCCATGTCGTATGACGATTGATATGTCTGAAATTCCCGTTCGGAGATCACGTCTTTTTGAAAGAGCGCCCGCTGCCGCTCGAAGTCCTGGCGAATCCGTTCAAAGTCGGCGGCGGCGCTGGCCACGGCCGCTTCGGCCGAGGCAATCTCCTGCGGACGGCTGCCGGTCTGCAACTCCTTCAACCAGGCGGCGGCGCGTTGGACTGCAGCTTCCGCCTGGGCGATGACCTCAGGCCGGGAGCCGGCCTCCAGCTCATCCAGGTAGGCTCTGGCGGCCTGCAGCTCTGCTTTCCGCATGGCCACCTCCTGTCGAATGTCGGCGTCTTCCAGGCGCGCGACCGGCTGGCCGGCCGTGACGAGATCCCCCTCCGAAACGGCGCGCTCCAGAACCCGGCCGGAGATCTTGAAACCCACATCCGCGTCTGTGACCTCGAGATTGCCTGAAAAGCGGACTGTGCCGGAATGTTCCGAGCTACAACCTCCGAGCACAATGATCCAAACAGCCAGGGTGCATAGAGCAACCACGGTGACGGCATGGCGATACATAACTGACTCCTATCTGGCGTTAGACTCTCATCGGGTAGCGATCGCCCGACGGAACAGCTCCCAGGCTTGTTCCACGTGGCGGTTCACATCAAACCGCTCGTTGCTCAGAATCCACAGAATAGCCGTCGGGGGCATGATTCCCCAGAACAGGACGGCAACATCATGTGGATTCAATTCTGAGCGGATCTGGCCGTGGACCTGACCCTCAACGATGATTTTGGCAATTCTGGCCTGAACGGATCGGATCATGTCGTACGCCATCCGACGGCTTTCCTGAGAGCCGCTATAGACGCTGTCCGAAAGGAGAATGCGCGGAATGGCCTGAAAATGCCGGATCAGCGTGATGTTCTGCATCAGGATGATCCGCAAACGCTCTAGCGGATCTTGAACACTGGCACAAGCCTCCTTGATATTGGCGAACACATGCTCTCTCAAATGCTCAAAAATTGCCAGAATCAGGAGCTGCTTGTTCGGATAGTGCCGATAGATCGCCGACGGGACCAGCCCGACAAGCCGGGCCAACCCCGCCATGCTAAGACCCCGCAGACCCGACCGCGAGATGATTTCCAGCGAATGATGCATGAGCTGCTCTTTTCTTTGTTTGGAATCCATACGCTGGGTCATTGAATGCTCCATGTGAATGAATGTTCACATAATAGTGAATGGTAATTCACATTGTCAATAATTTATTTGTTCATGTTCAGAATAAGGATGAGGGAATTTTTGAGGAGAATGCGATATCAGAGCCGGTCAATCACCCGCCGAAGACGGGCAGTGACTTCTTCTGCCACTTCGCGCAGCTCCGGTTTGTCCACTGCCTGCATGGATACCATCGGATTGACGGCAGCGACCTCCACTGTCCCCGGCGTTCGCTCCTGCACGATGACGTTGCAGGGCATCAAGGTGCCAATCTTGTCCTCGATTTGGAGTGCGCGGTATGCGAACGGCGGGTTGCAGGCGCCCAGGATCCGATAGTTTTGAAATTCGATATCCAGCTTGCGTTTCATGGTTGCTTTGACGTCAATGTCCGAAAGCACGCCGAAGCCCTCGGCGGCTAGACCGTCCATGACCTTGGCGACGACATCCGGGAAAGGCATCTGAACGGTCTTGTTGAAGTAATAGGGCATGTCACGACCTCCATGACAGATCAAATTTCATATCGAACAGATGATCTGAGGGTGCATCCGGATTCCGAACACAGCGACCCAATTGTCCGCGGTTGGATGGTCGCGTATAATCATGGTAGGAATTGGGCCGAGCGACATCGTTCACAGGAGGCAGCCATGCGACCGATCCGGTTCACGCGCGCAGCGGGTTGTGCATTGTACCTGACCGGCCTGGTGGCGCTGATGGGGGGGCTGGATGCGGAGTCCGCCCGGCCGCAAACTCGATGTCCCGTCTCAAACAAAGCCATCGGCAAGCATTTTCATATCGACCGGGACGGCTACCGGATCTACTTCTGCAGCTCGGCCTGCATCGATAAATTCAAGAAGAATCCTCAACAGTATCTCGACACTTTGAAGAAGCAAGGGGTGACCCTGGCCAAGACCCCGCCCCCGCAGTCGTTCTGTCCGCCATGCGGCATGAAAGTTGATCGCACGAGTAAATATGTGGATGTGAATGGGTATCGGCTCTATTCATGCGGCGACTACTGCTCGAAAAAAATGAAAGACGATCCCGACAAGTACATCCAGATGATCCGGGACAAGCATCAGGAACCGGAGCCCGCGCCGATTCCCGACAAACACGCGCCGGACACTCCGGCTTCAAACAGAAAATAACCGTTTTGATCCAGATCACGGTCGTGTGATGTTGTACTTCTTCATGCGGTAGATCAGGATGTGCCGAGGGATTCCCAGGGCACGGGCGGCCGCCGCTTGGTTCCAATGGTGGCTCACCAACGCCTGGCAGACGGCATCCCGTTCCATGGCCCACAAACCTCGACCGGCCTCGGACTCGACGGGCGGCGAGGCAGCTGCGTCCCTGACCAGTTCGTCAGGCAGCATGATCAGTCGCACCTCTTGATGCGGGTGCAGTACTGCCAGACGCTGACCCAGGTTGACCACTTCGCGGACATTGCCAGGCCAGCCGTATGTCCGCAGCACCTGATGCGCGTCCGGATGCAGGGTCAGTTCGCCGCCCCCGAAATGTCGATAATAATGCGCCAGGAGAAGCAGAGCGTCCTCGCCCCGTTCCCTGAGGGGCGGCAGGTGGATGCGGATGACGTTGAGCCGGTAATACAGGTCCTCGCGGAACTTTCCCTGCGCCACCATCGTCTGGAGGTCACGATTCGTGGCGGCGATGAGGCGTACATCGACCGGCGACGGCCTGGTGCCTCCCAACGGGTCGATCACGCGCTCCTGAATCACGCGCAGGATCTTGGCCTGCAGCCGGATGTCCATGTCGCTGATCTCGTCAAGGAAAAGCGTTCCCGCATCAGCCTGCTGGAATTTCCCCCGGTGATCCGTCGAAGCCCCGGTGAAGGCTCCCTTCCGATAACCGAACAGCTCGCTTTCCAGAAGATCCGTCGGCACGGCGGCGCAGTTGAGCGCAACGAAGGGAGCGTGGGCCCGGGGCGACAACGCATGCAGCGCGCGTGCGGCGAGTTCCTTGCCCGTCCCGCTTTCTCCTGTGATCAGGGCCGTGACATCCGCGGGCCCGACCCGCCGCAGGAGGGTCATCACTTCCTGCAGCGCCGGGCTGGTTCCCATGATCGCTTCCAAGGGTTTCTGCCCGGCCAACTCCTCCCGCAAACGGCGATTCTCCCGTTCCAGGTCTCCCAGCCGTAGGGCTCGATCCACGGCATGAAGCAGCTGGTCTTTTTCCACAGGTTTGGTCAGGTAGTCACACGCACCCGAGCGCATGGCTTCAACCGCATCGTGGATGGTTCCGAAAGCCGTCAGCATCACGACGGGCAAGTCCAAATCGCGAGTCCGAAGCTGCCGAAGCAGGTCCAGACCGTCCATCTGAGGCATCCGAATGTCGGTCAGGACGAGGTCGAAAGCCCGCTCGGCGGCTGCGTTCAACGCGCGCTCTCCGTCAGGGGCCTCCGTCACCTCATAGCCCGCCTTCCGCAGGTGATAGGACATCACGCTCCGAAGGCTGGCATCGTCTTCAACCAGAAGTACACGTCTCATGCTGAACCCCCTCCCGGCTGTTCCGACAGTTGCCGCTCGGCTGGCAGCATCAGGATGAAACGGGCCCCCTGCCCTGGACGGTTCTCCGCCGTGAGCGAACCGCCGTGCGATTCGGCGATTTGGCGAGCCAGCGTCAGGCCGAGTCCGGTACCGTCCGGACGACGCGAGAAGAACGGCTCAAAGATTCGCTCCAAGTTTTCCGGAGGAATGCCAGCCCCCTCATCCTCGATCACGAACCGGATTCCGTCAGTTTGTTGGCTCACTTCCACGCAGACCCGACCGTTTGCCGGAGACGTCTGGACCGCGTTCTGCACCAGGTTGACCAACGCCTGGCGGAGGCGGTCCGGATCGAACCGCGCTTTCAGCTGTTCCGGGGCCTTATATTCCAGCCGGACGTTCCGCTCATTGGCTTGTGCCGCTAGCACGCCTATGGTCTCGCGAACCACCTCCGTGAGATCTGAGGAGAGTGGCGCCAGGTTGAGCGGACGGTGAAGGTCCAGGAAGTCCTCCATCACGCGAGCCAGACGACGGATCTCACGGTTGAGGATGTCGAAGAACGGTCGCCGGGGATGATCGTCCGGATAATCCTCCGCCAGAATTTCCGCAGCGCCTTGAATCGAGCCGAGCGGAGTCCGCACCTCATGGGCTATTCCGGCCGCCGTGCGACCGGCGGTGGCGAGACGCTCCGCTGTCACCAGTTCCTTTTCGAGCGCTTCCTTGTGTCGGCGCTGCCGCTCCCCTTGGGAAACGATGAATCCCATCAGCGTGCCGATGCCGAAATAAAACACGATTTCAACGACTTCCGGGTTTTCCCAGAGCGAGCATTGCATGCCGAAGACCAGCGGGAGAACAGCCAGTGAAATGGCCGCCGCGGTCAACACCCCACCCCACAGGCCGAACCAGAGAGCGCCGAGAATCACGGGAATGTAGCACAGCCGCCGGTGAATCAGGTGCATGGCATGAAAAAAGCCAGCATGCGGCAGCAGATAATGGATCGAAACGGTCGTGGCCAGGACGCCCAGCACGATGATCATTCGGATTGCTTTGCCTGACATTTGGCCACCTCAAATTGAGACGATCATGTCTATCACAATAGCAAACTGATTATGAATATTATTGCTCAACTTGAACAATATTCTACATATTTCATTGAACTTTCGCAAACGCAAATCGATGATGATTCTCGTATGTCATTGTTTTTATTTGTTCTTTTAATGTTTCCTGGCGAACTGGTCGTTTCGTTGTGTTTGGCATCGTGCATGCTTAAGGTAAGATGTCTGCAACTCGATACCAGTAGATTTAGATTCAGAGAACATCAGCTCATTTCAAATCAATAGGAGGATATTTCAATGCGCAAGAAACTTATCGTGCTCGGTCTGACCATCGCTGTGGCCGCATGGCTGACTGGAGGCCTGCTGGCCCAGGAGACGGCCACATCGGTTGTGAATCCCTCGAGCGCTGTCGTCAAGACCGATGCCAAGTGCGAATGTCCCGATTGCAAATGCACGGATTGCAAATGCGACAAGTGCAAGTGTGTGGAGTGCAAGTGCAACCCCTGCAATTGCGCCGACTGCAAGTGTGAGAAGTGTAAGAGTGGCGACGGCAAATGCGAACATGCCAAAGCCGCCTGCGGTATGACGGCCAACGCCAAATGCGCCCATGACAAGGCGGCATGCGGCATGACCGCCAACGCCAAATGCGCCCATGACAAGGCGGCGTGCGGCAAGACGGTCGATGCCATGCGTGCTACCGCCAAATCCGCCTGCTGCAGGACTAGCGCTGGCCGGTGCGCGCACGACGATGCTAAACCGGCTGCGCCTCCGGCGGAACCTCTGAAGTAGTGTTTAACCGAAATCCAATCTTGTCTATGGCTTCGATCAGGCACTCCATACCGGAGTGCCTGATTACTTTTGGGGAACAGACGACTGTCCGGACAAACAAGAATATGGTTCAGCCCCAGACTGATGACCCTGCTTTTCCCCACTTGGGTAGTTGAGTTTATTTCTGATCCAGTGACTGGAATACACCGTTAAATGAAGGGAAATCGTAGAACAGAGCTCCGCCCGATTCGATGGTAAGCCAGTGGAGGGCGGTGAGGCCTAGACTGTCCAGCATCAGGTCCCGGTTGATTTGGCGGTTTTGGAAGTAGCGCATGTCACCGGTGAAAAACGAGGAACCAGTTCGGTCGTCTTCAGCGAAGAGATCCTTTTCTGTGTTTTTCCGCACGTAAAAACCATACAATCGGATCTTGTTTTCCTTCAGGTATCTGTTTAATTTGGCCAGCGGTTCGTACCGCTTGGGATCGAAATCCTGTTGGTCCATGATCACCGGCTTCTCCACCGCCGAGACAACGGACGGTTTGATGTTCACGTGTTTATCCACATTGGTGCCTTCGAGCTGCATGCTCTGGAACATGGCCAGGCAGCGGCAATTGCTGATGAAAAAGACCGGCTGATCCTGGATCCGCCAATGCGCGAGTATAGCCAGCAGATCTTTGAACGGCACCGCATTCTGGTTGGCGGCCAGGAACTCCAGCCCCTTCGAAGGCCAGTCCAGTTCCCCGGCCTTTCCATGCCGCACGGGGTATACCGTGTTACCGAAAAACCCGAAGATGCTCACCTGGCAATCCGGAGGCAGCCGCTTGAGTAGTGCGGCGAACCCCTTATTGAAATTTAACGAGGTCATGGCGGGATCCGCATCCTGCTGGATGACAAAAGTCAGGCGTTTAGGTGCGGTCAGTTCCCCGGCCGCTGCCCACCCGACGCAAACCGCCAGTCCCAGCATGATGCAACGTGCCCATCGGTACATGGCCAACCTCCCGCAAAATGTCTACCCTAATTAAACGAGATCGGACGGCCAGTTGTTTAACCGGAGATTTGATTTACTACTTTTACTCCTGCACGAGTCTCAAGGGTTATTTCATGGCGGAGATGTCACGCCGGTAAGGCGGAGGCCAAGCTGCGCTGCCACAAGACACCAGCCATGATGAATACCAATCCCACCACGGTGGATCCGAGAATGGGTTCGCCCACCACATAGTGAATCAGAACCAGGGAGATGAACGGGCACAAGAGAACCAGATTGGATACGCGGGCCGTGTTTTCCGACAACTGCAGCGCCTTCATCCAGCACACGAAGGCCACTCCCATCTCAAACAGACCCAGGTAAATAGCGCCGGCCCACCCGGTCCACGATCCATTCCAGGGTTGGGGAAACAGCAGTACGGCCGCCAGGCAGTATCCGGTGCCGCAGATGAAATTCGCGGCAAGCTTGATGAGCTCGTCACGTGAATCCCTCAGATTGTAGATCCAGTACAGGGCCCAGACCAAGGTGCTGGTCAGAGCCAGAAAGACCCCGAACGGTTCAGACACCCGCACCAGGCGCCACTCTCCATGAGTGGCGATGATCGTGACGCCCAGGTAACTGACCAGAATCGCTCCAAGACTGGACCAGCGCAGGCGCTGTCCCAACAGCGGTACAGATAGAATGACGATGGTGATGGTCCAGGTCTGGTTGAGCGGCTGGGCTTCCTGGGCAGGGAGCAGTTCGTAGGCTTTGAGCACCACCGCGTAATAAAGGAACGGATTCAGGAAGCCAAGGGTAGCGGCGCGCAGCCAATCCCGTTTCGAGATCCGGCGCAGCTCGCCCAGGCGTCCCTGAAACGCCATGGCGGCCAGAAGGAAACCCGTGGATGTGAGGGCGGCCCCGAGGAGCATGGGGTAAACCCCGAGACTGCGCAAGGTCAGCTTGAAAACGGTCGCCACCGTGGACCACATCAGGACGGTGGCAGCGGCGAACATGTAGGCGCGCTGTTGATTGTTCATCACTCTTTTGGCAGCGATCCCGGCATCATGTCCGGAACGCATCTCCCCGGTTCATTTCAAATGCGAACCGATGCGAAGCCCCAGGCCGCCAGGCACCATGTGAATGCCAACCCCGTCACAACCTGCGGGTTATAATAGTACATGCGGTGCGATTGAAAGAAAAGCACTTGGACCGCAGACTCCACCGCGTCCACTGCGCCGTCGACCGGGTCTTGGAGGCGCATGGGTTCCTGGTGTACCATGCGATCCGTGGCTAACATGTTCCGGATTTTCACATCGCCAATCCGATGGAATATCACTTTGCCCCTGATGGCGGCGATTCTGCTGATGGCGCCCCTCCTGCAGGGCATTCCGTTATCCCACGACCTGCATATCCACCTGGCCATGGCCGATCAATTTCGGGCGAGTCTGGCTGAGGGGAACGTGTATCCACGATGGCTGGCCGATTTCAACGAGGGCTTCGGCGCCCCCACCATGATCTTCTACCCGCCCGGGTTGTTTTATTGTGCCGGCCTTGCCGCATGGTTGTGCGGCGGCAACATTCTGGTCGGCTTTTACCTGGGCCTGGCACTCCTGACGATCATCGGGTTTGCCGGAGTGTATCGGCTGCTGTCGGAGCCGGCCGGACCGTGGGCGGCGGCCGGCGTCGCACTCACCCTGGTGGCGCCATTCCGTGTTTTCGAACTCCACGCCGCCGGGCTATTCCCCGCCTACGCAGCCGGTTGCGTGTTTCCCTGGGCCCTGGATTCACTTCGGCGCATTGCGAGCCAACCTCGCAGCGATGGCTGGCTGAGCCGGCCTGTCCGCGGCTGGGCGATTTCCGTGGCGGCCATGCTGCTCCTGAACTTGCCGTTCACCGTGCTGGCGTTGGCGCTGGTGTCCGTCTGGCTGGTATTCGAAACCGGGAGAAGCCGCCGTCTGGACACTCTGATCCGAGTGACCGCCGGTGCCGCGGTGGCGATGTCGATCTCAGCCGTTTATCTGATGCCCGCCCTGGCTGAGCGACACCTCGTGACGCTGCCACAAGCCGGCCAGAACGTCTATGCGGGCAACTTTATATTCATGACACCCGGCGCGTGGGAGGATCCCGCGCTCCAGCACCTGTTTCAACGCATGGCGCTGTTTCCCCTGGCTCTGGCTGTCGTGGGGATGGTGCTGATTCTGGTGATGAATCGAGGCTCTTCCAAATCCGGGCAAGGGGTGTTCAACGGCCTTCTCCAGCTCGTTTCGATTATCACCGTCGGGGCGGTGTTCCTGGCCTCGCCCGCCTCGCGGTGGTTGTGGGAGGGAATTTCCGCCTTGGCGACTCTCCAACTCCCCTGGCGGCTGCTGGACCATCTCGCCGTGTCCGGCAGCGCCATCACCGCGCTGGCATTGGCCGTGGTGTGGCGGTCCAAGAACCGCTGCGGGTGGGGGCGGTATGCCTTTGCCGGCTTCTGTCTGGTTCTGACCCTGCTGATGGGCATGCTCAGCCTGTCTTGCATCCAGATGAACGGGTTTGCCCCCCCCACCTCATTCTCAAGCAGATTGTTGCATTCCGGCGGCTGCCGGCCGATTATCCACCCCGGGGTTCCGAGCTCACACCGCGGCGCGCAGACGACGCCCTGGTGACCGTGGCTCGTGGACAGATCAGCGGGAAAGTCATCGCCTGGGAATCCGAGCGTCGGCGCATCGACATCCAGGCGGCGACATCCGGCGCCATCGCGCTGCGCACCTGGTACTATTCCGGCTGGTCCGCCCGCGACGAACAGGGTTTGACGCTCCCGGTGACCGCGGAATCAGGTACGGGAAAACTCCTCGTTGCCGTCCCCGCCGGACATCATACCCTGGAAATCCGCTTCGGTGCCACACCGCTGCGCCTCGCCGCGGCGTGGGTGAGCCTGCTCGCCGCACTCGGGTTTGCCATCGTCTGTATCCATCCGTTCGTCGCCCACTATCGGAAGAAGCAAACGCCAAGCCGCATCTCCGCATCTGATCAGTCTGAACTCCCCCCCCCCGCATCCTAGTGAGTATCGGGATAGAATGGAACCAGGTGCCGGTGTCATGAAAGTGTGGATGCTGTTCCAAATCGTCGCCCTCATCTTGGCCGGTGGCCTGTCGCTGACCTGGCCGCCAGCGGGTCCGCCGGCTGAGGCCACAGCGCCGCTGGACGTGCGCAAGATTGGAGCCTCGGAGCTGCAGATCCGGCATGCAGACGGCACCACTTTCACCGTCCGCTTCATGGAGACGGTGATGGCTGTCATCGCCAATCCGATCTATCCGCTGGCGGCGGTGTTCACGACCGATGAACCGCCGGACAGCCTCCTGTTGGTGCCGCCCCAGCCGGTGGCCACAAGTTCAGTCTATATCCTGCATACGGTCACCGGCGAGTTTGATCGGATACCCACGGATGAAACCATGCTGGGCAGCTGGTTTTTCCAGGTGTGGTCACCCGATGGCCGATACGCGGTCATTCTGACCAGTCAATGGGACGGATTCAAGATCTTCCGCGCCGCCGACTGGGTACACAGCAGCGGGCATCTCTGGATCGATTGGCGAAAACCGTGGCGGGACATGGGCGCCTACGATCGCCCTCTCCGTGCCGGTGATCCGTCCAGGATCCACCGGTTTATCGGCTGGGAAGGTCCGGCCGTTTTTTCCTTCAGCGGATCCTGTTGCGGGACCGAGTTCAGCTACCGGTATGATATCGCGCAGGACCGACTGACGCGCACCGGCCAGCGCGAGCTGCCCTGAATCGCAGCCGGGTTGGCAAGGTTTTGGAAAGCAGACGGGAAACATAGCTCCAGTTCGGGAAGTATAAGGATCAACAGTCACCATGAAACCACGGAGCATCATCCAGATCGTCAGCGTCCTCCTCTTCGCGGTACCCGCACTCCTGGGCAGCCGCCCGCCCAACATGATGCTTCATCTGGACGTTGCCCGGATCGAGCTGGAAGTTTTTCGATTGGTGAATTGGGCGCGAGCGGAGCGCGGTCTCGACTCCTACCGCTACGACGACGGGCTGGCCGACCTGGCCCGGCGGCACTCCGGCAATATGCGGGATTTTCGGTTCTTTTCCCACACCGATCATGAGGCGCACTCTCCCGACCAGCGACGCCTGAAGTATTATCCGGAACTCCTGGCCGTCCGCTTTGCCGAGAATATCGCCACCGGATTCGGCACCACCGAGTCCGAAATCGCGTTTAACCTCATGGAGTCCTGGATGAATTCACCCGGCCACCGGGCGAACATCCTCAGTTCCGATTTCACCCATATCGGTGTCGGGATCGCCCATGCCGCCGCCACCAAGTATTTCGGCACTCAGAATTTCGCCTTCCCCCTCGGCAAGCTCGTGTCTCCCGTCAAGACCGACGTCCGCTACGGCCAGCGGGTGGAACTTGAATTCAAATCCATGGGCAACCTGCCCAAGGACAAACTCCGGGTGATCGTCGTGTACCCGGACGCGAACGCTAAGATCGTCCAGGGCGACGGATCGTACTACATGGGTAAATCGTTCCTGCGTCCCAAGTGGCGGGACGACATGTTCCGGGCGAGCATCCGCTGCGTTGGCGGCCGTGGCACTTATAAAATTGCCCTGGGGTCCGACGGCGAATACTACCCGATCTTCATTGAATTCCGGGTGTATTGATCCGATGTGATCCACCGCACACTCCCGCTTGATCACCGTGCTACACTGCACCGTTATGTCGGTTACTCAGCCGGCGCTGCTTGACTGCATCCTGCAGGAGTGATCATGCTACCGCTGATTTTTCTGGGCAGCCTGTTGCTGTTCGGTCTGGCTTACCGTTTTTACGGACGCTGGCTGGAGCGCCGTTTCGACGTGGATGACCGGCGCCCCACTCCCGCTCACACCGACTCCGATGGCGTGGATCGCGTGCCGGCACCCAGCCCGGTTCTGCTGGGACATCATTTTTCATCGATCGCCGGCGCCGGCCCCATCGTGGGACCCATCATCGCCGCGATCGCCTTCGGATGGCTGCCGGCCCTCTTGTGGGTGGTGATCGGCTCCATCTTCATCGGCGGAGTCCATGATTTTTCTGCGCTCATGGCCTCGGTGCGACACAAGGCCCGCTCCGTGGCGGAGATCGCCCGGGAGTACATGTCGCCCCTGGCCTATCGGCTCATGCTGATCTTCATCTGGTTGTGCCTGGTGTACGTGCTGGTTGTGTTCGCCGACCTGACCGCGGCCACCTTTGTGGAGAGTGGCCCCGTCGCGTCGGCCTCGGCGCTGTACATCCTGTTGGCCATCGGTTTTGGCCTGTGCCTGTATCGTTTAAAACTCCGGATCTGGCTGGCATCCCTGATCTTCGTCCCTGCGGTTTTCGCCGGGATATGGGTCGGCCACAAACTCCCATTGGAAGCCAGCCGTCTGGCCCATTCCATCGGTATGGACCCCACCGCATTTTGGGGCGTCGTCCTGCTGGTGTACTGCTTCATCGCATCCACCACGCCGGTCTGGATTCTGCTCCAGCCGCGGGATTACCTGTCGTCCTACCTGTTGTATGCTTCGGTGGCCGCCGGGGTCATGGGGATGCTCTTCGGCGGATTGCCGTCCGCCTGGCCGGCCCACCTCGGTTGGTCCAGTCCCCAGATCGGCAATCTATTCCCTGTCCTCTTCATCACCATCGCCTGCGGTGCATGTTCCGGATTCCACTCGCTGGTGGCGTCGGGCACCTCTTCCAAGCAATTGAACAAGGAGTCGGATGCGCGTGTCGTCGGATATGGCGCGATGCTCATTGAGGGGCTCTTGGCCGTCATCGCCTTAAGCACCGTGATGATGCTGGCGCCGGGCGATGAACTGGCGGGCAAGCCTCCGCTGATCATCTACGGCAACGGGATCGCCCGCTTTCTATCCTTGTTCGGTGTCCCCCACGCCATCGGCGTCAGTATCGGCCTCCTCGCCCTGTCTACGTTCATCCTGACGTCTCTCGATACCGGCACCCGCCTGGCTCGCTACATCGTGGAGGAATTTTTTAATCTTTCCGGAACCCTGTCTCGATACCTGGCGACTCTGGCGTGCCTCGTTTTGCCGGCTCTCTTCATCCTGATGCCGCTCCATGATGCTCAGGGGAACCCCCTGCCCGCCTGGAAAGCCATTTGGCCCGTGTTCGGTGCCACGAACCAGCTCCTGGCCGGCGTGGCGTTGCTGGTGGTGGTGGTCTGGTTGAAGCGACACGGACGGAGCAACCTGTTTGTGCTCCTCCCGATGGTGTTCATGACTGTGATGACGGTCTGGTCGCTGTGTCTGCTCGTGGGCCAATACGGGCTGTCGTCCATTGGGCTGATCGCCTGGGCCCTGCTGGCGCTGGCTGCGGTTCTGATCTGGGAGGCCGGCCGGGTGCTGCTAGGTGGCGTGCCTGCCTGAACGGTTCAGCTGGATTCCAGAAAACGGGCCAGCTCGTCCGGCCCGTTGAGCGGCGACTGGCAGGTCTGGTTGCGGCAGATGATCGCGGACGGTGCGCCGCTGACCGACAAGTTGTCCAGGTGCGGTATCAACGTCCGGATCGCTTCGCCCTCCGCGTCCTTCGTCAACCACAGCCACATCGTGCCCGGCCGATATCCCCGCCGGGTGATTCCAAGCATCCGCTGAAACGCTTCATCTTCGCGCCTGCCGGAGAGAACGATCACCGTCTCCATGCCTGGTGCGGCGGAAAGCGCACTGAGGCAGCGCGCGTGGGCGGACGGTGCGCCGGCCACGCGGCCGGCCAGACCGTGCAGCAACTGATCGGCGATTTCGGCATAATCCGCCCGACTGGTCAAGCTGGCCAGGCAGTAGAGATTCTCCAGACTGACCGAGTTGCCGGAGGGAGTCGCTCCATCATGCGTCTCTTTGGCCCGGAAGAGCAACTGCTCTCCGTCGGCGGGTGTCATGAAACAGCCGCCCGACTCCTGATCCCAGAACAGCTCCAACGCCCGATCGGTCAGGCGGATTGCCTGAGAGAGGTATCGGGCCAGGCCGGTCGCCTGATAGGTTTCGAGCAACCCGTGCACCAGAAAAGCGTAATCATCAAGCTGGCCGTCGATTCCGGACTCACCGCCCCGATGGCGGTGAAACAGGCGTCCGTCCGTCTGACTCATGCGGCTGAGAACGAAATCCAGCGCCTGGATCGCCGCTTTAGCCAGGTCTGGGCGGTCCAGCACCCGGGCACCCATTGCCAGAGCTCCAATCATCAATCCGTTCCAGTCGGTCAGGATTTTGTCGTCCCGCAGCGGGCGATCGCGACGGTTGCGCGCGTCCAGCAGGATGGATCGGATCCGCTTCCACGTCGGCTGTTGCGGTGAGCGGTCCGGGCGGGGCGTATCGGCCGGTAGCGGCGCGCCGGCGCTCAGATACAGCACGTTGCTGCCACCGGGTGTGTGTTGATGGGGATCGATGAAATTGCCCGATGCAGCCAAATTGAAAGAGGCGATAACCTGTTCCGCCTCATCGGGAGACATGATTTGCCGGACCTCATCGGTTGACCACAGATAGAATTTCCCCTCGACGCCCTCGCTGTCAGCGTCTTCGGCGGAATAGAAGGCGCCGCCGGGATCGCGCATGTCTCGGATGACATATTCGAAAATTTCCTCGGCAGTCGTACGGAACTCCGGATCGCCGGTCGCCTGGTAAGCTTCGATGTAAACGGCGGCCATGAGCGCCTGGTCGTAGAGCATCTTTTCGAAATGCGGCAGGCGCCACGCCGCGTCCGTGCTGTAGCGATGGAAACCAAATCCGATCTGGTCGTACACCCCGCCCCGTCGCATGTGGCGCAAGGTCTGCCGGGCCATCTCGAGCGCCATCACCTCGCCGGTGCGTTTCCAGTAGCGGAGGAGGAACATGACTTTGTGAGGCGTCGGGAATTTGGGCGCGGGACCGAAGCCACCCGCCGAACGATCGTAGCTGGCCCTGAGTTGCGTAAAGGCTTGGTTGTAGACGCTGGGAGACAACGCGGAGCCGCCTGCCGCAGGTCCCATTTCCTCACGGATGGCTGCGGCAATCTCCGCCGCGTTGCGCAGCAACTCGTCACGCTGTTCCTGCCATAGGCTGCGGAACCGAGGAATCAACTCGAGGAGCCCAGGAAGGCCGGGCCGGCTGTATTTCGGGAAGTAAGTGCCGACGAAAAACGGCTCCCCGTCGGCGGTGAGCAGCGCCGTGAGCGGCCAGCCGCCCCGCCCGGTCATCGCCTGGCAGACCGTCATGTACACATGGTCCACATCCGGCCGCTCCTCCCGATCCACCTTCACCGGTATAAACGTCTCGTTGATCAAGCGGGCGACTTCCGGGTCGTCGAATGATTCGCGTTCCATAACGTGGCACCAGTGGCAGGTGGCGTACCCCACCGACAGGAAAACCGGCTTCCCCGCCTGCCGAGCCGCCGTGAAGGCGGCAGCGCCCCAAGGGTGCCAATCCACCGGATTATGAGCGTGCTGCAGCAGGTATGGGCTTCGCTCATGGATCAACCGGTTGGAGTGGGCCGGTTGTCGATTGAGTTTAGGGCCGGGTCGCATATTCGGAACGCCTCGCTTGACGATTGCCGCAGGCAATTCTTAGATCGATTCTCGGCGTCTGTCGATTCAGGCTGCAGGCCAGGCAAGTGACAACGGTTTGAGGAAAAATCAGTCGGGCCGATGGCGGGTCAGGCCGGGCAGGGTCACATCTTGTACTGGCCGAGGTCCTCCGGCGAGAGGCCCTCGAGCCATTTTTTCAAGTCATCCTCCGACCATTGCTGCTTGTCGGCGATGGAGAAGCTCCTGGACTTCCGGATGACATCTTCGGAGACATACACCGGCGCTCCGACCCGGATGGCGACGGCTAGTGCGTCGCTCGGCCGCGAGTCCACGACTTGGAGTTGGTTGTTGAAACGAATGTGAAGTTCGGCATAGTAGGTGCTGTCCACCAGGTCCGTGATCACCACCTTCTCGAGCACGGCGGAGAGCTTTGACAGGATGGACCGGATCAGGTCGTGGGTCATGGGGCGCGGGGCTTCGATGTGCTCCATCTCCAGGGCGATGGCGTTGGCTTCAAACACACCGATCCAGATCGGCAGCACCGTGGTCTCGGCGGTGTCCTGCAGGATCACCACCGGCGAGTTGTTCACCGGGTCCAAAATGAGCCCTTTGATGAAGAATTCGATCTGCCGGATCTTGTCCATGGCATTCGCCTATGACTGGTTTGATGATACCACACCGGGCATGATTCAGCCATCCGTGGGGTCCGGCACCCGTTCACCCCGCAGCGAGTGAGCGCTGGCGTCGGTGATGCGCACCCGGCAGAAACGGCCCACAAGGGAGGCTTCGCCTAGAAAATGGACGATCTTGTTCTCGGTGGTCCGGGAGGCGAGTTGCCCCGGTTCGCGGCCCCGTCCATCCACCAGCACCTCCCGGATTGAGCCGATTTCACCGCGGTTGTTTTCCAACTGAATCGCCTCTTGCGTCGCCTGCAGCCGAACGAGTCGTGCCTGCTTGACCGACCGCGGAATTGTATCCGGCTGCTCGAAAGCCGGCGTCCCCGGACGCGGGGAATACATGAACGAGAAAATCGAGTCGTAGCGGACGTACCGCAGCAGTGCCACGGTCTCTTCGAAATCCGGCTCCGACTCTCCCGGAAAGCCGACGATGAAATCGGACGACAGACTGATGGATCGCTCCGCCCGCCGGATCATGGCCACCTGGTTGCGGTATTCTTCAGCCGTGTACTTGCGGTTCATCGCCGCCAGAATGCGGGTTGAGCCGGATTGCGCCGGCAGATGGAGCTGGTTGCAGATCACCGGGTGAGCCATCATGACCCGGAGCAGTCGTTCGTTGAAATCCTTGGGGTGCGAGGTCATGAACCGCAGCCGCTTCAGGCCGGGAACTGCGGCAACTGTCGCGAGGAGGTCGGCGAACTCGGGAATCGCCCCGGCCGGATCGCGGTATGAGTTGACGTTCTGTCCCAGCAGCATGATCTCCACCGCCCCGTCGGCCACGAGGTGATGGATTTCAGCGAGGATCCGATCGGATGGGCGGCTCCGTTCCCGCCCCCGGGTGTGCGGCACCACGCAGTAGGCGCAAAAATTGTCGCACCCCTCCATGATGGTCACAAACGCCCGAAACGACGTCTCACGCAGAATCGTATCCATCTCGACGGGCAAGGGATCGTCATCCATGTCCACATCCACACATCGCGCGATCCGGCCGGCGTCCAGGTCATCCAGGTGGCGGATCAGTCGGTGGATCTTGCGTGTGCCGAGAACCAGGTCCAGCCCGTCAAACTGGTTCATCATCTCCAACCCCTGCTGTTGCGCCACGCAACCCAGGACGCCCACCCGCAGACCCGGGCGCTGCCCCTTGAGCGCCAGCGTCTGCCCGAGATAAGAGAACACTTTCTGCACCGGCTTTTCCCGAACACAGCAGGTGTTGAAGAGAATGAGGTCGGCGTCCTGCGGCCGGGCGGCCTTCCGCCATCCGGCGGAGACAAGCAGGCCGGCGGCTTTTTCCGAGTCGAGTACGTTCATCTGGCAACCGAATGTGCGGATGAAAAATGTTTTGCTCTCAGTCATGGGCAAGCCTGGCGGACGGCGGATTCACGCTCTGCCCAGGAGCTGCCGGGCATGTTTGCGGGTGATCTCGGTGATCTGGACGCCGCCCAGCATCCGGGCCAGTTCGTCAATTTTTTCCGCCTGGTTGAGCCGTTGGATGGCGGTGAAGGTGCGTCCGCCGGCGACCGACTTCTCCACCCGGAGATGGTGATCGGCTTGGGCCGCGATGTGGGGCGAGTGGGTGACACAGAAGCACTGATTGCTCGCGGCCACCCGGCTCAGCTTTCGGCCGACGACCTCGGTGGTGCCGCCGCCGATGCCGGCGTCGATCTCGTCGAAGATGAGCACCGCGTCGGGCTCCGAACGCAGGATCAATTTGATGGCCAGAGCCAGCCGCGAAAGCTCTCCTCCGGACGCGATCTTGTGCAGCGGTCGCAACTCTTCACCGACGTTGGGGCTGGCGAGGAATTCCACATCGTCCAGACCGGTGGTGGGCGGCGTATCCCCCGCCTCGATCGGCAGGATGCGTACCTGGAACCGCGTCCCTTTCATGTCGAGCTCGTCGAGATGTTTTTTCATCTCCCGTTCCACGCTCCGGGCGGCCTTCTGGCGTGCCTGGCTCAGGGCGTCGGCGGCTTGCCGGTACTGCCCCATCAGTTCGCCCACCTCCTGCTGCAGCCGGGTCGTGCGCGCATCCGAATCGCGCAACCGCTCGCGTTCCGCCAGGACATTCTGATTGTATTCCAGGACGGCCTCGATGGTGGGCCCATATTTGCGCTTGAGCCGGTCCAACTGCATCAACCGGGATTCGATCTCATTCAGCCGGTTCTCGTTGTACTCGACGGTGGCCGCATGGTCCCGGGCGGTGAATGCGGCGTCCTCGAGTTGGAAGATCACGTTTTGAAGAGTCTCGGCGGTTCGGGCCAGGCGCGGATCGATGGCGGCCATCTCCTGGTGTCGGTGGAACAGCCGGCCCAGCTGGCGCAAGACCGCTCCCTCGTTCTCATAGAGCAAGTCGTGGGTCTCGGTGGAAAGCTGGAACAGCTTCTCCGCGTTGACGAGAATCCGCCGCTCGTCATTGAGCTGAGTTTCCTCGCCTTGAACCGGATGGACGGCGTCAATCTCCGCCGCCTGAAAGTCCAGCAGATCCAACCGCTGCAGCCGGGTCTGCTCGTCATGAACCAACCGGTCTAACTCGGCGCGAGTCGCGGCGATCCGGCGCGCCAGCTCCTGAACCGTTCGCAGCATGTTCCGCTGATCATGGTAATTGTCGAGCAGCTGGAGGTGGTAGCGGGGCTGCAGCAGCAGGCGGCAATCGTGCTGGCCGTGGATCTCCAGCAGCTCATCACCCAGGCGCCGCAGGAACGCCGTGGCGACGAGTCGACCGGCCACCTGAACGCGTCCGCCGCTGCCGGCCGCCAGTTCCCGCCGAACCTGGAGGCCATCTTCGAGATCGTCCCGTTCGATGCCCTCGGCCGCCAACAGCGGCCAGACGGGACTGCCCTCAGGCAGGTCAAAGACACCTTCCACCATGGCCCGGTTCTCACCGCTGCGGATGAGATCCACTGAGCCTCGGGCACCGGCCAGGAGCCCCACAGCGTCGATCAGGATCGATTTCCCGGAACCCGTCTCCCCAGTGATCACGTTGAGGCCGGGACCGAATTCGATCTCGAGATCCTCGATCGTGGCGATATTCCGGATGTGCAGATAGCGGAGCACAGTAACCGTCCTTTTCTCCAGACGAATCATCTGGTTGGTAGGGCATTATAACAAAAGAATCGTTTGACTTGATAGTGGTTCCATGATAATGAATAACCTTATTTTTTTTAAGGAGATAGGCATTGTTTCTGTTCATAGCCACCGCAGCTTCAGGCGGGTTCTCAGGCGGGATTTTCGAGCTCATCCGCAGCGCTGGGATCGTGGCCCAGGGCGTCTTCCTGCTGCTGCTGATCTTTTCAATTTTTTCCTGGGCCATCATTTTCCAGAAGCTGATGCTCTTCCGCAAAGTGGAACGCCAATCCCTCAGTTTTCTGCAGCTTTTCCATGAAAGCAGCAAGCTATCCGAAATTTACAAACGGAGCAGCGATTTCAAGAACAGCCCGCTGACGGGCGTCTTCCTGGCCGGTTATAGCGAACTCAACGCTCAACTCACCGCCCGGCATGCACCCGACGGCGATGCCGCCCCGACGCTGCACATCAAGAGTATCTCCAACGTCGAGCGGACGCTGCGGAAGGCCTCCGCCGTGGAGCTCACCCATCTGGAGCGTTCCCTGAACTGGCTGGCGACCACCGGCTCGGTCACTCCGTTCATCGGCCTGTTCGGGACCGTGGTGGGTATCATCGACGCCTTCCACGGTCTCGGCCAGTTGGAGACCACCTCCATCCAGGCCGTAGCGCCCGGCATCGCCGAAGCCCTGTACGCCACCGCCTTCGGCCTGTTCGCCGCGATCCCGGCAGTGATTTTCTTCAACCATTTTCTCTCCCGGATCAAGCATATGGCGTCACTGCTGGATGATTTTACAACCGAGTTAACCAACCTGGTGGAACGCAACTTCACGTGAGGAGTTGGCCATGGCGTTCACAAACCCCAATGGCCGGACGATGACGTCGTTGGCCGAGATCAACGTCACCCCCCTGGTGGATGTCATGCTGGTCCTGCTGGTGATTTTTATGGTCACCGCACCCATCATCCAGGCGGGCATCGAGGTCAACCTGCCCCGCACGCGGCATGTCAAGAATTTCAATCCGCACCAGCAGTATGTCGTCTCCATCGATGAGCGGAGCAACTTGTATTTCATGACCCGCCAGATCCACATCAACGATCTGGGCCCGGCCCTGCGCCAGCGCCTCGGCCAGGACCTCAATCAACCGATCTATCTGCAGGCGGACGGTGACGTCCGGTTCGCCGTCGTCGTCAAGGTAATGGACACGCTCCGCGAACACGCCTTCACCAATATCCAGATCGTTACGCGACCCATGATCCAACAACGCAAGCCATGACCGTCGATGACCGTCATTACCACTATCAGTCTCTGGTCTCCGAGGGAGACCGTCGCAAATTCCTCATCTCTTCGATCATGTCGCATTTTTTGTTGGTCACGGTCATTCTGGTATGGCAATTTGCCGCTCCCAACGGCCCCACGCTGACTCTTGGTGGTGGCGGCGGTGGAGGCAGTCGCGCAATCGGTGTCGGCCTGGTTGAAGGTCTGCCGGCAGGGCAGGAGTACTTCAAACCGCCGGTCACACTTCCGGAACCCGTTGCCGCGCCGGCGGTAAAGCCCGCGGAGTCGATCATGGAGACTGACCGCCCGGATGATTTCCTCAAAACCACCCGGCCGGATCGGAAGTCCGCTACCGAAAAGCCCGCCGCTCCAGCGGCTGCCGCAGCGCCCGCTCCACCGGGACCGGTCAGCACCGGCAACCACGCTCCGGGGGTTCGCGGCGGCACCGGCACCGGCGGGCCGGACGGGGGCACCGGTCACGGTGTTTCCATCGGCGGAGCGGGCGAAGGTTTCTACGACTCCTGGTACGCCCGTCAGGTGGAACAGCGGGTGGGCAGCAACTGGCTGGAGTCCCGCATGGGCATCCAGTTCTCGGGAAAACACCGGACTCTCATTCAATTTGCCGTGAGTCCCGAAGGGAGGATTGAGGACATCCAGATCGTTGAATCAACTGGCCCGGAAGCCTTTGAACGTTCGGCGCTGCGGGCGGTTCGGGCATCGGACCCCTTGCCTCCCCTGCCCGTTCAATATAGAATGCAAAGGAATCGCGTTCGGTTCGTGGCCATATTCGAGCATCCGACACCTTGATTCGAGGAGTGTGATGAAGCGCTTTCGCCTACTCCCGCTGCTGGCGCTGAGCTGCATGATCTTCCCCCTGGCGCAGGCTGACGACGCATCCATCGTGATCAAGCCGCGTCCGGCCAAGACAACCGTGCTGGCGCTCCCTGAATTCCAACCCAAAAGCGGCAACCTGGACCCCGCCGTCGACGAGTACTTGAAAACCGTCAATGAAACGCTATGGAACGATTTGGAATATTCGGCATTTTTCAAGCTGCTTTCGCGCTCGTTCTACCCGGCCCAGCGGATCGACGAACCCGAAGACCTGGTGTTCAAAGACTGGCAGGATCAAAATCTAGGCGTAGACTTCATTGTGATCGGCAACGCCCGGATCGATAGCAACTACCTGGTGGTCCAGTGCCGTGTCTTTGATCTCAAGACGCAGGAACAGGTGCTGGGCAAGCAGTTCCGGACCATTCCCCGCTACACCCGGGCCATCGCCCATCGGATCGCCGACCACATCGTGAGCCTCTTGTCTGCCAACGCCTCCCAGGGCATCGCCTCCACGCAGATCGCTTTCGAGCGCAAGACACGTACCGGCAAGGAAATCTATCTGGCGGATTACGACGGTGCCAATCTGCAACCCATTACGTCGAACGGTTCCATCAACGTCACGCCGGCCTGGAATCCATCGAACGAATGGATCGCGTTCACTTCCTACTACGAAAGCACGCCGCGGCTCTATCTGGTCTCGCTCGCAAACGGTCAGCTCCAGGCGTTTCCACCGAGCGGCGGCCTGCTCACCACGCCGGCCTTTTCGCCCGACGGCAAGCAACTGGCCTTCTCCGCCCGGCTCAACGATGCGTCGGACACGGATATCTACATCGCTGATCTGGACGGCGGCAACCTGCGCAACATCACCCAACATCCCGGCATCGACATCAGTCCCTGCTGGAGCCCCACGGGCCGGCAACTGGCTTTTGTTTCCAACCGTGGCGGTGTGCCACAGATCCACATCTGCGACACATTCGGCGCCGATCTGACCTGCATCACGCTGGAGAGCGGATACGCCTCGTCACCCGACTGGTCGCCGGACGGCCGTTATATCGTCTTTTCCTGGAAGCCTTCCCGTATGGCGCATTTCGACCTCTTCATCGCCGAGGTGGCGACCAAACGGATCCTCCAGCTCACCCAGGGCAATGGCGACAACGAGAACCCATCATGGGCGCCCGACGGCCGCCATATCGTATTCCAATCCAACCGTTCGGGCACCTCGGAGATCTACACGATCTTCGCCGACGGCAGCGAGCTGCGTCAAATCACCAATCTGCAAGGTTGTTCCAATCCGGATTGGTCGTCGTACGCACAGAAAAATTAATTTTTTTCGGACACTTCACGACCGGATCGTTTATATGAATGAGGATTGGAGGGAGCAATGAAACTGAACAAACGGCTTCTTGTCGTCGGCGCGGCCGCGATCCTGCTGTTTCTCGGCGGGGGCTGCAAGAAGCGCACTCCCGTTGGAGCACCGCCGCCAAGCCAGCATCAGTTGGCGGCGCCAACCATCACGTTAACTGCCCAGCCGCCGATCATAGCCGAGGGGGCTTCCACCACCCTGAACTGGACGACCACCAACGCCACGGGGGTGACGATCGAAACCGTGGGCCAGTTCCCGCCCCAGGGATCGACAGTGGTCTCACCCAAAGCCTCAACGACCTACGTGGCGGTGGCAACAGGCGCCGGCGGCACCGTGAGCGCCCAGTCACGCGTAACGGTCACTCCCGCCCCGGTCACCACCACGACTACCACCGAGACGCCCCGGGTGGATGAGACCGATCAGGGGCTCAATGTCGAGCAGATTTTCAAAAACGAGGTCCAGGACATCTTCTTTGAATTTGATCGCGCCGAGGTCACCGCCGAGTACCGGGACATCCTGCGCCAGAATGCGGAGGTGCTCCTCCGCCGGCTGCCCCGGGTCAGCATCATGATCGAAGGGCATTGCGATGAGCGCGGCACCGAGGAATACAACCTCGGACTCGGCGATAAGCGCGCGAACTCGGCCCGTGATTACCTGGTGTCGCTTGGGGTGAGTGCCACCCGGATCAAGACGATCTCCTATGGCGAAGAACGCCCGTTCGATCCCGCGCACACTGAGGAAGCCTGGGCCAAAAACCGCCGGGCGCACTTCGTTTTGATCAAACCGTGAGGAGGCCCAAATGAAGCGATGCCTGTCGGCGGGAGTGCTGCTGTTCCTGATGGCCGGCCTGGCCGCGGCCGGGGCGAAGGAGGAGTACATCCGCCTGCAAAACGACATCATGACCGTCCAGAACCAGATCCGGATGCTGCAAAAAAGCGTGGATGAGAGCGGCGCTGTATCCAAGACCCTGATGGAGCAACTTATCAACCAGATGAGCGCGGTCATCCGCATCGTCGACCAGCTCAACAGCCGCCAGGAAGAGCAGTCCCGCGCCGGCGACGAGAACATCGAGGATCTGATCAACACAATCCGGGCACTCGCCGCAAAGATCGACGACCAGAGCGTCAAGATCGCCAACCTGACCCGCAGTCTGGAGGCGACCCAGACATCGCTCGAGGAGATGAAATCCCGCCGGCCCAAGGCGGAAACCACGCCCGACGGCAAGCAGCTCCCGCTGCCGGCCGACCAACTGTATTCGCTGGCGTATAACGATTACATCCAGGGCAATTTTGAATTGGCCGTACAGGGCTTTCTGGATTTTCTCGCGAACTACAAGGAGTCCGAACTCGCCGACAACGCCCAGTATTACATCGGCGACTGTTATTTCAACCAGGGACGCCACACGGACGCGGTAGAGGCGTTCAGCCAGGTGATCAGCCTGTTTCCAAAAGGGGACAAAGCCCCCGCCGCCTTGCTGAAAAGCGGGCTGGCCCACCTGTCCTTGAACAACAATCCGGCCGCTGTGGATGCTTTTAAAAATGTGATCCTGAAATACCCCGATTCCCCGGAGGCCAACATCGCGATTCAGCAACTGCAGATTCTCGGCGTGGACCCTCCTGCCCGACCGAAAAAACGCTGACAGGAGGCATCGTCATGAAAGGACTGAACAAGGTCATGTTGATCGGCCGCTTGGGACGCGATCCCGAGTTGCGGTACACCCAGAACGGACAGACCGTCGCCAAGTTTTCTGTCGCCACCGACGAGGTCTGGGTGGATAAGAGCGGCACCAAGCAGTCCCGGGTCGAGTGGCACAACATCGTCGCCTGGGGCAAGCTGGCGGAAATCTGCAACCAGTACCTCAAGAAGGGGCGTCTGGTTTACGTCGAGGGCCGCATTCAGACCCGACAGTGGGAAGACCAGAGCGGCGGCAAGCGGTCCACCACGGAGATCGTCATCTCCGACATGAACATCCTCGAGAGCCGCACCGCCGCCGCGGCCGAACCTGCCGCGGCCGAATACGGCGACTCCACCGTCTCCCGTGATGAGCCGCCGGTCGTGGACGAGCCCATCACCGATGACGACGTTCCATTTTAGACAACCCGGAGGCCGCACGGCCTCCGGGTATATCGCCCCGCTTCATCCCGGTTCTGCGACCAATCATTCTGTCGCCTTGCCCTCTCAAACTCGATTCCTTATCTGCGGATTCGCATCGACACGGGTCGGCAAACGATCTCGAGTGTCGGTTGGCCATCCTGAACGTCTGGAGGCGCCATGTCCGTTTACCTGTATGTGATCCTGGGCTACCTGATTGTGCTGCTGGCATTCAACTTTTATCGTTCCCGGAAAATCAAGAGCCATGATGACTTCATGGTCGCCGGCCGGTCATTGAGTCTCAAGGTGATGGTGTTCACTCTGATCTGCACATGGATCGGCTCCGGCACATTTATCGCCGGCGCCGAGTATGCGGCCAAGGCCGGCTGGAGCAGCTTGTGGCTGCCGGCCGGGGCCTGGGTGGGCATCGCGGTGATTTTCTTTCTAGCGGGCAAGATCCGTACGTTCGGGCAATACACCATCGGGGACATCCTGGAGGTGCGCTATGGCAAATTCGCTCGGCTGTTTGGCGCCGTCGCCCTGATCATCGCGTTCGTCACCATCGTCAGCTACCAGTTCCGCGCCGGGGGTTATATCCTCAACGTGCTGAGCGCCGGCGGGATCAGTGTGGAGACGGGTCAGGCCCTGACCGCCGCATTCGTCATCGTGTTCACCGCCCTGGGCGGCATGATGGCCGTAGCCCATACCGACCTGCCCAACGGCATCATCATCGTGCTGGCCTGTTTGGTCGCGGTGCCGCTGGTGATTCTGTTCGCCGGCGGCTGGAGCGCCGCGCCGGCGTCGCTGCCAGCTACTCATTTTCAGACTTTCAGCGCCGATTTCGGGGAGCATCCTTGGTTGAAGGGCGGCGCCTATTTTCTGGCCACCATGATGCTGCTCATGGGTGTGCAGAGCATGTATCAGAAGTTCTACAGCGCCAAAACCCCCAGAGAAGCCAAGACCGCAGTGGGCCTATGGATCATCGGTACGATCGTCGTTGAAACGGTGGTGGTGGTCATCGCCATCTACGGCGCATCGGCCAACTGGGTCCAGTTGAAAACGTTCGATATCAGCCGCCAGCTCCAGACCGAGGTGAACGCCTCGATGGAACCGGTTGACCTTGCGGCCCGGGTGGATGCTCTTGTCAGCGAAGGAGAAGCGGCCGGCCAGATCAAACCGTCGCAGGCTGTGGCATTGCGCAAATCGTTCCAGGCTGAACTGGATCCGCTGCACGGAGATCGCGAAGCCGTGTTGGCCAAGCTCAACCGCATGGGAGACGATCCGGCTTCGATTGTCCTGGTCGCCGCCCGCAACCTGACCGGCACCGGCTGGCTGGGATTGGTCGCCGGTCTGCTGCTGCTGGCCGCCGCCTGCGTGGTGGTGCTCTCCACCGGAATGAACTATCTGCTGTCGCCCAGCACGAACATCATGCGCGACATTTACCAGCGGTTCATCCGCCCGGACGCGCCCTCCGACCGGATGGTGGCGCTGCAGAAAGTATTCATCGTGATCCTGGGAGTCTGCGCCTTTCTGATGATCTTTATCCCCACCGTCCTGAAGCTGAAAATATCCGTTTTGTCCTACAGCTACTTCGCCTACACGATGTACGGCGTCTCCATCACCCCGGCCTTGTTAGCCGCCTTGAGCTGGAGGCGGGCGACCAAACTCGGCGGGACGGTGTCCATCATCAGCGGTGCTGCCGTCGCGTTGCTGCTGGAGATCGTCGTGCCCAATTTTTTTCCTGAAGTGATGCGCGGGCCGGCCGGATCGCAGGATCCGTGGGGGATACCGAGCATCTATCCCGCCCTGTTGATATCGGTGCTCGCCCTGGTGGTGGTCTCCCATCTGACCCCGCCCCCGGATCCGGAGAAACTGAAAGCCCTTTTTCCCGAGCACTGATTGGAGCAGTCTGGGTGAGGCTCTGTCCGGCAATCGGGCTTAGATGCCGAAAGTGTCGGCCATCTCGGCAAAGTAATTGTCGGTGAAACCGGCGATGTAATACACGATCACGCGGTGCATCGGCATTCGGCCGTCGCGGATCATCTCCTGGTAGCGGCTGGGAAGATGTTCGGGGTGCGCTGCATAGCATTCAAACAGACGTCGGATTTTTTCCGTCTCGACCTGCCGACGGCCCTGAATCTCCGGGTGCTGATAGTAATGGGCGCGTAGAAACTGCTTCAGCCGGAGCACCCAGCGGCTCATGTCCGGAGAGTAGCCGACCAGCCGGCGGCCGCACCGACGGACGTCCGCCACGGTCATGGTTCCCGTGCTCGCCAAGTTCTGTTCGATCGTTGCCGTCATGTCGCGCACCGTCAGGTTCATCATGCGGCGTAACGTCTCGTTGAAGATCAAGCGGGCGTCGGTCCCGGGGTAACGCTGGTTCAGCTGGGTGTACAATTCATGGAAATCGTCCAGTTCCCGCAGAATGACATCGAGAGTCACAAATCCCGCTTCCAGCGCGTCATCCAGGTCCGAATAGGAGTAGCAGATCTCATCGCAGTAATCCACAAGCTGGGACTCGAGCGGCGGCTGACAGGTGAAATCGAACTCGGCCAGGGTGGGATCGTTGCGATAATGGTCGTTGGCGGAATGTTTGATGATGCCTTCCCGAACCTCGTAGCTCAAGTTCAAGCCCGGACAGAACGCATATTTCTGCTCGAATTCATCTACGATGGTGAGCGTGTGGCGGTTATGTTCGAACGAATCGCCGAAGCGCAGGCAGATTTCGTTCAGGATCTCCTCGCCGCAGTGCCCCAGCGGCGGATGCCCCAGATCGTGGCAGAATCCCAGGCAGGCGGCCAGGTGCGTGTTCAATCCCAGCTTGTCCGCCACGGAGCGACAGAGAGTCGCCACTTCGATACTGTGGGTCAGCCGGGTCCGGTGATGGTCGGACCGCCGGCCAGTGATCACCTGTGTCTTTCCGGCCAGCCGCTTGAACGCCCGGGAATGGATGATTCGATCGGTGTCCCGCTCGAAAATCCCGCGGACCTGATCCGCGAGCTCTTCCGGGAATCGGCGACCCCGGGAATCGCAATCACGCATGGCGAAACTGGACATCATGCAGTTGGCTCTCCGCGCAGACCGTCTGGGTCAGGGGCATTGTAGGTCCATTGGGTGCCGTTGGCAAGCCGCGGCACGCTTGATTTCTGAGCGGCATGAAGGTACAATCCGCCTAATGCGAAAACTGATCAGACCCACCCGTGAAGAACTCGACCGGCTGAAGAAGCTGTCCAGCCACTCGTCGGTCGTCACCCGCCGACGTTCGCCGGCTGAGGAGACGGGTAGCGAAACACTTTATCTGCAGCAGCACAGCCAGCATCAGACGCCCATGATCGTCCGGTTGACCTCCGGCGAGGAGATCCGCGGCTGGATCGAGTACTACGATCTGCACTTCATCCGGATCACGGTGGAACGGGGGCCCAACCGGTTTGTCTTCAAGCGGGACATCCTGTTCATGCATGAGGATCTGGCGGCACTCAAGCGACGCCGGCTCACCCGCTGATCCCCCACATCGCCATCACCACCACTGCCAAACGTCGTGTCCGAGTTTGAACACCCAGTTGAGCGTCATAGCGGCGATCAGCACAATGCCGGCGACAATCCACTCGGTGCGGTTCAGTTCCAGCCGGAAGCCCGGCCAGCGCAATAGCCACTGCCCCGCCACTTGAATGATCAGGCCGACCAGCACCGCGAAAACCACCACCCCCAGAGGCGACATGACGACCGCTTCACTCCACCGACCGTGGGTGAGCAGAACGAACGCGGTGGTCATCCCGCATGTCGGACACGGCAGGCCGGTGAATGCGCGGAAGCTGCACAGCGGCACCGGAATTCGATCAAACGGGAAGAATCGGGCGATCAGCAGCGCCATGACGCCAAGAATGCTGATCGCCCGCGTGTAGTACGAGATCGGACGGGCGGGCAGAACGATCCATTGCATCAGAAAACCTTGAACTGAATCCGCAGGTAGTCCTTTGGATTCTGCCGGACGTCGTAGATCAGCTTGGCCAGTTCGGCCAGCGCCTGGTTTAGGTTTTCATACAGCTGCTTGTCTTTGAGCAGCTGGCCCATGGTGCCTTCACCCCGATCGATCTGTTCCAGGATCTGGCGGATTTTGCGGAGCGAATCCCGCGCCTCCTCGAACAGCGTCGGGTCGGTGGACATCCGGCCCAGCGTGCCTTCTCCCTGCTCGATCCGCAGGAGCAGGCGGTCCACCTTGGCCGACACTTCCCGCAGGTTGTTGTACAGCGCGGGATCGTCGACCAGTTTGTTGAGCGTCCCCTGAGACGTGTTGAGCCGGTTGATGAACTGGTTGAGTTCCTTGGCGGTGGCGGTCAACTCGTCGTACAGGGCGCGATTGTGAACCAGCTGGCCGAACGTACCCTCGCTGCTGCGCAGGTCGTCCATGAGCCCGCCCGCCCGCTGAACAGTCACATCCAGGTTCTGGATTGTGGACACCAGGGACCGGTGCAGACTGGTTTCGTTGATGAGCTGGCCGATGGTGCCTTCGCCGGCGTCCAGTTTGGCTACGATGCTTTTCACGCGGTCCGATATGTCGCCGAAGTTGGCCATCAGGTCGTTGGCGTTGACCATCAGCTGCCGAATGGTGGCCTCGTTGACCGCTTCGATAAAGATGTGTCCCTCGGCGGTCCGGCGCGGCTCTTCCGGCAGCCGCCCGATGCTGATATCCACATACTTGTCGCCCAGCAGACCGATGGAGCCGATACTCACCTCCGAATCGCGCTTGATCCAGCCGACGAATTCGTCTTCGATCTGCAGGACCAGCCGGATGCTCTGGAGGTTACTCCGGGCGGTTTTCAGGTCCTGCCGCGCCGCCGCCAAATTCTTTCGGAGCCGGGCGAGGCGCTCTTCCTGCAGCAGGACCCCCTCCCGAACCTTGTCGGCATCCGCGGCCTGGGCAGCGGCAAGCGATGCCCGTTCGCGCTCCACCGCCTTTTCCACATCGCGGATCAGACCGTCGTAACGCTGGACGTCGGCGGTGAGCTGCTGGATCTTGTCGTTCGTGTCCCGGTTGGCTTGCGTGTCCGGCGGGGTCTTCTCCAGTTTGATGTCGTCCACATTGCCGATCTCGATTCCGTTGAGCCACACCGGCGCACCGGCCTTCAAACCGGAGATCTCCGGCAAATAAGTGACCGCATACGATTTGGGGGTGAAGAACCCGCGTCCCCCGCTGACCCGGATGATCATGAAAATCAGAATGGCGAAGCTGCCGATGACGAAAATGCCGACGCGAAACTCATGCCAGTTGAATCTCTTTTTGCGCCTTTCCATCACGGTGCCTCTCCTCGATGCGGTCGATTAGGAAATGAACTCCTGGATGTATGGGTCGCCGCTGCCAACCAGTTCGTCCATGTTGCCTGAAAATACGATCCGTCCGTCCCGCAGGACGCTGAACGAAGTGTGGACGAAACACTGGTCGGCGGGTTCCCGCTCCACCCGGATGTCGCCGGGCGACACGACTCGGGCCGTGTGTTCTGCCAGGAAGTACGCGGCGTTCAGATCGTGCGTCACCACGACCGAGGTCATACCCTCCATGTCACGCAGCTTGACCAGCAGGTCGCAGATCGACCGTGCCGTCACCGGATCGAGCCCGGCGGTGGGCTCGTCGTACAGCATGTACCGGGGTTGCCCCGCCAGAGCGCGGGCGATGGCGACCCGGCGGCGCATGCCGCCTGACAACTCGGCCGGTTTCATGTCGATGGTGTGGGCCAACTCGACGAAGCCAAGCAACCGGGTCACGATCTCCTCGATCTCATGCTCGTCCCAGCCGCCCTCGTCGTAGAGGCGATAGCCCACATTCTGCCGGATGGTCAGCGAGTCGAACAGCGCGCCCTCCTGAAAGACGATGCCCATCTGGTCGCGGATGGCGATCAGCTCATCCTCTTTCAACCGGGAGATATCCACATCGCTGACCTTCACCTGCCCCGCATCGCAGCGCTCGAGGCCGATGAAGAGCCGCAGCAGGGTGGATTTGCCGGAACCGCTTCCGCCCAGGACGATCAGGCTCTCGGCGGGTCCCACCCGCAGACAGATATCCTGCAGCACCGGGGTGTCGGCGTAGGACTTGTCGACGTGCAACATCTCCAACATGACGCGCTCAGTGAAAAAACTCGATGATGAGTTTGTTCAGGATGAAGTCCGACATGATGACCAGTATGGAGGCGGCGACCACCGACTTTGTGGTGGCCCGGCCCACACCCTGGGTGCCGCCCCAGGTTCGCAGGCCGTGATGGCAGCCGATCATCGCCACGATGAAACCGAACACAAGCGGCTTGCCCAACCCGCCGATCAGGTCTTCATAGGTCAGCGAATCGAACGCGACCGACCAGAACAGCGACGTCCGCAGCTTCAGCTCGTACAGCGAAACCAGCCAGCCGCCGATCAACCCGAAAAAATCACAGACGGCCGTCAGCAGCGGCAGCATGGAAACCGTGGCCATCATCCGGGGGGTGACCAGCTTTTTAACGGGATCGGTGCCCAAGGCCCGCATGGCGTTGATCTGGTCGGTGACCACCATCGAACCCAACTCGGAAGCGATCCCCGATCCGATTCGTCCGGCGATCATGAGCGCCGACAGGACCGGCCCCAACTCGCGCACCAGACTCATCGAAACCAGTTGGCCGGTCAGGCCCACGGCTCCGAACGAACGGAGCGTGCTGGCGGTCTGGAGCGCGAGAACGCCGCCCGTAAAAAACCCGGTCAGGATGATAATGGTCAGCGAGCCGACGCCGATCAGGTCCATCTGCTCGAAGGTTTCGCGGATATAGCGCGGCCGGCGGAACAGATTCAGGATCGCCTTGAACGCCAACAGACTGAAGTCCTGAATTTCCACCAAGACGCTGATGATCAGATTCAAGAACATTGTACTCGTTCAGGCACGCATCGGTTTTTCTTCTTATACCATACAACCGCGCAGAGGCCAACCGCCGGGGCGGATCATCAGGAACGCGGATGGTATTTCTTATAGATCTCCTTCAGGCGCGATCGCGTCACGAAGGTGTAGATCTGGGTGGTGGCGATATCCGCATGCCCCAGCATCAGCTGCAGCGATCGAAGATCGGCCCCGTTCTCCAGCAGGTGGGTGGCGAACGAGTGCCGGAGCAGGTGCGGGGTGATGTTTTTCATGATCCCCGCGTCACGGCCGTAACGTTTGATGTTCTTCCAGAATCCCTGCCGGGACATCCGTCGGCCGAACCGATTGACGAAGAGGTAGGGCTCCGGCTGTTTCATGAGCAGATTGCGGGCTTCGCGGATGTACCGTTGCACCCAATCCCGGGCCTGATCGCCCACCGGAACGATCCGCTCCTTGCTCCCCTTGCCGAGGCAGATGATGTAGCCGATCTCCAGATTGACGTCGGACACCTTGGCGTTGACCAGTTCTGTCACCCGCAGCCCGGTGGCGTAAAGGAGTTCCAGCATCGCCTTGTCCCGCAGCCCCTCCGGTGACACCGGATCAGGCTGTGACAACAACGCATCCACCTCGGCCGGGCTCAGGTACTTCGGGAGCGTATGCCAGCGCCGGGGCGCCTCCAGCAATTCGGCGGGATCGCCGGCCATGTGCCCGTCCCCAACCAGAAATCGGAACAATCCCCGCAAACTGGCCACGGCTCGGGCCACCGAAGACGGTTTGTACCCTGTGGCGTACAATTCTTTCAGATAGGCGAGGAGGTCCACCCGCTCGGTCTGGGTCAGCTCCCGGTTGCGCCCCTCCAGAAAGCGCTGAAATCGCCGCAGGTCCGTGCGGTAAGCCGCGACGGAATTCGGGGCCAACCCTTTTTCAACGGTCAGGTGCTGCAAAAACTCGGCGAGAAGATCCCGGCTCATGCTCAGAGCACGATATAGGGATTGAAGTGAATTTCGTCCGCCACGGTGCTCTCCGGACCGTGTCCCGGCAGCAGCCGCGTGTCCGAAGGGAGCGTGAGGATCCGGTCTCGGATGGAACAGAGCAACGCGGCTTCGTCGCCGCCCGGCAGGTCGGTCCGGCCGATGCCGCCGGCGAACAGCGTGTCGCCTGAAAAGCAGGTTGTGTCCAGGAGCAGGCAACACCCACCCGGGGTGTGTCCCGGAGTGTGCAGCACCCGAATGGCCAAGCGGCCCACCACCAGTTGCTGGCCGTCATCGAGCCATGCGCGCGGTTCCGGGCACGGGCGCGCCTGCAGCAGCGGGGCCAGACCGAAGATGTCCGGAGCGGTGAGGAGGTACTCGTCGTGGCGATGCAGATGCCCGACCACGGGAAAGGCGTCCGCCACGTCAGCAGCCGCGGCCCAGTGGTCCAGATGGCCGTGCGTGTGGATCATCATGACCGGGCGCCAATCCAACGCGCGCAGACGGTCCACGATGCGGCCGCCGTCCGCCCCCGGATCGATTATCGCGGCGTGCCGGGTCTCCAGGCAACCGATGAGATAGCAGTTCACCTCGAGCGGGCCCACGACGACGGTTTCGATCTGAAAACAGGCCATCATTTATCCTTGGCCGGTGCTTGGCCCTCGGGAAAGACGATGCGCAGCAGAAATCCGCCGGCATCCGTGAGCTCGAAATCAAGCTGACCGCGCTGCCGGGCGATCAGCCGGTTCAGCAGGACGAAATGGAAGTCCCGAGCCACGTCGAAGGCAGCGAGTTTGTCCTTGTTGCTCCGGGCGCCCGTCGGGGGACTGAAGCGGATCATGAGTTCGGGCGCGGCATTTTCGTGGGCGAGACCGACCGCCTGCAGCTTGCCGCCGGAGACGAAATCGAGCAGCCGATCGAGGAACAGCCGGAGCCCCAGCAATGTGAGTTCCTCGTCGAGCATCACCTGCCCCAGCCGGGCGTCAAACCGGGCGTCGATCTCGACGCTCTTCGCCACGGTTTTGGACCGGATCGCGACGAACACGCTGTCCAGAGCGGACATCAAGGCCACCGGCTGGATCTTGAGGGGATAATCCCGATCGGTGATCACCCGGGTGAGGTCCAGTTTCTGCAGGCTGCGTTCGACCTTCTCGATTTCGACGACGCAGTTGCGGAACAGGAGCGGATCATAGGCATCGCGCAGGCTCCGCTTGACCCCATCCTCGAGCATCTGGACGAAACCGCGCAGGCTGGCCAGATGAACGCGGATGGACTGGCCGACCGCGTACACCGTGTTGAATTCTGTGGCTTCACGCAGCGCCATCTCCAGCTCGGACAGTTGGATCGCCTGCCGGCTGCCGGCCTGACTCAACCGGTTGATCTCTGCGTTGAGTTTGTCCATCTCCCCTTGGTAATACAAGGTTTTTCGCAACACGAACGACCCCATCTCCACCAAACGCAACAGTGTGCTCAGCGATGCCGCGTGGAACAATTGTGGTTGGGTGGATTCCAAAACCACGTAACCGAAGATATGCTTGAACGTCACCAACGGGATAACCAGCACGGACTGCACGTTCTTTGGTGGCGAGGGCAGCGGATACTTCTTCATCAGGGCGAAGGCATCAGAGGCGTACAGCAGCTGCTTGCCTTTTTCGAGCTCCTGCCGGACGCTGGGCAGCAATGAGAGGATGAGAGGTTGCTCCAGCATGTCACCGTGGCGGACCTCGATCCCGCCGTCGGTTGTCTCCAAAAGCAGGGTGACCGTCGCGTTCGGGTAGGTCTCCTGGAGATAGCGGTGAAACGCCTCCATCACCTTGTCCAGTGCGGCGAACACCGCAATCTCACTGAGGAAGGCCGAGACCGTATCGGCTTCTTCCGACCGCCGGGCCAACTCGTTCTGCAACGTGCGGTAAGCGAAAAGCGTTTCAACGATTTTGCCGATTCGCACCAGATCTCTCTCCCGGCGTTCTATGGCATCCGACGGGAGTGCCAGCAACACCCCACCGACCGTCTCGCCGGCATGGACAATGGGATAGAGTGTCACCGACTGAAACACATCCTTCCCCTCTTCGAGGGTCAAGCCGCTTTCCCAACCGATTGGCAAGCGCACGGGTTCCGGGGCGGCCTCCGGCACCGGTCCCGCCTGGCTCAGGATGCGCTCCACCAGCCGGGCGGCATCCAACCGGTCCGCCGGATATTGATGGTCCAACACTTGTCCCGTCACCGAATCCCTCAACACGAATGCGGCATACGGCAGTCGGAGAATCCGCCCCATTTCATCGAACACTTCCGGCAGCCGCCGGGTGGCCCGGTCCACGTCACTGATGATGGCGCAGCTCTGATCGTAGAGAGCCTCCCGAAAACTCAACTCCACCGTCAACTCACCGATCTGCTTTTCCGTTGCCTGTTGCCGCCGTTCCATTTCGCGCCGCTTCCGTTCGAGCCAGCCGGCGAGGACAGCCAGCCCCATGACAACGAAAGCGAGGATCCAGGGGATCATTCCGGACATGGCCAATATCAGCGGGAGATTGTGCTGTTCAGGCATGCCGACTCCGCAAGTTAGCATGTTGATATTCAACAGTTTCTGGATTATCCCACCGTCCGGCGGACCTGTCAAATCCAAATGCCCCTTCATTGAGATGCCGCCCTCGTGCGGCACAACTTTCATGTTGCAATTCATCTGTAATTCCAGTATGTTGGCCACTTGTCGAGGACACGATGCTTTCATTCACGCGAACCATCGGCGCCGGCGGGCAATTCCTGCTGACCAAACTCACCTCCGCTCTCGGTCGAATCAAGGTCAATCCCAATCTGATCACCCTGCTGGGTTTTGTAATCAATATCGTGGCCGCTTTTTACCTCGCCAAAGGCCAGTTCGGCATCGCCGGCACCATCATCTTCATTGCCGGCGCCATGGACATGCTGGACGGCGCGGTGGCCCGCTTGACCGGCACGGCAACGAGATTCGGCGCGTTCTTCGACAGCGTCATCGACCGTTACTCCGACATCGTACTCTACCTGGGCCTGATCATCTACTTCGGCAAGATGCCGCGCATGACCTACGTGGTGCTGGTGGGGATCTGCATCATGGGCTCCATGATGACCAGTTACACCCGCGCCCGCGCCGAAAGTCTGATCGATAAGTGCAAGGTGGGATTTCTGGAACGCCCGGAGCGCGTGGTGCTGCTGATCCTGGGCACCTGGTTCTACCGCGTGGAGCACGTGCTGTGGGTGATCGCCGTGCTGTCCAACTGGACGGTCATCAGCCGCATCATCTTCACCTGGATGGAGCTGTCCAAGGTGAACATTCTGATGCCCATCACCCCGTCATTCCAAGCCGAGAACACTGACGAGCCGAAGCATCCCATCGAGTGCTGATCGAGCCGGACATCGCCGCCCTGCCCTCTGACACACCATCTTCAAGACCGCTGCGTCTGTCGCGGCGGGGCTCAGCCGGTTTAGCGCTGGTATTTATGGACCGCCCGGTTGTGCTCGCGCAAGTTGTCGGAGAAGAGGTGCCGCCCGTTGTTCATCGATACGAAATAGAGGTATCGGCTTGGGGTGGGCTCAACCGCCGCCAGAATGGCACCCCGTCCTGGATTGGCGATGGGGCCCGGGGGCAGTCCGCTGTTCAGGTAGGTGTTGTACGGTGACAGGCGGGACAGGTCGCTCCGATTGATCTCGCCGTCCCACTCGCCTTCGGCTAGCCATTCGGCATAGATCACGGTGGGATCGCACTGGAGGCGCATCCCCAAATCCAGCCGGTTGGCGAAAACCGACGCCACGAGCGGCTGCTCGTCGGGCGATCCGGCTTCCTTTTCGACCAGTGAGGCGAGCGTCACCAGTTGGTGAACAGTCCGGCGGTTGCGGGCGCTGCGTGCCTGGATCAGCGGAAGCGCAACGTGCCGAAAGCGCCTCACCATGATCCCCGTCATCGCATCCTCCGACACGCCTGCGGGCACCTCGTATGTATCGGGAAAGAGATATCCCTCGAGCGTCGTCGCTTCGGGCGCGATATCGGCCACCCGTCGGGGATCCGCCCACAACTGCCGATAGACGCCGTACCGGCCGATCCCGGCCGCCTCCAACTCCCGGAACATGCGCGACGCCGTCCACCCCTCAGGCAGGGTCACCGTGTTGCGCGACACCTCACCTCGCACCACCTGTCGGGCCACATCGGGCAGCGTCATCGGACGCTCAAATCGGTAGGTCCCCGCTTGCACCCGATGCGTCCATTCCTGCCAGTTCAGGTATCGGATAAAGACCCGGGCGCTGGCGATGACTCCGGCTGCTTCCAGCCGGGTCGCTGCAGACTCGGCGCTGATGCCGGGATCCAGTCGGACCATCGCCGCTTTTGCCAGATATCCCTGATACGGGGTCTGAAACAGGAAGGTATACCCTGTGCGCACCTCGCTGATGAGCCACAGAGCCGCGGTGGTGCCGATCGCCAGGGCAGTCAACACTAACAGTCTGTTACCACCGCGCCATGACAACGGCATCCCCCTCCTCGAGGAATCGTCGCAGAATCATCGCCGCAGCCAGAGCGTGCTCGTCGAACTTCTGTTTTCGGGATGTCCGGCCGGCGAGCCATTCAGCAGCTTCGAGCGATGAATAGCGCTCGTCGACACCCAGCACCGGCCGGTCCAGACGGCCGCGGAGGCGCCGGGCGAACCGGTCCATCCGGCGGCTGGCTTCTCCGGCCTGTCCGTCTATCCGGACGGGGTAGCCGACGACGATGGTTTCGGCCTCCAAATCGTCGGCGGTGCACCGGAGTGCGGCGAAATCCGAATCCGCATCCGTTCGCTTCAGGGTGCCGACGGGGCGGGCCAGGCACCCGGTGGGATCGGAAGCCGCCAACCCGATGGTTTTGTCACCCACATCTAGAGCCAGGTATCTCACACCGTCCTCCAATCCTCCGGCAAGCCATTATACATGGCCCGGTGCGCCCGACAAATTCCCTTTTATCTATCAACAGCTTCTAGTATAATTCCTGCGCCAGAACCCGGGAGGTTTCATGATCGAGCGTGGCAAATTGATGGTGCTGATACTCTCCGCCGTGGTGGTTGTCTATGTCGTGGTCGGCGGCTTCCTCGGCCGCGTGGTGGCCAAGGACGAAACGTACCAGAACATCTCCCTATTCAACGACGTCTTGAAGAAGATTCAAGACGAATATGTCGAGAAACCACAGATGAAACCGCTGACGGAGAATGCCTTGAAAGGCCTGGCCGGCGGCGTGGACTCATTCTCGACTTACCTCAATCCCGACGAGCTGAGCTTTGTACGCGCCAGCCAGGAAAAGAAAGGCGGACTGGGCATCGTGCTCTCCGCCCGAGCCGGTTACTATCGGATTCTCCAGGTGTTGCCCGGCTCACCCGCGGAAAAAGCCGGCCTGTTCCCCGGCGACATCATCGAAGAGATCGATGGCCAGGGAGTCAGCGAGAAGAGTTACCCCGTCACTCTGGCGATGCTTCGGGGCGACGCGGGCCAGACTGTCAAACTGGGCGTCGTCCGCGGCCGTGAGGAGGAACTTCACGAACTGGTCGTCCGGCTGGATGTGATCCAGCCGCCGCAGCCCGAAACGCGCATTTTGGAAGCCGGAACTGGCTACATCCGTCTGGTGGATTTGCATCCGGCGGCCGCGGATGATTTCCAGCGGGCGCTCAACACGCTGATCAGCAGCGATGTCAAGCAGTTGGTGTTGGATGTGCGCGATTGCTCCGGCGGCTGCTACGAACCCGCCCTGCGCATTGCCGACATGCTGCTGGACGAAGGCGTGATCACCCGGCGGCGCGGCAATTCGGTCGAGGAGACGTTGATCACCGCGACGAAAGACGACACCCTCTTCCGCGGACCCCTGGTGGTACTGGCCAACGGCTTTACCAGCGGACCGGCCGAGGTGCTGGCCGCCGCGATCCAGGACAACGCGCGCGGCACCCTCGTGGGACAGAAAACCAACGGCACCGCATCCGAACAAAAATTCATCGACCTGGCTGATGGCTCGGCGCTTTACATCACCCACATTCGGTATATCACGCCCGCCGGCCGACCCATCATGAACACGAAAGCCAACCTGGCGGGAGTCAAGCCCGGTATCAAATCGCCGCCCGCGGATTTCGCGGTGTCGCTCTACATCGACTACGAGATGGCCACGGGACAGGAAGCCTACCCACTCTACCGAAAGTACATCGACACCGTGTACGCCAAACAGCTGGAAAAAGCGCTCGAGGTCCTCAAGCAGGGAGAAACGGCCGAGCCGGTGGCGGCCTGAACTCCGGCTCCCCCGGCCCACCAACCGGATACAACATGCTTTGGAAATCATTCGAAGGCGTCATGGAACCGGATTCTGCCGAAGCGCAGCTGCTGCAGCGCATCGATGCGAACAGTTTGCCGGTCCATGTGGCGATCATCATGGACGGCAACGGCCGCTGGGCCAATGCTCGCAACCTGCCCCGCATCGAAGGCCACAAGGCCGGCACGGACTCCGTCAAGCAAGTCATCGAGACCGCCGCTCGACTGGGCATTCGTTATCTGACCCTCTACGCGTTTTCCGTAGAGAACTGGAAGCGCCCCAAAACGGAAGTGCAGCAGCTCATGCGCCTGCTCAAGCATTACCTGAGAACCGAATTGGGCACGCTCCTGAAACACGACATCCGCCTGCGGGCGATTGGGCGATTGGACGAGATGGAAGGCCCGGTTCGGCATCTGCTCCGTGAGACGGCGGCCCGGACGGCGAACAATCGCGGGCTGCAACTCAGCCTGGCCCTGAACTACGGCGGTCGAACCGAACTGATAGACGCGGTCCGCGCCATCGCCCGGCAGGTCCAAGCCGGCACCCTGTCTCCCGAGGCCATCGATGTCGAGCATATCGCTCGAAACCTCTACACCGATGAACTTCCGGATCCGGATCTGCTGATCCGGACCAGCGGTGAGTATCGGCTGAGCAACTTCCTCCTCTGGCAAATCGCCTACACCGAGTTTTACATTACCCCCACCCTCTGGCCGGATTTCCGCCAGCGCCATTTCCTGGAGGCGGTGCTGGACTTCCAAAAGCGCGAGCGCCGATTCGGCGGGCTTGCCGGCGAAACATCGTCCTAGTTTCATGATCACGCGCATCCTCTCCGCACTCGTCCTGATTCCCCTGGTCATCGCCGCCGGGTTCTTCGCGCCGCCCATCGTCTTCAGCGCGGCCGTCACGCTCATTTGCCTCATCGCCTTCGGCGAGTTCCTGCTGTTGCGGAACGGTCGATTGGATCGATCGCCCGGCTTCTGGCCAACGATGGCTGCGGCCGGTTTCTGCGGATTCGCAGTGGTCCATCCGTTGTTCACCGATCATCGCGTGGCCGGTGTCGTAACCTTTTTCTTGATCGCGGGCGGCCTGGCTGTTTGGTCCAGCAAGCGGAACGAGGAGATCGTCAGCCGGCTGGTGTGGCCGAGTGCCGGATTTCTGTACCTGTTCGTGCTTTTCTCTTTCGTCGTGGACATACGGTTCAGGATTGACCCCGCCTGCGGCGCCGGCATGCTCATGGCGTTCTTGCTGATTCAATGGGTGGGCGACACCTTTGCCTATTTCATTGGAACCTGGCTGGGCCGCCACCCGCTGGCACCGCGGATCAGCCCGAAAAAGACCATTGAGGGCGCCATCGGCGGAGTGCTCGGAAGCGCGGGGGTCGGTTTGGCTGCCTGGTGGTGGCTACCGCCGTCTCAGTCGCTCTGGCCGCTGCTGCTGCTGGGTGGTGCCGTCGGAGCGTGGGGCCAGGTGGGTGATCTGCTCGAATCCCAATTCAAACGCGCGGCGGGAGTCAAGGATTCTTCGCAGATCATTCCAGGGCACGGTGGCGTGCTGGACCGCCTGGATTCGTTGATTTTCACGGCGCCGCCCTTCTACTACGCCGTGCAATGGTGCATCGCATCCGGTTATGTCACACTCGGATAAGAAAGGCATCGCCATCCTCGGATCCACCGGTTCCATCGGCCGGAGCACGCTGGACGTCTTGCGCGCCCAACCCGACCGGTTTTTTGTCACCGGTCTGTCCGCCGGACGCAATACGAAGAGCCTGGCCGACCAGATCTTGGAATTTCGGCCGCGGCGTGTTTCCGTTCAGGACGAGAGCGCCGGGGCGTTACTGGCCGCCGCTCTCAGGGAACGCACCGCGGCCGGTGTTCCGCTGCCCGAGATCCTGACGGGCACAGAAGGCGCCGTCGTCGTCTCAACCGCACCGGACACCGCACTGGTTGTTGCGGCCATGGTGGGCGTATCCGGCCTGATGCCGACCTACCGCGCCATCATGGCCGGCAAGGACATCGCCTTGGCCAACAAGGAAACCCTGGTGGCCGCCGGCGAACTCATGATCACCGCCGCCCGGGCGCAGCACGTCCGTTTGCTGCCCGTCGACAGCGAGCACAACGCGATCTTCCAGTGCCTGCAGGGCGACCAGATCCGCTACGCCAAACGAATCTGGCTGACAGCTTCCGGCGGCCCGTTTTTCCGGACACCAGTGGAGGATTTTGCGGCCATCACGCCGGATGTGGCGCTTCGGCATCCGACCTGGCGGATGGGGCCCAAGATCACCATTGACTCCGCCACCATGATGAACAAGGGCCTCGAGGTCATCGAGGCGCACTGGCTCTTCGGCCTGCCGCCTGACGCCATCCGGGTGGTGATCCACCCGCAGTCGACGATTCATTCGCTGGTGGAGTTCGTAGACGGCTCGATCCTGGCCCAGATGGGTCGGACCGACATGAAGCTGCCGATCCGCTACGCCCTGAATTTTCCCGAACGCACGGCCTGCGGCGATGCCGAACTCGATCTACTGGCCGCTTCACCGCTGGAATTCCATGAGCCGGAGCCGGACAAGTTCCCGTGCCTCGCGCTGGCTTATGACGCGCTGCGAGCGGGCGGCAGCCTGCCGGCGGTGCTCAGCGGCGCCAACGAGATCGCCGTCGAAGCGTTCCTGCACCATCAGATCGCGTTCACGGATATTCCCAAGGTCATCCGTCACACCATGGCGACGTTGGCCCGCTCGCCCCTGAACGACATCGACCAGGTCATCGAGGTGGACCGGCAGGCCCGGGCCGTCGCGCGGCAGATGATCCGGTCCCACCATTCCGCTTAGGTTGGATATTAATGGATTACTTGATCAACGCCGTCTCCTTCATCCTGATCCTGGGGCTCATGATTTTCATGCACGAGCTGGGTCACTTCATCGTGGCCCGACTGTTGGGCATCCGGGTCGAAGTGTTCTCACTCGGTTTCGGCAAGCGGCTCTGTGGATTCAGCCGCGGCGGGGTGGATTACCGCATCAGCTTGATCCCCCTGGGCGGATACGTGAAGATGGCCGGCGAGTACTTCGGCGAGGAGTTGTCGGGCGATCCAAACGAATTCCTTGCCCGGCCACGTTACCAGCGGATCATGGTCATGCTGGCCGGTCCTGCGATGAACATCATCCTGGCGGTCACTTTGGTGGCCATCAATTACATGGTGGGCATCGAGTTGCCGACTTTCTATCACGACGACGCGGTGGCGGGTCATATTGTGGACGGGTCCCCCGCCCAGGCGGCCGGACTGGCCGTGGGCGACCGGATCATCGCGTTGGGCGAACGCCCGGTCAGGGATTGGGCCGATTTCCAGTTGCTGGCCATCACTTTTTCCAAGCAGACCGTGCCGCTGCGTTACCAGCGTGACGGACAGACTCGGAGCACCTCGATCGTCCTGGCCGAGACGCTTCAGGATCCGTCGGAAATCACAGGCATTCTGCCCATGATCCCCACCCGCATCGCCTCGGTGGCCGATGGATTTCCCGCTCAACGGATCGGCCTGCGGCCGGGTGACGAGATCCTCGAGGCCACCGACGGACAGTACACCGCCAGAGGGTACATGGACATTTCCCGCCTCATCCAGCGCAGTGTGGACCGCGAGGTGTCTCTGTCGGTGAAGCGCGGTCAGGATCTGGTCACGTTGGCCGGCCGGCCGGCGCTTTCCAAAGACGAGCCCCGTCGCGGGGTGTTGGGCTTCACCATCGTCATCGACCGCCTGGAGGAGCGTTACGGCCTGCTTGAATCGCTCCGCCGGTCGCTGCAGGACAACTATAATTTCGTGGTGATGACATACCGGGTCCTGGGCAAGGTGGTCAGCGGGCGGCTGTCCATGCGCCAGCTGTCCGGCCCTCTGGGCATCGCCGAAGCCTCCGGCGAGGCGGTGAAGACCTTGAAGCTCACGGTCGTCTTCAGTTTCATCGCACTGATCAGCGTCAACCTGGCGGTGGTCAACCTCCTGCCCATACCGCTCCTGGATGGCGGCATGATTTTCATCCTGCTGATCGAGATGATCCTGCGCCGCGACCTGCCCCTCCGTCTTAAGGAGCGGGCAGTCCAGATCGGATTTCTGATGCTGGCTGCGTTGATGGGCGTGGTGATCATCCTGGATATCCTGAAAGCGGTGGAATGAGGCGTTATCGTGCGCATCCAACGGCGGCCGTCACGTCCTGTTCGGATCGGCTCCATCGGCGTCGGCGGCGACGCTTCGGTTTCGGTGCAGTCGATGACCAACACCGACACGCGGGATGTGGCCGCCACGGTGGCCCAGATTCATCGTCTGGAGGCGCGCGGGTGCGACCTGGTCCGCTGCGCGGTAGTTGACGCCCAGGCGGCGGCGGCGCTCGGCGAGATCGTCCGCCAGATCCGTATTCCCCTGGTGGCGGACATACACTTTGATCACACGCTGGCCCTCGCGGCGCTCGCCGCCGGCGTCCATAAAATCCGCATCAATCCTGGAAACATCGGCAGCCGCGACAAAGCACGGCGAGTAGTCGAAGAGGCCAAGGCCCGACAGGTGCCCATCCGGATCGGTGTCAATGCCGGCTCTCTGGAACGGAACATTCTGAAACAGCACGGCCATCCCACGGCGACGGCGCTGGTGGAAAGCGCCATGCGGCACGTGGCCCTGCTCGAAGAGTTGGATTTTCACGACATCGTGATCTCCCTGAAGGCGTCCGATGTGCCGACCACCGTTGCCGCCTACCGGGACATGGCCCGGCGCGTCCCGTACCCTCTGCACCTGGGTGTGACCGAGGCAGGCACCCAGGCGGCGGGGACGGTGGTTTCAGCCATCGGCATCGGCGCGTTGCTGCTCGACGGGATCGGCGACACCCTGCGGGTGTCGCTCACTGCACCGCCTGAAAAGGAAATCGACGCCGGTTTTGAAATTCTAAAGGCACTGGGCATCCGGCAGCGCGGTCCCCGCTTTATCTCGTGCCCCTCGTGCGGCCGGACCGCCGTCGACCTGATCGCCATCACCGAAGCGGTGGAACGGGAGCTGGCCGACGTGCAGGCGCCCATCATGATCGCCGTCATGGGCTGTGAGGTCAACGGGCCCGGTGAGGCGGCCGAAGCCGACATCGGGCTCGCCTGCGGCCGGACAGCCTCGCTTGTCGTGGAGAAGGGCCGAGTGGTGAAGAAAATACCTAACGACAACCTGGTGGCGGCGTTCGTGGCCGAGGTTCGGCGCTTCCTCGCCGAACAGCCGGCCTCCAACCAGGAAGCGGACCGGAGGGCGTGATTCATGCGGGCCGTGGTTCAACGGGTGTCGCGGGCGGCGGTGCGGGTGGACGGCCTGGTGACAGGGAGCATCGGCCGCGGCATTCTCCTCCTGTTGGGGATAGGGCATGACGACACCTTGGCCGATGCTGAATTAATTCTCAAGAAAACACTTGAGCTTAGAATCTTCAACGATCCTATGGGAAAGATGAATCTATCTATCCAAGACGTGGGGGGAGAGCTGTTGGTCGTCTCCCAATTTACCCTGCATGGGGATTGCCGGAAGGGCCGTCGCCCATCATATTCCGATGCCATGGAACCGGCGGCGGCCGAGCGGTTGTACAACGAGTTCGTCCGTCTGGCCCGCCTCGGCCCTGTTCCGGTGGCGACCGGCGAGTTCCAAGCCGATATGGACGTGGAACTGGTCAACGACGGCCCGGTCACCCTGCTGCTCGACAGCCGGAAGGTCTTCTAGGCACATCCGGATGTGTGTGCCTCTGAGCTAAATTGCGAATTGCATTTACGGGTCGCATTGACTATCATATCCGGTTATTTGCCTGAACCGAGGACAGCATGCCCCATATTCCCCTGAAATACGCACCGCAGCTGATCTGGCACGGAACGCGGAACTTTTTTTCTGGCCGTCCGGTGGTCATATCCTTTGAGACCACCCTCTCCTGCAACGCCAACTGCCGGCATTGCGACATCGAGGGCCACCGCCCCGACGAAGAACGGATGAGACCGGAGGGCTTCCGGAGATTCATCGACCAGTTCCACCCGCCGGTGATCCAACTGTCCGGCGGTGAACCGCTCCTCCGGGACGACCTGCTCGATGTGGTTCGGGCCGTCAAGCTCAATCCCTTCTTCCCTTACACGATCCTGGTCTCCAACGGCGCGCTGATGACGTTGGAGCGCTACCGGGCGTTCCGCGAAGCGGGGGTGAACCAGTTCTCCATCTCACTGGACTTTCCCGATTCCCGACATGATGACTTCCGACTGATCCCCGGCTTGTACGACATCTTGGATGAGGTGATCCCGCAACTGGCCGCCGAAGGCCATGGCGATGTGGTGCTCAACACCGCCATCACCTCGGCGAATGTCGGCGAGCTTGAACACATCATCCAGACGGCCGACCGCTGGGGTGTCTGCCTGAGCTTCAGCATCTACACGCCGCTCCGCACCCGAAACCTCGAGTACGTCGTGAGCAAAGCCGAAGACCTCGACGCTGTGGAGCAACTGTTCGCGCGCTGCAAGCGGCGCCAGGGCGTCTATCGCCGGGTGGTAAACTCCCATTACAACCTGGATGGCATTATGCGATTCATGCGTGAGGGCAACATCCCCAACTGCAGCGCCGGCATCCGGTTTATGGTGGTTCGACCCGAGGGCAACCTGAATCCCTGTTCACTCCAGCGGATCAATTTCGATACCCAGGACCGCATGGCTCGAGAATTCTCCGCCCACAACACCTGCGGCGGCTGCTATGTGTCGATCCGGTCGTACGTCGAGATCTCGTTCGCCCAGTTACTGTGGGAGAACATTTCGATGCGGGTTTTCAACCAAAATTCCCAGTGAGAGGGCGGACATGAATGTAACCGTGGCGTGGGACGGAGGTCTGGCGTTCACGGCCGCGCAGGACGGTCATGCCATCCGGCTGGATGCGGCCCTCGAACACGGCGGCCGCGACTCGGGGCCGCGGCCCAAAGGCTTGCTGCTGACCGGATTGGCGGGTTGCACCGGAATGGACGTGGTGAGTCTGCTGACCAAGATGCGGGTTTCATTCACCCGCTTCTCGGTGGAGGTGTCCGGCGACCTGACCACCGATCACCCGAAGATCTTTTCCCGGATCCATATCCGGTACATTCTGGCAGGCCCGAATATCGCGCGTGACAAAGTGGAGAAAGCCGTCAACCTGTCGCAGGAAAAATATTGTGGAGTTGCCGCGATGTTGCAAAAGGCCTGCCCCATCACCCACGAAATCATCATCCAGGACTGACTGCCCGCGACATCGGATTCCTCTCGATCACCCGAAAATTTTGTTATTGATGCGGGAAACTTTAAGTTAAAATAACCGTCTTTTTTATCGAAACCAACCTTCCGAGGAGACATGATGAAGAAACTGACCGCCACCGTGATGATCATCGGACTGATCCTCTCCATCGCCCCACTGGCCGCGATCGGCAAGACCACTGTCGCATTTACAGAATCCGAGTACGCCAAATCGCTGAACCTGAAGTTGAATTTGCAGAAGCCCGACCTGAATGCCTATGTCGGCACCGGCAAGGAAATGATCGTGATCAAGACTAAGAAGGAAATCGTGTACTACGAGCGGTTTACCTGGCTGAGTTCCGCCATGCCGACCGATGAATCCGTCCGCCATGCCGCCTACATCAATTTTCTGTCTCAGGCGGCCGATATTCCCAGCGGCACTCCCGAGTATGATCAACTGGCTGCCACAGTGAAGTCGAACACCGCTGAGTTCATTCTGCGGGGCCTGTTCCAGGTCCGCGTCCGTGCCGAGAACGGCGACAAAGGCGCCAAGCACTTTGTCGAAATCTACGTCAAGTAGGATGAATCATCTGCATGGAGCCGTTCCTTCGGGACGGCTCTTTTTTTTTGCCAATCCATAACCCAAGCACCGAGCACCCCACCTCCGACACAGCCGAACCAGACCGCCAGCAGCCAGCTGAATCCGGTCAGGACTGCTCCGAATCCCACCAAGGCACCCGCCAGACTTAGGCCGGCAGCCATTCGGTTGCCAATCCGCGTCCCCTGACCGGCCACGGCCAGCAGAAGCAGCGGACTGACAGCCGCGGCATAAATCTGGTATCCCGTCAGGAGTGCCCCGATGATCGATGGGTAGATGAGTGCGGCAACCAGCGCAACGAGCAACACCAGGGGAACCGCGACGCGCATCCGGCGTCGAAAAGCGTCCCGATCCGGGTGGGCCGACTCCGGCGACACCTCCATGACCAGGATCGAGGATGCCGTCAGCAGGCAGGTATCCGCCGAGGAGATGACGGCGGCCAGCAGGCCTGCGAGCACCAACCCTTGCCCCCATTCGGGCAACACGGCGACGGTCAGGGTCGGCAGCAGGGCATCCCCTCTGGTCACGGGCAAGACCGTTGCGCCGATCACACCGATGGCGGAGATCCAGAGGCTGAACGGAATCAGCAGCGTACCGCAGGCTACCGCCGCGCGACGGAACGTCATCGCGGTCCGGGCGCAGAGAAACCTGGAAAAGATGTCCGGTCCTGTGGCAAACAGGATGCACGTCACCAAAGCCAGGGATAAGTAATCGCCGCCCCGGGAGGGAAGATCGGCAATGAAATCCGTCCAGCGCATCTGCAACAGCGCAGCTGACTCTCCCGCTGCCAGCGACCGCCAAGCCGCCACCCCCAGCATGGTGATGCCGATGGTCAGCGCCCCCAATTGAAGCAGATCCGTCCGCAAGACCGATTTTTGCCCGCCGGCCGTCACATAGGCACCAAGGAGAAAGGCGGAGACCGTCATCGCCAGTGGCGCGGGGCAATCCGCCACCGGCCCGACAATCCAACCGATGGCCAGCAATTGAGCGGCGATCACGCCGATCCAGCCCGTGACGATGAGCAGCCCGGACAAACGCCGGACCAGCGGACCGAACTGGATGCCCAAATACTCCGGCACCGTGTAGACCGTCTCGGCTTGTCGCAGCCGTCGCGCGGCCCAACCGGCGGCGATCAGACCCAGCGCACCGCCCCACAGCCACGCCGACGCGCCAAAACCGCTTGTCGCCGCCATGCCGCAAACTCCCAATGTGGCCGAGGCGCCGACAATTGTCGCTCCCAGGCTGCCGAAGACCTGCCAGAATGCACCCCGCCGGCCGGCCACGAAATAATCGTCGGGCCGACGGGAGGCGCGGACGTGCCAGAGTCCGGCGACAGCGACAGCCGCCAGATATACGATGATAATGAGCGCGCGGACCAAGCCAGCCTCAGGCGTCGGGTTTGTCGCCGGAGGGAGTGCCCACGCCATCTTTCCGCAGCAGGACGAACAACCAGTATCCCAAACCGACCACCAACACCAGGATCACGGCGATAAGCACCGTCCGTTCCACCTGTGCCCGGCGGGAGGTGCCTGCCTGAGGGTCATAGTCCGGATTGCCGGTGACAGCTCCCATGGTGACCTGATTCCGGGCCTGATCGGCCCAGGCATCGCTGTCACCGAAACGTTCGATGTCATAGTTGGGGGCGCGGACCGACCGGGCGCCCACCATCAGCCGGTACGGTTGCCGCGCGTCGTCGGCCACGAAGAAAATCTCCCGGGTCGGGCTTTCAAACGACAGCGAGCGGATTTCCAGCGGCGGGCTGTCGCCGTTTTCGATGGCGATCCGGTAACGCGCGATACCGGTACCCGGCAGATCCAGCTGCAACCGTCGCTCCGGCTGTCCGCCGAGTGGGAATGCGCAGATGGTGCCGCTGGCAAATGGTTGCCAGCTCCCGTCGCGGCCGTCGAGGCTGCTCTCTACGGTCACTGCGCGGTAGAAAACCGGCGTCGCCACGTCGAACAGTATCCGTCCGGCGGGCAGGCGCACGGGCACATGGATCACCGTCTGCCGGCTGGCATTCTGGGCGGTCGGCACGGGGCGCAGCAGCCAGCGGTCGATGCGGGGGCCGCCAGGTTCCGCCTGCACCGATCGTCCGAGGACGGCGTCGATGCGAAGCTGCTTCGCCCAGCTTCGGCTGAAGATGATCTCCAGACCCGTGGCGGTGACTTGCACAGTGTCGCGGTTCTCCGGCATTGTCTCGGAATCCGTGATCCGCAGAACCAGCACCCGCGCATCGGTGGCGGGAAAATCCACCCGGGTCCGTCGCAGGTCCACGTAGGATGAAAAATCATAAATCGTGTCCTGGCCGATGACGGGTCCGGCGGCATTGTTCGCCATCACCGTGACCTGTTTCCGGAAGTCCCTTTCCGGAATCGTGAGTTCGATCCCGTTCACAGCGCCCATCGCCTCAGGAACCGTGACAACCAGTTGAACGCCGCCCCGGCTCTGTTCGTAGCCGGTGATCGTGAGGGGGGCTTCGGTTGTCTTTGGCTGCAGGCGGCTGAACCGGACGACGAACGGAATTTCACGCCCATCGGCGTCGAACAGCCGCAGGTCGGTCAAATTGGATTCGCTACGGGACAACAGTTCCAGTGGAAGTGGGATTCGGCAGACGGCATGCCGCCGGATTGAACCCCGAATTTCCGCCTGATATTTGAACTGCTCCGTCGTGGGGCTGTCCACCTGGGCCAACGCCGTTCCGGCGGCGAGCGCCAGCCACATGCCCACCAGCAGATGCCGGCTCATGATTGTCCCTCCGGTTTGCCCCCCTCAGGCCGCGGCCCCAAGAGCACTTCCTTGTAGCGGTGGTAGAGATACGATACGCCAACCAGCAGCAACCCCAGGACGAAGCAGGAGATGATACGATAAGGGGTTTTCACTTCGGCCATGTCCCAGATGAGCACCTTGAGGATCGTCAGGCTGAACAACGCCAGCGACAGCCGACGCAGCGACGGCCGGTTCCACCGGAATCCCAGCAGCATGAGCATCACCGAGTACAAGCTCCAGAGCACAGATACCGCCGCAAACCGTCCGGTGGGCAGGTAGTCGTAGAAAAACGCGCTGACCTCAAGGTTGAGCAGGCAGAACAGCAGCCCGCTCCAGCCGATCGCGGCCAGAGTGGCCAGCGTGCTGCGCAGCACCTGATGCTCCGGACGCGGCAGGTAGTACTTCACCAGCCGGTAAAACACAATCGTCAGTCCGATGACCACCGCGGCGGACAACCAGCGGTCCGCCGCGCAACTCATGTAACCGGCCGGGAAGTAGAGGCTGCCCAGATCCAGATCGAAATTGTCGAGATAATCCCAGAGCAGCAGCTTGCCGCCGGCCAGGGTCAGCACACCGGCGCCGGCGAGCTGCAAGCTGGGGCGGGCCAGCCGCAGGCCCATCCAGACAAGCGCGACCGCCTGTGCTGCCCAGAACACGGTGATCCAATGGTCCGAGAAAATGATGGGCACGGTGATGAACAGGAACAACATCGCCTTGGCCAGCAGCACGACGAACGCGCCTAGGCTGCGCTGGCCCCGCCGCTCCAGGAAGGCGGCCAGGGCGAGAAAGATGAATGCGTAGGCCACCGATACGACGCTGGCCCAGATGCCGTCCGAGCGGTCGGCGATGAGCCCGTAACTCACACCGAAGGCGAGCAAGGAGTTCGGCGTGATGATCAGGAAACCCCCCAGGCGATCGATCCGGCCGTGAAAGCACTGGTAAGCAAAGGGCATCAGGGTGTAGATGAGGTAAAAGATGTTCAGGAAGATGATCGCCGGCCAGAACTTCGACACATTGTAGTGGTTGACACCCCAGGCGAAGTAGATGATGTACGTGAAAATGAAACCCAGAGCGTTCAGCAAGGCCCACTGCTTGCGAAAGGCAATGGCCAGGAGGCCCAGGTTCAGGACCGTGAGGTAGGTCATCAAGGCGATCTGGTTGTCCTGACCGGTGCTGAGCAGGAGTGGGGTCAAGAAACCGCCGATCATCGCCAGGGCCGCCAGCCATTTGTTGTCATAGACTACTGCCAGGGCGCAGCCCAGCGCCGTGATCAGGACCATGACACCGAAGGCAAGGGCCTGTCCGAATAGTTGATAGATCTGGAAACCGGCGAATGTCGCGAAATAGAGAACCGCCACGCCGCCGCCAGCCAGACAGAGCCCGAAAACCCGGTAACTCCGACGGCGGAAGAGCTCTCCTGCAACGAGCAACCCGATGCCCCATACAAACGCGAGCGCGACCCGGCCGGCCGGACCGATCCAGGCTCGGTCAAAGGAGTACTTCAGAAAGTACCCCACAGCCAGAACAATGATGATCACACCGATGGCCAGGATCCACTTCTGCCCCAGGCGGACCTCCATCTCCGGCGCCCGGGCAGCAGCGTGCGGCGTTTGTTGGGAGGGAGCGATCGGCGCCGGGGCGGGCTCTGTTTTCGGCTGCTGCTCCGGTGTCGCGGATTGGTCCGCGGTGAGCGTCCCGGCTGCCTGGGGTTTGGGCTGAGATTCGGCCGAGGCAGCCACCAAGCGTTCGCTCAAAGCCGTGACGCGACCATCGAGTTGGTCCAGGTTCTCCCACACCCCGCGAACCTGCTTTCGGACGACCTGCAGCTGTTGCCGCAATTCCTGAAAAGCCCGGATCCGCTCCAGGTCGTCATCCGAAAACCTGTGGCCGCACTGCATGCAGTGCCGGGCCAATTCGGCGATGCTCGCATGACATTGGGGGCACTTCACGACAACCTCCTCGAACCGATTCGAATGATGCGGTGCACGTTGGGAACATTGTCAGCGATACCCCCACCGATGTCAATTGCATCAGGGCCACGCCGCGACACCACCCCGCGGCGGCTTGCATAAAAATAAAAACAGGGCCGCCTGGATTCAGGCATGCCCTGTAAAAAGATGGTGCCGAGGGACGGAATTGAACCGCCGACACAGGGATTTTCAGTCCCCTGCTCTACCGGCTGAGCTACCTCGGCCACCGCTTCGAAGCGATATCGCCAACCCCAAAGAACCGAGCGAAGGGCTGGATTATAAAGACGCCTCCGGGCCCTGTCAACTGCTTTTTATCCCGTCGTCGTGTTCGAGTTCACATGCAGATCACGGCAGGGACGGGATTTACCGCCTTCGCCGCCGGCAATACGGATTGCAATTCCGCACCCCATCTGCTAGATTGGACAGCTTGACAGGAAGCGCACATGTACAAGGGTAACCGGATCACAGTGGTCATCCCGTGCCTCAATGAAGAGGAAGGGATTCCGCTCGTCTTGAAACAGATTCCCAATTTCGTGGACGAGATCCTTGTCGTCGATAACGGTTCCACGGACCGGACCGCCGACATCGCCACATCATATGGCGCCACGGTCATCCAGGAAAGCATCCGCGGCTATGGGCGGGCCTATAAGACCGGCCTGGCCAACGCGCGAGGTGATATCATCATCACCCTGGACGGCGACCACTCCTACCCTGTGGATGCCATTTCATATCTCATAGAGGCTCTGCTCCACTCCGGCGTCCGCTTCGTCTCGGCCTCCCGGTTTCCGGTGCAGAATCCCGCGGCCATGTCCTTCAAGCACAAATTCGGCAACATCGTGCTCAGCCTGTGCCTGTCGCTGCTCTACTTCCGCTGGGTGCGCGATTCGCAGTCGGGCATGTGGATCTTCTACCGTGATATTCTGAAGCAGTTCCGGCTCCGCAGCGACCTGATGGCGTTTTCGGAAGAGATCAAGATCGAGGCCATTCGCAACCGGGAAGTCGGATTTCGAGAGATCCCCATCAACTTCTCGAACCGGATGGGCGAGATCAAACTCCAGCCGTGGCGGGACGGCTTCCGCAACTTGCTGTTCCTGTTCCAGAAGCGGTTCCGGCCGTGAGCACGTCGCCGCCAGCCTGTCCGATCTGCGGGGCTGCGGACTCCCGCCGCTGGCTGGAGAACTCCGATTTCCTCTTTCACACGACGTCCGCTGTCCATACCCTGAACCGCTGTCTGACCTGCCGATGCGCGTTCCTGCACCCAATGCCGGAACCCCGGGCGTTCGCGGATGCCTATCCGCGCCCCTACTGGTGGATCGCCCGAGAGCGGCCACGGGACCTTTCGCTCAAGCTGGAGACGGTCTACCGGGAGACGGTGTTGCGCCATCATGTTCACGTGGCCCGGCGGCATCTGGCGGGGCCTGCGCCGAAGGTCCTCGATGTGGGCTGCGGCAGCGGCACCTTTCTCCATGTGCTTCGCCGGGTGACCGGAATCGTGGGCGAAGGACTCGATGTCTCGCCCGATGCCGCCCAAGCGGCCCAGGCCACTTACGGACTGCGGGTGCACGCCGGTGACATCGACACCGCCGATCTGCCCGAACAGAGCTACGACCTCATCACGCTCTTCCACGTGCTGGAGCATCTGCCGCGGCCCGGTGACGCGCTGGCCCGCGTCGGCCGTTGGCTGGCGCCCGGGGGCACCCTGCTGCTGCAGGTTCCCAACCTGGACAGCTGGCAGTGCCACTGGTTCGGCCGGCGCTGGAGCGGCCTGGACATCCCCCGCCACGTGGTGAGTTTCCGGCCTCGCGCCCTGGCCGACCTACTCCGCCAGACCGGTTACGAACCCGGTCCGCCCCGGTTCTTCTCGCTGCGAGACAACGCAGCGGCGATCGCCACGTCGCTGGCTCCCGCCCTGGACCCCGTGGCGATGGCCGTCCGCGGCGACAACCGCTTGGCGCTGACCCGAAAAGTGCTATACTTTTCCCTGCTGGCGGCCGCGCAGCCACTGGCTGTGCTGGAGGCGATGGCCGGCCGCGGCGGCACGTTCTTCCTGCCGGCCCGCCGAATCCTGAACCCACGGAGTCACCTATGAGCCAGATGCATCACATCAACATCGTCTTCACGGGTGGGACCATCGAAAAGATCTACGATGAGGTCCAGGGCGGCATCGACAACATCGAGAGCTGGATCGACCGCGAATTCCCGCCGCTGCGGCTTCCTTACGTCCGGCTGCATTCGCTGCGGCTCATGAACATCGACAGCCTCCAAATGACCGACGAGCACCGGCAGGTCATCGCCCAGACCATCCAGCGCCTCCAGGAAGACGGCCGGCCCATCGTCATCACCCACGGCACGGACACAATGGTGGACACCGGCCGCTACATCAAATCGCACCTGCCGCAGATCAAGGTCCCCATCGTCCTGACCGGCGCCATGCTGCCGCTGGTGGTGCAGAACAGCGACGGCATTCAGAACCTCACCGAGGCGCTGTTCGCCACGAAATTCCTCCCCGCCGGCATCCACATCGTCTTCCACAACGAGGTCTACGACGTGGACCGGGTCCGTAAAAACCGCCAGGCCAAAACCTTCGAACGGATTGAGAACAGCGGGCAGTGATCAGTCCCCAGCCGGCGGCGCCTCGTCTCCCAACGTCGACCGATACTCCAGTCGGGCTTCCAGCAAAGCCAGCCGCTGGGCCAGCACCTGATTTTGACGGGTCAGTTTGGACATCGCCAGCCCCTGGTGCAGCACAATCGCGAACAGGAACAGGATCGCCAGATAGAACACAAGCGACGGGGGATAGTAGATTCCGACGAGCTGGGCCAGCCGGTTCAGCCAGCCTTCCGACAGGATGAGCACCTGGATGCAGACGATGGCGGCCAGCCAGAGGAGGGAGTATTTTTCCTTCAGCTTCTCCCGCCTGAGGAAATGAATGATGGCCAGCAGGAGCAGGCCGTTGATCGCCGTGGTGAAGATCTGGACAAACGTCATGCGCACCTCCGGCTCAGTAGCGGATCATATCGATCAGGATGGCCAGCGTCACTTTCACCATGTAATACCCGGAGCGCAGGAACGTGATCGACGACATGCCGGCGGAACGCTCCCGCATGGTCACCGGCACCTCGTCGACGCACATCTTCCATTTGTACAGCATGATGATGACCTCGGGCTCCGGATAGTCGTCGGGGTAGAGGCGGCAGAGACGCTGCATGGCCCGGTGGCTGTACAGGTGGAACCCCGACGTGGCATCGGTCACCCGAAATCCCGTCAGCGTCCGGATCAGCCGGCAGAGGAAACCGATGGCGAGCCGCCTCAGCCAGGAAGATTGAAAACCGGCGCGGGAGAGAAAGCGGGAACCGATCAACAGGTCCGCCGGTTGACGGCGGAGATGATCGAAGAAGCGGTGAATGTCGCTCGGATCATGCTGGCCGTCGCCGTCCAGGCGGAGCACCCAGTGGAATCCTTCGGCCAGCGCGTACGCGATTCCGGTTTGGATGGCGGCGCCGATACCCATGTTGAACGGCAACGTGACGACGATCGCCCCGTGGGCGCGCGCCACGGCAGCGGTCCGATCGGTGGACCCGTCGTCGATCACCAGCAGGGTCGCCGCGGGAAACTCGCGGTGGAGTTCGTCCAGGACGGCGCCGAGATTCCCCTCCTCGTTGAACGCGGGGATTAGAAAGAGCACTTCCCGGGGATCGAACGGCCGGATCATCGCCGCATCCTCCCGCGGTTCCCCCGCCCGCTCCGGAGGCCTGGCGTCAGGAAGCCGAGCACCCACCCCGCCATGCGCGCGAACGCCCGAAGTGTAAACGCGGCCAGGCCGAGGGGCCACAGACCAAATTCCCGCGCCTCGCGGGCAACGCCCGCCGCGGCCCATCCTTCGAGCAACAGGAGGGCGCCGGCGGCGCCACCCGCCATCCAGCCGGCCCATGGCCCGCCGACTGCGGCCGGCAGGGCGGCTGCGGAAATCCCCATCGCCAGCACGACATCCAGCATGTCCCGCGGCCGGGTGTAGTCGTCGCCGGACACGAAGGTTGGATGCTTGCGGTACAGCCGGCTCCGCCAGAAGCCGTGGATGTATTGCGTGCGGAGATACGTCCCGATCCGTTCCGGGTGGTGATGGGCCACCCGGCAGCCGGGACGGAAGGCAATCCGGTAACCGGCCTGGCGAATGCGGTACGACAAGTCGTTATCCTCGGCGCTGGCGGTTGGGAACGACTCGTCGAAGCCGCCCACCTGTTCCAACACGGTGCGCCGCACTGCCAGGTTGTAGGTGCCCCCGGCCCTTACGAACGCGGGCATCCGCCGGTGGCGGTAGGCGATTTCAGCCTGGATGAGCCGGGCCAGCGGTTGATCGTCGTTGGCCGCTGCGTAACCGCCGGCCACTGCCCCCACGTCCGCGGCATCCAGACCGGCGAGCAAACCGACAACCCACCCGGGCGGCGGAACGCAGTCGGCATCGGTGAAACAGACCACCTCACCAGCAGCCCGGCGCCAACCGGTGTTCCGGGCGGCGGCGGGACCGGCGTTCGGCTGCCGAATCACCGTGACGCCCCGCCGGCTGATGCGCTCCGCCGTGTCGTCGATGGACCCGTCGTCCACCAGCACGAACTCCAATTCGTGCCCACCCGAATCCAACTGCTGCAGCGCATCAAGCGTTCGCTCGATATATCGGGCGCTGTTGAAACACGGCACCACTACCGCAACCTTCATGGCCGGCGCCTCCCCCGCAGCCGTTCCAAGTTGTACCGCAGGTAGCTCCACGCCCCGTATGCCTTGCGCCGAACGTCTCCCCAGGAACGCACCGCCATAAGCATTCGGAGCAGCTGGCGCGGCCGGAGGTAGAACTCGCGCAGGCCGCGGTCGATCAACTCGTCAATCTCTGATTTCGCGAGTTGCGGATAGCTCAGCAGGGTGACCTGCTCGCCGTTGGCGCTGATCCACTCTGTCCAGTCTCTCGGTACCAGAAAGCCGTTTGCAACAGCCCAGCGGTACATCTCGGTGCCCGGATAGACGCAGATCCCCGAAATCTGGATCGTGTCCAGCGGCAGCCGTTTGGCGAACGCGATGGTCTGAAGAGCCGACTCCCTGGTTTCGCCCGGCGCGCCAATCATGAAACAACCGTGGATGATGAAGCCCAGCTCATGCGCCCGGCGCGCGAACGCCTCGCTCTGCTCCAGTGTCACGCCCTTGCGGACGGCATCCAGGGCGGTCTGGGTGCCGAATTCGAATCCCGTCATGAGCATCCGGCAGCCGGCGCGCCGCATCAGCGGGAGCAGGTCCAGGTCCATGTCCACCCGGGCATTGCAGCTCCAGGCGATCCGGATGTCACGGCGCAGGATCTCCTCGCACACGCCCGCGACGTGGGCGCGCGAGGCCACAAAGGTGTCGGTCTCGAACATGATCTCGCGCAGCCCGGGAAACAGTGACAGATCATGCGCGATTTCGTCCACCACCAGCTCCGGTCGACGCATGCGCAGCCGGTGTCCCACCATGAGCTGGGGGTCCTGACAGAAGGTGCAGTGCGCGAAGCAGCCCCGCCCCGAGAGGAGCGTGAGAAAGGGATACATCTTGCCGGCGTCGCGGTACCACTCCGGTCGCACGTGGTGCCAGGCGGGAAACGGCAGTTCGTTCACGTCCAGCGGCGGCGGCAGCGGATTGTGCGTCACTCCGCCGTCACCCTGAAAGGAAATTCCGGCTAAGGTCTTGTCATCCGGCCGTTCGACCAGCTCGCGCAGAATGAAATCGTATTCACCCCGCACGATTCGGTCCACCGCGCCGGCAGCGATCCGGAAGCTGTCGTCCGGCTCGGCCGAGACGTGGTTGCCCACCAACACCGTGAACGCCCCGGTGCGCCCCTTGATCGATCGGGCCAGACTGATATCGCTGTATATGGAGGGCGTCGTGGTGTGCAGCACGGCCACATCCGGCCGAAAGGCGTCCGCCGCTTCCCATATATCCGATGGTTTCAGATTGAGGGCGGCGCCGTCGATGAATCTCAGATCGTGTCCTGCTGCTTCCAGAACGGCCGTGGCGATAAGCAGGTAATCGGGATGACGCTGGACGCGGCCGCGGGAACGAGCCGCCCAGCGGGCCGATCGGACGAAATCGTCCATGAACGGAGGATTCAGGATCAGGATTCTGGCCATGCGTTGCCATTATAAACCGGTATCCCGGCGTCACCCAAGGTCATTCGTCCGCGGCGGTCTGCATTCCGGGCTTGACAGGACGGCGTCATTTGTATATAAATGAGCCCGTTGCGCTGCCGGCCGGCACTCGATGACCGCCTCTCGCGCGGCTACGCATGCGGACAACCTGCTGATCTGCAGAGAGTAATGATCAACCACCGAACACTAACGCGAGTATTAGGAGCCATACATCGATGAAACGGACATTCCAACCCAACAATAGGCGCCGCGCCAAGACTCACGGTTTCAGGGCCCGGATGACCACCAAAGGCGGGCGGAAGGTGCTGGCCCGACGCCGGGCGAAGGGTCGCCAGCGCCTGGTGTGCAACTGATCGTGATTTTCGATCCGGATCACACGTTCACCCGATATCATCGGATCCGCAAGCAAACAGAGTTCTCGGCGATATACGAACAGGGTGTCAAACTCGATTCGGCCCTGTTCGTTTTATATTACACGATCAATCCGTTCGCGTACCACCGCCTGGGCACCACGGTATCCCGCAAAATCGGAGGGGCGGTTGTGCGCAACCGGGTGAAGCGACTGTACCGGGAGATGTTCCGGAAGAACAAACCGCTGGGGGTACCCCACTTCGACCTGGTGCTCAACGCGCGCAAGGCTTCGGCGACGGCCACCTATGCCGCACTGGAAAAGGAGTACCGGTTGAAACTGGAGCGGCTGCCCCTGCAGGATGTGCCCAAGTGATCCGAACCATGCTCGTCGCCGTGCTGACCGCCTACCAACGGGTCGTCTCCCCGCTGCTGCCGCCCGCCTGCCGGTTCCATCCCACCTGCTCCGAATATTTCCGGCAGGCTGTTCAGGCGCACGGCGCTTTGCGTGGCAGCTGGCTGGGCGTGCGCCGGCTGGCCAAGTGCCACCCATTCCACCCCGGCGGATATGATCCCGTGGATCCGGGCGAATTCCGCTCCTTGGAGTCCCGATGGAAAAACGTCTGATTCTGGCCATCATCCTGTCCGTCGTCGTCTTGGTCGCCTATCAGATGATCTTCGTGAAGACGCCGCCGCCGAATCCGGCGGTGCCGCCGGCTCAGAAAGGCCAGGCGGGACCACCGATGCCGGAAACACCGCCTCCTGCCGGGGCGTCCGCCCCCCAGCCCGAGGCACCCGCGATGGACGCCGCCCCGCAGACGCCGGCGATGCCCGAAACCCAGGCGGAGCCCCGCACGGTCACCATCGACTCCGAGCACTTCACTGCCCGGCTGGACAACCGCGGCGCGGTGCTCCGCAGCCTGGTCCTGAAAAAGTATCACGACGACGGCAAAGGCGGCGTGGAGCTCATTCCCTCCGTCCTGCCATCCGACTATGGTTCCTTCCTCACATTGTACCTGCCGTCCCAGCCGGACCTGGAGACGGAACTCGCCCGCCTGATCTACCAAGTCGATGAGGAGACCGTCACCGAGGCTCGGCGCAGCATCCGCCAGGTCCGCTTCACCTACCGCCGGGCCAATCTGGAAGTGGAAAAACGCGTCAGTTTCGCCTCGGATTCACCGTACGTCATCGGTGTGCAGTGCCGGGTGGTATATCGCGGCCAGGTGCTCGCACCGCTGGTGCAGATCGGTCCCGGGCTCACCGAGCACGACCTGGTGCCCGCCGAACAGTATCAGACGCCGCCGCAGATCATCTATTTTGACGGCGGGAGCACGTCGACGCTGGACGGACCGAAGGTCAGCGACGAGAAGGACGGCCAACAGATGATCCGGGGCAGCCTCAAGTGGGCCGGAGTGCAGACCAAGTTCTTCGCCGCTCTGGCCATGGGCGCCTTCCCCGAGATCCGGGCGACCAACCGTGTATGGTCCCACACCGCCAAGGACGGCGCAGCCAAGACAGCCCACGTCGTCTCTGTTTTCTTCCCTGCCGGATCCAATGCAGGCATGATCCCTGTCTACTTCGGCCCCAAGTCATATGACATCATGTCGGGCATCTCGACCGACCTGGCCCAGGCCATCGATTTCGGCTGGTTCAGCATCATCGTCAAACCGCTCTACTATGCCCTGCGCTGGCTCAACCAGTACGTGAGCAACTGGGGCTGGTGCATCGTGATTCTGACCTTCTTCATCACCCTGGCCCTGTTCCCGATCCGCTTCTTCCAGATGAAGAGCATGAAGCAGATGCAGAAGATCCAGCCGCAGATGAAGGCGATCCAGGCCAAATACAAGGGCTCCAAGTCGGCCGAGGACCGCCAAAAGATGAACATGGAGATGATGCAGCTCTACAAGGAGCACGGCGTCAATCCCATGAGCGGCTGCCTGCCCATGGTGGTCCAGATCCCCTTTCTCATCGCCTTCTACAACCTGATCGACAAGTCCATCGAGTTCTGGCGACAACCGTTCGTGTTCTGGCTCAAGGACCTGTCCGCGCCCGATCCATACTGGATCACGCCCGTGGTCATGGGCCTGACCATGATCATCCAGATCAAGCAGACCTCGGCCACCTCCCCCGCACCGGACAGCAAAGTGCAGCAGGCCATGATGACCTACATGATGCCGGCCATGATGACCTTCTTCTTCCTTAACATGTCCAGCGGCCTCGTGGTCTACTTCCTGTTCAGCAACGTGTTCGCCTGGCTCATGCAGAAGGCCGTGGAGAAATTCCTACCGTCCGGCGACCCGGTTAAAGGGAAAAAGGCGAAAGCCAAAAAAGCCGTCACCCGGTGATCGGTTCAGATGCGCCCGCTTCGGCAGGATGACACCATCGCCGCGGTGGCCACGCCACCCGGGCGGGGCGCCATCGCCGTCGTCCGCGTCAGCGGCCCTGAGTCCGGCTCCCTGATCCGCAGGCTCTTCCGTCCGGAGGGACGACGGCGGCTCGTTCGCAGCCGGGCCGTCCTCGGCCGTCTCATCGACCCCACCGACGGATCAATCATCGACCAGGCGGTGGTCACCACCTACCGTGCGCCCCGTTCCTACACCGGCCAGGACATGGCCGAGATATCTGTCCACGGTTCCCCGGTGATCGTTCGGGACATCCTTCGCCTGTTGCTCCATTCCGGCGCCCGGCTGGCGGAACCCGGCGAATTCACCCTGCGCGCGTTCCTGGCCGGCAAACTGGATCTGACCCAGGCCGAAGCGGTCCGCGACGTCGTGGCGGCCCGCACCCTGCATCAGGCGCGCGTGGCGGAACGGCAGCTGGCGGGCAGCATCTCCCGTTCCCTCCAGCCGGTCAAAGACGAACTGATCGCCATCATCTGCACCCTGGAGACGGAGGTGGAGTTCGGCGAGGACATGCCGGAAGAACACCTCGCACGCGGTCTGGGCGAACGTCTCAGCGCCGTCTCGAAGCAGCTCGCCTCAATCACCGCCGGTTTCCGCTACGCCAGGCTCCTTCAGGACGGCTTCAGCCTGGCCATCATCGGCGGAGCCAACGTCGGCAAATCCAGCCTGTTTAACCGGCTGGTGGGAGAAGAGCGCGCCATCGTCACCGAACTGCCCGGCACCACGCGGGATGTCCTGCGGGAGCCCATCCAGATCGAGGGACTCCCCGTCACTGTCTTCGACACGGCAGGCCTGCGCGCATCGGACGACCGGATTGAGCGGCTGGGCATTGAAAAAAGCGCCGCGGCCGCAGCCGATGCGGACGTTATCGTGTTCGTGATCGACGCCAGCCGCGGCTGGGAACTTGCTGACGGCGAACGCCTCGCCGCAGTCCGGCCGCACGGGGTGCTGCTCGCGCTGAACAAATCCGATCTGCCGATCCGCACGACTCCTTCGTTCATCCAGGCGGCACGCCCCGCAACACCGGTGGTGCTCGTTTCCGCCCGGACCGGCGCCGGCCTCGACGAGTTGCGTCGCCAGATCCGGCTCCTGGTGGCGCCCGAAGACGGCCTCCCTGCGGACGACGCCATCATCGTCGGATTGCGCCAGCAGACCTGCATTCGCGAATGCCTGCAGGCGCTGGAATCCGCCGCTGCAGCTCTGGCCGCTGGCGAGAGCGAGGAGTTCCTGCTCTACCACCTGCGACGCTCGCTGGCGGCGTTGGACACCCTGACCGGCGCCACGGCGGTGGAAGAGCTCCTCGGCCGGATCTTCGACACCTTCTGCATCGGCAAGTGAGGATTCGTCTAACTGGAATCTCGACTTGATCTTGCGCCGAACGGTTCTTGACAATTTCTTCAAACTCTTCTACGATCTTCGTAATATCAAACATATGGACTCATTCGCATGACCACCAAAATTGGCGATCTTCTGCTAAAGGAAAAACTCATCTCACCCGAGCAGTTGAATCAGGCTCTCGAGCACCAGAAAAAATACGGCGGCCGGATCGGCTCCATCCTGGTGGAGCTGGACTTCGTGACGGAAGACGACATCACCAATGTGCTCAGCCACCAGTACGGCGTTCCGTCGATCAACCTGGATTATTTCGAGATCGATCCCGATGTGGTCAAGCTGATCCCCCTGGAAACCGCCCAGAAATACCAGGTCATCCCGCTGAGCCGGGTCGGTTCCACCCTGACCATCGCCACCACGGACCCTTCGAACGTGTTCGCCATGGACGACATTAAGTTCATGACGGGTTTCAACATCGAGCCGGTGATCGCCTCGGAGGGCGCCATCACCCGAGCGATCGAAAAATACTACGGCACGCCGCACGCCATCGAGCTGAAAAAGGTATACGACCAGCTCACCATTGAGGAGAAGAAGGACGAATTCGACCTCGAGGTCGAGGAAGAACAGGAACAGATGGATGTGGACGAGCTTCAGCGCTCCAGCGAGGAAGCGCCCATCATCAAGCTGGTGAACCTGTTCATCGCCGACGCCATCAAGCGCGCGGCCTCCGATATCCACATCGAGCCTTACGAGAAAGACTTCCGGATCCGGTTCCGGATCGACGGTGTGCTCTACAACATCATGGCGCCGCCCATGAAACTCAAGGACGCGCTCACCTCCCGCGTCAAGATCATGGCCAAGCTGGACATCGCCGAGAAGCGCCTGCCCCAGGACGGCCGCATCAAGGTCAAGACCACGCTGGAGGGCAAAAAGATCGAGATCGACTTTCGTGTCTCCTGCCTGCCCACCATCCACGGCGAGAAGATCGTCATGCGCCTCCTGGACCGCAGCAAGCTGATGCTGGACATGACCAAGCTGGGCATGGAGCCGACATCCCTCAAGTATTTCGAGGACGCCATCACCAAACCGTACGGCATGGTGCTGGTTACGGGCCCCACCGGCAGCGGCAAAACCAACACCCTCTACTCGGCCATTAGCCGACTCAACACCACGGATGTGAACATCATCACCGCCGAAGACCCGGTGGAATTCAACCTCGGCGGCATCAACCAGGTCCAGATCCACGAGCAGATCGGGTTGACGTTCGCCGCGGCGCTGCGCTCGTTCCTGCGGCAGGACCCCAACATCATCCTCGTCGGCGAGGTCCGCGACTTCGAGACGGCGGAGATCGCCATCAAAGCCGCCCTGACCGGCCACCTGGTCCTGAGCACGCTCCACACCAACGATGCGCCTTCGACGGTCAACCGTCTGCTGAACATGGGTATTGAACCGTTCCTCGTTTCCAACAGCCTGCTGCTGGTCGCCGCGCAGCGTCTGATCCGCAAGATCTGCACCAATTGCAAAGCCGAGGTGAAGGTCCCCAAGAAATCACTGGTGGACCTGGGGTTCACGCCTGAGGAGGCGTCCAGCGTCACGGTCATGCATGGCCAGGGGTGCGAACACTGCAACAACACCGGTTACAAGGGCCGCATCGGCCTGTTCGAATGCATGGCCATCAACGAGGAGATTTCGGAGTTGATCCTCATCGGCGCGTCAGCCCGGGAGCTGAAGCGCAAGTCCATCGAATTGGGCATGATCACGCTGCGCCGCAGCGGTCTGCTGAAGATCAAGGAAGGGATCACGACCATTGACGAGGTGGTCCGCGAAACAGTCAAGGACTGAGACAGTCCGCGCATTTTCAACACTATATTGAACAAAAGTTGTTTGATTGTTGAAAAATGTTATAATTCGATTGCATATCCTCGAATCTGAAAACGGAGTCCTGGCATGATTTCGTTACCCGAGTTACTGCGCAAGTTGAAGGAACTGGGCGGCTCGGACCTTCACCTCACCACCGGTTCACCGCCGCAAGTTCGTATCGACGGCCGACTGCGGCCGCTCGATCTCCCGTCCATGAATGCCGCAGAAACCAAGCGGTTGGCTTACAGCGTCTTGACGGACGCCCAAAAGCACCGCCTGGAGGAGAACTTGGAGTTGGACTTCTCGTTCGGCGTCAAGGACGTGTCCCGGTTCCGTGGCAACATCTTCTATCAGCGCGGCGCCATTGCGGCGGTCTTCCGTCTGATACCATTTGAGATCAAGAGTTTCGAAGCCCTTGGCCTGCCCTCCATTCTGGCCACTCTGTGCGAGAAACCCCGCGGGCTGATCCTGGTGACGGGCCCCACCGGCAGCGGCAAATCCACGACGCTGGCCACCATGATCGACAAGATCAACCGGGAACGCCATGACCACATTGTCACACTCGAGGATCCCATCGAATTCCTGCATCCGCACCGCAACTGCATCGTCAACCAACGCGAGATCCAGAGCGACACCCACTCGTTCACCAACGCGCTGCGCGTGCTGTTGCGGCAGGATCCCGACGTCGTGCTCATCGGTGAGATGCGTGACCTGGAGACCATCGAGTCCGCTCTGCGCGTGGCCGAAACGGGTCACTTGACCCTGGCCACGCTGCACACCAACACCGCCGTCAGCACCATCAACCGCATCATCGACGTTTTTCCCGCCCATCAGCAGCAGCAGATCCGCACCCAGCTGTCCATGGTGCTGGAAGGCGTGTGCTGCCAGACGCTGTTGCCGAAGTTGGGCGGCGTCGGCCGCACGGTGGCCCTGGAGGTCATGATTCCCAACTCGGCCATCCGCAACTTGATCCGCGAGGACAAGGTGCACCAGATCTACGGTTCCATGCAGGCCGGACAGGAAAAGCACGGCATGCAGACATTCAACCAGGCGCTGGCCACCTTGTACCTGAATAAGCAGATCGCGCTGGAAACGGCCATGTCGAAATCGCCGAATCCCGTTGAACTGGAAGATCTGATCAAGCGGGGTGTCGGTGTCGTCGCTTCGGCCGGCGCGGGGCAGATGGCCCGACCGCGGCCGCAGCCCCCGACGGGACGCAGCTGAAAAAACCACTGAGGGAGACGGGTATGCCCACATACGTCTTTCGCGGCAAGCATCTGGTCACCAACGCCATTGTCTCGGGGGAACGTTTTTCTCCGAGCAAACAGGCTCTGATGACCTTGTTGCGCAACGAGCAGATCAATCCGCTCAGCGTCAAGGAAAAGGGCAAGGAGATCGCACTGCCCACGATCAAGAAGCGTGTTTCCGACAAAGACATTGCCTTCTTCACCCGCCAGTTTGCGGTCATGATCGACTCCGGCCTGCCGCTGGTGCAGTGCATCCGGATCCTGGGCATGCAGCAGGAGAAAGCCACCTTTCAGCAGGTGCTGCTGCAGGTTCAGCGTGACGTGGAAGCCGGCCAGTCGCTCTCCGACGCCATGGCCAAACATCCGAAAGTGTTCGATGCCCTCTACGTGAACATGGTCCAGGCAGGCGAAACCGGCGGTATCCTGGACACGATCCTCAAGCGCCTCTCCGCCTACATGGAGAAGATCGTCAAGTTGAAGGCGGCCATCAAATCGGCCCTGATTTACCCGGCCGTGGTCATCAGCGTGGCCATCATCGCCGTCTTTCTGCTACTCTGGCTGGTCATTCCCACGTTTGCGTCATTGTTCGAGGGATTGGGCGCCGAACTGCCCCTGCTGACCAAGATCGTCATCGGCACGTCGCATTTCATCGCCCGCTTCGCGATCCTGATCATCATTCTTATCGGCGTCATCGCCTATGCAATCAAGAAGTGGTACGACACTCCGGCCGGTCGCGAGGTGATCGACCGCCTGCTGTTGAAGATCCCCATCGTCGGTGTCCTGCTCCAGAAGATTGCCATCTCCCGGTTCACTCAGACGCTGAGCACCCTGATCACCAGCGGTATTCCCATCCTGGAAGCGCTGGACATCACCTCACGCGCCGCCGGCAACGTGATATTCGAACAGGCGATCAAGAAGGTCCAGACCGAAATCGAGGCCGGCAAGAACCTGACCACTCCGCTGGAGGAGACCGGCATGTTTCCCACCATGGTGATCCAGATGGTCAACGTCGGCGAACAGACCGGCGAGCTGGACTCCATGCTGGAGCGCGTCGCCTCATTCTACGAGGACGAGGTGGACCGCTCCGTCGCCAACCTGATGAGCCTGCTGGAACCGCTGCTGCTGGTGTTCCTGGGCGTGACCATCGGCACCATCGTGGTGTCCATGTACCTGCCCATGTTCACCCTCATCTCCCGGTTGGCCGGCGCTCACTAAGCACCGTCTGAAACCGTCAACCCTGGAAACACTGACTGTTTCCAGGGTTTCTTTTCTCATGGACGATTTCAAGCACAAGCTCAACTTGGTGATTGTGATCCGGACGATCCTGATCACCATCATCCTGACAACCATCTACGTCACGGCGTTTTTCTATCCCCAGCACCGGCTGGCCACGGCGTTTTACGGCGTGATGCTCTCGGCGTTCGTCATCAACATCCTGCTGGTGTTCTTCAACAAGCTGCCGGCGCGGTTGCGGCCGGCGGCGGTCTACGTCCACCTGCTGTTCGACTTCACGCTGGTGAATTTCATCGTGTTCATCACCGGGGTGGTCGAGACGCCGTTCTCACTCCTATATCTCTTCATCATCCTGTATTCCAGTCTGTTCCTGCGGTTCGCCGGGGTCAGCGTGATCACCGTGCTCAGCTGCCTCAGCTTTCTGGGCATCAAGTTCATTTACTTCTTCGTCTTCAACCCGGTCGACGAGTTGTGGGAGACAGTGAAGGCGTTCATCCTGGCTACCGAAGTCAACCTGATGGGCTTCGCTCTGGTGGGATTCCTCATCGGTTTGCTCGCTGAGCGGTTGCGTGTCACCCGGCTGAAAGTGGAGCAGCAGACGGGGCGGCTGCAGGACCTAAAAGAGTATAACGAGTCCATCCTAGCCAGTCTCCGCAGCGGACTGCTGACCACCGACCGCTCGTTTCTGGTGGTCAAGATCAATCAAATGGGACTGACCCTGCTTGGCCGCGCCCTCGAGGAGGTCTACGGCCAGAACGCTCTCACGATGTTCGACCTCTCCCCGGATGTTCAGGCTGAAATCCATCACTCCGGAGAAGACCTCCGGCCGGTCCGTAGCGAGAAATGGCTGCAGGTCGGACCCAACCCCATGTATGTGGGTTTGTCCATCTCGCCGCTCATGGTCAGCGGCAGCGTGGAAGGTTATGTGTTCATCTTCCAGGATCTGACCGACATCAAGCGGCTGGAAAATGAGCTGGAGGTGCAGCGGAAAATGGCGGCGATCGGCAATCTCTCCGCCGCCATCGCCCACGAGATCCGCAATCCGCTGGCGTCGATGATGGGTTCCATCCAGGTGCTCAAGAACCAGTTGACGCTTTCATCCTCACAGGGGCACCTCATGGACATCGTCCTGCGCGAATCCCATCGGCTTGACCGGATCATCACCGACTTTCTTCAGTATGCCAGCCCGCGTCGCTTTTCGCCGAAAGTGTTCGACATCAGCGCGCTGCTGCAGGAGACGATTTTTCTCTTCAAGAACAGCCCGGAGGTGCGCGACGGGCACCACCTCGAGTACATCGGCTGTCCGTCCGGCCAGGATTTCCACGGCGATCCTGACCAGATCAAGCAGGTCTTTTGGAACTTGTGCACCAACGCCATCAAGGCGATGCCCGCCGGGGGCACGTTGCGGATCGATTGCCGTCTCCGGGAGGGGGGGCTTATAATAGAGTTCCGCGATACGGGCCGCGGCATGGAACCGGCCGAGCTGCAGCAGCTCTTCGAGCCGTTTCAGAGCCGCTTTCCCAGCGGCATGGGGCTTGGCATGGCGATCGTGTACCGAATCGTCTCCGACCACCGGGGCCGGATTGAGGTGGAGAGCTCGCCCGGCCAGGGAACGTCGGTGCGCATCCTGTTTTCGACGGAAACGATGAATCCGCGGAGAGAGGCGGTGCCGGAGTGAACCTGTTGATCGTCGACGATGAGCTGAGCATGCGGGAGCTGCTCGAATTGGTGTTCACCGACGAAGGCTACACCGTGGCCACGGCGGAATCCATCGACCAGGCGGTGCGCGTGCTGGCCGATCAGCCGGTGCATCTCGTGATCAGCGACATGCGCCTCACCGACGGCAACGGTCTGGAACTGTTGCAACACGTTCGCGACCGGTATCCCGAGACGCTGTTTGTCCTCATCACCGCCTTCGCCTCGGCCGACAGCGCAATCGACGCCCTCAAGTTCGGCGCCTACGATTACATCACCAAACCCTTCGACATCGACGACCTCAAGAAAATCGTCCAGAACGCCCTGCGGCAGCCGGCGGCGCAAAAATCGCCTGTCGGAACCGGCCCGGCTGGCGGGCCCGAAGCCCCGGCCATCATCGGCGTGTCACCGCAGATGATCAAAATATACAAAACCATCGGGGTCATCGCGCCCACCGACAGCACGATTCTGATCACCGGCGAGAGCGGCACCGGCAAGGAGATGATCGCCCGGGCGATCCACGAAGCAAGCCCACGGAAGCACAACCCGTTCGTCTCCATCAACTGCGGCGCCTTCCCCGAAACCCTGCTGGAAAGCGAGCTGTTCGGCTACCAGAAAGGTGCCTTCACCGGCGCCGCCGCCAACAAGCGCGGGCTGTTTGAAGTCGCTCACCGCGGCACGCTGTTCCTGGACGAAATCGCCGAAACCACCCCGGCCATGCAGGTCAAACTGCTGCGCACGCTGCAGGAGAAACGGATCCGCCGGCTGGGCGGAACCGAAGAGATCCCCGTCGACGCGCGGATCGTCGCGGCCACCAACAAGAATCTGGAGGAGCGGATCCGCGATGGTTCCTTCCGCGAGGATCTTTACTACCGGATCGCCGTGATCCCCATCCACCTGCCGCCACTGCGCGACCGCCGGGAGGACATCCCCGCCCTGGCCAACTATTTCCTGAAACGGTTCAATCTGAAAATGGGCAAAAACATCCGGGGCATCTCGCCGACGGCCATGGAACGGCTCATCATGGCGGAGTGGAAAGGAAATGTGCGCGAGTTGGAAAACGTGATCGAGCGCGCCGTGGCGCTGGAAACATCCGAACGGGTGGAGGCTGACCGCCTGGCGCATATCGCCGCGGCATCCGCCCCGCCACCCGGGACGATGCCGTCAGCGATCACCGATTCCGGTTTCGAGCTGGAGCCGTTTCTCGAGGACGTGGAGAAGCGGATTATTTTGATGGCGCTCCAGAAAGCCGACGGCGTTCAGGTTGAGGCCGCCCGTCTGCTGGGCATCACCTACCGCAGCTTTCGCCACCGAGTGCAGAAACTGGGGATCGAAAAGTGAGTCTCCGACGATTTACATATTTTGTCAACTCCGTTGACAATTTTCGGGACTGGTGCCACAATGAAATCGTTCAAACCATCGATTTTGCGTGTGTCGCATGCTTCAGCGGACCGGGATTTATTGGTATCTAATTTGCTAAAGAAAGATATCGGAATATCACATTTACCCCAAGGAGGTAGTATGAATAAGAAAGGTTTTTCGCTGATTGAGTTGCTGATCGTCATCGTGATCATCGGCATCATCGTCATCATCGCGGTGCCGAGCCTGCTGGAATCCAAGCGCGCCGCCCAGGCCACCGCCGCGCAGGCCACCCTGCGCAACATCGCCTCCGCCCAGGTGGCGTACTCATCCAAGTCCACCAACCGGACCTACGGCTCGTTGGCCGACCTGGCTTCCCAAGCTTTCCTGGATGCCCGGTTCTCCTCCGGCACCGGTGATTTTGACGGGTACACCTTTAGCGGCACAGCCACCACCACGTTCTTCACAGTGACGGCTTCGGCCCAGGACACCGCCAACCCGAACTTCTACATCAACCACTCGATGGTTGTCCATTACACCAACAACCACCCGGTCCGCTAGATCCGTCTGACAGTCAAAGAAAGGCGAACCTTCGGGTTCGCCTTTCTTTTTGCCTCAAGTTTCCTCCTTTCCTTCTCTCCTGCCGCCTCTGACCGCCTTGAGCACCTAGTCTGCCTTGCCACAAACCTCCGGATTGAGTATCCCTGGTTCAGGCATCCCTCACGCTCGTGATTGGTAAGCATCTTCATGCCCGCGATGTGTTGTCGATGTCCACATCCGTCAGCGTGCGGTGCTCAACTGGCACGCGAGCCGGTTTGGAACGGCTTCAGCCAGATTGTTCAGGAACGGCTGATCATCTATCACGACGCGGCTGTATCGCGTGAACCGGAGGAGTGAAACCCGATACCGGGGCACCGTCACGCGCGCGGATCACCGGCAAGAACCGCGCCCTGCTCGCGCAGCAACTCCCGGAGCACCGAGCGGTGGCAGCGGGATTCATCCGAACAGTAACAGCCCACCGCAAAGTTGGTCTGACGGGAAAGTGCCGCCAGCAACTGCAGGAGGCGCACAGCCTCGGGTCGTCTCATCTCCGCACGATACCGCTTGACGAAGCCCTGCCAGGAGCGTTCGTCATCCGCCTGCCGGGCGCGCTGCAGCAGTTCCTCGGATGGCGCCAGGTCCGGCAGCCAGAGGTCGTAGAAATCTCGCGACGCCCACTGGGATTTGGGAACGCCGCGGGGAGGCCGGCCACGGTGCCGCCATCGGGGCCGACGTAGTGGAAACCGGCGGTATCGGTGATGACCGGATTGCGGATGACAGTCTGGGCGCCATCGGCAGTCTCGATCACCACCCGCACCTCATCGTAGGGTGAGCCGGTGATGGTCACGGACAGAACGCCGCCTGCGCAGCCGGTGAACACGCGCACCTCGCCGGTGGTCTGGTTGATCACCGTGAGCCGGCCACCTGGTGGGATGGGGCAGCCCGGCGCGGATACGGTCAGCGTGCCGGCAGCCGGATCAGCGGTGATGGTCACGCCGGGCACGGCGCCGCCACTGCCGCCGGCGGCGGCGGTGAAGGCGAACGCGTGGGCCGCAGCCATGGTCCGGCCCCAGCGGTTGGCCACTTCCGGTCCGATGATGACAGTGTGAGCGGCGCCGGATGCGAAGGGTACAACCGGGGTGGCCACGACGGTCCGGCCATCGTCGCGCAGGCTGACCACGCCGGTCAGGGGCACTCCGTCGATCACGACGTCGGCAGCGGATACGCTCACCGCATCGAGGACGTCGTCGAAGGTGATCCGGATCTCGACGTCGGCCGGTACGTCGATCTGGCCGTCGAATGGACTGGTGGCCGCGACCGCCGGCCGGCAGGGCTCCAGCACCAGGTCCAACCGAACGGCGCCCCAGGGTGCCGGCCCGGTCAACACGGTCTCAGCCTGAGCTCCGACGACATCGTCACCAGCCGTCACGTCCACCATCTCGCCCGGATCGGCGAAGGTCTGCAGGAAATAGCTGCCGGCGGCATCCGGTGCGGCCACCACCGGGGTCGCGGCTGAGATGACCACTGTTGGATCCGGCGTTCCCGGCGGCGGCAGACCGTCCGCGCGGGTGATGAATCCGACGGCGAACACCGGCGGTCGGTCAAGCCGGCAGAGGACATAGTCCCCCCCGGCGACCAGTCCGGGCGCAGGAGTGCCCCCGGGGAGCGCCGGCAGGGTGACCACCCGGCCGCCCTCCCGCTCGGCCGGACAGGCATAGGTGTAGTGGATCGCCTGGCCGCGGCGGATCAGCCGGTACAGTGACAGGAGATCGCCCGCGGCGGCGGGAGCATCCAGCTCCACCCGCGTCTCCGGTGGGAGTGGCGTGCTGGCGGCCAGGTGAAAGGCAGCCAGTGGTTCCAGCGCTTCGTCGCCGGGTGGCGGCACATCCAACGGGTCGAGTGGATGGAAATCGATCCAGGTGCCGTCCGGGAGTTCCGTGGTGAAGATGATCCGGTTGCCACGCTCGTCGATGAGTTCGCTGGCCGGACCGTCCAGGACTACTCCAGCGGTAGACTCACGCCGATTCATGACATCGACATCGATCCGGCCCTCGACCAGCAGGGCCGGCGGGAACTCCTCGATTGGACAGATTGGGAATGCCGCCCGGAGTTCCCCGCCGGTTGCGCCGTCGGCCGGCCGGTATAGGACCACGTCCTGGACGTAGCGTCGGCCCTGCACGGTGGCACCGGAGGTCTGTGCGTACTCCTGACTGAATGCGGCGACCACCGCCGTCCCCGACGGCAAGGGCACGTCGCCCTGTACCCGCAACTCGGCCATGGCCACCAGGCCGGTCCCGGCGGGGACCGCCTCGGGGTGGACATCGCCACTGCCCTCAGCCAGTCGCTCGCCCAGTTCTTCAGCCAGTGGATCCAACCAATCGCCGACAGCCGGCCTGGCGGCCGGCGCAGTGGGCGGCGGATCGGCCACCGCCAAAAGGTACTGGCCGCCCCGGTCGATGTCAACGGCCATGCCGTCGGGACCCGTGACCAGATTCAGCGGTTCCAGTCGCTGCCAGAGGCCGTTGGACGGATCGCACCGCAGCAGCATCCAATCCCGTCCGGCCTCAGGCAGCTTCCACCTTGTCTCAAGCCGGGCGGTCGGTTGGAAGATCAGGTCCCATGGGTGCAAATCCAGGGCGCCCCAAGGCGCCCAGCCGGGGCTCAGCAACTGGGCCAGGCACTGGTCACCGACAGCGGTGACGGACACATCGGTGGGACCGGCCAAGGTGCCGGCGGGCACGACCAAACGGGCACTCCCGGCGTCTGCGGGCACCTCGCCGCCGGATGCGTTCACCGCAACTGCGACGGCACGCGGGGCTAACCGAGCGTCGAGAACCACCGTGCCGATGCCATCAGCCGAATCGGCGGCGCGGAATACCGGCAGGGCGCCATCAGTGTCCAGTCGCACGGTCACCGAGCCCGGCTCGACTGGCAACGCCCAGCCTCCCCGGGCATCGGTCACGGCGGTGGACGACTTGTCCAGCCGGCTGACCCGGACAGCATCCAGCGGCAATCCGGTGTCGCCGCTGTAGACCTCGCCCAGGAGCCAGGCGCCGGTGGCCATCGGGTCCACTACCGGGACCGATCCAGTAACTGCCGCCGTATGACCGGCCGGATCGATCGCCCGCAACCGGAACGTCAACTCCGCCGGTGCGTCCTCTGGAACCCCCACCGGGACCGCCCAACGGACAAAGAAACCTGGCTCGATCATTGAAGGCTGTTCAGGCAGCTCCGGCGGTATCGGCAGCCCGTCCACATCCAGCGCCACCTCGGCCACGTCCACCGCATCGGTTACCGTGATCCAGGCGGTGAATACCCCGCCCCGAACCGCTGTCGACGGCAGTTGCAGAGACAGCCGCGGCTCGGTCAGGTCCACCGGAACGCTCACCGCAGTCTGGATGGCGGCGGCGCCGCGCTCCCCGACTGCAGTGATGGTCCGCTCATAGCCTTCCGGCAGTGCGACGGCTGCGGTGAACCGGTTGTCCGTGATTGCCGCCGGGCGACCATTGACGGTGACCAGTTCCACCGACGGTGTGCACGTCCCCGTCACCACCACAGGTAGTTCGGTGATCCACTCATTCGGCGGCGGTGCGGTGATCGTCACCCCCAATGACACATCCACCTGCACCGTGACGGTGTCCGAAACCGTCGCCCAGGGACAGCCGGCAACAGCGGTTATGGAATTCACTCCATCCACAAGTGCCACTGCAGGACATCGGAACATGCCGTTGTCCATTACGGTGGTGATGCCATTGACCGTGACCCAATCCGCCCACGTGGAAACGGTTCCCGTCACATCTATGGATGGTTCAAACAGCTCGGCGCCATCATCGGGCGAATCGATCCGCACTTCCAGCGGCGGGTGAAAGTGCACGATCACCGAATCTTCGGCGCTTCCACCATCGGCCGTAACCGCCCGGGCGACCAGGGTGTTGGCCCCAGGCGCCAGTGGGACCACGGCCTGGAATGCCGCACCGTCGAGCACCGCATCAATTCCGTTCACGGTCACCGTGACCACCGATCCTGCGATCACCCCGGCAACTGTCACCGGTGATTCGAACAGGGTCGCGCCGTCGGCAGGCGACTGGATGGTCACACGAATCGCCTCCGTCACGCTGAACACAGAGCCCACCGCTTCACATTCACCCATCCGGACAATCACCCGTCCGGTACGAGCACTCTCCGGCACGCAAGCCACGACGAGCCCCGCCGAGACCGACACAAGTTCCAGAGCCGTTTCGCCAAGTCCGATCCAGTGCCGTTCGGGGTGTCCGGGATCGAACCCCCGGCCATAGACAGTCATCCGGGTACCCGGCGGACCGGCACGTGGATCCACCGCGTCGATGAACGGTCCCAGGGAGCAGTCTTTGCCATCGGCCGGCCAGTCCTGTCCTTCCGGCAGCGGCGGCACGGCGCTGTAGAGATCGCCACGTTCGCGGCCGAACATCATGAAAGTGAATAGTGGTCCATCGGACTCAACCCGGATGAATCCGCCCAGATGTTGCACGACATCAAAAAATTCGGTAACCAGGTGGGCCGCTCGGCTGAACGGTGCCAGATCGACCTCTGTCGCGGCCACTTGCCGTCCGTCCTCAGAATACAGCGCCATCAGGACATGCGTCGGATCGGCAAAAGCATTCACCAGAGTCACGCCGGTCACCCAACCCAGGCCCGCCGCCACATGGCTGAAAAACGCCGACTGGGACGGTCCAGTCAATGCCGGCATCACGGAAGCCGACCCGCCACTGTGCCGGATCACCGCGGCGGCATAAATGTTCCCCTCCAGAGCATCGCTGCCAAGGACCAGGTAACCCGAGGCCAGTTGATCCGGGGGTAATCTCCATTCCGGTCCGACGTCGAACTGCCGGCACGTAAACGGATCCAAGATCACGGTCGCATGAAGCCGTTCATCCGCACTTCGACCATCCGGCTGAGCGGTTATCGCCATACTGACAGGCCGGCTGCCGGGATTGATCAGGTACAGGGCGGTCCCGTAGCCATCCCCACACGCATAGTGGGGTACCATCAATCGCTGCGCAGCTTTCAGCGGATCCATCAACCCCGCAACCACCAACTGATCCGCGCCGTCAACGGCCAGAGATCCGGTGAACGGAAAACTGCCTGACAGGCGAAGATAGCCGCCTGCGTTTCCGGGGAAAATGTCAGCTAGTCTCAGGAGGGCGCATCCATGCGCGGGCAAGACAAGGTTATACGACGGAGAGGGTTCCTTTCCCGCTCCTTCCCATGATAAAGCGATTGTGTTTTCAGCCTGGCTCGGATTCACCAGCCCCAACCAGTGGCTTTCGTCCGGCTTCCCCGGAATCGGCACAAAGAACCCATTGGCTGGCTGACGGAGCAGATTGATGCCATCGCACCGGCTCAAAGATGAATCGTGGATTTGAAAAAAGGCATAGACATCGCCGGTGGATTCCAACCTGACCGAGGATACGGCGCCATTCCATCCCGGGCCAAAGAGATCGTGGAGATATCGGGGGTACTGAACGCCGGGTGTCAATTCCAATTCCACCAGGTTGACTAGACCAGGCCCTGTCCTGGGTTGTCCTTGCTCATCCAACAGTGTCAGGCTGACCGAACGGGTTCGCACCGACGGATTGAACAAGGCCAATCCGGTTTGCAAGTCGGGAGGAACCGGAGCCAAATACTGCTCCCGAGTCACGCCGGCAGAATAGGCCCACATCCAACAGCAGCCAATCCACACCCATAACGCGCGCCCCAAAGCACATCTTCTGCGGCTTGTAGCTATCCGGCGCTGCATTCGTCTGGTCATCATTCCAGTTCCCCAATCCCCTGGATAATCAGATATTCCGCCGGACAACATGCCGTCACGGCTTGCAGGGATTCCCGTCCTCTGATTCTCCGACTGTCACCACCTGCTCCACCAGCACATCACCCAGACGTATGTACACATACCCGTCGTCCAACACCTGCAAATACTCCGGCGTCTCGGGATTACCTCTGTAGATCCAGATCCAGTAAGCGCCCGGAGGCAACGCACACAGGCGGACCAGACCACCGGCATCCGATTGACCGCTCAGCGCCCAGGGTTCCAACTCGTTGGTGTCACCGATCTCGGCGTAGACTCCCGCCAGCGGTTGTCCATCGATATCCTGCAATCGAAGGTGCAATTCAGCGCACGTTGGGCTGCACGGTGCAAGCGTCACATTGTCTGCGGTCAGCACGCCATCGGGCAGAACCAGCGTCGCGCAGTAGAATCGGCGCTCCCGGTCCCAGGCATACACGTCATAGGCGGTCTCCGGAGCCACACCCAACGCCTGCCAGACACCCGCAGGCAGTTCAGCCACATCGAGCAGAGCCGGCGGCAGATCCGGGTCGGCCGGGACGAGATCCAGGTCGGTCACCGCCGACACCAGATCACCGGCACCATCCATTACGGCTCCACTGACCACCGACCATCCGGTCATCAGATCGCCCAGATCGGTTTCCGGCCCTGTCAGGGTGATCTCCCAGGTTTCGCTGCCGTCTCCCTGGCTCGGCGGTCCATCTAGAATCAGGCGCGCCCGGCCGGTCGGAAAATAGCCGAATCCATAGAACTGGCCGGTGTCCTCACATGCCGACCAGCCGCAACTGACATATTCGCCGCTGGCCAGCTGGCGTTCCCACCGCACGAACGCACTTTCAGGTAGCGGTCTCAAAAATGCCGCCGACCACAGGCGTCCAGTGACCATATATTCAGAACGCGGCGGGATCTGCACGTCGTCCAGTATTAATTCACCGGCCGGGAAGTTGATATCCGTACTGTGATAACCAACGGTTTCATCCAGCGCCTCGAGCTGATACCCCTCCCCCGGCTTCATGCCCAGCACCGTAAACCGACCGAGCGCCACGAGAACCTGATTCGGGTTTGAATAGTAGAAGAGGTTCGACCCATCCGGCTGATGGGCGTAAACATTCACCCACAGTGGAATGCTCTCGATCGGCAGTCCAGTTTCTTCCGCAACATCACCAGAAACGGCGGTCACCCCGGTTTCCAACGGGATGGCGGCGCCACCGGCGGCCGCAACATCCACCAGGATTTCATCCTGCCCGTCACCTTGTGATTCCGGCCATGGCACCACCAGGAGCGCCCGGCCGGTGGGCAGATGGTTGGAACCGAAATCAAAGTACCCTTCCTCAACCGTGCAGGCACTCCCCAGATGATAGAACTCGCCCGATACCGACTCCGCCCAAAGTTCCACTGGCCATTGGATCAAAGCGGCCCTGGCGCCGGCCGAGAACGCATTACCGTAGACAGCATACAAGTTCACCGGCAGGAGATGGATATCGGTGAGCACCAGTTGATGAGCCGGGAACGTGACGGTGGCCCCGTAAGCGTTTCCGCCCGCATCCCAGGCAATCACATCGTAAGTCACCCCGGGTTTCGCTCCCCGGATGGACCAGTTGCCGGAGGATTGGTTGGCAGTTGGCTCGCTAAGATCCGATTCATGCGGCCGGACCTGCAATCCGACCAACCCGGTGACAGGAGCACCGCCCGCGTCGCGAGCGTCACCGCGTATCAGGCTGATCCGTGTTTCGAGCAATACAGTGGTCTGACCCGCCGCAGCATCCAGATCGGTCCAATCCTCTCCTTCCCCCTGGCTGCGGGGCCAGCGTGAAAGAATCCGCGCCCGACCCGTGGGCAGGAACGCATTGTTGAACCTGAAGGCGCCGTCGTCGCCGGAACTGATTGTCTGCGTGAGCACATATCTCCCGGCCGCTTCTTCCCGCAGGAGTTCCACGCTTTGATCCGCCAGCCTGGTGATTCCATCAGCGGCTCTCACGATGCCGGTGACGGTGTATTGGCCGAATGCGCTGGATATCACAATCAGCCGCTGCACACCGGGTTCGAGCACCAGCGGTACTGCCGGTGTGCCTCGTCCGTCTACCTGGGCTGTATACTGAAGGTCCATGTCAGCCGGCAGGCCCGGGAACAACGCCTCGCCATCATCCCCAGTCCTGTGTGCCCAATTTAGAAATGCCGGAAATTGCGTCGAACGGACCTGAACTTCGGAATCCGCGATCGGCACACCTGCCTGGATTTCTGTGCGAACAGTCAGATCGGCACCGCCCCGATCCAGTACCAACGCGTGCAGGTCCAGGCTTTCGTCTGCCGGCACCCGAATCAGCGTCTCGAACAGCCATCGGCCGTCTGGGTGCTTGGCCAGGATTTCCAGATCGATTTCTCGGAGCGGATCCAGGTACACAAACCGCCCGTCGGCATCCGTGGTGCCGGCATTAACAGTCTCACTGTAACTGTTCCGCCTGAATATTAAAATGGATACACCTGTCTGGCCGATGCCCAGGTGGTCCACCACGCGGCCAGTCAGGTAATCTTGTTCTAGAACCATAGTGACGGCCGTTGTACGAGCCGCCGTCACCGTGACCGGTTGGGTGGCAGTACCAAATAGGGAGGTCACCGTCAGCAGGTAATCACCGGGCAAGACACCCGGAATCAGTCCGCCGCCACGTGACACCCGGCCGTGCCGGACACAAGCATCACCTGCCCGTTCCAATCGGAGGGTGCCATCAGGAAGCGGGTCGCCGGTGCTCAGGGTTACTGTCACGGCTACCGCACCGCTATCGGACAAGACAAGCAGCTGGTCAACAGCCACCGGCTCGTCTGCGGTAAGCAGCACCTGGCTTATCGTCAACCAGCCACACTCCGGCGATCCGAAGATAATATCCGTCAGGCCCAATGGCAAAGAACGCGGCGGCGACGTCGGCAGAGATTGGAAAACACCCTGCCAGTCTGTATCGGCGACCCGGCACCGGCGATATGGCACCGCTTCGCCGCGCAACAGCAGGGATTGCCCGGCCAATGGGTGTTCGTCTGGTGTAGCGTCCAGCAGCCGGCCGGAAACACCGCCCACCAATGACGGGAGTTCGGGTGACGAGGGATCCGCCCCGCCAGCCCAGTTCAGATTGAGCACTTCGCGCCACCGTTCGTCCGGCACCCCGGCTAAAATCTCGGCCGGACAGGCGGCCAGGCGTTCCAGCGTCTCCACCGCATCGGATCGTGTCGGCTGCGCGGTCACACCCACGGCCAGGCCCAGCCGGCCGGGCATGCCGGGGGCGCCTGCCGGAATGACCAGATCGGTCCATCGCATGACCAATTGGCCGGCAGCGATCTCGACTGCCGACGGTGCCCGTGCCGTCTCCGCTTCGGCGAACACGACGCCCAGCGTGGGCATATTGGGCTCCATGGCGTCGTCCTTGTCCGCATCGTCGTCCAGCACCAGCCAGCGGTCCGTACCCCCGGAATCGACGACGGCATCTCCACTGGATGTGGCGACCACATCCCAGTTCAACGCCTCCGGCAGCCGGAACGTCATCTCGATTGCAACCGGCACCGGAGTCAGTGCCGTATTACCCAACCACTCGACTACGCGTGCAAAATAACCGTCTGGCGGAACGAATATCCGTTTTTCCCAGCTTAGATCGTCCGAACCCAGATCCCCGGTCAGGCGGATTTCATGACCGTTCACGGCCAGCATCCCCTCCGGCTGTGCCGGCATGACGTGGGACATCCCGTCCACCCAGACCGTCACTTCCGGAACCCGGACATCGGTCATCGGCTGGATCAGCGGATCCCACTCCAATCCGCCGTCTGTCTGGATGCGGAAACTGTAGTCATTGCCGTCTTTGACCGTATGCGGCAGAGCGACAGTTCGGACCACCTGGAATGTACCGTTGTACCGGGCGACGTTGCCGAGGGAATCGGTCACTGCCACACTCCAGACGTTGTCGCCGACGGCCAGCATGTCGTGATCCCACGGAACTTCGATGTAGATCCGGCCGTCATCGAGTACGAATTCAGTCCGAGTGCTCCCGTTGACGGTGACCACGAGACTGTCCGCATCCAAGTCGCAATTGTCCGTTACGTTGATGTCGAAGACGACCGTATCGGCCACGATACCCGCCCCCGCTGCCGGACTGGTCACGGTAATGATCGGCTGAGCTCCGTCCAGGGTGAATTCACTCAGGGCTTCCGCGATGTGGCCGGCGGCATCGGAGACCTTCATGTGAATGGTGTGGCCGCCGCCGACCAGCGGATCGGCGCCGGCGGGCGGATTCCAGACGCCTCCGGACGGGGTCAACTCAAATTCGGCCGTCCGGTCAACTGCATCGACTGTCACCCGGATGCCGGCCACATCGACGCCGGTGCCGTTGTCGCCGCAGGTAAACGCCAGCGGCGGCAGCGGATTGCAGAAATCTCCGGGACCTGGCAACTGCAGGGTCAGGTCAGGCGGCTGGCCGTCCCAGACAAAGTTGAAGCCGTAAGCAGGCGCGGTCCAATGGTAGATGTCGGTCATCGTGGCGGCGACATCGACTGGGCCGTCGCCTGCGGGCGCAAACGTTCCATCAAGACGCCACATGCCACCGCCCTCGTCGACCAGGGTGGTGTCAGGACAGAGCGCCCCGGCGGCGGTCAGTGTCCCGGCGGCCACCGGATGGGCCGATTGGAACCGGACGCTCAGTCCGACCGGGATGACATCCACCACCAGTGCCGCGGCCGGCTGGTGCTCCAGCCAGGTGACGGCCGACCGGCGCACGGTGAAGTCGCCGGACCAATCGGCATAGTTGCCGACGAGGTCGGCCACTTGAACGTTAAGAGTCCAGCTACCGTCAGGCAGCTCGTCGATGGGCCCACAGGCGGCGCCGGACGCACTGAGCTGGAAGATCTCCAATGCCCGGCCGACTCCGCCTGCATCGGTCAGAGTCAACTGAACCGATTCTGGATCGACGCCGCGCAGAGCGTCGGCAAACGTCACCGCCAGCTCGGGTCGGGGAACCGGAAACATCTGGCCGGACCAGGCTGCGGTGACCACCGGCGGCTGAGTATCCTGCGTGTCGAAGGTCCATCCATACGGCGCCGGCATGGCGTTACCGGCCACATCGCGCCAGCCATCGAGGACCACCCCATAACAGGCATCCGACTGCATACCGCCGTCCGGCAGGATATTCAAAATGTGGCCGTCAGGCGACCATTCCAAGGAAGCTGCCGCCGGCACGCCGTCGCGACTCCAGGCGACGATGCCACTATTCGGAACAATGGGTTCGCTGAAGGTGACCTGAACCGGCCCGGTCGGATCCACCTGGATGGCCCCTGCTGGCGGGGTTACCGTCGACACCGCCGGCGGCGTCAGATCCACGGTTCGGAAGACCAGCTCCACCACCGCGCCCAAGGGATTGCCATTGGCGTCGGGAACGTCAGCTTCAATCACCAGTCGATAAGCACGAGAGTCGGCCAGCCCCGCCGGAATTCCCTCGAAGACGATAGCGTCGACCGATGGCAGCACCGTCAGTCCGACCGGCCGCCAGACGGCGCCGTCGTAACTCTCTAACCGGATCCAACCGGGATGGCCGGTCAGCCACTCGGCTTCCAGAGCCTCGCTGAAAGTGACGATCAAATGAGCGTCCAGCGGCACGGCCGTCTCCGGCCAGGTGGTGCCACCAGACCAGTAGGAGACTGCGTCGACGAACGGCGGGGTCCGGTCCAAAGTCAGGATGCCCAGGTCAACCCATGCCTCGTCGTCCACACCGGCCACCGACACGGCCAGTTGCAGCCGGCCACCGAACGGATCGACCACCTGCAACCGGCCGGGCAGGACCGGCAGATGTTCGAAGACGAAGATCCCGCTGTCACCGGTGGTGGCCAGCCGTTCCACCTCGCGCCCGTCCGGCCGCCGGCCCAGCCAGCGCATCGTCAGGTGGGAGGCCGCGGCGCCGTCGTCGGTCCATAGCACACCTCGCAGGCAGAAGGCCGGCTCCAGAGCCACCACCAAGCCTTCAATCCGTTCCCCGTCGGCCAGGTCGCCTTCGGCGGTTCCCTCCAAGGCGTGGTGGCGGTCCTCGGCCACCAGACGGAAATGGCCGGCCGGCACCTCGGGGAAGAAGAAGGCCCCCTCGTCGTCGCAAGCGGTTTCCGTCCGGAATTCGGGCACTTCGGTCTCGAGCCCTAGCACCGCCCCGCTCACCGGGTGGGTGCCGGCCTGGTTCCAGACCGCGCCACCCAGGGCGCCCACCCCGCTGAGCACCATCACCACGTCGTCATCGGCAGGCACATTGATCGGCTGAGAAATCCGGTTGACGCCCGATCCGGTCCAGGCGGCCAGGGTGTAGTCACCGAACAAGACGGAAGCGAACCGGAAGGTCCCTGTGGCGGTGGCGATCCGGCGATAGCTCCGCCCTTCGGCCAATGGAAGCAGTTCGATCCGCGCGTACGCAGCGCCGCTGCCGTCGGCGGACTGGATGGTTCCAGCCAAAGTCGCCATCGGCGCCAGGGGCACTACCAGGCAGGCCGTCTCGCCCGGCTCGAGCATGGCCTCAGCATAACCGGCCACCCCGGACGGATCGGCCACCCGCACATCCACGCGGCCGCCGGGAACACCCGGAACGTAAAACCGTCCATCGGGACCGGTGGTTGTCTCAATGTCCCGCTCGGAATATGGCGAACCAGCACACGGATGGATTCCGATCGTGACCCGGCGGGCGCTCAGTGACGATGAATCGGTGCAGACGACCCCGGCCGGATCGCCGTCCACCACCACCCCTTCCACCCCTCCCAAGGGATCGAGGACCAGTTCCATCGATTGCGGATCGTACTCGACGGATGGGATATCCACCTCGAGAACCGCCCGGCGGCCGGTGGCAAAGTCCTCCGCCCGGAGGATGTGTTGTCCGACGGCCACCGCCGGCAGGACGAAGGCACCCAGGTCAGCCATTTCGGAATCGGTCACGGTGGCTGCCACGAGTTGGCCGGCCGCGCTGCGCAGGGTGATTTCCGCCCCTGGCACAGGCGCCCCGTCCGGCGGAGCGCCGTCGCGAACGACGCCGTGGAGAGTGACCACCGGGGTCATCACCAGGTTGACTGTGAACATGCCACCGTCGCCCAGAATCTCGACGCCGCCGGTCGCCGTCCGGACAGTCTCGCCGACCAAAACAACAGCGGACACCGTATAGGAACCTTCCCAGACAGCGTTGAATTGGAAGTATCCTGGATCGTCCGGTGCCCCGGTATAATCGGTGTCCCAAATGCTCTCGGCCCGGGCGCTCCAGGCGGGTTGTCCCTGCCGACTGACGGTCAACCAGGCATCCTGGAGCCGTTCTCCGTTGGCATGGAACAGGTGCACCTGAAGGGTGTTCTGCCCCAGCATGCTCAAGGTGACATCCATGTCGCCGTCGGCAGCGAAATAGAGTTCCCTCCAAGCCCTGTCTCCGGTGTAGCCATCTTCAGCTTCGAGCACGTAGGCGCCAGCCGGCAGAGGTCCGGAAATGACGAACCGTCCGTCCGCGTCAGTCCGGCAATCCCAGCACCGCCCGCCATGACCGGTCAGGGTCAGGGGAATGCCCGGCCGAACGGGTGTCACGCCGTCTCGTGCGTATAAGGTGCCGGTCAGGGTGCCGACCCCATCGGTGACGCCCAGCACCAGATCCACGCCGGCTAGGTCGGTTCCGGTGGCCAGGCCGCGCACTACCGCCGGCGGATAGAAGATATTGCCGGTGAACCGGATCGTGAAGGGACCGTCCCAGACATCGGTAAAGGCAAAGGTGCCGTCGGGGGCCGTCATTGTCCGGAACCGATCGGTCCAGTAGACCATCTCTCCGGTGGTTGCGCGGTCCAATCCGTCCAGGATCAAGGGCACACGGACTCCCTGGCCGGAAGCGTCCCGCACCTGGCCGGCCACTGTCCGACGGCCGCGCAAGCAATCACCAGCGAGGTGCCTTCGGCCGGAACATCCACCGCTCCCGATTCCACCTCGCCGTCACACGCAGCCTGATACCGGTTGAGGCCCTGAGTCAGCCAGACCAGAAATCGGCCGTCAGCATCAGCAATTTCCGTGATACCGCTCAACCGGACGGTGGCTCCGGCCGCTGCGGCTTTATCGGCTCGGATGACGCGACCCTGGACTGGGGCCAGGGCGGCCAGAACTAATTGGACCTGATGGGCGCCGGCTGTGATCCAGACATGCTCCGTTACGCTGTCCCAATAACCAGGCCGAACGGCGGTCAACCGGTAGTGGCCGAACGGGATCGGCTGGACCCGGAATCTCCCGTCGCTGTCGGTTTCGAGATCGAGCTGGACTGTCTCCCATTCATCGGCCAGCTCCAAATGGACCGGCGCGAACGGGACGGCGTCCCAGGCTCCTCCGAAACCGGGTGTAACCACCCGGCCTTCGAGCGTGCTACCACCGGCAAACAGCACCTGCACCTCGGCAGTGCCGCCCGGCGCGACCGCGCCTTCGGCGGTGGCTACCGCCCCGCCGCTCGGGTGGATGCAGCGGATACGGAAAGAACCCCAAGGCACGGCAGTGAACGCGAATGCTCCGTCGCCGTCAGTCCACCCCTCGGTACTCCAAGCGGCACCGGGCACGCTGAGCGTCAGCCGGGCATAGGGGACGCCTCGTGCGCCGTTTGGCCCATCTTCCATGACCTGGCCTGTGACGCCTGCTCCGCCTGCCACCAGCAGTACCACTGCCGTGTCGTTGGGGCCAGCGATGTATCCGGCGCCTTCGATCCGCCGTCCGTCCCTGAGCCGGGCTTCAGCCCGGAACGGGCCCACGGTGACGTCGTCGGCATGGAAACGTCCGTCCCCATCCAACAGCGCTGGCTGGCATCTGCCGTCACCACTACTGTGGATTCGAACGCCGAGGATGCTGTCGATGGGTGTCCCGAGCTCGTCCACCACCTGGCCCACCACCGCCCCTGAACCGTACAGGATGATCTGGGGATGGAGCACCTGGCCATCCGCCTGGAACATCAGCGGCTCCCGCCGGCGGGAGCCTGTTGCCGGATCTCCAACTATCAGAAACAAGCCCGCCGGATATATGTGGATGAAATCCAGTTGAAACGTGCCGTCGTCGTTTCCGTCGAAACGGCTGAGACAGACATCCTGAATCCCCAGACCAGACCTGGTGACGGCCCACAACTCCACCGACGGTCTGACCACTCCCCGGCCATCGGGGTAGCGTACGCGTCCCTCGACGCGGCCACCGGCCTCGTACGGTGAATCCGGATTGAGAATCCCCACCGGCCGGGTGTCCGCGACGACTGCTCCGTCGAGGCTCTTCACCTGTCCGATGGCCAACTCCGTCGTCACAAACTTGCCTACTGGCCGGTTCACGGCAACGCCGACAGTGCGTCCAGAACCGATCGGTGCTGCCAGCAGCACCTCGTTGTCGATGCATTCGAAGTATCCCAACGCCTCACCGGCCCGAAACCCGACCGGCCGGTTGAACAAGACCAGCAACCCGCGTCCGAACTCGTCGGCACCGTGGAAAAGTTCCGGGGTCAGTTTCAGCACACACTCCACAACAAAGGGTGCCAGGGGCAGCAGGTGCTGGTCCAGTGGCGGCACAGCAGCCACGTTGTTACTGCCTTGTTGGATCTCAATGGCGACAGAAGTCCCTTGCAACAACATCGATGGAATCACCACCTGTTGACCCGGTGCGAGTTGGAAAGAGTACTTGAGGCTCTGGCACGTCTCCGATGACGCTGGACGGATGATCTCCAGCTCGACTGTTCCGCCGCCGGTCAGGGTGACTGAATCCCCATCCAGAGGGATCAGGCAAAGGAATTCCGGTCCGTCGCTGACGCGGACGACTCTCCCCCAATCGGATGCTGGCGTCAGTGCGGTCCGCAGAAGCGCAAAATCACCGCTGTATCCGGCGTGGAGAACGAGCGTGGCCGCCATGCTTGCCGGTTGGCCGGCTGGATCCAGGACAGCGGCGAGCGCCGCCATGAACTCAGCACCTCGGGGGCTCGATTCCAGGGTATGGTGGAAGCCCTCGTCGTTCCAGGCGATCTTCGCCAGATCTTCGGTGAACGAAGCGGCAACAGCCACCGGATTCCGGCCAGCGGCGGTGGCGAGCCCCGCTTCAGTGACGGCCCGCGCGAGCCCCTCAACCGATGATCTCTTAACGGTATGGAATGCAGAGGGCAACAGCAAGGGTTGGGTTCGGCTCAGCGTGTGGCACAAACCCAGGAACGCCAGCGCTCGGCCGTAGAGAGGTTCTCCGAGCCGCGCCGCCACGGGGGGCAGCACCAGTCGGTCCGGATTCATGGGTTGGCCAGCGGTGTCCACGCCGAACACCAACCGGGCGCCCACTTCCAGTCCGGCTGAATCGCCGGTGCCGTAATTGGCAGTCACCATGCCTGAGCGCAGCGCCCGAAAGCGGTAGCTCAGCACCACCGTCTCACCCGGCGCCAGCACCGGGCGGCAGTAGACGGCCGGATCGGCCGGACACGTGTCGTCCGTCGGGTAATCGGCGCCCAGCCATTCGACCCCGGTCATTGAGTCGGGGGCCAGACTCAACCGGAACCCGTTGGCGGGCACGTCTGACACGTTGGTCACATGGGCCTGGACGGAGTACGCGGCGCCGCGTTCGACCCGGTCGGGATGGATGAAGCTCAGCGAGAACCGCGGATTGTCGCGCACCGCCACTCCGCCCCGGACCCGCCCCTCGATGGGCCAGCTCGGTTCGCCGGAGGCGGGCTCCAGGCGGCCGGCGATGTGGATGTCGAACTCGTGGTAGCCGACTTCGTGGCCCACCACGATCCAACCAGCCGCGCCGGCGGCGCCGGGGGCGATCACCGGACCGGTGGCGCCGACGACGTCCTGGACTGCGGTGTTGGCATCGTCGGCGACCGGGGCCAGGCTCAGGGGGTCGCCCGGCTGCCAGTCCGTGCTCGCGGGGAGCGCCGCCTCCGCCGTCAGGTCGGCCAGTCGGTAGCCGCACGTTGGCGGCAGGGCGTTGCAGAGGACCAGTTGGACGCTGAAATGCCCGTTGAGGAACCCCACCGAGCCGGGGATGAGGATGAGACCGGGGAGGCGCACGTCGGCCGGCGGCAGGCCCGGGACCGCCACCCCCGAAATGTCCAGATCCACCGCGCCGATGGCGCAGTCCCCCTGCCCCACGTCCAGCAGCCCGCCGAATTCGGCGGGCGTCACGGGGACGGCCGGCGACGCGTGGATCACGGGGAACGCGTACTCCACCACCTGCCCCTCGAGCTCGAACCCCACGACGAACTGATAGTTCTGGTAGGCGCTCTCGTCGAAGACGACGCCGGCGGCAAGCATCTCGGCCATCGTCATGGGCTCGGCGGTGACCCAGGCGATGAACAGGTCGCCGCCCACGTCCACGGCGGCGGTGTCGGGCGCGGCGTAGAGGAAGTCGCGCCCCGTGGCGAGGTTGACCAGCCGGATGTTGCGCAGGTGGTAGCGGCCCGGCGCGGTGAGGCCGTCCAGGCGGAACTCGCCGCCCACCGGGCACGCCAGCGCCCGCGGGAAACCCGGCGCGGCGGCCGGCGCGTACAACTCGGCGCGGACCTCGTAGCGGGACGCCAGGTACTCCCGGACGGCGCCGGCGTAGCCGGCGGCCGGATCGGCCAGCTCGATCCAGGTCCGGAGGCGCGCGGGCACGCCGGGCGGCACCACCTGCGCCACCGGCTCCACCTGCAGGCGGAACGCGGTGACCGGCACCTCGAACCGGTGCAGCCGTCCGCCGCGGCCCTGCGCCATGGCGGCGGACGCCAGCAGGGCAAGGCCGACGCACGCGGCCAGGAGGCGCCGCGCGACGCATTCCGTCATCCGTTGTCGGCGTTCACCGCCGATCCGGCGCGGATGTCGCGGCATCCGCGCAACGTGGCGGCTCCGGCTTGCGCCGGCCCTCCCGAACACCCGTACCCTCCCCGGCCGGCCGGTACCCATCCGGCCCTGCCCGCCCGAAGGCTCACACTCCCAATCCGAGGTAAATTGCCCGGATTCTACCCAACCACATCCGGCCACGCAAGAAAAAATGTCAGCTTCGCGAAAATTTTATCCCGGCCTTTCAATATATATAACGGATGGAAGCAGCGGGTGTCCGAAACAAATTGTCGGAGGGGACGGGTGAATGAGGGCGGATAGCATTCATCGATCAGCTTTCAATGGTCTTTGGTCATTGATCAATTTTCATTCATCATTGGGCATTTCAGATTATTGGTGATTGGTGATTGTTTTATTGTGATTGTCCATTTGGAGGCGAGGCGAATCATCTTTTATTGATCATTTATCATTTGTCATTGGGTGTTTGGAGCGTTGAATGGGTGAATCGGTGAATGGGCATAATAATCCGGGTTCCGTGATCCAGGGCCCAGGTCCGATCTCCGATATCCAATTTTCTGCAGTCCGATGTCATCGGGCATTTGGGAGCGGTGAAGAGGTGAATGAGTCAAGCGGAATCGGCAACTATTTCGGAACTCCTGCGGATGGGCGCTGTCTAACGGATTGAGAACGGTTCGACCCGCCAGGCCTGGTCGAGGTCAGCCTGCTCCGACAATCCCAGCGACGACCGCCGGTCGCCGCCCGCGGCCGAGACGGTCGGGAGGAGGTTGACATGTTCCAGACGCTCGCAGCGGCGCACACTCATCCCGCCTCATACCGGCTGCCTCTCACCCTTGTGGTGGCGACCGGCGTGCACGCGGTCCTCGTGACGGTGCTCCTGGCCTTCCCCCTGCTGTTCCCCGACCGCGTGCCGGACAGTCTGAGCCAGCTCCTGATCATCCTGCCCCAGGGTGACCTGGTGTTCCCGCCCGCGGCGCCGCCCGTGACCGCCGAACCGGGCCCCGCCCCGCCCCCGGTCACTCCCGCGGTCCCACCGGAGCTCAAGCCCGGGGTCATGTACGTGCCCAATCGGATCACGGAGACGCTCCCGCCCGACACCGACATCGGCACGCTCATCTTCCAAACCGGCGCCGGCGCGCTGGGACCCGATTTCCACGGCGGGATCCCGGGCGCCGGCATCGCCGGCCCCGGCTACGGCCTGCCCGGCATGGCCCCGACGGTGGGCGGATACCACCCGCCGGAGCCTCCGCCGCCACCCCCGCGCCAGCCCGCGGAGCGCCGGGCGCCGCTGCCGCCGCGGGTGCTGGCCGCGCGGTTGCTGCACGCCGAGCCGCCGGCGTACCCGGTCATCGCCCAGGCGAGCCTCACCGAAGGGGACGTGGAGCTGAAGGTCACCGTGGACGAGCACGGCCGGGTGACCGAGGTCACGGTCCTGGGCGGACACCCGCTGCTGGTGCCGGCGGCGGTGGCGGCCGTCCGCGGCTGGGTGTACCAGCCCACGCGGGTCAACGACCAGCCGGTGCCGGTGGAGGGCTACATCGTGGTGAAGTTCCGGCTGGGCCGCCGGTGACGGATCGCGGCGACCGCCCCACGGCTGTCGGTGCAGTTTGTTTACAGGTATTCGTCCTGGCCGTCCGCTTCCAGCTTCTGGACCACCTGGCGGACTTCCTGCGCTTTGTCCTTGTGCGCCACCAGCACCGCGTCGCGGGTGGCCACCACCACCAGGTCCTCGACGCCCACGCAGGCCACGAGGCGGTCGCGGGCGCACACCACGCAGCGGCGGGTGTCCACCAGGATCATGGGGGCGCCGATGGTCACGTTGGAGTTGTCCACCGCCAGCACGTCCTCCAGGGAATCCCAGCTGCCCAGATCGCTCCAGCCGAAATCGCCCCGGGCCAGGACGATGCGCCGCGATTTCTCCATGATGCTGTAGTCGATGGAAATGGACGGCAGGCCCTGAAAGACGCGCTCCAACTCGGCATCGCCGGTGCGCAGGTGGTCGCCGGCCTCCGCCAACTCCGCCAGGGGGCGGATGATCTCCGGGGCGTACTGGCGCAGCTCCTCGATGATGACCCGGGCTTTCCACACGAACATGCCGCTGTTCCAGTAGTAGTTGCCCTGGGTGACATACTCCTCGGCTAGCGAGCGGTGGGGCTTTTCAACGAACTGGTCCACGTTGAGCAGGGCCACCCCGTCGGCGCTGCTCACGATCTCCGACGCCTGAACGTAGCCGTAGCCGGTGTGCGGGTGCGTGGGGATGATGCCGAAGGTGATGAGGCGGTCGTTGGCCTCGGCGCTCTTGAACACGCTGTCGAGGAGCTGCTGGAAGCGGGCCGGCTCCTTGACGTGGTGGTCGGCCGGCAGCACGCAAAGCGTGCCCTCCGGGTCCCGGTGCTGGACCACCAGGGCCGCCAGGGCGATGCACGGCGCCGTGTTCCGGGCCACGGGCTCGCCGATGATGTTCTCGGCAGACAGCTCCGGGGCCAGCCGGCGGACCAGGTCCACGTGGTCCCGGTTGCAGATCACCAGCGTGCGCTCCGGCGGCACCAGCGGGCGGACGCGCTCCAGCGTCAGCTCAAAGAGCGACCGGTCGCACCCTCCCAGCGTCAGGAACTGCTTGGGCAGCTGGCGGCGGCTCCACGGCCAGAAGCGGGTGCCCGAACCGCCCGCCATGATCACAGCATGTCGTGCCATACGAATACCCCCTGAATGACAGTCGCATTATACAGAGTCCGCGCCAATTTGCAAGCCGGCCGCGGCGCGGGGGGCGGCGCCGCGCAATGGGTGTTGAATTCACCTGCCGAACGGGATACATTGGACGCATCAACCGCAGGAGAGCCACATGAAGAGCGTCCGGATCGGAATTATCGGGTTCGGCAAGGTCATCCGCGCCTTCCTGGAACTGCTCCCCGACAAGCGCGACTGGATCAAGACCCGCTACCAGCAGGATCTGCAGATCGTCGCCATCTGCGACAGCACCGAGTACATGCACAACCCGGACGGATTCGACCCCGGCGAGCTCCTCGCCTACAAGCTGGAGAAGATCGCCTCGGACAAGCGGGGCCGCCCCCTGGACCAGTCGGAGGTGGGGTACGTGGTCAACTCGTTCCTCGAGATGGGCGTCAACGTGGCGGTCGAGGCGCTGCCGCCCACCCGAGAGACGGGTGAGCCGGCGCAATCGTACCTCCTCGCGTTTCTCAACGCCAAGGTCCCCGTGGTGACCGTCAACAAGTCCCCTCTCGTCTACGGCTACCAAACGCTCTACATGGCCGCCCGGAAGCAGCACGTCGCCTTCAAGTTCAGCGGGACCACCGGCGCCGCGCTGCCCACCACCGATACCGTCGCCACCGCCCTGGCCGGCGCCGAGTTGTACGGATTCGAGGCCATCCTGAACGGCACCACCAACTTCCTGCTCACCGAGATGATCAAGAACCAGTCGGACCTGGCCACGGAGCTGGAAATCGCCCAGGAGCTCAAGATCTGCGAACCGGACCCGTCGCTGGACATCAACGGCTGGGACACCGCCTTCAAGACCCTCATCCTGGCCAAGGCGTTCATCGACCCGTACGTCGAATTGCCCGACGTGCAGGTCCAGGGCATCCAGTCGCTCACTTACGCCGACATCGAACCGGTGATCCAGGCGGGCAACACGCTGAAGCTGCTGGGCAAAGCGGGCTTCGAAAACGACCGATTGCGCCTCCGGGTCAAGCCCTCAATCATCACCCCGGAGCACCCGTTCTTCCACGTCGACGGGACGACCAAGGCCATCACTCTGTTCACAGACACCATGGGGCGCCTCACCATGATCGGCGGTTCATCCGGACTGAAGGAGACCGCCGCCACCATCCTCAAGGACCTCGTGAACACGCACCGGGATTTCAGCCGGATCTAAGCGGACGGCCGCTCGGGGTGGACGGGCCGCCGGCAGGAGCTCACCCGCGCAGCGCAGCCATCAACCGGCGGAAGGAGATCACCCGGTTTCCCTGGACAATCCGCCGCTTGCGCCACATGGCCCGCAGACCGCGGATCGCATCCCAGTGAGCCCTCAGGAACAGGACCAGGCGCCCGTGCACGAGATGGTACATGAGGCTGCGCACCAGTTCCGCTGCCAGCAGCGGCACCGCCAACCAGAAATAGCTCCCTGGACAGTTCTTAACCAGAAAGAACACTCGGTTGCGTACCAGCAAGAAGTTTTTGCTCTTATAGTCCCTATTTTTATAGATTTCTGAATCATACCGCCCCACACTTCCCCCCTCGTGGTGGAACACCGTCCACTCAGGCAGAAGGCACCCCTGAGCGCCGCCCAGAAAGGCCCGGAAGAACAGATCAACATCCTCGTAGTACATGAAGAAATCTTCGTCAAATGCCCCATATTGATCGAAAAATTCGCGTCGGAACAGCACTGCGGAACAGGAGGCGGACGTAAGCAACCTCCGGCCGGCCCCGCGGGGCTTGTCCGCCGGCAGTCCACAGCATCGCTTGAAGGGCATGAGGCGCAGATTGACGCCGTCGCCCGCGCTGTCTACGATCCCTCGATCGCCGTAGCGCAGCACCAGCGGGGCGGCGAAGTCGTAGGCCGGCTGGGCTTCCAGAAACCGCTGGCAGCCGTCGAGCCAGTCGCCGGGCCAGGCGGTGTCGTTGTTGATCACGGCGATGTAGCGCCCCGCTGCGGCGTGGAGCCCCTGGTTGACCGCGCGGGCGAAGCCGGCGTTGGCGGCGTTGGCGATGACCCGGACCCGCGGGTGCAGCGCGCGGGCCAGCTCCGCCGAGCCGTCCGAGGAGCCGTTGTCCACCACGAGGATCTCCATGCGGGCGGCCGAATCCCCCGCACCGAGGCACGCCAGCACCTCGCGCAGGAACGCGGCGCCGTTCCAGTTCGGAATGATCACACTGAGTTCGGGATCGGACCGTGAGTCCACGCAGCGCCCGCCGTCAGGCTTCGGCCGGTGGGTCCGTCGGGACCAGGCGGCCGATGCCGTAGTAGCTGAAGCCCAACTGGACCACCTCGTGAGGATTATAGACGTTTCGGCCGTCGAAGATGACCGGGGTGCGCATCAACGTTTTCATCCGCTGGAAATCGGGAAACCGGTAGTCGTTCCATTCGGTGACCACCACCAGGGCATCGGCCCCGGGCAGCGCGTCATAGTTATTGGCGCAGAATTCGATGGCGTCGCCGAACGTGCCCCGGGCGACATCCATGGCGATGGGGTCGTGGGCGCTGATCGCCGCGCCCTTGTCCAGCAGGTTCCGGATGATGGTGATGGACGGGGCCTCGCGCATGTCATCGGTCTTCGGTTTGAAGGACAGGCCCCACACCGCGATCTTGCGGCCCGCCATGTCGCCGCCGAAATGCTCGATCACCCGCTCGGCCAGAAGGGCCTTCTGCCGGTTGTTGACGGCTTCCACCGCCTCGAGCACCGGCATGGCGAAGCCGGCTTTGTGGGCCATCCGGATCACCGCCTGGACGTCCTTGGGAAAGCAGGAGCCGCCGTAGCCCACGCCGGCGAACAGGAACCGCTTGCCGATGCGGGAATCGGAGCCGATGCCGGTCCGGACGGCGTCGATGTCGGCGCCCATCCGCTCGCAGAACCCGGCGAACTCGTTCATGAAGCTGATTCGCGTGGCCAGCATGGCGTTGGCTGCGTATTTGGTGGTCTCGGATGACCGGACGTCCAGCACGTAGATGGGATTGCCGGTCCGCACGAACGGCGCGTAGAGCGCCTTCATGATCTCGGCGGTGCGGATGTTGTCGGTACCCACGATGATCCGCTCGGGCATCAGACAGTCCTCGACCGCCGTGCCCTCCTTGAGGAATTCGGGATTGGAGACGACGTCGAAATCGTGGCTCGTGGCCGCGCGGATCGCCTCGCGGACCCGGTCGCAGGTCCCCACGGGGACTGTGCTCTTGACCACCACCACCTTGTAGCCGTTGATGTGTTCGCCGATGGTCCGGGCCACCGTCAGAACGTGGGTCAGGTCGGCCGAGCCGTCTTCGCCGGGCGGCGTGCCCACGGCGATGAACAGGAACAGCGATTCATGGATGGCGGCGACGGCGTCGGTGACGAAGCGGAGGCGACCGCTCTCGGTGTTCTTGCGGATGAGCTCGTCCAGGCCGGGCTCATAGATGGGGCTGATCCCGTCGTTGAGCTTGCGGATCTTCTCGGCGTCGATGTCCACGCAGATGACATCGTGGCCCGTGTCCGCAAAGCACGTCCCGGTGACCAGGCCCACATAGCCGGTTCCGAACACTGCAATCTTCATGCCCACACCTCAGTCGATTGGATCAAATGCGGCACTATAGCGGATTCAGTCGCCACTTTCAAACCAAATCGCCCGCCCCGGATTCGTTCGGATCGGCCAGCGACGGCAGCCAGCAGGTGGGCCGGACGGGCCAGGTGCGCGGATCATCCGGACGGGTCACGCCGCATCCCACCAGCGCCGCGTCGATCCCGAAATCGATCGCCCCGCGGATGTCGGTTTCGAGCTGGTCGCCGATCATGACCATCCGTCCGCCGCCGGCCCGCCGGGCGGCTTCGGCGAACATCTCCGGGTGGGGCTTGCCCAGCCGTCGGAAGGCCGGTGCCGCGGGCCCGTCGTGCCGGAGCCGGAGCGCCGCTTCCAAACACAGGGCGATGCTGCCGGCCGTTAGGCCGTAGCGGCCGCCGCCCTTCGGGAAAATCAGATCCGGGTTGGGGAGCAGCAGGTGGATCTCGCGTTGGCGGTCCAGCGCCCGCCACACGAGGCTCAGGGCCGCATCCACAGTCTCCAGAAAGGGATAGCCGGTCTCGTCGCACACCACCAACACCTCGGCGTCGGCGTCCGCGGTGACGTCCACCGGCACACCGCCGGCCGCCGCCACGTTGTGTCGGGAACCCGCGGGGCCGAGGACGGCACAGCGGCGGCCCGCCAGCGCGTGCCGGTCAAAGTAACCGGGCAGGAGCGAACCGGATGTGATGATGCGGGCCGCAGGGATGTCCAACCCCTTGCGGCGGTAAGCCGCCTCCGTCTCGGGTACCGTCCGCGACGCGTCGTTGGTCAGGATGTAGAACTCCCGGCCGGCCGCCCGCAGGTCCGCCAGCAGATCCCGCGCGCCGGGCAGTGGGCCGTCGGCGTCGAGGAGCACCCCGTAGGCATCCAGCAGCACCACGTCGTACGCCGCGACCAGTTCGCGGCGGGTGATGCGGGGCGCCGGAGCCACCGCCTTTCCAGTGGTCGGAGCGATGGGATCCGGATGCTGCATCGGTTGATCCATGGTTTACGGCCCGGCCGGGGCCGGCATGCCGCGAAAACCGTAAACTTTCGGGCGCCAGTACGGCCGGTAGTCCGACCGGTTGGTCCCCTTGCTCAACTGGGCGTGGTAGAAACCGGTTTTATCCGCCACGATGCCGCAGTGCTTCAGGTCGTCGAAAAAGACGATGGTCCCGAACTGCCATTTGGCGGCATCATCGATCTTGGGCAGGCACATGTAGTATTTGCGCGCCGTGGTCCGCTTGACGAACAGGCCTGCGTCCGTCATCACCCGCCACACGAATCCGGAGCAGTCGTAGCTCTTCAGCCCCGTGGCCCCCCAGACATACGGTTTGCCCAGATGCAGGTCGATCGCTGACCGGAGTTTGGTCAGGAAAGGATTCGCATCGGGGACAGCGGTTGCGGCGGTGGCCGCCGGAGCCGCGGCTTGAACCGGCGGTGGAGCGGGCGGCGGCTGATCCTGGGCGGACAGCCCGCCGGCCAGGATGAGCGCCCCGAGCAGTGCGGAGGCTAACCGTATCACTTGATCGCGCTGCCCAGCAGCAGGCCAATCCCGATGAACAAGCCGGCCAGAAAGATGGCCACGGAGCGGTTGTCGGCCTTGAGCTCCTGCCCGAAATTCAACTGCGGGGTCAGCCAGTCGAAAATCTTGTAGGCGGCGAGAAATCCAGTCAATCCGACGCCCAGCGATATGAGGATGGATAGCAGATAGTTCAACAGATCCATAAGGCCTCCTGATGCATATCAGTCCATGATAGTGAAAATCCGGCGATATTCAAGCCGGGGATGTACGAAAAAAAATCGTAACTCTTGCGAGTTACGATCTGATCGGTTTTGGGGAGGGTATCTTTTATATGGTTTTATTATAGGGCTCATCGTATGGTCAAGTGTGACCACCGTCACGAAAGTTCATGAAATGTTAATTATCCGGCGGTTGATTGCCCGATGCAGGGTGAGCTATAGTGACGCCGGGAGTCAACCGCGGGACGATTCCCGCATCTTCCTCCACAGGCGATCGCTGCCGTTGTAGGAGACATCATGCGACGACGATGCTGGCTGATTCTGATGGATTTTATGCTGCTGGCAGCCACCGGCGTCGTGGGCGCATCGCCCGATCCCCCGATCCTCCGCCTGGCCACCACCACCAGCACGGACAACACCGGGCTGCTGGACCACATCCTGCCCGTCTTCGAAAAGGCGACCGGCGCCCGGGTCCACGTGATCGCCGTGGGCACCGGCAAGGCCCTCAAGCTCGGTGAAAACGGCGACGTCGACGTCCTGCTCGTGCACGATCCCGAGCTGGAGGCGCAATTCCTCCACTACGGCTACGGACTGTACCGCCGGCCTGTCATGTACAACGATTTCATCATCGCCGGCGCCGCCGCGGATCCGGCCCGGATCAGGGGTTCGGCGACCGCGGCGGATGCCTTCCGGAAAATGGGCGGCGGTGCGGCCCGGTTCGTCTCGCGGGGCGACGAGTCGGGCACCCACCAGATGGAAAAGCGTCTGTGGCAACAGGCCGGGATCACGCCCGCCGGCCGGTGGTACGTCGAAGCCGGCCAGGGGATGGGCCCCGTCCTCCTCATGGCGGACAGCCTGCAGGCCTACGTGCTGACCGACCGGGCTTCCTACCTCAAGTTGAAAAACAAGCTCAGCCTGGCGATACTGTTCGAAGGGGATCCGGCGTTGTTCAACCAGTACAGCGTCATCCCGGTTAACCCGGCCCGTCATCCCGGCATCCGCGGCGGGCTGGCGGAACGCTTCGCCCGGTGGCTGGCGGAACCCGCCACGCAGGCGCTGATCGGTAATTTCGGACGCTCGGAGTTCGGCGTGTCCCTGTTCTTGCCCAACGCCACGCCGTGAATCACGCCGGGCCGCTTTCCCCATGCCTGTCAGCGGCATGGGGATCCGCCGCCGGGCCGGAGTCGGCGCCCGGACCCGGAAGATCGATCTCCACGAACTTCAGGCCCTGGGGCGTCCGGCGCGGATCGCGCATCAACGCACGCAGAATGTCCGGCTCGCTCACTTCCGACAGCGGCTCATCGCTCCGGATCAAGCCGCACGCGCGGGCCCGACCGGTATTCTTGGCGACGTACAACAGCGCGTCCACCAGGTCGACGATCCGTCCCCAGTCTTCACGGCTCACTCCGTCCGCTCGGCCCAGCGGGTAGAAGCAGAAACCGAGTGAGGCCGTCACCCGGACGGGCTGGCCCTGCCGGCCCGGCACGGTGACATCGGCCACGGTCCGCATCAGCTTTGTCACCAGTCCCTTCAGCCCCCGGCTCTTAACATCCCGGGCGACGACCAGGATCTCTTCCCCGCCCCATCGCACCACCAGGTCGATGCCCCGGACCGCGGACCGAAGGGCGGCGGCGATCCGCTCCAGGAGGATGTCGCCGGTTTCATGCCCGTGGGTGTCGTTGACGTGCTTGAAATGGTCCAGGTCCAGCATGACGATCGCCAGGCAGCGCTCCTCGATGGTGGCCGGCACCTGCCGGACCACCCGCTGAAGGTGGGCGATCTCCTCGGGAAGCATCTCCGCCAGCGCCCGCCGGTTGGCGAGCCCCGTCAGGGGGTCGGTCCGCACCATCTCCTCGAGCTTGATGTTCTGGGCCGAGATCACCTGATTGGCCCGCGCCAGATCCGCAGTCCGCTCGGCGACGACCCGCTCCAACTCCTGCCGGCGGTGACGTTCCGCCAGCACGCGGAATCCGACCACCGAGGCGGACAACACCGCCACGCTCGCCAGGATCAGCAGGCGGAACCACACCGTGGCATACCACGGCGGGTGGATCCGCACCGCCAGCTTGAGGGGTTCGGGCGCCCAGACACCGTCGCAATTCTCCGCCTGGAGCAGGAACATGTAGTCACCCGGCGGTACCCGCCGGTAGACCGCCCGGCTTTCCGGACCAGGCGCGGTCCAACCCCGGTCGTGGTTGACCAGCTGCCAGCGGAACTTCACTCGCTCGGGCCAGATGAAGCTCAGCGCCGTGAATTCAAAGCGCAGATCGTTTTCGTCCGGCCCCAGATCGAACTGCGGGACGGGCCGATCCGCGGCGGCGTCCAGCTGTTGAAACCCTTCGAGCGGCCGGTCGTTGACCAACACGTTTTCTAAAACCAGCGTCGGCGGCTGCATGTTTGTGCGCAGCATGTCTGGTTCGGCCACGGTGACGCCGCTGATCATGCCCATCCAGAGCCGGTTGTGGCTGTCGCGGAAGGCGGCGTTCTGGGCCGCCTCGATGTGGGACAGGCCGCTGGCGTCGGTGTACACCCGGTCCACCCGCCCGTCGGGGCTGACCAGGGCGACTCCGCGGGTGGTGCCCGCCCAGATGCGGTGATAGAGATCCTCGACGAGGAACCAGACGCTCTTGCTGGGGAGGCCGCCGCGGGTCGTGACGGTGAAATCGCCCGAACCGTCTATCGGATGCACCCAGATCCCAGTGTCCGTCCCCGCCCATACCCGGTTCTGCTCGTCCACCCGGATGCACCACACGCGGTCGTCCGGCAGCCCCTGGCGGGTTGTCCACGTCTGGAAACCGGTGCCGTCGAATCGGACGACGCCGCCGCCGTACGTAGCCATCCAGACGGCCCCGGCGCTGTCCTCGGCGAGGCTCATGACATGCAGGCCGGGGATCTCGGCACCGGACGCCCAGGTGGTCCAGGCATCGTCGCGGAATCGGCTCACCCCGTCCTCGGTAGCCACCCAGACCGCGCCGTCTCTGGCTCGCAGGATCGCGAACACCGAATTGGGGGAGACCCCCTCCCCCGACTGCCAAACCCGGATTCGCCGACGGTCCCGGTCCACCCGTGCCACGCCGTCACTCGTTCCCACCCACAGGTTGTTGCCGTCCGCCGTCAGGCAGATCACCCGGTCGCTTGGCAGTCCGTTTGCGGCCGTCAGTCGCGGCCCCCATTGGCCGTCGCACCATGAGGCGACCCCGGCTCCCAACGTGGCCATCCAGATGCACCCATCCGGTGTTTCCGCAAAATTCAGCACCAGCGGCGTCGGCAGGCCCGATTCGGCCGTCAGCAATCGAAACGCACCACGGACGGCTTGATAGAGTCCATCCCCGTTCGTGCCCACCCACAGGTTGCCCTCCCGATCCTCGAAAAGCACCCGCACGTCATCGGTCGCCCCGGAGCGCAGGGGCTGATGCACCACCTCGCCTTCTTCAATGCTGAACAACCCCTGGCTGGTTCCCACCCATATCTCACCCAGGCGGGTCACCCGCAGCACGCGGGCCCGCGGCAGGCCCCCGGTGAACGGCACGGCTTCCACCGATCCGTCGAGATGGCGACGCCACATCCGGCCGTCCTCGTCGATCACCCACAGCGTGTCGTCATCCCCGAAGACGGCGGCGGCCACGCGGCCGGTCTCGCCGGCGGGGCGAACGGTGATTTCCTCGACGCGATCCCCACGGACGCGCCAGAGCCCTCCGGCGCTCAGGACCGCCACCTCGCCGCTGCGGGGAGCGGTGAACAGGCCATCCACGGCCAGGGGCGCGAGCAGCGCGCAGCCCGAACCGTCGGAGCGGAACAAGCCTTCCCGGTAGCCGATCCAGAGGTCTCCGCCCCGATCCACAGCCAAGGCACGAATCCGGCTGACGGGCAGGCCCCGCTCCGCCAGGGGGTGGCTGAGGCGGTTCCGGTCCCAGCGCGCCACGCCGCCCCGGTCGGTGCCCACCCAGACACCGCCGTCAGCAGTCGGCGCCAGGGACCAGACGAAATCGTCGGTCAATCCGTCTTCTTTGGTGAAGGTCAGAAATCGTCGCCCGTCGTACCGGGACACTCCCCCGCTCGTCCCCACCCACAGATAACCCAGCGCGTCCTGGGTGACGGCCCGCACCTGCGACTGGGCCAGCCCCTCTTTGACCGACACGTGGCGCATGGACAACTGCTGGCCCGAAACCCAGCCGGCCAGACAAAACACCACCAATGTCCCGCACGCACGGCCCAGAGCGGTGTCGACCCGGCGGACAGCCCTCATAACACCTTCAGCCGCAAACAGTGACTGTGTTTATTGTAATGGCCGGGGATACGCTTTGCAATTGAATTTGAGTCGGACCGGGGTAACGAATGCTTCAAACGTATGCAGCCGGCAAACCCCGGCCCGGGTGTCCAGAGAAAGGTATTCCAGCGGGCCCTCGACACAGGCGCCGCTGTTCGCGTACAGGCGCTGCCGCCAGTCGACGCGGCCGATGTGCGTATGGCCGGTGATCACCGCATCGCAACCGCGGGCGGCGGCCATGGCGAGCGCCCAGCGCTGGAAGCGACAGCGATCGGGTGCAGCGGATGCACCCCGGATCGCCCGGTCCGCCGCGGCGAACAGCCGGTGGAGGCGTTGCAGGCCCAGCCGCTGGATGTGGCCGCCGAGACAGACCAGGAATTCGGACGTGCGCCGCGCCCGGCGGAAGATCCAGTCATACGGGTGACCGTGCAGGAACAGCAGGCGCATGCCGTCCATTCGCAGCTCCAGCTCGGCGGGAGCGCCCACGAGCGGGCCGGCCACCCAATCGTGGTTGCCGTGTAAATAGGTATACGCGGGTCGCTCGAAAAACCGTCGGGCGACTGCGTGATGTGCGGCGCCACAGACCGCAAACTCCTCGCGCTGATTGCCCCACCCTGCGCCGGTCAGTGTCTCGAAAATGTCGCCCAACAGAATGATGCGCTCGAAGCTGCGCTCAAGATGATCGAGGAACCGGATCAGCTCGGCGTCGCGTCCCCGGAACGGGTCGATCCGGTCTCCCCGTCCCAGGTGCAGATCTGAAATGACTGCGATCTCCATGGCCGACTGCTCCCGCTGTCTTCGCGCACAGAGTAGCCGGACACCATGAATTCTCGATCAACCGTCGGTTAGAACTGGGTGAATTTTTCGAGCGCCGTCCCGTGCCGTCCGGGCGCCGGCTTCCCGGTGCCGCCGGCCGGTTTACTGGTACAGACAGAGGTAGGCCACCGGCCGCTTGGCGGTCACCGTGAACTTCGTGTCCCGAGGCACCTGAAAGGACTGACCCTTGCGATATGAGTCGCGGCGGCCGTCATGGTGAACGATGTCCATCTCGCCATAGATGACTTCCATGATCTCCAGCGTCTGGGTTCCGAACGTGTACTCGCCGGGCTCGATGATCCCCACCGTGAACCGCTGGCCCGCCAGCTCCTGGCCCAGGCTCTTGACCCGACCGTCGAAGTACTCACTCACCTTGATCATGGCCACACTCCTTGGATATGGATACGGTTCGCCCACTCTATCATCCGCCGCAGGGAGAGTCAAAGCCGGTTTGGCACCGCGCCGCGCATTCCACCGGCTGATCATCGGCATGCCGGCCGGCCTTCCCGAGACGGGCCGGCGATTGGATCCGATGGCGCGGCGAGCGTTCAAATCAGCGGATCAGGGTGTACAGATACCAGAGCAGGCCGGCAAACAGGGCGGTCGAGGGGATAGTGAGCACCCAGGCCCAGATGATCTTGTAGGCGATGCCCCAGCGGATGGCCGAGAACTTGGTGGTGGCGCCCACCCCGATGATGGCGCCGGTGATGGTGTGGGTGGTGGAGACCGGCGCGCCCAACGACGAGGAGAAGATGATGGAACTAGCCGCGGCCGTTTCGGCGCAGAAACCATGGACCGGTTTCAGCTTCGTCATGCGCATCCCAAGAGTCTTGATGACACGCCAGCCGCCGAGCAGTGTCCCCAGTCCGATGGCCGAGTAACAGGCGATCACTACCCATAACGGCACATAGAACTCGCTGCCCAGATGGCCGGTGCTGAACAGCAACACCGCGATGATGCCCATGGTCTTCTGGGCATCGTTGGTGCCGTGGCCGACGCTGTAGAGTGCGGCCGATACCAGCTGAAGTCTGCGGAACCAGCGATCGGTGTGCCTCGGCGAGCAGTGTTGGAAAACCCGGTAAACCAACACCATGAAGAGATACCCCAACACGCACCCCAGTAGCGGTGACAGCACGATGAACAGAACGACCTTGGCGATGCCACCGACGACCACCACACCGAATCCCGCCTTGGCGACGCCTGATCCGACCAGGCCACCCACCAGGGCGTGGGAAACGCTGATGGGGAAACCCATTTGCGTGCAGAGATGGGTCCAGACGATGGCGCTGACCAGCGTGGTGAGCACGAGGGGCACGTCGATGACCCCTACGTCCACGATCCCTTTTCCCACGGTGGTGGCAACATGTACGCCGAACAGAAACACCGCCACGAAGTTGAAGAAGGCCGCCCAGACCACCGCCTGGCGCGGCGACAGCACCCGCGTGGAGACGATGGTGGCCACCGAGTTGGCCGCGTCGTTCATCCCGTTGAGAAAGTCGAACAGGAGAGCCAGGACGATGGCGATGATCAGCAGGGTCATGGTGGAATCCGCTCGGCTCTAAGTGTTCTCGAGAACGATCCCCTCGACGATGTTGCCCACGTCTTCGCAGCGGTCGGTGGCCTTCTCCACATAGGCGAGGATATCCTTCCACTTGACCAGTTCCACAACATCCTGCTCCTCGCGGAAGAGCCGGGCCAGCGTGGTCCGGCGGATGTAGTCGGCCTCGCTCTCCAGCCGGTTGATTTCCACCACCAGCGCCATGATCCGATCGTAGTTCTCGCGGAGCGTGCGAATTTTAGCAATCATCTCCTGGATGATCTTGGCGCTCTCCAGCAGGACGTTGACCAGACCCTTCATCTCGGGCGGCATGGTTTTGGGCCGGTACATCTCGATGGTGGATCCGGACAGGTGCGCCAGGTCAAGGATATCGTCCAGGCGGACCAGCAACTGGTGGATCTGCTCCCGGTCCAGCGGTGTGACAAACGTTTTATGCAGGTGAGACAGCGTCTTATGGATGATCTCGTCCGTCTCGTGCTCGATGGTTTTCAGCTGCTGCGCGAGGGCCTGCAAGTCGTTTTGGCTATCGGTCATCCGATGCAGCAGCACGACGCCTTCGACAATGTTGGCCGTGATTTGATCAAACATATCGTAGAACATCTCGTTGCGCGGAACCAATTTTTTAAACATTTTTCGCCCCTTACCCCGTACGCGGGCACCATTCATGATTGGACTGAGGTGACTTCCAGTGAACGAAAGGCAAACGGATTTTTAACACAATCTGAACGAAAACACAATGCGCGTCTGCGGCATGCGTCCGGAGGCCAGCCTCAAACCGCCGCCGGGCGGATCATGCAAGCGACGGGTCGAACAAGAAGCTACCGCGTGACTTCCCAGCTCAGGGTGAAGCGGTACAAATCGTCGCCGGAGCCCGGATCCGCGATGCGGATGCGGGCGGTCCAGCCGTTGGCCGCGCTGGGCGCTTCGAGCAGCCTGATATCGCCCCGCCCTTCCCACCGCTTGAGATCGAACGACGCCGGACGGGCGGGGAGCGTCTGGCTGAAGGCACACTTCGGCTGTTTGACGAAATCGCCCGAGATCACCTGAAGGTTCGCCCGCCCGCCGCGCAGCCAGAGCTCAACGGTGCCGTCCACCCGCGCCTGAAAATCGAAGAAACCCTCCGCGCCGCCGGCTGCCTGACTGCCCCCCTCCATCGACACCGGCAGCGCGATGCCCGGCAGCTCCGCGGCGCGCTCCGCCGTTGCCGGCCCGCCGCCTTCGCCGCCGGGCGTGACGGCTCCGGCCACCCAGCTCAAACGGACATGGTACCGGTCGCTGCCTTTCTTCGAATCCTCGATGCGCAGCGTGGCGGTGAAGCCGTTGGCGGCCGAAGGCGGCTCCAGCAGCCGGACATCGCCACGACCGTCCAGCGTGTCCAGGCGGAATCCCGTCGGAGCGTGCGGCGGCAAGGGCGCGGAGCACGCCGTGCCTTGGTCCAGGGCGGGCCGCCCCTTCTCCGCCACGCACCGCACCGTGTCGTCCTGAACCCGCACGATCACGATCTCATCGGCTTCCAGCCTGATGTCGAATTGTTCCCGATTCCCGGCAGCACGGCCGGTCGACCGGGCGGTGATCACCACCTCCTCCCCCGTGCCGCCGCCGGACGACGCATCCTCGCGCCCGGGCGCCTGGCCTACCCGGTCGAATCCCAGGTAGGGATTGTGGATGTAATCGACGGCGAACGGCTGGGGCATGGTCAGCGTCCGCGAGACGCTGTAGGCGGGATCCAGCGCCCACTGGCCGGTGGCCAGCATCTTTTTCCTGCGGGTCATGTCGTCGTGCCAGCCCCAGAACGGCTTGGCCATGTTGGCGCCCATCTCCCGTCCCAAAAACGCCCCGGGGATCTGCCGCCCGGCGATACCCGGCCGCTCGCCGTACGGTTGGTAGGTGAAGTATGCAGCGAACATCCGGCCGGACTGGTTGGTCCTCGCCCACCACTGGTCGCGGATGGACAGCAGGTCGTAGCCCACCTGGCGGTCGTTGGGATGCTTCGGCCGCTCCGCTTTCCCCTTGTACCGATAGGTCACGCCGGTGCCGGAGACGAACCGGTCCGCGGCGAGCTCATAACGGGCCCGGGTATCGCCGACACCGTAGATTCCGTGGCCGCCTGATTCCACATAGACGACCGGGCGCTGGTCGGCGCTGAACTGCACCTCGCCGTCGATGTTGTGCACGCCGGTCCCGACCTGGCGGTCGGCGCGGTAGGAGTAAACGTTGTTGTGCGCCAGCGTCTCCATGGCCTGGAGGCGGCCCCAGCGGCTGCCATCCTTGGCGACTGTCAGGATCAACCCCTCGTTGTCGTTCTCGTGGCAGGTTCCGGCGACACACTTGTCCGAGTAGTCGCGGGGATGGAACAGGTTGTAGATGAGGAACCAGTGGGTCTCGGTCTCCATGACCGCGTAATACACGTACGCTTGGGAGGAACCGGTGTCGGCGTTGGCCCAGTTGTCGTCGCCGTTCCAGTTCTTGTCGAAATCGAAACGGGCCAGATAGTCGGCCTTTGGATGGAACCAGGTCTCCTGGGCGATGAACGGCGCGTAATGCTCAGCCAGGGGACGATACGGATCGGTTGAAGCGTTCTCGGCGGCGAAGCTGGCGGTCTCGGGCGTGCGGCGGGACGGCGCGTCCCCGGCAATCCGAATGGTGAGAGAGGCCCGCTTGCCCTCCAGCGTGGCGGTGACGGTCACATCGCCGGTGCGTTGGCCGGCAGTGAACAGGACGCAGTCCTGAATAATGGTGGCATCGGTCACCCGGTCGAAGATCAGGTCCACCAGGCTGGCGTTGTCGGAGGCGTGGAACGGCTCGTCGTCCGTGCCCTGGAAACGGAACGGCCTGGACAACCAGGCGCCGGTAGCGGGCGACAGGCTGTACGCCGCATTCGAGCGGCGGATCCGAACCCGCTGCGGCTGACCCGCCCGGTCGGTGACCTCCCCGTAGGCCTTCATCTGAATGACGATGGATTCCGTCGGCCGGACCCGCAGCTCCTGCGGCACCGTCCGCAGGGTGATCTCGCTGACGGCCACCTTGGCCGTCAATCCGGAAACGCCGACCCAGCAGAACAGCATCACCAAGCCCGCCGCACGTTTCATGACGCATCGCTCCTTGTACAAGATGCAGCCGACTGCAGCGCCCGTGCGGCCCTGTCGCCGGCTCTCTGTTTTATTGATTCATCCGGGCCCGCACAGTTTCCCACAGCGGGTGCGCGCCGAATGCCGCCGCAATGTCCTCGAACACCCGGGCCTGGACCGCAGGATCGTCGCCTGTCCCCGCCACGGCGACCAGACCGCGCTCCTTGCGAAACCAGGTCATCTGCCGCTTGGCATACCGGCGGGTGTCCACTTCAATCCGGCGGGCCATTTCCAGCCAGGTCAGCCGCCCGGCCAGGTGTTCCATCACCTGGCGGTAGCCGATGGCCTCCAATCCCTTGGCGTCGGGCGCGACGCCGCGCGCCAGCAAGCCCCGCACCTCGTCCACCAGGCCGCCGGCGAGCATGTCCGCCACCCGGCGGGCGATCCGGTCGTGCAGCTCCGGCCGCGGCACGTTCAGACAGTACATGCGCGGCATGAACCCGGTCAGTGGGCGTTCGGACGTGCCGAAGTGCTCGGTGAACGGCCGGCCCGTCGCGTGCGCCACTTCCAGCGCCCGGCAGATGCGCTGAAAATCGCGCGGGGCGATCCGGCGGGCCGCTTCCGGATCCCGCCGGCCCAGGATGCGGTGCAGCACCTCCGGGCCCCGCCGCTCCCGGATTCGGTTCAGGCGGTCCCGCAGCGCCTCGTCTCGGCCCGGAGCTTCGAAAATCCCATAGAGCACCGTGCGCAGATAAAAGCCGGTCCCGCCGGCCAAGATGGGCCAGTTCCGGCGGGCCCGGATCCCCTCGAGAGCCTGCCGGGCGAGATCCTGGAACTGGCCGGCGGAAAACCGCTGGGACACCTCCACCACATCGAGCAGGTGGTGAGGGATCTCGGCCCGAATTTCCGGGCTCACCTTGGCGGTGCCCACATCCAGACCGCGATACACCTGCATGGCGTCGCAATTCACGATTTCGCCGCCCAGCCTCCGGGCGAGACACGCGGCCAGCGCGCTCTTGCCGGAGCCCGTGGGGCCGACGATGCCGATGAGCGGGTATTCAGTTGCCGGATTCATGACCATTCCCGTCAGTCCCTGAGCACAATCCAAGCCAGCAGCGCTGCAGCCAGCAGCCACAGCCCCCAGAGCTGCGTCCGCGAGATCCGGCCACAGATTGCGCCGAGGCACTGCAGCGGCTGAATCCGGTTCCACATAATCTCGATTGTAACGTGTCCGCATCCGGTCGCCAAGAGATTCATGGTAACCAGCCCCCGCACTCCACCCCAATATTGACTTTCCGTTCGGCCCCGTTTATGATGCGGTTTCAAATTTTAAACCTTTGCTGAAAACCAGGTGGGACGATGAAAATCCACGAGTACCAGGCCAAGGAAATCCTCAAGGGCTACGGCGTCCCCGTCCCCCGGGGCCGCATGACCACCCAGGCCGCGGAGGTTTACGACCTGGCCAAGGAGATGGGCGGAACCGTGGTGGTTAAGGCGCAGATCCACGCCGGCGGCCGCGGCAAGGCCGGCGGCGTCAAGCTGGCCCGCTCGCCCCGCGAGGCGCAGGACATCGCGACGCGGCTGCTCGGCTCGCGCCTGTTCACCCACCAGACCGGACCGGAGGGCAAGCAGGTGCAAAAGCTCCTCATCGAGGAGGGGCTCAACATCAAGAAAGAATACTACCTCGGCATCGTGGTGGATCGCAGCCGCCGGCAGCCCGTGTTCATGGCCAGCGCCGAGGGCGGCGTGGAGATCGAGGAAGTGGCGGCGCGCAATCCCGCGGCGATTCTCAAAGAACACATCGACCCGCAGATCGGCCTCTCCCCCTTCCAGTCCCGCAAGCTGGCGTTCGGTCTGGGCCTGCCGCCGGCGCTCGTGGGCCAGGCGGTCAAGGTCTTCGCGGCGCTGTATGACGCGTTCGTCGCCACCGACGCCTCCATGGTGGAGATCAACCCGTTCATCGAAACCGCCGAGGGGAACCTGATCGCTTTGGACGCCAAGGTCAATTTCGACGACAACGCGCTGTACCGGCATCCCGAGTTCAGGCTCCTGCGCGACTACTCCGAGGAGGATCCCCTGGAAATCGAGGCCTCCCGATTCGGCCTGAACTACATCAAGCTGGACGGGAACATCGGCTGCATGGTCAACGGCGCGGGCCTGGCCATGGCCACCATGGACATCATCAAACTGGCCGGTGGCAATCCCGCCAACTTCCTCGACGTGGGCGGCGGTGCCAGCGAGGAATCCGTGACCAGCGCGTTCCGCATCATCCTCTCCGACCCGCACGTGCAGGCGATCCTGGTGAACATCTTCGGCGGGATCGTGCGCTGCGACATCATCGCCCGGGGCATCATCAACGCCGCCAAGGCCGTCGGCGTCAAGGTGCCCATCGTGGTCCGGCTGGAAGGCACCAACGTGGATGAGGGCCGGCGCCTCCTGCAGGAATCCGGGTTGAACATCGCCCTGGCCGACGGCATGAAGGACGCCGCCGAGAAGGTCGTCGCCAAGGCCCGAGCGTAAGTGTCAAGGAGGCAAGCGTGGCAATCCTGATCGACCAGAACACCCGCGTTGTGGTGCAGGGCCTCACGGGCCGCGAGGGCACCTACCACGCCCTGCAGTGCCGCCAGTACGGCACCCAGGTGGTGGCCGGCGTCACGCCGGGCAAGGGCGGCACTATCCACGAGGGCATCCCGGTGTTCCACACCGTCGCCGAGGCGGTGCGTGAGACCGGCGCCAACGCGTCGCTGATCTTCGTGCCGCCGCCCTTCGCCGCCGACGCCATCCTGGAGGCGGCGGACGCCGGGGTCGCCCTGGTGGTCTGCATCACCGAAGGCATCCCCACCCTGGAGATGATCCGGGTGGCCGCCTACCTCAAGGGCCGGCCGGTCCGGCTAGTGGGGCCCAACTGTCCCGGTGTCATCTCGCCCGGCAAGTGCAAGATGGGCATCATGCCCGCCCGCATCCACAAGGAGGGGTCGGTGGGCGTGATCAGTCGCAGCGGCACGCTGACCTACGAGGCCGTGGGCCAGCTCACCCGGTGCGAGATCGGCCAGTCCACCTGCATCGGCATCGGCGGCGACCCGGTGCCGGGAACCACCTTCGTCGACGCGCTCGCCCTCTTCGAGCAGGACCCGGAAACCCGGGCCGTGGTCATGATCGGCGAGATCGGCGGCTCGGCCGAGGAGGAGGCGGTGGCGTGGATGCAGCAGCACTTCACCAAGCCGGTGGTGAGTTTCATCGCCGGCCAGACCGCCCCGCCGGGCCGGCGGATGGGCCATGCCGGCGCCATCATCGCCGGCGGCAAGGGCACGGCGGCTGAGAAGATGGCCGCTCTCCGCGCGGCCGGCATTACCGTAGTGGAAAGCCCGGCCGAGATCGGCGCGGCCATGAAAAAGATCCTGCGTGGTTAAGGAAGGAACCGCACATGTCCGAAACGAATGTCAAGAAACCGCACGTGATTGTCATCATTCCCGAAAATTGCAAGGGCTGCGGCATCTGCGTCGAGTTTTGCCCCACCCGCACCCTCGGATTGAAACGAGGCAAGGCGGTGGTGGTCAATCCCGACAGCTGCACCGGCTGCCAGCTGTGCGACCTGCGTTGCCCCGACTTCGCCATCATGGTGGACAACGAGTTCGCCGAGAAGTTCATTAAACAACCCATTCAACCCCAGGTTCAGGAAGATGAAAATTAAAGAAGTCCGTTTCGTGTCCGGCAACGAGGCTTGCGCCTTGGGCGCCATCGCCGCCGGCTGCAAATTCTTCGGCGGCTACCCCATCTCGCCCTCTTCGGAGATCGCCGAGTTCTTGGCGGAGCTCCTGCCGGCCAACGATGGCCGGTTCATCCAGATGGAGGACGAGATCTCCGCCATGGGCTCCGTCATCGGCGCGTCGCTCGCCGGCGCCAAGGCCATGACCGCCACCAGCGGCCCCGGCTTCTCGCTCAAGCAGGAGAACCTCGGGTTCGCCTGCATGGCCGAGGTGCCGTGCGTGATCGTGAACGTCATGCGCGGCGGCCCGTCTACCGGCGCCCCCACTTCGCCGGCCCAGGCTGACATCCTCCAGGCCCGGTGGGGCACCCACGGCGACCACCCCATCATCGTCACCTGCCCCACCACGGTGCAGGAGATCTTCCTGGAGATCATCCGGGCCTTCAACCTGGCCGAGCGGTTCCGCAACCCGGTGGTGTACCTGCTCGACGAGATCAACGGGCACATGCGCGAGAAGATCGAGATCCCGGAGCCCGCCGAGCTGGAGCTGATCCGCCGGCCGGCGCCGCCGCAGGCCGAAAACTGGGGGTTCCCGTACCGGCGCAACGCCGAGGGCGTGCCGCTGATGCCCGACTTCGGCACCGGCAGCCGCTGCCATGTCACCGGCCTCGACCATGGCGAAACCGGCTTCCCCACCGGCAACGCCGAGGTTCGCCAGGCGCTGCACCACGCGCTGATGGCCAAGATCGACAAGAACGCGGCGTCGATTTATAAGAACGATCTGTTCATGGTCGAGGACGCCGAGACGCTGATCATCGCCTTCGGCTCCACCGCCCGCTCCGCCCGGCGTGCCGTGGAGCTGATGCGGAAGGAAGGCCGCAAGGTGGGGCTCTTCCGGCCCATCACCCTGTACCCGATCCCCGAGGCCGACATCCTCAAGGCTGCTCAGGGCAAGCTGAAGATCGTAGTGCCCGAGATGAATCTGGGGCAGTACGTGCTGGAGATCCGTCGGATCCTCGGTCGCGACATCCCCATCGTTCAGGTCAACCGGACCGACGGCGAACCCATCACGCCCGACCAGATCATGGCCGCGGTTTAAAGCGAGGAGCGCATCATGTCACCCAAAAGCGTCGATTACGCCAATCTTCTGCGCACCCAGTACATTCCCCATATCTGGTGCCCTGGCTGCGGCCACGGCATCATCCTCAAGGCGGTCCTCCGCGCCGTGGAGCGGCTGGGTCTGGACAAGAACAAGATCGCGTTCGTCTCCGGCATCGGCTGCTCCTCCCGCGCGGTGGGCTACGTGGATTTCAACACCCTGCACACCACCCACGGACGGGCGCTGGCCTTCGCCACCGGCGTCAAGATCGCCCGGCCGGACCTCCATGTGATCGTGGTCAGCGGCGACGGCGATGCCCTGGCGATCGGCGGCAACCACTTCATCCACGCCTGCCGCCGCAACATCGATATGACTCTGATCGTGTTCAACAACTACATCTACGGCATGACCGGCGGGCAGTATTCCCCCACGACGCCCGAAGGCTCGTTCGCCAGCACGGCGCCGTTCGGATCGGTGGAACCGCCCTTCGATGTCTGCAATCTGGCCATCGCCGCCGGCGCCACCTATGTCGCCCGCGGCACGGCCTACAGCACGGCCCAGTTGGACAAGTACGTCGAAAAAGGCATCCAGAATCCCGGGTTCTCGGTGATCGAGGCCCTGAGCCAGTGCCCCACCTATTACGGACGCAAGAACAAACTGCGCACTCCGGTGGACAATCTCAAGTGGCAGAAGGACGTGGTGGTCTCCGCCGCCAAGGCCAAGGACATGACCCCCGACCAGCTGGCGGGCAAGATCCAGGTCGGCGAACTGCATCACGGCACCCGGCCGGAGTTCATCCGGACCTATCAAACCATCATCCAACGCGCGAAGGACGCCGCTTTGGCGGAATAACGCAGGGGAGGCAATCGTGGTCGAACGTTTTGAAATCAGACTCTCCGGATCCGGCGGTCAAGGCCTGGTCCTGGCCGGCGTCATCCTGGCCGAAGCGGCCGCCATCCACGACAACATGTACGCGGTGCAGTCGCAATCCTACGGCCCGGAGGCCCGCGGTGGGGCCAGCAAGTCCGAGGTGATCATCGGCAGCGAGCCCATCAGCTATCCCAAGGCGACCAGCCCGGACCTGCTGGTGGCACTTAATCAGGAGTCGTTCAACAAGTACGCGCCCAGCGTCCAGGCCGGCGGCCTGGTCGTCGTCGACTCCGAGTATGTCGTCGATGAATTGAAAGGCAATTACCGGCTGATCGGCCTGCCCATGACCGAACTGGCCCGCACCCAGATCGGCCGGGAAATGGTGGTCAACATTCTCTGCCTGGGCGTGATCCAGGAGCTGACCGGCACCGTGTCCCGCGAGGCTCTGGAGCGGGCGGTGATGCACCGGGTGCCCCGCGGCACCGAGAACATCAACATGAAGGCGTTTGCCCTCGGCATCGAGACCGCCCGCAAGTACAAGCAGGAACATCCCAATGGTTGAGCGCACGCTCTGCATCGTCAAACCCGACGCCTTCAGGGCCCGCGCCGCCGGCGCCATCCTGTCGCGGATCCTGGCGGCCGGTCTGGATGTCGTGGCCGCACGCGTCATCCACCTGACGCGATCCCAGGCGGAGGGCTTCTATCATGTGCACCGGGAGCGGCCGTTCTTCCCTACGCTGGTCCAGTTCATGACCGAGGGGCCGGTGATGGTGCTGGTACTGCAGGGCGACAACGCCATCCAGCGCTGGCGCGAGCTGATGGGGCCCACCAACCCGGCCCAGGCCGCGCCGGGCACGATCCGCAAGGATCACGGCACCAACATCGAGCGGAACGCCGTGCACGGCTCGGACGCTCCCGCCACCGCGGCGTTTGAAACCCATTATTTTTTCAGCGACCTGGAGCAAATCCACTCGGACATCGGCTGACGGGGCTTCCCGTGGGAATCAAGGAACTCTGGCAGCGCTACCAGCAGGGCCAGGTTCAGCGCCGGCTGAACCGGCTATCCCGTCGCCTGCGGGAGAAGTACTCCCAGGGCTATGAACGCATCGCCGCCGCCGAGGAGCTTGACGCCATCCCGGGTGACGAGGCCATTTTCCTTCTACTGGGCCGGTTCGACGTGCTGGTGCCCAAGATCAGCGAGGACGAGGAAGAGCGTCGGTATGTCTGCGACCTGATCCGGGCAAAAGGCGCGACGGCCGTCCCGGCGATTCTCCGGTACATCCGGGAGAAGGAGAATCTGACCTACCCGTTGCGGCTGCTGGCTGAAATCGTCGGCCGGGACGAGGCGCGCCGGATGATCCTCGACATCCTGACCAACGAGTTCTCACCTGAGTACGACCGGGCGCCCCACAAGAAGATGGCCATCATCCAGGCGCTGGTCGAAGACCGCGGCGAGGCGGTCGTCACTGCCCTGATGCCGTTCCTCCGCGATCCCAACGATGACGTGGTGATCAGCGCCGCGGAAGTGCTGGCGGCGCAGCCGGGAGCCGAGGAGGTGGTGCGGAGCGTCTTCCTCGACCTGCTGACCGAGGAAGAAGAAAAGCCCCGGATCAAGCGGAAGATCGCCGAGCTGCTCAAGGATCACCGCTGGAAGGTGACCGGATATCGCCGGAAGGTCGAGGACAGCCTCCCCGAAGGCTTCTACCTGGACAAAAAAGGATTCGTGAAGCAGCTCGGGGAATCGTGACGAAACCGACGTGCGTTGCACCCGATTCCTGACCAATGCCCGCCCCGACCGTGCCGGCGGGCTCGCTCGCGCCAAGAAGCCATTGCCCGGAGGAAGTGCGGCATGAAAACACTGCTGACTGTCTGCCTGATCACTCTGGCGGCCCTGGCCGTCGTGTTGACCCTGGCGTGCGGCTCTGGCCCGGAAACGCCGGCGGCCGGCACCGACAAGCTGTCCATCCTCTCGCCCCACACCACCGATATCCGCGACAACATGCTCCCCCTGTTCCGGGATTGGTACCGCCGCAAAACCGGTCGGTCGATCAACGTGGAGTGGATCAACTAGGGCGGCAGCTCCGACAACCTGCGATTCATTCGCTCCGAGTTCGCCCGCACGCCGCAGGGCATTCACGTCGACCTGTTCTGGGGAGGTGGCATCTCCCCCCATCTCACCCTGAAAAAGGAAGGTCTGCTGCAGCGCACCGAGCTGGATCCCGCGGTCGTGAACGCCATCCCCAAAGAGGTGAGCGGCATCCCGATCTATGATCCCGAACTGCAGTGGTACGGATCCTGCCTGTCCACATTCGGCATACTCAGCCACGAGATGGTGCGGCAGTATCAGAAATTCCCCGAGATCCGGACATGGGAGGACCTCACCGACCCGGCGGTCAAAGGGTGGATCAGCGTGGCTGATCCGCGCCACAGCGGCGTGGGCCACGTGGCCTTCGACATCATCCTGCAGGCGTACGGCTGGGAAAAGGGCTGGCAGGTCCTGAACCTGCTGTCGGCCAACGTGAAGAAATTCAAGATCTCGTCGAAGGATGTGGTCAAGGATCTGGTCTCCGGGGACGCCGCCTACACCCTGGTCGTGGATTACTACGCCTGGCGGGAAGTCGAGGACCTGGGCGCCGACAAGGTCAAGTTTGTCGTGCCGGACGGCCTGTCCATCGTGAACCCCGACTGCTTCTCCCTGCTCAAGGGCGCCGACAATGCCGCGGCGGCCAAGTTGTTCATGGAATATGTCCTGTCGCCGGAGGGCCAGCAGGTCTGGATGCTACGCAAGGGCGTTCCCGGTGGACCGCCCCAGTCCAGCCTGTACCGCTTGAGCCTCCTGCCGCCCGTGTACGACGCGGTCAAGGGGCGGACGCTCATCACCGAAAATCCCTTTCAATCCGCCGCATTCATCAACTACGATCTGGGCCTGGGCGAACGGCTCTGGGACGTGCAGAACGACCTCATGGGTACATTCCTGGTGGATGCGCACGACTCGCTCGTGTCCGGCTGGGAAGCGGTGATCCGGGGCGGCCGCAAGCCCGCCGCAGTCGCCGCCCTCTGCCGGATGCCCGTCGACCAGACCGAAGTCGAGGCGCTGGCCCTGCGCTGGGATGACGAGAAACTGCGCAACGAGAAGATCAACGCCTGGCTGCAGTTCGCCCGGCAGCGATCCCAGGAAGCAATCCGGCTGTCCAGATGAAAATCGAGATCCGGAGAGTCACCAAGCAGTTCGCCGCCACACCGGTCCTCCGGGAGCTGGATCTGTCCGTCGCTGAGGGCGAATTTTTTTTTATCCTTGGCCCCTCGGGTTGCGGCAAGACCACCCTGCTCCGCATCATCGCCGGGTTCGAGCCGCCCACGCAGGGCGACGTGCTGTTCGACGGCGAATCGGTGCTCGACCTGCCGCCCAACCGCCGCCGCATCGGCATGGTGTTCCAGAATTACGCGCTCTGGCCCCATCTGACGGTGCGCAGCAACGTGGAGTTCGGCCTGGACATCCAGAAGCTCCCCCGTTCTGAGATCGCCGAACGCGTGGCCGAAGTGCTGGAGATGGTGCAGATGACCGGTTACGAAGACCGGCTCCCCAACCAGCTCTCGGGCGGCCAGCAGCAGCGCATCGCCCTCGCCCGCGCCATCGTGACCCGTCCCGGTCTGCTCCTGCTCGACGAGCCGCTCAGCAACCTCGACGCCCGGCTGCGGCTCGAGATGCGCGACGAGCTGTTGCGGGTCCAGAAGGCCACGGGCATCACCACGATCTACGTCACCCACGACCAGAAAGAAGCGCTGTCCATGGCGGATCGGATGATCATCCTCGAGAACGGCCGGATCGTTCAGCAGGGCAGCCCGCTCGAGGTGTACCGGATGCCGCGGACGGTGTTTGTCGCCGGCTTTATGGGCGAAACCAACTTCGTACCCGGCACGGTGGGGAGCCTGCACACCGACTGGGTGTCCGTCCTCACGCCGCTCGGACCTGTGGCCGGCCCCATCCGTCACGCGGCGCTGCAGAAGGGACAGCGGGTGCTGGTGTCGATGCGGCCGGAATCGATCCGGCTTGAGGGGGAGAGTCACGAGCCGGTGGGCGCCCGGTTCGCCGGCCGGGTGGAGAAAACCGTGTTCATGGGGGAGGTGGAGCATTTTTGGCTTCGCACCGGCGAGCTGTCCCTCAAGATGATGCTGAGCAATCCGAAGCCCGGCCTGGAGCGTCCGGGAACCCAACTGGGGCTGATGGTGGATTTCGACGACATCACCATCCTCGCCCATGATGAGTCGCCCGTATGACCGGCTCTGCCGCGACACGGATGAGGCCCGTTGATTGGGGCTTGGCCGCCGCCGCGGTCCTCTTTATGTTCACGTTCATGATCTACCCCCTGTCGTACGTGTTCGTGAAGGCGTTCTTTTTCGGAGGCCGTTTTGATCTCGGCTTCTTCGGCCTGCTGTTTCAAAACACGCTGCTCCGCGAATCCATCGTTAACAGTCTGCTGATCGGCACCCTGACCACCGCCGGCACCACTGTCCTGGCGCTGCCGCTGGTCTACACATTCGCCCACTACCGGTTTCGCGGCAAAGGATTCCTGCAGGCGCTGGTGTTGGTCCCCATGATCCTGCCGCCGTTCGTGGGCGCCATCGGCATGAAACAGCTGTTCGCGCGGTTCGGGGCGGTCAACCTCCTGCTCATGCAGCTCGGGGTGATCCAGCAGCCCATCGACTGGTTCGGGGACGGCGGGTTCATGGGGGTGATTTTCCTCGAAACCATGAATTTCTATCCCATCATGTTCCTGAACCTCTCCGCCGCCATGGCGAACGTGGACCCGTCGCTGGAAGAGGTGGCGCTGAGCACCGGCGCATCCCGCTGGGCGGTCCTCCGCCGCATCACTCTGCCCCTCATGCTGCCCGGATTTTTCGCCGGGGCGGCCATCGTCTTCATCTGGTCGTTCACCGACCTGGGCACCCCGCTCATCTTCGATTTTCAGAAGACCATCTCCGTGCAGATTTTTTCCATGGTCACCGACATCAACGAAAACCCCATGGGCTACGCCCTGGTGGTGCTCGTGATCGTCCTGACGGCGACCTTTTTCCTGGTCTCCAAGCGGCTCATCGGCGGCCGCCGCTACGAGATGCTGGCCCGCGGCCACGTCACCGGTCGCGAGAAGCCCGCATCGTCCGCTGTCGCCGGGTTGATCCTCGTGCTGACGGTGGGGCTGGTCCTGGTCGCGCTGCTGCCCCACGCCGGCGTGCTGCTCATGTCGGTGGCGGAACAGTGGTTCGGCACCGTGCTGCCGGTGCGTTTCACCCTGGCCCGTTATCAGAGCGTCTTCACCCAGCCGCTCACTTCAGTGTCCATTCAGAACAGCCTCTTCTACAGCATCCTGAGCACCCTGCTGGATGTGGCGATGGGGGTCATCGTCGCCTTCCTGCTGGCGCGACGGAAGTTCCACGGGTCCAGCCTGCTGGACGCCCTGGTGATGCTGCCGCTGGCGTTGCCGGGGATCATCGTCGCCTTCGGCTACGTGGCCACGTTCAGCGGCACGTTTCTCGATCCACGGGTCAATCCCACCATCCTCCTGGTGCTGAGCTACGGCATGCGGCGGCTGCCCTACATGGTCCGGTCGGCGTATGCCGGTTTCCAGCAGACCAGCGTGACGCTGGAAGAGGCGGCGCAGAGCCTCGGCGCCACGCCCGTTCGGACCATGCGCCGGATCACCATCCCGCTGATCACCGCCAATCTGGTGGCCGGCATGCTGCTGTGTTTCGCCTACGCGATGCTGGAAGTCAGCGACAGCCTGATTTTGGCCATGCGTGAGGAGTTCTATCCCATCACCAAATCCATCTATGTCCTCTCCTCGGCCACATCCGGCGGCTACCACCAGGCGTGTGCGCTCGGGTTCGTCGGGATGGTGATTCTCTCGACGTCCATTTTCCTGGCCGGCAAGATCCTGGGCAAGCGTCTCGGCGAACTGTTCCGAGTCGGCTGATCCCCCGCCCCTCGGCAGGCGCCAACACCGGTCCCCGTATGTCCGTATACCGGTTCAGCACCAACAGGCGGTGAAGGCGTGCAATTGGATATCGGCGACGGCTTCCGGATTCGTTCTTTTGCGCCCGACGATGTCTGCGCCCTGATCCGCTACGCCGACAATCGGAATGTGTGGCTGGGTCTGCGCGACCGATTTCCCCATCCCTACACCGCGGCGGACGCCGCGGCCTGGCTCGCGGCGTTGCAGCGGCAGGAGCCGGAGACCCACTTTGCCATCGCTTCGGCGATGGAACTGGTCGGCGGCATCGGCCTGGAGCTGCAGGAAGACGTGCATCGGCACGCCGCAGAGATCGGCTACTGGCTGGGTGAGCCGTTTTGGGGCCGGGGCATCGCCACCCGAGCGGTGCAAACTCTGACCGGATGGGCATTCGGCCGGTTCTCTCTGGTCCGCATCTACGCGCGGGTCTTCTCCAGCAATCCCGCCTCGGCTCGCGTACTGGAAAAATGCGGCTATGAAGCCGAAGGTCGGTGCCGCCTGGCTGTCCGCAAGGACGGTCGCTGGCTGGACGAACTCATCTACGCCCGGGTGAATCCGGACGATCCACTGCAGATGGATCGGTGAGCGGGGGTACGCTTCGCGGCCGGACGGCTGTGGACCCTATGCTTCCAGCTTGCCCAGCAAGTCTCTGATTCGGGCAGCCAGCGCTCGAATCGCATACGGTTTTTCAATGAAATTGACGCCTAGCTTGAGGCTGCCGTCAGCCATCAGGTGGTGATCGGCGTAGCCCGAGGCGAACAACACCGGCATCCCGCGCATCCGGGCGGGCAGGCGGTGCGCCAGCTCGATCCCGCTCAGACCCGGCATCACCACGTCGGTGAAGAGCAAATGAACAGAGACCGCCGGATCGTCCAGCATCCGGAGGGCGGCGGTGCCGGAATCAGCTTCCAGAACGTGGTAGCCCAATTCCCGCAGCCCGTCAGAGGCGAACTGGCGCACCTGCAGATCGTCCTCCACCACGAGGATGGTTTCCCGGCCCCCGACGGGCGGCACCTCAGGCGCACGCGGCGCGGCCGCCGCGTCGGCGGGCGCCGCCGGCCAGTACACCCGGAACCGCGAACCGCATCCCGGCTCGCTGTAGACGTTGATCGCGCCGCTGTTCTGCTTGACGATGCCGAAGACCGTTGCCAATCCCAGGCCGGTGCCTCGACCCGCCTGCTTGGTGGTATAGAACGGCTCGAAGATTCGGCTCTGGATATCCGCCGTCATCCCCACTCCGTTGTCGCTGACCGATATGACCACATACCGGCCGGGCTGGATCTCGGGATGATTGAGGATGTACTCGTCATCGAGCGCGGCCACGCTGGTGGCGATAGTGATTTGCTTGTCGGTTGCACCTTCACCGAGTTCGGCGAGCGCGTCCCGCGCGTTCACCACCAGGTTGAGGAACACCTGCTCCAGCTGGCCCGGATCGGCCTTGATGGCCGGCAGGCCCGCCGCCAGAACCGACTGCAGCTGGACGTCCTCGCCGATCAACCGGCGCAGCATCCGTTCCAGGCCGACGAGGACCTGGTTGACATCCACGACGACGGGTGCAATCACCTGCCGCCGGCTGAACGCCAGGAGCTGGCGGATCAGGTCCTCGGCCCGGCGGCCGCCCTGAACGATTTCACTGACGCTTCGGTGAGCGGCTTCTCCCGGCGTCAGCTCGGCGAGCGCCATCTCGGCGCGCCCGTTGATCACCGTCAGGATGTTGTTGAAGTCATGGGCGACACCGCCGGCGAGCCGACCGATGGCCTCCATCTTGTGGGTCTGCCGGATCTGGTTCTCGAGCGCCCGCCGTTCGGAGATATCCTCGATCAGACCGTCGTAGCCGGCCAGCCGGCCCTCCGGATCGCGGAAGGCCACCGCCGTCACGGCGCAAGAAGCGGACGTACCATCGGGACGGCGAACCGCTACGACATCCAACCGAGCTCGACCGGCCTGTTCCAATTGCCGCACCAGATCCGACCAGTCGTCCGGCTTGTCAAAATACTCGGCGGCCGGACGGTCAAGAATGTCCTCACGGCGTGCGTGTCCCAGGATAACCGCCAGCGCGGGGTTGACCTCCACGAACCGGGCGTCCGCTCCTGTCGATGTGCGAAAAATGCCGACCGTCAGATTGTCAGTCAGCGTCCGGTACTTGGCCTCGCTGAGCCGCAGGACCTCCTCGACCCGCCGACGTTCGATGATCTGCTCCTGCAACGCAAGGTTGACGGTCTGCAGCTCACGATTCCGTTTGCGGATGGCCACGGTGCGGGCGAGGTGGACACTCCAGACGAGCAGCGCCAGTCCGACCAGTCCGAGGGTACGAAACCACCACGTCGCCCAGAACGGCGGTTGGATTTGGATGGTCAGACGCGCACCGGTTCGATTCCATACACCGTCGCTGTTTGAACCGATCACCCGGAAAACGTATTCGCCGGGCGGAAGGTTGACGAAGGTGGCGTAACGCCGGCTGCCTACCTGGTTCCAATCGGTGTCCCAACCCTCCAGCATGTATGCATGCCGGTTCTTCCCCGGCATCATGGGACTCATCGCCGCGAAACCGAGGGTGAACACCCGGTCGCCATGCTTCAATTCAAGGGCCGAAGTCGCGGTGATATCCCGGGTTAACACCACGCGGCCGTCGGCCATCGGCCCCACGTGCACCGGCTGATTGAAGATCTGGAGAGCGGTGATCGCCATTGGCGGGGCGTGCGGATTGTCCCGGATGCTCTCCGGACGGAAAGCGTTGAAGCCCTCGATGCCGCCGAAGAACAGTTCGCCGGATCGGCTGCGGTGGTGCGCGCCCGCGTTGAATTCGTTGCTCTGCAGGCCGTCGCTGACATCGAAATTCCGGCAGGTCCCGGACGCTGGATCGAAGCAGGTCAGGCCACGGTTCGTGCTCAGCCACAGGCGGCCTTGCGCGTCGGGCAGGATGCCGTAGATCATATCGTTGGGCAAGCCGTGGCGTGTGCTGAAAGAGGTGAAACGGCCGGTGCGGAGCTCCAGCCGGGACAACCCGCCCGCGGTGCCGATCCATAGAACACCCGGCTCCGCTTCGAGCAGCGTCATCACACTGTCGTTGGCCAGGCTGCCCGGATCCCCGTCTCGGTGCCGAAATCCGACGAACCGTCCAGTGGCCGGATCCAACCGGCTGAGGCCGCCGCCCATGGTGCCCACCCATAGGTTGCTGTCGGAGGTTCGGATGATCGCGTTGACCTGGTTGTGTCCCAGGCTCCCGGGATCGGCCGCATCATGGGTCATCCGTGCGAACGCGCCGGTGCGGCGGTTGAATCGTAGCAGCCCATCGTTTGTGCCGACCCAGGTCGAGCCATCGGCTTCCAGGAGGATGTCCCGGATCTGATGGGTGTGGAAGCCGAACCGCTCGATGAAGTCGTACTGCTTCCAGATTCTCTTCTGGATTCGATCGAACGCGATCAAGTGGGGCTGGCCGCTCTCCATGCCCAGCCAGATGACTCGGTCGGGTTGGTCGGGATCTTCGCGCAAGACCCGGACAATTCCGTTGGACCAACTCTGCGGGAGGTGTTCGAACCGCCCGGTTTTCCGGTCAAGCCGGTCGAACCCGTTGTATCCGCCCACCCAGAGCTGACCGTCGCGATCTTCCAGAATCGCCCGTACGCTGGTCACGCCCATGCTGTGCGGATCCGCCGGGTTGCAGCGGTACCGCTCGAATTTCTGCTGGTAAGGATTCCACAGATCAAGACCCTTGCCGTGCGTGCCGATCCACATGATATCGCCCCGATCCCGGAACACCGACGCAACCAGCGGATAGCTGATGGTGTGCGAATCGCTGGCATCGGGCAGTAGATGGACATATCGGTTCCGGACCGTGTCGAGGACGACTATGCCGGAACCGTGAGTCCCCGCCCACAAGCGGCCGTGCGCATCCACCGCCAGCGCATTGATGTATCGCAGCGGCTCCGCGCCGGTGCCGTGTTGGGTCGTCGGATAGTGAACGAAATGGCCGCTCCGGACGTCCCAGCGATGCAATCCCCCGCCGTTGGTCCCTGCCCAGATGACGCCGTCCGCGTCTTCAGTCAGGCAGTTGACCTGTCGTGTCTCATTTTCAGCCGGTTCGATGGTGATGCCGATCGGGTGGAAGCGCCCGCCGTCGGAATCCCGACGGACGACGCCATCGAAGCCGCCCGCCCACAGCCGATCCTGACGATCCACCAGGAGCGCCGACACCTCATGTCCGTTCAGACGATCCGCGCGGGTTCCATCCGACTGGAACAGCCGCCAGCCCCGACCGCCCGGTTCCAGTACCGCCAGGCCGCCCTGCGTCGCCACCCAGACCCGTCCCTGACGGTCCAGGCGGATCGCTTCGATCCCGACGGAACCCAGTTCACGGGGCTCTCCGGCTTCCGACCCGATCCGCCGGACATTCAGGGTTTCCGGATCGAGCCGGTTGAGTCCTTTGGCCGTCCCCACCCAGAGACAGCCGTTGGAATCCTCGCCGAGCGCGGTGATGGTGTCGTTGCTCAAGCTGTTGACATCGCCTGGATCGTGCGTGATGTGCATGAATTCGTATCCATCGAATCGGTTCAGGCCGTCTTCGGTGCCGAACCACATGAAACCCCGACGGTCCTGGACGATGCAGAACACGTTGCTCTGCGACAATCCCTGATCGATGGTCAGGTGGGAGAACATGAAACTATCGGCATGAAGCAGAGGCGGCATGCCACTCTCCGCCCCGCCCACCAGACTGGAAAGTCCGAGCAGCCAGAGGATCAACCAGCACCCTTCAGCTCGCAGCCCTGATGATGGACGACCCATTCGCACTCTGAACAGGATGGCCTCCGTTCGCGCGGATTGAGCTGGACCCATCGCCTTGTCGAGCCGGTTCGACCGAATCAACCCATGGACGTCAGCCGGTGGTCGGTTGCAGAACTGAAGGCAACGGGTCAGCGGCGATGATCCGGGGCGCTATCTCTGCAACCCAGCATAAATTTTGATTGTGCAGACTCAGCGATGACCTGTCAAGGTCTTTCCGGTCGCGGCGGTGCAGCGGAGCGGACTCCCGTCATGGCACGAGCCGGTTGGAAGCCGCATGGGGTCCCGACATTCAAGTCACAATTGATTTCCTTCAGTCGAATCGGTATGCTCACGGCAAATTGCTCAGGTGGATTTGATGAAACAACAGGTGGCCGCGTCGTTCATCACCGCATGGCTGGTTTCCGTTGCCCTGCTTCCGCCGGTTGTCGGCCGTGCCGTCGCCGCGGACTCTCCCCGATGCCGGGCGCGGGAAATGGGCCTGGTCATCGGAATTTTGCCGCCGGGGCCGCTCAACGCCATCACCGACGTGGCGGGTGTGCGGGTGGGCCAGATCACTCTGATTGAAGGACACGATATCCGGACCGGCGTCACCGCGATCCTGCCCCACGACGGCAACCTGTTCCGGGAGAAAGTCCCGGCAGCCACCCATGTGGCCAACGGCTTCGGCAAGCTGGCGGGCTCCACCCAAGTCAACGAACTGGGCGAGATCGAGACGCCGATCGTCTTGACCAATACGCTGAGTGTCGGAACCGCGGTCTCTGCCATCGTGGCGTATATGCTGGGTCTGCCGGGCAACGCCGACGTCCGCTCGGTCAACGCCGTGGTGGGCGAAACCAACGACGGCTTCCTGAACGACATCCGGGCCCTGGCGGTCCGTCCGGAGCACGTCATCCAAGCCGTCCGGAGCGCCGCCGGCGGCCCGGTGGCCGAAGGCGCCGTGGGCGCCGGCACCGGGACGGTCTGCTTGGGCTTCAAGGGTGGGATCGGCACCGCCAGCCGCAGACTGCCGGACCGTCTGGGCGGCTGGACCGTGGGCGTGCTGGTGCAAACCAATTTCGGCGGGATTCTCCAGGTCAACGGCGCGCCGGTGGGCCGGGCGTTGGGCCGTTATTATTTAAAGGATGAGTTGTCGAACGGCGGCACCGACGGATCCTGCATGATCGTGGTCGCCACCAACGCGCCGCTCCTGCATCGGAACTTGCGCCGGCTTGCGGAACGGGCCGTTTTCGGACTGGCCCGAACGGGCGGAACCGGTGCCAACGGCAGCGGCGATTACGCCATCAGCTTTTCCACGTTTCCGGGCAACCGGCTGCGTCCCGACAGTCCGCGGACGCTTTCCCTCACGGAGATCCGCAACGACGATCTCACGCCCTTGTTTCTGGCCGCCGCGGAGGCCACGGAGGAAGCTATTCTGAACTCACTGTTTCAGGCTCGGGCCATGGACGGACGAGACGGCCATCACATGGACGCCTTGCCACTGGACGAGGTCCAACGCATCTGCCAGAAGCACGGCGTGCCGGCTGAGAGCGCGGGAATCCGGCAGAACCGGCAGCCGAACTGAATTCAAGATCACCACGTGATGAACACACCGCCCAGACCAATTCGCCCGAGTGGGAGTGATCACTAGTGTGAGCGAAGACAGCAGAGCAATCAACTGTCGGCTCAAATCATCTTGCGCAAGGAGGGCTCATGAAGGTCGTGGCGTTCAACGGCAGTCCCCGCCCCAAGGGAAACACCCACCGGCTCATCGGAATGGTCCTGGCGGAATTGGACAAGGCCGGCATCGCGACCGAGGAGGTCCAGCTCGGCGGCCGGTTCATCCACGGCTGCGTCGCCTGCTACCGATGCTTCAAGGCCAAAGACGGCCGGTGCGCCGTCACGGATGACATCGCCAACGACTGCATCGCCAAGATGACCGCCGCGGACGGCATCCTGCTCGCCTCACCCACCTACTACGCCGATGTCACGCCCGAGATCAAGGCGCTGATGGACCGTTCCGGTCTGGTCGCCGCCGCCAACGACAACCTGCTGCGCCGGAAGGTGGGCGCCGCGGTGGTGGCGGTGCGCCGAGGCGGCGCCATCCACGCCTTCGACACCATGAACCACTTCTTTCTCATCAGTGAGATGATCATCCCCGGTTCCATCTACTGGAACATGGGCATCGGCCGCAACATCGGCGAGGTGGAAGACGATGAGGAGGGCGTCCTCACCATGCGCGCCCTCGGCGAGAACATGGCCTGGCTGATGCAACGGCTCCGCACCTGACCGGGTGTGAATCTGGAGGAAAGACAATGGCCGATATCCTACAAAATGAGCTGGTGCTGGTCATGATGGCGCTCATCGGGTTGGGGCTGCTGCTGTCCGTTGTGTTCGGCTGGAAGTTGAAGCGGTTCTGCGACCGGACACCGGAAATCCGCACCAGGGCCGATCTCGAGGCGTTCCAGCGAGTGGTGGCCGGCCAGATGTACGCGGCGCTGTTACAGATCGTGATCCTGCTCGCGCCCTGGGCGGTCTTCGGCTACGGGTTCTTCACGGGCAAGCTGGCGATCGGCGACGCGCTCTACCTCACCCTGCCGTACATCGCGGTGGGCATCGGCGGACTGCTGATGAAACGGGTGGAAGAACGGGCCAAGCATCTGCCGGTGAGTGACCCGCAACTGCTGGAGGCCCGCGACCGGGTGGTGCACACCTGGGTCAAGCGCGCTCTGCCGGACTGGTGAACGGCCAACTCCGGACGCGATCCGGACGGCTGCCGCTCCTGGGTTGTCTGGTGATCCGAAAACATACGACAACGAGGCGGTGCCCCGACGGATCAATCCTCCAGGTCGTCCGTGTCTTCCGTGGCCGCTGCCGGCAGCTCCAAGACGGCCTGAGCGTCGCCGAGGGGCAGTTCCTCGACCGCGCGCAATCGCCGGGTGATGGTGCGCGTCTTGCGGGCGGCGGTGTCGATCTCGGTGGACGCCGCATCCAGCTTTTTCTTGACCTTGTCAAGCGTGTCGCCGAATTTCCCGAACTCGGTCCGGACAGCCCCAAGCAGTTTCCACACCTCGCTGGAACGTTGCTCGATGGCCAGTGTGCGGAACCCCATCTGGAGTGAGTTCAGGATGGCGGCGATGGTGGTGGGGCCGGCCACCACCACGCGGAGATCCCGCTGGAGCGCTTCCAGCAGTCCGGTCCGGCGCAGCACTTCGGCGTACAGCCCCTCGGTGGGCAGGAACATCAGGGCGAAATCAGTCGTCGCCGGCGGACTGACGTATTTCTCGTGGATATCGCGCGCCGCCGCCTTGATGCGGGTCTCGAGCTGCTGGGCCGCCCGGGCGACACCGTCCGCGTCGCCGGCGTCGGCGGCCTCCTGCAACCGCTCGTAGTCCTCCTTGGGAAACTTGGCATCGATGGGGAGCCAGACCGGGTTCTCGTCATCGCTCCGTCCGGGCAACTTCACCGCATACTCCACGCGCTCGTTGCTCCCGGGCCGCGTGGCGACGTTGACGGCGAATTGATCCGGTGTCAGGATCTGCTCCAGCAGGTTGCCCAAGGCGATTTCGCCCCAGATGCCGCGGGTCTTGACGTTGGTCAGCACCCGCTTCAGGTCGCCCACCCCGCTGGCCAGCGCCTGCATTTCGCCCAGACCGCGGTAGACCTGCTCCAGCCGTTCCGAAACCTGCCGGAATGAGTCGCCAAGGCGCTTTTCCAGGGTACCCTGCAGTTTTTCATCCACGGTTCGGCGCATCTCCTCGAGCCGTGTGGCGTTGTCGCCCTGGATTTGCGACAGCTTCAGCTCCACTGCTCCGCGCAGGCCGTCGTGCTTCTGCTCCATGGTGCCGATGAGCTGCTCCAAACGGCGGGAAAATATATCCAGCTGCTGCCGCTGGGCCTGGGTGATTTCGCCCAAACTGCGGAGCATGCCGTCGGCCGTGGTGTTGAGCCGGCCGCCCACCTCCTCGCGCATCGCCCGGGCCTGCCGGTCCTGCTCCTCGCGGTTGCGGCCGAACTCCTCGAGCACCGCGTGCTCCGTGCGCTCGATCTCCCGGCCGAGGGCTTCGACGCGCAGGGTCAGCTCATCCGCCTGCTGGCGCCCGGCGGCGATCCGCCGGTAGAGGACCACCAGCAACACCCCCACTCCCAATGCCGTCACCAGTACCGTCACCAGCGTCAGCCACCCGGCCAGCTCCCCCATGCGTTCACCTCGATTCAAGGTTCTGTGAGCGACGCCATCATAGCGGGATAGCCGCCACGGGCGCAACCTGAATGTCATTGAGCGTGATAATGGTACCAAGTACAATGGTCGCACCAGCCCATGAACCGCTTGCCGCCGTTCACCATCATCGTTTTCACCGAGCACCACCCGGCCGGGCTGGAACGGCTGCTCGCCGCCCTGTCCCGAGGGGAGATCGAGTCTCGTGCGCAGGTGATCGTGCTTGATCCCGATGGCCAGCCGGAACGCCGCGCCGTCGCCACGGCCCGTGGAGCGGAGTATCTCGTGCCGGACCCGCCGCACCGTCCGGCCGCCTGGAACCAGGGTGCGGCCCGAGCCGTTGCGGAGCGGCTCGCATTCACCGATGATGACGCCGTCCCCCAGGCCGGATGGCTTGCGGCATTCTCCGCCGCCCTGGGCAAAGGGTTGGTATTTGCCGGAGGACCGGACCGGGTACCGGCAGGGGCCCCGCTCTTCCTGCGGAGCCTGGATTATGTGCTCACCTCACCCCTGGGATCCGGCGGCGTGCGCGCCGGCGGCGCCGGCGGCCGGGCCTACTATCCACGTCATTGGAACATGGCTGTGGATCGCCAAGCGTTTCTCGAGGTCGGCGGCTTCGATCACACGGTGGCGGAGTCATGGGAACAGGAATTGGCCCAGCGGCTGCGCCGGCGGGGATTGGCGGTGGGATTTGCACCATCGGCCGTAGTCAGTCACGAGCGGGAGACCACGCCTGTTGCTTTCGTGCGTCGCAACATCGCCCTCGCCCGGGAACGCGCCCGTCGTCCAGGGACCCATTTCTTTTATGCGCTGCCGGCGGTCGCCCTTGTCGCCCTAGGCTTGTCCGTCCTCGCCGGGGTGATTCACCCCCTGTTATTCCGAATTCCGCTGGCGGAAGCGGCCGGTTACGGTCTCCTGTTGGCCGCAGCCGGCGTCCATGCCGCCGTATCCCGACGGGATCCGCCCTTGGCCGCTGTCGTTCCCCTGTTCATCGCGGCCCACCATGCCAGCCATGCCACAGGCTACTTCAGAGGCCTGTTGGACCGGCTGAGGCCGGCGCGTCCGCTGTCCGGATAACCCAACAGCCATCCGGGCACGTCTCTATCTGCCGGCTCACCTGACCGGCCCGGATGCTCCGGCAACCGGCTGGACGATCAGGACACCGCCGGTACATCGGCCGTGCAGTGGGCGCACCGGGTGGCCTTGTTGGAGATGGTGGAGCAGCAGTAGGGGCACTCGCGGGTGTCCGGCGGAGCGGGCGGCGCTTCTCGCTTCAGCTTGTTGATGACGCGGATCAGCAGGAACATCGCGATGGCGACAATGAGGAAGCTGATGATCGTGTTGATGAACTTGCCATAGTTGAGCGTGACGGCGCCCGCCTTCTGCGCGTCGGCCAAGGACGCGTACGGACCGGCGGTGGTGGCCGACTCCTTCAGCACCACGAACAGGTTGCCGAAATCCACATTGCCCATCAGCATGCCGATGGGCGGCATCACCACGTCCGCCACCAGCGAACTGACGATGGTACCGAAAGCCGCGCCCATGATGATGCCCACGGCCATGTCCACCACATTCCCCTTGACGGCAAATTCCTTGAACTCTTTGAACATCACTGCCTCCTTATGGAATTGAAAACATAGCCTCCGGCGAACCGTTCATTCTTTTGAATGCGAGTCTCGACTTCGGCCGCCCAAATGTCAAATTATTGATAGATGGATTATATGGTGACCGACCTGATCCCGCAACGCTTTTCACAGTGACCGGGCGTCACGAAGGCAATGAGTTTGGATTTTCACCGGCGCCGGAGTATAGTCATGGAGACACTTCACCGCAGGAGCCACGCCCCCATGCCGATTGTCGCCTGGTGTCTGTTGGTCCTGCTGGGCGGAGCCGTCCTGTCCGTCGTCTATCACACACTTAAAACCGGGATTTCGCCGCTCCCCTCCAGCCGGCGGGCCCGTCAAGTCATGCTGTCGGAAATCCCCGCGGATTTCTCCGGAACGATCGTGGAGCCGGGTTCGGGCTGGGGGTCGCTGGCCGTCCCGCTGGCCAGGCGGTTTCCGAAAGCAACTGTCATCGGGTATGAGTTGTCCCCCGTGCCGCTCTTCTGCTCGCGACTCCGCCGACTTGGCCGGTGCGCCAATCTCCGGCTCCATCGGGCGGACTTCCGCGCGGTGCCTCTGGCCGATGCCGATCTGGTGGTCTGCTATCTCTTTCCGGGCGCCATGCGTGCGTTGGACGAAAAACTCCGCCGCGAGCTGCGTCCGGGCGCCCGGGTGATCAGCAACACCTTCGCCCTGCCCAACCGGAAACCCGTCCGCGTCCACCGTCTGCCGGACATTTACGCCACCCCGATCTACATTTACGAGTTCGGGGCGCAGCGCGTCTCGTAACTTTATTGTGTCAAAACAGTTACATCAACACCCGTCTCAAAATATCTTTTGACGATCGACGCTTCGATAATCTACAATGATGACAAATAACAATTCACTCAGGAGGCATATATTATGCACCCCACCGGCCATCTCGGAAAATGGCTATGCTGTGGTTGTCTGATCCTAGTCTTGGGGGGATTCGGTCTGTGCGGCATGCAGACCCGGGACGCCACCAACAACGTCACCGGCATTTGGAAAATGAGTGCGTCGGGAATTTCGTTCTCCACCCAATCGGACATGCCGGACCAGTACCAGATGTCCAGCGAAATGGTGTTGTTCCAGTATGGTCACGCGATTTTCGGTTACATCGGCTTCCTGCCCTTTGACCCGGTCAAGGCGGATGACAAAGTCCCCCGCCCATATCCAACGACCTTCATCGCGGGATTCACCGCCAACGGCAGAATCTGGCTGTACGCCAGCGCGGGCATTGACAAAGAGTACATCACCCCTTTTTACATGAGCGTCGTCGGTCGAGTCGAGGAATATGACACCCTCGTTGCCGAGTTTATCCTGATGCAGTTTGATTACGATTTCAACAACGACATTGACAAGAGGCCGCGTATTTCCGAAGGCCTCGGGGCCACGGGCGTCTTCCGGGCGTGGAAGCAGGACGAAATGATCCTCGTGCCGGACAAGTGAGTCGGCGGACTCACATCGAGCCATTAACACGAGAGAGGAACAAGGAGGAATCATGAACATGAAGCATATTGCGCGGGCCCGGATTCTGGCGGGCTTCCTGACCGCCATCGCCCTGACCGGTTTTTTGGCCGCAGCTGAGGCCCTCGACACGCAACTCGCCGCGGCCACGGACCTGAGCGGGTATTGGCAAGTTGAGCTGCGGGGCGTCCTGTCGGGATCGAATACCGAAAAACCTGCTCCCTATACGGAAATCGCCTACATGTGGATGATCCAGGAGCCGGACGGGGTTCTGTGGGGGTACCTCACCTTCGGTGACGAGGGTGCTGCAACTTCCAAGAAGACCGGTGATGAAGAGTCGCAGGATTTGATGGGCTATGCCGGTATCCGGGCGACGGGGCTGGTGACCGGGTCCAGATTCTGGCTCCTGGGCCAGGGCACATCATACCCAGAACCACCACATGTCGAACCCAACGTCACCATCCCCGATTACTACATGTATCATGCCGTCATGGCGTGGGGTGTCACCGGCTTCGACGATATGATTGTGGGAAAATTCCACTACATGATCTTCGAAGGCATCCCGGCAAAGGATTCCATCGGCACCGGGAACTACACCGGGATCATGGGGACGTTCCGGGCGTACAAGATCGATGAGGTAGACCCCGGGTTGTAACGTCATCGTTTCCGGATTGCAACCGGCGGGGTCTCGATGACCCCGCCTTTTTTTTCGCTCAACACACCAAACAGGCGGATGTGGCGTATCGGACTGTTCCGGATCGGCCCACCCGCGACCTTCCGATTAATCCAGAATTTCAAGGTGTTCTGAGGAAGTTGGTTGCCTCGAGAGTGGTCTTGTGATATTTAAACATTGCAATATTTATGGAGGCGCCATGAGCATCGAACGCAAGCTGCTGGATGTGGCCAACCTGAGAGAGAAGGCTCGCGCCGGCGGCGGCCCGAAACGGATCGAGAAGCAGCATGAGCAGGGCAAGTACACCGCCCGCGAGCGCCTGGAAAAGCTGCTGGATGAAGGCAGCTTCGAAGAGTTCGACATGTTCGTGACGCACCGGTGCACCGATTTCGAGATGGAGAAGAACCAGCCTCTCACCGACGGCGTGATCACCGGCTACGGCACCATCAACGGGCGGCTGGTGTTCGTTTTCTCCCAAGACTTCACCATCTTCGGCGGCTCCCTGTCCAAGGCGTACGCCGAGAAAATTTGCAAGGTCATGGACATGGCCGTCCGGATGGGCGCGCCGGTCATCGGCCTGAACGATTCCGGCGGCGCCCGCATCCAGGAGGGCGTCGACGCGCTGGCCGGGTACGCGGACATCTTCCTGAAAAACGTCCTCAGCTCCGGCGTGGTCCCCCAGATCTCCATGATCCTGGGCCCCTGCGCCGGCGGCGCCGTCTATTCGCCGGCCATCACCGATTTCGTGATCATGGTGCGGCAGAGTTCCTACATGTTCCTCACCGGCCCCAAGGTGGTCAAGCAGGTCACCCGTGAGGACGTGACCACCGAGCAGCTCGGCGGCGCCGACATCCATGCCACCCGGAGCGGCGTCGCTCACCTGGTCTATGACAACGAGGATGTTGCGCTGGAAGCCCTGCGCAAGCTCCTGTCGTTCGTCCCCCAGAACAACACCGATGCGCCGCCGCTGGCGGAGAACGCCGACCCTATCGACCGCCAGGACGCCGAGCTGAACAGTCTGCTCCCGGACAATCCGAACAAGCCGTACGACATGAAGGCGCTGATCCGAATCGTGGCGGACCAGCATGACTTTTTCGAGATCCAGCCGGATTTCGCCGCCAACATCATCGTTGGCTTTGCGCGCTTCAACGGACGTCCGGTGGGTATCGTGGCCAACCAGCCCCAGGTGCTGGCCGGCGTGCTCGACAACAACGCTTCGATCAAAGGCGCCCGGTTCGTCCGCTTCTGCGACGCCTTCAACATCCCGCTGGTGGTGTTTGAGGACGTGCCCGGCTTCATGCCCGGCACGAGCCAGGAGTACGGCGGCATCATCCGCAACGGCGCCAAGCTGCTGTATGCGTTTGCCGAGGCGACCGTGCCCAAGGTGACCATCATCACCCGCAAGGCGTACGGCGGAGCCTACTGCGTCATGAGTTCCAAGCACATCCGGGGCGACATCAACCTGGCCTGGCCCACCGCGGAGATCGCGGTGATGGGCCCCGACGGCGCCATCGAGGTCATTTACCGGAAGGAACTGGACGCGGCCGCCGATCCGAAGGCCAAGTCCGACGAACTCAAGCAGGTCTACCGCGATCTGTTCGCCAATCCGTTCACCGCGGCGCGGAAAGGCTATATTGACGATGTAATCGATCCGGCCTCGACGCGCTTCCGGATCGTCAAGGCGCTGGAAATGCTCAGCACCAAGCGGGACACCAACCTGCCGCGCAAGCACGGCAACATCCCCCTGTAAGCGAGGGACGATTTGTGAGCGTGATCGAAGCGTTGATGGTGACCGGACTCGGCATGAGCGTGGTGTTCATCGGCCTGGCCCTGACCGCCTTGATGATCTGGTCGTTCCGGGTCGTTCCCGAGTTTCTCCAGCGAATGCGTCGCCCGGCTGCACCGCCCCCGCCCGCTGTGGAAACGGTCGCCGACTCCGCCCCTCTTGATCCCCAGGTGCTGGCCGTCATCCTGACGGTTCTGGAAATCGAACTGCGTCTCAACGCGCCCGATCGCGGCAGCCGCCTGACCCTGACCCGCCAGCGGCAATCGGTTCAGCCGCCGCCGCAGCGGGGTATCTTCAACCTGACGTAGAGGAGCCATACCGGATGAGCCGATACACCCTGAAAATCGCCGGCCGCGAGTACACCGCCGAAGTCAAGGAACTGACCGGCGAAACGGCCCGGATCGTGGTCAACAACACCGAGTACGCGGTGGATCTCGTGGAGATCGGCCGCAAGATCGTCGCGGCTCCGACCATGCATCGGCCCTCCGCGGTGGCGCCGGCGTCCACAGCCGCTCCGCCGCCGGCTGCCGCTCCGGCGTCGCGCGGCAGCCGGCCCGTCGCCGGCGAGAGCGTCATGTCGCCGCTGCCGGGCCTCATTCTGGACGTCTTTGTCAAGGAGGGGAGCACCGTCGAGGCAGGCGCCAACCTGGTGCTGATGGAAGCCATGAAAATGGAAAATCACATCCGGTCGCCCTATAGCGGGACCGTCAAGAAAGTGCACGTCAAAAACGGTGACGTGGTCTCCGAAGGCGATCCGCTCGTGGACATCGCCCGTTCGGCCATGACCACCCTGTAGGCGGCACCGGGCGCTCCGCCGCCCGCCCGCCAGGCTCATCGCCAAGGCACACAGAGGAAACACGTGAGACGTATTGCAATTCTATTGATCGGATGGATCCTGCTGACCGGCTGGGCCTGGGCGGGTCCGACGTTCGGCGCATCGTTCCCCGACACGCCCTACGCGACTCTTTTCCACGGCACCCGCCACGGCTTCGCGGCGCCGGAATGGGATCTCAAAGCGAAGCAGCAGGTGCAGCCGGGCACGTCCGGGATTCTGTTCGACCGCGACAATCGCGCTATCGGCCGTTTTGAAGTGGTGCTGGCCGGGACCGACTCCTGCACGGCCCGTCTCGACATGGCGCCCGGCCATTTCGCCGAGGACGTGGCGCGGATGGCATCGCCGTCCGCTCGGGTGGACAACATCCTCTTCGTCCTCGAGGATCCGACCCGCTATTTCCACATCGACAAGGGCTGGCGCGACATGAACGCCGCGGTCCTCAAACCCGGCGCCAAGGGACAACTGCTGGACCGCCAGGGCCGCCAGGCCGGGCTGTTCCGGGTGATCGCCGTGGCCGAGCATCACAGCATCGGCCTGGTGACCAACATCGCCCAGGGCGTGTTCAACCGCGACATTCACACCGGCGAGATCCAGAATTACACGGATCAGATCCTGACCGGTCTGGGCGTGGTCAATCTCTCGTACCTCAACCTCGTTATGCTGGTGATCGGATGCCTGTTCATCTACCTCGGCATCGCCAAGGAGTACGAACCCCTGCTCCTGGTCCCCATCGGCTTCGGCATCCTGGTGGGCAACATCCCCCTGCCCCTCCAGATTTTCGATGCCATTTCCATCTACATGATCGATCCCCTCACCCACGAGTACGTGTTCAACACCACCACCAACAGCGTGCTGGGGATGATCTACTTCGGCGTGCGGGCGGGCATCTTCCCGCCCCTGATCTTCCTGGGCATCGGCGCGCTGACCGATTTCTCGGCCATGCTGTCCAACCCCAAGGGCGTGCTGCTCGGCGCCGCCGCCCAGATCGGCATCTTCACCACGTTCCTCGGCGCCCTCGCGCTGGGTTTCTCGGCCAACGACGCCGCCTCTATCGGCATCATCGGCGGCGCCGACGGCCCCACGGCCATCTTCCTGGCGTCCCGCCTCTCGCCCAACCTGATCGGCCCCATCGCCATCGCCGCCTATTCCTACATGGCCATGGTGCCCATCATCCAGCCGCCCATCATGAAGCTGCTCACGACCAAGAAAGAGCGGCTCATTCGGATGAAGCCGGGACGGAAAGTAAGCAAGACGGAGAAGATCCTGTTCCCCATCGCCGGCATGATCGTCACCTGCCTGGTGGCGCCCGGCGGCCTGCCGCTGCTGGGCATGCTGTTCTTCGGCAATCTGCTGAAGGAGTCGGGCGTGACGGGCCGGCTGTCCAAGACGGCCTCCAGCGCCCTGCTGGACATCTGCACCATCCTGCTGGGCCTGGTGGTGGGGGCCTCGACGTCGGCCCAGATCTTCCTGACCCCGCGCTCCGTCCTGATCTTCGCCCTGGGCTGCTTTGCCTTTGCCACCGCGTCGGCGGGCGGCGTGCTATTCGCCAAGTTCATGAACCTGTTCCTGAAGGACAAGATCAATCCCCTGATCGGTTCGGCCGGGGTGTCGGCCGTGCCCGACTCGGCACGCGTGTCGGAGATCGTGGGCCTGGCCGAAGATCCGAATAACCACCTGCTGATGCACGCCATGGGCCCCAACGTCGCCGGCGTCATCGGGTCGGCCATCGCCGCCGGCATCTTCCTCGGCATATTCTAGGAGGCGTCCATGAGCAAGATCATCGCCGTGATTCCCAACATCTGCGAAGGCCGCGACCGGAAATTCATCGACGAGCTGGCCGCGCAACTCAACAGCGTGCCCAACCTGATGATGCTGGACGTGTCCATGGACCACATTCGCAACCGGACGGTCTTCGGATTCACCGGCCCGCGCGACGCCATCTTCGAGGGCGGCCTGCACCTGTACGAGGTCGCGCTGGCGCGGATCGACATGCGGCGGCACCAGGGCGCCTATCCCCGCATCGGCTCGGTGGACGTCTTTCCCTTCGTCCCCCTGAAGGACGTCACCATCGCCGAGGCCGTCCAGATGTCCGTGGAGTTCGCCGAGCTGGTGGCCGCGCGCTTCAAGATTCCGGTGTACCTGTTCAGCGAGTCTGCCCGCTACCCCGCCCGCCGCGATATCGACAACATCCGCGAGGGCGAGTACGAGGGCTTCGCCGAAAAGATCAAGGAGCCCCGCTGGCGCCCCGACTTCGGCCCCGAGACCTTCCCGGCGGACACCGGCGCCACCATCATCGGCGCCCGCCACCCGCTGATCAGCTTCAGCGTGCTTCTGCACACCACCGACCTGGAAGCGGCCCGCGCCGTCTGCCAGATCATGCAGTGGGGCCACGGCGGGCTGCCCCACGTCAAGGCGCACCTGGGGTGCGACGAAGCCACCCAGCACCCGGTGATCACGGTATCGATCCACAATTTCCGGGAAACCCCCATGTACCGGGTGATCGAGATGCTGCGCATGGAATGCCGGCGGTACGGCATCTCACTCGGCCCTGTCGAGATGATCGGCCTGATTCCCGAAGTTGCCTTTGTCGAATCGGCCGAGTACTACATGGGCATCCGCGGATTCGATCACGAGAAACTGCTGGAACGTAATATCCAGAAGCACCTCGACGAAAAGTTCCTGTTCACTGACTGATCCGCGGCCTGCTGACCGTCGCGTCGCTCTTGAAACCGCCACCCGGCCGCCGGCCGGGTTTTTTTATTTGCGGACTCCGTCGGCCTCTGCCAGAATAGGACCATCCCAACCGGAGGTTGTCCATGTCAAAACCCGGCTCGTGGGTAATGCGACTGCTCGCGGGTGTGCTGCTGGTCGGGCTGGCCGGCTGCGGTTCCGGTCCCTCGCCGGACATCACGGCGCCTCCGCAGAACGAGTTCGTATTCGGCCTGCTGATGGTGGGACCGGCCAACGACCACGGGTGGAGCCAGGCCCATTTCGAAGCGGGCCGATACGTCGAAAAGAATGTGTCCGGCACCCGCATGGTGTATGTGGACAAGGTCAACCCGTCCGATCGCCCGGGCACCACCCCCGCTCAGCTCGCGAACGACCTGCTGGCCCGCGGCGCCCGCTTGATCATCTTCAACTCCGACGATATGAAAGACGGCGCGCTGGAGTTCGCCCGCGCCCACCGCGACATCCCGGTCATCCACATCTCCGGAGACAGCGCCTGGCCCGAGGGACGGGACTACGCCCGGCTGCCCAACGTAGCCAACGTCATGGGACGGATGGAGCACGGTGCGGCCATGGCCGGATTCGCCGCAGCCATGACCACCCGCACCGGCCGGATCGGCTATCTAGGCCCGCTGATCAACGACGAGACGCGTCGCCTGGCCGCCGCCACTTACCTGGGCGCCCGCCATGCCTGGACGCAGGTGCTCAAGCGCAATCCGGGGCAGCTCCGCTTCAAGGTGTCGTGGATCGGCTTCTGGTTCAATATCCCCGGAGTCACCGCCGACCCCACCCAGGTGGCTGACGGTTTCTTCTCCAGCGGTTTCGACGTGGTCGTGTCGGGTATCGACACCACCGAGGGTCTGGCTGAAGCCAAGAAGTTCTCCACGCCGGACAAGCCGGCCTACGCCATTCCTTACGACTACGTGAACGCCTGCGCCGAAGCCGAAGGCGTCTGTCTTGGTGTGCCGTACTACAACTGGGGGCCGGCCTACGTCCAACACGTAGAAGCCGTCCGCGCCGGCTCCTGGCAGCCGTCGTTCCAATGGTTGAGCCCTCACTGGCCGGATATCAACGACCCCGACCGCTCCGCCGTCGGGTTTCAGAAGGGAGCGGCGCTGGCCCCGGCCGCCGCGCGGGAACTGGATGCGTTCATCGGCGCGCTGGCCGGCGGTCTCAACCTGTGGACCGGTCCGCTGCTGTACCAGGACGGCACGGTCTTCCTCAAGCCCGGCGAAACCGCCACGGATGTCCAGGTCTGGTACCTGCCGCAGTTGCTCCAGGGCATGACGGGCCAGAGCGTCTCGAACCAGTGAGCCCGGGGACGGCCGCCGCACCGGGTCTCCGAATGACGCCATGGACATCACCCTGAAGGAAATCCGCAAGACATTCGGCCGCGTCAACGCCAATGACCGCGTGACGCTAGCCGTGCCTGGAGGCACCATCCAGGGCCTGCTCGGCGAGAATGGCGCCGGCAAGAGCACCCTGATGAAAATTCTGTCGGGCTACCTGCGCCCAGACGGCGGCGACATCCTACTCGACGGGAAATCGGCCCTATTCCGCCATCCGGCCGATGCGGTGCGCGCCGGCATCGGGATGTTGCACCAGGATCCTCAGGACTTTCCCACGCTCACCGTGCTGGAGAATTTCATGTCCGGCCGGCCGGACCGTCTGTTCCCGTCGCGATCAGCGGCGATGAGCCAGCTGCGCAAGCTGGCGGCGACCTTCGGGTTCGCCTTCGACCCCAGAGCCTACCTGGACACGCTGACGGTGGGCGAGCGCCAGCAGTTGGAGATCCTGCGCCTGCTGAGCCTGAATGTCCGGGTGCTGATCCTGGACGAACCCACCACCGGAATCAGCACGGCGCAGAAAGCCCAGCTCTTCGATACCCTCCGACGGCTGTCCGCCGAAGGCCGGACCATCCTGTTCGTCTCCCACAAGCTGGAGGAGGTGGAATCGTTGTGCCACGGTGTGGCCGTCCTCCGCGCCGGCGCGCTGGCCGGGACGCTGGCGCCGCCGTACACCACGGCGGAGCTGGTCACGCTCATGTTCGGCCGGCCGGTGGCCATGCCCCAGCGGGAACTGGTGGCACCGGGTCGTCCTGTGCTGGAGCTGCGCGGGTTAACGGCCGTGGATGACCGGCTGCGGCTCGCGCCGCTGGACCTCGACATCCGGTCAGGTGAGGTGGTGGGCCTGGCCGGTCTCACGGATAGCGGACAGCGTCTCCTGCTGCGGGCATGCGCGGGTCTGGTCCGGCCCACCGCCGGCACCGTGCGGATCGGGGGCCTCGACCTGACGGGCCGCTCCTACCCGTCCTTCCGCAGCCGCGGCGTGGTCTTCGTGCCCACGGCGCGCCTGGAGGAAGGCCTGATCGGCGACATGGATCTGTCGGAACACCTGCAACTGATCCGACCGCCGCGGGGCCTGTTCATCAACTGGACCAGCGCCCGGACCGCGGCCGACGAGCGAATCCGGGAGTTCGCGATCCGGGGGCGGCCCGACACCCGGATGCGGGACCTTTCGGGCGGCAACCAGCAGCGGGCGCTGCTGTCGTTGCTGGCTCCGCCGCTGGCGCTGATCCTTATCGAAGAGCCCACGCGGGGGCTGGATGTGGAGTCGGCCGCCGCCGTCTGGACCCGGTTGCGCGCGCACTGCCGGGCGGGCACGGCCATCCTGTTTCTGTCGTCCGACATGGATGAGATCCTCACCCACAGCGACCGGATCGTGGTGTGCTATTGCGGGCGGTGCTCACCGCCCCTGGATCCCGCCGCCGCGGACCGCGAGATACTGGGCCGGCTCATCGGCGGCAAAGGCTGGGATCGGGAGGCTGCCGGATGATCCGCGCCCGTTCACTCTGGCTGCAGGCAGGAGGGCCGGTCATCGGGGCCGGCGTGGCCGTGCTGGCCGCCGCCGGCCTGCTGCTGCTGGCCGGCGTATCACCTCTCGAGGCGTTCCGCCAGATGGGACTGGGCGCCTTCGGATCCGCCAACCGGATGGCCGACGTCCTGGTGGTCTGGGGCCCGCTGGCGCTGGTCACCGCCGGACTGCTCGCCACCTTTGCCGCCGGACTGTGGAACATCGGCATCGAGGGGCAGATCGTCATGGGCGCCATCGGCGTCACCGGAGTCCTGCGGCTCCTGCAGGACGCGCCCCTGTCCCCGTGGCTGGTACTGGCCATCGCGCTGGCGGCCGGCATGGCTGCCGGCGCCGCATGGGCGGTGCTGGCCGGGCTGCTGAAGACCATCGGCGGCGTCAACGAGATCTTTGGCGGGTTGGGACTGAACTTCATCGCCTCCGCCCTCATCCTGTGGCTCATCTTCGGTCCCTGGAAACGGCCGGGCATCGGCTCAATGAGCGGCACCGAACCGTTCCCCGAAGCGCTGGGACTTCCCAACCTGGCCGGCACGCGGCTCAGCCTCTGGTCCCTGGCGCTGGGATTGGCGGCAGTGGGCGTCATGGCGCTGCTGTTGAGCCGGAGTGTGCTCGGCCTGCGGCTCAGAGCGGTGGGATCGAACGCCCGGGCCGCCTTTCTGCTGGGGGTGCCCACACGGCGGCATCTGCTGACGGCGTTCGGAATGTGCGGCGCGCTGGCCGGGATGGCCGGTTTCGTGCAGGTGACCGCCGTCTATCACCGGCTGATCCCGTCGATTTCCAGCGGTTACGGCTTCCTGGGGTTGCTGGTCGCCCTCATCATCCGCTGCCGGGCGAGCTGGGTGGTCCCGGTGGCGGCCTTCTTCGCCGCCATCACCATCGGCGGCATCCAGTTGCCCATCGCCCTGCAGCTGGACTCGTCCCTGTCCGGCGTGCTGCAGGGGCTGCTGGTGCTGGGCGTGTTATTCTCCGACGGCTTCCGCCACCGGGCGGCGGCGCGGTCTTGAAGAGGCCACGATGGACTGGACGGCGATCCTGCTCACGGGTCTGGCCGGCGTGCTCGCCACCGCGGGACCGCTGGTGATGGCCGCCATCGGCGAAGCCCTCTCGGAGCGTGCCGGCGTCGTCAACCTGTCCTTGAACGGAACGCTGATCCTGTCGGCGATGACGGGATTCGCCGTCGCGGTCGCCACCGGCAGCCTGGCCGCAGGCTTCCTGGGCGGCGCGGCCGTGGGCGCCGCTGCGGCGCTGCTGGTGGCCGCCGCCGGCATCACCCTGCGCCAGTCGCAGGTGGCGGTGGGCTTTGTCCTCGCGCTCACGCTCAGGGACCTGGCGTACTTTCTGGGCACGCCCTTCATCGGCGCTGCCGGACCGCGGCTCGACGTCCTGCCCGTGCCGGTGCTGGAACGGCTGCCCGTCGTCGGCTCGCTGCTGTTCCGGCAGGATGTCATGACCTACGCCAGCTTCCTCCTGGTCGCGGCGGCCTGGGTGTGGATCTACCGCACTCGGCCCGGCCTCACCCTGCGCGGCCTGGGCGAACAACCCGCCGCCGCCTTCGTCCGCGGCGCTGACGTGACCCGGCTGCGGTACCTGTACACCGTGGCCGGCGGCGCGCTGGTGGGACTGGCGGGGCCGATGTATTCGCTCAGCGTAAAGGCCGGGTGGAAAGGCACCATCAGCGGTCTCGACGGCCTGGGCTGGATTGCGCTGGCCCTCACCATCTTCGGCGGCTGGCATCCGCTGCGGATCGCCGCGGGGGCCTATCTCTTCGCCTTTCTCCAATGGCTGGGTGTGGTCCTGCAGCCGTTCCTGCCCGGCATCCCCAGCCAGGTGCTTCAGGTGGCGCCGTTCCCCTTCATGATCCTCACCCTGGTGCTGGTGAACGTGGGTCAGGCCGAGTGGACCGGCCGCCTGCTCGCCCTCATGCCCGAGGGCGGTCGTCGCCGCCTGGCCGGCCTACTCCGCCTGCTGCGGGCCAATCCGCCGGCGGCCCTGGGCCAAACTTTCGAACGCGAGTAGGCGCACCCACCGCCGCGCCCCTTGATTCCGCGACGCCTCACGGGTATGCTGACAGCCGAGCCGCGGAACGGAGATGTCCGGACAGGATCGCCATGAATCACCCCGACTCGCCGCAGTGCTACCGGACCGTGGGCGGTGACGCCGTCGCCGAACTGACGGTGGAGAAATCCCGCTTTATCGCCGCCGTCGGCCGGGCGACGGACGAGGCCGCGGCCGCCGCCTTCATCGCCGACGTCCGGAAGCGGCACTGGCACGCCACCCACAACTGCTCCGCTTTCCGGGTCGGACTGGCGGTGGAGACCCAGCGCTCCAGCGACGACGGCGAACCCGCCGGCACCGCCGGCAAGCCCATCCTGGAAAGCCTGCACCGGCTCGGCATCCGAAACGCGGTCGTGGTGGTGACCCGCTATTTCGGCGGGATCAAGCTGGGCGCCGGCGGCCTGATCCGGGCATACGGCGCCGCCGCGCAGGCGGGTATCCGCGCCGCGGGGATCGTGGAGCGGGCCCGCCGCCTGGTCCTGGAAATCCGTTGCGACTACGCGGACTGGCACCGGCTGGAGCGGGAGCTTCGCCGGTCGGGCCGCCTGCAGACGCCTGTGTTCGCGGCGGAGGTGACCACCCGGTTGCTGGTGGCTCCGCCTGACGTCGACGCCTTGCGCCGCCAGGTCGCGGACCTGACCAACGGCAAGGCAGTGGCCCGCGACGTCGGATACGAGTTCATCGAATACCCCGTCACCCCGAACGGCTCGGCGGGCTGATCCAACCGCCGGAGCCATCCGGTCGGCCCGCGAACACCCGCCTGACCCCGCCTTCTCTAATTGCTGGAAACAATTTGGGAAATCATCCGATAAACATGCAATATCTGCATGTGATGTTGGCCTCGACCATCCGCACTACTGGAGGATCCGTCATGAACATCGATCGATTGAGTGACCTCATCCACGCCGGCGGGGCCGGCGGTGTTTCATCGGGGCTGGATTCGGTGGTCAGCGGCGTCACCTCGGCCGTGCAGGCTGCGGGAACCGACGGCCTGAGAGATGCGCTCCTGCCCATCGATCCGCGCGACCTGGAGATCCCCGCCCGACCGGGCAGCATCGGCGACGAAGCCGGTTATGTCGGTCCGGCGGAGTACCTGCGGTTGGCCGCGACAAGCCCTGAGGGGATGGCCACTGCGCACCGTCTCTCCCGGGACGCGTTGGCGGCGCTGGACACGGTTGGGTCCGCCTTCGCCCCCCTCGATGAGCTCCGGGGCAGCTGGCTGAACGCGGCTCAGGCGGGTCCGGTGGTGGACAAGTTGGTGGGACCGCGCGGCCTGCTTACTCCGTTGACCGGCGGTACCGAGGTGGACTCGGCCCTGCCGGGAAAAACGGCCGAGCCCGGCAAGCTACTGGACCTTGATCAACTGGGCGTGAAGGTGCGCGATGTGGCGGATGAGAGCGCAGAGAACCGGCGCGTTCTATCCGACCTCGGACCGTATGTGCGCGAGCTGGCGTCCGAGAAGGCCGGCCGCAAGCTCTTCCCCGCCGACGGCGCGCCCTATGTCAAGGAGGTGTCCGACCAGCAGGCCGTGGATCAGGGGATCATCCTCGAGGCCGGCCCCTACGTGCGCGAGCTGGCGTCCGAGAAGGCCGGCCGCAAACTCTTCCCCGCCGACGGCGCGCCCTATGTCAAGGAGGTGTCCGACCAGCGGGCCGTGGATCAGGGGATCATCCTCGAGGCCGGCCCCTACGTGCGCGAGCTGGCGTCCGAGAAGGCCGGCCGCAAACTCTTCCCCGCCGATGGCGCGCCCTATGTCAAGGAGGTGTCCGACCAGCAGGCCATGGATCATGGGATCGCGCTTGAAGCCGGACCGTATGTGAGGCAGTTGGCCGAAGTTTGGGAAGGGACCAAATGCGTCCTGCCGGACGCCGGCCCCTATGTCCGGGAGCTGTCCGAAGCACGCTCGGCGCTCGACAGCGCCCGGGAACCCGGCGTGGCGTCCGTCACCGGCGGCGGCTGGCCGGGCGGCATCGACGAATCGCTGCAGGATTTGGCCCGGATGGACCCGTTCACTCCTGATGGCGTGGGCAAACTGGCCCGGCTCAGCTATCAGCTGGGCGCCCTGGACGGCTTGCAGCGGGTGGTGGGCAACCTGCTGTCCCTGGACGAGCGGCTGGACATCCGACGAGGCGACCGGGAGGTCTGAGTGATGTTCCGGGTGGCGCTGGTCAACATGCCGTGGATCACCGCCAAGCGGGGATCGATGGCGCTGGGCATTCTGGAGCGGGTGTTGCACCGGCACCACATCCCGGCCGAGTCGTTCTACCTGAATATCCGGCTCGCCGCATCGATGAATTTGAAAATTTACGAGACGATCTCTGACGCCCCGCTGATCGGCGAATGGCTCTTCGCCCAGCATCTATTCGGCCCCTACGGCTCCGGTGAGCTGGACAACAGCGCCGCCGCCGTGATCAGCCGGGACGGCCCCGAGCTCCTGGACCTGGGCCGCGGTCGCCGCATCGGCTTCGACGGGATCGTCCGCGACATCCTGCCCCCCTTCATCGACGATTGTCTTGAGCGGGTCCCCTGGAGCGACTTCCCCGTGGTGGGATTCACGTCCGTGTTCACCCAGCACGTCAGCTCCCTTCTGTTGGCCAAACGGATCAAGGAACGGCATCCGACGACGCTGATCGTGTTCGGCGGGGCCAACGTCGCCGGCGTGATGGGGCTGGAAACCTTGCGGGCGTTCCCCTGGGTGGACTACGTGGTGGAGGGAGAGGCCGAGGAGTCCTTCCCGCAGCTGTTGCGAAACATCCAGTCCGGCCGGCTTTACGATCCGGTCCCCGGCGTCTCCTGCCGTCGTGACGATCGGGTGATCCCCGCCCGGGAGCAGCCCCCGCTCGTGGACATGCGGCAGGTACCCATCCCCGACTACACCGCCTACTATCGTGCGCTGCAAGAGGAAGGTCTGGCCGACCGCGTGCGCCCCCTGATCCAGTTTGAAAGCGCGCGTGGCTGTTACTGGGGTGAAAAGGCGCAGTGCGCATTCTGCGGGATGAACGGCCGGCGGATGACCTTCCGCACGAAGCCCGGCCGGCGGGTAGTCCGCGAGTTGCGGGTGCAGGCCCGGCGCCATCACACCCTGGATTTCGAGGCGGTGGACAACGCCTTCGCCCCGTCGTTCTTCGACGAGCTTGTGCCGCGCCTGGACTGCCGGCGGGACGGCTTGAAAATCTTCTACGAGGCGCGGGGACTCATGACCCGGCAGCAGATCCGCCGGCTGCGGGACGCGGGCGTCTGCAATCTGCAGATCGGGATCGAGTCACTGCACCCGGACCTGCTCCGGCGGTTGCGGAAGGGCACCACGGTCATCCAGAACCTGCAGACACTGAAATGGTGCGCCACGTTCGGCGTGTCGGTGAGCTGGAACTTTCTCTTCGGAATACCGGGGGAAACCGCGGCGCACTACCGCGAGATCATGGATCTCCTTCCGTCGCTGACCCACCTTGATCCGCCGCAGGTGGTCGCCCGGGTCATCCTGCAGCGCTACAGCCCTTACTTCGCCGACCCGGAGCGCTGGGGGATCGCCGGGTTCAGCCCCAAGCGCCTCTACACCCACATCTACCCGGATAACCGGGTCAACCTGCGGGATCTGGCCTACCACTTCTCCTTCACCCTGCGGCAGGAAGGGGAAAACCCGGCGACCTACATCGGTCCGGTGGCCCGGGCCATCCAGCACTGGAAGGACACCGCCTTGCTCCGCTTCATCCACTTCACCTGCCGCAAGGGACCCGGCTTTGTCCTGTTGAAGGACAACCGTCCGCTGGGCCGGCCGCCGGATTCCGAGGAGAGGACGGCGGTGCTGGACGGATTGGCCGGCCGCGTGTTCGAATTCTGTGAGTCGATCCGAACGCTGCCCGAGATCGCGGCCTTCGCCGCTGCCGGCAATGGCGGCGCAAACACCGCGGCTCGGGTCCGCGACGTGCTGGCCGAACTTGTCGGCCGCAACTACATGTATACCGAGCGCAACCGGTATCTCAGCCTGGCGGTACCGGAATTTCCGACGTCTTGAGCAGCGGTACCGCCGGCCGGCGGTACCGGGATGAGTTCCCGGTTTTTGATGAGGAGGAACGATGGCTGACGCGGCGCAAACCAAACGGAACCGGTTCCTGAAAGGTGAAATCACCCTCGACGAGGCCCTCGACATGACCCCGACACAGCTCGCCGCCTTGTTTCACACGGGACATGCCCTGGTGGAACAAGGGCGCCTGGCGGAGGCGCGGATGATCTTCGAGGGGTTGGCGGTGCTCGATAGCGGAAACGCGTTGGTCCACGCCATGCTGGGCGTCATCTTCCATAAATTGGGACGCCCAGCGTCGGCGGTCGGCGAATACAACCAGGCCCAAGCGCTGTTGCCGGGCGACATCCAATCGCTGGTCAATCGCGGCGAGATTTTTCTCAAGCACGGTCTATTGGAGAAGGCCGCCGCCGACCTTCGCCTGGCCGTCAGCCGCGACCCGGACTGCCGCCATCCCGCCGCCAACCGCGCCCGCCTGCTGCTCGGCCTGCTCAAGGAGGCCGTGGAGACCGCCGAGCAGCGGGGGCTCGACGCGGTCACCGAGGCCAAGAAGCGCTTCGACCTGCAGCTGGGCAATCCGAGGGGTTGAGACGCGGAACCGGCTGGGGCGCTCAGGTCATGCGGCCGCTGGTGCCGGACGTCCGGACCAGCGACAGCGGTCCGCCGCAGCGGCCGCAGCGGCCGACGCCGTCGTAGGTGGGATCGTCGTCGAGGCGGGCGTAGTTATAGTTGAGCCCGCCCACCGGGAACGGCGGGTGGACCGATTCATAAAGCGCGCCGCACCGCAGGCAGATGTAAGCTTGACCCGCCACCTGATCGCGAGCCGGTTCGGAATTCAACGTGTCCGGCAGGCGTCGTGTCGTCGGCGTTTTCTTCGGCATCGGCGATCTCCTCTCCGCCGGTTTATCCTACCAGAATCGGAACATCCGCGCAGGTGAATTTGCATTTTCGGGCCGCCGGATGGTATGAGCCGAATGACGGCCGATGGCCGCTCCGGGGCTGCAGCACGAATCTCGCCTGCCGCCCGTTGCGGGAAGTCCGCCGGAAGTTTATACTGATCGAAGCATCGAATGGGAGGCTGACATGCGCACATTGTCCATCGTGTTGCTGCTGGTTGTGCTGGGCGCATCCGCATCCGCCGCCGGCCCCGCCCTGGAGAAAGACCGCTTCGAAACGACGGCCGGTCCGTTGACCATCACCTTCATCGGCCACGGCACGTTGTTGATGCAGCTGGGCAGCCTACGGATTCACGTGGATCCCTGGAGCCGGCTGGCCGACTACGCGACGATGCCCGATGCCGATCTGATCCTGATCACCCACCATCACGGTGACCATCTGGATCCGGCCGCCATCGCCGAAATTCGGACGCCCCACACGGCGGTGATCACTTCCGCGCGTTGCGCCGACCGGCTGGAGTGCGTTACGGTTATGGCCAACGGCGACGCGCGCATGGTGAAAGGCGTTTACGTCCAGGCCGTCCCGGCTTATAACATCAAACACAAGCGGCCGAATGGCGACCCCTTCCACCCGCAGGGCGAGGGGAACGGTTACGTGCTCACCTTCGGCGACACCCGCGTCTACATCGCCGGCGACACCGAATACATCCCCGAAATGGATCTGCTGGCCGGCGTCGACATCGCGTTCCTCCCCGTGAACTTGCCGTACACCATGACGCTGGAGATGGCGGTCGAAGCGGCGCGGCGGATCCAGCCCAAGGTGCTGTACCCCTATCATTTCGGGGACACCGACATCGCCAAACTGCCACCGCTGCTCGCCGATGTGCCGGGCGTCGAGGTCCGGCTGCGCCGCATGCCCTGACGCCCCGCCGACCCGACCCGCGGACGCGGATGAACCTCCAGCCGCACGGTTCATCTAACGGAGTGAGACGGCCCGTCGGAATACCGGCACCGGCAGCGGAGGTGATGGCCATGACGTGCATCCGTCTGTTCCTGCTCTCCCTGATCCTGTCGATCGGCGTTGGTTGTGCATGGGGCGCCGCACCCAGCCACCACGTCCTGTTGCAATTCGACCTGGCGCCCACCCTGCTCGTCGCCGCGGGCGCCGATCTCCGGCTCCAACTGGTGATCATCAACCTGGACGGCCATGTGGCCTTCCGCGAGACGGCCTCGCTGGCGGCCTCCGGAAGCAGTTCGGACGACGTCCTCACGTACGAGAAGCTGGTCATGCTTCCGCGCGGCGAGTACCTCGTGGAAGGCCTGTTCTTCGATCCCGGCCGGGACACCTGGGAGGTGGTCGCCGCGCCCATCCGGCTGGACAAGAAAAGCCCCCGCGAGGCGACCGTGCGCCTCAGCCTCGACCAATTGTCCCAAACCGGGTACCGGTCCCGGAGGCGGGTGCTGGAGTTCAACCCCGACCGGCTGGGTCGGCTCTTTTTCGACCACATGCTGTGGGACCGGATCCAGTACGGCTCTATTCGGGAGACCGAGGAGTGGGGCAGCGTGTTCGCCCGGATCAAAATGCTGGCGGCTGATCTGAATTTCTCCCCGTTCGCCCAAAACTGGCAGAAGCAGACCGCCTACGCGCCCCCCGACTTCCTGCTGCCGTACGTGGTCGCCGACCGAATCTTCGACATGACCGTGCGGGCGGACAACCTGCGCTTTCTCCGGCGCGAGATGCAGCGCTCGGGCTCGCCCGGCGGTCCCGATCCCCGAAGGGTTTTCACCGCCATGGATGACGAAGCCGGCGATTTCATGGCCTCCTACCGCCGTCTCAACATGGCGGAGCTGTTCGGCGGGTCTTGGGACAAGTCGGCGTTTAAGACGGAGAGCCTCCGCCTGGACGGCTCGGCGTGCCGCACGCAGTTGGCCGAACTGATCCCGTGGCTCTGGACTGCCGTGGAGCGGAATTTTTACACGGCTCACCAGCACGTCTCCACCGAGCGGCTCGCGCTCGAAGACCCCGGCGTGCTCGCCGAAAAGATACGCCTCGTCGCCGATCGCGCCGCCGACCTCCCCTCCCGAAACAAGACCCGCGACTGATCACCCGGTCACGCGCCGTTTCCATGTAGTCTCGCGTTCACGGACGCGTTGATTTATCGCGCCCGATCCGCTAGAGTAGCAGGATCCGAACCACGAGGAAGCACTCATGAGGATTCACGCTACATGCCGAGCCGCGCTGATTCCGCTGCTGGTGATGTGGTGGTCCGCCGCCCCGCAGAGCGCGAATCCCGCGGTCGGAGCCACTCGATTTGACCTGGTGAACGACCAAGTCGTCCTCACCATCCGCCTCGAGGACGGGCGCCTGGTGGAGGACCGCCTGGAGGCCCGCTCGTCCTGGTCGGCGGCGGGCCGGCCGCTGCCGTCGATCGCCACCGACGCCGGTTTCGCGCTGGAACTGATGTGGACGGACTGGCAGGCGCCGGACCAGGCGGCCAACGCGGCCAATCCAACGATGGTGCGGGCGAACGATCTGGTGCTCAACAGGCAGGACCGCCGGCAGGACGCCGATGGCGGCGTCAAACTGGAACTCCTGTTCCGCGATGCCGCCGGCAGCCTGGAGGTCCGTCTCACCTACCGGCTGGATGCGGATGCGTTTTTTTTCCGGCGGTCGCTGGCCGTGAGGCAGCTCAAGGGCGCGCCGCACTTCCTGCGCTGGATCTGGGTGCGGGACAGCCGCCTCGGCGACGCCGCTCTGACGTTCAAACCGGGCGGGTTCGGCCAACCGGTCGCCGTCCGCTGCGGCGACGGCGGGGCATTCTTCGGTCTGGAGTACCCGGCGGCTGAAAACGCAGCCGTCTCGACGGCCGACAACCGGCCGGTGGTGCGCTGCGGCCAGGAGATGGGTGTGCGCCTGGGTCCGGAGTGGACCGAGGGGGCTCCGGCTGTCACCGGCCTGGCCCCCGACCCCAACATCAAACTCTGGTTCTGGAAATACTTGGAGGCGATTCGGGTCGCGCCGCTGCGCCCGTACCTTCTCTACAACACCTGGTACGATGTCCGTGCCCCGGAGATGGTCAAGGAGCCCGGCCGGGTGATGAACGAAGCCAACCTGCTCCGCATCATCGGGCAATTCAAATCGGAGATGGTGAAGAAGCGCGGGCTCACACTCGACGCCTTTGTCCTGGACGACGGCTGGGATGTCTACCGCAGCGACTGGATGCTCCGGTCCGCCGAATTCCCCAACGGCCTGGCCCCCATCAGGGACGCGCTGGCCGAGCTCGGCACTCGGCTCGGCATCTGGTTCGGTCCCACCGGCGGCTACTCCCACCGCGACTGGCGGATCGGCTGGATGCGGGAACACGGCTACGAGACCGTGGGCGACCAGTTCTGCCTGGCCGGTCGAAATTACGGGCGGATGTTCCGACAGCGTGTCACCGACCTGGCGGCCAACGACGGCATCGGCTACTTCAAATGGGACGGCATCCAGTTCAGTTGCAGCGAACCGGACCACGGCCACCCCGTCGACATTTACTCGCGGCGCGCCGTGATGGAAAGCGTCGCGGCGCTCGGCCGGGCCGTGCGGGCGAAGGACCCGGAGATGTTCCTGAACATCACCTCCGGCACCTGGCTCAGTCCGTGGTGGCTCCTCTACGCCAACCAGATCTGGATGCAGGGCGAGGATTACGGCTGGGCGGACGTGCCCTCCATCAGCCGGCGGGATGCGGCCATCACCTACCGCGACACCGTACTCCACGAGGATTACCGCCGCCACGACTACTGGTTTCCCCTGGCCAACCTGATGACCCACGGCATCATCAAGGGCCACCTGCAGAAGCTGGGCGGCGAGGCGGAGGCGCTGGACAAGTTCACTGACGAGACGCTCATCTACGTCGCCCGCGGCGTCAGCATGTGGGAGCTGTACATTTCGCCCGACCTGCTCACCGACGGCGAATGGGAGGCGATGGCCCGCTCCCTGCGCTGGGCGCGCGATCGCTTCCCCGTGCTCACCCAGACCGAGATGGTGGGCGGCGATCCGTCCCGCGGCGAGGCCTACGGGTACGTTCATTTCAAGGACCGCCGGGGGATCCTCGTCGCCCGCAACCCCGTCATCACCGCCCAGGCGCTTCGGACGGAGCTGGCACCGGCGTACGGTCTGGACCCGGAAGCGAACACGCTGGTGCTGGAACGGGTATACCCCACGCGCTGGGTGTCGCCGAACCTGTACGCCGCCGGCGCCGCGCTCACCCTCCCGCTGGATGGCTTCGAGACGGCGGTGTACGAAATCTACCCGCTGACGGAGGCGCCCGGCCCGCTCGTAGCCGGCGCCGTGTTCGAAGCCGCCGACGACCCGGCGTCGGCCGGCGTCCTGACGATGTATCCCGCTACGGGCGCACCCCGCCTGTTGAATCCCGAGCGCGTCGTGCGGGCCCGGGTGGACGGCCGGATCGTTCAACCTCAGGCGCTGGGCATAACCGACGGGGACAGCCTGCCGGAGGCGGTCCACCGAACTGCACTGGAATCCTGCGGTCCGGGTCGTTTCGCCGCGCGCCTCGAGCTGGATTCCTCGGTGACGACGGCGGAGCTGGCGGTGCGCCTCACCCCGGCCGAAGCCGCGACGGAGCACGCCCTGCCGGCGCTCGCCGCGACCGTGGATGGTCGGGAGGCCGCCGTGCGGTCCGAAGCGCAGGCCGGCCGGTGGGCCTGGCACACCGTCACCCTCCCGATCGGCACCCGCAGCGTGGAGCTGCAACTACGCGCTGATCCGAAGGCGGCCGGCTGGTCCGGCACGGCGTCCGCGTGGATGGTCTGCCGCCAGCGTCTGGGTAGGGCTGTCGCGCTCACCCTTTCGCCGGCTGAACCGGTCCGATCGCGGCCCATGCCGCCGCGGCCCTGGCCCTCCGGCGAGATCCGCCGCAACGTGCCGCTGGGCGAGGTGGCCATCACCCTGCCCTGAAGGTTCGGCTGCGGCCGCGCCGCCGGTCGCGGGCTGGACATGGATTCTTGTTGCGCAAGGAGACGACCTATGCGTTCCGTCGTGGCGATGATCCTGATACTGGCAGCCGCCGAAGCCGCGCTCCCTCAATCCGGCATGAGAGCGGCCGCGGCGGAACCGGCACTGGTCCCCCGCCCCGCACAGATTCAGATGGACGCGGGCACGTTCGCCTTGAGCCGGTCCACGCGCCTCGTCACCGACTCGGGCGACCGCGAACTGCGCCGCATTGCCCGGACGCTGGCCGTCCCTCTGGGTCGCGCCACCGGCGGCAAGCTCACCATCACCGACCGGCCGCCCAAGGCGGGAACCGCATCCGTCATCCGGCTGACCCGGCAGAACGCGCGGCCCGAACTCGCGCCCGAAGGCTATGAGCTGGAGATCCGGGCCGACGGCGTCCTGCTCCGGGCGCCGACGGCCGAGGGCATCTTCCGCGGCGTGCAGACGGTCCGCCAGCTCCTCCCGGCCGCCGCCGAGTCCGCCGCGACCGGCAAACCGGGGCCGACCGCACTGCCCTGCCTCCGGATCACAGACCAGCCGCGCTTCGCCTGGCGGGGATTGCTGCTGGATTGCTGCCGCCACTTCATGAGCAAGGACTACGTGAAGCACGTCATCGACTCCCTGGCCTACCACAAATTGAACCGCCTCCACTGGCACCTGACCGAGGACCAGGGGTGGCGCGTCGAGATCAAGGCGTTCCCCCGGCTCACCCAGGTGGGCGCCTGGCGGGGCGAGGGCGCCGAGCGGTACGGCGGCTTCTACACCCAGGCCGACATCCGCGAGATTGTGGCCTATGCCAAGGAGCGCTACGTCACCGTGGTGCCCGAGATCGAGATGCCGGGCCACTGCACGGCGGCGCTGGCGGCGTATCCTGAATTCTCCTGCACCGGTGGTCCCTTCGCGGTGACCCACCGCTGGGGTGTGTTCGACGACGTCTACTGCGCCGGCAACGATGCCACGTTCCGTTTTCTGGAAACAGTGCTCGACGAGGTGGCGGCGCTGTTTCCCGGCGAGTACATCCACATCGGCGCCGACGAATGTCCCAAAACACGCTGGCAGGCCTGCCCGAAGTGCCAGGCGCGCATAGCGGCCGAAGGACTCAAGGACGAGGCGGAACTGCAGAGCTGGTTCATCCGCCGCATCGCCGCGTACCTGCGCGGCAAGGGGAAACGAGTCACTGGCTGGGATGAGATCATGGAAGGCGGCCTGGCCGAGGGCGTCACTGTGCAGTACTGGCGGGGCTGGCTCGGCGAGCGGATCGTGGCCGAGGCGGCCGCCGCCGGCAACGACGTAATCGTCTCGCCCACCAGCCACTGCTACATCGACTACCCGTGGTCCGTCATCGACTTGGCCAAGATCTACAGCCTGGAGCCCGTTCCGGCGGGAATGCCGCCGGAGCACGCGGCGCGGGTGCTGGGCGGAGAGGCCAACATGTGGGCCGAGTACGCCCCGCAGCCGGCGGTGGACGGCAAGGTGTTCCCGCGATTGGCCGGCCTCGCCGAGGTGCTCTGGTCGCCCCGGGAGGCCCGCAACTGGGCGGATTTTTCCAGCCGGATGAACGGCCACTATGACCGCCTGGCCGCGTTGGGAATCGCCGCCATGGTGCCGCCGCCCCGGCTGGAAACCGACGGTGCGGACGGCGGCCCGATGACCGTGACACTGACCACCGAGATCCCGGGCGCGACGGTCCGCTACACGCTGGACGGCACCGCGCCGAACCCCGACTCACCGTCCGCGACCGGCCCCATCCGCGTGGAACGAACGGCCACCGTGCGGGCCGCCGCCTTCCGGCCCGGACTCACGCCGAGCCCCGAGGTGCGGACTACCTGCCGGATCGGGCCGCTCCCCGCCGTGAGCGCCAGTGACGCCACCCCCGGCCTGCGCGCGGCCTACTATCCCGGCAACTGGAACGCCATTCCCGACTACACCTCGCTCCGACCGGCGGCGGTGACCACCGTCCCGTCGATCGACGTCTCGCCGGCCCGGCGACCCGAATTTTTCGGACTGCGCTTCACCGGATTCATCGAGGTCCCGGCCGACGGCGAGTACGCCTTCTCGCTGCGCTCCGACGACGGCAGCCGGCTATTCATCGACGGGGTGCTCGTCGTGGAGAACACCACCGCCCACGAAGCCCGGGAGCAGACCGGCCGGATCCGCCTGGCGGCGGGGCGCCACGGCCTGGCCCTGGATTACCTGCAGATGCTGGGGGACAGATCCCTGGCGGTCTTCTGGGAGGGCCCGGATCTCCCGCGCCAGGAGCTTCCGGCCGCCCGACTGGCCCATGCGCCGGTGGCACCCGCGCGCTGAGACATCGCAAACAGACCCCGGAGACGTACAGTATGATCCTGAGCGCCCTGGACTGGAGCATCATCGTCGCCTACTTCCTGCTGTCGCTGGTCATCGGCTTGGCGGTCTCGCGCCGCTCGGGCCGCAGTGCGGATGAATTCTTCCTCTCCGGCCGGAGTATGCCGTGGTGGCTGCTCGGCGTGTCCATGGTGGCCACCACGTTCTCCAGCGACACGCCGAACCTGGTCACCGACATGGTCCGCCAGAACGGCGTCGCCGGCAACTGGGCCTGGTGGGCGTTCCTGCTGACGGGCATGCTGACGGTGTTTGTCTACGCGCGGCTCTGGCGGCGCTCCAGCGTGCTCACCGACCTGGAGTTCTACGAACTGCGCTACAGCGGCCGGGCGGCGGCTTTCCTCCGGGGATTCCGGGCGGTGTACCTGGGCGCGTTCTTCAACGTCCTGGTGCTGGCCACCGTCTCGATGGCGCTCACCAAGATCGCGGCGGTGATCCTGCATTGGCCAGTCGGTTGGACGCTGCTCATCGCCGGCATCGTGACGGTGATCTACAGCGCCATCGGCGGTTTCAGCGGCGTCCTGCTGACGGACTTTTTCCAGTTCATCCTGGCCATGGCGGGCGCCGTCGCAGCCGCCGTCGTGATTCTCGGGCGGCCCGACGTGGGCGGCCTGTCCGGGCTGATGGCCAACCCGGTGGTGGCGGCGAAACTGAACCTGATCCCCGATCCCGGAGACGGCCAGACGTTCCTCCTGCTCCTGGTGCTCCCTCTGGCCGTGCAGTGGTGGAGCGTCTGGTACCCGGGCGCCGAGCCGGGCGGCGGCGGCTACATCGCCCAGCGGATGCTGGCGGCGCGGTCGGAGGGGGGCGCCGTGGCGGCTACCCTGTTCTTCAACTTCGCCCACTACGCGCTGCGGCCGTGGCCGTGGATCCTCGTGGCGCTGGCCTCCTTGGTGGTCTTCCCCGACCTGGCGTCCCTGCAGCAGGCGTTCCCCCACGCCGACCCGGGGCTGATCCGCCACGACTTCGCCTATCCGGCCATGCTCAGTTTCATGCCCGCTGGATTACTCGGACTCGTGACCGCCTCACTGCTGGCGGCATACATGTCCACCGTGGCCACCCACCTGAACTGGGGTTCATCCTACCTGGTCAACGACCTGTACCGCCGGTTTTTCCGTCCTGACGCCGGCGAGCGCCGGCTGGTGCTCGTGGGCCGTTTGGCGACGGTCGGCCTCATGGCGGTGACCAGTATCGTCACCCTGCTTCTGGAAAATGCGCTGCAAGCGTTCCAGATCCTGCTCCAGATCGGGGCCGGCACCGGACTGCTGTTCATCTTGCGCTGGTTCTGGTGGCGGGTCAACGCCGCCAGCGAGATCACGGCGATGGTGACCTCCTTCCTGGTGGCCGTCTACTTCCAGCTGGTCCATCCCCACACCGGCTTGCCGGCCGTTGGCGTCCCGGTCCAGCTGGTGGCCGGCGTGGCCGTCACCACCGTAGCCTGGCTGGCGGCCGCGTGGCTCGGCCCCGCTACCGATCCAGCCGTCCTGCGGTCGTTCTATCGCAAGGTGCACCCTGGCGGTCCCGGCTGGCGCCGCGTCCTGGACGAAGCGCGGCGGAACGGCGAGACGCTGGCAGCGCCGGGCGGCCCGGGATGGGACGTTCCTCACGGGATCCTCTGCATGTTCCTCGGCTGCGTCACGATCTACTGCGCCTTGTTCGCTACGGGTAACTGGATCTACGGCCGGACCGTTCCGGCGGTTATCCTCTCGGCCGTGGCGGTTTCGGTCGCCACTCTCTTGGCCCTCGTGTGGCGCCGCCGGCCGTCCACCTTGACGTAGCGCGCTCAATGAACTCGCGGCCGCCAAGCCGCGAGGTATTCATTTCAATGGAATGCGTCGGTCACGGGATCGCACGGAGGATTCGCTCAAGGTCAGCCTGGCGCGCCTCCAGATCCGCCAACAGATGGAACTGGTTCCGGCAGCGGTCCAGGTTGTGGCCGGGCCGGCGTGTCTTGAAATAGACATCCCCCTGCAGATAGTCGGTCAGGAACCGCGTGCCGATGATCAAGACAATGAGGCGCGCGCCCAGCAGCAGGTGCTCCCGCTCGGCCACGCTGAGCACGCCCGCCAGGGGCTCCAGCCAGCCGGCGGCCAAGGCGGCGAAGATCCCGGGGCGCAGCCGCGCGCGCTCCGGGTCCGGATCGTCCTCGGGCGCGGCGCTGACGAACGAGCGGACCATGTCCCCGAAGTCAAACAGGGCCGAGCCGGGCATGACCGTGTCCAGGTCGATGACGCAGAGCCCCTCCCCCGTGGCGGCGTCCAGGAGCACGTTGTTGCACTTCGTATCGTTGTGAGTGACCCGTCGCGGCAGGACACCCGACGCGAGCAGCCGGACGACGTCCGCCACGATGGGGCGGTGGGCCCGTACGAACGCCAGCTCGGCGGCGGCTTGTCGGGCTCGCCCGCAGGGGTCGGCGGCCGCGGCGGCTTCCAGGTCGGCCAGCCGTCGGCGGCCGTCGTGGAAGCCCGGGATGGTCTCGGCCATCCGTTCAGACGGCAGATCGGCCGTGTCGCGTAAGAACCGCCCGAATGCCCGGGCGGCCTGCCAGGCCTCGTGTTCGGAGCCGATCTCGTCGCGCCCGACGGTTCCCTCCTGAAAACGAAACGCGCACCACCAATCGCCGGCCGGGTCCACGTAGCGCCAAGCGCCGTCACGGGTGGGTACGGGCACCTGGCGGCGCCGGTCGCCGTCGGCCTCCCCGCGCCGGCGGTAGACCGCTTCGAGGTGCCGGCACACCTGGATGGTGTTGGCGACCACCAGTTCCGGGTTCGGGAAAACCAGCCGGTTGATGCGCCTCAGGATGAACCGGACCGGGCCTGCCGGCCCGGCCACCGTGATGCGATACGTGTCGTTGATGTGCCCGGTGCCATAAGGTTCGCCGGCGATAAATGCACCGGGCAGCGCATAGGCTGCGGAAACCGCAGCCAGGTCGGGAGCTGGTTTCACGACCATAGCGGCTCCGGATACTCGCCCGCGACGGTCAGGCGGCGCAGCCGTTCCACAGCTTCGGGTCGGTCGGCCTGGTAGGTCATGCCGAACCAGCCGCCCGCCCCCGCCAGCAGCGCCACCTCGCCCCGCCCCTCGGCCAGCAGCCGGTTCAGCGTCTGGGGCAGGCGGAACTCGGCTGCCGGATCTGGCCCCGATTCGGCGACAAAGGCGGTGAAATATTCGTCCAGCGGCGTGAAGACGGCCGGTGTGAATGCCAGCATGTTCATGGATACCCAGGCGTCGCCGGCAACGGGATGCCAGCGACCCGTTTCGTCGCGATAGCGGATGGCATCTCCCTCCCGCCGGATCTCGAGGCGCTCGGTCAGCGCGCGGACACGGCCCCGGGCATCCAGTTCGCACACGGCCCGAGAGACCGCGCCGTGCTCGGACAGCGTGTCCGCCAGCCGGTAGCCCACCACGGCGGCGCGCATCGCCGCAGGATCGTTCCCCCGAAGGAATTCAGCCGCCAGGCGGTAGGCGGCCCGTCCGTAGAAATCGTCTGCGTTGACCACGGCGAACGGGGCGGCCACCTGCCTCCGGGCGGCCAGTACCGCGTGAGCGGTGCCCCACGGTTTGGTGCGGCTGTCGGAGACCGTTGCCCCGGACGGGACCTGCTGCACGCTCTGGACGGCGAAGCCCAGTTCCAGGCGCCGCCCCCAGCGCGGCGCGAACATCGCCCGGCATTCGTCCGCCAGCCGATCCGACACCACGAACACGGCCCGGCGGAAGCCGGCTCCAATCGCATCATACAGGGCATAGTCGATGAGCGTCTCGCCGGCCGGGCCCAACCGGTCGATCTGCTTGAACCCGCCGTAGCGGCTGCCTGCACCGGCGGCCAACAGGATCAGGGTGAGGTCCATGGCGACTCCGGGTACCGAAAGGATCGGCGGATCAGAATATCAGGATATCGCCTGTTTGACCAGCCCGCAAAACGACGGGTCCCCCACCGGCACCCGCCCCGGCGATGGCCGCGTTCGCGGATTGCCACACGTTCAACCGGACCCCACTTCCCATGCCGGACCACTTGCCCTATAATGCGGCTATGCAGCCCCCCGCGTCCCGAGATCCTGCCGCTCAATTCAAGGCGAGCAGCATCATGCTGACTCTCGACCTGGCCAAGGTGGGCGTCATGTCCCTGCCCGACCGGCCGGGGGTTGCGGGCATGCTGCTCGGCGCCATCGGCCGGCGCGGTGTCAACGCTCACTTCGTCGTCGAGCTGACCGACCAGACCAACCACTCCCACATCATGCTCGGAGTCGGCGAGACGGATCTCGACTTGACGCTCGCCGCCATTCAGGATGTCGCTGCAGGGCTGCCGGCCGCCGAAGTGGTCCACCAGCGGGATGTCGTCCTGGTCTCGATCCACGGCCCCCACTTCCGGGATCGCCCAGGTTGCGCGGCCGAAGCATTCACCGCGATCGCCGCCGCCGGCGTGAACATCCTGGCCATCAGCACGTCGGTGTCCAGCATCTCCTGCCTTGTGGAACGGGCCAACCTGGATCTGGTGATCGGCTCCCTGCAGCACCACTTTCAGGTGTCCGACGACGGTGTGTTAGTGGCCGAGGACGGACTGGCGCGCCCTTGGCCGCACTGCCGATGAACGGACCGCCGGTCCTGCTTCGGCCACTCACCGGCCGTCTGCGCTCTCGATCAGCGGATTAGATTGATACCGGAGAATAGGGTACAATGAGCGCACAACATCTCACGAGTCGTCTCAGGGTGCGCGTGCACTCCATCCCGTCGCGGAGGAACCCATGACATTCGGTCGCATCGTCGCCCTCCTCATCAGCGTCGGCCTGTTCCTGCTGGGGCTGATGTTCATCCTCGCCGCACTCAGTCCGCAAGCCGCCAGCCCGGGAGGGCGCGCGCTCGTCGGCAGCCTGATGGCCGGCATCGGCATTTTCCTGTTCGTCTTCATCCTGCGACAGAAAGCCGCGCCGGCCGGCGCGGCCGGCACGGTGATCCAGCAGAAGATCGAACTGTCGGGCGACGTCCGAATGGAGAGTCTCGCCTGCGCCCGCTGCGGCGGCGCCATCACCCAGGAGCACATCACCGTCAAGGCCGGCGCCCCGTTCGTCAAGTGCCCGTTCTGCGGCAGCGATTACCAACTGGAGGAGAAGCCCAAATGGTGACCCGCATGCTCGGCGCCGCCCTCCTGCTCCTGACCCTCGGCGGAGTCGCCGCGCCCGCCCAGGATTACCGGTTCGAAGTGCCCGAATTCATCTGCAACGTGTCGGTGGAGAAGGACCGCAGCCTGGTCATCTACTACAAGATCACGTTCCGCTGCGCTCCGGGCGCCCACCCCATCGACATTGTGGACATCGGCTTTCCCAGCAAGGACTACCAGTTGGATTCCGTCCGGGCCCAGATCGGCGGCGTGGCGCTCAGCGGCATCAAGACGTCGAGCTACATCTCCAACGGCGTCGAAATCCCGCTGGGCGACAAGGCCATCGGCCCCGGCCAGACGGGCACCCTCGAGGTGAGCGGCACAAATCTCTACATGGTCTTCCAGGACAGCGACGTCCCGGCCGACGGCTCGATGGAATTCAGCCCCACCTGGTTCGACGGCAACCTGCTGGAGGGCACCACCGCCTTCACCCTGCAGGTCCAGTTTCCGGAGGGCGCCGAGCCGGACAAGGTGCGCCACCACGAGCGGGCGTTCACCGAATCGTTCGTCACCGACGCCGGCCGGATCATTTACAAGTGGACGGAACAGCGGCGGGTGGACGGCGAGTACAAGGTGGGTATCTCGTTCCCGGGCACCCTGGTGGAAGGCCCGCTGACGCCGCCCGAAGCCCCGGTGGCGGCATACAGCAGCTCCGGCGACGATTTCTTCGACAGCGGCTGCTTCGTGTTCCTGGTTTTTCTGATTCCCATCCTGCCCGCGGTGATCAGTATCGTGCGCGGCTTCTACCGCCGGCGCAAGTACCTGCCGCCCAAGATCGGCGTGGAAGGTGTCGGGATCAAGCGCGGCCTCACCGCACCCATGGCCGCGTTGCTCAACGAGGAGAAGCTGGACCGGGTGACGGTGCTCATCCTGTATGGGCTGCTGCGCAAGGGCGCCGTGAAGCTCAAAGCCGGTCCGGGGGGCAAGCCCGCCATCGAGAAGACCGCGCTCGATCGGGGCAAGCTGTGGGAATACGAGAACGCCTTCCTCGATTCGATCAAAGCGGACGGGTCGCTCGGTGAGAAGGAACTGAAGAGCATGTTCGTCCAGATGATCAAGGACCTGAACAACCGAATGAAGGGCTTCTCGCTGCGTGAGACGCGGGCGTACTACCGGTCCATCACCCAGCAAGCCTGGGAGATGGTGCGGACGGCCGGTCCCGACGCGGCCGGCCTGAAAACCGTCGAGGAGCAGCTCCAGTGGATGCTCATGGACGATGATTTCGACGACAAGGTCCGCAAGCTGCCGCCCGTGGTGTTCGCCGCACCCAGCTGGTTTCCGACGGGCGGCTGGATCGTCGACGAGCCGACGGCCGCAGGCGGTCCGGCGCCGGTGGCGCCGGCCGGCGGCGCTCCGCCGGTGCCCGGCACCGGCGTGCCGGTGGCACCGGTCGGCGGCGGCGGATTCAGCCTCACCGACATCTGCCACCAGACGGCGTCGGCCATCGAAGGGTTCTCCAACCGGGCGGTGAGCTCGTTCGGCAGCCTGGTGTCCGGCGTGACCGGCGTGACGAATCCCATCCCGGTGTCGTCATCCTCCGGGCGTTCCAGCGGCGGACACAGCTGCGCGTGCGCCTGCGCCTGCGCCGGCTGCGCCTGCGCCTGCGCGGGAGGTGGCCGATGAACCTGAAGGGTTTCTTTGCCAAGCGCCAACCCATCGCCCCGGCGGGCCTCCATCATCTGGCCGGCGGACCGGTGCCGGCGGGCAAGCGCGTCCACCTCCGCGTGGAGCAGGATGGCACCGGCCTGCTGCTCATCGACGCGTCGCGGGTGCTCCACCTCAATCCCACGGCCTGCGACTACGCCTGGCTGCACCTGCGCGGTCTCGGCGAAGCGGAGCTGCTGAAACGCATCCGCAAGCACTACCGCGTGAGCCGCCGGCAATCCGCCGCCGACTGGGCCGCGATCCGCGAGACGCTGGACGCCATGCTGGGCGACAGCGAGGTCTGCCCCATCACCTTCCTGGGGCTGGATCGGATCGAACCGTTCCAGACCCCCGTCTCCGCACCCTACCGCCTGGATCTGGCCCTCACCTACCGCTGCAACATCGACTGCGCGCACTGCTACAACGAGCGCCGCGAGTGCCCGGAACTCGCGACGGACGACTGGCGGCGCATCATGCAGAAGGCCTGGGACGCCGGCGTCCCCCACGTCGTCTTCACCGGCGGCGAGGCCACGCTCCGCGACGACCTGCGGGACCTCATCGCCCACGCCCAGGCGCTGGGGATGGTGTCCGGACTGCTGACCAACGGCGTCCGGCTCGCCGACCGTGACTATCTGGCCGGCCTGCAGGCGGCCGGGCTCGACTACGTCCAAGTAACCTTGGAATCGGCCGATCCGGCGGTGCACAACCGCATGGTGGGAGCCGACTCGTTCGAACAGACGGTCGCCGGGATCCGCACCTGTCTGGAGCTCGGCATCTACACCATCACCAACACCACCATCACCCGCGACAGCGCCCCGACGCTGGAGGCCACCGTCCGTTTCATCCACTCGCTGGGGCTGAAGGCGCTGGCGGTCAACTCCATCATCTACTCCGGCAAAGCCGCCGACGGCGAATTCGCCCTGACTGACGAGGATCTGAAGGCGGCGTTGGTGCGGGTGCGGGAACTGGCCGAGCACCTGGACCTTCGGCTCATCTGGTACACGCCCACTCGGTACTGCCGCCTCAATCCGCTGGAACTGGAGCTGGGGCCCAAGCACTGCACCGCCGGCCGCTACAACCTCTGTGTGGAGCCGGACGGCGCGGTGATCCCCTGCCAGAGCTACTACGAGCGCGCCGGCAACCTACTCACCGATCCGTGGGAGGCAGTGTACAACCATCCGGTCATGGTGCGCCTGCGCGAGCGGCAGTGGCTGCCGCCCGAGTGCACGGACTGCCCCGAATTGCCGCTCTGCGGCGGGGGGTGTCCGCTGGAACTGAAGGACAAGCCTGTCGCCTGTCCCGACGCCATGTCAAACGGTTAGGCCGACAGGTGGACCGTTCCTTGTTCCAGATCTATCGCCGCCAGTTTCAGGAGCTGGCGCCGCTCCGGCGCCGGCTCTACGGCCGGCTTCCCCTGCGCGCAGCGCGGCGCATCGTGGATCCCGGTTGCGGCACAGGCCTGGTGCTGCAGGAACTCGCTCCCCTGACCCGAGCCGAACTCGTGGGGATCGACCGCGACGCGGCCGCCCTGGCCGAGGCCCGGCTCACCGCCGGAGCCGACCGGCACGAAGGCCCACCGCGGTTCGAGCAGGCCGACGTGTCGAGGTGCCGGCTGCCCGCCGCCGGCCTGTATGTTTCCTCATTTTTTCTGTATCAGCTTCCGGATCCCGTCATTTTCCTGCGCCAGGTCCGGCGGCGCCTGGACCCGGACGGACTGTACGCCGTTTTGTCCGAATACGACTACCCGGCCACCGTCGAGTCGCCGCCCGGCCTGGGGCTCGTGGAGGCGCTGTTGGCGTCACTGCACGGCGAGGGCTTCCGCCCAGAAACAGGCGGCCGGCTGGATGCCCTCTTCGGGGAGGCCGGTTACGCCGTTGTTTCGTCTGGCGCCGTGGCGGGCGAGCCGCGCCCGCCCGATCCGGTGTTCCTCCGCTATCAGTTGAACCGGACGATGGACGAGCCGGCCACATCCCGCTGGCTCGAGCGTGCCGACTCGTCCGGCGCCCGCTTGGCCTTCACCGTGCGCTGGGGCATCTACCGGCCGGCCCGTTCGTAAACCTCACCGCCAGCAGATATCCGGCGGCCGCGCCCCGGAGCGGGCGCAGGGAGAGCGACATCCGGTGAATCATGAAGATCCATCGGGCCGGGTTCGGCGAACGCGGCGTACTTTCGTATCGCGCGTTCATCAGGCACGCCCCGTTGGACCCCAATTATTCCGAACAATCCTCCGGTTCCATGCGTACTTCAAGGATGAGGGACAGACACGCGCATGAAAAATTCCACTCACCTTGTTAATAATTTTGCAGCCCAGTCGTTTTTCTCCCAGGAGACACATGAAGGAGTGACGACCATGCACGCAGCCCCGGCCACCCTCCCCGCCCCGACCCTGCCGGACGAGATCGACCGGCTGTATCGGGACCACCATGCCATGATCCTCCGCACCGCCTTCCGGATCACCCGGAGCATGCGCGACGCCGAGGACGTGCTGCACAGCCTGTTTCTCAGGCTCATCGAACGGGAGGTCGGCCCTGACCCGGGCGCGAACCCGGGTCCGTACCTCCACCGGGCCGCGGTGAACCTGTCGCTGGACCTCCTGCGCAAGCGCCGCCGCGGCGCCTCGCTGGAGGCGGTGCCCGGTTCGCGCGACTCCGGCCAGCCGCAGCCAGACGAAGTGAGCGCCCGGACCGAGCTGGGTGACCGCCTGCGGGCGGCCATCGCCCGGCTCAGCCCCCGGGCGGCGGAGATCTTCGTCCTGCGCTACGTGGAGGGATACACCAACAGCGAGATCGGCCGGATGCTCGGCATCTCGTGGGGCGTCGTCGCCGTCACCCTTCTGCGCGCCCGCCGCCGTCTCCAGTCCCACATGCAGATCTGACAGGGAGAACAACCATGGACATCCGCAAACCGAAACTCGACGACATGATCGACGCCATGCAGACGGACCTGCCGGACGCGGCCGAATTCGCCGCCGCCGCCGCGCGGGTCCGCCAGCAGCTGGCGGAGGCCGCCGCCCCATCGGCCGCACCCGCCGGCGATGCCTGCATCCGCGACTGCGCCGGCTTCCGCAGCCTGATCCCCGCCTATCGCGACGGGAGTCTGCCGGCCGCGCGGCGGACGCTGTTCGAGGATCACATCCGCAACTGCGTCGCCTGCCGCAAGGCGGTCTGGCAGACCACCGCGTCCTCCGCCGCACCGGCGGTCCGCCGGCCCGTGGCCCTCTCGCCGCGCTGGGCTTTGGCCGCCGCGGCCGTCCTGCTCCTGGCCCTGGCCATCCCGCTGGTTCTCTACTTGAACCCGTTCGCCGCCCGCGCGGAGGCCTCCGCGGTGGTGGACCGGGTGGACGGGCGTCTGTTCGTCGTCCAGGACGGCCGGATTCAGCCCGTCACGGCGGGCGTGACGATCCCGGCCGGGCAGACGATCCGCACCGCCCGGGGCACCCGCGCCATTCTGAGCCTGGCTGACGGCAGCCGGCTGGAAATGAACGAACGCGCGGAACTGGCCGTCAGCGGCCGGCCTGACGGCACGGCGGTCGGGTTGCGGCACGGTAGCATCATTGTGCGGGCCGCCCGCCAAACCGAAGGCCATCACCTGTTCGTGGATACTACCGACTGCCAGGTTGCCGTCAAGGGCACGGTGTTCAGCGTCACCAGTGGCACCAAGGGGTCCCGCGTCTCCGTCCTCGAGGGCGAGGTCTGGGTGGACCATGACGGTCAGACCAGCAAGCTGTTCCCCGGTCACCAGGTCACCACCCACGCCAGCATCCGCCCGGCGGCGCTGGCCCGGGAAGTGGGCTGGAGCCTGGAGGCGACCGAGTACCAGGCCCTGCTACAGCAGGTGGCCGATACGAGCCGGCAACTGCTCCAGTCGGTGACGAATGTCCCGCTGCGCTTCGATCCCCGCCTGGCGGCACTGCTGCCCGAGGACACCGTGATCGTCGCCGCCCTGCCCAACGTCAGCGAGGAGCTGGCCGACGCCGGCGACACCTTCTTCCAGAGCATCCGGAGCAACCCGGAACTGGCCGCCGCGCTGGCCCGGGAGATGTCCGACGCGGAGCTCAACGAAGTCCTCAGCGTGCTCCAGCGCTTCCGCGCACTCGGCGCCCATCTGGGCGACGAGGTGGTGGTGGGCGCATGGGACCTCGAGGACGAGCATCCCGGCATCGTGCTTCTGGCCGAGGTGAAGGATGCCGCTGGTCTGCGCGACATGCTGGCGGACGAGATCAGCCGCCTGAACAGCCAGGCGGGGCATGAAGTGCCGGTGATCCTGGTCGACGATCCGGCCCGGCTGCCCGCCGCCGGCGTCGAGGCGCTCTACGTCCTGGTCACCGCCGATCACCTGTTCGTGAGCAGCGCACCCGAAACCCTGCGCCAGTGCGCCGCCGCCGCGTCCGCCGGCACGGGCTCATTCCTCCAATCCGCCTTCGGCGCCCAGATCGCCCAGTCGTATGCCGACGGCGCCGCGTGGCTGCTCGCCGCCGACCTGGCGAGCCTGAGGCCGGAGGATACGACGGCGGATCCGGCGACGCACGAGTTGCTCGGATTCCAGGATGCCCGCTACCTCGTGGTGGAACAGAAGACCATTTCGGACCAGCCCCAGTTACGTCTCGCCGTCAGCTTTGTCGGAGAGCGCCGGGGCATCCCCTCCTGGCTCGGCGAGCCGGGCGCCATGGGCACGCTGGACTTCGTGTCGCCCGACGCCTACGCCGCCGCCTGCGTCCTGGCCAAGGAGCCCCGGGCGATTGTGGACGAGCTGTTCGATATCCTCGCCACCGTCCAGCCGGAGGAACTGGAGAAGGTTCTGAAATTCGAGGACGAAACGGGTCTGAGCCTCCGCGATGACCTGGCTGCGCCTTTGGGCGGCGAGTTCCTCCTGGCCGTGGACGGGCCGGTCCTGCCGAATCCGGCCTGGAAGCTGGTGCTGCTGGTGGATGATCCCGCCCGCTTCCAGAGTTCGCTGGAGCGCCTCGTCGAGGTGATCAACGGCAAGCTGGCCGCGGAAGGGAAAACGACCCTGTTGATCCGGCGCGACGAGCTGTCGGGCGGCACCTTCTACACGGTGGCGTCATCGGACAGCACCGTCACCGTGCACTATACGTTCCACGACGGCTACCTGATCATGGCCCCCGAGCGGTCGCTCATCACCCAGGCCATCGCCAACCGGATCAACGGTTACACTCTGTCTCAGAGCGCCGATTTTCAGGCGGCCCTGCCCACGGATCGCTACACCCAGTTCTCCGCCGTGGCCTATCACAACGCGCAGAAACTGGCCGGTTCGCTGGCCGGCATCGTGCCGGAACGCGCGGGCGACATGTCGGCCGACGAGCTGCAGCGGGTGCGCGACTTTCTCCTGCAACTCAAGCCCATGCTCTTCTGCGCGTACGGCGAATCCGACCGCATCGTACTCACCGGCACCGGTTTGATGAGCCTGAACCCGGCCGAATGGGCCAAGTTCGCCAGTCCGGACCGGTTGTTGAAAGCCCGTCCGCAGTCGGGCGAGGTTCCGACCGACAGGCGACCGTGGCCGGACCGGTTGATGCATTAAATCCCTGCCAGCGGGGAGGCGGCCATTCCGGCCGCCTCCCTCGCCGGTGTTTTCAGGAGCATGCATGAGTCCCGACGACTGTGTTTCCCTTGCCTCCCCTGCGGGCTGTTCACCCCTCATCGAGATGGACGGCCTGGTGGTGCGATTCGGCGCCAAGACCATCCTCAATGAACTCACCAGCACATTGACGGGCCGCGCCATCGGACTCCTCGGGCCCAACGGCGCCGGCAAGACCACCCTGCTCCACACCCTGCTCGGCTTCCACCCGGCTCAGGCCGGCGCGGCGCGGGTGATGGGTCTGGACATCCGTCTCCAGCACCGGGAGATCCGGCGGCTGACCGGCTACATGCCTGAAAACGACAGCTTCATCGCCGGGTTCAGCGCCCTGCGCCTGACCCGGCTGCTGGCCGAGATCACCGGCCTCCCGCGCGCCGAGGCGCTGGAACGGGCGCACGAGGCGCTTACCTGGGTGGGGTTGGGCGAGGCCCGGTACCGGAAGATCGGAACCTATTCGTTCGGGATGCGCCAGCTCACCAAGCTGGCCCAGGCGATCGTCCACGGCCCGGAGCTGCTTATCCTCGACGAGCCCACCAACGGCATGGACCCGCCGGCCCGCCAGCGGATGATCCGGCTCATCCAGGAGGTGCGCGATTCCGGCCGGACCCGCATCGTGCTCTCCTCCCACCTGCTCAAGGATGTCGAGGACTGCTGCGACGAAGTGCTGATCCTGAAGGCCGGCCGAGTGGCCCACGTCTGCAACCTCGAGGCGGAGCGCCGCGCCAACCGGAAGTTCCTGGAACTGGAAATCGTCGGCGACGCGGCGCCGCTGCTGGCCATGGCGTCGGCACGCGGCTGCGAGTGCGCCGCCGCTCCGGGGAACCGTCTCAAGATGGTCCTGCCCGAGGGCGTGGAAATCCGCGACCTGTACGTGCTGGCCGCGGAACGGGATATCCAAATCAGGCGCCTGAACTATAAGCGCGATTCCCTGCAGGATATCTTCCTGAAAGCGATGGAGAACGGCCATGGCAGTTTATAAACACAACTATCAGCCGTACGAAGGGCCGCTCACGCCGCCTCGGTTCCGCTGCCTGGTCCTCACCCGCTACGCCATGGCCGGGCTGTTCCGCTCGCGACTCTTCTTCGCGTTCTTCATCCTCTGCTTCGCCGCGCCGGCGGTGGGCGCCATCCTGATCTACCTGCATTACAACACTCTGGGCCTCCAGATGATCGGTCAGACCATCCGGGACCTGCTCCCCATCAACGCCGACTTTTTCTTGCACTTTCTGGCAATCCAAACGGGTTTGGGGATGTTCCTCACCGCCATCGTGGGGCCGGGGCTCATCGCGCCGGACATGTCCAACAACGCGCTGCCGCTGATCCTGGCCCGCCCGTTCTCCCGCACCGAGTACATCCTCGGCAAGCTCACGGTCCTGGTGGGCTTCCTCTCGCTTCTGACCTGGATCCCCCTGCTGGCGCTCTTCATCTTCCAATGCACCATGGCGGGCGCGGGCTGGCTGATCGCCAACGTCCGGATCGCCGTGGCGATCTGGTTCGGCTCCTGGGCCTGGATCCTGGTGCTGGCGCTGCTGGCACTGGCCTTCTCCGCCTGGGTGAAGTGGCGGCCGGTGGCCGGGTTCCTGATCCTGGGCTTCTTCCTGATCAGCGCGGGCATCGCTGAAGTGTTCAACGAGATGTTGAGCACGCGGTGGGGCGTCGTCATGAACCCGGCCGAGCTGCTCAAGATCGTCTGGGACGCCCTCTTCCTCGCCGAGACAGACGCCGTCATCCCGCCCGTCTGGGCCGGCGTGATCATCCTGGCCCAGTGCGCCGGCTTTCTGTTCCTGCTCTACCGGCGCGTGCGGGCCTACGAGGTGGTGCGATGATGGACGCCGTCCCCCGCATCGTCCTGCGCGAGGTCTCGAAGTTCTACGGCGAGGTGCTTGGGGTGAACCGGGTGAGCCTGGCGGTGGAACCCGGCATCACCAGCCTGGTGGGCCCCAACGGCGCCGGCAAGACCACCCTGCTGAACCTCATGACCGGCCTGCTGCGGCCCACCGAAGGCGAGATCGAGGTGCTGGGCATCCCCGTGAACCAGCCGGAGCGGGTCTTCCGCCACGTGGGTTACTGCACCCAGTACGACGCCTTCCCCAAGGGGCTGACAGGCTACGATTTCATCTGCGGCTTCCTGCGGCTCCACGGCCGGCCCGAAACCGAGGTGGAGTCGCTCACCCGGGACGCCCTGGCCCGCGTGAACATGACCGATGCCGCCGGCAAGAAGATCGCCGCCTACAGCAAGGGCATGCGGCAGCGGATCAAGCTGGCCCAGGCCATCGCCCACCAACCCCGCGTGCTGATCCTCGACGAGCCCCTCAACGGCCTCGACCCCATGGCCCGGGCCGAGGTCATCGCCATCTTCCAGGAGGTGGCGGCGGACGGCTGCATCGTCATCGTCTCCAGCCACATCCTGCATGAGGTGGACATCCTCTCCGACCGGGTCATCATGATGAACCACGGCTACGTGGTGGCCGAAGGCGGCATCCACGACGTCCGCGAAGAGGTCGAGGAGCATCCCATGCAGATCCTGGTCCGCTGCGACCGCCCGGCCGTGCTGGCGGCGCGGATCTTCGAGCTCAACCATGCCGTGGAGGTCAAGCTCCATCCCGATGGTCGCGGCCTGCTGCTGCGGACGAAGGACGCCGCCGGCTTCTACCGGCTCATGAACCGCATCGCTGTCGAGGAAAACCTGACCATGGAGGGCATCCAGCCCGCCGACGACGACGTGCAGTCTCTCTACGACTACCTCATCGGCAACGAAGGAGGCCGCGCATCATGACCCCGTCCGAAATCGCATCCTGGCCCTGGCAGTTGTGGCGCCGCCAGACGGCGGCGGTGACCCGCCTTGAACTGCGCAAATGCCGGCGGGCCCGCCGGATCGTGGCGCCTCTGCTGCTGGCGCTGCTGCCCATCCTGATCATCGGGGCGGTCTCGATCGTGCGGATCGTCATCGGCAAGCCGACCAACTCCGTGAAGCTCGACCAGGGGTACGCCGTCTTCTTTCAGACATTCTTTCTGCGGTTCCTGGTCTTCTTCGGCTGCGCGGTGATGTTCACCGGCGTCTTCCGGGGGGACATGCTGGAGAAAACCCTCCACTACTACCTGCTGGCACCGGTCCGGCGGGAGGTGATCGCGGCCGGCAAGTTCCTGGCGGCGCTGCTGGCGACCGCCACGCTCTTCAGCTTCAGTGCAGCCGGCTCGTTCCTGCTCATGCGGCTGCCCCTGGGCCGTACCGGCCTCGAGAAATTTCTGTTGCAAGGACCCGGCTGGCACTATCTGGCGGGCTATGTCGGGGTCACGATGCTGGCGTGCCTCGGGTACGGTGCCGTCTTCATCCTGTTCGGCGCCCTGTTCCGGAATCCGGTGCTCCCTGCCCTGGCGCTGTTCGGTCTCGAGAGCATCAACTTCCTGCTCCCCGGCTGGCTCAAGATGTTCAGCGTGGTCTACTACCTGCAAGCCCTCAATCCCGTGCCGCTGCCGCCCAGCCCGTTCGCCCTGATGACGGATTCGATATCGCCGCTGCTGGCAGTCGCGGGACTGGCGGCGTTCGCCCTCGCCGTTCTGGTACTGACCGCCTGGCGGATCCGCCGCATGGAGATCATCTACACTGCCGACTGACCGGTGGCGACGCCGGTCGGCTTTCCATCATCTGGCTTCGCACCCACCCGCTCGACCGGTTCCGGCAGAACCGGCGTTGACCGGCTGCATCCGTACCCCCCGTTTGACATCTGAAAACAGGTCACCTAGAATGGCAGGCAGGGTTAGGGCATGGCCGACGACACAACCAAGAACCGATCCGATGCCCTCGATTCCACCGACTGGGATCCGGCTGGTTACTCCTTTCTGTTCAGCGCCCACCCGGAGTTCGTGGACGCGCTCTACCGCCAGTGGGCCGCCGATCCGGCCCGGGTGGACGCCAGCTGGCGCCACTTCTTCAGCGGCTTCGATCTGGGGCTCCGGCAGGCCGCGCTGTCATCCACCGGGGCGGACGCCCCGGCCCGCTCCACCGACCGCCCCGCCGCCTTCGATCCGGCCGAGTTCCGGGTGGTCAACCTCATCCACGGCTACCGGTCCCGCGGCCACCTCTTCACCCGGACCAACCCGGTGCGCACGCGGCGTTCGTACGCGCCCACCCTCGACATCGCCAACTTCGATTTGACCCCGAACGACCTGGACAGGACGTTTCAGGCGGGCGCCGAGATCGGTCTCGGTCCGGCGCCGCTCCGCGAGATCATCGCCCATCTTGACGAGACGTACTGCGCCTCCATCGGCGCCGAGTTCATGTACATCCGGCACCCCGAGCGCGTCCGGTGGCTGCTGCAGCGGATGGAGGCCACTCGCAACCGCCCCCGGTTCTCCCCCGAGACCAAGCGCCGCATCCTGGATCGGCTCACCCGGGCGGTGGTTTTCGAGAATTTCCTCCACGCCCGCTTCGTGGGCCAGAAGCGCTTCGCGCTGTCGGGCAACGAGACCCTCATCCCCGCACTGGATGCGCTGATCGTCGCCGGCGCGCGCGCCGGAGTGGCCGACGTGGTCATCGGCATGCCCCACCGCGGCCGGCTCAACGTGCTGGCCAACATCATGGGCAAGCCGCCCCACGACATCTTCGAGGAGTTCGAGGGCAAGCGATACGGCGACGACGTCTTCGTGGGCGACGTCAAGTACCACCTCGGCTACACCCGGACGGTCACCACTCCCGACGGCGGCGCAATCCGCGTGGAGCTCGCCTACAACCCGTCGCACCTCGAGGCGGTGAACCCGGTGGTCGAGGGGATCGCCCGGGCGCGCCTCGACGCCGACCATGGCGGCGACCTGGCGCGGGTGCTGCCGGTGCTCATCCACGGCGACGCCGCCGTGGCCGCCCAGGGCGTCGTCTACGAGGTCATCCAGATGTCCCTGCTGGACGGCTACCGCACCGGCGGCACCATCCACCTGGTGGCCAACAACCAGCTCGGCTTCACCACCAACTACCTCGACGGCCGTTCCAGCACCTACTGCACCGACGTGGCCAAGGTGACGCTGTCGCCCGTGTTCCACGTCAACGCCGATGACGTCGAAGCGGTGGTGCTGGCGACAGAGCTGGCCCTGGACTACCGCCAGGCGTTCCACACCGACGTCTTCATCGATCTGCTGGGCTACCGGCGGTACGGCCACAACGAGTCGGACGAGCCCCGCTTCACCCAGCCCAAACTGTACAAGGTCATCGCCAAACATCCCGACCCCCGGCAGATCTACCAGATCCGCCTGGCCAAGCGCGGTGAGATCGAGGCGGGCGAAGCCGAAGCCATGGAGCAGGCGTTCCGCGCCGAGCTCGAATCGCAGTTCGCCGAGGCGCGCGCCGAACAGCTCCCCCACTGCCACCTGATGGGGGCCTGCGACCGGCGACGGCGCCCCGCCGATTTCAATTTCGTGGATTCGCCCGTCACCGCCGTCCCCGCCGACCGTCTGCTGGACGTGGGGCGGCAGGTCTTCACCGTGCCGGCCGAACGCGCCGTCTTCGACAAGATCCGCCGCATCTACGACGGCTGGCTCAACAGCCTCGTGGCGGAGCGCCGGTGCGACTGGGCCATGGGCGAAACGCTGGCCTACGCCACGCTGCTCGCCGAGGGCATCCCAATCCGGCTCAGCGGCCAGGACGTGGAGCGCGGCACCTTCTCACACCGTCATGCCGTTCTCCATCTGGAGGATACCGAGGAGGAGTATATCCCCCTGAACGCCGTCAGCACCGCTCCGGCGCGCTTCGAAGCCTACAATTCGCTCCTGTCGGAGTACGGCGTGCTCGGCTTCGAATACGGCTATGCGGGCGCCCGGCCACAGGCGCTGGTCATCTGGGAGGCCCAGTTCGGCGATTTTGCCAACACCGCCCAGGTGATCATCGATCAGTACCTGGCCGCGGCGGAAGCCAAGTGGAACCGGTTGAACGGCCTGGTGCTGTTCCTCCCCCACGGACTCGAGGGCCAGGGCCCGGAGCACTCCTCGGCCCGGCTGGAGCGGTTCCTCGGCCTGTGCGCCCACAACAACATGGTCGTCGCCAACTGCACCACGCCGGCCAGCTTGTTCCATCTGCTGCGGCGGCATATGAAATTTCCCGTGCGCGTCCCGCTGGTGGTGCTCACGCCCAAAAGCCTCCTGCGGCACCCCCGGTGCGTCAGTCCGCTCGACGATTTCACCGGCGGCCGCTTTGAACCGGCGCTTGATGACCCGGCCGCCGATCCGACCCGCGTCCGGCGCGCGCTGCTGTGCTCGGGCAAGATTTACTACGATCTCCTGCAACGCCGCGAGGCGGACGGCCGCGACGACACGGCCTTGATCCGGATGGAGCAACTTTACCCGGTGGCCGAAGCCGCCCTGGGCCGCCTGTGGGACAAGTACGCCGGCGCCGAATGGCGCTGGGTGCAGGAGGAGCCGGAAAACATGGGCGCGGCCTGCTTCGTCCGGCGCAAGTACCCGATCCCGTCGCTCCAGGTGGTCGCCCGGCGGGAGAGCGGCTCGCCGGCCACCGGCTTCCACGAGATCCACCAACTGGAGCAGCGGGAGCTTCTGGAGCAGGCGTTCCGGTAGCGCCGGAACGCATCTCATCGAGGGAGCGGAACATGGTGATCCAAGTGAAGGTGCCCGCCGTCGGCGAATCCGTGAGCGAGGCCGTCGTGGGCCGCTGGTTCAAGGAATCCGGCGACTACGTCCGGGTCGACGAGCCCGTCTGCGAGATCGAGTCGGAAAAGGCCACCATGGAACTCAACGCCGAAGCGGCCGGCCGGCTGACGGTGACCGTGCCCACGGGCCGGACCGTCCCCATCGGCGCGGTCATCGCCGAGATCGACACCGCCGCGGCGCCGCCCGCGGGCGTCGCCGCGCCGCCGCGCGCCGCCGATGCAGCGTCTCCGGCTCCCGCCACGGCTGCACTTCCCGCCCCGCCCGCCGTGGCCGTTGGCGAGTCAAGCCGAACCCGTTTCACTCCTGTCGCCCGGAAGCTCCTGGCCGACGCCGGCGTCTCCGCAGACCGAATCACGGCGGTCCCCGGCGCCCGGGTGACAAAGCGGGACGTGCTGGAGGCGCTGACCCCGGCCCGGCAACAACCCGCGGCGCCGGCCGCGGACCAGCGCCCCGTCCGCCGCGAGCGGATGACCACCCTGCGCGGCACCATCGCCCGCCGGCTGGTGGCGGCAAAAAACGAGACAGCCATGCTCACCACCATCAACGAGCTAGACATGTCGGCGGTCATGGATCTCCGCGCCCGTCACCAGGAGGCGTTCACGGCGAAGCATGGGGTGAAGCTGGGGTTCATGTCCTTGTTCACGTGGGCCGTCTGTCGCGCCCTGGCGGAGATGCCGGTGATCAACGCTCAGGTCTCCGGCGCCGATATCGTGTATCCGGAATATTGCGACATCGGCATCTCAGTGTCCACACCCAAGGGTCTGGTGGTGCCGGTGATCCGCGACGCCCACCTCCTGGACGTGCCCCGGCTGGAGGCCGCCATTCAGGCCCTGGCCGAGCGGGCCCGCGCCGGCAAGCTCTCGGTGGACGAGATGTCCGGCGGCACCTTCACCATCACCAACGGCGGCGTGTTCGGCTCGCTCATCTCCACGCCCATCATCAATTACCCCCAGTCGGCCATCCTGGGGATGCACACCATCAAGGACCGTCCCGTCGCCGTCGACGGACAGGTGGTGATCCGGCCCATGATGTACGTGTCGCTGTCCTACGACCACCGGATCATCGATGGTCGCGAGTCGGTCACGTTCGTCATCCGAGTCAAGGAGCTACTGGAGAACTCGACAGTCGAATGGCTGCACCTCTGAGCACCGCTTGCCCAGAACGTATCGGTGGTTCCGGAACCTGTATATTTTGGGATTCCGCACTGGGAGTTATCCATGCACAACGATGAATGCCTGCTGTTGCTGGCACACGGCAGCCCCGATCCCCGGTGGCGGAAGCCGTTCGAACATCTGGTCCGCGACTTGGCGGTCGAATTGAACGCGCGTGGCCCCTTGCTGGCTTACATGGAGTTCATCCCCCCGACGCTCGCCGACGCGGTGGCCGAGGCCGGGCGGCGCGGATTGCGGCGGATCGCGATCCTCCCCCTCTTCATGTCAGGCGGCGGCCACGTCGCCACGGACATCCCCGCCCAGGTCGAGGCCGCCCGCCAGGTCCACCCCGGTGTCGCCATTCGGGTGCTGCCACCCGTGGGTGAGCACCCGCGCTTCCAGAAAGTGCTCAGAGAAATCATCCGCGACTTGCAGCATCGCGCCTGATTCACTCGATGAGGAAGGCGTCGCAATACCCATCGGAGCCTCTTGGCGTTGTGCCAGCGGGCCGCAATTGAATCTGGTGTTCTGTCGATGATGCCCCGTCAATCAGCCTGCTGCCGCCGCCGCAGCTCGGCGGCGACCGCATCCAGAACCGGCTGCAGATCTTCGTCTTCCCGGAGGGCGTACAGCAGGGCGGCCTGAAGTTCCAGGACGGTTTGCAGTTCGGTTTGAAGCGCTTCCACCTCGTCCGACAGGCGCTCGTTATCCTGTGCCAATTCCGCCAAGGCCGTCTCCAGCCGTGCGAGGCGCTCCGCCTGGGTTTCTTTGTGAGTCACGTTCGGCTCGCTCCCGTCACCACGCCGGGATCACTTCGGTCCACCGCCGGATTCCGGCAGCGCGTCAGCACCGAGCATGGAGAGGACGATCAGTTCCCCTTCCCGCTTGACTTCGGCGTTCACGCATCCCACCCGGTTGCAGATCCCGATGCAGTTGGAGTAGTCGACGCGCGGCGACAGGAACAGGGTGAGGAGGCGGGCGCCGCACGGGCACGGCGCGTAGGCGGGCAGGGCCGTGCCGCAGACGGGACAGGACAACTCGAGGATATCCCCGTCCTCCAGCTCGACGTCCAGCGCCACCCGGCACTTCTCACCGTATATGGGGCTCAGCGCCACCTGGCCCTCGCCCGCCCGGCCGCGCACCCGCAGCAGGATGCCGGGATGGTTGTTGAAGCTGGCCCGGCGGCTCACCAGATCGTGACCGTTGGGGCAGAAACAGCGGGTCACCACCAGCAGCCGGGAAGCCCGTGCCACCCCCTGATCGAGAGGATTCGGGTAGAACAGCATGCCCTTCTCGTTGTCGTGCTCCATGAAGCGGCACTCCTGATTTTGCGGGCCTGGTTGTATTGTAGGGGACGGGCGCCGGTGCGTCAACAGTGGGCCGTCGCAAAGGGGCTGCGGGCGGACCGGCGGGTTCAGGGTCCGGCCTGCCGATGGCGCAGGAAGCCGGCCTGGCGGGCGCGGATCCGGAACACGGCCAGGAACATGCGCAGGGAGTCCGCCAGCGGGCTGATCTTGGAGCCTTCGACGGCGCGCCAGTTGACGGCCACCTCCTCGACGGCGTATCCCACCCGCTGGGCCAGATACAGGATCTCCACGTCGAACGCCCAACCGGTCTCCGTGGACCATGCAAAGAGACGCCGCGCGGCATCGCGCCGGAACATTTTGAATCCGCACTGGGTGTCGCGAATGCCGGGCACCGCCAGCAGGTTGACCACGGTGTAGAAGGCGTGGCCCATCATCTCGCGGAATCCCTCCCGCTCGCGTCGCACAGCGGCCGACACCAGCCGCCGCGAGCCGATGACGACCTCGATGTTCTCCGTCATTGCCGGACGGAAGCGGTCCAGCTCCCCGATGGGGGTGGCGCCGTCGGCGTCAGCGAATACGATATACCGGCCGCGCGCTGCAAGCATGCCGCGCCGTACCGCCGCCCCCTTCCCCTGGTTGGAGGGCTGCCGCAACAGACGGAACCGGGCGTCCCGGGTTGTCCACGCCGCCATGATGTCCGCGGTGCCATCGCAGGAGCCGTCGTCCACCACCACCACTTCCATGGCGTAGCCGCAGCGGCCCATGTACGCCGCCACACTGTCCAGGAAGGCGGGCAGCCGCTTCTCCTCGTTGTAGGCCGGGATGACCAGGCTGATCAGCGGGCCGTCGCCGCCGTCGCCTTCCGGCCACGGCCAGCCGCCGGGCGGCCGCTGGCTGTGCCTCAGGGCCAGGATCACCGCCGGACTCAGCAGATCCCCGGCGGTGAATTTGAACCGATGCAGGAACAGGGCGCACAGCGGCGCAAGCACCACGAGGCGGGCGGCGTGGAACACCAGCAGCGGAACCAGGGCCGCGCCCACGCCGGGCCACGCCAGCAGGGCGGGGAGTTCCAGCACGCCGAGGCCGAGCGGCACGGGCGAAACCTCCGCCAGCCCGGTGAAGAAGAGGTACATGGTCCATGCCACGGCTGTTTCCGGCTCCGGCGCGGCGAAGTGGACAAAGAGCCAGCCTTCCCCCCCCCAGCAGACCAGGCCTGCCAGCACGCTCCTGAGCACCGCGGCCGGCTCGCCGCTCCGAATCGCCGCCGCGCCGAGCAGCGCCGCGGCCAGGACACCAAGGATCGCGGCGCTCCAGACGGAGCCGAACAAAGCGGCCGCCACCGCCAGTCCCGCGGTAACGGTCACCCACGTGCCCGCATCGCGGGCGGTCAGCCATCGCCGGATCCGCTCCCGGCTGGCTCCGCCCAGTTCACGGACCAGGAATTCCGTCTCGAACGAACGGAGAGGCATCCACGGACTGCCGATCTGCACCACCTGGATCATGGCCTCGAACGCGATGGCCTGGTGCCACGCGACGGTGGCTCCGAATACGATTCGTCGCCGCGCGCTGCGCAGGATGAAGCCCACGGCGACGGCCAGCAGCAACCCGCCCGCCGGGCGCCATGTCATCCGGCTCCAGTCCAGCGGATGGCCGAGGCGGATCAGCACGGCCAGGACGACCCCGCCGGCCAGCATCGCCAGCAGGTAATACCGGCCGAAGTGGGTGACTCGCTCCGTGTTTACCGCGCCGACAACCACCTCTCGCTCCCAGGGAGCCGGAATCCGAAAGCCGTGGCCGAAGAAAGGCGTCCTGATTGTAGTGAAACCATCCGGCGGCTGTCAACGCGCCCGCGTCGCGCACGGGGCAACCCTTTGCCAACCCGCCGCCGCCTTGTTACAATGGAGGAGTCATGACAACCTGCACGATTGCCATCCGCCCAGAGGGCGGAACCACCGTTCCCGATTCGATCAATCACCGGGGAGGCCGACCATGACCACGAGACCGCCCTGCCGCCTGGGACTCGTCCTGCTGCTGCTGGAAGGCGCGCTGACGCTCGCAGGCGCGCAGGTGCTCCCCTTTGATGTCAAGACCCTGCGGGACGGGCTGCCCCAGTCCCAGATGGCCAGCATGGTGCAGGACACCCGAGGCTACATCTGGGTGGGTACGTGGGGTGGTCTGGCCCGGTACAACGGCAACCGGTTCCACAATTTCACCACCGACGACGGTCTGCCCAGCGTCCGAATTCAGGAACTCCTCATGGACAGTGCGGGCACCCTCTGGGTGGCCACCGCCGGCGGCACTGTGGTCTTGCGCGACGGCCGGCTGACGCCCATCGCCGACCTGACGCTGAGCAAACCGCGTTGCCGCGCGTTGCTCGAAGACCGCGACGGCGCCGTCTGGATCGGCACGGACCAGGGGGTTTACCGGGTGCCGAAAGGGACGTTCCGGGCCGAACCGGCGCCGGCCGGTCTCGGCCATCAACTCATCTACGATCTGGCCTCGGATCGAAACGCGATTCTCATCGTCAGCGACCAGGGGCTATGGCGGTACGAGCCCGGCCGCGGGTGCCAGTCGATCAACATCCCCTGCCCCCGCAACCAGCTCCGCACCGTCGCCACCGCCGGTGACGGCATCTGGCTGGGCACCAACACGCGCGGCGTCTACCGGCAGGACGCCGCCGGCTGGCAGTCCATGCTGGAGTCGGGGGCAGTCACCGGCCGGAGCATCTACCGCATCTACACCGCCCCTTCGGGGACGCTGTACATTTGCACCACCGATTCGGCGCTGTTCCTCCGCCGCGCGGGCGAACAGGAGTTTCAGCACTGGAACACCGACATGGGGCTGCCATCCAACGTCGTAAATTTCGCCTACGAGGACCGCGAGGGAAACGTCTGGGTGGGCACCGACATCAACGGGCTGGCCCGCCTGGGCGGCGTGGCGCTCAGCAACCACGGGCTCAAACAGGGGCTGCCCAGCGCGTGCGTCTTCGGCATCGCCTCCAGCCCCACCCCCGACGCCCTCTGGCTGGGCACGCTGAGCGGGGCGGTCCATTACCAGGTCCGGCCGGTTTCGAAGGTCCTGGAGACCATCGGTCTGGACCACGGGCTGGACACCGAGTGGGTCTGGAAGGCTTTGCCGGACGCAGACGGAGGGCTATGGATTCTCACCGATACCTCGTTGTTTTACCGGCCCCGCGGACAACGCCAAATCCAGGCGATGCCCCCCGACGCCCCCGTGCCTCGGGCGGAACTGTGGGACGCGGTGCTCGACCACCAACACCGCCTCTGGGTGTGCGGGCGCAGCGACACCGGCGGGCTGGTCATGCGCGATGAAAAAGGCCGCTGGCGCACCTGGAAGAGCACTGCCTCGGGCGAACCCCTGACCTTCTGCGCCCACTTCTGCCCTCGCCAGGCCGGTGGGATTTGGGCGACGGCGGGAACCGACGTGTACACCTGCGACGGTGAGCGCGTCGTCAAGCTGGCGGATCCGCCGCCGCTGTCACGGCAGACCTACATCAACAGCATCTTCGAAGACAGCGCCGGCCGCCTCTGGGTGGGTTCCGACGCCGGACTGGCGGTCATGGACAGCAACGGGCGCTGGCGGCTCCTCAAGGACCAACCCGGCCTGACATCGCATCATGTCTACTTTTTCGGCGAGGATCAGCGCCACAACATCTGGGTAGGCACCACCCGCGGCGTATCGCGCATCGGCACCGACGGCCGGGTGGAGAGCTTCACGCCCGAGGATGGGCTGGCCGGCTACGAGACCAACCAGTACGGCTTTCTCTGCGACACCAACGGCGAGATCTGGATCGGCACCGTGGACGGGCTGTCCCAGTACGATCCCGACCGCCACTATCCCAACACGATCCCGCCGAGCCTCGTCGTGGAATCGGCCGACCTGCCCGACCGCCGGCTCGACTTCCCCCGGTCGCTGGAGTTGCAGTGGAACGAGCGGTCGGTCACCTTCCAGGTGGCCGTGCTGTCGTTCCGCAACCGCAACCGCGTCGGTTACCGGGCCCGGCTCGAGGGGCTCGAGGACGAGTGGCTGCCGGTTCGTCAGCTCGCCGAGCTGCGCTACACCAACCTTCCCTCCGGCCAGCTGCGCCTGCTGCTCCAGGCAGTAAACGAATCGGGCATCTGGAGCGAGACTGCGTCCCTGCCCATCACGGTCCATCCGCCGTTCTGGCTCTCGACCTGGTTCCAGGTGCTGCTGGCGGCGCTGGCCCTGGCCGTCATCGTAGGGGTGTATCGCTGGCGGACCTACCTCCTGCGGCGTCGCACCCGGGAGCTGACTGTCGAAGTAGACAAGCGGACCGCCGAGTTGCAGGACGCCAACCGGCGCCTGACCCACCTGGCCACCTATGACCCGCTCACCGGCCTACTGAACCGCCGGGCCATCATGGAGCGGCTCGAGGAGGCCGCCGGTCCCGCCGGACGCGGCAACCGCCAGTTCGGCGCCATCCTGGTGGACCTGAACAAGTTCAAGGCGGTGAACGACACGCTGGGGCACACCGCCGGCGACGACGTGCTCCGCGAGATGGCCGGCAAGATCCAGGGGTGCCTGCGCCAGGGGGATGTCCTGGGCCGCTACGGAGGAGACGAATTCCTCATCTTTCTGCCGGGCGCCGATGCGGGGGCGGTGGATGCGGTCGCCAGCCGCATCGCCGCGCTGAGCTACACCGCCAGCGGCGACGGCACCGTCATCACCGTCACGGCGGCATGCGGCGGGGTGGCCGTTCCCGGCATGTGCGCGCCCATCCTCTCCGCCCTCCTGGCCCAGGCTGACGCGCTGATGTACACGGCTAAGAAGGCCGGTCCGCCGGGCATCGCCACCGCCGCCTATCAGCCGCCGGATTCCTGAAGGCACTGGGTCTGCTGAAACCCGGGCGACGGCGGTGGTCGGCGTCACTGCGCGATCTCTCGATGCACAATATCTCTGCAGTGGAACCGGGTATCAACGGCTATAATTGAATCAAATGTACTGAAAGGAGGAGGCAATGTATTGGCGATGTGTCCCGTTCAACCTGCTGATCATGGTGTTGTGCGCCGCTGCGTCGGCGGCTTCCCCGACTCTCAAGCCCGTCTCCATCAAAGGATCCGGCGATTTCACGCATGACGCCAAGCTGATGGCGGACGGCGTGTTCGTCGACAAGGGAGCCGCCTGGGACAGCCTGCGCTGCGTGCACTGGACCGAACCGGATGTGTGTTTCGAGCTGGACCTGGGCGAAATGTGCCGATTGTCTGAAATCACGCTGCAAGTGGACAACAACGACGTCTACCGCCTGGATTACTCGGCGGACGGCCGGAAATACACCCCGCTGGTCACCATCTCCGCGGACTTCGGCGAGATCGATGACGGCATGGATGTCTTCAGTTCCGACGCCGGCCACTCCGATTTCGTCGCCGCCCTTGACTTCAAACCGGTCACCGCCCGTTACCTGCGCCTGCAGGCCCTCGAGGGTGACGGCGCCTTCAGTGTGGCGGAAATCCAGATCGTCGGGACGCCTGTGGAGACCGCCTCCGGCTGGCCCTCGGTCAATGGGCATGGCCCCTTCAACAACAAGCCCTCGCTGCTGGTGGACGACAAGATCGTCGAGGAGGGCACCGCCTGGACGGATGACCAGACGGTGCACTGGTCCGACCCGGGAGTGTACTTCATCATCGACTTCGGCAAGATCCGCCCCATCTTCGACATCATGATCCAAGTGGACAATAACGACGACTACATTGTGGACTATTCCGTCGACGGAACGGCATACACTCGGCTGTTCGCCATCGGCGCGGACGATGGCAACGTCACATACGGCATGGACACGATGATCTCCCTCGACGCCCACCCGGCATACGAGCCTAAAATCGACTTCAAGCCGGTCCGGGCCCGCTTCCTGAAGGTCTATGCTCTGGGCGGCGACGGGCTGTACGCCGTCACCGAGGTCGATGCCCGCTGACGGGCAGGTGACTGTCGACGGGGGTTATCGGACCGCCGTTTCCATGGGTTTCAGAGACATGGTCCGGTTGCGGCCGGCTTGCTTGGCCTGGTACAGGGCGTAATCCGACAAGCGGATGAAATCAGAAAGTGAAACGGCCTGACTGGGCGTCAGACTGGTGACCCCACAGCTCACGGTGACGTACGGGCTGGCCTTGGAGGCGGAATTGGCGATACTCAGCGCCTCCACCCGCCGCCGCAGATGATCGGCCACCTTGACCGCTCCATCCAGGTCGGTCAGGGGCAGGATGACGGCGAATTCCTCGCCGCCGTAGCGGGCGATCGAGTCTCCGGCGCGGGACAGACCGTCGGCCATGGCGGTTGCCACCGATTTCAGGCAGGCGTCACCGGCCTGATGCCCGTAGGTGTCGTTGAAATCCTTGAACCAGTCGATGTCCACCATGATCATCGCCAGTGGCGTTCCGGCGCGGACGGCCCGCTTCCACTCCTGGTCAATGCGCTCGTCGAACTGTCGCCGGTTGGCGATCCCGGTCAACGGATCCAGATAGGAGAGTTCCAGCAAGGTCCGGTTGGCGTCCTGGAGCTGCCGCGTCCGGGCGTCCACCAACTCCATCAGCTCGTCCTCGCGACGCTGGTGCGCTTGCAGGCGAAGTTTAAAGCCGGCGTACAGCAAACCGACGCCCAGGGCGGCCAGCAGCGCGTACGCCCACCAGGTTGCCCAGGGCGCCGGCCGGATGGTGAACGCGACCTCCACCGGCCCCTTCACGTTGCCTGCGTAGTCGCGGCCCCACACGCGGAACACGTAGTTGCCGTCGGTCAGTCGCCGGTATTCCTTCTTGAAATCGGCGGACCACTCGGACGGCTGGGCGTCGAAGCCCACCAACTGGGCGCGGTACCGTGTGTCCTCCTGGCGGAAGAAGCTCAGCAAGGCGTATTCGAAGTCAATGTTATTTTCATTGAAGGCGAGCGACGCGCCACCCTGAAGCCGCTGGGGGACGGCCTTCCCCTGGACGATCGTTCCCTGGACCAGAAGCGGCTTGGGAGTGTAGTCGCGGGCCTCCAGCCCGGGATCGAAGACGGCCGCGCCGCCCACCGTTCCCACCCAGATCCGGCCCAAGTGGTCCACCATGCCGGCGTTCCGGTTGCACTGGTTCAGGGGCAGGCCGTCTTCCACGGTGAATGTGAACACGTCGAATGCCGGCCGCCCCGCCCCGCCACTCCGTTCGGTTGGCGTCAGTCGGACCACACCCTTGTTGGTGAGCATGTAGAGCCGATGTTCCGCATCGCTCAGTATCTTGTACACCGTGTTGTTGGGCAGGCGCGGTTCGGTGGCGTCGGTAAGGGTGAGCGCGATGCGCTCGGGATCGTCCAGATCGATGCAGAAGGCGCCGCCGCCGTCGGTACCGGCCCACACCACCGTGCGTCCGTCGGGCAGCGTGGCGGAATGCAGACACTGAATCGACTCGTTCAGCAGGCCTTCACGACTCGAATACGTTTGCCAGGACGCGCCGTCGAAGCGGGCCAAACCGCGAGCGGTGCCCACCCAGAGGACGGGCGGACTGTCCCCCCGTCGGGTTTGAATCAAGCTGAGCACGGAGTTGTGGGGCAAACCGGACTGCGTGTCGAACACAGTCCAGCGCCCGCCCCCGAAGCGAGCCAGGCCGCCCCGGGTACCGACCCAGAGGAACCGGTCGGCGGCGGAGTCGCCGGTTTCCAGCAGGACCTGGATCATGTCATTCGGGAGTAGTCCCGGGCCCGTGCCGATGGTCCGCCAGCCGCCCTGGGCGAAGCGGGCCAGTCCGCCGGTGCGGGTGCCCGCCCAGACCGTCGTCCCGCCACCGGGTTCGGCGGTCGCGGCGAGGCACTGCACGATGTCGTTCGGCAGCGCCCCGGTCGACTGGCTGAATGTGTCCCACCGGGCGCCGGTGAGCCGCACCAGGCCGCCGCCATCGGTGCCGAACCAAACGCTGGACGTGCCGTCGGGCGCCACCGTCTCGAGCAACGAGAGCACCGGCAGCGGGAACGGCCGCTGCACCGGCTGGATCACGCGCCACTGCCCTCCCCGCAGCTCGGCCAGACCGCCGTTACGCGTGCCGGCCCAGAGGACGGGCACGCCCGTGGTCTGCCGAGTCTCGTGGAGACTGTACACCGCGTTGGACGGCAGGCCGTCATTGAGTCCCAGATTATGGATGCGCCCCTCACTCAGCCAGGCCAGGCCGCCGCCGTCGGTGCCGATCCAGATGCCCTGGGGATTATCCGACCCGCCGGCGGCCTCGAGGCTGGTGAGATGTACCGAGGGGAGCCCGTCCGAGCTGCCGTACCGCCGCCAGGCGTTCCGGTGGAAGCGGTACAGGCCGCCGCCATACGTGCCCACCCACAGGGCGCGGCTGCCGTCCGGCTCCATCGTCTCCAGAAAACTGTTCACCGACTCGCGCGGAAACCCCGGTCCGGTTTCGAACCGCTCGGCGTCCGGACGGAACCGAGCCAATCCGCCTTCCGTCCCCGCCCAGACGGTGACCCGGCCATTGCCGTCGCGCTGGACGTACAATCCCCAGACACGGTTGTGCGGCAGTCCACGCCGGGTGTCGAACAGGGTGCTTCGCCCGACTTCGATCCGCGCCACACCGCGATGGTGAGTCCCCGCCCAGATCACCGGCTCGCGATCCGGGGCCGCGCTGTCGGCCAGCGCGTTGATTCGATCATTCTGGAACGCGTCGGCGCTGCCCGGCAGCGGGGTCCAGCGGCCGTCCTGATAGCGGTGGAGCCCGCCGGCCTGGGTGGCGAACCAGAGGCTGCCGTCGCCCGCCGCCAGGATGGCGCGCACGAAATTGGACCGGGTCCGGTTGGGCATGTCCACACCGTGCCAGCGGCGGCCGTCGTAATATGCCGCGCCGTCCTGGGTGCCGATCCAGAGGAAACCGTGCCGGTCGCTGACGATGGCGTGGACCGTGTTTTGCGGCAGGCCGTCCGAGTCGCGAAACACGCGGATGGAATAGGTCCCGATGTCCAACAGGCTGGCGGCGTGAGCAGTCGGCGAAACAATGCCGGCGAGTCCGGCCAGACAGAGGGCGAGCGCCGCGAGCAGCCCCGCCCTACGACAGACGGACCGTCGGGCGGATGTCCCCGACATCGCCTGACAGACGCTGTTGCGGATCCCGGATGGCTGCATCATGTTCCTGTGGTTTGTCCTCGAGCCGTCCCTGAATAACCGATCCCGCCGACTTGAAGGAGCTGGTTTGCCTTAATTGTATTCGGACCGCGCCGGGAAAGCAACCGACTTCCCTATTCCGGGCCGCCGCCGAGGTGCACCGCCAGCCTGTGGATCGTCAACGGCGCCGATCCTTCGTAATGGTTGTTCACGTTCAGATAGACATCCACACCGCGGGCCAGGAGATCCTTCACCACTCCGGCCATCCGCCCGATCTCCTCGTCGCGCGGCCTCACGATCCGGTCCCAGCGGTCGCCCGATCGCCGTTCCATCTCCTGACGTTCCGGCCCGTGAAGCCGGACCACCGCCAGACCCCGAACCAGATCCCGGACACGCGCATAGACATCGGCGAGATCGGGCATGTAATACCCCTGGAGGAATACGGGCGTCAGGTCCCGGTCCCGCAGCCATGTGAACGTGTCCCGGTTCAACAGATTCGGGTTGCGCAGCTCGACGCCGAGCGGGATCTGGCGGTCCACCGCGGCGAGGAACGCGTCCAGTCGGTCACGCAGGTCCGTAGGCCGGGGCATGTGTTGGCGATTCAGGTATCCGAACTGAAGCATGAGGACGCCGGTCCGGCTCCGGATCGGCTCCAGACGCTCCAGCACCTGCGCGAAGAGTTCGGGGGAGAGAAAGTGCGGGTTGGGTCGAAGCGGCCCCGTCCGGGAGCGCTCCGGATAGTGGGTCAGCGTCAGGCTGTTGGGCAGTTTGATGGAGAACCGGAAATCCGGCGGGACGGCCGCCGCGTACCGGGCGGCGACCTCCCGGCTGGGCAGGACCAGGCGGTCGGGGGGAAAGAGCGACCAGAACCACTGGTCGATTTCCACCGTCGGGTACTTGGTGGCATACTCGGCCAGATAACGCTCCGTATCACGACCGGTATAGATTAATCCTTGCCAAGAGACGAATTTCCAGCTGCATGTCCCGACGCGCAGACGGCTCATAATCTTGAGCATAACGAAGTTCCTTCCGGCGGGCAAGGGCGAACCGCCCGGCGGCGGTGCGGGCAGAGCCCTTGCGACCCGACGGCCAATCCCGTACAATCGCCGGTCACAGCATCTTTCCGGAGAACGCCAGGCATGGCCATCCACTGGAACGGAACCTTCGAAGTCAAGACGTACGAGCTGGACCATAGCGGCCGCCTACCGCTGCCGGCGCTCCTCCACCGCATGCAGGAGGCGGCGGAACACAATGCCGTGGCCCTGGGATTCGGCGTCGAAGAACTGTTGCGCCGGAATCTCACCTGGATGCTCACCAAATTCCACCTGCAGGTGGACCGTTTTCTCGCCGGCCGACAGCCCCTAACCACCGAAACATGGCCGTCGGGTTTCGAGGGCCGCTACGCCTGTCGCGAATTCCGTTTCTATGCCGGTGAATTCCGCGAGCTGTTCGCCGTCGCCGCCAGCCGGTGGCTGATGGTGGATATCCGGCGCGGCCGCCCCGTCAAGGCGCAAGACGCCTTCCCCGAGTTGTTCCCCTTCGATGAAACCCGGGTGATCGAGGATCCCTTTCCCGAACTCGACCCCGCCGGTCCCGAGGTGCACCGGGCCGAGTTTCCGGTCCGCCTGGCAGACCTGGACATCAACCAGCATGTCAACAGCCTGCGCTACATCGACTGGATCATCGAGGCCGTCCCCGACCGCCTCTGGACCACCCACGGCGTCGGCGCGCTGCAGGTGGAATACCGCCGCCAGTCCGCATATGGCGATACGGTCGTCGCGGCCACCTATCGCGCCCCGGACGCTGACAGCAAGTCAGCGCCGGTGTTTCACCACGAATTGCGCAATGCGGCCGACGACGCCGTGCTGGTGCGCGCCCGCACGGTCCGCGTTCCATTCAGGTAGTTGTGAGAAAAGCCCATTCGGGCGCGATCCGTCCGCGACGAACGCGCACCGGGTTCCGGGGCGGCGGCCTTCCACAACCGCTGCATTGCCCCGATCAATCCGCCGGTGCAAGATCGTGCGGGTCGCGGGGACGCAACCGTTGTCGCAGCGAGTCCGACGGCTCGGGCAGCGTCCAATCCCCCTGCTGACGCCGACGCGATGCCTCCGCCTCCGCGGCCGCCGCCACGGCGGGATCCGGCGCGTCGGCCGGCGCGTGGAAGACCGTCTGGGTGGGAAACGCGAATCCGGTGCCCGCACGCTGCACGATGTCGAGAATTTGGAAGTTCAGCTCCTCAGCCACGCCGGTGTAGGTGTGCCAGTCGGTGGTCAGCACCCAGGCGACCACCGCCACGTCTTTCGACGACGGACCGAAGCCGCGGAAGCGGACACGGATCGTATCGGGGAAGATCCGCGGATCGGCGATGAGCAGCCGCTTGATCTCGTCGATCACCAGCGCCAGTTGGCTGGTCGAGGTGGTGGCGGCCAGCCCCAGAACCGGATTGTACAGTATCCGGTCGCGGACGGAAAAGTTGGTGATCTTGGCGCCGGCCGCCAGCGCATTGGGAATGGTCACGAGCGTGCGCTTCATCGTCCGGATGCGGACTGATCGCAGACCCATGTCCTCCACGGTGCCCTCAACGCCGTCCACGTCCACGTAATCGCCCAGTTGGAACGGGCGATCCGCGGCGATGCTCACCGCGCCGAACAAGTTCTCGATGGTCTTCTGGGCCGCAAACGCAACGGCCAGACCGCCGATGCCCAGTCCGGCGAGGAAGCCGGTGACCTCGACGCCCATGGCGCTTAATCCGCCCAGCAGCACGATCACCACCACCAGCGCCTTGAGGAACCGGCCCATGATCGTCGCAAAGCTGGCACCCACCGGAGAGCCGCTCATGCCGGGCCGGACCATGTGGCTGCCCACGATATCCACGATCCGGAACAGCAGCCAGCCGATGCCGACGAGCGAAAAGATCTGGGCGCCGCGCAGGATGATGATTTCGGCGGTGGGCGTCAGGCTCAACCAGAAGGATACCGGTCGGAGCAGCAGCCCCCACATCACGAGGCCGAGCGGCCCGTCGAAGACACGGACCAGCTCATCGTCCCATTTCGTGCGGGTTCGCCGGGCGATCACCCGGCCGATGGCGATCATCACCCGCTCCAGCACTTTGGCCAGCGCCCAGCCGGCACCCAAGCCCAGCAGAATGGCCAGCCACTGCCACAGCTGCAGGCCCGCAAACGTCACGGACAACAACGTACCGGGCAGATAGTCGCCGATCCAGCCATGCCCGTAAACGCCGTATAGAAAATCGATGTATCCCACCGTCTCCGGGGCGAATGTCCAGACGTTGCCGAGTTGCAGATCCTGTCGCAGTCTCATGGTCAGCGGGACCATTCGGCCGTCGGCTTTGATCTCGGCGAGCACCTCCCGGTCCTCGGGCACGCCTTCCTCGGGAACACCGAACGCTTCGCCGGAAAGGGCGTCGGGCACCACCACCTTGGTGCGCAGCAGCACCATCATCAGCCGCCGGGCCAGCAGGACTCCGCGGGTGGGCTGCGCGGACGGCTCGGTGTCTTCCAAATCCAGATAGTGAGCGGCCTCGCCGAACTCGCCCCGGAGGGCGGCGTCCATGAAGCCGTTGTACGACGCCCGCGGGCTGTTCCGATGGACCAGCGGCGGCGCCGGTCCCAGTCCCGAGTTCAGGGTATCGGCACCGGCCAGCTGTTCGCCTTGGACCAGCAGGCGGTACCAAACCGCGGCATTGGAGACGTTCTGGCGGGGAAACAGCCAAGCCGTTTCCCCGGTCTTCTGGTCCAGCGTCCGGCGTAACCAGAGCTCGCCGGACGTGCCGGCGGAGTCGAAGCGAAAGACGGACACGGCCTCCGTTCGGGAGCCAACCCCCGACTCCGCCTCGGACAACTGCCGGCCCACCAGGGCATCGTTCACCTTCAAACGCCGCAGCAGGGTGTAGAGCTTCTCGGACACTTCGGCGCCCACGCGCCGCTGTTCCGCGTCCTCCACCTCGGCCAGATCCAGCAGGTGGGCAGCCAAGACGAACTGTCCAGCCGCGCAGGCGTCCCAGAAGGTGCGCCAGCTCTCCGACGGCGTGTGGCGGAGCACCGCCGGCGGTTTCGGGCCCAGGCCGGGATTGATCGCCGGCCGCTCCATCGGGACGGGCGCCTGCGCCGCGACTCCGACCCACACAACGACCGCCATCACCGCCAGCCACACGCAGCGGCCGCCGAAGATGCGTGACCTCTCGACCATGGTCTCCCTCCTCGACCCGATGCGGGAGGCGGAACCGTCGTGCAGCCGGTTCCGCCCCCGGCGGACTTACCGCTTGTAGTAGTCCGGATACGCCGGCTGCCGATGCGTGGGCAGCGGATTCCGGTCCATCTCCTGAAGGAGGATCTCCACCGCCTTTTCCAGCTGCGCGTCGCGACCCTGGCGCCAGAGGAACGGGTCGAGTTCCACATCGACGTCCGGCGCCGTGCCGTAGTTTTCAACATCCCACTGGCCCTCGGGATTCCAGAACGCCACGCGGGGCGCCGTCACAAAGCCCCCGTCTACCAGAGCGGGATAGTCGTAGATGCCCACCAGTCCGCCCCAGGTGCGTTTGCCCACCAGCGGCCCCACCTTGGCCCGGCGGAAATACCACGGCATGGCGTCGCCGCCGGAACCGGCGTATTCGTTGATCACCATGACTTTGGGACCGAAAATCGCGCCGGTGGGTGTGGTGAAGCACTCGCCCTCGCGGGTGGCCCAGAAGTTCATCAGCGGACGACCCAGCAGATCCACGATATAGTCCGCTGCATAGCCGCCGCCGTTGTACCGCTCGTCCACCACCAGGGCCTGCTTGCCCACCTGGGCAAAGAAATAGCGGTTGAAGTACGTGTAGCCGCCCGCCGCCGTGTCGGGCAGATAGACATAACCGATACGACCGCCGCTCAATGATTCCACCCGGCGCCGGTTGCCATCGATCCAGGCCCGCTGACGCAGAGCGGTCTCGCTCGCCAGCGGCTCCACCACGACGTCCCGGGAGCCGGTGCCGTCGGCATGGGGTCCGACCGTAATGCGGACGGCCTTGCCGGCGGAGTTCTCGAAGAACTGGTACACGTTATCGGTGGCCCGCACATCCCGACCGTCCACCGCCAGCAGGTACTCCCCTTCCCGGACATTCACACCGGGCTGGGTGAGCGGCGCGCGCAAGCCGGGATTCCAGTTTTCACCATGGTAAATGCGGGCGAAGCGGTGACGTCCGTCGGCCACTTCGAAATCCGCACCCAGCAGGCCGCCGGGCACCCGGTTCACCGTCGGCAGGTCGCCGCCGCCCACGTACGTGTGGCCCAGCACCAGGTTGCCGAGCATCTCGCTGAACAGGTAATTCAGGTCGCCCCGGCTGGCCACGGCGACCAGATACGGCTCGTACCGTTTCTCCGCCGCGCGCAGGTCCAGGCCGTGGGCGTTGGGATCATAGAGGAAATCGCGCTCGATGCGCCAGACTTCGCGAAACATCTGCCGCCACTCGGCGGGCGGGTCCACCCGGACCTCCATGGCGGCGGTGGCCAGCCAGGTCTCGCCCGGCTTGAACGGCTGCCCCGCCGGCGCGATGGCCCAGCGGGCGCCCTGTTGCAACAGCATCTTCTCGCCGTTGTGCGACAGGGCGAATGCGCTCACGCCGTCGGCGATCAACTCGGTCTTCCGCTTCTTCAGATCATACAGCTGGATTTTCTCCCGGATCGGTCCGAACTGCGGCAACAGCTCGCCCTCGCGCAGATAGACTTGGCCGGCCTTGCCGGTCCACAGGCCGGAGTAGTTGCGCGCCGGCAACGGCAGGGCCAGGATCCGCTGGTCGAGGGCGTCGAAATCGATCCGGACTTCCGCCGGCTGGTCCTTCGCCTTCTCTCCGGCGTCACCGGCGGGTTTGTCTGCTTTTGCCGAATCCTCGGCCGCCGGCTTCTCGCCCGGTTTTTCCCCTGCCTTGCCCGCCTCATCTGTGACGGATTCCTCGTCGCTTTCCGGAGCGAGCGGAGAGGGCGCGTCCTTCTGCAGCACGATCACATATACGCTCCGGCTCACCGGCCGGTTGTAGCTCGACAGGTCGAGCCAGGCGGTCGTGGGGCCGATGTCCGTGCTGGCGGTGAAAAAGAGGTGCTTGCCATCCCGGTCGAACGCGGCGAAGCGGGCGTCGCTGAGTCCGTCGGTGAGCTGACGCTTCTCGCCGGTCTCCAGCGAGTACACGCACACCGCCCGCATGTGGTTGGCCAACTGCCGGGTGTAGGCGAGCCAGCGGCTGTCGGGGGACCAGGCCGGGTCGAGGGTCCGCTCGGGTTTGTCGTATGTGTCGGTATCCACCTTGACATTCTTGCCGCTGGCCACGTCGACGTACCAGAGGTTCAGCCGCTTGTCGGTGTACGCGATTTTCTTGCCGTCCGGCGACCAGGCCGGATTGTAGTAGAACGACGGCGCGTCTCCCAGGGCGATGCGCCGCGTCTCGCCGGCGCCGCTCTGCTCGATCAGGTGGATGGCGTATTCCCCGTCCGCGTCCGACAGACAGGCGATCCACTTGCCGTCCGGAGACCAGGCCGGGTCGCGGTCGGCCGCGCCGGAGCTCCGGGTGAGGTTGCGCACGTCACCCTTTTCGGCGGGCACCGTGAGCACCTCGCCGCGGGCGCCGAAGACGGCGCGCTTCCCCGTGGGGGACAGCCCCGCCGCATCAATCCGCTCGCCCACCTTGACATAGCGCGGCCGGACACCGGGCATATCCCCGGCGAGTTGGATGGGCACGGGCCGGGATTTGCCGGAACCGATGTCCAGCAGGTGCAACGAACCGAACTGCTCGTAGACGATGGCGCCGGGGCAGGCGGCGGCCGACTTGATATCGAAGCCGCTGGCGCTCACCACCTCCCGAACCTGCCGGTTGCGGGTGTCATACGCATAGAGGTTGACCGGCCCCGTCCGGTCGGACAGGAAGTAGATGGTGTCGCCCACCCACATGGGGTTGAAGTCGTTCCAATCCTTGCGCGGCAGCGCCTCCACCCGCGAATCGGCCAGGTCGGCAATCCATACCGGCGAGGCCATGCCCCCGCGGTAGCGTTTCCAGGTTTGGAAGGCGCCCGGGAGCGGCACGTAGGCGATCCGCCGGCCGTCGGGCGAGTAGGAGCCCTGGTAGCCCATGGGCAGGGGAAGCGCCGTCGGCATGCCGCCCTCGGTCGAAACGGTGAACAGCTGCGATGCCCGGCCCGAACTGCTTTCCCGATTGGAGACGAACAGAATCCGCTTTCCGTCCGGCGCCCAGCCGGCGACGGTGTCGGCGGCCGGATGCCACGTGAGGCGCCGCGGATGGCCGCCGGTCGCCGGCATCAGGTAGACGTCCGGATTGCCTTCGTACTGGCCGGTGAACGCCAGCCACTTGCCGTCCGGCGAGAACGCGGGGCTGGTTTCACTGCCCGGTCCGTCCGTGAGGCGACGGGCGCTGCCGCCCTGCCGCGGCACGGTCCACAGGTCGTCGGCGTAGGTGAAGACGACATCGGTCGCGTTGACCGTGGGATGCTGTGGCAGCAGGACCGTTTGCGCCAGCGGGCACACCCCGAAAATCACCGCCAGGCACACGGCCCCGATCGCAATCCGAACCTGCATGGACGCACCTCCGTGTGGGGATTGGCAGAGCAGCCGTGGCTGCCGCCACGGCAAACAAAGCCATTGTAGACCAGGAGTCGAGTCAAGGGAACCCGCAAACAGGCGTCGGCTGCCGGAACGGATTCAATCCCCCAGGATGTCTCCGGGCACCAGGTGCCAGTGCAGCGTCATGCCCCCGGGGGCGAATGTGCCGGACAGCCGCGCGATGCCCGCCTTCTTCATGGCAAAATCCCGCCCGAGCCGGCCCGTCAATTCGGCCACCAGCAGGCCGCAATCCGGCTCGTGCCCCACCAGCAGCAGCGGATCGGGCAATGGCCGCAGGGCGGCGAACACCCGTTCCAACTCCTCCAGCGAGGCGCCGCAGGCCAGCGCATCCAGACAGCGGACCGGAAGGCCCAGCGCCTTTCCCGCGATGGCGGCGGTCTGGGCGGCCCGCGCCAGCGGGCTGGACCACACGGCCGCCGCCCGAAGCCGGCCGTCCCGGACGAGCTGCTGGACCACCCGTCTGGTCCGCCGCTTTCCCTCGGCGGTCAGCGGCCGGTCAGCCTCGGGTCCGGCCCACTCGCCGCGCTCGGCCGCGATGCCGTGCCGCATGATGTACAGCTCCATGGCACGCCTCCCACAGGTTTGGCCAATCATCGCCGGCCCCGCCCCCCGTTCCTGAATGGCGATGCACCACTGCGTTGACAGAATGCGGGGCGGAGGTGATCGTGCCGCAGGCGGTCACGGTCGCCGGATCACTGCTCGAAACGGCTCAGCACCAAGCAGGCGTTCTGGCCGCCGAAACCGAATGAGTTTTTCAGCGCCAGCCGCACCGTCGCCTGACGGGCCTGACCGGGCACGTAGTCGAGATCGCACTGCGGGTCGGGATTCTCGAGATTGATGGTGGGATGGATGATCCCGTCCAGGATGGTGCGGACGGTGGCCACCGTCTCCATGGCTCCGGCGGCGCCAAGGGCGTGGCCGAACATCGATTTGGACGAGCTGATGGGCACCTGATACGCGCGTTCACCGAACACGTGCCGAATGGCGCGGCTTTCGATGGCGTCGTTGAGCAGTGTGGATGTTCCGTGGGCGTTGATGTAGTCCACGTCCGCCGGGCTCACGCCGGCGTCTTCCAGCGCCCACCGCATGGTCCGCTGGGCACCCATTCCCTCGGGGTCAGGCTGGGTGATGTGATAGGCGTCGGAGCTGCAGGCGAAGCCGCACACCTCGGCCAGGATGCGCGCGCCCCGGCCCACGGCGTGCTCCAGCTTCTCCAGGATCACCACCGCCGCCCCCTCGGCCATGACGAAGCCGTCGCGGGCGGCGTCGAAAGGCCGGCTGGCGCGCTGCGGCTCGTCGTTGCGTTTGGACAGGGCGCCCATCGCGGAGAAACCGGCGATGGGGATCTCGCTGACCATGGCCTCGGCGCCTCCGGCGATCATCACGTCCGCCTTGCCCCGACGGATGTATTCCGCCGCCTCGCCGATGCCGAACACACCCGACGCGCAGGCCGCCACGGGTGTGGTGATGGGCCCCATGGCCCGGGCGGTGTAGCTGACATGATACGACGGCATGTTGGGCAGGGTCGAGGTGATGGCGAACGGGCTGACGCCGCGCATACCCACCTCCCAGAAACGGCGGGCGTTGTCCATCGCCCAGTCGAGGCCGCCCATGCCGACGCCGATGGCCGTGCCGGTCCGCTCCTCGTCCGGCACCGGCACCGGCAGCCCCGCATCGGCCAGGGCTTCGCGCGCGGCGGCGATGGCCAGTTGGGCCACCCGGGCCATCCGGCGCGCTTCCTTGAAATTCATGTACCGGGCGGGATCGAACCCCTTGACCTCGCCAGCGATGTGCACAGGCACCGTGGATGAATCAAACAGGGTGATGGCGCTCACCCCGGACCGGCCGGCGACCAGGCCGGCCCACGTGCTGGCGACGTCGAGACCCAGCGGGGACACCATCCCCATGCCGGTGATGACTACACGGGTTCGATCGTTCCTCACAAGTTGCTCCCTTGTCGTGTTCCTGCGAAAATCCGGGATTCATGCCGTGCGAATCGGCCGGCTGCGGGCGGCCACCTCGGGGGACAGCGGCGGAATCCAATCAGCTCCGCATTGTATAACGCGGCTGCTGCCGAATCAACTTCATTCTCCCGCCGGGGCCGAGCGCCGATCAGGTGGCGCACTGCTGCTCCATCGTCTCCATGGCGCGGCGGAGGTTGTCCATGAACGTCTGGTACGCAGACCCCTCGGCGCCAGGCGCCGCCGGTGCGATGGGCGCGCCGTAGAACACCTCGACGCGGAAGCGGCGCAACCGGCTCAGGCGGAACAGCCGGGGCAGCTTGTGGCCGCGGGGGTAGACATCGTAGGTTCCCTTGATGTAGACCGGCACGACCGGCACGCCCAGCTCGCAGGCCAGGATGGCCACGCCGTTTTTGAGTGTCTGGATCCGGCCGTTGGCCGAACGCGTACCTTCCGGATGCAGGTACAGGATATTCCCGTTGCGGAGCACCTGGGCGCCCGCCTGGAGCGCCTGCAGGACGTCACCGGCTCGATCCACCGGGATCACCCGATGGATGGCGCTGAGCAGACGACCCACGATATTGTTGTACACTTCCGTCTTGCCGATGACGAACGCCTTGCGCCGGATCGCTGCGGGGAGTGTCCCCACCACGGCCGGATAGTCAAAGTAGCTCACGTGGTTGGGGGCCAGGATGAACGGCCCGCTGTCCGGCAGGGCGTTGAGGTTGTGACCCCGCAGGCGGTAGAACACCTTGCCGATGAAGGTAATGAAGCCGTAGTCCAACGGCTCGAGCCACCCGGCCAGCCACCGGACGATGGGACGGACCGGTAAACCGCTCCATGCGGCGGTGACATTGTGGATCGCAGCCCGCCAGCCGGTGAAATCGCCGTCCGCCACGGTCTCCGCCGACTTCACCGCCTCCAGCACGTCGCCCAGGTTCTGCATCCAGCCCAGGTTGTCGGCCTGCAGCCGGATATGCAGCCGGTTCTCCAACTGGGCGGTCATCTCCAGCACCGCCAGCGAATCCATGCCCAAGTCCAGGTAGAGGCTGGTGGCGGGCGACAACTCATCCGCGATGAGGGGCCGACCCAGGGCGCCGGAACAGGCGGCCAGGACCGCCTCCATCTCCGGCGTGCCCATGATCTCGCGCTCCGCCAGAGTCTGGGACGGACGGCTGACGCCGGCGACGAGCGGCCCGACGCCGTCGGTGTGCTCCAGCCAGGCTCGCAGTTCGCCCCGCTTGATCTTCCGGGTGCTGGTGCGCGGCAGCGGCTCCATCCGGATGGTCATTCCCTGAGGGCGTCGGTAAACGGGGAGCAGCCGGGCCAGCCGCTCCATGTCACGGGTGATGGCCGCGGTCCACTCGTTCTCCGCCGTCTTCTTCACCAACTCGGGCGACGGCACCACCACGAGGTGGATGCGCTCCGCCCCGGCCGGCCCCACGCCCACCGCGGCGGCCTCGGTCAGACGGGGCGAACGGCTGAAGAGCTGGTCTAGTTCATCCGGCGCGACCTTCTTGCCGGACGCCAGCACGATGACGTCCTTGGCCCGGCCGGTGATGCGCAGGTTGCCCCGGGGGTCGATCCGGCCCACGTCGCCGGTCCGGTACCAGCCGTCGCCGGTTTTGGCGGAGGCGGTGTCCTCGGGATTCCGGTAATATTCGCGAAACACCGAACGGCCCCGGACGGCGATCTCGCCGCTCCCGTCGGACGCGGGTTCCAAGATCCGCACCTCGGTGTCGCCGAACGGCCGCCCCACCGAACCGATGACCTTTTGCGGCGTCGGTGGATTGATGATGATGCCGCCGCTGGTCTCGGTGAGGCCATACCCCTCCTGGAACTCGTAGCCAAGGGCCAGGAAGCGCCGGATGGTCTCGGGCCGGGCCTTGGCTCCGCCGCAGATGAAGCGCTGGATGTCGGGCGCGAACTCGTGGTGCAGATGGCTGAAGAGTCGGCGCGACGCCTGCACGCCGCCCAACCGGTAGGCCAGCCAGCCGATGCGCAGCAGCACGGCGAAGATGCCCCGCACCAGCAGGCCGCGGGCGTGCACCTTGAGCAGGATTCCCTTCAGGAACGCGTCGAACAGCAACGGAATGCCCGCCAGGTGGGTGATTCGCTCATCCTTCAGCGCCGCGACGATGCGGGCCGGCTTGAGCGAATCGAGGAACACCACCGTCGAGCCGGCGGCGTGGCAGCTCAGCACCCCGACGAAGACGAAGATGTGGTTCAGGGGCAGGATGGCCAGCAGGCGCGAGGCGGGCCCCACACCGATGGCCGGAACGTTCTGCAGCGTCTGGTTGAGAATGTTTCCGTGGGTGAGCATGACGCCCTTGGATCGACCGGACGTCCCGGAAGTGTAGATGATGGCCGCCGTGGAGTCGGCCGTGGCGGGGCTCACCGCCAGCGGCTCGTGCCGCCGGAAACGCCGCACCCAGTCGTCGTCCAGCACGAAGTACTCGCGGATGTCCCCCGCCGCGGTGAGCCGCTCGGCGAACCGAACGAATCCCGCCGAGACCAGCAGAACCGCCAGCGACGCTTCTCGCACGATGGCGACGATCTCCTCCTCGGTCTGGCGCACGTCCAGCGGCACCACCGTTGCTCCGGCCGCGGCGGCCGAATAGAAGGCGATGCTCCAGAGGGAGCTGTTCTCGGCCAGGATTCCTACGTGCGGCAGCGGTGCGCCGGCCAACCGCGCCGTCAGAAAGGCGGCGCCCCGGCCGGACAGGTCCAGCACCTCGTTGAAGCTGAAGGTTCGACGGATGTCGCTGAAGGCATCCACCAGGTGGGGGGCGGCGCCGTAGCGTTCTGCGCCGGCGGTGAGCAGGTCGTACAGGCACTCTGGATTCACGGTGCGCCTCTCCATGTTTGGTTTGTCCATCATACGCCATTCGGCTGCGGGAGCCAAACGGGATTCTGCATGGGGAGACCGTTTGGAGCCGCCGGCTCAACCGGAACAACCGGGGGCAGGATATAATGGATATGTACCCATCCAGCACACCGATGGTGCCGCGTATCCCGTTTTCCGGCCGGGGCTCGGCGCGTCACCGAGGAGGTTCCATGGCTCGCGTATGCGTCGTCTGCATTCTGATCGTCTGGTGCTGCCAGGCGGCTTGCCCGGCGGCTTGCCCGGCCGCTGAAACCGGTCAACTGGAGCGACTTCGCCAGGACAACGATGCGCTCCGCCAGCGGGTGGAGACACTGGAGCGGTCTCTCGCGGAGACGCGTGCCATTGTGGATCGCCTGACCGAAGCCGTCGCGTTGACCGTTGCGGAGCAAGCGGCGCCGGCGGCCGCCCCGGCCGCGTCCGCACCGCCTGCCGCGCCTCTTACGGTCGAGAGCCTGGCGCCCCCGCCCCCGCCACGCCTCCAGATCTACGGCAACGTCGAACTGGATTTCGCCTGGGACTTGGACCGGAATCAACTGGGCGAACCGGAACCCGACCCGCTGGAGAACACCACCTTCGATCTCTCCCCGCGGCCCAGCCGTCTGGGCGCCCGGTTCCACCTGCCGGGGCCGGCCGGCAGCGCCGTTACAGGCCGGGTGGAGACCGATTTCGTGACCGCCTCCGGCACCGAGAACTCGCCCAACCTGCGCCTGCGCCACGCCTACACGGAAATCGCCTGGGCGGACAGCGGCTTCAGCCTGCTCGGCGGGCAGACCGACGACATCATCGCGCCGCTCCAGACCGACACCATCGATTACCCCACCGAGCTATGGCCCGGCGACGTCGGCTACCGTCGGCCCATCCTGCGCGTCTGCCAGACGTTCGGATCGGACTCCACCCGCCGGTTCACGCTGGAAGGGGCCGTGGCCAAGGTCACCGGCCTGATCGAAGACAACCCAGCCGCCCCGGTGGCATCCACAGTCCGAATGCCCGCCGTCCAGGCCCGCGCGGCCGGCACGTGGCCGCTGTTCGGCGGCCACGGTTCCACGTTCGGCGTGTGGGGACACTTTGGAAGCAAGAATTACCATCTCAATCCCGCCGGCGACCAGGTGCAGCTGACCTCCTGGTCTGTGGGCATGGACGCGGATATCTGGCTGACGCCGCAGCTCGAGATCATGAGCGAGTTCTGGCGCGGCGTCACCATGGACACCTACTACTGGGCGGACCAGATCGAAGTGCTTCCTGGCGGCTCGGCCTACCGGAGCGTGGACAGCATGGGCGGTTGGGCCACCCTGACCTGGCGGCAGTCGCCGGCGCTGCGATTCAACCTGGGCGCCGGTTTCCACGACCCCGCCGACCACAAGCTGGACGGCGCGGAAGAATTCACGCATATCGTGAGTTACTTCGGCAATTTCTTCTACGACTTCGACGATCACTGGGAAGTGGGGCTGGAATTCTCCTGGTGGCATGCCGCCCAGCTCGACGGCTCCGATCACAGCAAACGCCGGTTCGGCGGCACCTTCCTGTACCGATTCTGAGTCCGGTTCAAAACAGAAAGCTCCGGTGGAGCGCTGGAGCGCCCCACCGGAGAACAACAGGCGATGGCAACGAGTGCCTCAGTCAGCGGCCAGGAGTTTCTTGATCTGAGCGACCAGGGCCTCCTCGGAGCCGGAGCCCACCTTGATATCGGCGATGCGGCCCTGCTTGTCGATGACGACGAGCGTGGGGATCCCGCTGATGCCGTACTTCTTGAATTCATCCCCTTTGTCGGAGACGGCGATGGGATAGGTGATCTGGAACCGGCCCAGGAACTCCTGAATCAGGGCGCGCTCCTGTTCCGGCGGCACCGGCCCCTTGTTCTCCCGCTCGTCGCGGTAGTTGCCGTACAGCTTGGTGAAGCCGATGATCACCAGCCCCTGATCTTTGAGTTCATTGTAGGCCTTGACCAGGTTCGGGATGACGGCGCGGCAGGGGGGGCACCACGTGGCCCAGAAGTCGACGAGCACCACCTTACCCTTGAGCGCCTCGAGGGTGAGCGACTCGCCATTGAACCATTTCTCGGCGGCGATCGCCGGCGCGGGCTGCCCCAGCATGTCGAGCTGTTGCAGCGCCGATGTCACGCGGTCCTTGCCGGGGGCGTCGGGCAGGGCCAGGTACTTTTGCCCATAGGCTTTCCGATCCGCCGGGTTGTCCGCGGACATGGCGAAGAGCATCCACAATTCATACAGCTCGCTGTTCTTCGGCAGGCGCTCCTCGACGGACTTGAAAAGGGTCAGCGCCTCGGCGGTCTTGTCCGTCATGAGCAGCAGCCCCACCTTGAGCAGGGCGGCGGCATCATGTAGCGGGGATCTGGCGGCGATCAGCGCGTCCACCTTCGCCATGGCGTCGGGGATCCGGTCCAGATCGGCCAGAATCTTGCCGCGCGTCAGCTCCAACTCGTCGCTGGACGGATCCGCGGCATGCTTCTGGAGCAAGGCTTCGAGGTCGGCGGTGCGGGCCTTCATCATTTCCTGGAACGCTTCCCGGCTCTTGATGGTGGGCAGCTTTTCCTCGTACTGTTTCTGCAACGCGTCGTATTCCTGGTTCAGGGTCGCGGCCGTCTCCGCAGGTGCGGCGCCAAGCGCCGCCGTTCCGAGCAGCAGGGTCACAATGATCAACAAGTGTTTCATGCGCTCAACCTCATCGTGGAATGTGCCGAATCGCCCCGGACGACGGGCGCGAAAGATCATTTACGTGATTTCGGACCCGAAGTTCAAGTTATTTATGATTCCGCCAACGGTGTCGGGTTTCGGTTCCGGGTTAATGGCTGGTTTGTCCCATCGATGTGCCGGCGGTGCCGCCATCGGGAGACCGCCGGCGGAACCAGAAGTACACGGGCACCCCGGCCGCCAGCGTGAGCAGCCCGATGCCCGATTCCAGAGGCCGTTCACCGAAGGCGAGGACCAGTGTCGCCAGCGCAGCGAGGATGTAAGCCGCCGGCACCACCGGATGGCCAGGCACGCGGGCCTCCGCCACCCCCTGCCGGCGCAGTTTGAACACGCCGGCCACCGCCAGGATGGGAAAAATACCCAAACAGAAGCCCATGTAGGTGAGGATCTGGTCGAAGGTGCCCAGCAGCGCCATCGCCGCCGCCACGAGACCCTGGAGGAGGATGGCGCGGTCGGGCACGCCGCGACGCGGATGGACCGCCGCGGCGAAGCGGAAGAAACAGCCGTCGCGAGCCATGGCATAGTACACGCGCGGGCCGAGGATGATGTAGGCGCTGAGCGATGAGAACAGGGCGAACGCCACCATCACGGATAGAGCCGCTTCGAAATCCGCGCCGAACAGACGGCCGGCCGCGAGCCCGGCCACGGCGATCTTGCCGGATATGTCGCCCGGTGGCAGCGCGTAGAGATAGAACAGGTTCAGCGCCAGGTACGTGAGGATCACCGCCAGGGTGCCGCTCACAAGGGCCCGGGGCATGGTCCGCCTCGGATCGCGGATCTCGGATCCGATGTACGCGGCCGCGTTCCAGCCGCTGTAGGCGAAGCCAATCCACATCAGGGCCAGTCCCATGGTCATCCAGCTTCCGAGTCCCGATCGGAGCAGCGCCCCCTGCCCCAGGTGCGCCCAGTCGCCGCGCCCGACGGCCAATCCGGCCACCACCAGGCCCATGATGAGTAGCACCTTCAACACGGTGAGGACGTTCTGAATCCGCGCGCCCAGTTCCAGTCCCCGCATGTGAATGATGGTGAACAGCAGGATCACCCCGATGGCGTAAAGCCGGGGCAGCACCGCGACCTCCGTCGCCGCCGGCAACAGCCCCCAGTGGAGCAGGTTCGGAAAGGCCTGGGTCAGGTAGGCGGTGAAGCCGATAGCCGAGGCGGCGATGGGTGCCGAAAAGCCGGCGAAGAATGAAATCCAGCCGCTCAGGAAGCCGAGGACCGGATGGAACAGGCGCGAGAGAAATACGTACTCGCCCCCCGCCCGCGGGATGGCCGCACCGAGCGCCCCGTAGCAGAGGGCGCCGCAGAGGGCGATCGCGCCGCCCACCGCCCAGAGAATCAGCATCAGCCGGGGATCACCCAGATCCTTGAGCAGCAGGCCGGAGGTGGTGAATATCCCCGCCCCGATCATGTTGGCGATGACGATGCTGGTGACGGAGAAGAGTCCCAGCTGGCGGCGCAATCCGTTCTCCGACGGCAGCGATCCCATGACAGGGGGTCTCCCGGGCCGGCGAGTCTTCCGTACTGCGAGACTATACGGGCGTTTGAGTCGGAATGTTCCACAAGGATCCGCACGTTGGGTCCGACCGGATCGGCGGCTGCCTGGACACTGATGCGAATTTCAGCCGGACGCATCCGGGGGATCGGCGTCGCTCCGTCACGCGCGCAGGCAAAGCTTGCCCGACAGCCGCGAATCATCTAACATGGATTTGCTGAGTTGTGAATTTCAACGGAGGTGGGTCACATGAACCGATGGCTGACCGTTGCCGCAATCGCCGCGGCCTTGACTGCCGGCGTGGCCGCGCAGAGCGAAGCCACGCTCAAGCAGTATTTCGAAGGCCGGAAGGTGGTGGTGAAAATCAACCTGCCTGCGACGAAGGACGGCGCCGACGTGGACGTGTTTCCCACCGGCCGGGTGCAGATGGATTACAAGAGCTACGGCAACCGGTTGAAGACGTTCGGAGTGGCCCTCCGTGACGGCGATTCGGTCTTGGTCACGCTGATCAAGGTGAAGAAGAACCAGATCGAATTTCAGCTCGGCGGCGGCGGTTACGGCACCGCCGGCGACGAGACCGACACCAGCGTCCATTTCACGCCCGCGACCAAGTCCACCCGCGAGCAGGATCTGGAGAAGCAGTTGGACGCCGAGAAGGATCCGCGGCGCGCCCGGGTGATCAAGGACGAGTTGGACACCCTGCGCTGGCAGCGCGAGCGCGATGACGACCGCCGCCGTCACCAGGCCGAAGCGGAAGCGGCGGTCCGCGTCGAGCGGATCCAGGAGAAGCGGCTGGCGGGCGGCTCCCGTTTCAACCTGTACTACGGCGACCGGCTCTCGTCCGACGACATGAAGCCGGAGCGTGTCGTTGCCGCCCTGTCCCAGTTCCTGAGCTTCCCGTGGCTGGAAGAGCCGGCGGCGCCGGAAGCAGCGCCCGCCGCGCCGTCTGTGGGATCCGCCCGCACACCGCCGGCCGACCCGGTCCAGTCTTTGCGCAAGGGCCTCACCCGGACCGACGTGGAGGCGCTGCTCGGCAGCCCCCGTTCCATGAACGAAACCATGGAAGGCGGCCTGAAACTGCTTCACTGCGTCTATGAAAAGGGCGACAACCGTGTCGAGGCGGTGTTCACCGAGGATGTACTCATCCGGTACACCATCTCGTCGCGTTGACGGCTTCGCGACAGCAGGAGCGCACCGCTCAATGCCCGCCGTCAGCATCCTCAACGACGTGCTGGGTCCGGTCATGCGAGGGCCGTCCAGCTCCCACACCGCCGGCTCCCACCGGATCGGCCGACTGGCGACGGCGCTGCTGGGCGAGCCGGTCCGACGGGCCCGTGTTGCCTTCGACCCGGGTGGCTCCTACAGCCAGGTGTACCGGGAGCAGGGTGTGGACCTGGCTTTGGCGGCGGCGCTCCTGGGCTGGGAGCTGACCGCAGAGCGCTTCGATGACGCGCTGGCTGCGGCGCAGGCGGAGGGGATCGACCTGGCATTCACCGTGGAACCTCTTGTCGAAGCGGATCACCCGAACACGATCGACATCGTGCTGGAGGGTGTCGCCGGCAGCTTGCTGTCGGCCCGGGCCCGTTCCACCGGGGGCGGCTCCATATCCCTGGATCGCCTGGGCGGCTGGCCGGTAGCCCTGGACGGCACCGCCGGCGAACTGCTCGTCGAGGCCGAGGCTGTAGGCATCGAGGGCCTGATCGACATTCTCTCCCGCCTGCCGGGCCGTCGGGAACCGTTGCACCGGCAACAAGCGGGCAGCCTGTGTTTGCTCCACGTGCGCCTCGACGATCCGCCCTCGGATGCAGCCACCGCTCGCCTGCAGATCGTCCAGGGCGTCCGGCGGATCTGGTCGACTCCTCCGCTATACCCGGTGATCCGGGGTGAACCCATGTTCCGTTCGGCCGCGGACCTGTGCCGGCTGGCGGACGAGCATGGGCTGTCCGTGGGCCGACTGGCGCTGGCATCCGAGGCGCAGCTGCTCGGCTGGAGCGAAGCGAAAACTCAGGCCGAGATGTCGGCGCGCCTGGAAGTGATGCGCGCCGCCGTGCGTGACGGTCTGGCCCGGGACACTCACCCGATGCGGCTGCTGGAGTCGTCGGCGGGTGCAGTGTACCGGGCCGATGCGGCCGGTCGGCTCTTCACCGGCGGGCTGCCCGCCCGGGCGGCCGCCCGGGCCCTGGCGGCGATGCATGTGACCAGCGGTGGCGGGGTGGTCTGCGCGGCACCCACCGGCGGATCGGCCGGAGTGCTGCCGGCGGTCGCGGTCACCCTGGCCGAAGAGCTCGGCCAGAGCGACGATGCGGTGGTCCAGGCGCTGTTCGCCGCCGGCGCCGTGGGCGCGATCCTGGCCGAACGGGCCACCTTCGCCGCCGAGGTGGCCGGCTGCCAGGTGGAGATCGGCGCCGCCGGCGCCATGGCCGCCGCGGCGGTGGTGGCGGCCGCCGGCGGATCCGCCCGTCAAGTCGCCGACGCTGCCGCCATCGCTTTCCAGAACACCATGGGCTCTGTCTGCGACCTGGTCCAGGGGATGGTGGAAATCCCCTGTCACACCCGCAATGCGGCAGCCGCCGCGTCGGCGTTCGTCATGGCCGACCTGGTCCTGGGCGGTTATGCCAATCCCGTGCCCCTCGACGAGACCATCGACGCCGTCTATGCCACGGGTCGGATGCTGCCGCCGGAGCTGCGCTGCACCGCCCGCGGCGGTCTGGCCGCGACACCGAGCGCCCGTTCTCTGCGCCGGCGGCGCTGAGCGCCCGCCGGCCATCCTTGACCGCGAGGCACCCGAATGGCATCCCCAACGCTTCTCTTCCTCTCCGCCGCTGACGTCCGGCGGGCCTTGTCCATGCCGGCGGCCATCACCGCGGTGACCGACGCCTTCGTCCGGTCGTCGGCCGGCGGGGCGTTGGCGCCGCCGCGTCTCCACCTGGCGTTGCCGCCTCGCGACCGGACGGTGCTGGTGATGCCGGCCTGGCTGTCGGGCTCCGACACATTGTCGGTCAAGGTGATCGCGTTGTATGGAGATAACCCGTCCCGGGGCATACCCTTGGTCCATGCGCTGGTCCTGGTGCTCGATGCGGAGACAGGCCGCCCCCGGGCCGTGATGGACGGCGGCGCGCTCACCGCCCTGCGCACCGGCGCTGCGTCTGGCGCCGCCACCGCCCGGCTGGCCTGCGCCGAGGCGGACACAGCGGCGATCATCGGTGCCGGTCGCCAAGGCCGGGCGCAGCTGGAGGCGTTGTGCGCGGTCCGCTCCATCCGCTGCGCGACGGTGTACGACCCGAACGGGGATGCAGCCGCCGCGTTCGCTGCGGAGGCTTCGGCGACGTTTGGCATCCCGGTCGCCCCGGCGCGTTCAGCGGATGAGGCTGTTGCCGCCGCCGGTATCGTGTGCACCGCCACCCCGTCCGGCACTCCCGTGTTCAACGACGCCGCCGTCCGGCCCGGCACGCACATCAACGCGGTGGGCGCTTACACCCCTGACCGGCGTGAGATTCCCGGCGCCACCGTGGCCCGGGCCCGCCTGGCAGTGGACAGCCGTGCCGCATGTCTTGAGGAAGCAGGCGACCTGCTGCTCCCCTTGAACGAGGGGCTCATCGGCCCGCCCGACACCTGGGCGGAACTGGGCGAGATCGCCGCCGGCAACCGCCCCGGCCGCCGGTCGGCGGATGAGATCACCTTGTTCAAGTCGGTGGGGCTGGCCGTCCAGGACGCGGCGGCGGCGGCCGCCGCCTTGCGCACGGCCGAATCCCTGGGGCTCGGCACTCGGATTGAGCTTTGAGTGGGCGTGCGCCCCGACGGTTGGATGGAGGCCGGCGCGCATGGTACACTGATTCCAACACATTCTTGTCGCAGACGAGACAATGCACAGCGAAACTCCGGCAGATCCCGAACGTCCCATGGACACGGCGCCAGACACGGTGGGGCCGACGAGTATTTCAGCGCCTGCCGATGCCGTGGGACTCCCGGCGGCGCTTGCCGGCCGGTACACGGTGGTCCGCAAACTGGGCCGCGGGGCGTTCGGGGACGTCTTTCTCGCCCGCGACCATATACTCCAGCGCGACATCTGCATCAAGGTGCTCCGCGACAATCCAGACGCGGCGGCCTCGCCCGCGGAGTCGAGGGAACGGATGCTTCGAGAAGCCCGGGCGGCCGCCCGGCTCAAGCATCCGAACATCGTCACCATTCACGACATCATCGCCGACGACCGTCTGGCCGCCATCGTCATGGAACACGTCGAAGGCGAGAACCTGCGCGACATGATCTCGCGCCGGGGGGCCCTGCCATTCGATGAAGCCGCCGGCATCGCGCGCCAGGTCGCCGAGGCGTTGGCCTATGCTCACGCCAATGGGGTCATCCATCGCGACATCAAACCCGCCAACATCTTCCGGGCCGGCGACGGGACGGTGAAGCTGGGCGACTTCGGCACCGCCCGCCTGGAGGGCCAGTCGGCGATCACTCTGACCGAAGGGCTGGTGGGTACGCCGGCCTACATGTCCCCGGAGCAGATTCAAGGGCAAAAAGTGGACGGCCGCACGGACGTCTTCTCGCTGGGTGGCACCCTGTACGAGATGCTCACCGGCGTCCGCCCGTTCCACGATCCATCGGCCTACACCATGCTGTTCAAGATCCTGCACGAGGAGCCCGCAGCCCCGAGCCGGTTGGTGCCGACGATCCCGGCGGCGGTCGATTCGATCGTCGCCAGGTGCCTGGCCAAAGATCGCGAGCAGCGCTACCCGGACGCCGCCGCCCTGGCCGCCGAGTTGGGCGGTGTGTCCGCCGCCGTACCGACGCGCTTTCCGCCGGCGGCGCGCGGGCTGCGCCGCTGGCGAAGATTCGCTGCGGCTGCGGCGCTGGTGGCGATTCTGGCCGGAGCGGCCTTCCTCCTGTTACCGGGCAGGATGGGCGCCCGACCCTTTGTCACGATCAGCCCGTTCGACAACCGGACCAACCGCCAGGAGTTCGCGTTCATCGCCGAGGGGCTGTCCGCGGAACTGGGCCGGCGGTTTGCCGAAGAGGTATCGGTGACACTGGTGCCGTTCGACGACGTCGCCGCCCAGCAACGCCGGGGCCGACGGATTGAAGACGCTGCCCGAAAGGCCGGGGCCGGCTTTCTCATCACCGGCGCGCTGCGCGCCAGCGGCGAGCAGCTGTCCGTCGAGTACCGTCTGCAGAACCTGCGCGGTGACGCCCAGTGGCAGGACACCCTGCCGCTCGCGCGCCGCAATCTGCAGGGCTCGCTCAACCAGATCAAGGGCCAGATCAGCGCCTGGCTGGATTTGAAGACGCCACCCCGGATCGACACCATGGACCCGCAGGCATACGAATTCTATCTGCGCGGCGTGTCCAAGATCGTCGAGATGGAACAGGGGCGCGACACCGCGTTCACCGAGGGTCGGTCATTTCTGGAGCGGGCGGTCGCCATCGAGCCATCCGTGGAAGTGTACACGGGACTGGCCCGGTTGTACTACCAGGCGGTCAATCTCGGTCTGGCGCTGGAGTCCGAAAACATGGACATGGCCCGTTATTACATGGGAAAGGCCCTGCAGATCCGGCCCGATTATGGTCCGCTCATCCAGCAGCAGCTGCGCTCGGCGCTTCAGGAAGGCCGCTATGAGGACACGTTGAAAATCGCCGCCCGGGAGATCGCCGCCGACCGGCTGGAGCTCGACTACGCGGCCATGGCGGCGTATGCGCTGCGCCAGACCGGCCGATACCGTTGGAGTGGCTCGCTCTACCGGCAGACCATCCGCCTGTTTCCCGAGAATTACTACACCAAGCTCAACTACGCCATCTGCTTGTTTCAGCAGGGCCGTCACATCGAGGCGATGAAGCGGATTCGGGCTTGCGTCGCCGACGAGCCGGACAAGTACTGGGGCCAGTTCTACCTGGCCTACTACTCGCTGTTGCTGGGCGACACGGCCGCCGCAGCGCGCCAGGCCGCGACGCTGCCCGACAACGCAACCACGCAGAACATCCTTCGACAGATCGCCCTGATCCGGAACAATCCGGCGGCGCGTGACGTCAAGCTGTCCGACCCGGAGCTTTCCACCACCGACGTGAACCATTCCCTGCGGCTGGTCGAGACCTACGCCCTGGCCGGCGACACCGCCGCCGCGCTCCGTCAGTTTCAGATCAACATCCGGATGGGACACGGCACGTGGGAGTTTTTCGACTGGGATCCGCTGCTGGCCCGGTTGCGGGAAACACCGGAATATGGCAAGTGGCGCGAGGAGGGGTTGCGTCGGCGGGCGGCGGCCTGGCGACGGCAGGACGCGATCGTGCGGCCGATTTTTCAGAAACTCGGCATCGATCCGGCCGTTGAGCCCCGGCAAACGGAACGCGATCTCCGGTGATGGCGCCGTCGGCTCACATCCGGCAGGAGCGGCGGCGCCGACGGACAAACGCAGGGCGACTCCGTCAATCGCGGTGCTTCACCGTCCGCAGCGCCGTAATGACCAGCATGGGCCCTACGAAACAGGCCTTGCCGATGAAATAGAGGCCGATGCCGGTGGAGACGGCGTTGTCCTTCGTCGCCTCGAAGCCAACGAAATACAGAATCCAGATTCCCGCGAACAGGCAGATCAGCGAAGCCAGCACGCCGCATGTGACCCCGACCCGGGTGAGGCGGTCCATGAGCACCTCCTGTTGAGATGGCAATGGGCTCATTGGACCACAAGTCACGGTCAAAATACCACATTTTCCGATCTGGCCGATCTCGCCAGCCGGCCGACAGGCGGTCGGTGCAGGCAGCCTGCCGCCGGCCGCCCCGTTGAAGGCACGTCCGCGGCCGGTTCAGTGCACCATGATGCCCAGTTCCCGGACGAGGAAGCTCCAGATGTCGGCGATCTCCTCGATCTGCTTGGCCACCGGCTTGCCGCCACCGTGTCCGGCCCGGGTCTCGATGCGGATGATCACCGGCGCCGGTCCCGCTTGGGCCGCCTGGAGCGCCGCGGCGAACTTGAAGCTGTGTGCCGGGACCACCCGGTCATCGTGGTCGGCGGTGGTGATCAGGGTGGCCGGGTACCGGGTGCCCGGCTTGATGTTGTGCAGCGGCGAGTAGGCGCGGATGGCCTTGAACTCCTCGGGGTTGTCGGGCGAGCCGAAGTCAGACACCCACGCCCAGCCGATCGTGAACTTGTGGAAGCGGAGCATGTCCATGACGCCCACTTCCGGCACCGCTGCGCCGAACAGGTCCGGCCGCTGGGTCAGGCAGGCGCCCACCAGCAGGCCGCCGTTGCTGGCCCCGCCGATGGCGAGCTTGGAAGTGGACGTGAATTTTTCGGCGATGAGCCATTCGCCGGCGGCGATGAAGTCGTCGAACACGTTCTGCTTCTTGAGCTTCATCCCCGCCTGGTGCCACTCCTCGCCGTACTCACCCCCGCCCCGGATGCAGGCCAGCGCGTACACGCCGCCCATCTCCATCCAGACCAGGTTGGACACCGAGAAAAAGGGCGTGGACGAGGCGTTGAACCCGCCGTATCCATACAGGTAAACCGGGTTATTTCCGTCCAGCTTCAACCCCTTACGATGCGCCAGGAACATGGGCACCCGAGTGCCGTCCTTGCTCGTATAGAAGACCCGTCGGACCTCGAACCGGTCCGGATCGAAATCCACCTTCGGACGGCGGAAGGGCGTCTGTGCGCCGGTGGCGACATCGTAACGGTAGATGGCGCCGGGCGTCACGAAGTTGGTGAACAAGAAGAACGTCTCGGAATTGTCGGCGCGGCCGCCGAAACCGGCCACGCTGCCAAGGCCGGGCAGCGCCACGATGCGTTCGAGCCGGCCGTCCAGGGAATACACCGACACCTTGCTGGCGGCGTCCTCCATGTAGCCGGCCACCAGGCGGCCGCCCAGCAGGCTGGCGAACTCAAGCGTGTCGGCAGCCTGGGGCAGGACCTCGCGCCAGGCGGCGCGCTCGGGCCGGCGGATGTCGATGGCAATGACGCGACCCCGCGGGGCGCCCAGGTCCGTCTTGAAGTAGAACACATCGCCCACATTTCCCAGGAAGTAGTAACTGGCCTCGAGTTCCGGCAGCAACTCCACCACGGGGCGGTCGGACTTGGCCAGTTCCTTGTAGAAAAAACGGTTCCGGACATCGGTCCCCTGCCAGACGGAGATGCCGAGAAACCGGCCGTCCTCGGTCACGCTGCCGCCGAAGCCCCATTCCTTCTGGTCCTTGCGCTCGTACACGAGCACGTCCTCGGACTGCGGCGTGCCCCGCTGATGGTAGTACAACTTCTGAAAGTAGTTCTGCGCCTGCAGCATGCTCTTCTCGTCGGGGGCGTCGTAGCGACTGTAGAAGAAGCCTGCGCCGTCCTTCGTCCAGGCGGCGCCGGAGAACTTCACCCACTGGACGCGGTCCGGCAGGTCCTGTCCGGTGGCCACGTCGCGGATACGCCACTCGGTCCAGTCGGAACCGCCGCTGGAAACGCCGAAGGCGATCCACTTCCCGTCCGGGCTCACGGCGTAATCGGCCAGCGCCACCGTGCCGTCCGTCGACCAGGTGTTCGGGTCGATGAGCACCCGCGGCTCCCCGTCGAGGGCGTCGGCGGAGTAAAGCACCGATTGGTTTTGCAGGCCGTCATTGCGGGTGTAGAAGTACCGTCCGCCCTCCCGGAAGGGGATGCCGAAGCGCTCGTAGTTCCAGAGTCTGGTCAGGCGTTCGCGGATCTTTAGCCGGGCCGGGATCCCCTCGAGGTAGCCGAAGGTGATCGTGTTCTCCGCCTCGATCCAGGCGCGGGTCTCCGCTGAGTCCGGGTCCTCGAGCCAACGGTACGGATCGGCGATCTTCACGCCGTGATAGTCGTCCACGGTGTCGCCCAGCCGCGCCGCCGGGTATCCCTTCGACGCGTCATCGGCGGTGTCGGCCGCCCGGATCGCCGTGAGTGCGCCCAGTACCAGAATCATCATCAGACCCGTTCTCAGAATCGAGCAATTGGACATGGTGTTCTCCCGTGTGAATTGAGGGTTCGGCGCCCTCGAGTCGCGGCGTTGTCGTCATACCGCTTCTCCCAGGCTGTCTGGACCATGACATTGTACGTCCGGTCCGGCCGAAAAGGTTCGTCGAAGGCCGGCGACAGGTTGTTTGATGTGGGGATCGGGCCCCGGTGACGCTCGGCTTCGGGCGTATGAGCGGAACGCGCCGGGGGGCGCGGACTATGGGTGCGCGGAACGGATGCCGATGAGCCGCATGACGCCGTCGATGAACGTGAGGGGGTGGACGGGACAGCCGGGTACGTACAGATCCACGGCGTGCCCGTCGAAAAAGCTGCGCCGCAGAGCCGGCGACGACGCAAACACACCGCCCGAAATGGCGCAGCTTCCCACGGCGATGAGCAGGCGCGGCGCGGGCACGGCACGCCAGGTGTCTTCCAGCGCGGCAGCCATGTTCTCGGAGACCGGCCCCGTGACCACCACACCGTCGGCGTGGCGGGGCGAAGCGACGAATTCGACGCCGTAGCGGCCCATGTCGAAATTGACATTGCCGCAGGCGTTCAGCTCCATCTCGCAGCCGTTGCAGCCGCCCGCCGACACCTGGCGCAGCTTGAGTGAGCGGCTGAAGAGTCGGCGGATCTCCACCCGGACGGCGTCGGCCGCGGGCTCCGCCGCCGCGGTCACGCCCTCGCCCGTGATCAACGCCTCGCGTTTGAAGGCCGCCAGCCGGTGCTCCGTCGTGAATTCGATCGCCCTCGCGGGGCACGCCTCCTGGCAGTCGCCGCACAGGATGCAGCGGCCCAGGTCGATGCGCAGGGGCTCGGCCGTGATGGCAGCCGCGGGGCAGATCCCCTCGCACCGCCGGCAGCGGGTACATGATGCAGACCTCAACTCGGGCTTCCCGCGGAAAGGCGGGATCACGCTTGCCCGGAGAGGATCCGGCACGAAGGCCCAGCCGTGGCGCCGGCGGATTTTTAACAGGTCAAACATTGCCGGGTTCCTTGAAATGATGACGTCCTGCAGGTGAAGTGCCGAAGTGGCTGGGATGAGGGAGGACAAGGAGCACGATGGAACGATCACGATCACGATCATGATCATGACTACGATTACGATTACGAGCACGAACGGCAGTCAACACTTTCCTACTCCTCACTCCTCACAGGTCATGTCCGCAATACGACAGATTGAAGCTCTTGTTGCAGAGCGGGAAATCCGAGATGCCGTTGTGGCGCACCGCCAGCGCCAGGCCGAACCAGTTGTGCACCGACGGATCCTTCACCCGGTAGCGGATCACCCGCCCGTCGCCGCCGGTGACGACCGCGTGCAGGATCTCGCCCCGCCACCCCTCCACCAGCGAAACCGCCAGCCGATCGGGAGGCAGCGTGGCGTGCGCCGAAGTGGACCGGACGGCGCCGTCGGGAAGGTCTTCCAGCCGCTGCCGGATCACCTCGAGCGACTGGCGGATCTCCAGATATCGAATGAAGGCCCGGGCCAGGACGTCTCCGCTTTCCTGGGTGACCGGTCGGAGCGGGACGTCGGCGTACCCGCCCCACGGGTGATCGGCGCGCACGTCGCGGGGGACGCCGCTGGCACGCGCGGCCATGCCCACCAGGCCGATGCTCTCGGCCGAAGCCCGACAGACGATGCCCGTCTTCTCAAGCCGCGACAGCACCGATGCCGACGAGAAGAACTTCTCGGCCATCCCTTCAGCCTCGCTCCAGACATCGCCCAGGTTTTTCAGGATCGTGGACCGCAGCACGTCATCCACGTCGCCGCGAACGCCGCCGGTCTGAATCCAGCCGCGCCCGTAGCGACTGCCGCACGCGGCCAGCGACGTGTTGATTACCCGGGTGCGCAGCGCGCCGAACACCGCGTTGCCCGTGAGGTAGGCCACGTCGTTGGCGATGGCCGCGAGGTCACCCATGTGCACGCTGATCCGCTCCATCTCCAGGGCGATATCGCGCACGTACCGGGCGCGCGGCGTCGGTTCCAGCGCCATCAGCGCCTCCATGGCGCCGCAGTAGGCCAGGTTGTGCCCCACTGCCGTGTCCCCGGCGATGGACTCGGCCAGCCGGTTCCGGAACGGGTGAGCCGGCGCGGCGTCGCGCTCCAGCAGTCGCTCGACGCCGCGGTGCTGGTAACCGAGCTGGATCTCCAGATGGTGGACATCCTCACCGGCGCACTGGAAGCGGAAATGCCCCGGTTCGATCACGCCGGCGTGCACCGGCCCCACCGCCACCTCATGCACTTCCTCGCCCGCCATAGCGAAGAACGGGTAACCGGCCATTGTCTGGGTCCTGTCCGCCCGGTCGTGGGGGTAGCGCACCGGCTTGAGCCAGGGATGCCCCTCCGGTAGCAGTCCGTGCTCCTCCCACAGCTCCCGTTCGAACACGTGGGCGGCCGACACCTCGCGGGTGATGGCCGGATAGGCGGCGCCAGGCGCCGCGGCCGCGCCGGCGATCCAGAGCCGGGCGGCGGAGTCATCGGCCAGAACGGCGTACACGGTCAAGCGGTCATCCGCGGGAACCCCGAACAGGGCCGCCAGTCGCAGTCCTTCCTGGCAGCGCCGGATGATTTCGGCGGCCAGCTCTGGCAACTTCCAGGTCGGGATGTCGGCGCGCGCCTCGCTGCAGGTGTTCCGGGTGGCGAGCCAGCCGTGCATGCTCACCTCCCCCCGCCCAGGCTGAGGGCCGCCCGCTGCACCAGGTCGTAAACTGGCGCAGGCATGGCCAGCCCCACCGCCACCAGGACGGCGAGGAACAGCACCTGCGGAATGTAGTTGACCAGCGGCGTCCGCTGGCTGCGCACGGAGGGGTTGGGATCGCCGAACGCCATCTGCATCACCGAATGCCCCATGCCGAACAGGATGACGGTCAGCAGGAGAAAAAACGGCACCAGCAGCCAGGCGTTGCCGCCGTCCAGGATGGCGCCGGCCATGAGAAACTCGCTCAGAAACGCCGGGAACGGCGGGAATGCGGCCAGGGCCAGGAAACCGATGATCCAGAGCCAGCCCGTCGCCCGGTCCACGCGCAGGAGGCCGCGCACGCCGGCCACGTCCTTGGTGCCGTAGTGCCCCAGGATGTTGCCCGCGGTCAGGAACAGGGACGCCTTGCCCAGCGAATGGGCCACCATGTGCAGCATGGCGGCGAAGATCCCGACGCCGCCGAGGCCCGCGCCGACGGCGATGAGCCCCATGTTCTCGATGGACGAGTACGCCAGCATCCGTTTGTAGTTGCGGTTTTTAAGCACGAACACGGCGCACACGAACAGCGACAGGAAACCCATGGCCACCAGCAGGATCCTGGCCTGCGCGGCCTGGCCCGCCAGGTCCATGACGCGATACACCCGCAGGATGCCCAGCAGTGCGGTGTTGAGCAGCGTGCCGGAGAGCACCGCCGAGATGGGCGCCGGCGACTCGGCGTGGGCGTCGGGCAGCCAGGCGTGCACTGGGGCCAGTCCCATCTTGGTCCCGAAACCCATCAGGATGAACGGGAACGCCAGCCGTAGCCAGAACGGCGACAGTTTGCCGGCGTTGGCGCCCAGGTCGTCGAAGAACAGCGACACGGTGTCGCCCGCGCTCATGGACAGCAGGATGATCCCGACGAATGCCAGCGCGATGCCCACCGAGCAGATGAACACGTACTTCCAGGTCGCTTCGAGGGCGGCCTTGTTCCCCTCATAGTAGATGAACGGGGCGCTGGCCAGGGTGGTCCCCTCGACGAAGACCCACAGCAGGCCGAGATGCGTGGAGAGGATCACGCCGGTCATGCAGCAGTTGAAGAGCAGCAGGCAGATGGCGTACCAAGTGTGCCACCGCGGGCTCAGCCCGGACTGCTTCAGAAAGTCGCCGTGATAGAAGGCTACCCCCAGGTACAGCACCGACAGGACCAGCAGAAACAGGATGTTCAGGTCGTCCACCAGGAAGAAGGGCAGCAGCGACGACGGCTGCCGCCACAGCCAGACGGAGATCACCAGGTGGAGCACCGCGTATAGGTAGATGGTCGCCACGTTGACGGTTTTCGACTTGAGCGCCAGCAGCAGGACGCCGGCGGCAAGGGGGAACAGGATGAGGATGGCGATCAGCATGGCGTCAATCCCGGAGATGCGTCAAAGCATCGATCTTCGATTCGTCGAAGGTGGACTTGATTTTCGTCGCGAACAGGCCCAGCAGGAAAATGCCCAGGAAGATGTCCAGCAGCACACCCAGATTCACCAGGAGCGGCATCTCCCGCGCCATGGAGAGCGACAGCAGGAAGATGCCGTTCTCCAGCATCATGTAGCCGGCGACATGGGTGACCAGCATCTTCCGGGTTGTGATCACCAGCAGCCCGGTGAGCATGGTGGAGACCGACACGCCGAAGTACAGCGGCTTGATGTCCTGGGCGAAATCCAGCGAGCCGTACGCCAGTACGAATCCGAAAGCGAAGATCAGACTGGCGATGACCACCGAGAAAAAATTGGGGATGTACGGTTCCAGTTCCCGAAAAACGCCGTTGCGGCGGACCACCCGGCGCAGGAACCACGGGATGATGATCGCCTTGAAGCCGAGGGTCTCCACCGCGAGGAACAGCAGGTTGAGCAGGTGGAAATTCTGCCAGTCGGCGACCACCAGCAGGAACAACACCAGGCCCTGCGCCACCAGCATGCGGACGTACGCCTCGATGCGGCTGGTGGCCGCCACGTAGAGCATGGTCACGCCGAACAGGACGATCAGGAAGTTGATCACCGCAGCCCCCCGAATTTGAACAGCAGCACCACCGCCAGAACGATCAGCCCGTTGGACGTCATCAGGAACACGAACTGCGACACATGCGTCATGCGCAGTCGCGCCGTGACCGATTCCACCAAACCGGTGGCCACGGCCACCACGGCCAGCACCAGCAGCACCGCCGCAGCCGACACGCCAAGCGGCACCGCCGCCGGCAGCACCAGCGCGGCGATCAGCGCCCCCACGATGACCAGCTTCAAGGCGGCGGCATACTGGAGGAACGCCAGATCGGGACCCGAATGGTCCAGCACCATGACCTCGTGGATCATGGTAAGTTCGAGGTGCGTATTGGGATCGTCTACGGGCACCCGGCACCCCTCCACCAACAGCATGATGAAAAACGAGATCACGCCAAGCACCAAGGCCACCTGGAGCAGCCCGCCGGAACGCTGCAACGCCGGCAGGGCGTCGGCGAGCGACGTCTGGCCGGCGATCGTCATGCAGCCCGCCATCAGGAGAAAGAACGCCGGCTCCACCAGTCCGGAGAACAGCGCCTCGCGACTGGCGCCCATCCCCTCGAAGCTGCTGCCGGTGTCCATGGCCGCCAGCACGCGGGCGAACTTGCCCATGGCCAGCAGGTAGGCGAAGAGCACGAAATCGCCCTCAAAGCTGATGACGGCCCCGCCGCCGGCCAGCGGCACCAGCAGCCCCGCCAGGATCACCGCGGCCAGATTCACCGACGGGGCCAGCCGGAAGACCGGCGTGGTCGTGTCGCTGATCACCGCCCCCTTGCGCAGCAGGCGGAGGAAATCGTGGAACGGCTGCATCAGCGGCGCCCCGCGCCGGCCGGCCCATATGGCCTTGGTCCGGTTGATCACGCCCACCAGCAACAGGGGTGCGCCGAGCAGAATGAATAGGTTGACGGCCAGGTTCAGCATGACCGACTCCGCCCGGGTACGGTGATGGTGCGCATCCGGAAGGTCATCACACCACCGCCATCCAGATCAGGGTGACGGCCAGAAAGACCAGGCCGTAGAAAATGTAGCGCTGGGTGCTGCCGCTTTGGATCCACGTGAAGCGCGTTAAGAACCGGTTCAGACGGTTCACCAACGGCTGGATCAGCCAGGCCTCGAAGATGTTCCCCGGATGGGTTTCAAACGAGGCCGAGTCGGGGAAGAAGCCCGTCGGCTGCTCGAGCTTCGTCTCCAGCGCCAGCACCGGATTGGTCAGGGCCAGCACCGGCGCGGCGAACGACGAGGCCGTGTACTGCATCCGGGGCGTCCCCGCCCCGTAGCCGCAATCCCACGTCCGGAAAGTTTCCACCGGTCGGCCGCCGAGCAGCAGTCGGCGCAACGCCATCAGCCCCGCGGTCAGGACGACCAATCCCGCTGCAATGAGCGAGATGCGCTGCAGCAATTCGAGCACCGGCAGGCGGGCCGGCAGCGCTGTCGCACCAGCCAGCAGGCGGGCCGCCGGCAGGACCAGCGTCACCGCCGCCTGCGGCAGCACGCCGATGAGCAGGGCCAAGGCGCCGAGCAGAAGCATGGGTCCGCGCATGCTCCAGCCGGGATCGCGCATGTCCGGCGGCGGCGGCTGACGGGGAATTCCCAGGAAGGCCACACCGCAGACCTTGGCGAAGCAGATGAGCGCCAGCACGCCCACCAGCGCCAGCACCGCCATCACCAGGGCGGACACCAGCACCAGCGCCACCCGCTGGCCCACCAAACCGCTGAACGCGGCGGCGTACACCAGAAACTCGCTGACGAACCCGTTGAAGGGCGGCAGGCCGCAGATGGCCGCGGAGCCCACGATGAACAGTCCGGCCGTGACCGGCATGCGGCGGGCGATGCCGCCCATCCGCTCGAGGTCGCGGGTGTGCAGCCGCCGGTAGACCGCGCCGGCGGCGTAAAACAGCAACGCCTTGAAGATGGAATGGTTCAGGACGTGCAACACGGCGCCGGCGAAGCCGAGGAAGGCGATCATGGGGGCGCTGTACGCCAGTCCGAGCATGCCCATGCCGATGCCCAGACCGATGATGCCGATGTTCTCCACGCTGTGGTAGGCCAGCAGGCGTTTCAGGTCGTGCTGGGCGATGGCGTACACCACCCCGAGCACCGCCGAGGCGGCGGCAATGGCAAGGACGGCCAGCGCCAGTTCCACCGGCGGCTTGCCCAGCCACGACACGACGCGCAGGATGCCATAGATGCCCGTCTTGATCATGATCCCCGACATGATGCCGGACACGTGCGACGGTGCCGCCGGGTGGGCCCGGGGCAGCCATGTCTGCAAGGGAACAAAGCCGGCCTTGATGCCGAATCCGGCAAAGAAGAGGAGGAAAATCCCCGGCGCAGGGAACTTCAGATCCTGGAAAACAGCGGCGAAGTGTCGGAAATCCATCCCTGCCCCGCGGCCGCCGACGAAGAGGAATCCGGTGATGAGACAGACCACGCCAACGTGCATGGATACGAGGTAGTTCAGACCGGCGTCCACCACCTCGTCCTTCCAGTGCTCGGTGACCACCAAGAAGAAGGACGCCAGCGACATGATCTCCCACACAATGAGGAAAGCCAGGGCGTGCTGCACCACCGTCACCAGCAGCATGCTGGCGGTGAGCAGGCCGAGACAGAAGAAGTGACCGCCCAGCCGCTCCGGCCTGACCGACGCGGCATCGGATCCGGCGCGGAGATAGCCGGTGCCATAGATCCCGCCCAGCAGACAGGTCAGGGCGATAGCCAGGGCGAAGAACGCCGACAGCGGATCCAGCACCAACGGTACGTCACCGAAGAGCGGTCCCGCGGCAAGCACCCGGGTCTCCGTCCCGCCGCTCCAGATGGCGAGCCAGGCGCCGACCATGACCACCAGACAACCGGCGGCGGACAGCAGGGTGCTGAGGCGGCTCTTCCAGTCGGCGGGGACGACCAGGGCAGCCAGGCTGCCGGTCAGGATGAGAGTGATCCCGATGACGAACAGATCCATGACGTACTCCGGGGATGCCGGACCCCTGAACCGGGCCAGGCAACCAGTCCGCTCAACGTGAGCTGGTCAGTGCGTCCGCCCGGTTGCGGGCCCCATCAGTCGGGCCGTCCGGGCCGGATGAATCGGCGGCACCCCGCGAAAGCGCCGATTGTAAAACCGGAGATATGGAAACTCAAGGGAAATTCTTCGCCGCCGAAGCAGCTCGGATTTCCGTTCAGCTGGGTCTATCACTCGATGAATATCCGCTTGGCTGTCCCCCGGGCTGCGGCCCGGACCCTGCCCGTTGCACCGTGGGCGGATCCAGAGTGTCGGCATACCGTCATGCATCGATCCGACCGACCGCTGTCACGCCATAAAAAAGCCTCCCCGAAGGGAGGCTGAATATGGCGGGGTTGACGAGACTCGAACTCGCGACCTTCGGCGTGACAGGCCGACGTTCTAACCAACTGAACTACAACCCCGCGTGCTTTAAAGACCCGTGATCCGTTTCCTGGTGGGCGGTACAGGGCTCGAACCTGTGACCTCCGGCTTGTAAAACCGATGCTCTCCCAGCTGAGCTAACCGCCCCGGAAGAAGGCATATTTATAGCCGAGCCCTCCAAATGTGTCAAGGAGAATTTCGGAAATCCGCATCGAACGTGGGTTCAGTGTTCCAGGCGGAGGGTCAGCCACAGATTGCCCAACCCCAGAGCCAGCGCGGCGAGGAACACGGCTGGATAGCCGGAGGCGTCCCAGAGGAACCCGCCAAGGAACGGCACGATCATGGACACCGCGTGATCCAACGTCAGCCCCATGGACAGGGTGGGCGCGATTTCCCGCTTGTCCGCGGCGATTTTGTTCAGGTAGGTGATCCGGGCGATCCGGGTGGCGAACATCAGGCTGTCGAGCACGAACAATCCGTACAACAGATGGATGTTCGCCGAGAGGGCGAACCCCAGGCAGATGGCCGCCATCGCCACGCCGTCGACCACCAGCACGGCGCGCTCGCCGAACCGATCCACCGCCAGACCGAAGTACTGGCGGAACACCACGCCGCCCACCGCCGCCGCCATGACCAGCAGGGCGATGGTCTGGGGCGGCGTGTGGAACATGCTCACCAGCACCCACGGGCTGAACGTGAGGAAGAGCTGCTTGCGGGCACCCCAGAAAATATTGAGGAGATAGAACCGGGTGTACCGCTTCTTCAGCACGAACCGGCGGTGGTTGCCGCCGCCGTCGCCGGGCAGGCGCAGCCGGCTGAAGGCCACGGCCGCCAGAATCGCCGTGGCGGCGGCCAGCGTGTAGACACCCGGGTAGCGAACGCCCAGCCGGTCCATTAACAGCCAGACGGCCGCGGTGCCCAAGATCATGGACAGGTTCCGCGCACCGGTGAGCTGTCCCAGCCGCCGACCGGCCCGGTTCGCCTCGGCCAGCTTCAGGCCGATGGTGGCTTCGGCGGTGATGAACAGGTGGTCCCCGAGGCTCCATAGCATCATCCAGAAGATCATGAGGGACAGCGTGGGGGACAGGTACCCGAGGCCCAGGATGCCGACCCCGGTCGTCAGTCCCACCAGCACGGCCCACAACCGGAGTGAGAACGCGGCGAGGGCGCCGGTGACGAAGATCATGGCGAAGCCGGGCAGCTCCCGCGGGAATTCGATCAGGCCGCGGGCCGAGGCGCTGACGTGGAACGAGTCGAAGAGGTAATTGTTGAAGGTGGCGGTGAGAATGCCGTTGTTGATTCCCAGCAGCAGGGCGCCGACCAGAAACACCCGCAGGCTCGGACTGGACTCCCGCCATCGGTTGCGGTATCGGGTCAGGATGCGCACGAAACTCCTTCTCACTTTCCCGGCCGTCCGCACATCCGTCAAATTGAGGCAACGCCGGCGGCGAACCGTCATCCAACAGGACTGTCGTCATCGCCGGTCGGGTGTCGCGGCCGGTCAAATAACAGTTGAACACCAGACCGCCTTCATCGTACAAACATCAATCGGCGACGGACGATCCGGAGATGACCGCCCATTATGGCACCGGCGCCGTCGAATGCAACCACTTTCCCAAGGGAGTTCACATGACGCTCCGCCCCTGCCCTGCTCGCCGCTCCTGTTCCAGGCTGCTGCGGGCTCTGGTCGTGATCTTCGCCACCGCGCTAGGCATGCTCCACGCTCCCGCCATCCCGCCGCCGCCTCCGCGGGACGCCGCCGCCCTGCAGCTCACCCTGGACCGGCTGACGGTGCTGGGCAGCATCCTGTATGTGGCGCCCCACCCCGACGATGAAAACACCGCCCTGCTGGCGTACATGGCGCGCGGGCGAAAGGTCCGCGCGGCGTACCTGTCGCTGACCCGCGGCGGCGGCGGCCAGAACCTCATCGGCACCGAGCAGGGACCGCTCCTGGCCGCTGTCCGCACCCAGGAGTTGCTGGCAGCCCGCCGCATTGACGGGGCCGAGCAGTTCTTCACGCGGGCGCGGGATTTCGGCTACTCCAAGACGCCCGAGGAGAGCCTGGCCATCTGGGGCCGCGAGGCCGTGCTGGGCGACGTGGTCTGGGTGATCCGCCGATTCCAACCCGACGTGATCGTCACCCGCTTCCCGTCCACCGGCGAGACGCACGGCCACCATACCGCCTCGGCCATCCTGGCCCTGGACGCCTTCCATGCCGCCGCCGACCCGGCGCGCTTCCCGGAGCAACTCCAGTGGGTCAAGCCGTGGCAGGCGCGCCGGATTTTCTGGAACGCCTGGCGGCCGCCGTCTGATCGCACGTTCGATGCCACCGGTCTCATTCAGCTCAATCCCGGCGCCTACGATCCGCTGTTCGGCGAATCGTTCGCCGAGACCGCCGCCCGCAGCCGTTCCATGCACAAAACCCAGGGATTCGGCGTGCTGGCCCGCCGCGGCGCGTACACCGACTACTTCAAGTTGCTGGCCGGGGAGCCGGCCGCCGCCGACCTGTTCGAGGGCATCGACACCACCTGGGCCCGGGTGCCGGGCGGCGATGCGGTCGGCCGGTTGCTCAGCGAAGCGGCCGCCCGCTTCAATCCCCGCCGGCCCAGTGACGTGCTGCCGCTCCTCCTGCAGGCCTGGGAGGCGCTGGCAGCGCTGGACCATCCATGGGCGGCGGTGAAACGCGAGGAGCTGAGGGACGCCATCCGCGACTGCGCCGGGCTTTGGCTGGAGGCGATCGCCGAAACGGACACGGCCGCGCCGGGCGAAACCATCAAGGTGTCTGTCACCGCCATCAACCGGTCGGGGGCACGGGTCACCTGGACGTCCGTGACCGCCGCCGGCAAGACGGAGACGCGCGACACCGTCCTGGCCGCCGATCAACCCGACACGCGGCAACTCGCCGTGACCATACCGCCGGACGCAGCCGTCTCCCAACCGTACTGGCTGCTCCAGGAGCCCGAGCGGGGCGTCTATCGCGACAACGACCCGTCGCGGCGGGGGCTGGCCGAAAATCCGCCGGCGCTCGAGGTCGTCTTCTATTTGACGTTTGGGAACACGGTCATCGATTTTCCCGTGCCCGTGCGCTACCGCTGGCGCGACGCGGTGGAGGGCGAGCAGTACCGGCCGTTCATCATCCAGCCGCCCGTCATGATCCGCTCGGTGGACCGGGTGGAGATGTTCGCCGACAACCGGCCCCGCGACATCCGCTTCACTGTCGTCGCCGGACGGCCCGGAGTCAGGGGTACGGTCACCGCCGTCGTCCCCGACGGCTGGCAGGTGGAACCGGCCGAACAGCCGTTCGCGCTGGAGCGGAAGTCGGACGAGAGCGCCTTGTCCGTCCGCGTGACTCCGCCTGCCGGCGCCGGCACGGCGGTGCTGGATCTGGCCGCGGTGACCGATGGCGGCACCTATCGTCAGGGCCTGCAGCAGCTGGCCTATCCGCACATCCCCACCCAGACCCTGTTCCCGCCCGCTCACCTGCACCTGGTGCGGCTGGACCTGCGGCGCGACGGCCGCCGGATCGGCTACATCATGGGTGCCGGCGACGACGTGCCCGACTGCCTGCGGCAGATCGGCTACACGGTGGATCTGCTCTCGGACGAGGCGCTCGAATCGGCCGATTTGGCGGCGTACGACGCCATCGTAGCCGGGGTTCGGGCCTACAACACGCGGTCGCGGCTGGCCACGCTGGCGGGCCGCTTGGCCGACTACGTCGCCGCCGGCGGCACACTCGTCGTCCAGTACGCCACCGACCGCGGCCTCGTGGCGGACCCCGTGGGCCCTCTCCCGCTCACGCTCACCCGGAACCGCGTCACCGACGAGGAATCGCCGGTCATGTTCCTCCTCCCGGAGCATCCCGTCCTGAACACCCCCAACCGGATCACCGCGGCGGACTTCGCCGGCTGGGAGCAGGAGCGCGGCCTCTACTTCGCCGGGGAGCGGGACCCGCGATTCGCCGCGCCGCTGGCCATGCACGACCCGGGCGAAACGCCCATGGACGGCGGGCTTGTCGTGGTCCGGCACGGCCGGGGCCATTTCGTCTACACCGGACTGGCCTTCTTCCGGCAGCTCCCAGCGGGCGTCCCCGGCGCGTACCGCCTCTTCGTGAATCTGCTCTCGCTGGAGGCCGCCGATGAGTGATCCCGCCACCCGGCGCGGGCCGGAGCCGCCCGAGGAGCCGCCGCCGTTCTTCGGGACGTGGCGACGCTTCTACCTCGTGGTGGCGGGCAACCTGCTGGGCTGGATCGTGCTGTTCTACCTTTTCCAGCGGTGGTTCTCATGACGCTCCTGGACTGGCTGGTGCTGGGCGGCACTCTGGCCTTCATCACCGGTTTCGGCATCTACAAGGGCCGCCAGGCGAACAGCCTCCAGGAGTACTTTTTGGCGGGCCGCCGCATGCGTTGGTACTCGGTCACCCTGGCCATCATGGCCACCCAGGCCAGTGCCATCACCTTCCTCTCCACCCCCGGCCAGGGGTACGCCGACGGCATGCGGTTCGTCCAGATGTACCTCGGCCTGCCGCTGGCCATGATCGGCATCGCCGCGGTGGCAGTTCCCATCTACCACCGGCTGAAAATCCTCACCCCCTACGAATACCTCGAGCAGCGGTTTGATACCAAAACCCGGCTGCTGACGGCGTTCCTCTTCCTGCTTCAGCGCGGCCTGGCCACGGGCCTGACGATCTATGCGCCGTCGCTGGTGCTGTCGGTGCTGCTCGGCTGGAACCTGTCGCTGACCATCCTGGTCATGGGCGGGCTCATGATCACCTACACCGTCACCGGCGGCGCCCGGGCGGTGAGCCGCACCCAGCCGCAACAGGCGGCGGTGATTTTTCTGGGCATGACCGCCGCCTTCGTGGTTCTGGTGTGGCGGCTGCCGCACGACGTCTCCACAACAGGCGTGCTGCAACTGGCCGGTCACCTCGGGCGGCTCAATCCGATCGACTGGACTTTCGACTTGCAGAACCGCTACAACATTTGGTCAGGTCTGATCGGCGGGTTCTTCCTGGCATTGTCCTACTTCGGAACGGATCACTCGCAGGTGCAGCGCTACCTCACCGGCCGGTCGGTGGCCGAGAGCCGCACCGGCCTGCTCACGAACGGCCTGCTGAAGGTACCCATGCAGTTCGCCATCCTGCTGCTGGGCGCGCTGCTCTTCGTGTTCTACCAGTTCAATCCGGCCCCGCTCTTCTTCAACCCTGTGGAAACCGCCAAGGTGGTGGCGAGCGAGCGGCGGGCCGAATGGCTGGAACTGGAGGGGCGGCACCAGCGACTGCTCGAGGAAAGGAAGCAGCGGGCGCTGGAACTGGCCCGGATCATTGATGATGGGCCGGCGGATTCCGACGCAAAGGCCCGGCAGGCGCTGGCGGCAGCCGACCGGGCCGTGGACCAGACTCGCACCGCCGCCGCGCGGCTCATCCAAGAGGTGGATCCGACGGCGAACACCAACGACGTGAACTACGTGTTCCTGACGTTCGTGCTCCACTACCTGCCGGCCGGGCTGGTGGGCCTGATCCTGGCGGTGGTGTTCTCCGCCTCGATGTCGTCCACCTCGGGCGAACTGGCGGCGCTGTCCGCCGTCACCGTCGTGGACGGCTACCGCCGGCTCACCAGGGGCGCCGTCGGGGAACGCCGCGAGGTGGCTGTGTCGCGGCTGGCCACCCTCGCCTGGGGTGCCTTCGCCATGTTCTTCGCCGAGTACGCCGGCCGCCTGGGCACACTGGTGGAGGCCGTCAACATTCTCGGTTCTCTCTTCTACGGCACCATCCTGGGCATTTTTCTCGTGGCGTTTTTCGCCAAGCGCGTGCGCGGCAATGCGGTATTTATCGCCGCGCTGGTCGCCGAAGCGGCGGTAATCGCCTGCTGGCTGTGCACTCCCGTCTCGTTCCTCTGGTACAACGTGGTGGGTTGCATCATGGTCATCGGGCTCGCCCTGTTGTTCCATTCTGTTGAAAGATACTTTCTATCGACGATTGGCCGCACCGGTCCTTGCAGTTGATTCATGTTGACAATATCGTCATTTCCCAATATAAATCATTCATCACTCTTAATTTCGTCGGCAAAGGAGGAAAGATGGAACAGTGGCTGCCTCTGATCATTCAGCTGGTGAGCGGTGCGTTGGGCGGCAACCTGGCGGGAGCTTTGATGAAGAAGTTTTCTCTGGGCACCCTCGGCGATTCCATCGTCGGCATTCTGGGCGGCGGAATTGGCGGGTTCCTCCTCAAGTTGTTGGGGGTTGCGCTCTCGGGCGGGGCCGGTCTGGACCTTGGTTCCATTATCGGGAACATTGCGGCTGGCGGTGTCGGCGGCGGTGTCCTGATGGCCATCGTGGGACTCATCAAGAAGGCGCTGGCCAAGTAATCTCGGATCTCTCGGATCCGCCCGGCGCTGTTGCTGGAAGGATCCTGACAACATGCTGTCAAGATAATGAGAAGAGCCCCGGAATCGGGGCTCTTTGTTTATCGAATGACGGATCCCATCGGTCCTGCGGTTGCTATTTTTTCCACTCCGCCAGCAAGCCCTCCATCTCCTTCAGGTTGAAGGGGGGCTGTTCCATCTTGCGGCCCATCACCAGCGCTGTTTCCATGGTCGCCACGGCCTCGCCCTTCTGGCCTTGTTTAGCCAGAATGCGCGCCTTCGCCGCCAGGTTGTAGTAGGTTTCCTGAATCGCCACCGAGGTGTTGATCCACTTGAGCGCCTCATCGAGGTTGGTGTCATGGTCCAGGCAGAACATGGCCGCCCGATACGGCTCCGTCCAGTAGCGGGCCATGGTCTTGCGCGCCTGGTTCAGGAACTTGCCGGCGGTGTCCACGCTGAGTTTTACCGGAACGCCCACTTTTTCCCACTGGAGCATCAGGGTGGCGGAGTCCTCCTTGAGGTCAGCGAACACGAACTGCATCCACTCCGTATGCGCTACGATCACCGGCTTGACCTTCACGCGCAGGATGTCCTCCTCCTGCTTGTAGCCCATGGTGCCCCACATGGCGGTGTTCTTGTTGACGATGAATGTCCACTCGTCGGCGCCAGGGATGGTCGCCAGTGCATACGTGCCGGCCGCCAGCTCCTGCCCCTCCACCTTGACCGGATCGCTGATGGTCAGGAGAGTGGCCTCGTTGGCACCGGTGCGCCACACTTCGTTATAGGGGACCAGGCCGCCCCAGATCGTCCGCTCCTTGACGCCGGGGCGGCAATAGGTGACAGTCACGGTCGTAGTGCCGATGGTCTGAGTGACCACAGCTTTGGGACTGACTCGGGGTATTTCCAAACCCTGGGCCTGAAGGGGGATCACTGCCAGCACCAACGCCAGCAGCACCATCGAAACGAGTTTAGCCATGTTCATGTTGCCTCCTTACAAATTTCGCCGGAGTTGCCGCAGGAGCGGTCAGACCGAGTGTGTGTCATCTGCCCCGTTGAGGCGTTCACTCGACCGCGGTGTTGGCTTCCTCCCGGATGTTGAACGTATTCTACCAGACCTCGGATTGGATTCATACCTCACCGAACGGTTTCAGGGAAGCGCCTGGCAGCGGCAATAAACCGGAAAATACCTGTTTATTGCTTGGCAGCCACACAGTGGGATGATACACTGATTTTTTAATTCAGCCGGCTGCCCACCGGCAATCCCCGGAGGCGACATGGATTCCAATTCGAAACACGGCTTCAGCACGTTGCAGGTCCACGGCGGCCATCACCAGGACTCGCTGGGTGCGGTGAACGTGCCCGTCTATCTAAGCTCCACCTTCGCCTTTAAAAATGCCGCCCACGGGGCTTCTCTGTTCGCCGGCGATTCGGACGGGTATATCTATACCCGGATCAGTAACCCCACCATCCGGGCCTTGGAGCGCGCCGTGGCCGAGATGGAAGGAGGCTTCGACGGCATCGCCACCAGCTCCGGGATGGGCGCCGTGTCCACCATCTACTTGGCGCTGCTGGACCAGGGGGCCCACGTGGTGAGCACGGCTTCGGTTTACGGCCCCTCGCGGCTGATCGTGGAAAAACACCTCAGCCGGTTCGGCGTGGCGGCAACTTTTGTCGACACGTCCGACACGAACAAGGTCCGGCAGGCCTTCCGCCCCGAAACCCGCGTGTTGTACGTGGAAACGCCATCCAATCCCACCATGCAGGTTACCGATCTGGCCGCCATGTCGGAATTGGCCCACGCTCACGGCGCCGTCCTGGTGGTGGATAACACCTTTGCCACCCCGTACCTGCAACGGCCGCTGGAACTCGGCGCCGATGTGGTCTTCCATTCGGTGACGAAGTTCCTCAACGGCCACGCCGACGTGGTGGGCGGCATCATCGTCACCCGAACCGAGGAGATGTATCGCCGGATCCGTCCCCTCATGGTGAACTTCGGCTGCAACATGGACCCTCATCAGGCCTACCTGGTGCTGCGCGGTCTAAAAACCTTGTCGCTGCGCGTCGAGCGGTCCCAACACAACGCCATGCAGATCGCCCGCTGGCTGGAGGGCAACCCCAAGGTAGCCTGGGTCAAGTATCTCGGCCTGGAATCCCATCCCCAGCATGAGCTGGTGAAACGGCAGATGCGGGGTTTCGGCTCCATGATCAGCTTCGAGCTCAAGGGCGGTTACGAGGCCGGCCGCCGGCTCATGGACAACGTCCGCCTCGCCATCCTGGCCGTCTCGCTGGGCGGGGTGGAGACTCTGATCCAGCATCCCGCTTCCATGACCCACGCGGGCATGTCCCGCGAATCGCGGCTTGCCGCCGACATCACCGACGGTCTGGTGCGGTACTCCGTGGGCATCGAAGATGTCAAGGATCTGCAGGCCGATCTCGAACAGGCGATGGAAAAGGTGTAGGTGCCGGGACGCAAGTTACAGGACCTAGGTCCTGGGTCCTGGGTACAGCACCTTAGGGATATACACCCTTGGTTTTGATTGTTCGTCGCGAACAGAACCGATTTTCAATGTGTCGGCTGGGGATTGTCCGAATTGTGTAGGATCAACCGATGGTGATTCTCCGTCCATAAATAGAGCCCTCGTTTTCAGAACCCAGGTTCTCGGTCCCAGGTCCCAGACCCCAGATCCCAGACCCCAGACCCCAGATCCCGGACCCCTGCTTCAACTCCCCTCACCCAACTTACGACTGCCTACACCGGGTAGTTGCCCGCCATGAGGGCTTCAACGTCTGCGACGGCTTTCGGGATGCGCCGTCCCAGCACCCGGGCGCTGTCCGCGGTGATCAGCACGTCATCCTCGATGCGGAATCCACCCAGACCGAGGTACTTGTCCACCTGGTCGTAGTTGATGAACTCGGCGTGGCGCTTCTCGGCGCGCCACTGCTCCACCAGCGCCGGGATGAAATAGATTCCCGGCTCGATGGTGATGCAGTAGCCGGGCCGCAGCGGCCGGATCATCCGGAGGTAGCCCAGTCCGAACTGCTCGGAGCGCCGATTGTCGGGGCCGTAGCCCACAAGATCGCCCAGATCCTCCATGTCGTGCACGTCGAGGCCCAGCATGTGGCCCAGGCCATGGGGGAAGAACAGGGCGTGGGCGCCGGCGGCCACCGCCTGCGGGACGTCTCCCCGCATGAGTCCCACCGCCACCAGTCCGTCGGCGATCACGCGGGCCGCCTCCAGATGGACGTCGCGGAACGCCACGTCGGGCCGGCACATCCGGATGGCTCGTTCGTTGGCTGCGAGGACGATCTCGTAGATCTCGCGCTGCCGTGAATCGAACGTACCCGTGATGGGGAAGGTGCGGGTGATGTCGCTGGCATAACCGGCGGTGGTCTCGGCACCGGTGTCCATCAGGACCATGCCGTGAGCGGGAATCTGGTTATGGTACGCGTGGTTGTGCAACACCTCGCCGTGGATGGTCACTATGGGGGGAAATGACAACGGCATCCCGCGGCTCATCGCCGCGTCGTGCATGGCCGCCATGACTTCAAACTCGGTGCGTCCCGGCGCGATGGTTCGCGCTGCCGCCGCGTACATGTGGAAGCTCACCTCGACCGCGCGTTCGATCTCGGCGACCTCCTCGTCGCCTTTTACCAGCCGCAGTTCCACAACGGCCCGCTTCAATGCCTCGCTGGCGTTCTGGCGGGTTTCCTGCGCGCTGAGGTGCAGCAGGCCGGCCAGCTTTAACAGATGGTCGCCACGATACGGCGGCAGGTAGTGCAGCGTCTGGGCGCCGCCCCGGAATGTGACGAGAAACTGCTCCAGTGAATTGATGTCTTCCACCCGGTGGATGCCCACCGTCTCGCCCAGTGATTCCAGCGACGGCAGCGGCCCGGTCCAGACGATATCGGCCACCGTCGGCTTGTAGCCGAACAGGATGTCCTCTTCCGGAGTCATGAGCAGGGCCATGTTGGGAATGGCGTGACCGGCGAAGTATAGGAAATGGCTGTTCTGGCGGTAGGGGTAGGGATTGTCCGCGTAATTGCGCGGCGCCTCGTCGTGGCCCAGGATCAGGATCCACGAACCTTTCAGGAGCTGCCGCAGCGCGTTCCGGCGATTGGCGTACACCCGAGCGTCGAACATGATTCCTCCAGGCAAAGGTTTCTAGTAAGATATACCAGATTCGAGCCGTTGTACAGCCCTCCAAGGCGCAACGCCCGAGCCTGGAGATGGTGACTGCCGATCTGATTGAGGTTTGTCAACGATGCACCCTGCACCGAACGGAATCCGGGAAGAGGTGGAATCGTTCCTCCACGACTGCACCATCATGCATTTAGCCACGATGTCGGCTGTATACCCCTGGTGTGCATCGGTTTACTTCGCCCATCGCGGCCGGCGGTTCTATTTTTTCTCCAGCCCCGACTCCCGGCATGTGAGCCACCTGCAGGACGTTCCGCGGGCCGCCGGCTCGATCTCGGTGGACAATGCCGATTGGCTGATGATCCGAGGTGTGCAACTTTCGGGCACCGTCCGCCGGGTGGACGCCTCGGTCGAGAAAATCCAGGCCATTGGTCTATACCTCACCAAATTCCCCCTGGTGGAGTCGTTCGTCGCTCGCCAGCACGGCGCCGGGCACCTGCCCGGCGGCCAGCTCGCTCACCTGTCCATGTACTGCCTCGACGTCGACGTAGTCGTCTACACGGACAACCGCCGGGGCTTCGGATGGCGCACGGAGCTGCACCTCGACGATTGACGCACTGTCCCTCATTGAGTGCACTCACCGCAGCCAACGTGACTCCGGAATCTGCATTGCGACTTCCTGACCGGCAAGTTACAGCGAATCAATCGTCAGATTGGCTCTTAAAAAATAATCCGGCCCGGAGGCCGGATCGGAAAAAATGGTTGGCGATTTGCATTATGACAGCACCCGAGATGTATGTCAAGAGAAAAGGTGTAATTTTGGTGTATATGATATAAGCCCATCTCAATCAGCAATATTGCGCATCCAAAATCCGCCGGGTGTTTACAAACCAGCTCCGCATTGCCATCGTTGGATGATTTCTGTAAAATACGTGTTTATGCGTGGAACCGGAAAGACATTCATCGTGGCGATCACGGGAGCCAGCGGCTCCATCTACGGCTGGGACCTGCTCCAGCGGCTGGAGACAGCGACTGATGTGGCCCGAATCTTCCTGGTGGTCTCCAGGCCGGGACGCGATGTGTTCCGGATGGAAACCGGCCAGAGCCTGGCCGGGCCAGAAGACGCCGTGCGACTGGGATTGTCCAAGGCGGTGTGGTTTGATGAGAGCGACTGGTTCGCGCCTATCGCCAGCGGTTCCTGCGCCACCGACGGCATGGTGATCGCGCCGTGCACCATGTCCACCCTGGGCGAGATTGCCGCCGGCACCGGCCGCAACCTGATCCATCGGGCGGCCGATGTCTGCCTGAAGGAGCGGCGCCCGCTGGTGCTCGTCCCCCGGGAAACACCGCTCAACATCATCCATTTGGAAAATATGCTCCGGGCGGCCCGGGCGGGCGCGATCATCCTCCCCGCCATGCCCGCGTTCTATTCACGCCCACAGAGCATCGACGAGCTAGCGGGCACCGTTTCCGCCCGGGTCCTGGCCGTGTTGGGGTCGCCGCTGCCGGACAACCTGACCTGGACGGGTCAGCCGTGATCACTGTCATCTTCAGGCAGCTCCGCCTGACTCTGGAGATGATCCGGATCGAGCACACCGTCTTTGCGCTCCCCTTCGCCTTCCTGGGTGCAGTGCTGGCCGAGCGCCGCTTCCCCGATGCCGTCACGTGCACCTGGATTCTGCTGGCCATGGTGGGCGCCCGCAGCGCCGCAATGGCGTTCAACCGGCTGGCGGACCTCCCCTTTGACCGCGAGAATCCGCGAACCAGCAACCGCGTGCTGCCGCAGGGGCGGGTCAGCCGGCGGTACGTGGTGGGCTTCATCATTTCCAGCGCCCTGCTCATGCTGCTGGCGGCCTACCTGCTGAATCCGCTCGCCTTCATCCTGGCGTTTCCCGCACTGCTGGTTATCCTGGGATATTCGCTGACCAAGCGCTTCACCTCGCTGACTCACGTCGTGCTCGGCTTCGCCCTGAGTATCGCTCCGGCCGGCGGCTGGATCGCGGTAACCGGCACCTTCGACCCCCGGATCCTGCTGCTGTCGGTGGTCGTGGTCACCTGGGTCGCCGGATTCGACATTCTCTACGCCTGCCAGGATGTCGGCTTCGACAGCCGGTTCGGGCTCTATTCCGTCCCGGTCCGCTTTGGGATCCGCCGGGCCCTGGCCATCAGCTTCCTGCTGCATCTCGGGACCATCCTCTCGCTGGGATTGATCATTTATGTCTTCCAACTGTCGTGGTTCAGCCTGGCGGGTTCCCTGTTCCTGGCCGGCATCCTCGTGTATGAACACCTGCTCCTGCGGCCGCAGGACCTGTCCCGGGTGAACACGGCGTTTTTCACCCTGAACGGCATCTTCAGCATCCTGCTGTTCGTCATCGTGCTGCTGGACATCTGGCTGTTCCGAACTCCCATCATCCCGATCCGCTGAGGCGACATCATGCTGGACATCTCGGCCCGATCCCCGCTCGCAGACGTCGCCCGCAAGGTGCATGGCGGCGAGCGCCTCGATTTCGCCGACGGGGTGCGGCTTTACCGCAGCCACGATCTGCTGACCATCGGCTACCTGGCCAATGTGGTCCGCGAACGGCTCAACGGAGACAGGGCCTACTACATTGTCAACCGCCACATCAACCATACGAACGTCTGCGTCAACGAATGCCGTTTCTGCGCCTACTACCGCCCGCCGGACCACCCCGAGGCGCACACGATGTCGCTGGACGAGATTTTCGCCATCGCCGAGGGGCACGCCCGCGAGGGCATCAGCGAGCTGCACATCGTCGGCGGCCTGAATCCCCGCCTGCCCTACAGCTATTACCTCGACATGCTTCGCGGACTGAAGGCCCGCCTCCCGGATGTCCACCTGCAGGCGTTCACCATGGTGGAGATCGACCACATCGCCGCGGTCGCCGGCAAGCCGGTGCGAGACACACTGCTGGACCTTCAGGCGGCCGGGCTCGGTTCCATTCCGGGCGGGGGCGCCGAGGTGTTCTCACCCGGAGTCCGCGAGCAGCTCTGCGAGAAGAAAATCCCGGGAGCACGCTGGCTGGAAATCGCCCGCACCGCCCATGAGCTGGGCATCCGCAGCAACGCCACCATGCTGTACGGCCATGTGGAATCAGCCGAGGAGCGCGTGGAGCACCTCATCCAGCTGCGCGACTTGCAGGACGAGACCGGCGGCTTTCTGGCGTTCATCCCCCTGGCCTTCCACCCTGAGAACACCCGCGTGGAACAGGGTGCCGGCACCACCGGTTACGACGACCTGAAGAATCTGGCCGTGGCGCGGCTCATGCTGGACAACTTCCCCCACATCAAGGCGTTCTGGATCATGGTGGGACCCAAGATCGCCCAGGTCTCACTCTCGTTCGGTGTGGACGACATCGACGGCACCGTGATTGAGGAGCGGATCACCCACAGCGCGGGCGCCCGAACGGCCCAGGGCATGACCCGATCCGAGCTGGTGCATCTGATCCGGCAAGCTGGCCGGGTACCCGTGGAGCGGGACACGGTGTATAATGTCCGGAGTCAGAACGTCTGACGAGGTGACGCCAATGGATGTCAAGATCGCGCTCATCGGAGCGGGCAATGTGGGCCAGGGCTTTCTGTCGGTCTTACGGAAGAAGCGGGAACAACTGGCCGTCCGGCACGGCATCACCTTCCAGTTGGTCTCGGTGTGCGACCGCTCCCACGGCTCCGTCACCGCCTCGGCTGGCCTGAAGATCAGCGAGATTCTGCCCATCCTCGAGGACGGCCGCGGGCTCCTCGACTACCAGACGTCAGACCAGGCCTGTGTCAAGGGGCTGGACCCGCTGGCATGCCTGGAATTGAGCCAGGCTGACGTGGTGCTTGAGTGTACCCACTCCAACCTGCAGACCGGCGAGCCTGCCGCCGGCTATATCCGCCAGGCACTGGGGCTGCGCAAGCATGTGGTGTCCAGCAACAAGGGGCCGGCGGCGCTCAACTACCAGGAACTGCGCGACCTGGCCAAGACCAACGGCGTGCGCTACCTGTTCGGCGCCTCGGTGATGAACGGCACCCCGCTGGTGCCCCTCCTTCGCAATGCCTACCGTGCCGATGAGGTGCTGGAAATACGGGGCTTGCTCAACGTGACCACCAACTTCGTTCTGGCCCAGATGGAGAAGGACAAGCCGGGCGAGGCTGCAATCCAGGAAGCCGTTGAAAACGGCTACTCCGAAGCCGACGTCGCCCTCGACCTGGAAGGGCACGACACCATGGCCAAACTGATGATTCTGCTCAATGTGCTGAGCGATCGCCAGCAGCCGCTGGACCGGTTCATTCGGGAGGGGATCACAAACATCACCGTGCGGGACGTCCAGTCCGCCCGGGAAAAGAACATGCGCTACCGCATGATCGCCCATGCCGTGCGGGATGAGGATGGATCGTGGCGCGGCCAGGTCGGGCCGAACAAGATCGACGCACTCGATCCGTTCTATCACGTGGTGGAAACGCAGAACGCGATCCAGTTCAAGTCAGAGACAGTCGGCGACATCTACCTGGAAGGCCCGGGCTCGGGCCGTCAGGAGGTGGGCTACTCGATGCTGCTGGATCTGTTGTCCATCTATGTGCCCTGAGCGGCGGGTGGGAAGCGGCCGCTGCGCCGGACCCAGACCGAGACCCCCAGATTGTGCATGATGTGCGTAGCCATCGCCGCGCCGAGCGATCCGGTCCAGGCGTACACCGACGCCAACACCAGCCCCATCACAAACGCCATGACACCGTAGGCGGCCAGCCGTCGCTGCATCAAAAAGTGCAGGAAGGCAAACAACGTCGTCGCCGGCAGGATGCCGATCAGCGGCTGCAGTGCCGCACGGAATAGTACTTCTTCGGCCGCGGACCCCACCACCGCCACGAACAGCCACGGCACCGGCGGCACCGCCGCCACCGCCAGGTATATTTCCGCATCCAGTCGCGCGCGAAGCCACGGCCATTGCTCATAGAGGAGGGCGCCGGTACCGGCTGTGAGAAGTCCCAGCAACGCCGCCAGCGCCAAGGTGTCGAGCGGCCCCGGCAAACCGGCCAGGTCGTCCACCAAAGACGGCCCGCGCACCCCGAAGGCGATCCCCGTCTGAATCGCCGCGAGCACTATGGTCCCCAGCAGCACGGCTTTGACGAGATCGCGGTTATTCATTTTTAATTCAACAAGATATAAGCGTGCATCAAAAATCACTTTAACAGTTCAAATACGATGATTATCATTATATTTACGCTAAAAAGAAAGTATAATCTAGGCATCTAACAAAGATAATACTTATAAATATCGTATATAAATAAATAAAAACACGCAGGATTCGTCGATGCCGACGCGATCAGCGCCCGAGCTCATCGAAGTTGTCGATCTCGGGTGGGTCAGTCTGACGCACCTGGATGCCCACGTCAGCCAGCATGTTTCGCATGGCGGGATATGGGTATAGATAGACGACTTCTGTTATGCCGGCGTTGATGATGAGGCGTTGGCAAAGGTCGCACGGAAAGAGGGTGGTGTACATGGCCGCCCCTTTCGTGGAGATGCCCTGGTAGGCGGCTTGCACGATGGCGTTGGCCTCGGAATGGGTGGCCGGGCAGAGGGAGTGCCCCTGGTTGCTGTCGATGCGCTCGGTATCCTTGATGCAGGGGCGGCAGAACTGATGGGTGAAGCCCTTGGGCGGTCCGTTGTATCCGGTGGAGATGATGTGCCCGTCGCGGACGATCACGGTACCGATCTGATGGCGCACGCAGATGGACCGCGCCCCGGCGATCTTGGCCAACGCCATGAAATACTCGTCCCGGGTGAGCCGTTTGCGCTCAATCACGGTTGGCCGCCTCCAGAGGGCTTTGGGGCGGCGGCCGGCGCAGGCACCACCAGTACCTTCTCGTCCCCTTCGCAGGTGACGAGAATCCGGCTGGCATCGGCGGTGAACACCGCATCGACGGGACTCTTGCGGACGGGAATCCGCCGGACGGACGGTTCGCCGGCGATGTCGGCATCGAGCACCGCCACCTCGCCGGCGCGGTAGCAGGCCACCGCCACCCATTTCTCGTCGGGCGACAGGCTGAAGCGGAAGGGACCCTCGGGCATGGGCACCTTGTGGAGCACCTGTCCGCGGCGCAGATCCCACACCCACAGATCGTTGGATCGCGAATGGGTGATGTAGAGCTTGCGGCCGTTGCGGCTGATCGCCAGCCCGTTGGGTCCGTCGCCCACCTTCAGGGTGTCGATCACCTTGTTCACATCCAGCGAGATCACCGACACCGTGCTCTCGGCGCTGTTGGCCACATACACCGTGTCCCCCGCCGGATTGACCGCCAGCGCCTGCGGCCGCACCCCCACCTTGACCGATTCGATCACGCGCTGCTTCTGCAGGTCGAAGATGTCCAGGCGTCCCCACTTCCCCTTGCCGTAGTTGGCTATCAGGAGGTGGTAGCCATCCGGGGTCAGACACAGGTCGGTGGGGACATGCCCCACCTTAAACGTGTCCTCGAGCTCCAGCATCGGCAGCGTGAACGCCTTGACCAGCCCCGACTCCATGTTCGTGACGTACACCCGCCGCCCCGCCGGTTCGACGGCGATGCCCAGTGGGCCGTAGCCTCCGGGCACCTTCCGGATCTGCCGCATGGATTTCAGGCTGATCAGAGAGATCTCGTCGGAACCGAAGTTGGTCACCACCGCGTGTTCGCCGTCGGAGGTGAGACGGATGAAGTTGGGCGCCTGACCCACCTTGATTTCTGTGGCCGTCACGGCGGCGGCCATGAACAGGCATGCGGCCCAAATGATCGCGCGTTTCATTCGGGTGATGTCCTCTCCAGTTGGTTTCGACACGCCCGGAGCGTGTTGTCCATCAGCAGGGCGATGGTCAGCGGGCCCACCCCGCCCGGCACCGGCGTGATAGCCGCGGCCCGCGGGGCCGCCGAGGTCCATTCCACGTCACCCACCAGGGCCGTACCCTTCTTCTCGAAGGACCGCCAATGCTCGGGGCTGTCGCCGACGATCCGCCGCAGCTCGGCTGCGTCGGCCACCGCGTTGATGCCGACGTCCACCACCACGGCGCCCTCGGCCACGTGGCGGCCGGTGATCATGCCGGGTTTGCCCACTGCGGCGATCAGCACGTCCGCCTGGCGGCAAACCACCTCCAGATCGCGGGTCCTGGAATGGCAGAAGATCACCGTGGCATGGCGCTGCAGAAGCAGAATGCCCATGGGCTTGCCCACAATGTTGCTCCGCCCCACCACCACCGCGGTCCGGCCCGCCAGGTCCACGCCCGACTGGTCCAGCAGCACCATGATGCCGGCGGGCGTACATGGCACGAGGCGGGGGCGACCCAGGAGCAGGCGGCCCATGTTCTCCGGGTGGAAGCCGTCCACGTCCTTGGCCGGTAGAATCATCTCGGTGAGCGCGTCGGCCTCGCCGGCCAAAGCCGGCGGCAGGGGCAACTGCAGGAGGATGCCATGGACGGTGTCATCCTCGTTGAGTTCGCGGATGGCCGCCCGGATCCGGTCGGCGCCGCTATCGGCGGGCAACGGCACGTGCCGGGATTCCATGCCCAGCTCCTCGCAGGTCTTGACCTTCTTGCGCACGTACACCCGCGAAGCCGGGTCGTCGCCCACAAGCACCGTGGCCAGAGCGGGGGTCACGCCCCGCCGGTCGCGAAGCTCCCGCACCTGCGACTTGATGCGTTCGATGATTTCGTTGGCGATTCGCTGTCCGTCCAGGATGACCGGCGGCATGATCGACCTCGTGTCTGGCAGTCCCGCCCATCTTAGCAGAGCCGTTATCCGATGACAACGATGCCCTGAAGGCGGAGGAGGTTTCGGTTGGCGAACGATCGGCGAAGGCTCCTCCCGACCGGTGCCCCTCGCCCTTCAGGCCGGGAGGTGTCCCGTCATCAGTGTGTTTGTCAGCCGCCGGCTCCGCGGACCGGGCAGAATCAGGACCTGCCCGCCCTAGAGTCTGGAGTTCACGAAGTCCCAGTTGATCAGCCGGTCGATAAACGCCGCCACATAGTCGGGCCGGCGGTTCTGGTAGTCCAGGTAATAGGCGTGCTCCCAGACGTCCACGGTGAGCAAGGCGGTGCAGCCGTGCGCCAGCGGCGTGTCGGCGTTGGCGGTCTTGGTCACCGCCAGCTTGCCGTCGCGCAGCACCAGCCAGGCCCAGCCGCTGCCGAACTGGGTGGCGGCGGCGTTTTTGAACTCTTCGACGAATTTCTCATAACCGCCAAGGTCCGTGTCGATTTTCTTCGCGACGGCTCCGGTGGGCCGGCCGCCGCCGCCCGGCTTCATGCAGTTCCAGTAGAAGGTGTGGTTCCACACCTGGGCGGCGTTGTTGAAGACCCCCGCCTTGCCGCTGTCGCCGGCGACCTTGCGGATGATCGCCTCCAGGTCCAGAGTCTCCAGGTCGGTCCCCGCGATCAGCTTGTTGGTGTTGGCGACATAGGCGGCATGGTGCTTGCCATGGTGGAATTCCAGCGTTCGCTCGCTGATGAAATCCGCCAGGGCGTTCTTCGGGTAAGGCAGCTCGGGAAGGACGACGGCCATGATTACCTCCTCGCGACAGATGATACGGACATCTAATCACACTCCCGGGGTGGACGTAAAGCACGTCCAGCGGCTCAGTGCGTCCGCTCCAGGACAAACACCGCCAGATCCCGCAGGAAGCCGGGGTCGGCGAGGCCTGGGCCGATTTCCGCCAGCACCGCCAAGGCGCGGTCCACGGTTTCGCGGGCCATCGCCCGACTTCGCTCCAGGCCGTGAACGGCCGGAAACGTGAGCTTGGACTGGGCCGCGTCCTTGCCGGGCGTCTTGCCCAGTTCCTCGCGGGTGGCCGTGACGTCCAGCAGGTCGTCCGTGATCTGGAACGCCAGGCCCAGCGCCTCGCCGTACTCGGTGAGCCCGTCCAGAATGTCCCCGCCGGCGTCACCAAGGAGCGCCCCGCAGCGCACCGCACCGCGGATCATGGCGCCGGTCTTCAGCCGGTGGATCTCACGAAGTCGTTCCGCATCGGGTGCGCCCGCGCTGGAGGCGACGTCCAGAACCTGCCCGGCGACCATCCCGTCGGGAGTACCGGCCGCCAGCGCCATCTCCTCGACCAGGCGGGCGCGCAGGGCGGCGAATTCCCCCCCCTGCGGGTGGCGCGCGAGCAGCCAGAAGGCGTAGGTCAGCAGAGCGTCGCCGGCCAGGATGGCTGTGGCCTCGCCGAACCTTTTATGGCTGGTGGGCTTGCCGCGGCGGAAATCGTCGTCATCCATGGCCGGCAGATCGTCATGGATGAGCGAGTAGGTATGGATGAGCTCCACGGCGCAGCCCGGAACGTGCCGCTCCGGGTGTCGGCAGCCCAGCGCCTCGGCCGTGGCGGCAACGAGCACGGCGCGAAGTCGCTTGCCGCCGGCGAACACGCTGTAGCGCATCGCCTCATGGATGACGGCCGGCGACTGCCCGGCCGGAGGCAGGAGGCGGTCCAGCCAGGCGTCCACCTCGCGCCGGGTGGCGTCCCATCGGTTCTGGAAGAGGGTGGCCATATGGGCAGTCCTCGGTGTCAGAACGGCACGTCGTCGTCCTGACGCTTGTCCGCACCGGTGTCCGCGTCCTCGCCGCCGAAAGGCTCCCGCCGCATCTTGCCGTCGGCGCCCTTGAGCAGAACCTCGACCTTCTGTTCCGCTTCCTGAAGTTTCGCCGAGCAGGTCTCGGCCAGGGCCATGCCCTCCTCGAATACCTTGAGTGCCTCCTCCAAGGGCAGATTCCCCTCCTCGAGCGCCTTGACCTTACCCTCCAAGGCGGTCAGTGCCGACTCGAAATCCTTGAACTGCTTCTGCGCCATGGGCAATCCACCTCCGCGTCGTTTCAATCTTGCGTGCCGCCGTCATCGGGATCCGTTGCGTCCGGCCGCGACGTTTCGACGGCACACCCCAGCCGGCCGGCGCCCAGCAGCACGTTCACGCGACTGCCGGGCGGGGCCTGCTGCCACGTCCGCACGGGACGTCCACCGGCGTCGAGGCACAGGGCGTACCCCCGCGCCAGCACCGAGCGGGGCCCCACCGCCTCCAGGCGCCGCCACGCCAGGTCCAGCCGGCCGCGATGGGCCACCAGGATGGCCTGCATGCGCGCCGCGAGGCCGCGGCCCGCCAAGACGGTCCGGTGGGCGGTTTCGCGCAGCCGCTGGACGGGGCTTCGAGCCTCCAGCCGGCGCCGCGCGTCGGCCAGGCGCCGCTCGGCGCCGCCCAGCCGCTCCCGGATCCGCAACCGAAGTTGCACCGCCAGCTCATCCACCCGCTGGATGCGCGTGCCCACCAGGTGCGGCAGCGCTGTGACGCCGCGGCTCAGGAGCAGAACGCGCAGGCGGTGGCGCCGCTCGGCGACGGCTTGTCGCAGCGTCACGGCCATAGCATGCCGGGCGGCGGCCACGCGGTCCCGCAGGTGTTCGGCGGCGGCGGCCACCAGCTCGGCGGCCGCCGACGGCGTGGGCGCCCGCAGGTCGGCGACGAAATCGGCGATGGTGAAATCCACCTCATGCCCCACGGCCGAGATCACCGGCACCCGGCACGCAGCGATGGCCCGCGCCACCGGTTCCGTGTTGAACGGCCAAAGATCCTCGAGGCTGCCGCCACCCCGCCCCACGATGAGCACATCCGCCGTTTCAGGATGCGCATCGAACCAACGCAGCGCCTCGGCGATCTCATCGGCCGCCCCTTCCCCCTGCACCTTGACCGGGTACAACAGAACATGCACGGCGCTGTTCCGCCGCCGGAGAATGTGCAGGATGTCGCGCACCGCCGCGCCGGTGGCCGACGTCACCACGCCCACCCGCGCCGGGAACAACGGCAACCGGCGCTTGCGCGCCTCGTCGAACAGCCCCTCGGCGGCCAGCTTCTCCTTGAGCTGCTCGAAGGCACGCATGAGGTTGCCCAGGCCGAAGTCCACCATCTCCTCAACGATGATCTGGAGGTCACCACGCGGTTCGTACATGGAGATGCGGCCGCGGGCGATCACCTCCATGCCGTTGCGCGGCGTGAACGGCACCCGGCGGTGCGAGCCGCGGAAGCAGACCGCCCGCAGCTGGGCGGCGGCATCCTTCAAGGAGAAATAGTAATGGCCTGACGACGGAATCGCGAAATTGGAAATTTCGCCTCGCACCCAGACCGCGGGGAAGGTGTCCTCCAGCGCGGCGCGAATGATGGCGGTCAGCTCGCTGACGGTGAGAATGCCCCGGTCGTCCAGCCCCTGCTCGCTCATCTCGCCCCCTCCTCCGCCACCCGCTGCTTGATTTCCGCCACCAGGTACAGCGAACCGGCCACGACCACATGGCCGTCGGGACCTGCCAGCTCCTGCGCCTCCCGCAGGGCCTTGCCGGGTTCCTCCCGGAAGCGCACGCCCGGATCGTCGAGCCACGCGGCGTAGTCGTCGGCGCCGGCGGCCCGGGGGGTCGGCGGTCGGGTCAGCACCAGGGCCGCCGCCGCCGGGCGGAGCAGCGCCAGCATGCCGTGCAGATCCTTGTCGCGCATGGCGCCGAACACCACCACCGGCCGCGGATCGAACCGGTCGATCTCCCGGACCAGCTCCCGGACCGCCGCCACATTGTGCGCACCGTCCACCACGACGGATGGTGCCTCGACCAGGCGCTCCATCCGGCCGGGCCACCCGCCGCAGGCGAGCCCCCGGCGGATGGCCGCTTCGTCCAGTCGCCAGCCGAACGCACGCAACACCCGGCAGCAGGTCACGACCGTGGCGGCGTTATACCGCTGATAGGCCCCGTCCAGGCCCAGCCTCCAATCGCATTCCCCGGCGAACTCCGCCTCGTAGACGGGGCGGGCCGGCACCAGTGCTCCGCACCCGGCGACCAGGTCGTCCATCACCTCGTCGGCCCAGCCGTCCTGCGGGCCCAGCACGGCCGGGGCCGAACGCCGCAGCACGCCCATCTTCTCGCGGGCGATGGCCGTGATGGAATCGCCGAGGAACTGGCAATGATCCAGGCCCACCGACGTGATGACCGACAGCATCGGTGCGGCGACATTGACCGCGTCGAACCGGCCTCCCAGGCCCACCTCAAGGACATGGACATCGGCCCGGGCCTCGCGGAACAGGCTGGCCGCCACGAAGGTCAACCACTCAAAGTACGTGGGCCGCCGGGGCAGCGCGCCGCCCAGCCTGTGGACCACCTCGCGGACAACGCAGGCGTGGCGGTAGACTGCGGCCGGGTCCGCCGGCGTCCCGTCCAGTCGAATCCGCTCGGTGAGATGCAACAGATGGGGCGAGGTGTAGAGCGCCGTCCGGTAACCCGCCGCTTGGAACACCTGGGCGAGCCACCAGGCGACGCTTCCCTTGCCGTTGGTGCCTGCGATCACCACCGCCGGCGCGAACCGTTCCGGGAATAGGAGCGGGATCACCTGCTCCGCCACGGCCAGGTCGTAGCGCATCTCCGTCACTTCGCCACCGAGGCGGGCGAGGAACTCGGTGAAATCAGCGTAGCTGTGCCAAACGGTCTCGGCCATCAGGATGTCAGGAAACGCAGGACCTTGATGAGGAAGTCGCGCAGCTGCCGGCGGTCCACAATCCGGTCCAGCATGCCGTGCTGGAGGAGGAACTCCGACCGCTGGAAACCGGCGGGCAGCTTCTGGCGGATGGTCTGCTCGATGACCCGGGGGCCGGCGAAACCGATGAGCGCCCCGGGTTCGGCGATATTCAGATCGCCCAGCATGGCGAACGACGCGGTGACGCCGCCCGTGGTGGGATCGGTTAGGATGCTCAGATACGGCAGGCCCGCATCGTCCAGGCGGGCGAGCGCGGCGCTGATCTTGGCCATCTGCATGAGCGACAGAATCCCTTCCATCATCCGGGCGCCGCCCGAAGCCGCCACCAGAATCAGCGGTAGCCGTCGATCCAGCGCCTGATCAATGGCCCGAGCGATTTTCTCGCCCACCACCGAGCCCATGCTGCCGCCGATGAACCGGTAGTCGAGAGCCGCGACGACCACGTCCATTCCGCCCATCCGGCCCGTGGCGCAGCGGACGGCATCCCAAATCCCCGTCTTGCTGTACGTGTCCCGGAGACGTTCCGCGTACGGCTTCTGATCGACGAACCGGAGCGGATCCGGCGAGCGCAGGTCGGGATCCATTTCCTCGAAAGTGCCGTCGTCGAAGAGCTGTTGTAAACGCTGCAGGGAATACACTTTCAGATGGTGGCCGCACTTGGGACAAACCATCCGGTTCTCTTCCAGATCCCGGATGAAATGGGTGACCCCGCAGCCGGGGCATTTTTGAAACTGGCCTTCGGTGAGGACCCGTTGCGCTTCCGAGTCTGCCTTGCGGAATTTCGAGGCGCCGCTTCGCTCCGGCACGTTGCGTCACTCCAAACCGAGCGTTGAAACGAGTGTCATCTTATCGGCTGCCTGAGGGCGAGTCAAGTGCCTTGGACGTCGGGGACGCCGCCATATCCATGAAAAGATTTGATTTTTTATTCAACTCTGGTTAAATATAGCCAATGTTCATGTTCGGGAGGACGGTATGATCTGTCCCTTCTGCCTGAAGGATTTCCCGGCAGGCTATTCCCAGTGTCCGCATTGCCTCGGTTCCATGGCCGGTAATCCCCTACCCGCCTACGCCGGCGTGTTCCGACGCTTCTTCGCCTTTTTCTTCGATGTGCTGATCATCGCCGTCCCGGCAACCGGCCTCTATTTCGGCCTGACTTTCGCGCTCGGATCAGAACAGCCGATGATCCCGCTGGCGGCCATGTCCGCAGTCTTAGGCCTGCTCGGGATCCTGCAGCTGGTGTTGCTGCTCACGTCCGGGCAGACGATCGGCAAGAAGATGCTCGGCGCCAAGATCGTCGGCAAGGATTTCGAGAAAGCGGGCGTGGGCAACATTCTGATGCGTGAGATCATCGGTCGGATGGTCTGCGGTTTGACCGCCAGCATCGGCTATCTGATCATCTTGTTCAACCCCCAGCGGCGCGGTCTGCACGACATGATCGGCGGCACGGTGGTCCTGCGCAAACAGAAGGCGGCGGAGGTCCCGATCGCCGCGGCGCCCGCCCCCCAGCCCGCTTTCGAGGCAGCCCCTGCCCCGCCGCCGCCCACACCCGCAGCACCGACTGCGGTGCCGATCGCGGCGCCGCCGGTGCCCGAGCCGGCCTTCCAGCCGCCTCCGCCGATGCCCGCAGCCCCCCCTGTTCCCGTGATGCCTCCCCCCGCCATGCCGGTGGCTCCGCCCGTTCCCGAACCGGTCAAAGCGCCCGAAGCACCGGCGGCGGTCGCCGAAGCGGGCAACTGTCCCGCCTGTCATTCTCCCATCGAGGATCCGAGCAGCAAGTTCTGCCTGGTGTGCGGATATCCGATTCAGGGCGGTATAAAGATCTACAACCAGTTCTGCCCCAATTGCAAGGCGCCGGTGCCCGAGGGGATGCCCACCTGCCCTTCCTGCAACCGGCTCATGGCAGAGGTGCCTCCGCCGGTGATCGCACCGCTGCCCCTCGAGGCGGCAGCCGAGGCCACGGTAGTCGTTTCGGCTCCCCAGATCATCTCGTACACCGCCGATGGACGCCAGGAAGTGTTCACCCTGCAGATTCCCCTGACCAAGATCGGCCGCAACAAGGACAACCACATCCCGCTGCCGGGCGAGAAAGCGATCTCGGGGCATCACTGCGAAATTTACATGGAAGGGAATCAGTTCTTCATCCGGGATCTCCAGAGCACCAACGGCGTGTACGTCAACAACCGGAAAGTGGAAACCAGTGTTCTGGCTGACGGCGACAAGATCAAGCTCGGCTTCAAGATCTTCCGCTTCAAACAAAGTTAGCGAGAACCCGCACCGCCAGACAACACGCGGCGTCGTCCGCACCGATGAGATGGCGTCGGTTTTGCCACCCCCGCCATCTCCCGGCATTCAACCTCACCAGACCTTGCATTCTCAAGGCCGACTGCCCTGATCTGAGACAATCCGGCGGGCGATGCCCGGTCCTGCCGCATGGTCGATCAGCCGGTATGAGTGAAAGAGGTGCATCGGGTGTCCAATTTTCCCTGGTGTGCAAAGTCCGTTTTGAATCCAAACAGCGCACTGAACAAAGTGATTTGCATCACAACAGAAAAATTGATGGACCCATAAATATGAGTTGACAGAATAAGACAACTATTGATAATTCTATAGTCACAGGTTTAGATTGTTATGTTTGATTGTAAGGCTCATACATATTGTTTTTGCCGCTCTCGCTCCACATCATCCGGCACCGAAGCCAGCACCCCCTCGCGGCAACACCAGAGCATGTGCGTTGAGTTTTTTGATTATTGTAAAGGAGGTCTTATGAGAAGATGCCTTCTGACGCTCCTCGTGGTCGCCTGTTTATTGCCGGGTTCCTCGGCATTGGCCAAGGAAGCCAATCCCGGCGGCCTCCAGCTGGCCGCGGCCCATGCGGGCCCGGGTGACATCGTTGTCCGGCTTCGCAATCACCTGATTGCCACGAACGGCATCGAGGCGGCGTTCTCCGAACCGAGCTACGTTGGCTCGGAGTACTGCCTGTCATGCCACGGCGCCTTCTCGCCCGAGATGGATGAGTGGCACCACACCCTGCACGCATTTTTCATTCGCGAGCCGATGGGGATGTACAGCCTGCAACCGGGCCAGGGGATCATGGCCGATTACGACAAGAACGGGCAGGACGACTTCATGCAGGGCCTGGACTTCAATGCCATCACCGGTACCGCCCTGGACGCCGTTCAACCCAATGCGCCGATCCTGTCCTACGACGCAGCCGCGGACAGGTACTACATCCGACTCGGACCCGGCGGGCTGAAACTCTGGGTGGTCGCCACACTGGGCGGCCACAGCGTGGGCAACGGTCAGCGCTTCATATGCCGCGTGCCGGTTTCCGACGGCGACAAGCACACCGGCGGCTGGAGCCAAGCCATTTACTTCGGACCTCTGGCATGGAGCGGAACGACTTATAGCGCCAGCACCACGGCCTGGTACACCGGCAACACGCCCAAGTACGCGCCCGGTGTGACCGCAACCGACCTGGGCAATCCGGCCACCGGACTCCAGGGTCAGAACTACCTGAAGAACTGCGTGGGCTGCCACATGACCGGCGTCCGCCAGGCGTGGGTTGCCGAAAGCGGCGAGTACATCGTCAATCCCTACCCGGCCTCGCTCTACCAGGAGTTTAGCCCGAATTATCCCGATCTGGATGGGGACGGCATCAAGGACCTGATCAACATCGGTTGCGAATCGTGCCACGGCCCCGGCTCCATGCACATTCTCAGCCGCGGCAATCCAGAGCGGATTGTCAACCCCAGCAATATCCGGAACAACAAGGAGCGGTCGGCCGTGTGTCTCCAGTGCCACGTCCGGATTGCGTCCGCCCCGTCGAAAAAATGGGGCTTCACGTATGATGAAACCGCCAACACCGGTTACCGGATGCAGATCCCGGTGATCCCGCTGGACACCTACCAGGTGTCCACCGCAGCCAAGTGGCCGGACGGCTGGAACTATGCCTACGCCCGCATCGATTCGTACTTGAGCAGCGGCCACTACCAGGGCAGCCATGGCATCGCCTGCAGCGACTGCCACAATGCCCACCGTGAAACCGCCAACCCGGCCCAGGTGCGCGACACCATGAACCACAGCGGCGTGAACGACATCCCGTCGCTCGTGGAAAACGACAGCTTCTGTCTGTCGTGCCACAACGCGCCCTACTCCTTCCCCACCATCACCGAGCAGATGGTCAAGGACTGGGACGCCAACTTCACGACGATCCGCGCCGCCATTGAAGAGCACACACATCACCCCTACGGCGCGGACCGCATCATGGGCCTGTCCAACTGCATCACCTGCCACATGGCGCCCAACCAGGGGCATTCCTTCATGCCGGCCCGTCCGGAGGACACCATCACCTATCGCACCGCCACCGGCTTCTACTCATCGGCGACGGGCAATGTGAACTCCTGCTCCTCCGCCTGCCACCGCGGGCTGGTGCGCATCTGGCAGGATGTGGAGGTCATCGCCGACTGGACCAACAACAAGTTCGGCACGCCCACCGAGATCGCGCTGGCCAACCACCTGGTGGAGTACTTCGGTCCCGGCGGACTCTGGTGGGACACCACCCCGGAAGCCGCCCACTAGAACGAACCGTCACATCAACTGAGTGCAACGGGCTGCCCATCAGGGCAGCCCGTTGTTTTTAGCAGTCGGATTCTCGTCCTGCGACCGGACTTGATCTCCCGCATCCGAAGGCGGCCGGGCGACCGCGTGGCTCCATATCAGGATGCGCGTTCCGGTCGAGGTATGCTCATTGAATCAATTGCCCCGCTTTTAAGCTCTTGGCGATGGACGCCGCCAGCGCCTGTCGTTGCGTGGCGTCGCCGCCCGTGCTCCCCCAAACAAAGCGGCCCCGCCAGCCCAGTTGGATGTCCCCGTTGTACTTGTCACGAAACGCCTTGCCACCGGCATCGAGAGCTCCGGCCGGCGCGTTTCCCCCGAACGCAAAACGGGCCACCACGGCATGGGCGGATTCCGCGTCGCCGCAATCCATGACGAATCCTTGCAGATTCTGGCCTTTCAGCAAGTACTCTGCGATGTAGGCGCCACGGAGATACTGATATCCTAAAAAATTCTGGGCGATGTACTTTTCCGTGTGCGCCTTTCGCCCGGCCTCAGGCAACCGGCGGACCAGTTCCGGAAACCGGGCCGGCCCCGGAATCCTCTCGGCGACGGCCTTGCCGAACATGTCCAGCACCACCGGCCCCTCCTTCCCCGCGCCATCCACGGTGATCTTGACGTAGCAGTCTCCCTTGAAAAAATTCAGAGTGATGATATCGCCGTACCCTTCGGCGCCGATCGCCATGAAGAAACCGCTGGGGGGACGTTCCTGGCTGTAGATACCGAAGGCGTCGGCGGGTGACGCATGCTGGTAAATCTCCACGGTGGCGGTGGCGCCGCCTTTCCGCGAATAGTTCTGCACCGCCAGCATGCGGAAGTTGCAACTCAGATAGGATTCCGCCGCGCCGTTGATATATTTATAGAGCGATTCCGGCGCGTACAGCTCCACCTTGCCGCTGGGCTGCCAGCCGGCTGGAGCGGCCAGCCACTGCTCCGGACCCGCCGCCGATGCAGATTCGGCCAGGATTACGAAGGGAATCAGGGTGACAAGCAATGCGAATGACCATCGGAACCAAAGCATGTTCACCTCTCGCTCATGCCAGCGGCATGCGTGGATTGTGCGCCGCGGATACGGACCGTCGGCCGGAGCGCTGTCGGTCCGTTTCGCCGGCTCGGCGCGTGCCCGGTCGGCGCGGCCCGGGATGTACCGTTATGATGCCGGCTCACGGGAAAAGTTTTCGGATCCCGCCGCTCATCCCAGCAGTTCACGCGGCGCGCCGCGCAGTCGGGCGACGTCCCGGACCCTTTCCCGTACCGGAAAACCCTTGACGCAGCGGACGTCGCACGTCGCACAGTCCGCGCACGGGTCGCCGGGCAGGTCCAGTTGCGCCAGCACGTCGTGGGCCAGACCGGGATTTCGATAACCATACGCGTACATGTAGCTCCGCATCAGATCGGGGATGGGCAGTGCCGCCGGGCACTGCGGTCGGCACCGGCCGCACTGCTGGCAATACAGTCCGGCCACACCCGGTTGCTCGTTGAGGTCCAGCCGTTCGGCGGGCGTCAGTTCCAGGCCGGCCATCACCTTCAGGTCAGTCTCAAGCTGGTCGAAGGTGGTGAAGCCGGGAATCGACGTGTGCACGCTCGGTTCCTGCAGAACCCACTTGAGTGCCGCCGTCATGTTGATGGGCAGGAGGCGTTCGCGGTCCCAGTAGACGCCGGCCTGGGTCTTCATGGCCACGATCCCCAGGCCCGCACCGGCCGCTTCGACAATGGCTTTACGCACCTCTTCCCGGTGGTCCTGGCGAAAGTTGTAGGCGGTGAGCACCACATCGTAGAAACCGCTATCCATGGCGGCGCGTAGGACTTCCGGCTCATTGGAGTGGGTGGAGACGCCGATGAAGCGGGCCTTGCCCGATTTCTTGATCCCGGCGGTTACCTCAAGCATGGTCTCGTCAAGCACCCCCGCCCGGCTGGACACGTTGTGCAGATACAGGATGTCCACGTAGTCCGTGGCCAGCCGGCGCAGGCTGATATCGAGCATTTCGAGGTAGCGCACCTTGCGCCGGGCGGCGTTGCCTTCTCCCGGCGGCGGGACCTTGGTAGCCAACACGACCGCGTCTCGTTTGAAGGCCTTCACCGCCTGCCCCACCATCTCCTCGTTGCGCCCATTCTGATAGCCGTGGGCGGTGTCCACGTGGTTGATGCCCGCGTTCAGCGCCGCTTCGACCAGGCGGGGGTTGTCGGCGTTCATCACGCCCATGCCCACAATGGAAACGGACAGCCCGGTTTTTCCGAGCGTTCGGGTCATCACCGGCCCTATGGCCGGCGGAGCCGAAGCCGGTTCCGGCGATTGGGCAACCGGTTCCGGGGCGCGTCCGCAGGCCGCACCCAGCGCGATACCGGCCAAGCCGGCCAGACCCGCCTTCAGGAGCGTCCGCCGTTCCATGCTGTTGGACTCATCGCCCATGGCCACCTCCTGCAGATGCCGGCTGGATCTGAACGCTGGTATTGTACGGTTGCCGCCGGCGAAAAGCAACGCGGCGCTGCACCCGGAGTACGCCGCCCTGCTGATGCGCGACTCGGGAACATCCCCCTTCTATGTCGTGGCGTCGGCATGCGGACCTCCCGTTTCTCCATCTCAGACCCCTGCGAACAGCAGTGCCCTGACCCTTCAGCGGACGTCGCACCCGGCTGCAGGAAAATTGATGACGCTGATCCGGGTGCCAGGAAAGCGGTGGCCATCACGGCATCGGGAACCAACTGGCTCCGGAAGCAGCCGCCAACGCCTGAAACGTCCTGGCTGCAGCAGGTCCAGGGTGGAATAGTTGTCCCCCGTCCGGTTGGACGCCGGCGGAACAAAAATCCTCCTGGCGCGCGGCCCGAAGCGGTCGGAGGAGCCGTACTGGCTAGAGGATCAGGACCTGCTGGCAGCGGGCACCGGCGCCCTGGCTCTCCGCTTGGACATACCGTCCGCTTCCGCGCAGACCCAGCCTTGGGCACCGGCTCTGCGCTGATCATCGTCCGGCTCAAAAACAACGGGCATCATCGCCAGGCGGTGATACCCATGAATATTGGTGCCGATGGCCGGACTTGAACCGGCACGCCCCTCACAGGGCCAGGGATTTTAAGTCCCTTGTGTCTGCCATTCCACCACATCGGCGATCGATCTTTCACCACAGGTACAGAGAACATAAAGACAAACAATGAGTTGCAGGCCATCACCAGCCCCGCAAGTCATCTTGTCGTTGGCAAGACCATTATAAAGAAACGATGGCCTGGACACTAAAAATTCTTTGTGTTCGCTGTGAACTCTGTGGTGAGAAAAGAGAGAAAAAAATGGAGGCGGCGAGCGGACTCGAACCGCTGAATGGAGGTTTTGCAGACCTCTCCCTTAGCCTCTTGGGTACGCCGCCTCAAAGAACCGGGGAGACAAAAAAGAGCCCATGCCGGGCTCTGGGGTCTTTGAAAAAATCTGGAGCGGGAAACGGGATTCGAACCCGCGACTTCAACCTTGGCAAGGTTGCACTCTACCACTGAGTTATTCCCGCTCACCAAGGCGGGGATTCTAACAAAGCCGGCCGGGGCTGTCAACACCAAATCTGCCCCAATCCGCCGCGCGGCGGCGGGGCCGCGATCGATCAGGATCGGCGACCCAGCAGATCCAGCGCCACGCGGCAAACCAATTGGCAGAAATCCACCAGCTGGTTCACTTCAACATACTCGTTGGTCACGTGGAATGCCTCGTCGTCACCGGGGCCCCAGCCCACGGCGATCACGCCGTGGACATTGAGCACCTTGGCGAACGTGCCGCCGCCCATTCCGAACACCTCGGGCCGGAATCCCAGAACCTCGCCGCACTGCCGCTGGATGGCGTGGACCACCGGATTGTCGGGATCCACCTGGTGCGGCTCCGTCCAGGCCTGGAACTCCAGTTTGAACTCCCCTTCCACGGCACGACAGCAGCCCGTGAGCTGGTCTTCCACCTGCTGTCGGGTCATGCCGGGCACGGTGCGGATGTCCAGGTAAGCCACACACTCGCCGGGCACGATGTTGGGTGCGGCGCCGCCGTGGATCTCACCCAGGTTGAGGGTGGGCGCGCCCAGCTGCGGGTGCACCGCATGCGCCAGATGCAATCCTTCGATGAGAGCCACCAGCCGGGCCATCCGGTAGACGGCGTTAATGCCACGCTCAGGCGTGGAGCCATGGGCCTGACGACCGAACGCCGTGATCTTGACAACGGCGCGGCCCTTCTCGGCGATGTCGATCCGTTTCATGTTCTCGCCGATATCCGGGATGATCGCCCAAGTGGGGTTGATCCGCCGCTCCTCCATCAGGAACCCGATCCCGAAATCCACGCCGTCCGGATCGGTGGCCTCTTCGTCAGACAGGGCGGCGATCTGAAGTTCGCCCGCCAGCGCGTCCTCGCCGACGGTCTCCTTCAGGATGCGCGCGGCCAGCAGGATGGCGGCCAGCGGGCCCTTGTTGTCCAGCACGCCGCGGCCAAAGACCTTGCCGTCGCGGACGGTGACCATGTACGGGTCCGAATCCCAGCCGTCGCCGGGCGGGACGATGTCCATGTGACCGGCCAGGAGCAGCCGCTGTCCCGTCCGGTCGCGGCCGAGCCGGCCGATCACGTTGGGCCGGCTCTCGTGCCGGGCGTGCACGTCGTAGCGGATGTCCCAGCGGTCGAACTCGCGGGTGACGATCTCCGCCACGCGGTATTCCTCGCCGCGGAACTCGAGGTACGGGTGTTCCGCGAGCTTTTCACTCACGACGTTGACGGTGCGCTGCGCCACCATCTCCGCCAGCAGGTTCAGCATCTCCCGGGTGATCTGTTGCCGGTGCTGCTTGAAATAGTCTTGAATCGTCAGTCTCATCATGCACTCCCCAACAGAAAGATTGCCGGATAAAGACATATTTCACCACACAGACACAAAAGACACAAAGGTTCTTTAAGCCTCGGGCCAATCAACCGCCCGCTGGCAGGATCGCCGGTCAGACTTCTTCGGGGGTGCGGAGGTGGGTGAATTCCACCACGAACCGGCAGCCATGGGGGTGGACGGGCTCGGCCTGAACAGCCGCCTCGTGGTCGTCCAGGATTTTTTTGACGATGGTCAGCCCCAGCCCCATGCCCTCCTTCTTCGTTGAGAAGTACGGCAGGAAGAGGTTCTCCCAATGTTCATCGGCGAGTCCACGGCCCTCGTCCTCGACGCTGAGGTGCACCCGGCGGCTCTCCTCCCGGTAGGCCGTGGCCACCGTGATCCGACCGTCGCCGCCTGCCTCGGCCACGGCGTCGGCGGCGTTGCGGAGCAGGTTGTTGATGACCAGCCGGATCAGTTCACGGTCCAGATAGACCGGCGGCAGGCCGGGATCCAAATCCGTCTCGACGCGTCGTTCCGGGTGGGCGACGCGGAAGGCCGCGGCCGCCTCTTCGACGAGCTGATTCAGGTTGACCGGCAGCAGCACCGGGTTGGGCAGACGGGCGAAGCGGCTGAACTCCTCCACCAAGTACTTCAGGTTGCCGGTCTCCGTCTGAACCGTGGCCAGCCCGTCGTCCAGGAGCTGGCGGAAATGGCTCACGGAGTCGTTGCCCGGCAATGCGCCCGCGTCCTGAAGGCGACCGAACTGCTTGCGGATCCGCTCCACATACAGCTGGATGGGCGTCAGCGGATTTTTGATCTCGTGGGCCAGCCGCTTGGCGACCTCCTGCCAGGCGGCCGCTTTCTCGGTCCGGATCAGGTCACTGACATCATCAAACACCACCACGTAGCCGCTCACCTGCCCATCGGCATCGCGCATGGCCGACGCGGTGACGGCGAAGTGCATGGTCCGCTTGCCGGTTTCGAAGGTGATCTCCCGGCTGACCCGCTGGTGGAACTCGGCCTCCTGGAGGAGCCGCTGCAGCTCGGGCATTTTCTCCGGCGGGATCACCTCGCGCAGATATGTGGCACCGTCCTGGACACGACGCTGCTTGAGCAGATGGCGCGTGGCGGAATTGGAGCTGGTGATCCGCAGATCGGTGTCCACGGAAACGACGCCCGTGGCCACGCTGTCCAGCACGGTCTGGATGAACGTATTGCGCTCCGCCAACTCCCGGTTCATCCGGGTCAGCCCGGCGTTGGCCTGTTCGATGGCCTCCTGGCTGCGCGCCAGCTCGCCCATCATCCGATTGAACGATTGAACCAGCGTGCCGAACTCGTCGCTGGCGGCCCATTCGATGGGCCGGCTCCAGTCGCGCGCCGCCACCCGTTGAGATCCCGCGATCAAGGCCTCGACCGGTCCCGTGATCTGCTTGGAGATGTAGATTCCGAACCAGACGAAGGCGAACAGGAGGCTGATGCCCGCAAAGCTCACGATCAGGAGATACTGCCAGCGCAGCAGCTCCACCTGGTTTCTGAGCCGGAAGTATTCCTGGTACGCCTTGATGATCAGGTAGGACCGGTAGGCCACCGAGCCGGGGAGCGCTTTCAGGAAGACCAGGATGCCCTGGTCGTTCCACGGGCTCGGCGCAAAGCACACCACCACATCCCGGTCCGGATGGTTCTCCACGAAGTGGGCGATCTCGCCGGGATGCACGTTCTGCACCACCAGTGCCGGATCCTTCAGGGTCACCGTCGGCTGGCCGCGGTCCGGCCGGGCAACGTCCTCGCGCAGCACCCGGCCCCGGGCGTCCAGCAGCAGCACGGCGTTCAACCGGCGGCGCTGGCGGAACGCGGTCACATCTTCCCAGGTGAGTGCACCGCGGACGGCTCTGCCTCGAAAGTCGGCCATTTCGCTGCGGACGTTGTCGATGGCAGTGATGTAATAGGAGCGGGCCAGTTCCTCCGAGTGCCGCAGGATCTCTTCGGCCGGCGCCGAGAACCACTGGCTGATGCTCCGGTTGATCACGGTGTACGCCAGAAAGACAAACAGCCCCGTGGGCACGATGGCCAGCGCCAGAAACGCCAGCGTGAGCTTGGTCTTCACACTGGCGAACACCGTCCGTTCCCGCTTCTCGAAGAAGGTTTTGACCAGGTAGCGGGCCAGCACCAGCACCAGCACGATGAGGAACAGCACGTTCATCACCGTGAGCACGGCCAGCAGAATGGCCTGCAGGTTGAAGGTGGGGGATTCGATTCCGCCGCCGCCCAGCTGGTACTGGGTGTAGAGCAGCGCGGCCAGGGCCAGCAGGATCCCCAGCGCCAGCAAGGTGATCTTCAGCTTGGTGAGCGGCCGCGACGCTTGCTTCATGGGCACCGGACCGGCTGGCGCTTCCACGGCGTGGCGGTTTCGACCGGGACGACGAACAGCAGCTTCTTCCGCTGGAGCACCACCCGCGCCTGCACGTAGTCGCCCGGCTGGAGCGGGTCGGAGAACCTCAGGAGCAACGGCGGTTCGGCGACGGCCGCCAGCCACTCGACGGCATCATCCAGAGTGCCGAATATCCGGGCGGACGACTCCCGGCCTTCGGTCGTGGTTGATCCGAAAAACTGCCGGGTGCGGGGATCATAAGACAGCCGCTTGTCCACCGTCGCCTCGGCGCAGAACTCATCGAACCAGATGCTCCGTTCGCCGCGCAACTCGGCCTCGTAGCGGAAAATGACCGTCTCGCCGCCCTCCAGCAGCCGGCGGAGAGCGGTCGGGTCGACGTCCCGAATGCGGCACCGCAGCGCGACTGTCTGAGACTCGCATGCACAGCTCAGATTGACCAGCTCGCCCTGCTCGTCGAGCAATACGTTCAGCATGCTCCAGATGGAGAGCAGGACGACCAGCTGGATTCTCATCGGGTCTCGGGCTCCTTTGGCGCCCGGCCGTCGTAGACGATCCGGCCGCCGACCATCGTCAGGAGCACCCGAGTCTTCAGGATGTCACTCTCCGGAACCCGCATCAGGTTCTGGTCGGTCACGGTGATGTCCGCCCACTTGCCGTTGGCCAGCACCCCTTTGTCCTTCTCCTGGAAAGCGGCGAACGCGCTCCACTCCGTCATGCCCCGCAGGGCCTGTTCCCGGGTCATCCGCTCCATGGGTGTCCAGCCCCCCGGCGGCTGGCCCGCTTTGTCCATGCGGGTGACTGCAGCGTAGAAGCCGAGCAGCGGATCGGGCGCCTCCACCGGAAAATCCGAACCGGTGGGGATCACCACACCCGTGCGGATCAGGGTCTGCCAGGTGTAGGCATAGCGGGCCCGCTCCGGTCCCAGGCGCCGGACCGCCCACGGCATATCGGATGTGCAATGGGTGGGTTGCATCGACGGGATCACGCCGAGCGCATGGAATCGCGGGATGTCGGCCATCGCCAGCACCTGCGCATGTTCCACCCGGAAGCGTCGTTCGCGGCCGTCGGGCAGTCCGGCCAGGACGCGCTGGTACACGTCCAGGATGGTCCGGTTGGCTCGGTCGCCGATGGCGTGGGTGCACGCCTGAAAGCCGTAGCGGGCGCACAGCCGGGCGATGCGTTCCAGGGTTTCAGTCGGATTGACCGGCAGGCCGCTGGTGTCGGGGCGGTCGGTGTATGGCGCCAGCAGCCAGGCGCCCCGGGAGCCCAGCGCACCATCGGCATACATCTTCACCGCCCGGATCACCAGGCGGCCCGCGGCATCCTGTGAGACGCCGGCGGCAAGCTGGCTCTCCAGCCACGCCTCATCACCCTCGAGCATGGCCCAGATCCGGATGGGCATCTGGTCCGCCTGCAACAGCGCCCGGTACTGCGCCAGCTCGGCGGACCCGACGCCGGCGTCGTGGACCTGGGTCAGCCCCACAGCGGCGCAGCGTTCCATTGCTCGCTTCAGACGGCGGCGGATATCCTCGGGCCGCGCCGCCGGGATTTTCGATTCGATCAGGTCGGACGCGCGGTCCACCAGAATCCCGGTGGGGCGCCCGGACTCGTCCACGAGGATCTCGCCCCCTTCGACCGGAACGGCGCGATCCCCCAGGCCGGCCATTTCCAACGCCCGCCGGTTGCACCAGATCGCATGGCCGTCCACCCGCGTCAGGACCACCGGATGATCGGGAGCGGCGGCAGTGAGACTGGCCTGGGTGGGAAATAGTTTCTCAGACCACCGGTTCTGGTCCCAGCCGCGGCCCAGGATCCAATCGCCGGCCGGCGTGCCGGCGGCGGAACGCCGCACCAGCATCGCCACGTCGGCCTCGCTCGCGGCTCCGGTCAGGTCCAGAATCTCCATGGCCCGGCCCAGGCCACCCACGTGCGCGTGGCCGTCAACGAAGCCCGGATAGGCTGTCGCGCCCGCCAGGTCCAGCACCACGGTCCGCGCGCCGGCCAGCGGCGCTATTTCCTCCCAGGAGCCGGTGGCCGCCACCCGGTCGCCGCGAATGGCCAGGGCGGTCACGACGGGGCGCGCCGCATCCAGCGTATAGATGACGCCGTTTTTCAGGATCCGGTCCGCCGGTTCATCGGCCATCGCGACGCTCCAGAGGAGGGTAAAAACACATAGCATCGCCGACCGTGTTTGCATATAATAGCCTGCCTTAGAGGAAATTCAGCGTCATTGTAGCCGAAAGCAAGGATGCATTCAACGCCGATGCCCGACCGCGACGACTACCGATCACTGTTCGCCGAGTACTTTGACGCCCGCTGCCCGGACTGCCAGAATTCCCGCTGGGTGGTGGAAAACGGTGTCGCCCGCCGTTGCCACTGTTTCACCGAAGAGCTGGCGGAACACCGCCTGGCGTTCGCCGGCATCCCCCCTTCCTACCAGCGATGCCGGCTGGACAATTTCATGCCCCAAAACGCCAAGCAGCGCGAGGCACTATCGTTCGTGGAGATGTTCATCACCTCGTTCCAGCGCGGTGAAGCGCTGGGCCGGGGACTGTTGATCCGCGGCCCGGTGGGCGTCGGCAAGACCCATCTGGCCGTGGCCGTCCTGCGCCGCCTCATCGAGCAGGGCTTCACCGGACGGTTCCAAAATTTCCTACATCTCATCGAGCAGATCCGGCAAAGCTTCGATGACAGCGGCGCCGACATCGAGGGGAAACTGTTCCGCCGGCTGAGCCGCTGCCAGGTGGTGCTGCTCGATGAACTGGGAGCCACCCGCCCCACCGAGTTCGTCTTCAACAAGCTGTACGACATCATCAATTTCTGTTTCGATCAGCGAATCTCGGTGCTGTTTACCACCAATTACTCGGACCATGCGGCCCGACCCGGCTGGTCGGCTCCCGCCGCCTCTCCGGCGACCGATTCCGAGGGGCGCCCGACGACCGATCCGGCCGGTCCGGGCTCAGCCACGGCGTACACTCTGGCCGAGCGGATCACCCAGCGGCTTTACTCACGGATCATGGAGCGGTGCACCGACGTGGTGCTTCAGGGATCCGACTACCGCCTCCGGCACAAGGCCAAAAGCTGAGAGCCGGCCCTCCTGGTCATGTTTCCGAAAGAAACTGGTGCGGAAATCTTGGCGTCGCCGCCGGTGTTCAGCCTTTGACCTCGATTTTGTCGAAGGTGAGCAGCACACGGGAATCGACCAGCTTGCCTTTGGTGATCGCCGGAAACACGATGGATGAATCGATCATGTTCCGGACCTTGACGGCCGTCCCCGGATCGCCCCCGGAGATGGAGAGGATCTCCGCGCTGCCGTCGGACCGAACATGGGTGAGCACGCCCAGGCGGTCGCCCTTCAGTTTCTGAAAATCGTTTTCCGCGAACATCTTGACCGTGACCGTGCTGATCCGGGGCTGATAGACCTGGTCGGACGAAATCCGCTCGGGGGAAAAATCATATAGGTTTTGGAGATACTGGCGCTCCACGAGGTTCTCCGCCATGCCGTTGCCCGTGGAATCGTCCAGAAAGGCCTGCAGGTTCTCAAATCCCACCGGCGAATAGACCAGCAGCGAAATGGCCAGGAAGAACAGCACCGTGATGGGCACCGCGAGGAAAACCGTCCGCAAATGCTCGGCCATCGAGAACTCGAGCAAGCGGAATTGCAGGGTGGCAAACCAGTTGGATTGCAAGGGATGGGGTGCGAAATTGAGTTGGGAGTTCAGCGCGTAAGTGAGTCGGGCGGGAGCTGAAACAACCTGCAGACTCCGAACCATGTCACGGGCTTCGGTCATCCGGGCAAGGTACATGCGGCACGCGGCGCAGCGCGTCAGGTGACCGTTCAGATCCATTTCATCGGCGCTGGAAAGCTCACCGTCGATATATTCATGAACCAGAATCTTGTAGTTATCGCAATCCATATGGATACCCTGACAGACAGCTGTCCATCAAACTCCGCAGTTGCTCGCGCGCCCGGGCGATCCGGCTCTTGACCGTGCCCAAGGACAGCCCGAGACAGTTCCCGATCTCCTCATAGGACATCGCCTCGATGTCCCGCAGCAACAGCACCATCCGGTATTTGAACGGCAGCCGGTCCAGACAGCGCTGCAGATTCTCCTGCGTTTCCCGCATGGCGCATGCCTGCTCCGGACTCGGCGCACCGCCGCTCAGGGACAGGTTGAGCCGGATCATCGCCGCATGGTTCAGATCGTGGAGCGAAACCGTTCTGCCGCGGCGCCGCACGCGCCACCAGCGTTGCCGGTTGGCCGCCTTGTTGGCCACGATCCGGTACAACCAGGTCTTCAATGATGACTCGCCGCGGAACGTGTCCAGTTTCCGGTAGACGGTCATGAAAACATCCTGGGTCAAATCGAGGGCGTCGTCGAAATGACCCAGCAGGCGATAGGCCAAGTGGAAGATCATGTCGCGGTATTCGGCATAGACATCCTCGAAACGGCAGCACACGCGTGCTGCATCGCCCGCTACGAGTTCGGAGTCCGAATACGGCAGGACCAGCTTTGCTTCCGGGATGTCTTTCAACGTCAGATCCTGAGTAGCCATCGCCGGTTTCTCCCGAAGTCCTGATCAGTTAGACAACAGACCTCGGAAAAAGTTCCGCCCAGTTGGATTATAGCATACGTTCCCATGGTGAAATGTGTTGACAACATTTGTTCCAATTCTATATCATCAACTTAAGATCATATGTTAAGTAGTTGATAAATGAGCTTTTCCCTCAATTATTACCGTTGATCCATCGCCGTACTTTCCCGTGTGGAGAGTGCGAGTTCAATCCCCACACCGGCTGATCAATCCGATGATTTGAGAGTCTGTTTTTCTACCTCACATACAGGAGGCCTCATGAAACGGTGTCTCGCGTTTCTCCTGCCGGCCTCCATCGTCCTGCTGATGGGCTTCGGCCTGGCGGCTGATGCCGCCAAGTCGTCTCCCACCGAGGAACTCCTCCCCGAAACGAGCCGCCAGTGCGCGAGTTGCCACGACGAGCTGTACAACCGCTTCGTGGCCGCCAACGCGCACGCCCGGCTGAAATCGTTCGAGTGGGGAACAGGCCTCGGTGGATGCGAAGCCTGCCATGGGAATGCTCAGAAGCACCTCGATTCGGGAGAGAAGACCGACATCTTCTCCTTCGGGGACGCGGACGAGGCGAAAACGAACGGGATGTGCATGACCTGTCACAAAACCGGCGAGTTTTCGCAATGGGCCCACGGCGCGCATGCCCGTAATGGACTGGCGTGCACCGAGTGTCACACCATCCACAAGGGCAAAGGACGCACGGCCGGCGACCAGATGGTGTTGTGCGGCAAGTGCCACGCCGACATCAACGCCAAGATGAACTACCCCTCGCACCACCCGGTGCGCGAGGGCAAGATGGGCTGCACCAGCTGCCACACGCCGCATGCCGGCGCCGTGATCGGTTCCCTGAAGACCACCGAGCAGAAAAACGACCTGTGCCTCAAGTGCCACAGCCGCTACCAGGGTCCGTTCGTCTTCGAGCACGCGCCGGTCGTGGAAGACTGCACCATCTGCCATGCCCCGCACGGTGCGGCCGCCAACAACCTGTTGACGCAGAACGAACCGTTCCTCTGCCTGCAGTGCCACTCCGCCCATTTCCACATGGCCCGGATCGGCGATTCGACCCCGCACAGCGGGCCGTCGGGTGACGCCTCCAACCGCTGGGGCGAGTCGGGCTGGATCCGCGCCTACGGCACCAAGTGCACCCAGTGCCATTCCCAGGTCCACGGCTCTGATTTGCCGTCCCAGGGCGTCAGCAGCCATGGCGGCAGCCTGAGCCGGTAGAGGAGGCCGCACATGAAAAAACATTTTACGCTGATCGCGCTCATCGTGGCGGTGCTGGCCGTCCCGGTTCTCGCCCAGGGCGGCGCCACGCGAACGGAGGGCAAGTTCGTCATCGGCATTGCCGGGGATGATCTGGACCGGTACATCGGCCGGGCCGCAGAGTACGAAATCGCCGACCAGGGCGTCCGCCCCTGGGTCAAAGCCTACCTGGAGCTGCTGAATCGCGACCTGTATCTCGAAATGGCCGCGGCGCACAGCGGCAATCCCGACGACCAGCTGTACCGGGTTCACGTGAACGCTGCCCGGGTCTGGGACAGCCGGTTCATCTACCGCCGGTTTCTGCACCGCCTGGACCACGATCCGCTCGCCAACATCGACACCACCCAGGTGGCCGGCCACCTCTACACGTATGCCGATGACCTGGCGCCCGCCCACGATTACCGGATCACGCACAGCGAAATTGCGTTCCTGAACGAATTCAGGATTCCGCAGGCGGAATGGCTCTCGCTCCGGTTCGATTACAATCGTCAGCAACGCGAGGGCGCCCACCAGTCCACCCAGCTGAACCACTGTTCCTCCTGCCACGTCACGGGCCAGGTGCGGCCGGTGGATGAAGCCCAGGACGACATTCAGTTCGGCATCGCCGTGGACACCGCCAAAGCCGGCGGATCCTACACGTTCCAGTACCGCCGGTTCAGCGATTCGGTTGGGTCCCTGCCCTACCTGTTCGACGAAGCGGTTCATCCCGGCACCCGGCTGGATGTCTTCACCAACCGGATCCTCTACGACCGCACGAACGGAGAGATCCCCGTCAGCCAGGTGCCCGACACCAATAAACTGCTCCATGCTCTCAAGGCGTATTACAACATCGATGATCGCAACACGGTCACCGGCGCTTTCCTCTATTCCGAAGTCGAGAACAAGACCAGCGATCTCAAAATCTACTCCCGCAATTACACCGGTCGCTATACCGGATCGCTCGGGCGCGGCGTCACCGTCAACGCCCGATTCCGGTACTCGAACATCGACAATGCCACGACCTTTGTGGAGCTTCCGGACCAGGTGGCCAATGCGGGACCGCAAGCAGGCCGAACGTACGCCGAGGCCTATCCGACCTTCGGTGGGGCATCATTCACCCGCTACTCGGCCCAGTCACGGGAAAACACCGAATTCGATGCCGACCTGAGCGTGCCCCTGCCCGGCCGAAACCGTTTTGTGGCGGAATACGATTTCGAGGACTCCGCCCGGGACTACTTTGAGACCAGCTCCACCCGTGAGCATCAGCTGACCTTCACCTTCCGGACAGACCACCGCCGGGAGCTGTCGGGCTGGGCCCGCTACCAGGCGTCCTTCATCGACAATCCCTTCGCCAACCGGAATGCTGCGGTGGAGGAGGTGCTCCAGCCGTTTTCGACTCCGGGCGCCGTACCGTTCCCGGGCGTCCAGTACTTCCAGTTGTACGCATCGCGGCAAGCCACGCTCACCAACCAGCCCGCCATGACCCACGACCTGAAACTCAACGGAACCTGGAAACCGATCCGGAACGGCGCGCTGAACGTGGCGTACAACCTCAAGCACGCGACCAACGACGAGCTGAATTTCTCGGACTGGTCTCAGACGGTCCACACCGTTGGTGCGGATGCCTGGTACTCCCCGGACGAGACAATCACCCTCAACGCCGGGATCCATTACACCGATTACGAGACGGAGTCGCTGTTCGTGCAACCCGTCTGGAATGGTTGAGCGGCCGGCATCACGACGGGCCAGTTTGGCTCGTTATACGACCCGATGGATTACCACGGTCACGACACCAACGCGTTTTTCACCGCCAATTTCATCCCCCGCGAACGCCTGCGCATCTACGCGGAGTTCACCTTCAACCAGGTGGACGAAGGCCTCGACGGGATCTCGATCAACCTCGCCCAGGTGCCCGGCGTGCCACCGGGCAACCTGTTTGACTACAGCATCGACGAAACACTGGGCGATTACTCCCACGTCAACGTCCGCCACATCATGGGCAAGTACGGGTTTTCCTACGAGTTCGCCAACGGCATCTCGCTGCTGTCCTATCTCAAGCACGACAATTACAACGACAACACCCCATACCTGTTCGACGCGACTGGGACCGTGATCAGCCTGGTCGCCGGGCTCGGTTACCGATTCTGATCCACGCGGACGACACATTCGTTCCGGGCCGCCGGCTGATTGCCGGCGGCTCTTTTTTTCACCGGTTCCTGCGCCGCCGGGCTTTCCGGTTGCAACGAATCGCGTTTACTGATAAGATTTACAAACAGATCGTGAGCATCCACACCCCGTGCGGCATGCTGAAGGTGCCCCCAGGCCGAGAGACCGGCACGGGAGTGATCTTTGAATCATGAATCATGTATTTCCGGAGCGGCGGCGGCAAACGCTCCCGCGCCCGACGCGGGAGAGGAAAGTCCGGACTCCACAGGGCGGTGCGCCTCCTAACGGGAGGGAGGGGCGACCCTACGGAAAGTGCAACAGAGAGCAGACCGCCGATGGCCCGCGTGGCTCAGGCAAGGGTGAAACGGTGGGGTAAGAGCCCACCAGGTCCGGTGGCGACACCGGACGCTTGGCAAACCCCGCACGGAGCAAGGCCGAATAGGAAGGCGCTTGAGGCCGGCCCGGCCGATGCCTTCGGGTAGGCCGCACGAGCGCCGGGGGAACCCGGCGCCCAGAGGAATGTTTGCCCCGCGTCTCCGCGGAGAGGCGGAACAGAATCCGGCTTACAAGCCGCTCCGGAATTTTTCTGAAGTTGAATCTTCGATCCGTCTAATGTTCAAACCAAATACAAGGAGATAGCATCATGGGCGAACCTGGTTTCTGGATGGGCGATGACGCCAAGAACACCCCGATTCCCGCGGACCGCGTGATCAAGGCGGACCCGGTGAACCGGCTGCTGGCCGCGCTGATCGACTGGGTCATCACCACAGCGGGCATGATTCTGTGCATCCTGCCCGGCATCGCGTACGCCTTGTGCAAGGACGCGCTCTACGACGGCCGGAGTTTCGGCAAGAAGGTCATGGGCCTGCAGGTCATCAATGCCCAAACACTGACTCCATGCAAGCTGATGGAATCGGTCATCCGCAACGTCTCCCTGATGATCCCGATTTTCGGCCTCATCGACGCCGTGATGGTCTTCGTCGATCCGGACGGCTACCGGTTCGGTGACAAGTGGGCCACCACGCGGGTCATCGAGAACAAGTAGGCGTCCCCGAATCCTGCACAGGAGGCATTGACCATGACAGATGCGGAACTCCAAAAAAACCGATTCATCGCCCTGGCCATCGACATCGGCGCGATTTTCACGCTGGTCATCGTGATTGTGATCGTGGGCATCATCGGCAACATCTTCTCCTCCATTCTGGGCAGCCTGGTCCAGATCGCCGGAGCCGCCATCCTGTGCGGCTTCATCCTGCTGCGCGACTTCATCGTCAAGGGCAACAGCATCGGCAAGCACCTGATGAAGATCAAGGTGGTGACCATGGCCGGCGGCCCCATCGAATTGATGCACTCGGTCAAGCGCAATCTGGTCTACTCACTGACTTCGCTCATCTGGCTGCTGACCAGCATCATCACACTGATCCCCTTCCTGGGCTGCATCGCGGGCGTCATCCTATCCTTGCTGCAGTTTGTGGTGGGGCTGGCCGTGCTGGCGTTCGCCGTCTGGGAAGCGATTACCATCACCAAGTCGCCGGAGGGCCTGCGCTGGAGTGACACGTTCGCCGGAACACGGGTCGTCCGCCAGTAAGCGCCGTCCGGTGCTGAAACTGGTCGGACTGCTCTTCGCTCTCTTCTGCCTTGCGGTGATCGCCGACGGTCTCCGATCGCCGCAGGCGCAGATCACCAGCCGCATTTTGGCGGGGGGGATCCAGGTTTACCAGGACCGGATATCCCCTCTGCTCCATTTCAACCACCGTCTGCAGTTTTGCCGTTTCACGCCCACCTGCAGCGAGTATATGCGGCAGGCGCTCCTGAAATACGGGCTCTTTCCCGGCCTGGCCAAGGGCACCTGGCGCATCATGCGGTGCAATCCCTGGAATCCGGGCGGCATCGACCCCCCCTGAATTCCTGCCGGGCCCGGCACCGGCCGTCTCTCTCATTTTATCGCTGAGTTGTTCCGGCGGGATTCTGATTGGCCGAACAGCCACGCCAGATCGGCGGGCCGGCCGGCATATAACCGCGAGTAGTAGTTCCAGTTCCGGTAGATCGCCTTCACATAGTTGCGCGACTGGGCCATGGGGATGAGTTCCACGATCTCCGGCAGGCCGCATTTGGTCTCGTAGCGGCGGTTGACGTCGCGGATGCGGCGAGGGCCGCCGTTGTAGGCGGCCAGGGCCAGAGCCATTTTCCGGTCGAAATACCGGTACTGCTTGACGAGATAGCGGCAGCCCAGCGGCAGGTTGAACTCGGGCGTCTTGAGCCGGGACACGAGCTCGGCCGGATCGCCCCGAAAGCCCGCTTCCTCGGCGGCGGTTGCGGGCAGGAGTTGCATCAACCCGATGGCGTCGGACACCGAGCGCGCATCCTCCAGAAAGGCCGACTCCTGCCGGATCAGCGCCAGGGCCAGGTACGGATCGACTCCGGTGTCAGCCAGCTCCCGCTTCAAAATCTCTTCGTACCGCACGGGAAAAAGCATGTGCCAGCATTCCGGCGACGCATCCTCCACGCGCAGTGTGTACAGCTCTGAGCAGGCCCGATGGGCGTGCCAGATCAGGTCGTAGGTGCGCCCGTCCTCGGCCGCGAGACCGGCCAAGAGGGCGTGCAGCCACGGGTCGCGGAGCGTGCGGTTGGCGGTGTCGAGGCGCTGCACCGCCGGTTTCCGGAGTCCCGCAGCGAGGGCTTCCAGCACGAAAAACCGGTCGGGCGGCGACAGCATCTCCAGCGGCTGATCCGGCTCGGCAGCCCGGATGGGCGTGTACTTCTCCCGGAGCATGCGGGACCAGCCCTCGGCCGCATGGGCCGCGTCCGGGTCGGTCGGCGGCGGACCGCCCCATCCCTGCCGGACGAGTTCCGCATAGTACGAGAAAGGGAAGACCTCCAGCACCGCCCTGTGCGCAGCATCGGCTTCGGCGATCTGCTTCATCCGCCGGGCGCAGACACCGTGCCAGTACAATCCGGCCAGCGCGAATTCGCGGCCGTCGTCCAACTCGACGGCGCGACGGAACAGAGCATCGGCCCGCGCCCATTTTCTATGGAGATACTCGATCCAGGCCAGCTTCCAACTGGCTTCGGCGACATCCGGGCGCCGCTGGGACAGGCGGGCGATCTCGCCGTAGAGCCGGCGCACGTCGTCGGTCCGGCCCGCCACCTCGGCGTCGAAGGCCGCCGGCTGCAGCAGCCGGATGTGCTCGTCCGACCGGGGTGCGCTCTGTCGAATCAGGGCCAGGTTCCGCTTGTAGTCGTCGGTCCGGCCGAGTTTTTTGCCGGCCACCGCCAGGGCGTATGCACGCGCCAGCCGGTCGTCGGCCGCGCGGGGCTGGAAGCGCCGCAACAGTTCCCGCGCCTGCCGGTACTGTCCCGTCTGGAGCGCAGCCTCGCCGGCGGTGCGCCAGAACGGATCAGCGGCGGCTGTCGGCGCCTGGTTCGGCAGGTACCCCGCCAGGCAGGCCCAGGCGGCCCGGCCGCTGCCCCTGGCCAGAAACCCGCGGGCGATGCGGACGGCTTCCGGCGCCGCCAGCAGGCCGGGTAGGGGATCGCTCCCCTCGGCCTGCTTCAGTTCACCCAGAGCGGCCAGAAAGACGGCAGGATCGGGATCGGCCACGCGCAGGGCGGCGCGCCAGTGCGCCTTCGCCGCCTCCAGGCGGCCTTCCGCCAGGTCCAGTCGTCCCAGGGTGAAAAGGTGCCAGTCGGCACGGATGCCGGGGATGACGGACGGATCGGCCATGGTGAGCCAGCGCCGGGCCTCCACAAGCCGCCCGTTCAAACGGTGCGACTCCACCACCTGCGACAGCAGCCGGAAATCGAGTGCGCCTGCGCGTTCCGGCGCACTCAGCATCGTGTCCACCCGCCCCGAGAGCTGCGGATGGTTTCGGACGATTTCCAGCGCCGTTTCGAGGGCCAGGTCGGCCAGCGCGGTGTGGCGGAACACCGCCGGATCGTCGAGACAGCTCAGAGCGGCTTCCGGTTGGTCATCGGCCAGCATTCGTCCCAGGATCAGCCCGGCCAATCCTTCGAGGCGTCGGTTACCCTCGGTCCGGTAGATCTGGAGCTGCGCCTGCCACCGGGTGACCCGCTGCTCCGGCGGCAGCACGTCGATGACGGCCCGATCCCGGGCCAGTCGTGCCAGGTCCGGTTGCTGCGCATACGGATCCGGGTCGGCCAACCACGGACAGGGCGCCGGCGTCGCGGCCAGCACGGAGGCGCAGCATGACGCGATGAGGAACGTGGCGATTGATGACTTGAAGCGCAACGCTGAATGACGCTACTGATTGACCGGTCCGGGGTAACCCTTGCCCAATTTGGTCGAGTCGCCCTCCGCCAGGATGCGGACCAGTTCTTCATGGAAGTAATCGATTTTCAAGCCGAGACTGCGCGGCACCCGCTTGTCGAACATCTCCCGGCTGCGGTCGATGTCCTTCTGCAGCCGCCGGTACAAGTCTTTTTCGATCCGGCCCTCGGTCACCGAGTCCTCGTTGTAGAGCTTGATTTCCGAGACCAGCAGGCGGGCAAACCGGCGGGCGTCGTTGTACTGTTTTTCCTCGTCGGGCGTTGACCACGGCTGCGCGCTCACCGGGGGCGTCGCCGGAATTTGTGGCGGAGTGACAACGGGCGCCGGCGTTTCGAAGCGGGGGGCAGCCGGGGTTTCCTCCAGAATCAACTCTTCCAGCGGATGTTCCTCAAGAACAATCTCCTCCGGCTCCTCGGCTCTCGGGGCGGCCGGGCCCGGCGTCATCTCCATGGATGGCGCATACCCCATATCCACGGGCTCTTCCAGGACGATCTCCTCGGGCTCCGCCTCAAACAGGGTGGGGATGACCGGCGCCGCAGCAGCCTCATCCACCACAATCTCCTCTTCACCCATGCTCTCGATCTTCATGACCTGGTCGATGAGTGTCGGTTCCTGTCCGAACACCGGAGTTCCAGGCGCGGCTGGCGGTTCCTCGAGCCGGATCTCGTACTCATCTGGTCCGGCGGCGATCCCCGCCAGATCGAGTTCGACGGCCTGCTCCTCCGCCGGGAATTCCCGGGTGACGGCCGCCGACTTGTCGGGGGCTGCGGGAATGTCCGCCGGCATGACCCGATCGGCCGCGGGCACAGCAGCGGGCGACTCCCACGTGGCGCGGTACGTTTCAGCGACAGGCTCCGCCGCCGGTTCCGCGAGAAGTTCCTCCGCCGGCTCTTCGATTAGTTCCTCCACGGCCCCGGCGGTCTGTGGTGTTTTGGCTGTGGGCGGCTCATCGATCGCCGCCGGCGCCGCCGCCGCGTAGATCTCCTCTTCCGGTTCCGCAGCGACGGGGCCCGCGCCCGGCAGTCCCAGGCCCAGGCTTTTGCGCATGGCCAAGTTTTCCAGCCAGATGGCGGTGGTGGTCATGATGGTATCACCCGCCTGGATGGCTTCTGCGTCACCGACCCGGCACCCGTCGCCGTCAACGAACAGAACGGCGGCAACCGACCCGAAGAGAACCAGCGGGAAGAGGTGGAACTTGGCGGGTTTTTCAAAACCGTCGATATCCAGGTAACGGGCTCCGGGGGGAATGGTCTCGCGGGTGAACGTCCGCCCGCCGGTTTCCGTCAGCAGGGGGCCGATGACGGCGTCCGCGCCGGCGGCCGCGGAGAACGCCTTCAATCCGTCTTCAACAAATGCCGGCGGGTACCCCCGGCCCTCCCAGCCGGACACCTGTCCCTGACGGACCAGCAGGATGAACGCACGGTCGGCGATCCTGGTTGTGGCATCCAGCACGGCTTCGAGGATCTGCTTCTGCTCGATGCCGCGGGTGATGCGGGCGATATCCGTCATCAACCCGCTATGCCATCGTGCGGCCGCTTCTTGCTCGGCGCGCAGCGGGATGAGCGTCTCCCGGATGTAATCCGCGAGCTCATCGCCGGTGATATGCGGGGTGATGCCCGCCGTCTGCCTCTCCAACTCCTCCAGGGTACCTTGCGCCTTGGCCTGCACGCTCTTCAGGCGATTCTGAATCGACTCCGTGTAGGTGTTGAGCATTTCCTGAAAATAAAAGGAGAGCTTTCGTTCCGGGTCGAGGAGCTGGCTCATCGTTTCATCTCCTATCTGTGCCAACGGTATGACAAATCGGTCTTACGCCATCATAACCAAGCAGGAAAAGCCTGTCAATAATATAGAATCAGGCAAAACCGCCTGATGATCCCCGCCGACCGCCTAGTGCGCCGTGCGCGCCGCCGCGCGGGCGGCACGCAGCAGCGGCTCGGCCGTCAGGTCATTCCCGACGGCGCCACGCATCCAGTACCGGGGTGTCAGCGCCCCCTGGCGGCACATGCGCTCCATTTCCGCCCCCAGCGGCTTCCCGACCAGCGCCGATTCCACCTGGAAGTGGATCAGGTGGCCCAGCGCATAATCGGCCAGGTAGAGCGGATGGTAGACCATGTGCTGGTACACGGCCAGGATCGGACAATCCCTCACGCGGAACACCGGCGCGTAGTACTCATTCCACACGTCTTTGGCCAGACGGAGAACTTCGGCCTGAAAGTCGGCGGCATCCGCCTCCGGGTGCGCGTACAGCCAGCGCCAGGCCCGCATCTCCACCAGCGACACACCGGCGATCTCGTAGGTGATCCAGAAGGTGTCGAGGGCCTCCATCTGCCGTGACGATGCGTCCGGCTCGCCCAGCCCGAGAACCTGGAGGTCGCGGGCCTGGAACACGTAGGCGAAACACTCGGTGAACGCATTATTGGGCACGCCACTCATGGCGTAGTGTTCCACGCCCTCCAGAGAGAGCACCTGTTCCACATTGTGCCCGAATTCGTGCATGGCGATGTTGAAGCCCTTGTAATTCATCCCCCCGGGCGCCACGCGGGTGCGCAGATGAGCCTTGTCGCCGCGCATCGACGCGCCCATGGCGTGCCCGATGCCTCGGGACGCGTCCACGGCGACGTGATTGGCGATGAACGCGGCCCGGTCGGGCGCAAAACCCAGTCGCTGCAGGATGGCGGGCAGATCGGCCTGGAAAGCCGCCACGGTGGGATAGCGCGCCCGGACGATGCGGTCCAGTTCCGCTTCCGGCTTCGCGGGCCCGCTTCGGAAACCGCCGTACCAGATATCGAAAGGCCTCAGTTCGCGACCCAGCCGGCGGGCGACGAGGCGGCCGATGTCCTGAGCCACCGGATCCCGCAGCACGGCCAGGAGCAGTTGCTCCACCTCGGCCTCGGGAATCTGCCGGTCAAGGTTGAATTTGCGGTCGATGGCCGTGGGGCTGAGCGGCATGTGGGCGTCCAGCCGTCGGGACGCATGGTACAGGTTGAGCCACTGCTGATAGCGCCGAGCCCCTTCCTGCGCGATCTCCAATTCCTTGAGGTTGCCGTCCACCGTTTCGAAGAGGCGGTTGGCGGCCGGATCCCAGGCGTAGCGCGCATCGTCAATCACCGACTGGGGGATGCTCCCGTCCACGATCCGCTCCAGAACCTTCGCCAGAAGCTCCTGGCGGATCAGGCCGTCGGGTTCGGCATACTGCGCCCGGATCTCGTCGCGGAGGTTCCAGTGGGTGACCAGCTTGCGGTCCTGCGCGAAAGGTCGCCGGTTCCCGTCCTGCAACAGGTTGCCGATGTGGATGTTGTAGGTCGCCACGTAATTGCCGGCCTCTGCGTGCGCCCGGCTCGACAGCTGGCTGACCTCGGCGGGGACCCGGGCAATGAACCAGTCGCCCAGGCGGGCCATGGCCCACTCCTCGCGGCTCCAGGTCTCTCCCAGCCGGTTCTTCTCGTCCAGGGTGTAGAACGGGAAATTCAGCATGACCACCTGGGCGATCCGAAGGCCGAACAGATCGTCGGCGAGATGCGCGGCCGGGGCATACTGCTGAAACAGGTAATCGATCGCCAGCGGCTGTCCGAGATCCAGTTCCAGCGGCTCCGACAAGCTGCGGCGGATCTGGTGGAACCGCCCGTGGATCAGCTCCATGTTGTCCTGGATCCGGGCGAAGGTCTGCCGGCGAAGCTGCGGATCACCGAGGAACTGCTCCCGGCAAAAGCGTTCAAACTCCGCTTCCGGGCCGTCAGCCGGCGCCCATAGGAAGGCCAGTTGGCGTACTCCCCGCTCTGCCCGCTCCCGGACGCCCGTACCCCATCGCTCCGCGAGAGCGTCCACCGTGCGGAGTCGGCATTCGGCGGATATGGCAGGCACCGCCGGCGCCTCAGTGGCCGCCGCCGCGAGGACATGCCCGGCAGCCGGCGCGATGGCCGATAGCGCGAAAAATCCCCAAACGGCGCATGTGAGTCTCATGATGAAGGTCCCTCCTACTCACGATCCAGGCTCTCCAGCAGGCAGAGCGTCACCCGGGTCACCCGGAAGATGTTCGCCACGGAAACGTTGTCCGGGATGTCACGCGGGGTGTGCCAGTAGCTGTTCCAGGGGCCGTATTCGAAATCGATCAGGTCAATGACCGGGATGCCCAGTTCGCGGAAGGGAATGTGGTCGTCGATGATGGCGTTGGATTCGCCCGCGGCGATCTCGGGCCAGCCCAGCCGGCGGCAGCACACCGCCAACAGCGACCACAACTCGGGCGAGGAATACCGGTCCCGGGTCAGCGCCAAGTCGCGGTCGCCGATCATGTCCAGCAGGATCATGGCCCGCACGCTCTGCGCCTCGTCGCTCCGTCGGATGTTGTCGGCGTGCTGGCGGCTGCCGTACAGGCCGTCCGTCTCGGTGATCGATTCGCCGACCGATTCCTCGCCGTCGAAGAAGAGAAAGCGATAGGTGGCCCGGGCATCGGCACGCGCCGCGATCACCCGGGCGATCTCCAGGACGGCGGCGGTGCTCGAGCCCGAATCGTTGGCCCCGATGAAGTGGACACCGGGCAGTTCCTTGGTGTCGATATGGGTCGCCACGATGAGGATCCGCCGGGGATCTCCGGCTTTTTCGCCGATCACGTTGGCCATCTCGATGACACCCCGCGGCGTCGCCGCCCGGAACGACTCCCGGCGGACGCCCAGGCCGGCGCCTGTCAGTTCCTCGGCGATCAGGCGCCGGCAGGCTTCCAGGCGCTCGGAGCCGGCCGGACGCGGCGCCAGGCGGATCATGGCGGCGAAATCCCGCTCCAGCCGGTGCATCTCCGCGGCGGTCTGCCATTCGCCGCCGGCGGCCGGTGCGGCCGCTGCGGCGGTGGGGGCCGGTTCGTCCGCCGCCGATCCGCCCGACACCCGTTCGGGTCCGCACCCGCCGGCCGCCGCCATCGCGAGAGACAGCCAAAGGAGTCCGCCGATGCGCAAGACACGGCCTGCGCTCCCCCCGGCTTGACTAACCTTGAACCCATTCATATAATGAGGACTCTTTTATTGCGCCACGTCTTGGTTTTTCATTTTGAATCATCTTCCGGCTCGAGGCAACATGAAAATCTTCTCCCGGCTGGTGCTTGCGGCGACAGTGCTCACATTGGCGGGGGCCGCGTGGTCTCAGCAAGCGGTTCAGACGCCCGAGGGCCGCATCGCGGTCCGGGTGGAGATGGTCAACCTGCTGTGCAGCGTCCTCGATCGGCGGGGCAATTATGTGACGACCCTGCAGCAGGACGACTTCATCGTTTACGAGAACAACGCGCCGCAGAGGATCGAGAACTTCAGCGCCATGAGCGACCTGCCCCTGAGCATCGCGCTCCTCATCGACACCAGCGCCTCGGTCGCCAACAAACTCAAGTTCGAACAGGACGCGGCCACCGAGTTTTTCGCCACCGTGCTGCGCCCCCAGGACAAGGCGCTCCTGGTGGAATTCGACACCGGCGTCACGCTCATTCAGGATTTCACCAACGACACGAACCTGCTGGGCAAACAGCTGCGCACCCTGCGGGCCGCCGGCGGCACCTCGCTCTACGACGCCGTCCTGCTGGTGGCGGAAGAAAAGCTGGTGCCCGACCAGGGCGAGCGACGCAAAACCGTGATCGTCATCTCCGACGGCGAGGACACCGTCAGCAAGGTGACGTTTGAAGAGGCGCTTGAGATGGCTCAGCGGTCCGGCGCCACGGTGTTCGCCATTTCCACCAACAAGGGCGGGTATTTCGGCGTCAAGGGCAGTGACGAAGGAGACACCATTCTGGAACAGCTCACCTCGGCCACCGGCGGCAAGGCCTACTACCCGACCAAGATGGAGGACCTGAGCCTGGCGTTCCGGGAGATCAACCAGGAGCTGCGCAGCCAATACAGCATCAGTTACCGCTCCTCCAACCCGGCGCGTGACGGGACGTTCCGGGCGCTCCGCGTGGCAGTCAAGGGGAAAGATTTGCGCGTGCGCCACCGCAAGGGGTATTTCGCGCCCAAAAGCTCGGGCTCGGATTGACAGAAACCGAAGCACGTGCTATTAATCCATCACCACAACGTTTGTGATGGCCATGAGCAAAGAGGCCGAACAGCCCGATCAGCCCCGCACGCCGGACAGCCGTCGGGAGTCCTCCACCACCGGGTTCTCCACGAACCGGGACTTGGAGCGCCTGTTTCAGGAAGCCGAGCAGACCATCGACAAGATCGTTCACGCCAAGCGGGAATCGCGCGAGGAGACGCTGGCGGTGCCATTGTTCGTCCCGGAAGCGGTGGTGACGCCGATCACCCCGCCGGCGGAGACCGAACCGGACGAAGCGGAGCTGCTGCGGCAGGAGTTGGAGCGGCTCAAACTCCGCTATCAGGAGCTTGAGACTGATTTCCAGAATTTTCGCAACCGGGTGGAGCGGGATGCGGAGAGCACCAACCTGAACACCCGGGCGGAGTTGTTGAAGGACCTGCTGCAGATCATTGACATTCTGGAACTCGCCAGCAACACATTCAATTCGGAGAAATTTTCCCATTCCGTCGACAGTTACCGAAAGGGTTTCAACCTGCTGCATCGGCAGTTTCTGGATGTCTTTGACAAGATCGGGGTGCTCAAGATCCCCACCGAGGCACAGCCGTTCGACCCGCACCTGCACCAGGCCATCACCGCCGAGGAGCGAAGCGACCTCGAGGTCCAGACCAATCTGAAGGAATTGAAGGCTGGTTACGTGTACCATGGAATTCTGCTGCGGCCGGCCATGGTCAAGGTCGGCGTGCCCAAGCCGAAACCGAGCGGATCGCATTGATCGGTAAATATTTGTCGTAAATCATGTTTTGTGTATAATAACGGCTAATTTCTGATCGGCTGACGAGGACCATATGGCAAAAGTGATCGGGATTGACCTCGGGACCACCAACTCGTGCGTCGCAGTCGTCGAAGGCGGCAACAGCCAGATCATCGCAAACAGCCTGGGCGGCCGAACCACCCCGTCCATTGTCGCCTTCACTGACAAGAACGAGCGGCTGGTGGGCCAGATTGCCAAGCGCCAGGCTATCACCAACGCCGCCAACACCATATATGCGGTGAAGCGCCTCATCGGGCGCAAATTCAACTCACCCGAAGTCACACGGGCCCGGGACCACCTGCCCTACCAGCTGGTGCCGGCGACCAACGGCGACGTCCGGCTCAAGATCCGCGACAAGCAGTACTCGCCGCAGGAAATTTCAGCCATGATCCTCCAGTTCCTGAAACAGTGCGCCGAGGAGTTCATCGGCTCCAAGGACATCGAAGCGGTCATCACGGTGCCCGCCTATTTCGACGACTCCCAGCGCCAGGCGACGAAGGACGCCGGCGAGATCGCCGGACTGAAAGTCAAGCGGATCATCAATGAGCCCACGGCGGCCGCGCTGGCGTACGGCCTCGGCAAGAACAAGAACGAGAAAGTGGCCGTCTACGACCTGGGCGGCGGCACCTTCGATATCTCCATCCTGGAAATCAACGAAGGGGTGTTCGAAGTGCTGTCCACCTGCGGGGACAGTTTCCTCGGCGGCGAAGACTTCGACCAGCGCATCACGGACTGGATCATCCACGAATTCCAGGAGGAGACCGGGATCGATCTGCGCAACGATATCCTGGCCTTGCAGCGCCTGAAGGAGGCGGCCGAAAAGGCCAAGTGCGAGCTGTCGTCGGTCACTGAGACCGCCGTCTCCCTGCCGTTCATCGCCGCCGACGAGTCGGGCCCGAAGCACTTCGACCGGACACTCACCCGCCCGCAGCTCGAGGAGATGGTCAAGGATCTCGTGGATCGGACGCTGGAGCCGTGCGAGAAGGCGCTGTACGACGCAAAGCTCAACGTTGCCGACATCGACAAGATCATCCTGGTGGGCGGACAGACCCGCACGCCTAAAATTCGCCAGGTCGTTTCGGAATTCTTCAAGAAGCAGGCGAGTACCGAGATCAACCCCGACGAGGTCGTGGCGGTGGGTGCGGCCCTTCAGGGCGGCGTCCTGCAGGGCGACGTGAAGGACATCGTCCTCCTCGACGTCATCCCGCTGTCGCTGGGCGTGGAAACACATGGCGGGCTGTTCACCAAGATCATCGACCGCAACTCCACCATCCCGCTGAAAAAGACGCTCCCGTTCACCACGGTGGCCGACAACCAGACGATCGTCGAAGTCCACGTCCTGCAGGGCGAGCGGGACCTGGCCGAATTCAACCGCTCCCTCGCCAAATTCGAACTGGTCGGCATCGCCCCGGCCCCGCGGGGCGTGCCGCAGATCGATGTGGCCTTCGAGGTGGACTCCAACGGCATCCTGCACGTGTCGGCCAAGGATCAGAAATCGGGCAAGGTGCAGGAGATCCGCGTGACGCCGTCTTCCGGCTTGTCGCAGGACGAGGTCCTGCGCATGAAGGAGGAGGCCAAATTCTTCTCCCAGAAAGACCTGGAACGCAAGGAGCAGCGGCTGGCGCTCAACCGGCTTGACGGCCTGATCAAGAATGTGCAGCGTTCTTACAATGAATACGGCTACCTGCTGAGCCCGGACAAGTCCAACAGCGTAAAAAACACCCTGAACGAGTCGACCAAGATTCTGAATCAGCTGGATCTGCCCCTGGCTTCAATCGAGAGCACCTACCAGGAGCTGGAGAAGGCGGGCATGGAGATCACCAACGCCATGCTGGCCTCGCCGGGCGTCGGCTACGCCGACGGCGACCAAGACAGTCAGACCAAGATGGAGCAGTTGCTCCGCGAAGCGATGCAGCAGCCGCAGAAGAAGGACGAGCCCTGACGCGCTGTCGCCGACCGCCGTCTCCCCTGCCGGTCCTTGAGGCCCGGCCTCACTTCCACTATAATGACCGTTCTTGCGGCCTGACGCCGCCGCCCCTGGAGGAATCACTTGGCCAAGCGCGACTACTACGAAGTCCTTGAGGTGGATCGTTCCGCGTCACTGGACGAGATCAAGAAAGCCTACCGGCAAATGGCGCTCAAGCACCATCCGGATAAAAACCCGAACGACCCCGCCGCGGAGGAGAAATTCAAGGAGGCTGCGGAAGCCTACAGCGTCCTGAGCAACGCGGAAAAGCGCGCCCAGTACGACCGCTTCGGGCACGCCGGCGTGACCGGTTCGGCTTTCGAGGGCGGCTTCGACACGGTGTTCGCCGATTTCGCCGACATCTTCGATGGGCTGTTCGGCTTCGGCGACTTGCTCGGCCGGGGCGGCACCCGCGGCCGCAACCGGGCCCATCGCGGCAACGACCTGCAATATGAGCTGAAGATCTCCTTCCTCGAGAGCGCCTTCGGCACCGCGACGAAAATCAAGATTCCCGTCCTGGAGTCCTGCGCCGACTGCGGCGGATCAGGCGCCGCGCCCGGAACCAGTCCGACGGCGTGTACCACCTGCAACGGTCGCGGCCAGGTGCGCTACACCCAGGGCTTCTTCACCATCGCCCGTCCCTGCACGCACTGCGGCGGCACCGGCCGGGTGATCCAGACCCTCTGCGCCGCCTGTCATGGCCAGGGTCGGGTGCGGCGGGAGAAAACCATCGAGGTCAAGATCCCCGGCGGCGTCACGTCGGGTACCCGGCTGCGCCTGCAGGGCGAAGGCGAGGCGGGGTCCGCCGGCGGGCCGCCGGGCGATTTGTACATCCTGGTCTTCGCGGAGGATCATCCGCTGCTCCACCGGGAAGGCAGCGACCTGTATCTGGAGATCCCCATCAGCTTCACTCAGGCGGCCCTGGGCCACGAATTGCTGATCCCGACGCTGTTCGGTGACGAGAAGCTCAAGGTTCCCCCCGGCACCCAGCCCGAAACCGTGTTCCGGTTGCGGGGCAAGGGAATGCCGGAAATCGGGACCAGCGGCCGCGGTGACCTGTACGTACGGGTGAAGGTCGATGTGAACAAGAAGCTGTCCCGGGAGCAGCGGAAGCTGCTGGAGGAGTTCGGCCGGCTGGCCGACGGCGACACGCTTGCGGACCAGAAGAGCATGTTGCACAAAATCCGGGAGAGCCTCTCCCGTCCAAAACCCAACTAGACGCTGGCGATCATGACGCAGGACGACCCGTGGGGGATCATCAGCTGGACTCTGCCGCAGGAACTGGAGGAAACGGCCTGCGAGCTCATGGTGCGACTAGGCTCGCTGGGCGCCGCCGTCACCTACCCAGCAGCGACTGACGTCACCATTCAGGCGTACTTTCCCCCGGGAGTGGATCTGCAGCGTCTGGCCGCCGAGCTGCCGCGTCGCCTGGCCCCTCAGTCCGCCGGCTCGTTGGCGCGGCCGCAGATCGGATCCGAAGCACGGGTCGACTGGGTGGCGCACGGGCGCGACGCGCATCGCGCCGTCACCGCCGGCCGCCATTTTCTCATCCACCCGTCGTGGGATACGCCCGCCGATCCCCGCCGGCGCCTGGTCATCCAGATCGATCCCCAGCAGGCGTTCGGCACGGGCAGCCACGAGACCACGCGGCTCTGCATCAAATTGATGGAAAAATATCACCGCGCCCGGCACACGCGGTGCCTGGACGCGGGGTGCGGCAGCGGGATCTTGATGATCGCCCTCGACCGCTGGGCCAGCTGGCGGTGTCCACGCACCGCGCCACGGTTCCGCGTGGACGGCATTGACCTGGATGCCGCCAGTGTCGAGGTGGCCCGCGAGAACCTCGCCGCCAACCGGGTGCGGTTGACACACGCAGTGCGCTGCGTGCCGTTGGAGGAATTTCAGTCGGCACCCTACCACTTTATTTTCGCCAATCTGTTGTCGGGGATCATCCTGTCCCACCGGGGGCATCTCGACCGCCTGCTTCGGCCCGGCGGGTTGATGGTGCTGAGCGGGATCCTCGGCGAGGAACTGTCCGGTATTCGCCCCGCCGCGACGGAGTGCGGCTGGACAATCCTGGAAGAAGACTGGGCGGGCGATTGGGCGGCGCTGGTGGTCCGGAAGCCGTCCGCCCCGACGCCCCCCGTGAGGTGAATCGTGGGCGCCAAACGCACCCGTCCGCCTGAATCCGCCACCGACCGCGCCCGGCTGCTCGCAGCCATGGACGAACTGGCCGAGTCAAACCGGCGCCTCATCAACCGCGAACACCAGTTGCAGCGGGAACAGCATTTCCGCGAGCTGTTTAATCGGATCGTTACGCGGCTCATCTCGTCCGATGACCTCAAGCGGACGCTCGACGATGTGCTGGTGATGCTGTGCGCGGCGACCGAGTCGGGCATCGGGGCAATCTACCTGCAGGCATCCGAGGAAAGGCGCTTTCTGCCCTTCGCCAGCCACAACCTCCCCGACCACCTGCCGCCGCTGGAACCGGGGGTCGGTCTGTTCGGCTTCGTCACCCGGGAGAAAAAGCAGTACGTGTCCGGGGACATCCCTCCGACCTTCCCCCTGAAGCTCCGGTTGGCTGACGACGTGGAGGTGCCGCCGCGCGTGGTGCTGATCCAGCCCCTGCTCCGCGCGGACCAGCTCCTGGGCGTGCTGGTCGCCGGGACCACCGCCAGCTATTCGCCCGAGATGCTGGACCTGGTGCAGCGCGCCGCTGTCCAGATCGCCATCGCCATCCTGAACGCCGTCACGCTCCAGCGGGCGATCGGCCTGGCCCGGGAGCTGAAGTTCAAATCGGAGTCGCTCCGCGAGCGGTATCGGGAGCTGGAGCGCGCCCACCAGCTCAAGACGGCGTTTCTGGCCGCTGCGTCCCACGAGTTGAAGACCCCCCTCAACGCGATCATTGGCTTTGCCAACGTGCTCCTGAAGCAGACGCACGGTCCACTCAACCCGCGGCAGCAGGAGTACGCCCAGTACATCAAGAAGAACGGCGACCACCTGCTCAAGCTCATCAATGACACCCTGGATCTGTCCCGGATCGACTCGGGCAAGGTGGCGCTGGTACGCCGCCGGATCAACCTGGCGCAGCTTCTCAAAGAATGTGCGCACTCCATCCGGCCGCTGGCGGACCGCAAGGCGCAAACAGTCCACCTGCGGCTCGGTGATTCCATCCCCCCCGTGACGGCGGACCGCAGCAAGCTGAAGCAGATCGTGTTCAACCTGCTGAGCAACGCCATCAAGTTCGCCCCCGAGGGCTCCGCCATCACCGTGCAGGCGCAGCTCACGGAGTTCGGCGACGAGATCCGGATCTCGGTGACCGATAGCGGACCGGCGATCGCCGCGGAAGACCGGGAGCGGATCTTCGAGCCCTTCGTTCGCGCCGCCCAGGCCGCCGGAACGGAAGGCACCGGGCTGGGGCTGGCGCTGGTGCGCAAGTTGGTGGAGCTCCACGGCGGACGGGTCTGGGTGGAGTCCGCCGCGGCCGGCGGCAACACCTTCCACTTCACCCTGCCCACCGCCGGAGTGGACGCCCGCGGCCGGCGGGGCGATATCGTCAAGGCGAGGCAGACCTACGATGCATAACCCACCCCGGCTGCTCCTTGTGGACGACGTCGCGGAGAATCTGGTTTTGCTGGAGGCCATCTTCACCCCCGAGGGGTATGCCACCCGCAGCGCCGGCACCGGCGCGGACGCGCTGCGGATCGCTCGCGCGGAAGTGCCGGACCTCGTGCTGCTGGACGTGCTCATGCCCGGGCAGGACGGCTTCGCCGTGTGCCGGGCGCTCCGTGCGGACGCCGCCACGCGCTTCATCCCGGTCATCATGGTGACGGCGCTCAACGAACTGGAGGATCGTATCCAGGGGCTGGAGGCCGGGGCGGACGACTTCATCTCCAAGCCCTTCAGCGACGACCTGTTGCTGGCCAAGGTGCGCTCGCTGCTCAAGCTCAAGCAGTCGCGGGACGAGCTCGAGGCGCTGAAAACCGACTTCGCCAACATGATCGTGCACGACCTGCGCATGCCCACCCATGCCATCCTCGGCCTGGCCGAGCTGCTGCGTGAGGACCCGGCCGGCGGCGACGCCCGCCGCATGCTGGAGCTCATCATCACCAGCGCCCGGAAAATCGACCAGCAGATCACCGACTTCCTCGAGGCCAGCCGCCTGGAGGCGGGTCGTCTCAAACTGCAGCTCCGCGCCGAAGACGTCGTCGCCCTGGCCCGCCGTGCCATGGACCAGGCCCGGCCCGGCGGGCGGGCCCGGCAGATCCGGCTGGAGCTGGACGCCCCGTCCGAACTCGTCGCCCGCGTGGACGGCGATCGGCTGGGCCACGTGTTCCTGAACTTGATCCAGAACGCCATGAAGTTCTCGCCCGCCGGCGGCACAGTCACTGTCCGCATCGGCCCAGTCGGCGACCGCATCGAGGTCACGGTGGACGACGAGGGTCCGGGGATACCCGAAACGGACGCCGCCGCCCTCTTTGAGAAGTACATTCAGGGGGAGCGGCGCACCGGCGGCGTCGGCCTGGGTCTGTTCATCTGCAAAACCATCGTCGAGGCGCACGGCGGCCGGATCCGGGCCGAGAACCGCCCCGGCGGAGGCGCCCGCTTCCGCTTCGAGCTGCCGCTGCAGCCGCCGGTTCAATCCTGAGCGAAGGAGCCAAGCATCATGCATCGTATCCGTTGGGTGTGCGTATTGGCATTCGCAACGATTGTAGCCGGCGTGATGGCCCTGCCGCAAACGGCCGGCAACCCGTCTGCCCCCGGCGGCGGCGCCGACATCCGGACGCAATTGCTGCAGGAGTTCGGGCGGCTGAAGATCAAGGCCAAGGGCAAGCCGAAGACCCTCCCCTTCGATGCGGTGGACAAGCGCCTCCAGGCGGTGGCGACCCGCTACGCGGAGCTGGCGGCCAACCGGCCCGCCACGACCCCGGCGGAAGTCCCGATCGAACTGACCTTCGCCGAGCTGTTCGCCCCCAACCGCGAGGACTGCTTCGTCGCCCTGTCGAACACGGTCATCCGGCTCATGCCCGAGAGCGCCTTGGCAGATTTGGCGATCTACGCCCCGGACGCCCAGCCCGTGGGCACGTTCTCGAACACGTACACCTATTCCCGCACCGCCGTCAGCAGCTACACGCTGCATTTTTTCCAGTACCGAACCCCGGACGGGCGCCTCTCCAAGACCGGCCCCGACCTGCTGCTGGACCGCTTCCGCGCCCGCTGGACGGACGTCCGGGACCGCGTCTGCCTGTCCCTACCTCCGCCGGAATAGCCGCCGACCCGTCCGGCGAGGCGCACGCCGTTACCGCCCGCCGCGTTCAAGGAACGCGGCCTGTTGCATCACCGCGCCGTCAACTCGCTCCGCCCGATGCCTTGATTCGACATCAGGTACTCATCGCGGAGACGCCGCGTCTAGTCATCATCCGCCCGAGTGATTTTCCTCGTAATAAAGGTGCAAGGATACGGCTGACGGGTGCGCAGGTCCGTGCACACCGCCGAGATGTCCCCGCTCACATCCAGAGTGATCGCCACCTCCATCGGGTTGAACCGGCACGCATGCGGATCCAGCTCGGCAATTCTCAGCTCACCGATTTTCGTATCGGCCGCCGCGTACTCTTCCTCGCCTTGGAACAGTTCCACCACGAGATCCGTTGTGAACATGGTGATTCCGCTTAACACAGGCAGGCAACGCGTGACGGGCAGGACCGTCCCCCTGGGAATGAGCGTCATGAATTTCCCTTCCGCCGCCGCGAAGCCCACCGAATGCCTGGCCGTGACGACCTCGACCACCCGGAACAACGGCGGCACTCCCTCCTCTGCAGCCGATCCCACCGGCTCCTGGTGTTGGGGACCGCCGATGGTCACGCGGCCGCCGGCGACGATGGCGGCGCCGTGCGCGACCGTCTCTTCGGGATTGAGGTCAGTGCGGATCGGCGGCACGCGCCCACCGCACCGCTCGGATAGGGCATCATGGAGCCATTGCCGCACCATGGGCAGCCGGGTCGGGCCGCCCAGGATATAGACCGCCGTCAGGTCGCTCCAGCCGAACGCGTCCGCACGCTCCGCTCCGGCCATGGCTTCGTCGAGACAGGTCACCAGCCGCGCCAGCAGCGGCTGAATCAGCTCCTGGTACTGTGCTCGGGTGATGCTCAGCCTCACGCTCAGCGGCCGGCCGTCGATCGCGGTCAGGAACGGCACGTTCAGTTCCGCTGCCTCCGCCGCTGCCAGCTGCCGTTTCACGCTCTCCGCCTCCGCCAACAGCCGCCGCCGCGCCGCCTCGTCACCGGCGAGGTTAACACTGTGCTTCGCCCGGATCTGCCGGAGCGCCCACTTCATCATCTGCTCATCCATATCCAGGCCGCCGAGCCGAAGCTCGCCGCCTGTTCCCACCACCGCGATGCAGTCGTCCGCCAGGTCCACGGCCGAGACGCTCACCATTCCTCCGCCTAGGTCGACCAGCAGCGCGGGGCCGCACACCGCCGCGCCGCCGAACCGAAGCTTCAAGGCTATGGCCGCCGCCGTGGTGTCGGCGACCAACCGGTGCACGTGCAATCCCGCGAGGCGGCCGGCTTCCCGGAACGCCGCCAGGTGCCTGACGTCACTGACCGCCGGGATGGCGATCACTGCGTCGCACACCGGTTCCCCCAGATAAACCCCCGCGCTGGCTTTCAGATATTTCAAAATGAGGGCGGTGAGGGTTTGCGGGTCGTACACCCGATCGCCCAAAGTCACTCGACAGTCATCTCCAAGCTCCCGCTTGATATATTGCACCGTGTGAGCCGGCCGTAAAAAAGCGCTCCGTTCGGCCTCCACCCCCACAACCACGTCGCCCGCTTCGTTCAGACCGACTGCGGACGGGGTGACACCCATCCCGTGCCGGTTGGGAATGATCGTCGCTTGCTGCCGCCGGTCGTCCCAGACGGCGATTTTCGTGTAGACCGTGCCGAGGTCAATTCCGATGATCGTGGCCATGATGCCCTCCCGCGCCGGGTGAAGCCAGTCAACGCAACGCCATGCTGACGGTCGTCACCTCCGCCTGCCGCGACACCGCCTCCGTCCGTTCACCCCAGCTTGCGGTAGAGGGCGTCGATGTGGCCGGCGCGGGTGGCGCGGGCCACGGCCGGGATGCCGTCCGTGTACTGGGCGACCTTGCGCGCCCCCAGCACGCGGAAAAGCAGCGCCGCCAGGTTGAAATGGGACTCCTGGACGGCCCGCGGCAGGTAGAGGCGCTTGATCTCGCGCTCCACGTAGCCGGCGTGGCTCTCCATCACCGTCATGACCTCGTCCACCTCGTGCAGCCGCCGGATGGCCTCGGTCACGGTCCCCCGCCCCTCGATGCCGCAGCCGTACGCCGCCCGCATCACCTCGTCCATCCGGTCGAAGAGGTGGGTATGGTGCACGTGCTGGCCGCGGTGCACCAGCTCGTGCGCCAGGGTCAGCCGGAGGCCGTCGAGGTTGCTGTCGTCGACGTTTTCGCGGACAACCAGAATCTCCCGGGTGCCGTGGTTGTACGCCCCGGCGATGTTGCCTTCCAGCATGTACTCGGTAAGCCGCTCGATGGGATTTCGGGGGGCGTCGGGATCCACCCGGATGCCGGCGGCCTGCATCCGGCCCAGGACGATCTCCTCATAGCCGCGATGACGGGGCAGCACCCGTACCCGCAGGTCGCCGAGCTGCAGGTTCCAGCCGGTCAGGTGGGCGACCAGCGGGGCCATTTCCCCTACAAGCTGGCGCACCAGGCCGTCGGTCACGGCGAGTTTGCCCATACCCGCTCGCTTACAGCTTCCCCATCGTCTTCAGGACGTCCTGCAGCACGCCGGTCTCCTGCTCGAGAGTGACGTCCGCCATCTTCAGAAGCTGGTTCTCCAGCGGACTGTCTTCGAGCTTCGGGCTGAGCTTCTCCTTTTCGATGGCGACGGGATCAAGCCGGCTGAGCAGCTCGCCCATCTGCGCCGCCTGCGTTCCCTGCTGTTCCTTGGCCATAGCGATTCACCTGTTCCTTCGGCCGGCCGCCTACATGATGCCCAACGCTTCCTGGAGGATCTTCATCTCCAGGTCGGTGATGGATTTCACCGCTCCTTCGAGCGCCTGATGCTGCTGGTTCAGCCGCTGCATGAGCTCCTGGATCTGGGGGGACTGGGCGCTGGACCGTTTCGATTCCAGGATCTTCTGGATCTTGGTGCCGAGCACGCCGGCGCGCTGGGCGTACTCCTGCACGGTAGGCTCCTCCTCGGAGTGGATCTCGAGGCCGCCCTTGCCCATGAACGACTCGTACAAGCCGCGGTCCTTCATCCGTTGCACCACTGTCTCCTGCAGCGCCTGGCGCTCGCCCCGGGGGACGTCCGCCGATTGGAGGTATTGCTGAAGGAGGGTGAAGTAGGCCTCGCGGGCGTCCCGGAGCCGCTCTTTCTCCGCCTCGTACTCGGACAGAGTCTGGGAGACGAACTTGGAGGCCACCCGCTCGCGCACTGACTGGAGCGCCTCAATGCCCTTCTCGCGGATGTCGTCGTCGGCACCGAGGTAGCAGTACACCAGACCCAGCATGGCGCGCCCTTCGGCGAAATCGGGCACCGCTGCCACGCTCCCCTCGAGGAGGGTCTGGATCTCCGCCATGGCCTTAGCCATGGCCGGCGCCTTGCCCGGCGCCTCCTGCAGCCGGCGCAGGCGGGCGATGGCGGCGAGGAATGAACACTCGCCCGGGAACGCGGGCTGGATGCTGCGGCCGTCGGTCTCTGTCTCCGCCAGGTTGCGCAGGAGCTGCTCCAGCAGCGACCCGCCGCGCCCGCCGAAGGCGGCGCGCCGCCGCAACGACTCGACCGCCTGGAGCGCCTGGCCGAACTGCTCGGCCGCCTCCTGGAACGCCTGCCGGCGCAGCGCCACCAGGCCTCGGGCGGCATGACAGAAACCGCGGAGCTTGGCGATCTCCTGCGGATCGCTCACCAGCCCGTCGAGGTGCTCCATCTTCTTCACAGCCAACTCCGCTTCGTCGGCGGCGCGGACCCAGTCGCCCCGCCGGGCGAGTTCGGCGAACCGGTATAGGTGAACCCGCAGCAGGGCGTCGGCCACCTCTTTGTCCAGCGCCCCGATCCGGCCCACCTCGGCCAGCAGCTCCGCCCCGGCGTCCACATTCTGGGCCATCACCGCCATGGCCCGGCGATAGAGCGTCAGGCACAGGTAGTACCGGGCACTCCCCTGGTTCCCCTTCAGGTGGGGCGGCCGGTAACCGGGCGCCAGGTCGTGGAGGCTCCGGAAGCAGCGCTCCGCCATTTCCAGGTCCGGTTTCTCGGCGGTCAGCGCCATGTAGCCGCCCAGGTACAACCCCTCCTTGTGCGCGGAGTCGAGTTCCAGGAGTTCCCGCACCGACTGGGCCGCCTCGGCGGGATGACTGGCCTGGAAGTGGGCGAATCCCAGGTCGAATAGTATCTCCTTGCGTCGGTCGGCGTTCTTCTCCGTCTCCAGATCGATGCGGTTGAGCTGGGCGATGGCCTTGGTCCACTCGCCCTCATCCAAGTGGAGGCGCGCCGTCTCCAGCGCCCGCCGGCGCGTGTCGCCCTGCCCGATGACCCGGACGAAATCGGCCAGCGAACGACCGCTGGCGACCACCAGCACGAGGATGCCCACCAGGACCGCACCGCCCAGGATCGTGTAGAGCACCCCGGTCGGCCAGGCGCCGATGGTCTCCGTCAACTTTGTGAGAGCACCGCGAACTGCCGGCGGGAAGTCGCTGATCGATGCGCCCCAGCGGGACAGGAGCAGCCCCAGGGCGGCGCCGCCGGCGGCGAGCGCGGCCAGCACGTACGGCAGCAGATGGGGGAACACCCGAGCGCCGTCGGTGCGATCGCGCACCTGGTCCACCACCGCGTAACCGCCGAAGATTAATAAGAAGCACCAGGCGGCGACCAACGCGGCTGCGGTGACGGACATCGCCGCGGCATCGATCCCCCACAGCCGGACAAGCGCCAGCGGCACGGTGACGGCGAGCACCGCGTTGAGCGCGAACGTCCAGTCCACCCGGGCCGGCTCTCCACCCGCCTCACCCTCAGCCACCGCCGAGGCGTCAACGTCCACCCCCATGTCCCGGAGCTGTCGCAGCAGGTTGTCCGCCAGGCCGGTCTTGTCCGGTTGTCCCTTGGCCAGGTAGTACGACCGGGCCCGGTTCAGGTAGCGGGCCGCACGGATGCCCTCGCCCGTGTGGGCGTAGCTGGCGCCCACCATCATCTCGGCCTCGGCCTGCATATCCCGGTCACTGCGGCTCACCGCCAGGTTCAGCGCCGTCTGCGCGGCCGTCAGGGCGTCGCGATAGTGGTTCTGGTTGTAGTTTTCGATGGCCTGGTTCAGGGTCAGCCGCGTCTGGGCGTTCTTCCAGCCCTGCAGGAATGTGACGAGGCCGGGGATGACCATGCCCGCGAGGCACGCCCAGATCCAGTTCGGGGTCAGGTGCTGGTAGACCAGGGTCAGCACCGCCAGCCCGAGGGCGGCGGCCACCACGGTCCGCACGAACGCCTTGAAACCGGGCCGCCCCTGGGCGAGCCCGATGGCCGCGATCACCACGGGCAACGCGATGCACAAGCCCAGATAAACGGTCAGCCACCAGGAATGGTACTGCTGATGCACCCGAACGATGCCCTGGTAGGCCCCTGCTGCGAGCAGCAGGGCGATACCGTATGCGATCGCTTGCGCCATGATCCCTCCGTGTCACTCCTGCCTGAATTCTGGACGGTCCAGCAGCCGGGCCAGTCCCTCCAGGATCTTCCCCTGGTCGGACGACAAGCTCATGGCCGCGAGGAAATGTTCGATCGCCTGCTCACTCTGCCCCGCCTCGAGGTGGAGTTCCGACAGCAGAACGTGCGCATCGGCGTGCGCCGGAAAAATGTCGATCGCCTTCTGGGCCCAGGTCATGGCCCGATCCGCCAGCCGCCGCTGTCGGTGCAGCCGCGCCCGCAACGTGTAGATCTCGGCCACCTCGGCCGGGTTCAGATTGCCGAGATGGATGACCTTCTGGATCACCTCCAGCGCTCCGTTGCATTCGGCCTCCGCGGGTTGGAACTGCTGACGGTCGATTTGCAGCCGGATGGCCTGGGCGCGCGCCGCCAGGTGATACGGATTGAGCTCCGCCACCCGGCGCAGCACGTTGACGGCCGGATCCGCATCGCCCGCGCGGCGGAGGATGTCCGCGTAGCGGATCATGAGCGGGATGCTGTCGGGAGAGGCGCCCAGCAATTCGAGGATCTCCCGCTTGGCCAGCGCGAAATGGCCGAAGCGGGCATAGTGGTCCGCCAGCGCCTCCCGGGCGCTGGTCAGGGCCGGGTTTTCCTTGAGCGCCCGGCGGAAGGCGGCCACCCCCTTTTCGTAGTCACCGAGCCCCTCGCCGTACACGCGTCCGAGGAACAGGTGGGCGCGGGCGGCGTCGGGCCCGGCGGTCGCTTCGGCGAGCACCGCCGCCGCCAGGTCGAACCGGCGGGACTCGTAGAGCTGGATGCCGAGTTCCACGGGTGCCAGGCGCCGGGCGAGATCGTCGAGCAGCCGGATCATCTCGCCGACGGTGGCATAGCGGGCCCGGGGATCGCGGTGAAGCGCCTTGCCGGCCACGGCGCCCACGGCTTCGAGATACGGCGCCACCGCCTGGCCGATAGCCGACGGCAGATCGTCCAGCAGCGGCTCGAAGGGAGTGCAGTCGCCCCACATGATCTGCTCGGCCGTCGCCCACGGCGTTGCGGCGGCGAACGGCGGATGCTTGGCGAAGGCGGCATACAGGAGCATCCCCAGCGCGTAGATATCCGATGCCTGGCCGCCGCCGCCCCGGAGCTGCTCCCGCGCCACGAACTGGAGAAACGGATTGTCGGCAATGAGGCGGTGACCGGGGAGCGGCTCCGTGGCACCGAAGCAAAGCAGGAAGGCCTGCAGGGGCGTCTGGCAACGCGCCACGATGGCCGCGGGATTCACCTGGCCGTGGATGAGGCGCCGGTTGTGGAGCTGCTCCAGGCCGCGGGCGACGCCCAGGATGATCAGGAGCAATTGGTGGCGGCCCGCCAGGCCGCCGCGGCGCAGGCGGTCCAGGCATGCGGCCAGAAGCTCGCCCTCGGGCCGGGCCACCACCACATAGCGCCCGGGGCCCACCGCCAGCTCCTCGCGTGGCGGCAGCAGCGCCTCGTGGAGCAGCCCGCCGAACGCTTCGGCGGGGGCGCGGTCGGCGGCGCAGGAGCCGGCGGGCCGGAACGCCTTGACGTAGACGGCGTCACCCGACCGGGAATCCGTGCCGGCGAAGAGCGCGCCGTACGCGTCGTGCGCCGCCGGGGAGTCGCTCACCTGGTAATGGCCGATGGCCGTCGTGGTCATGCGTCAGCTCCCCACCTCGTAGATGGTGTCCTGGAGGATGTACGCCTTGTCCTCGATCACGTCGGCGTTGCCGCCCGCCACCGCCTGGGCGAATCCGTTCATCGCCGCGACGAGCCGGGCCTGCTTGTCCGGTGGTAGACTGCGCGCCAAGGCTTGGGCCTTCTCCCAGACGGCGTTCCAGGACGCGGGGATCTTTTCGGGCGGCAAACCGGGCACCGGCGCCGTGGCGCCCGGTTGTGCCGGGCCCGGCGCGGGCGGCTGCGGCTGGGCGGCGGGCGGCGTCCCGTCAGGCGTTCCGCCGGGCGCCCCGTAGGCTCCGGCCATGGCCTGCATCACCAGCTCACGGTTTTTCTTGATCGTATCTTCGTCCATGCGGGTGATCCCGTCGAACTTGAACGATCCCTCGTAGACCCGGCGGGTGCGCAGGTCGGTACAGACCGTCGACAGGGTGCCGCTCGCGTCCAAGGTGAATTTGACCTCCAGCACATGCTGGCCGCGCGGCAGCGGCTCCAACCCCTGGATCCGGACTTCACCCACCTTGGTGTTGGCGGCCACGTATTCCTCTTCGCCCTGGTACACCTCCACCAGCAGCTCGGTGGTGAAATCGGCTGCGTTGGTGAAACCGGCCTGACTCTGCGTGATCGGGATGACCGACTCCTTGGTGATGATGCGATGGAACTTCACGCCCTCCACCGCGATCCCCAGCGAGTGCCCCGTGACGTCGAAAATCTTCACCTTGGGCACGGCCGATTCCGTCGAGGCTGCCTGTTCTTTTTTGACCTGCTCCAGCTCCTCCGGCGCCATCTCCTCCACCACCTCGGGTGGATGGCCGATGGGCACGAGCCCGCCGGCCACGATGGCCGCGCCCAGCGCCACCACCTCGTCGGGATTCAGATCGCTTTTGATCTCGAACTCGCGGTCCGGGCACTTTTCCTTCAATTTGTCTGCCAGCATCTTGCGGATGACGGGCATCCGCGTCGGCCCCCCCACCAGCAGCACGCCGTGCAGGTCGCCCCAGCCATAGTCGTTCGTCTTTTCGGCGCTGGCCACGGCCTCCTCGAGGCAAACCATCGACCGCTCCAGCAGCCGCATGATCAGCCCCTCATACTGCGCCCGGGTGATGGGCAGGAGCGGGCTCAGCGGCTGGCCGTTTATCATTGTCAGGTAGGGCACGTTGAGCTCGGTGGCCTGCATCTGCACCAGGCGCTTTTTCACGTCTTCCGCCTCCACCTTCAGGCGCCGTCGCACCGCTTCGTCGCCGGCCAGGTCCACGTTGTGCTTCGCCTTGATCTGCCGCAGCGCCCACTTCATCATCTCCTCGTCCATGTCCAGGCCGCCCAGGCGCGGGTCGCCGCCCGTCCCGACCACCTTGATGTCGTCCGCGGTGATATTGATGATGGACACGTCGAACGTTCCGCCGCCCAGATCGTACACCGCGTACACCTTGTTCTCGCCGGGCTGCAGGCCGCTCTTGACGCCGTAGGCGATGGCCGCCGCCGTGGGCTCGTTAATCACCCGATGGACGTTGAGTCCGGCGATGCGCCCCGCGTCATGGGTGGCCGTGTGCTGGACCGAATCGAAGTACGCCGGCACCGTGATCACCGCGTCGTGAACCGGCTCGCCCAGGTAGTTCTCCGCACACAGTTTCAGGTAGCGCAGGATGAACGCCGAGATGGTCTGGGGATTGTACGTCTTGCCCCCCATGGTCACCTTGAAGTCCCGTCCCATCTCCCGCTTGATCTGGGAGATGGTGTTGTCCGGATTGCGCAGGAAATTCTGTTTGGCGTCCTCGCCGGCAATCACTTCACCCGCGTCGTTCAAGCTCACAATGGACGGTGTCGTGTACGCCCCCCGCAGGTTCGGGATGATCACGGCTTGCTGCCGCTTCTCGTCCCAGACCGATACCGCCGAGTACGTCGTCCCCAGGTCGATCCCCACGATCTTGGCCATACCGTCTCTCCTTTATCTGATCTCGGATGAATCCATCACAGCTTCACGATCACCTGCGGCGCCCGGAACACCCGGCCCTGGAAGCGATAGCCCGGCCGGCGCAGCAGCAGGATGGTGTTCCGGGGCACGTCCAGATCCGGGATCGCCTCCGGCGGCAGATCCGCGGCCGTGTGCTGGTGCAGCGCCGGATCGAAGACGGTCACGCCCGGTTCCACGACGATCTCATCGAGGCCGATGGCGCGCAGGCCGTCCATCAGTTTCTGACGCACCATGACCAGCGCTTCGAGCACGCTCCCGGCGGGCACCGCGCCGCCGGCGGCCTGCCGCTCGTGGGCGATGACCAGTTCCAGGTCATCCAGGGCCGGAAAGACCGCCTGGAGGGCGCCCCGCTGGATCTGCCACTGCATCTCCTCGCGGACGCGGGCCTCCAGTTCCCGCAGGGCGCCGGCGAAATGCTTCTCCGCGTTCTGGACACCCGCCTGGCCCTCCTGGACCGCACGGTGGGCGGACTGCGCCATGCCCTTCACGCTCAAATCCAGATCCTCAAGCCGGCCGCGCACCGCGGCCAATGCGGCCTGCAGCTCCATGTTATCGCGGCTCACGCCGCGGACCAGCCGTTCCAGCCGGTCCAGCTTGTCGGCCGCGCCGCCGTTTTCGGTGCCGGTTCCTGCCGCCACCGGCGCGTCCGCCGGCGGCAGATTGGCATCCTGGTTCGTCATGCTGCTCTCCTGATGGTTCGGTGAATCCGCCGGCGTATCGGCTGGCCGACACCGGGACCGGTTTTTCTGTTTGTGCTTTCCGCTCATTTGCCGTCCTCGCGCCTCAGGCTCTCCAGATCGGCCGGACCAGACCGGCCGAGCGCATCAGCGCCTCGATGACCCGCAAGCGGGCCTGTCGCTCCCGGTAGACGGGCGGGGCGACGGGCCGGGTGCGCAACACCTCGAGGGTCGCCCCCTTGCCGCTGTCCAGTTCCTTGTTGTAATCCTCCCGTTTCTTTTCGTCCTTCAGGATGGCCGCGGCCTCGTTGACCCGGCTCTCTTTCTCCTCGGCTTCCTTGTCGCCTCGCTGGGCCTGGGTGTGGTACAGGGTGCAGGCTTTCGTCGCGGCGTCGCTGATCAGCCGCTTGGGTTTGGCGGCCTTGGCCACCTGCTCCCGCGTGAGTCCCAACAGCTCGTAAAAGGAGCTGCCCGATTCTTCCGTTACGTCCAGCCGGATCATGCCGCACCTCCGCAAACGCTCCGCCCGCGTAAGAGTGTCATCATCCCACCAGCTTTTCCAGCATCTCGATCTGCTTCTTCAGATCCTTGTCCAGGAATAAAGACAACTTGGCGTCGGCCAGCAGCTCTCGGATCTTCGACTTGGTGGCATAGTCCATGTAGCCGCCGCTCCGGCGGAACAGGCACACCGCCAGGTAGAACTTGGCCGCGTCGTTGAACGGCTCGTCGCTGATGATCTTCTCCAGGATCCCCGCGGCCATGTTCCAGTCCTCCCGGTTCATAAACCCCACGGCCAGGTTCATCTCCCGCTGTTTCTCGGCCTGCTCCACCACCGCGATCACCTGGTTGAGCTGTTTGCGGATCTCCTCATTGGCCTTTCCCTTGGCATGGGTCAGTCCCTCGCGGGCGATTCGCCGGGCCTCATCGTGTTCATCCTGGTTCAGTTTGCACACCGCCCGATAGAAGTAAACGATCGCGGCGTTGGGCGCCTTGGTCCGGGCGCTGTCCAGGAACCCTAAGGCCGCTTGCCAGTTCTTCTTCTCCATCTGCTTCTGGGCGTTTTGCACGTCCTCGCCGATGAGCATCACCGGAATCTGCTCGATGAATGCCTCGATCTCGCCCTTCAATTCATCATCTTCACCCTTGCGGCACTGCTTCATGGCTTTGCGGGCTTGGGCTTCCGCTTCGGAAATGTCACCGGAGCGTCCCAGGCAGACGGCGTGGTAGAAGGTGACCTGAGCGCTGGGTGGGTTCAGCCCGGCGCCCTTGGCCAGGATCTGAGCCGCCGGCTTCCATTTTTCGTCCTTCATCAGGGGAACGGCCTTGGTCAGCAGCATCTGCGGGGCGTACTCGTCGATCTGCGAATCGAAACCGGCGATGGCCTGGCCGAGTTCGCTATCCGGCTTCGCGGCCGTGGCGGCGCGCCGGAGCGCGTCTCTGGCTTCATCGAAATCCGTGTTGGACAGGTAGGCCTGCGCCAGCGTGAAGAGCACGAACGGATGTCCGGGGTAGTCGTCGAGCGTCTCCAGGGCCGTCAGGACAGCCTCCTCCGACTTCTGCTCCTTGAGGAATCGCTGGGCCGCCTCCAGCCGCTGCTGCACCCGGGCCACGTCCATTTGCTCCGCGAAATCAGCCAGCATGGCATAATGCTCGTCATCCGGGTTACAGAGGGCCAGCGCCTGCCGCGCGGCTCTCCAGGCATCGTCCCACTGCTTTTGCATGGCCATGCACTGAGCCAGCTGAAACACAGCCGGCATGAACGCAGGGGCCAGCTCGCAGGCGGTCTGGTAGCACTGGCCGGCCGCCTCGGGGCGCTGCTGTTCCATCAGTTCACGGCCTTTCGTCAACCAGGGAAACAGGGCGACCGCATACGCTTCCGCGGCCATGTCGATATTCGGATCGAAGTCGGCGATGAGCTGCATCGCCCCGGCTTTCATGAGCTCGTGGGGGAAGGCCAGCACGCCGCGGGCGACGGTGCGGTAGCGCGCCAATTCCGCCTCTGCCAGCGTTTCCTCTTGCTCCTGCAGTTGCTTGATCAGCAGCTTCAGCACATGCATCAGCATCAGATATTGATGGACCGTCTGGTCCCGGTGCAGCTTGAAGGCGTCCCGCTCGTCGTTGTAGTGGCGGCGGCTGTCGGGACCGGCCGCCGCGGCCGACTGCCGAGCCTGGTCCAAGCGGATGCGCCGCGCCTGAACCAGATCGGAGCGGTCGGCCGGCAGCCCGGACCATTCGGCGGCCAGCTCCAGCCACTGCCGGGTGGCGGTGACGGCGGCAGTGAGCGCCCGTTCCCGCTCATCCTGGTTCCGGTAGTCGTCTCGCCAGATTCCGCAGCGGAACATCGGATTACGGAATTCGAGCTGACGCAGCGCCAGCAGCGGCACCGCCTCCCGCACCCAGTCCTCCGCCAGCTCCAGAAGATCCCGCCAGCGGTTCGCCGTGGGCAGCGCCTTTTGGGCCGCTTCGACGAACGCCTGATGTTTCTGGGCCAGCAGCCGGCTGAAACCATCGGCCTCAGGCGCCATTTCGCAATACAGGTTCAACACCCGGGTGAAGCGGTCCCAGTAGTGGCGCTGGCCGTCCTCGTTGTTCTGCCGAGTGTACACCAGGGCCAGGTTCTGCAGCACGGCCGGATTGTACGGATCGATCCGCTCGGCTTCGTTCCAGAGCAGTCCTGCCAGCTGAAATTTCTTGCCTTTGTAAGCCTCTTCCGCCCACCGGTCAAGTTGGACGAGATAAGCATCCTTGAGCTCCGGCCAAGCGTCGCCCTGCCGCTCCACCAGCCGCTGCCAGATGCCGACGAACTTCACCCGGTCCCCGTCGTCGCCGGCGGGAACCGTTTGCGCCAGCCGGTACGCCTTGAGCAGGTTCTCAAGCCGGTCGACGTCCCCGGCGGGCGGCTCGCCGTTGCTTTCAGACCGCTGTAGCGGGAGCTGAGCCGCGTTGTCCAGCACCGATTGGGGCTCGAACATGGCCACCTGCTCCAGCAACCGGTAAGCCGGATGCCCCGCCAGGGGGGCGCCGAGTTTGCGGTGGGCCAGTCCGAGGAGATCCACCGTGCGATCTGGATCGTTCGCCTCGACCGCGATCTTCAGGCATTTTTCACAGAACAGTCCCACGCTGTCCACGTCCACTTCGAGCTTGGCCAGCTCGTCCTGAACCTTGTCCCAGTCCGCGCCGCCCTTGGCCAGGCGCAAGGCCGCTTCCACTCGCTCGAATGCGGCCTGCCGCCCCAAGGCACCGTCGGCAGGCACCTTGGCCAGGTGTTCCAGCGCTTCGTTGGGTCGGCCGTCCGCGAGCAGCGCCTGCCCCAAGAGCAGACAGGCCGCCGGGGCGCCCGGCCACAGCGCGAGCGCGCGCTGGATGACCTCCGCCGCCGCCTTGGGTTGGCCACTCTCAGTCAGCGTGGCGCCCTGGGCCAGCCGGTACTCCAGCTCGAACGGATCCAGCTCGACGGCGCGGCCGAGCAACCGCACGCGCTCGTAAGGCGAATCGACTTGTCGAGCCCGTCGGCAGAGCTCCGTCGCCAGTTGCAGCCGCCGCTCCGGATCGGCCGTGGCCGCGTGCACCTCCGCCTCCAGCCGCGATGCGCCCGCCGCACATCTGGCGCCATGGCCGGACTTGCGGGTGCGCCGCGGCGTCGGCACACCGGCCGCGTCGTGATCCGGCAGCGCCGTATCCAGCAGCGAGAGCGGCTCACCGCATGGCCCCGGTACGCGGCGCGTCACGTCCGGATCGGGGATGCGTCGCGCGCCGTCCAGCTCGTAACAGAACTGGAAGATCTTGTTCCGGGGCAACTCGAGACTGGTGGCCCACGTGCGGCTGTCGCCGCGGGCCGCGTGCTGTTCCAGCGGATGCGCCGCAGGATCCCATCCGTTGAAGTCACCCAGCAGGTGGACCGTGCACACGTCATCCGGCAGCTTCAATCGGAAGTCCACCACGACCTGATCACTCGCTGATGCGGCACCCATCTCGATCATGCGTCACCCCGCTGCCTCTCCATTGGCTGAACCGCTCACCGCACTTCGAACTTCAGCACCAGATTGGCGCTCCGCAGCGCCACCAGCAGGCGGCCGGCGTCGTCCACGGCGAAATCCTCCACCAGCCCCGCGTCGGCAGGCATCACCACCTGATAAACGAACTGGCCGTCGGCGTTGAATTTCTGGACTCGGCCATGCTTGGAATCCGCGACGAAGATGTCACCGGCGGCGTCCACGCGCACCACCCGCGGATAATACAGCTGGCCGGCGTCCGCTCCTTCCTCGCCGAACACGAGCGCCACCGAGCCGTCGTGGCCGAATTTCTGAATCCGGTGGTTGTTGGTGTCGGCGACATAGATATTCCCCAACGCGTCGGCGCAGGCACCCTTGGGGGCATCCAGCTCGCCGGGTTCCTCACCGGCCTGCAGCCCGCCCAAGTCGGGATCGGGCCGGTTGATTCCCAGCACGAGCAGGCAGCGTCCCTGCGGATCCCACCGCAGCACTCGGTTGTTCCCGGAGTCGGCGACGATCAGGTCGCCGTTCGGCGCTATGGCGATGCCCTGCGGATGATCCAACTGCTGGTCGGCGGTCCCGGGTCCGCCCAGCACCGCAAGACAACGGCCATCGGGCGAAAATCGCTTGAGCCGGCTGGCGCCCATATCCACGATCCAGCAGGCTCCTTCCCGGTCCGCCACCACGCCGGCCGGGGCGTCCAGCGCATGGTCGCCGGCGCCCGTCTCGAACGGTCCGGCGCTGCCGGCCGGCTCGCCGGCGGCGGTGAACCGGAGCAGCTGCGCCCGGCCGCCCGCGTCGTAAAAATGGATCAGCCAGAATCCGCCGTCGGGCAGCGGCGCCAGGCCGAACGGCATCCGCAGCGTCGCCTTCCCCTCGCCCGGCTGGCCGATCGCGAAGAGCGGCTGGTAGGGCCGGCCGCTCCGCGCCGCACCGGCGGTGAAGTCCAGCTTGCCGCCCAGTTCGAGCTTGCCCACATCCAGCAGCGTGCCCAGGTCGCGCCCGGACAGCCCGCCGCCGAACGTCGGCACGCCCGGCAGGGGCATCGTCAGCTCGGGCAGCTTGAAGGCGGGCACGCCCGGATCGCCACCGGCCACCGCGCCGCAGTTGGTGCAGGTCAGCTTGCCGCCCAGGGGGTGTCCGCACTTGAGACATACCGGTTCAGCGCCCATGTCCTCCGCCTCCCGCCATATCGTTTGCCGCTTCCTCCGCCGGCGCCGTGTCCGGCCTACTCACCCACGTCGAGCAGCAGCCGGGAGCCGTCTTCGTATTCAAGATCCAGCGTGTCCTGATAGCGCACCCGCACGGTCACGGGCAGGGCGCCCGACGCCCGTGGCTCCAGTGACACGGCGGCGGTGGCCCCCGTCCCGCCGGCCGGCAATTCCTTTGGCACGCCGTCCAGGCGGACATCCACCGGGCCGTCCACATCGAGCCGGATGGCGCGGGCCTCGCGGCTCCCTTCGTTGGCGAGCCGCAACTCCGCCCGGGTGAAGGTGCCCTTCCGCAAGGCCCCCAGGGGCTTGAGCGATACGCTCAGCCGCGGCCGGGCCAGCCGGCCCAGCGTCAGGGCACGTTCGCAACCGCAGATCACCGCCCGGCTGTCCGGGAACGCGGCCAGCGCGTGGATGGGCCCCGCGGCCGGATCGCCGCCGGTGAACGAAATTCGGTTGGCCTGGTTGTCCACGAAACAGAGCCTCCCGTCTGATGCGGCGACCAGCAGAAAGCGTCCGTCGGGATTCATGAGCAGTCCCGCGGTGGCAGCCAGGGCGCCCAGCGCGTGGTCCCGCCGCAGAGTCATCTTGTCGGCCAGCGCGTAGACCAGCACATGTCCGTCGCCGGTGGCGATCGCCAGCCGCCGGCCGTCGCCGGACAGGCTCATGGCCGGCAGCGCCTGCTCGAAGGTCATTTCTTCCAGCACCCGTTGGTCGTCGATCCGGAGCCGTGTCAGCGTCCGATCGCGCCGCAGCAACAGCAGTTCGTCACCGGCCGCCGCAAACTGCACGGCGGTGACTGCGGCCGGCAGCTCCCGCAACCAGACGACCTGGCCGGCGAGATCCACCAGCGCCAGGTGGCCGGAGTAGGTGGCCGCCGCGACGTGCCCTTCGGATGCGGCCACGCAGGCGATGCCGTCGGCCAGACGCTGGCTCCATCGTGTTCGACCGGTCCGATCCACGCTGCGCAGCAGGCCCTCCCACGTCCCGGCGAACAGCTGTTCGCCGGAAGGCACCGCCGCCAGGGCGGCGATGGGGCTGTCGAGATGGACCTGCCAGATCAGCTCCTTTTCGGTGAAGGCGGCAAGCTGGCCGTCCCACCCGGCCAGCAGGGCCAGCCCGCGCGCGCCCAGCACCCGGTAGGGCCGGCCACCCAGCTGCTCCGAATAGATCAACCGGCCGTCCGCGTCATGGACCTGCGCCTCGCCGTCCGGCCCGGCGCTGAGCACCCGGATTGGATCGCCGAACACCGCCACTCCGGTCACGGGCGACGCCGTCTCTTTCCGCCAGACCACCTCGGTCGGACTTGCGGCCTCTTCGGCGGCGGGGGGCGGTGGAATATCGTGCGTCTCGCTGATCTGTTGGCGGCTTTCCAACTCCTGACACACCCCGGCCTCCAGCCGCCCGGCCTGCTCGGGACTCAGGTCCAGTTCCGCCGCCAGCGCGTCGAGTCCGGCCCGCCCGACTGGAATTCCACCCGCGGCAGTCGCGGCCTCCCGAACCGCATCGGCATAGCGCTCCGTGAGCCGGCGCACCCGGGCTTCGAGCGCCGCCAGCCGTTCGGCGGATGGTTGCAGGGCGTCCGGAATCTCCCGCAGGGCGGCGCGCTGCTCGGCGGTGAGCTCGTGCGTCTGGCTGAGCAGCTCGCGGAGACGGGACAAGATGGGTCGTTCCAACTCGTCCCGCACCTGCTGCTCCATCTCCGCGGCGCACTCCGCCGGCAGCTTCAGCATCTTGGCCAGAAACTCCAGCTTCTCACGCTCGGCCGCGGAAATCTCCCCATCGGCCAGCACCTCACGGAGCGCCGCAAGGTAAGGGGCGATGCCCGGCGACGGGGGCGCTTCCTCGCGATTGGCGATGAAATGCTCCAGCGACCGCCGCTCATCAGCCGACAGCTCGTCGCTGTGCCCGCAGGCCGGGCTCCCCCACACGACCGCTGTTCTTCCGCCGCCGTCCAAGACGTCCACCGTGGGTCGGTCGCAGGCACGGCACCGGCGCACCGTCATCAGCGGGAACAGGTCCAGCCAGGGCTCCGGCCCCCCGGAACCGGGTCGGCACAGATAGACGTGGTTGGCCGTCAGTGCTTTGCCGGTCCGGATCGTCTCTGTGGCCGGAGCGATCTCTCGGCCCATCGCCCCCAGTGCGACAATCCGGTCGGCGCCCCGCCCCGCACCGCTCTCCGGCGCCACGCCGAGGAGCGGAAACTGCAGGAGGCACTCCAGCTCGGCGAGCGCCGCATCGAGCGCTTCCGCCAGCACCGTCCCCCGCTGCCGGTATTCCTCGACCGGGAGCACGGCGCCGTCGGTACCCCAGCCTTGGGGGTGGACGCGGTATTTGGCCAGCAGCTCGAACAGGTCGCCGCCTGAAAACGGGGGCAGCTTCAAACCCGCCGGGCCGAGCCAACCCTGCAGCTTGCCGGCGGCGCGGCCCATGGCGTCATCCCGGTGTTTCCGGTCGAAGAAGAATGCGTAGAGCGACCGGATGCAGGCGTCATCAGAATCCGGATAGAGGCCCAACGCAGTGTGGGCCAGCGCCACCCACGTGTCGGGCTGCGGCCGGGCCAGCTGGCTGATCGCTCCCTCGGTGAACGTGTCCGGCGCCGTGCCCATTCGGCAGCGTGCCCGGTAGTGCGCCGCCGCCACCACCGCCACATAGCGGATCACGGCGGCGCCGATGTCGCGCAGCCCCTCATGGAGTTGGAAAGCCTGCCCCAGTTCCGCCCCGGCGATCATGCGGCGGGCGTACACAGCCGCCAGAGGGAAAGGGTAATGGTCGGCGATGCGGCTGAAGGTCTCGCGAGCCTTGGGGAGCAGTCCGTTGGCGCTCATCCCCTCCACCAGGCGCGGGACGAGTTGCGGCACCGTCGCCGGCGTGGCCGGCACGCCCACCGCCCCGCCCATGGCCAGCGCCCATTCCGGTTGCAGCCGCTTGAACTCGTCCCAGCGGATGTTGTTGAGCAGAATGGGGATGAACTGCTTGCGCGACTCGAGGCCGCGGACCACCTCGATGTTCACCTGGTTCGACTTCTTCACCGATTCCGGCGAGATGAGCAGCAGGATGGCCTGCGCCTGTTCGATGGCCTTCAGCACCTGGGTCAGGTAGGGGATGGCCGGCAGGCTGTTGCGGGTGTAGCACCAGGTGGTGTACCCGGCCTGCTCCAGGCCGGCGGCGATGTCTACGGCCACCTGAGCGTCTTCCTCGACATAGCTGAGAAATACGTCACTCATAGCGCATGCCGTTCCTATGCAAAATGCCAAATTCTGCTGGAAAACCGAATTTCCCTATTCTAAGCCCGGATTCCCCCAGTTCAAGCCTTTTTTGGTTTTGTTTGGCCTGCCGTCTCCGGATTTCATACGGAAGCAAAAATTCTGCAAATCGTTCGGCTGGATTTTTACGACGGCTTGTTCTAGATTAGATTCGATTGTTCCATCCGACCCGCAACCGGAAATCCCGCACTGACCGCGCGGATGCGGACCGCCGACCGAGGAGGACAGCCCATGCCGAAGACCGTCGTGATCGCCGGAGACGTGATGTGGGATCACAACCTGGTGCTCCACCCCACCGCGCCGCGGCGCTTCGCCGAGGGACTGCCGCACACCACCATGAAGCGGTGGCGCGGCGGGGCCTGGTACCTGCAGGAACTCGTCCAGATGGCCTGCGCCGACCTGAACCCCGCGGTCACCGGCATGCCCAAAACAGACAAGGCCCTGCAGAGCTTCACCATTTGGTCGCTGCACCCCGAGGTGGAGAAGAGCCGGAAGCAGGTCTGGCGGATCCGCCAGCTCCTGGGCTGCCAGATGCCCGAGGAGGGGCCGGAAATCCAACTGCCGCCGAACACCCCGGCGGATCCGGACCTGGTGGTGCTGAACGATCTCGGCCTGGGCTTCCGGAATGCCGAGGACCGATGGCCGGCGGCCATCCGGGAGGGCGGCGCCCCGCGGTCCATCATCCTGAAGACCGGCACGCCCCTGGCGCAGGGGTCCCTCTGGAACCACCTGATCGCGCACCACGCCGACCGGCTGACGGTAGTGCTGAGCGTCGGCGCTTTGCGGGCGCGCCGGGCCATGATCCCGCAGGCCCTGTCCTGGGACCGCTCCATCGAGGCGATAGTCCAGGAGTTCGAGAACGGCCCGTCGGCGTTCGATCTGGCCCGCTGCCGACGGGTAGTGGTGCATTTCGACGCCGAAGGCGCAGCCTGTTTCACGCGCCTGCCGCTGCATCACCGCCCCCACGATCCGGGCAAACCAGCACGGGCTCTTCTCCCTCAGGCCCGACTGGAGCGGTTCCTCTACCATCCCGAGCACCTCGAGGGCGCCTGGGAGGCGAAACACCCGGGCCTGATTTTCGGCAACGCTTCGATTCTGTCCGCCGCCCTGGCCCGCCACGAGCTCGACCCGGATACGTATCCGCTCTTCATCGCCGTGGGACGCGCGCTGGCAGCCATCATGGTCAGCCACGAATGCGGCTTCGGCCCGAAGGACAAATTCGGTCCCGAAACGGCGAACAAGCGGTTGCGGGATGTGCTCCACCCCGCGGTGGACAAGAGCGAGCCGGCCGACGCCTATTTCAGCACCATCGACCACTGTCTGCTGGACGGCGTGGCAACCAGCGGCCGAGCCGATTCGCGCAGCAAACCTAACGCGGCCACCCCCTCCGCCTATCGTTCCGATCTCCTTCAGGATCTGACAGGACCCAGCCTGGAGTACATCGCGGCCAAGGCAGTGGAAGTGGTGCGGCGCGGCCCGGCGGCCGCGCTCCAGGCCGCTCCCAAGGCCGTCTATGGCAAGTTCTTCACCGTGGACCGGCAGGAGATCGAGCGGATCAATGCCGTGCGCAACCTGATCGTGGCCTACCAGAACAACGCCGAAGACCGGCGCCCGCTGTCGCTGGCCGTGTTCGGGCCGCCGGGATCGGGCAAATCGTTCGCCATCAAGCAGCTCGTGGCCGAGCTGTTCGGTGACGACAAGGGAAGTTACGAGTTCAACCTGTCCCAGATGGAGCAGCCGCGGGGGTTGCATCTGGCGCTGCAGCAGGTGCGCGACGCGGCCATCCGCGGCCGGATCCCCCTGGTGTTCTGGGATGAGTTCGACACGGGTGAACTCCGCTGGCTGAAGGATTTTCTCGCCCCCATGCAGGACGCCCAGTTCACTGCCGATGGCGTGATTTATCCCTTGGGCAAAGCCATCTTCGTCTTTGCCGGCGGCACCTGCCCCTGCTTCGAGGTGTTCGATCGGACCCGCGCCGGAGGCGTGGTCGAGGAGGCGTTCCGCGCCGTCAAGGGACCCGATTTCGTCAGCCGGTTGCGCGGCTTCGTGAACATCAAGGGCCCCAATCCCATCTCGGCGGATTGCCAGACCGCCGGCGGCCGCGCGGAGTTCAGGCCGGAAGACGATCCCGCCTTCCTGATCCGCCGGGCCATCATCCTGCGTTCCACCCTGGACCGCTTCTATCCGCAGCTCATCGATCCCGACACGAAGGAGGCGGCCATCAGCGGCAGCGTGCTGCGGGCGTTCCTCACTACGAAGGAGTTCCTGCACGGCGCCCGCTCCCTCGAATCGGTGGTCCACATGAGCAACCTCAACGGCGCCCGGTTTTTCGGCGTGGCGGAGTTGCCGCCGCCTGACCTGCTGAATTTGCACGTGACGAAAGATTTCCAGGAGATCGTGGCCCGTGCCCAGCTCGAGGCGCCCATTTTCGAGGCCCACGCCGAAGCGTGCCATCAAGCCTGGTTCAAGATGAAGGCCGCCGAGGGTTGGTGCTTCGGCTCGTCGAGGAACGACCGCGCAAAGCTCCATCCCTGGCTGGTGCCGTATGACCAGTTGCCCGAAGCCGTCAAGGAAATGAACCGGGGCACCGCCCGACTGACCCTGGCCAAGCTCGCGGATCTGGGATATGTCATCCGCCGTCTGCGCCCGGCGGACGCGGCGGCCGTTACTCCTTACACATTCAGCGCGGACGAGAAGAAAATGCTCGTCTGCCTGGAGCATGACATCTGGCTGCGCGACAAGATGCTGCGCGGCTACGCCTGGGCGCCCGAGACCTGCGAGCCGCTGCGGCTCCACCGCGACATCGCCGCGTTCCAGGACGTCCCGGCCGCAGACCAGGAACTCGACTGGGTCATCACCGAGACGATCCCGGTCGTGCTTCACAAGCACGGATTCATTCTCGAGCGGAAGACCGGGGAGCCGCCGCAATGACGCCTCCCTCCGGCTCACCGGCCGCTGCGCCTGTGCTCCGCATCGGTGTCACGGGCCACCGGCGGCTCGCCGATCCAGGCGCGGTGGCCGCGGTCGTTCGGAGCGCCCTTCATCGCGAGATCCCCCGGGCGGCCGGTTTATCGGCCTTGCCGGCCGTCCGGATTCTGTCCTGTCTGGCTGAAGGGGCCGACCGGCTGGTGGCGCAGGTGATGCTGGAGGCGCCGACAGCGACACTCAGCGTCGTGCTGCCGCTGGCGCCCGCAGAATATTCGGCCGCGTTCGAAGGGCCGTCCTCGCGGCAGGAGTTCGACGAGTTGCTCCGCCAGGATCCGGATCCAGTCTGTCTGCACCCGCGCCCGCTGGCCGAGGAGTTCCCCGGGCTCGACGCGGCGTCGGCCCGCCAGATCGCCTACCGCAACGCCGGCCGCCACGTGGTCGACCGGTGCGATGTGCTCATCGCCGTCTGGGACGGCAAGCCGGCCCGCGGCCCAGGCGGCACGGCCGAGATCGTGACCTACGCGCTGGAGCGGGGGCGGCCCGTCGTTCACATCCGCCCCGACGCGCCGGGAGCCGTCACCGTGCTCGCCGGCCGCCTGGCCGAAACGTCCGCCGCGGCCACATCCGCACCGCCCGCCGGAGCCGCGGTCACCGGCGGCGCCCACCCCGCCCCGCGGCGGGTACTGTTCCTGTGCAGCCAGAACAAGCTGCGCAGCCCCACCGCCGAGCGAGTCTTCCGCGGCACACCGGGTCTGGATGTCCGCTCGGCGGGACTCGACGCCGACGCCGTGGTGCCGCTCACGCGGGAACTTCTCGAGTGGGCCGACCTGGTGCTGGTTATGGAAAAACGCCACCGCAACCTCATCCAGAAGCGGTTCAAGGACCTATACCGGACCCGGCGGATCGTCTGCCTCCACATCCCCGACGAGTTCGAATTCATGGACGAGGGCCTCGTCCGGCTGCTGCGCGAACGCGCCGGCCCGCTCATCAACCCGCCGCCCGGCCACTTCTAGCACTTTCCGTCACCGATTCGCAATATCGCCGGCGAACGGAAACCGGCAACTCGGCAGCATCCGAAACAATGGTGATGAATCTGAGAATGAGTCCGTCTATCGGCATAGAGCGCACGGTGACAAATGGCAATAAATCTGCATCTATGAGTGTTTCACAATTTAGGAGGGCACCATGATTCAGTTCACGCGCGTCACGCTGGTTGTGTTGGTTTGCCTGTTGACCGGTACGGCGGCCTGGGCGGAAGTCCAGGGCGACTGGACGACCTCGGCCACCCGATTGCGGGGCAAGAACGGCCAGCGGTTCACCTTCGTCTTTCCGGCCGGCGGTACGCTGGGCAGCGTCTGGGGCACCGACCTGTACACCGACGACTCGTCCATCGCCACCGCGGCGGTTCATGCCGGCCTGATCACCGCGGCCAAGGGCGGCACGGTGACCATCGAGATCCGCCCCGGCGCCGCCACCTACGCGGGGAGCACTCGGAACGGCGTCACCAGTTCCGGCTTCGGCTCCTTCGGCGGCAGCTTCGTCTTCGTCACCGGCGCGGCCGGCGGAAAGGCAAAGAGCACATTGGGGGACTGGCACACCTCCGCCACCTCGCTGCGGGGCATGAACGGACAGCGCTTCACGTATTTCTTCCCCGCCGACGGCACTCTCGGCAGTGTCTGGGGCACCGACCTATACACCGACGACTCGTCCATCGCCACGGCCGCCGTCCACGCCGGCCTGATCACCGCCGCCAAGGGCGGCACGGTGACCATTGAAATCCGCCCCGGCACCGACGCCTATACCGGGAGTTCCCGCCATGGCGTGACCAGCTCCGATTACGGCGCCTATGACGGCAGCTTTGTCTTCGTGTCCGGTTCGGCCCAGGAGAGCAAGGAGCTGATCAGCGACTGGAAGGCCAGCGCCAGCGCACTGCGGGGCAAGCACGGACAGCGCTACACGTTCATCTTCCCGGCCGATGGCACCCTGGGCAGCGTCTGGGGCACCGACCTGTACACCGACGACTCGTCCATCGCCACGGCCGCTGTCCACGCCGGCCTGATCACCGCCGCCAAGGGCGGCACGGTGACCATCGAGATTCGCCCCGGCGCCGCCTCCTACACCGGCAGCACCCGAAACGGCGTGAAGAGCTCCAACTACGGCTCCTTCGGCGGCAGCTTCGTCTTCATCGTGCCGCCCCCCAAAAAGTAGTTCCGACCCCGTAGGCCGCATTCACCGAACGCGGCCTACGGCAGGATTCTTCAATACCTCGCGGCCTGGCGGTCGAACCGCGCATTCGATGAACGCGCGCCCGTTAAATTCGTCCGACCTTGCGGCCTCCGGCCGCGAGTGGCCGCGGCAGGATTCTGCCGCGCAAGCAGCGGAGGAGCGCAGTCCGGACCGGCAGGTCCGGGTGCGCGAAGTATCCGGAATATCCGTCAGCTCCGCAGGAGCGGGAGAAAGTGAGGTCCCAGCAGTCCCATAGCTGAATGTTCTTTGCTTGCCCCATATTGAATCCATTGCCACGATCCCGTCACCGCTGCGCGGCCCCGCCCGCAACTCCATAATCCAGACGCCCGGGCCTGACGGCCCGGGCAATTTGCTGCGGCCATTGGCGCAGCCGGGCCGCGGGATCAACCAACAATCCCATGGATCTTGCGGAGTCATCGGGCCGCGTCCGGCGGACGCCACCGACGTCTGCCCGGCGAACTAACCGTTGACACGCTGCTCCCCTCCCTCGAAAATGGATCCGCTGCGGCTACCGGTACGCCCGCCAGAACCCAGCCCATCGCCGCCGCCACCTGAGGGTGGGGCCACCGGTCAGCGGCCGAATTTCATCCGTTGAGGATTGTGCCATGATCCCCATTCTCTCCGTAGTCGGCAAGTCCGACTCAGGCAAGACCACCCTGCTTGAAAAGCTCATTCCGGAACTCACCCGGCGCGGCTGGCGCGTGGCAACGGTGAAGCACGATTCCCACGGCTTCGAAGTGGACCACCCGGGCAAGGACAGCTACCGGCACAAGCAAGCCGGCGCCCACACCGCCATCATTGCCTCGCCGTGGCGGCTGGCGCTGATCCGGGACGTGGAGCGGGATCTGACGCTGGACGAGATCCGCGACCGGTTCATCCAGGACGTGGACCTGGTCCTGTCCGAAGGATACAAGAGCGACCGCCAGCCCAAGATCGAGGTGTTCCGGCCCGAGCAGCATGGTGAGCCCATCTGCAAGCGGAGCGACGGCCTGGTGGCCCTGGTCAGCGACACCGACGTCGACCTCGGCGTCCCCCGTTTCGGACTCGACGACGCCGCCGGACTGGCCGGGTTCATCGAGACGCGTTTCCTGGAGCAGCCGCGGCCCGGCCACGTCAGCGTGCGGGTGGACGGGCGGGCGGTGCCCATGAAATCATTCGTCCGTGATTTCATCGCCGGCGCTGTCCGCGGAATGCTGGGCGCACTGAAGGATTGCAACTCGAAGGGGACCATCGACGTGCATGTGGAGCGGGAGAAGGAGGAGGGTGAATAGGTGAATAGGTGAATAGGTGAATAGGTGAATAGGTGAGTGGGAATGAGGTGGATTTCATTGATCATTTTTTATTGATCAATGGTCATTGGGCGTTTCGGATTGTCGTGTCTGTTGGTTATTTATCGTTGCATATCTTTCATTGGCTATTTGGAAGCGATAAAAATTTGCCCGGGATGGGGGATCTGGAACTTCTGGGAGCCGGAGGCTGGGACTCAGCACACAGAACCAAGAACCGAGGTCCCAAGTCCGAATTCCGAGGTCCGATGATCGGTAACGAGCCTCGAGTCTCGATGACGATTACGAGTACGATCACGAGCACGAGCTGAAAGATGGCGATTTACACGACGGCGTGCCCGCGGAACTGCTACAGCACCTGCAGCCTAAGGGTGGAGGTGCTGGATGGGCGCATCCGCCGCATCGAGCCCCACCCCGGCAACCGGGCCACCGCTGACGGCGTCTGCCTCAAGGGGCTGAGCTACCTGGAGCGGGTGTACTCGCCGGACCGCATTCTGACGCCGCTGCGCCGCACCGCCACCGGCGCCTTCGTGCCCATCCCGTGGGACGACGCGCTGGATCTCATCACGGACAAGCTGCAGCGTCTCCACGATGACCCCGGCCCCCAGAGCGTCCTCTACTACACCGGCAGCGGCACCAAGGGCCTGCTCAACGGCGTCGGCATGAGCTTCTGGCGTCGCTGGGGCGGCTGCACCACCACCTACGGCGATCTGTGCTGGCCCGCTGGTCTCGAGGCGACGCGGCTCACCTTGGGCGAGGTGAAGCACAATGCGCCGTGGGACCTGGCCAACGCGCGCCTCATCGTCATGTGGGGGAAGAACACCGCCGAGACCAACGTCCACCAGATGGCCCATGTGGACGCGGCGCTGGTCGCCGGCGCGCGCCTCGTGGTCATCGACCCCCGCCGCACCGAGACCGCCGAGCGGGCCGAGCTGCTCATCCAGCCGCGCCCCGGCACCGACGGGGCCCTGGCCCTGGGGGTCGCCCACCTGCTCATCCGCAACGGCTGGATCGACCGCCCCTTCATCGACGCCCACGTGCTCGGCTTCGACGCCTTCGCCGAGCGGGCCGCCCTGTGGCCGCCCGAGCGTGCGGCCGCGACGGCCGAGGTGCCCGTGGCCGCCGTCCACCGCCTGGCGGAGCTCATGGGCACGGTCCGTCCCGTGACGGTGTCGCCGGGCTTCGGCATGCAGCGCTACACCAACAGCGGCCAGACCATGCGGGCCATGCTGGCGCTGCTGGCCATCACCGGCCAGATCAGCCGCCCCGGCGCCGGCTGGATGTACGCCAACCTGCAGACCCAGATCTTCAGCCCGGTGAAGGATCCGCTCGACTTCTATCCCCCCGAGCAGCCCGACGGCGTGGTGCGGGTGAGCGTATCCACAGCACGTCTGGGCCCGGACATGCTGGCCCAGAACGATCCGCCGCTCCGGATGGCCTGGGTGGAACGCGGCAATCCCATCCCCCAGAACCCCGAGACCCACTCGGTGCTGAAGGCGTTCCGGGCCCTGGAGTTCCGGGTGGTGGTGGAGGAGTTTCTCACCGACACCGCCCGCGAGGCCGACCTGGTGCTGCCGGCCAAGACGCTGTTCGAGCAAACCGACGTCATCGGCGCCTACTGGCATCCGTACATACAGCTCCGCCAGAAGCTCATCGAACCGCCGGGCGAGGTGAAGCCGGAGACGGAAGTTTATCGCCTGCTCGCCCATCGCCTCGGCTTCCCCGCCGAGGCGATCGCGGCGGAGATCCCCGGCCCCGCCGACGCCGACATCGAGCGATGGCTGGCGGGGCGTCTGGCGCCCTTCCCGGGGCTGACCCTGGAACGGCTGCGCGAGGGGCCGGTGCCGGCGCCCGGCACCGAAGAGGTGGCTTATGCCGATGGCCGTTTCGCGACGCCGTCGGGGCGGATCGAGCTTTACTCCGAGGAGGCACGCACCCGCTGGGGGCTGGATCCGCTCCCCGACCACACCGAGCCGGCGGAGTCGCCCCGGCGCGCCGGATCCGAGCGGTCGCGCTATCCGCTCCAGTTCCTCACGCCCAACACCAAAAACCGAATTCACTCCCAGTTCAACAACCTGAACGTGATCCGTCAGTTCGGCGACCGGCCTCAGGCGTGGCTCAACCCCGCGGACGCCCGCGTCCGCGGCGTGGCCGACGGCGACCGGGTGCGCATCTTCAACGACCGCGGCGAGCTGCGGATCGAGGCCCGGCTCGACTTCAGCCTCCGTGCCGGCTGCGTGGTGGTGACCAACGGCTGGTGGCTGTCCCAGGGGGGCGCGGTGAATCTCACCTCCCGCGCCCGCGAGACAGACATGGGCTTCGGCGCCGCCTTCCACGACAACCTGGTGGAGGTGGAGCGGGCATGACGGAGCAGCGCGCCTTCCACGTGGACCTCAACCGCTGCACCGGCTGCGGCGCCTGCGTCATCGCCTGCGGCAACGAGAACGAGCTCCCGGCGGGCCGCGCCTGGCGGCAGGTGCACACCTTCAACGAGGCTCGCCACCCGGCGCTGCCGGTGGTGCACCTGTCGCTGGCGTGCAACCAGTGCGCCGACCCGGCCTGCCTGCGGCACTGCCCCGCGGCGGCCTACCGGAAGGATCCGGCCACCGGCGTGGTCACCATCGACGAGGCGCGCTGCATCGGCTGCACCTACTGCGCCTGGGCGTGCCCCTACGACGCGCCGCGTTACAACCCCGAGAAGCGCCTCATGGAGAAGTGCACCTTCTGCGCCGAGCGGCTGGCCGAAGGCCGGGAGCCGGCCTGCGTCGCCTGCTGTCCCACCGGCGCCCTGCAGCTGGACACCCTGACGCCCGCCGGCGACCCGGCTGCGCCCGGGTTCACCGCGGCCGGCCTGGGCCCGGCTATCCGCTTCACCCTGCCCCGCCGCAAATCGCCGCCCGAGCTCACCGCCCCGCCCGACCCGGCGGCGGTGGCCGCGCTTTACCCGGGCGCGCTGCGCTGGCCCGCCGCGAAAATCACCCTGCGGAGCGAATGGCCGCTGGCGCTCTTCACCTGGACCGCCGTGGTGCTGGCGGCGCTTGCCGCCGCGTCGGCGGGCGACGCGCTGGCCGTGCCGCCGCTGCCGTTCCTGGCCGCCGGAGCGGCGGCCCTTCTCCTGAGTGCGTTCCACCTGGGACGCAAGGCGAGGGCCTGGCGGGCGGCGGCGAACTGGCGCACCTCGTGGCTGAGCCGCGAGATCGTCCTCTTCCCCCTGTTCCTGGCGCTGGCCGGCGCGCATCTCCTGCGGCCGGACCGGCCGCACCTCGGCTGGATCGCCGCCGTGGCGGGCTTCGCGGCGCTCATCGCCATCGACCGCGTCTACCAGGTGGCCATGCAGGTTGGGCCGCTGAATTTCTTGAGCGACCAGGCGCTGCTGACCGGGTTTTTCCTCACCGGCGTGCTGTACCGCGATCCGTGGCTCTATGTGCCCGCCGGAGGGCTGAAGCTGGCGCTGTACGCCTACCGGAAACTGCGACGGTGGGACGGATTCCGTCTCGGCTCGGCGGCGATGTCGGCGTTGCGTGTCGCCGTGGGCTTCGGGCTGCCGCTACCGGGGCTGTTGATGGGCGGCCCCGCAGGTTCGTTCCTCGCCACGGCGGCGGTGATCGCGGGGGAGTTCATCGACCGGTGCGAGTTCTACGGGGAGCTCGAGGTGATCACGCCGCGCCGCCAGCTCCGACTGGATCTCGACGCTGCGCTCGCAAACACCGAAGGTTCGTCTCGTCAAGACGTCAAGACGCAAAGATAACTCCATTGTGTTGCTTCTCCAGCCGTCCATGCCTGGCGGGCAGAAGCCGACGTGCGGATCCCTGTGTCCCCTGCTTGCGGCTTCGTCATTGTAATAGTCCGTTTTGTCCCTGAAAAGGCCCGCTCCGTGAGAAATCGAGCCCATCTCCTCGTAGAAGCGGTTACGAGCAGCCCATCAGGAGGAGACGCATGGACCGCCTGCCGCCATTCCGGAGCATCTCGCTGCTGATCGCACTGTCCGTGGCTGCCGTTCCCCTTCTGCGCGCAAACGCTCCGGGGCACCCGGCAGACAACACCGTAGCGCCGGCCGCACTGGCCGTCGCCACGTATGCCGGCTCCGAAGAGCAGGTCCGTTCGGTCCGGGCGCTGGTGCGCAGCCTCCGCGAGCGCGGCGGGGCGTATCGCGACAGCGTGGTGCATGTCGTCTTGACCGACCCGGACCGCGTCCCGGGTGACGCACTGCGGGGCGCCGGCGTGGAACTCGTGCCGCTGGCCCTGGAGCCGGCGGTGCTCGACGACCCCCTCGCCCTGAAGGCCTTCGCCGCGGCGGAGGTGGAACGGCGCGTCCGGGGAAAGGCGGCCACCCTCGCCTGGCTGGACCCCGGCGTGCTTATCCTGCAGCCTCCGGCGGCGCTGGACCTCGGCAACGCGGTCGATGCCACGGTACGGCCGGTGTCACTGGCGAACACCGTGGGCATCCCGCCGGGCGCACCACCGGACGCCTACTGGGCGCCCATTTACGCGGCCACACACCTCGACTTCCGCGCGCTGCCGGCAGTCGAGACGGTGGTGGACGCGGTTCCGGTCCAGCCATACTACAACTGCGAAGTCTACGCCCTCAATCCAGAACTCGGGATCTGCGAAGAGTGGGGGCGAATATTAGCGGGTCTGTTGAACGACCCGACGTACCAGCAAGCTGCCTGCACCACTTTCCTCAAGCGGCTCTTCCTGCACCAGGCGGTGCTCAGCGCCGTGCTCCAGTCCCGGGTCGCCCCGGACCGCCTCCGGCCGCTCCCCCTGACCGCAGGTTACCCGTTCAACCAGCACGCGCAGCTCGCGCCCGAGCGGCGGGCGGCGTCGCTCGACGCCATTGCCGCAGTAATCTTTGACACCGCCTGGCAGCAGAAGCCGGACTGGCTGGGCACCATCCCTGTAAGCGAGCTGCTCCGCACGTGGCTGTCCGACATCTACATCGAGTACCTGGGGCTGGCCGACGGCGTCTACCGGATCGAGGGCTCATGCAACGCCTATCTCGTCACCACGGCGGACGGCAGCCTCCTCATCGACCCGGCGGGCGCGGACGTGGCACCGGAGTACTTCCGGAGACTCCTGGCGCGACATCTGCTTCAGGCGATGCTGCTCACCCACGCCCACGAGGATCATGCGGCTAACGCCACGCGCCGCCGGGCACTCGAGGGGTTGAAGGCGGGCACGCGCAACTACATCGAGCGTATCTGGCTCGACTACGGCATCCGCACCGTAAAGGAGAACGGCGGTGAATGACACGGAGCAATTTCGACACTACGGTCCCGTGATCGTGCTCTGTACGGCTCGAACCTACGGTCCCGCCCTCACTCTCCTGCGGCACTTGCACGCGGCGGGAGCGGTGGTCGTCGGGTCGCCGGCCGGGCGGACGGGCGGCGGCCCCGAACCCCTGCGGCGGTTCGAGGTGGACCATATCGAACCGTCCACCGACCGTCTGCATGCCCTGACGCCCGTCGACCGGGGTATGCAACCCTTTGCATTCAGCCTGCAGTGAGGCGCGCAATGCCCCGCTGAGGCGTCGAGACGCCATGAGACACGGTCGGCCTTTGGGGATGACACTGCCTGGGGGGAAAATATGCAACGACTCCTGCTGGCGAGCCTGATCCTGCTTGCCGCCGCGCGACCTTCCGTCGGCCAAACAGCGGCGCCCACCAACCGACCGGCGAAGACCATCACCGTCCTCGTCCTCTTGGGTGAGTGGTTCGGCGACACCTACTTCCCGCTGCGGGACGAGATCGCCCGGCGCGGCTGGACCATGCGGCGGGTGGGCGTCGATGCCGAGTACCGCGGCTGCTACCAGAAAGCGCGCGACGTCGTGCTCACGAGCGATATCCTCATCCCCGACCTGAAAGACTTCTCCGGCTATGACTGCCTCATCATCCCCAGCGGCCCGCAATTCCGGAAATTCAACACCAATCCGACCTTCCTCCAGTTCGTCCGCGATGCCTACGCAGCGGGGGTGCTCATCGCCGCGTTCTGCACCGGCAACCGGGTGGTCCAGGCCGCCGGGCTGCTGGACGGAGCCGATGTCACGGCGATTCACCCGGCCGTCGTAACCCGCTTCCGGCCGGGCATCATCCTCGGACCCCGCGGCGGCGGCCCGCCGCCCGGCGACGGCTTTGAGAGCGCCCCGGTGAAGGAGGTCCTCGACGCCGTCGCCCGGGAATTGGCGACAGCGGAAGCGACGGCAACCGGGAGCAAACCATGAATCGAATAGTCAGGAACTGCTTGTGGTGCTGGTTGCTGCTGACGGTCGTCCCGGCGGATTTCTCCCATCTCCACGCCGGCAAGAATTCCGGCGGAGGCCTTCAGGCCGCTTCGAATACCGACACATTGACGGAGCATCGGGAACAGATGGCCAACGAGTTCCAGCCGCCGGGACTGGTGATGGACCTCCTGGGCGTCCGGCCCGGGCTGGTCATCGGCGAGGTGGGCGCCGGCCGCGGCCGGGTCACGGTCCACCCGGCGGACCGGGTGGGCGACAAGGGAAAAGTTTACGCCAACGACATCAACGCCGCTTCACTCGAATACCTGCAGGCGCGTTGCCGGCGACTGGGCCTGGACAACGTGGAAACCATCCTCAGCCGGACCGACGATGCCTGCTTCCCCAAGGAAGGCCGGATGCTGACCCGCGAGTCCGTGGGCCGGGAGGCCCGGGAAGCCGGCTTCGTCCTGGACGCGGTGATCGAGGACAAGCTCAAAGAGGACAACATCTTCATTCTCCGCCCCGCCGTACCCGACGTCCCTGCGTCGAACGACTCCGCCAAGGTCCACTCCCTCGCCCCCGGCGCGCTGGAGCCCGAAAACGAGAACGAGGCCCGGCTCAACCGACTGCAGCCCCCGGACCGGGTGCTGGACGCCGTGGGCGTGGCGCCGGGCCAGGTGGTTGCCGAGATCGGCGCGGGGCGCGGGCGGTACGCGGTCCAGCTCGCCGCCCGGGTGGGCGTCGAGGGCCGCGTGTACGCCGAGGACATCGATTCCGATGCGCTCAAGTATCTGCGCTCCCGGTGCGAACGCTGGAACATCCGGAATGTCGAGACCGTCCTGGGCGAAGTGAACAACCCGAAACTCCCCCCGGATTCGCTGGATCTTATTTTCATCATTTCATCCTTCCATCACTTCGACGATCCCGTCCCCCTCATACGCAACGCCCGCAAGGCGTTGAAGCATTCGGGGAAATTGGCCATCGTGGAGTGGGCGCCGCGTCCGGACCGCGAGTACCTGACCCCCGAGCAGATGGCCGCAACGATGAAGCGGGCCGGCTTTGCGCTGGCGCGCACCGAGACGTTCCTGCTGTCCAACGGGCTGTACATCTATATTTTCCGCCAGTCGTTCATGCCCGGTTCGGAGTCGCGGTGAGTGTCAATCGGTTTCATCCCGGAGTTGTTCGGGCCATCACCGGAATCACTTGGGCGGAAAAACTGGACAGGAGAAAACCGATGAGCGCTTGGCAAAGAATTTCGATTGTAACGATGATCCTGTTTTCGGCTGTGGCGGCGGCGCGTTCTCAGGAGATCTTCGACGCGGTGCGCGCGGGTGACGCAGCCGCGGTCCGGGCGCTCCTTGAGCAGTCCCCCGAAGCCCTCACCGCACGCGACGGCGGCGGCAACACGCCCCTGCACATCGCCGCCGCGACGGGGGACGTGGAACTGATCCTGGTCCTGATCGAGAAGGGCGCCCCGCTGGAACTTCCGAACGCCCGGATCAAGACGCCGCTGCACCTCGCCGCGATGAACGACCGGACCGAGGCCGTGGTCGCGCTCCTCCGGAAGGGCGCCGCGATCGAAGCGCGGGACGATTACCAGCGCACGGCCCTGATTCTCTGCGCGCGGGAGCGCGGGCAGGCGGCCACCGGCCGGGTGCTCATCGAGGCCGGGGCCGACGTGAACGCCGTCGACAAGTTCGGCTCGAGCGCCCTCGGACTGGCGGCCTGGCGGGGCAAGCAGGAGTTCGTGGACCTGCTCCTTGGCCATGGCGCCCGGCTGCCGGAAGCCCCGGCGGAGCGGCGGCAGTTGATCGCGGAAGCCGCCTCTCACGGACTAACCAGACTGTTTCAACGCCTGGCCGGCTGGATTCCGGAACTGGAGGATGCGACCGATGGCGTTGTCCTCCTGAACTCCGCGGCCTCGGGCGGTTCCGCCGAAATCGTCTCCGCCCTGCTGGCCAAGGGATGCGATCCCGCCCGGGCCGACCGCTTTGGCTGGACGCCGCTCCACTACGCCGCCCGGGACGGCCGGACCGAGGCCGCCCGGATGCTGATTCAGCGGGGCGCCCCCCTCGACGCCCGGACCCTCATGGGCCAGACGGCCTACAACGTCGCCCGCGAGCGGGAGATGGCCGCCACGGCGGCCCTGCTCGCGGAGCGGGGCGCCGACACCGCGGCGATCCGGTTCCCGGTCCTCGAAGGCGATTTCCTGGGCCAACCGCCGCCGAAAGACCAGGCTGAATTGTTCGGCTTGGGCATGATCTCGTCGATCTGGGGCCTCCACAGCACGGCGGTGTTCTCGCCGGACGGAAACGAAGTCTACTGGGCGCCCATGATGGCGTTCCCGGGGGAGATCTATTCCCGGGGTGGCCTCCAGATGATGAAGCGGGTGGACGGCCGGTGGACGGCTCCCGCCTGGGCGTCCTTCTCGGGGCCCCGCGGCGAGGACGACGTGCCGTTCTTCTCGGCGGACGGACGCCGGCTCTATTTCATTTCCCGGCGCCCGCTGCCGGGCGAGAGCCAGCCTGGGAGCGAGAAGATCTGGTTCACCGACCGGACCGCCGCCGGCTGGTCCGACCCCCGGCCGCTCGATCCGGCCGTCAACGCGCATCCCATGCACTGGCAGTTCTCCCTGGACTCGGCCGGGAACCTGTACTTCGCGGGACAGGGCACCGACAGCCACGGCCTGGACGACATCTATTTGGCCCGGTTTTCCGGCGGCGCGTATGAGCCGCCGGTCAACCTGGGAGCCTCCGTCAACTCGGCGGCCGGCGAGAATTCGCCCTTCATCGCCCCGGACGGGAGCTATCTCCTGTTTTCCCGGCAGTACGACATCTGGGCGAGTTTCCGCGACGCCGCCGGGACATGGTCCGAACCCGTCCGGCTGGGCCCCGAGATCAACAGCCCGTCCATCGAACTCTGTCCCATGGTCACGGCCGACGGCAAGTACATCTTCTTCCTGAGCCAGCGCGACGGCGAGAGCCACTCTTACTGGGTCCGCGCCGACGTCATCGAAAAGGCCCGACCGCGCCCGCCGGCGGCGGAGGCGGCCGGCGGCGATTACGCCGTGACGTTCTATTCCGGGCGGGACGGCAACAAGGAGGTCTACATTCTCCATCCCGGACAGAAGGAGCCCGTGAATCTGACCCGCCACCCGGCCCAGGACCTTTGCCCCGCCCCGTCCCCGGACGGCCGGCGGATCGCGTTCCTCAGCGACCGGGACGGCAACATGGAGATCTACAGCATGGCCGTCGACGGCAGCGACGTCCGCCGGCTCACCACCTCCCCCGATAAACAGGGGAATCCCGAGTTCACCCCCGATGGCGACAGCATCCTGTTCGTCCGGGATTTCGGGGAGCGCACCGAGATCTGGATCATGGCCGCCGACGGCGCCAATCCGCGCCGCCTGACAAACAACGCCGCCCGGGACGAGCGGCCGTTCATGTCGCCCGACGGATCGAAGATCGTCTTCATGTCCAACCGCGACGGCAACTACGAGATCTACACCATGGCCGCCGACGGCAGCGGCCAGATGCGCCTGACGAACACGCCGGAGTGGGAGATCTTCCCGGCCTGGTCCCCCGACGGCCGGCAGATCGCCTACTCCCAAAAGTTCCGGGCCGGCGGCCGCATGGAGGGCATGATCCGGGTGATGAACGCCGACGGCTCGAACGACCGGGCGATCACGGCCGTCGCGACCCGGGACGAGAACGCCGTGTGGTCGCCCGACGGCCGCTACATTCTGGTCCAGAGCGTCCGCGACGGCAATTTCGAAGTGTACCGGATCGATGCCGACGGCGGGCACCCGGTCCGCCTCACGGACAATCCGGCCTGGGACGGCTGGGCCGCGTTCGTGCCTGTTCAGAAAGCGAGACAAGAATCGCGTTGAAAGCAGGGAGGACACATGAGACACCGCACCACCTGGATTGCAATTATTGTGACCGCCGTCCTCGCGGTGGGCTACCTGGCCGCCGCGGATGAACCCGCCGACCGCGCCGCGGTGCAGCGCGCCATCGAGCAGTCCATCGGCTGGGCCATCGAGAAGGACTTCGATGCCATGTTCCGCCTGTGGGCCGACGACCTGTTCCACTTCTGGCTCTTCTCCGACAGCCAGGTGATCGGGCTCGACAATTTCAAGAAGCACGCGGAGCATTGGCGCGACCCCGACTTCCGCGGCACCCGCTTCGAGTTCCGCGACCTGCGCATCGTGTTCTCGCGCTCCGGCGACGTGGCCTGGTACTCCTGCCGCCTCGACGACTGCGGCTCCTTCAAGGGGAAGGAGTTCTGCCTCAAGGACGTCTTCCAGACCGGGGTGCTGGAGAAGCGCGACGGCCGCTGGGTGCACGTCCTGATGCACGGCTCCTACCCGGTGGACAAAATTCCCGAAAACTATGTCCGCCGGTTCTACCGCGACCTGTTCGAGAAGCCGGCGGCAACGGAAGCAAAGCCGCCCGGAGCGACACCGGAGGTGTTCGCGCCGGGCGTCGTCTCCCGGGACGGCATCCAGATGAAGCTGACCATGTCCGCCGACGGCGCCGAGATTCTCTACACTGAACGGGACCCGGCGACAAACGCCGTGTCGTTCCTCAGCCGGCGCCGGGCAGGAGATTCGTGGGGTGAACCGGTTGCCCTCCCATACGCGCGGGAGTACATGGACATCGAGCCCAGCCTATCCCCCGACGGCCGAAAGATCCTCTTCGTCTCCAACCGGCCCGCCGGCGGCGGGGGCGAACCGGGAAAATTTCCGGACGTCTGGATGGCGGAAAAGACGGGAGATCGATGGGGCGACCCCGTCCGGCTGGGTCCGCCGATCAACACCGCCGACCCCGCCGACATCGAGGCTCATCCGGCCTTCGGGCCGGACGGCGGGATCTATTTCATGCGGCAGAACGGCAACAGCCGCCGTCTCCTCCAGGCCGCGCGCCTCGGCGACGGGTTCGACGAACCGCGCTCCCTACCCCTGACGGACGATCTGTTCGCCGGCGGGTTCAGCGGGCCGTGCCTGTCTCCCGACGGCCGGATCCTGCTGATGCACTCGCGCCGGGATGGCGGCTTCGGGAACTGGGACCTCTACGTCGCGTTCAGGGACGAATCGGGCGGCTGGAGCAAGCTGATGAACCTCGGCCCTGTCGTCAACACCGACCAAGCCGAGTCCAGTCCCGCCTTCTCGCCGGACGGCCGGTCCATCTTCTTCACTCGGGATACGGACATCTACCGGGTTTCCGCGACAGTCATCGAAGCGCTGAGACCGAAGCAATAGCGAAAGAGATGATTGCAACATGAAAAAATTCGCAATCATTCTGTGCTTGCAGGTGATGGCATTGAGCCTGTTGGTACAGCCAGGCGAGGACCCAGAACAGATCGGCTCCTACCTGGGGCAGAAGCCGCCGGGAAGGACGCCGGAGGTTTTTGCGCCGGGGATTGTCTCCACCGGGGCGCACGAGTTCGCCGGCTCATTCACACCCGACGGCCGGGAGTACTACTTCACCCGCCGCGAGTCGCGGCAGAGTCCCACCCGCATCATGGTCACGCGATGCATCGACGGCACCTGGACGCCGCCCGAACCGGCCGCCTTCAACGCCACCGCGGCCGGGCCGAACGCCATGTCGTTCGAGCCCATGGTGACGCCCGACGGGAAACGGCTCTATTTCTCCTCGGACCGTCCCCTGACCGCCGGGAGCGGACCGGCGGGGCCACCTCAGTTGAATATCTGGTACGCGGAGCGCGCGGGCGACGGCTGGGCCTCGCCGCAGGACGCGGGCGTGCCGTTCAACCCCATGCAGGTCATGTACGTTTCCACGGCTCGGTCGGGGACGATCTACACCACGGACATTTCCAAGGGACCCGCCGGAGCCGCCATCGCCGTCATGAAACCAACCGCGAGCGGCTACGGGGCCCCGCAGCGTCTGGGGCCGCCGGTCAACGGCGATACGCCGGGCATGTACCCATTCATCGCGCCCGACGAGTCGTACCTGATCTTTTCGCGCATGCGGCCGGGAGAAGCCATCGATCAGGTCCTGTTCGTATCCTATCGAAACGCGGATGGGTGCTGGGGGGAACCCCGGGCGCTGGACTTGGGGATGCGGGCGGGCACACCGTGCGTGTCCCCCGACGGGAAGTACCTCTTCTTCAGCGGCGGCGAACGGGGGAAGGGTGACATTTACTGGGTCTCGGCCGAGATTCTCCGCGCGTCGGTTCAAACTCGCTGAGGACGAGCGCCGATTGGATACATATAAATCGGATATGTCACTGATAGGAGGAAGACCATGTTGCACCGACTGATTGTTGTGGCGGCCCTGCTGACGGCCCTGGCGGGTCTGGCGGGCGCGGGCGGGACCGTCGAAGGTTTGCCCCTGCACGTGAAGCAGCTCGCCCCCGGCGTCGTCCGCGTGTGGGTAGGCGACCAGATCTCGTCCACCGCCGTCTGCGCGATCGCCACCCAGAAGGGGATCGTGGTGATCGACAGCACCGACATCCCGAAGTTCGACCAGGCGTTCCGCCAGGTCATCGCCAAGGAGCTCGGGCGCAGCGACTTCAAGTACCTCATCATCACCCACGGCCATCAGGACCACACCAACGGCAACGGCGTCTACGCCGACTGCCAGATCGTGGCCCACGAGCGCGTGACGGAGATGATGAAGGAGAACCAGGGGAACGTCGCCCGCCAGATCACTTGGCGCACCGAGGACATCCAGCGTCAGAAAGACCAGATCGCCTCGGGCAAGCTGTCCCCGGAGCAGAAGACGGCCGCCGAGGAGCGGATCATCCTGGACACGCTGTCCATCGAGTATGCCAAATCCGCTCCCGCGCCCACCTTCCCAACCAAGACGTTCACCGACAAAATGACCCTGGACTGCGGCGACGTCACCTTCGAGCTGTACCAGGCCGGCGGCACCCACACCAAGAGCGACATTTTTATCTTGGTCCCACAGAAAGGCATCCTGTTCACCGGCGATATGATGAGCGACAAGTGGCTCACCGACACGCCCGGCTGTCTGGCCACCTTCGCCGTCCATTCGGGCGAAGTCGCGGATTACCCCGTGCTGGTTCGGAACTGGCAGGCGCTGCTCGACCGCAGCGGCGAGATCCGGATGTACATCCCCGGCCACTGGAACGGCGAACTCAGCGCCGCAGGCTTCCGGTCCCGCTTCGACTACCTGCAGGCCCTGCTGGCCGACGTGCCCGCCATGATCCAGGCGGGCAAGACGTTCGACCAGATGGTCGCGGAATACACCCTGCCGGCCAAGTTCCCCCAACTGGTGGGCAGCCCCGGCGTCAACGCCAACGGGCAGCGGATCTCCATCGAGCATCTCTACCTGATTCACACCGGCAAAATCTCGATGGGGCAAGCCCTGTGGGAGATGGTTCGAGATGAGACCTTCGCCGCCGAATTCCCGCCGCTGCGCGCGAACGTTCTGAAAAACCAGAACAAATACTTCTTCTCCGAAGCCCAGCTCAACGCCATGGGATACGTCCTGCTCACCGAGCAGAAGAAGCCCGCGGACGCCCTGCAGGTTTTCGAGCTCACGCGCGAGCTGTACCCCGAGTCGTGGAACGCCTACGACAGCCTGGCCGAGGCCGTCTACGCCACGGGCAACAAAAAAAAGGCATTGAAACTGTACCAGAAATCCGTAGAACTGAACCCGAAGAACGAGAACGGCGTGAAGTGGATCGCGAAGATCGAATCGGAATTGAAGTAGTGTTTCAGTGGAGGTCCCCGCCCGGGCGGCGGGCGGGGACTCCCCGGAGTCGATCATGGTCAAAGTCATCCTGTCCGTATTGTTGGTCCTGAGCATCAGTCTGCCAGCGGCCGCGGCGGAGAGTCGCGAGGTGGACCGGGCCGAGATCACCCGGGTGATCAGTTCGGTGATCGGCTGGGCCAAGGACAAGAACCTCGAGCTGTTTTACGGCTCCATCGCCAACGACGAGGACTACATCAGCGTGACCCCGGGCCGGCGGGTGATCAAGCGGTTCGAGGACGTCAAGGCGAACGCGCCGTTCTGGCTGAGCCCCGATTTTCAGTACGTCCGCCACGAGCTGAAAGACCTGGAGATCACGTTCGCCCGTTGCGGCGAGGTGGCCTGGTTCTACTGCGTGCTCGACGACATCAACACGTACAAGGGCGAGCCGGCCTCGTGGGAGAACACCCGCTGGACCGGCGTCGTGGAGAAGCGCGACGGCCGCTGGGTGGTGGTGTCGCAACACTTCTCATTTGCCAGTGACCGGTGAGACCCGCGGCCCAGTTTGACTGTCCGATAGCCAAAGAGTCCCGCATGAAGCGCATCAGCATTGTGTCTATGGTGCTATGGTTGATCGCCTGGGGCGGTGCATGCTGCGGTGCCGATGTCCAGCGGTTTGAAATGCGGTCCGAGACCGTCGGCGCCACCTACACCATCGAGGTGGTGCTCCCAGCCGGGGCGGCGGCGGGTGATGCCCGGTACCCGGTGGTGTATTGCCTGGACTGGTATATCCTTGGTGATTACCTCCAGTCGCTGCCCAAGCTTATGGACATGGGCCGGCTGACGGAACCGTTCGTCATGGTGGGCATTAGCCAGCCGGGAGGGATGCACGAGTGGGCCACGACACGCACCCGGGATTTCACGCCCGGCCGGCCCACGGACGACTATTCGAAGCAGAATACGTATCCCCGCGCCGTCGAGCTGGCGGGCGGAATGACGCGATTCTCCACTTTCCTAAAAAACGAACTCGTTCCTCGCATTGAGGCGTCTTTTCCAGCGGATCCCTCCCGGCGCTGCCTGATGGGATATTCGTTGGGCGGCCTGATGGGGACGTGCGTCCTGGCACAGGACCCGCAGCTTTTCCAATATTACCTGATTGGCAGCCCGTCGCTCTGGTATAACGATTTCGGGCTGGCCGTCGAATTGGACAAGCTGACGGCGGAAAAGCTCCGCGGAGTCCGGGGCGTCTATCTCTCCGTCGGCGACGCGGAATCGTGGGAAATGCTGAAAGGGTACGGACTGTTACGCGATGCTTTGATGAAACGAGATCTCCGTGAGCCCCAGCTGAAGGCCGAGATCATCCCGGATTCCGGGCATGTCGGCGGGATGCCCATTTCACTTTACAACGGACTCCGGTTCTTGTTCCGTCGGAAATGACCGGTTCCAAAGATCCTCTTTGCACCTCAGCCCCTCAGCGCCGCGGCGGTTTTCAGGTGTTGCCGTCCCCTGATCATGAAAACCTGTCGACCGGCTGTGCCAGACCTTGTATGATTATAATTATGGAAAATCGAACCTTCTGGACCAGCGCCTTGTTCTGGGGAGCGGCGTGGGGGCTGGCGGAGGCCACTCTGGGCTTTGTCTTGCACCTCCCGGCCCTGCCCTCCGGCCTGGCCGGGGCGGTGCTTTTCCCCGTGGGCGCCTGGTGCATGGTGAGGGCGGCGCGCGGCACCGGCACACCGGCGGCCGCCCTGGCTCTCGGGCCCGTGGCCGCCGCGCTCAAGTTGATGGACCTCGCCCTGCCCGGCGCCGACCCGTTTGCCGTCGCCAATCCGGTGGCGGCCATCCTGCTCCAGTCGCTGGCAGTGGGGGCGGTCCTGCGGCTCTGGCCCATGGCGGCAGGCCGTCTGGGGGCCCTGACCGGGCTCACCACCGCGATCGGCTGGCGAACCGGCTACGCGCTGCTCCTCGCCGCGGCCGCGTCGTTGGCGCCGCTGCGCGGCATTCTGGACCACGGCGCCGCCGGGGTGTCCCGCTTCCTCCTGCTGGAGGGCGTCGTGAACGCGCTCCTCATCGGGCTGTTCATGGAATTGGACCGGCGGTTGTCCGACCGTTGGCCGAGGTTTGCCGCGGCGCCCCACCCGGCTGCCGCCGTCGCGCTGACCGCGCTGGCCGTCGCGGCCGGCCGTTTCCTTCCCTAGTCACTTCTGAGAGACGGAATCGGCTCTGATCCACGGGCGATCCGGTGGAGCTCCTGGCAGCGGCTGGTGGGTGTTGGTCGGACGGATCGACCGGACGACCATTAGTCAGTTGGTCTGGGTGATCTTGGGGATGACGGAATCGATCCAACCCATGGCGGTTTCCTTGGACCCGTAGAAAGAGTGGACGTTGACGCCCACGAGGCCGTTGAGACCCTTGCCAGCCCAACCGATGCTCCAAGTCACCAGGTCAGGTCCGCTCCCCCCTCCGATCCAGGGGGTGATGGATTTGCGGCATTTGAGGATGCCGCCCCGGTAGCGCTCCTTGCCGCACGGTTCGTCCCGCGTCGCCGAGCCCGGGAGTTGTCCACCCGGATCCTCAGGCTGGCTGGCGAGAATCTCCAGGATCTGATCGACCGCCGGATTGTTCTGCCACATGATCTCGAGTTGGATGCCCTGATCCATGTGGGGCTTGGGGAAATTCTCGTTGGGCTTGGTGGCCTGGATGATCATGGTCCCACCGAGGTTTCGCTCGTCAACCAGTTTGAATCCGGCCGGCAAAACCTGCGCTGAGGGAGGCAATTGGGCCCAGGCCACGGTTGACAGCAGAGAGAACATCAGGCAATTCAGGAATAACGTCTTTCCATGGTTCTTCATACAACTCTCCTTTGGTGTCCCGTACTGATCCGGCGCTCGTAAATGACATCGGGTGGTCCGTTTATCGGTTCATCCCCGCCGCACGACTGTCAGTATGAATCTTGTGGCAGGGGAGATCAAGTCCATCCGGACACCGTCCCGGGCGGCGAATCTTCGGGTTCAGCGGCACGGAATGGGCTCCTGCTCGAATTTGCGGAGCATCGGGAAGCACGGATCCGCTCCCTACACCACCGCCAGCAGGCGGAGTCGGCACGGGCCCGCCGGCAGGTCCACGGTGACCTCCGCTCCGGGTCGGCGGTCCAGGAGCGCGCGGCCCAACGGCGAGTCGGGACTCACCAGCTGGACGGACTGTCCCCCGGTGTCCACCGACACGCCCATTCCGCCGGGCACAAGGAAGTACAGCCCGGAGGCGAGCTCGCCCTCGGCGGCGATTTCGAGGAGCGACCCGGGCCGCGCTTTGCGCGCCGGCGACAGGTCCAGGTCGTCCAGCGCCCGCAGCAGCGCCTGGCACCGCTCCACCTGCTGCATCTGGGCCGTCACAAGGTAGGTCTGCTCGTTGAACACGGCGCGCTCGCCGCGGGTGCGGGTCCGCTCGTCTCCCACCTGCATCCCCTCGCGGGCGGTTTCGGCCGCCCGCCGCGACGTTTCAGCCATCGCGGCCAGCTCGCGGCGCAGGGTGGTGAGAATCTGTTCCTTGACGGTAATATCCACGGACGAACTCCCGGCCCGTCACCGGGTCGACGCGGCGGCGGTTGATCCGGCGCATCACTTGCGGCGCGAAGCGGCGATCTCGCCCACCGCCCGGACCGCGGCGTGGATGTGCGCCTCGGTGTTGAACGGCCCGATGCCGAAGCGGACGGCGCCGTGGATCTTGTCGGTGCCGATCTGCTCGTGCACCAACGGCGCGCAGTGCAGGCCGGTGCGGCAGGCGATGCCGTAGTCCACGTCGAGCATGGTGCCGGTGTCCATGGCCTCGAGGCCGTCCACGTTGAAGATCATGACGCTGATGTGGTTCTCCAGGTTGTCGGCGCAGTACAGGGTGACGCCGGGAATGTCGCGCAGGCCGTCGCGGAGCAGCCGGGTCAGATGCATCTCCTGCTCATGGATCTTTTCCACCCCCTGCTCCAGCACCCATTTGACACCGGCGTTCAGGCCGGCCACCCCCAGGCTGTTCATGGTGCCGTACTCCAGCCGGTAGGGATACTCGTCCAGGTGCGTCTTCACGGCGGAGCGCACGCCGGTGCCACCGGCGCGGGTGTGCCGGATTTCCACTCCCTCGCGGACGCACAGTCCGCCGATGCCCGTGGGCCCCAGCAGCGACTTGTGCCCGGTGAATGCCACCAGATCGATACACTGCGCCTCCATGTTGATGGGCACCTTGCCGGCGCTCTGGGAAGCGTCGATGAGGAACAGAATTCCCGCCTCGCGGCAGCGGCGGCCGATCGCGCCGATGGGCTGGACGGTGCCGATCACGTTGGAGGCATGGTTCACCGCCACCAGACGGGTGTTCTGCTTGAACCGGCGGGCGATCTCGTCGGGATCCACAAAACCCTGTGCGTCGAAGGGCACGTAGTCGAGATCGATGATCCCGTCCTTGAAGAGGTGATACAGCGGCCGCAGCACCGAATTGTGTTCCACGTTCGTCGTGATGGCATGATCACCGGGTTTCAGCACGCCGAAGATGGCCAGATTCAGGGCGTCGGTGGAGTTGTAGGTGAAGACCAACCGGTTGGGGTCGGTGCCGTGGAAGAAGTCGGACAGGAGTTTCCGGGTATCCTCCACCATGGAGCCGGCCTCCATGCACATGTCGTATCCGGACCGTCCCGGGTTCACACCGTAATTCCGGTAAAAGAAGTCCATGTACTGATACACCGACTCGGGCTTGGGGAACGAAGTGGCTCCGTTGTCCAAGTAGATGATCGCATCCATAAGTGTCCTGCCTTTTTTAAATATATTAGAAAATTTTATAATAGTTTCATTTTTTGATCAACAAAAAAGTCGGCGAAAGCATTAAATAATATACGCGACCGAATGATTATGCCAAGCATCAAATTAAATGAAAGCAATTGGGGACAATCGATGGGCCCGATGATTCTCCTGAGCAATTTGGCTGCTGCGCTGGCACTGATGACCGTCCTCTGGCTGTTGAGCGTACGGTTGCGCGACGCCAGCGTGGTGGACGTGTTCTGGGGACTGGGGATCGTCCTCGTCGCCTGGCTGACATACGCCCGGACGGACGGATTCGACGGACGGCGGCTGCTGCTGGCGGTTCTGGTAACGGTTTGGGGATTGCGCCTGGCCGGTCACATCCTATGGCGGCGGCGCAGTCACGGCGAAGACCGCCGCTACGCCGCCATGCGCGCCACCCGGGGTGCAGCGTTTTGGTGGCAAAGCCTGTTCACCATTTTCCTACTGCAGGGTTTCCTGCAGTGGCTCATCTCGCTCGGCGTGCAGCTAGGCATCGCCGCCGCCACACCACCGAGCTGGACTGCCTGGGACCTGACGGGCGCCATCCTCTGGGCCGCCGGCTTCCTCTTCGAGACGGTGGGCGACACCCAGCTCGCCCGCTTCAAGCGGGATCCGGCCAACCACGGCCAGGTCATGGACCGCGGCCTGTGGCGCTACACGCGCCACCCCAACTACTTCGGCGAGGCGGTGATGTGGTGGGGCCTCTTCCTCATCGTGCTGCCCACGCCGCACGGCCCGTGGACGGTCCTGTGCCCCGCCCTGATGACATTCTTCCTCCTTCGGGTGTCGGGCGTCACCCTGCTTGAGCAGGACCTCAGCGCGCGCCGACCCGGCTACCGCGATTATGTCGCCCGCACGAGCGCATTCGTCCCTTGGCCGCCCCGGCGGAGAGTGAGGAGTGAGGAGTGAGGGGGCAGGAGTTCACAATCCCGCGAATATTGATGTGTTGATGGTTGATGGTTGATAGTTGATAGTCCGTGCTCATGCTCGTCATCGCAGTCCCAACATTGCGAAGCCGGAACCAACGGGATACCCAATGATGGTAGTGGTCATTCGGCTCGGCCACCACGTCCTGTCTCTGTTTCCCATGGATTCCACCCATCGAATTCGTCCGCCACGATTCGTATCAGTTTCCCATGGACGCCACGCGCCGAACTCGTCCGCCACATCCCGCCTCCCGGAGGGAGGCGAAGATACTAGCCAGGGGCGTGGCCGGGCCCGACAGGGCCGGCCGCAGCCCCTGGGAAGACGATCATTTCTCGCGGCCCGCGCCCTGACGGGGCGCGAGGAGAATGCAGGGAGAGGCCGATTGCGCTCAACCATCGACTGATTGAGAAATTGCGGACCTGCGAACCTTCCAACGTTCAACCTTCAAACCTTCAGACGGCCCGATTACGAGCACGATTACGATTGCGATTTCGATTGCGATTACGAATTACGAGCACAGATACCCATTCACCGTTCACTGTTTACCGTTTACCATTCACCTTTCTGTGGCACAATGGAACGGATCTCATTTCCCACTGGAGCATTCCCATGGACATGCTGCTTGACTGGGCCGAGCGGGGCAAGCTGCCCGACGCCGTTATCCGCGTGGGCATCCGCCGTCTGCTGCGGAGCCGCCTCCACCAGGAGGACCGCGGCGACGCCGAAGCCAACCTGGCGAAAAAAATGGGGTTCGTCGAGTCGATGCGCCGCGCCCCGGTGGCGCTGCACGCAGACGATGCCAACGTCCAGCACTACGAGGTCCCGCCGGCGTTCTTCGAACGGATTCTCGGACCGCGGCTCAAGTACAGCGCCGGCCACTGGCCCGCCGGCGTGACGGACCTGGCCGCCGCCGAAGACGCGATGCTGGCGCTCACCGCCGAGCGGGCCGGCGTGGTCGATGGCATGCGGGTGCTGGATCTGGGGTGCGGCTGGGGTTCATTCACCCTCTGGGCGGCGGAGCGGTTCCCCGGCAGCCGCTTCCTGGCGGTCTCCAACTCCGCGCCGCAGGGGGAGTTCATTCGTCGCCGCGCCGCCGAGCGCCGCCTGCGCAACATCGAAGTCACCACCGCCGACATGAACCGGTTCGAAGCACCCGACCGCTTCCACCGGATCGTATCGGTGGAGATGTTCGAGCATATGCGCAACTGGGAGGCGCTGCTGGAGCGCACCGCGGACTGGCTCAAACCCGGCGGCCGGATGTTCATCCACATCTTCACCCACCGCCGGCTGGCCTACCCGTTCGAGTCGGAAGGGGCCGACAACTGGATGGGCCGGCGCTTCTTCACCGGCGGCATGATGCCATCGGACGACCTGATTCTCTACTTCCCCCGCCACCTGGCGGTGGAAGCGCACTGGCGCGTGAACGGCCGGCACTATCAGAAGAGCCTCGAAGCGTGGCTGGCCAACCTGGACCGACAGCGCGCCGACATTCTGGCCATCCTCACCGAGGCATGCGGCGCGGCGGAGGCACCTCGGGCGCTCCAGCGCTGGCGCATGTTCATCATGGCCTGCGCCGAACTGTTCGGCTACCGCGACGGCCAGGAGTGGCTCGTGTCCCACTACCGGCTGGCGCCCAAGGGGGTGTGAGCACGGTGGTCAAGGCCGCCTGGATCCGGAATATTGAAGTGTCCGCTTACAGCGGCTACCGTGTGGACGAGCGGCCAACCGAGGTGGTTTGGGACGGATCGGTCCAGGCGGTGGTCGAGATCCTGGACCGCTGGTACGGCGTCGGCTATCTCTATTTCAAGGTCCGGCTCGCCGACGGTGCGCGGCTGCTCCTTCGCCATGATGAGTGGGACCGCCAGTGGGACGGAGCGCCGCTGGAATCCGCCAGTGCGCCGACCGCCGCCCCGGAGTGACCCAACGTCATGGCCCACCTCGTGATCTTCGACCTCGACGGCACCCTGACCGATTCGAAGCGGGACATCGCCCGCGCTCTCAGCCACGCGCTCCTGAGCATCGGGCACAGAGTGTCGGACGAATCGGTGTTTTACCCGCACATCGGCGCCACGCTGGAGGAGACGTTCGCAGCGGTGCTGCCGCCGCACCGCCGCCGCCGGATCGCCGAAGCGGTCGTGGCCTACAAGGCATACTACCCCGAACACTGCGCCGACGAGACCCGGCTGTTCGCCGGGGTGCCGGAAGGTCTGGCGGCGCTGCAGGCGCGCGGAATCATCCTGGCGGTGGCGACCACCAAGCGCACCTGGATGGCGGAGAGAGTCTTGACTCTGCTCGGGATCCGCGGCCGCTTCGCCCATGTCCAGGGCACCGACGATTTCCCGTACAAACCGGATCCGGAGATTATCCGGCGGGTGCGGGCGGCGCTCGCCGATCCCTGTGACGACCGCCGGACCTGGATGGTGGGCGACACGCCGCGCGACATCGAGACCGGGCAGCGGGCCGGCGTGCGCTCTGCGGGAGTCCTGTACGGCTACGGCGACGCGGACGCGCTGCGTCGTGCCGGCCCCGACCTTCTGGTTGCCAGCTTTCACGAGCTGGTGCACCGGCTGCTGGCCGGGTCAATAAACGGCTCCGCCTGAGACAACCGTGTAAAAAAAGGGCGGCGGAATTCGAGGTGTTCCGCCGCCCTCGCTACCCCCTCCTCGGCTCCGGACGGCCGCATGTGCGATCCCCGCTCCGCAACCGTCCGGCCTCGGGCCAGATCATATCAGGCTTCGAAACCCGTGCGTTCGAAGCTCTTCCCTCCGGGAATCCGTCATCTGCCCATGCCTGGCGGAGGCTCTTCCATGTCTGCCAGTCCCTCGCCCTCCATCGAGGCGTCACGAGCCTCGTCGGCCATCGCTGCCCCGCCCTGGACCCGGGCCTGCCCCTGCACCTGCCCCTCGCTCTGGCCGGTTTCGGGCCGGTCGATGCCGTAGTGCATTTTCTGCCACATCATGTTCGGGCCTTCCTCGCGGGTCTCGTAGTCGGTGTCCCGGTTGCTGCCGGGATTGACCCTGGCGTTGATGCTGCCCTCGATGGAGAACGAATTGTCGCCGCTGCCCCGGTCGCCTTCGCCGTGGTCGATGCCCACCGCTTCACCCGTGGGCATCTTGTTGCGCTCGCGGTTCGGCCGAGCGCCCAACGGGTCGTACACGCCGCCGCCGTCACCGGTCTTGTCCGGGTCGCCGGGACCGCCGATGCCCATGCCCTTGGACTCCTTTTTCTCCTTCTCCTTTCCACCGGAATCCTTGTCCGCCTTGTCGCTGGAGCCGGAGGAGCTGTCAGACTTGTCGGACTTGTCCGTCTTGTCTGTCTTGTCTGTCTTGTCTGAACTGTCGCTGCTGCCCGTGCCCTTCTTGTCATCGGTACCGCCGGTTTTGCCGGTATCCTTGTCATCCTTGCCCCAGCTTGACCCACCGGTCTTGTTGTCGTCCTTGCCGTAACCGCCGACTCCGCCCGAATCGTCCTTCTTGCCGAATCCGTCGGTGTAGGAGCCTTCCTTGCCCCATTTGCCGCTGCCGGCATCGCCGCTGCCCGTGGGATCGAACTTGTCCCCGGGTCCGCCGCCGGACCAGCCGTCACCGCCGAACTTGTCCCCATAGCCGCCCATCTTATCGCCGAAACCGCCGTACTTATCACCCATGCCGTCGAATTTGTCGCCGGGACCACCGTACTTGTCACCCATGCCGCCAAATTTGTCACCGGGCCCGAACTTGTCACCCATGCCGAATTTATCGGCATCGATCTTGCCATCGACACCACCCATCGCGCCGCCCATGGCGCCGCCGTCGAATTTACCTTCCACTTTACCAGCGATCTTGCCCCCCAGGTCGCCCGCCATGCCGCCCATGGCGCCGCCGTCGAATTTCCCGTCCATTTTGCCGGAAACCTTGCCGCCCATGTCACCGGCCATGCCGCCCACGGCGCCGCCGTCGAATTTCCCGTCCATTTTGCCGGAAACCTTGCCGCCCATGTCACCGGCCATGCCGCCTACGGCGCCGCCGTCGAACTTGCCGTCCACCTTGCCGTCGATCTTGCCGCCCATGGCGCCGCCGTCGAACTTGCCGTCCACCTTGCCGTCGATCTTGCCGCCCATGGCGCCGCCGTCGAACTTGCCATCCAGCTTCCCGTCCATTTTACCGTCGATCTTTCCGTCCAGCTTGCCGTCCAGTTTGCCTTCCGGTTTTCCGCCCTCGGCACCCGCGGTGGCGCCCGCCGCGCTCGCCTTGCCCATATCAAAGGTCTTCATGGCTTCCTGCACCTTGGACCGCATGACACTGCCGCTGATTGCCGATTCCGTCTTCGCCGGTGCTGTCTCGCCCGTGCCGCCTGCCCCTGTATCACCGATACCCTTGCCGGACCCGCCCTTGCCGCCGGTCCGGACGGAGATGGAGCCGCCCGCGCCGATGGAAACAGAGGAGCTCCCTGCCCGTGAATCCACACCGGCAGTCACACTGTCGGCATCCGCGGAACCGCTGCCGGTTGTGCCGGTCACCGAATCCGATCGCCCCCCCGAAGGGGTCCGGCAGACATCCGGCTGGGATCCGCCTGAAGGCTTGCCCGATCCGGCTGCAGCCCCCCCGTCAGTGGGATTGTCGTAATCGTCGGGCGTGACAGTCTGTCGCGTCCCACCTGCTGGTCCGATACTCATATGGATTACCTCCTGGTACGATTGTCCGACCACCGCTCACTGAACTGTCCGTCTCTCTGCGCGGCGATCCCATCAACGACGGGCTGAATGTTCTGCACCACTTATCGTAATCATTTCAAAAATATTGCGTCTCCACAATTGGGAAACATCAAAGAAAAGGTGGGAACATCCACAGATTTCGTGTCGGATCGCCGGTTTCAACGCAACGACGGCGTCCGCCCCGGCGGACGCGCCGGTCCGGTTCTTCCCCCATGCGTTGGAAGATTCGCTTCCCGGTCTGATTGGCTGTTGTCTTCGGGGCGGAACGGGATGAAAATAGTCGGTTCCCGCCGGTATGGCTGAATGTTGCCCGGAATCTCGTCCGGGTGATCTCAGGATCCAGACCGGCGGAAACCGTGCGGACTGTGGAGAACACCCTATGGATGCGTATCGTCTGGAACCGCTGACCGACGCCCACGCTGGGGCGGTCACCGAAATCTTCAATCAGTTCGTCGGCAGCAGCTTCGCCGCCTACCCATCCACGCCGGTGGACGAAGCGTTCTACCGGCGCCTGGCCGGTCTGACCCAGGGCTATCCGTCGGTCGCCGTGATCGCCCCCGACGGGAGTGTGGCCGGTTTCGGCATGCTGCGCCGCTGGCACCCGGCCGACTCCTTCGCCCGGACCGCGGAGGTGACCTACTTCATCCGCCCGGAGCACACCGGGCGCGGGTTGGGACGCATGATGCTGGAGCGCTTCGAGGCGGAGGCGCACCGGCTGGGGGTGGACACGATCCTGGCCAGCATCTCCTCGCTCAACGACGGCAGCATCCGTTTCCACCGGCGGAACGGGTTCGCGGAATGCGGCCGGTTCCGGGCCGTAGGACGCAAGTTCGACCGCGATTTCGACGTGGTCTGGATGCAGAAGCGGCTCTGATCCCTCGCGCTGCCGCCCGGCCCGGGGCCGGTTCCGTCATGCCGCCTGCTGCTTCCGGAGCCAGCGGTTGTAGAGCCACATGCTGAAGGCCGAAACAAGCCCGATGGTCATGAGCAGGAGCCAGCCGAAGGTGTTCCAGAATGGATCGGGGTCGAGCAGGCCGTCCGGCCGCTTGACGGCGCCGCGGCAGATCACCTCGTTGAAGATGAGCGCACCCACCGGCCCGCCGAAAAACGAGCCGATGGCCATGGGCAGATTTGCGTAACCGAGGAACAGTCCCTCCTGCCCCTTGGGCGCCAGGGCGCCGATATACTCATAGGTCCGCGCCGAGGTGAACAGTTCGCCGAACGCGATGAGGGCCACGGTCACCGTGATGAAGATGGAGCCCAGCGGCAGCAGGGTGCCCAGGCTCAAGTTCCGGATGCCAAGATAATAGATGGGCACCAGGTTGATGACCATGGCCAGGCCGATGATCACCGTGCCCACCACGATGGAGTTGATGGGTTTCCACTTGCCGAACAGCTTGGTGATGAGGAGCTGGAAGAACACGATGGTGAACGGGTTGGCCATGGTGATGAGGTCCACGGGCGGGTCGAGCTCCACGACCTTCTTCAGATAGAGTGGCAGCACGTTGTACACCTGGTTGTAGATGAAGAAGAAGCCGCTGGACACCACCAGGAACAGCGCGAAACGCAGGTTGCGCAGCACCAGCACCATGTCCATGAGGATGCGCCCGGGTGACTTGCGCGGTTTTTTCTCCGCCGCTCCGGGGAGCCGGTCCGGGTCTTTGTAGAGAATGAGCACCACAAAAAACGCGACGACGGCGAACGCCGCCGACACGGCGAAGATATAGCTCAAGTCGAACTGCTTGCGCACCGCATAGCTCACGCCGCGGCCGCACAGCGAGCCGATGTTGATGACCATGTAAAAGATCCCGAAAGCCAGCGTCGCCCGGACGCCGGAGGTCTTCTGCACCGTGCCCGAGATGCACGGCTTGACCACCGAGCCGCCCAGGCCGATGAGCACGATGGCGATAACCACCGGGATGACGACGTTGGCACCGGCTGTAACCTCGCTCTCCACGGTCTTGGCCAGAGTGGCGCCGCCGAACCAGACCGGGTAGCCCATCAGAAAGTATCCGGCGGCCAGGAGCACAAAAGCCACCAGCAGCGACTTTTTGAAACCCACCTGATCGGCGATGGTTCCGGACAGGATGGGCAGGAAATAGACCAGGGTCCAGAGCACGGTGCCGTTAAGGGTGCTGGGCCAGTAGTCGCCGAGGCCCAGCTGGCCGAGGTAGAGCACCACGAAGCTGGCCATAGCATAAAACGCGCCGCGCTCAAACAGCTCGGTCACGTTGGCCATCCAGAAGGTCGAGGGGAAGTTGCCGGGCTTTGGGTCCATGCCGCACCTCCGCTGGATTCCAGTCGCGTTCGCCGAGGCGCGCAACCGGGGAGAAAACGGGAGTATAGCGAAAGACATCCGCCGCGTCCACCTTCCCGGCGGCCGATCCATGAAAAACCCCGTGCATTCGGGCGGTTTTTCAGCTACCATCTGGGCGAGACCGCCGGGAAGAGGTTCCCATGATCTCCATCGAAGAGGCCGAGCGCGTCATTCTGGAGCAGTGCCAGCCCCGCGCGCCCATCGAGGTTCCGCTGCTGGAAGCCGGCGGCTATGCCGTGGCGGCCGACATGCGCTCCGGTGACGACGTGCCCGCCTTCAACCGGGCCATGATGGACGGCTTCGCCTTCCGTGCCGCCGACGCGACGGGACCGGGTGCGCGCCTCCGCGTGGTGGACTGCCTGCCAGCCGGCAAGGCCTTTGACGGCGAACTGCCCCCCGGCGCGGCGGTCAAGATCATGACAGGCGCGCCGCTGCCCGCCGGCGCCGACACCGTGATGCCGAAGGAGCATTGCCGGGAACACCCCGACGACTGGGTGGAGTTTACGGAAACGCCGGTCGCCGGCCGGAATGTCGCGCCGCGGGGATCCGAGTTGGCGGCGGGAAGCCCGCTGTTCGCCCCCGGCGACGTCCTCAAGGCCAGCGATCTGGGGGTTCTGGCCATTTTCGGCTTCACCCGGGTCCGGGTCTATCCGCGGCCGGTGTTGTCGCTCATCAACACCGGTTCCGAACTCGTGGACATCGACCAGCCGCTCACAGGCGGCCGCATCCGGAACTCCGACATGTATTCCATCGCCTCGTATTTCCGCAAATTCGGTTACACCTGCGCCGTCCGCGGCATCGTGCCCGATCACGAGGCCGCCATCCGCTCGGCGGTGAGCGCCGAGCCCGAGGCCGACGTCATCCTGCTCACCGGCGGCGTTTCAGTCGGTGAATTTGATCTTGTGCAGACCGCGGTGCGGGCCGAGGGCTTTCAGGTGCTGTTCGACGCGGTGGCCATCAAACCGGGCAAACCCCTGGTGTTCGCCCGCAAGGGCCGCCAGCTCCTGTTCGGACTCAGCGGCAACCCGGTCTCTTCGCTGCTGCAGGCGGCCCGTTTCGCTCTGCCGGCGCTGCGGCGGCTGGCCGGCTGGAACCGGCCGCACAGCATGTTCGTCACCGCCACCTTAACCGCAGACCTCCGGCACAGAGGCGACCGCGCCGCCTACCGCCCCTGCCGCCTCGTCGCCGAAGAGGGGCGGCTGCTGTGCCGTCCCGTCCGGGACAAGGGCAGCGCCGACCTGTTCTCGTGGCGGACGATCAACGGGCTGGCGGTGCTGCCGGCGGACCGTCCCGAGCTGGCCGCCGGTGAGTTGGTCCGGGTGTTCATCCTCGAACCGTTTCAGTTCCTGCCGCCGGAGTAGCCGGCCGCACCGGCAGGACGACCGGGGCACCCACCGCAGATAGAATCCGCGCCATCAGTCATTGATCATCTCATCGATCATTTTTCATCGGTCATTTCGGATCGTTGGCTGATCGGTTGCCGATGATTGCTAATCTTTTATCGGCTATTTGGATTCGAAATCGATTCTGCCGAGATTTGGGACCTGGGTTCTGGGACCTGGATTCTGAGAGCTGGGAGCAGAACTCTGAAACCAGGGCACGAGGTCGGGAGCCCCGGGTGCTGTACGGATTCGTGAAACGGGCACAATCTGCCGGCGGGCACGCGAAAGGCACCGCGAGCGGGAGCGCGAAAGCCATCCCCGCGAGACCCGCGGTGTCCGCGGCACCATTCCATTGCTCGCGGCGAATGCTCCCCTTGCACTGCTCCCCCCGCGGCCATGGACAAACGCCGACGGATTGGTGCGGCGCCCGGGATGAGATACCGCAAGGACCCCTTCCCGCCGTTCGCTCCCGCTCGCGGCACCTCCGCTGTGCCAACCGGTTGATCGTGCCACGGCTAGATCAACGGCAAATCGGTGAATGGTTGAAACAGTGAAAAAAAGCCCCGCGGGTGCGGGGCTCGGATGCATGATAAACGGGACAGAAGCTATTTCTTCTTCACGTCGTGGACCAGGCCCTTGCTCTTCTCGAAGTCGAAGCCTTTGAAGGTGGGGCTCTTTTTGTTGTGGCACTTCTCGCAGACTTCCTTGGTGGGAATCACCAAACCGTTCTGGATGGCCAGCTTCTGGTCCTTCATGACACTCATTTTCCAGTAGTCGCCGCCGGCGCCGTGGCACGCCTCGCAGCTGACGCCGGTCATCGCCGGCAGGTTAGTGGAATGGCAGCCCATGCATTTGGCGTCGGACTGCTCAGCCGGTTTCAACGAGTTCCAAGCCTTGGCATGCTTGGTGGCCTGCCAGGAAGTGTACTCGACCTTGTGGCACATCTTGCACTTCTCAGGGCCGACGAAGGCGTGGGCCGCCATCAGCGGCAGCGCAAGCACCAGGAGAGCCAGGCCGACGATCACCATGCGCTTCATGTAAGACCTCCTAAGCATAAAGTACGCGTATCAAGATACGGGACGCGACCGAATGTTTCACATTCGGTAGAGATTTTATTTCATGGTGAAGCGAAGATCAACAAAATCCTTTCGGCGTCCGGCGTGGTATGATATGGATTGCCGTTATTTTCAAAACTCTTAACAGGCAGGTTACCATGCAGATTCTGGAGCACATCAGGCATCGAGCGGCCGAGTCGGTGCAGCACATTCTGCTGCCCGAGGCCGAGGATCCGCGCACCCTTCAGGCGGCCGTCGATGTGCTGGCCAAAGGGTTTGCCCGCGTCAGTCTGGTGGGTCTCCCGGACAAGATCCGGGCCGCGGCCCAGGCCGGCGGCGTGGACATCGCCGGCGTGCCCATCATCTCCATGGCCGACGACAAGCTGCGCAAGCGGGCCGCCGAGCTCCTCTACGAACGGCGCAAGGCCAAGGGCATGACCCTGGAGGAGGCGTACAAGACCATCGAGGATCCGCTCTTCTTCGCCGACCTGATGGTTCGCGACGGGCTGGCCGACGGCTCGGTGGCCGGCGCCACCAACACCACCGCCCACACGGTGCGGGCGGCCATCCTGTGCATCGGCTTGCGACCGGGGATGTCCATCGCCTCGTCGTTTTTCCTGATGGTCACGCCGAAGTCAGAGTATGGCACCAACGGCTCGTTCATCTACACCGACTGCGGCGTGGTGCCCAACCCCAACGCCAGCCAGTTGGCCGACATCGCCATCGCCGCCGCGGACTCGTGCCGGATGTTTCTGGAGGACACGCCCCGAGTAGCGATGCTCTCGTTCTCCACCAAGGGAAGCGCCGCCGATCCGCTGGTGGACAAGGTGGTCGAAGCCACCCGCTATGTCCAAGCCCGCCGGCCGGACCTGCTGGTGGACGGCGAGCTGCAGGCCGACGCGGCCCTGGTCCCCAAGGTGGGCGCCGGCAAGGCGCCCGGCTCACCGGTGGCCGGCCAGGCCAACGTGCTCGTCTTCCCCGACCTGAACGCCGGCAACATCGCCTACAAGCTGACGCAGCGGCTGGCCGGCGCCGAGGCCATCGGCCCAATCCTGCAGGGGCTGGACCGGCCCGGCAACGACCTGTCCCGCGGTTGCTCGGCCGAGGACATCGTCAACGCCGTGGCCATCACCTGCATCCAGGCCATCCACGGCCAGTCGCGCGGCTGACCCCGATCCGAACACCATTCAACCATACCGAGGAGGTTTCATGAGCTATATCGATTTCATCGGCGCCCGCCAGGTGCTGGACTCCCGGGGCAACCCCACCGTCGAGGCGGAAGTGGTCCTGGAGTCGGGCGCCATGGGCCGCGCCATCGTGCCGTCCGGCGCGTCCACCGGCCAGTTCGAGGCGCTGGAACTGCGCGACACCGATGCCACCTGGTACGGCGGCAAGGGCGTGCTCAAGGCGGTCGAGAACGTGAACAACACCATCGCCGAGGCCCTCGAGGGGCTCAACGCCCTGGACCAGCGGCTGGTGGACGAGGCGCTGCTGGAGCTGGACGGCACCCCCAACAAGGGCGTCCTGGGCGCCAACGCCATCCTGGCGGTGTCCATGGCGACGGCTCGGGCCGCCGCCGAGTTCCTCGGCGAGCCGCTTTACCGCTACCTGGGCGGGACCAACGCCCACACGCTCCCCGTGCCCATGATGAACATCCTCAACGGCGGCAGCCACGCCGACAACAGTGTCGACCTGCAGGAGTTCATGATCATGCCCGTGGGTGCGCCATCCTTCTACGACGGCCTGCGCATGGGTGTCGAGACCTTCCACGCGCTCAAGGGCGTGCTCAAAAAACGCAAGCTCAACACCAACGTGGGCGACGAAGGCGGATTCGCCCCCAATCTGGCCTCCAACGAGGAAGCGCTCACCGTCATTCTGGAGGCCATTCAGAAGGCCGGCTACAAGGCGGGCGAGGATATCGTTCTGGCGCTGGATCCGGCCGCCAGCGAGTACTTCGAAAACGGCCAGTACGTCTTCAAGAAATCCGACGGCTCCAAACGCACCGCCAAGGAGATGGTGGCGTTCTTCGAAGCGTGGATCGGGAAATATCCCATCTACTCCATCGAGGACGGCTTGGCCGAGGAGGATTGGGACGGCTGGAAGCTCGCCACCGACGCCATGGGCGACCGGATCCAGCTGGTGGGCGACGACCTGTTCGTCACCAACACCGAACGGCTGAGCCGCGGCATCAAGTCCGGCGTGGCCAACTCCATCCTGATCAAGCTGAACCAGATCGGCACCGTCAGCGAGACGCTCGACACCATCGAGCTGGCGCGCCGGAGCGGCTACACCGCGGTGATCTCGCACCGCAGCGGCGAAACCGAGGACACCTTCATCGCCGACCTGGCGGTGGCCACCGGCGTCGGGATGATCAAAACCGGTTCCGCCAGCCGCACCGACCGGATCGCGAAGTACAACCAGTTGCTCCGCATCGAGGAGCAGCTCGGCAAGGCCGCCCACTACCCCGGCTGGGGCATCTTCAGCCGCTACCGTCGTTGACCGCCCGTGCGGCGGGATCGGTTGCTGCAGGTCCCGCCGTGCACCGCCTCCACCCCCCGGGCTCCTGCATCCCCTGATTGTGGACGATCCGCCAAAACGCCCATCAAGGTGGGGTGTAGGCGCGACAGATGAAACGGTTCGGAATCCGGCCGTTTTTGCGGTCATCCTTCCGGATCGGCCGGCGGGTGCGGCCGGCCAGGCATGAATGCCCGTCGTGGCATCCGGATTGCATTAAAGGATACGGCCCGGACACCGACCCCGGAGATGAACGCTCGCATGCACCGCCAATCCACCATCAACGAAGCCATCGACTTCAAGGGCATCGGCCTGCACACCGGCTGTCCCGTCGAAATGATCATCCGCCCGGCCCCCCCAAACGCGGGGATCGTTTTCCGCCGCAGCGACCTGAACGACTTTCCCATCGAGGCGCAGGCCGCCCACATCGCCAACGTAAGTTACGCCACGACGCTGATGAAAAAAGGCGTCCTGATTTCCACCGTGGAACACGTGCTGTCGGCGCTCTACGCCATGGGCATCGACAACGCGTTCATCGACGTGGACAACCTGGAGGTGCCCATCCTGGACAGTTCCGCCCGCCCCTTTGTGGAGGGAATTGCGGCGGCGGGCCGCCGGGTGTACGACGAACGGCGGCGCGTTCTCCGGATCCGGCGCGAGATCCAGCACGCGCTGGGCGACAAGACCGTCTCGGCCCAACCGGCCGACTCCTTCATTGTGAGCTACCGCATCGATTTCACCCATCCCCTCATCGGGATTCAGGAGATGCGCTGCGCCATCGAGCCGGAACACTATCGGCGGGAGATCGCGCCCGGGCGCACCTTCGGTTTTCTCAAGGAAATCTCCACGCTGAAGGAAAACGGGCTGGCCCAGGGCGGCTCCCTGGACAATGCCATCGTGCTCACCGACACCGGCCTGCTCAACCCCGAGGGTCTCCGGTTTCCCGACGAGTTCATCCGCCACAAGATCATGGATTTTCTGGGAGACTTTTCCCTGGTGGGCCATCCCGTCCACGGCGAATTCCACGTGGTCCGAGGCGGCCACGCCGTGCACGCAGCCATGGTGAAAAAAATCATGGCCGATCCCGCCAACTATTCATTGGAGCCGATTCCCGAACCCGTGGCCACCGACGTGGCCTGAAACACCCGCGTCCCGTCGCCTCGCCTCCGGCGGATGCGACTCCGGCCCCATGGGCACGCGGCGCCTGAGGAGAACACGCTATGCGCCATGTCCCTTTGCTGTGCCTGCTGCTGATGGTGGCGGTCGCCGGTCCGGCGCCCCGCACTCAGAATGACACCCGGCCGCTGGTCTTTTTCATCCAGCAGGACATCCGGCCCGACGCCGACCGGCTGCTGCTGAACGACGGCATGCAGGAACTCATGGGGCGCCTGCCGGCGGACCTGCCGGTACGGATCTACCTGACCACCCGTAACGAGTACACGCGCATCCACGCAGGACCCGCCGGGCAGCTGGTGTGGCCGCCGACCGGCTTCACCCTCACCGTCACCTCGCCGGCCACCACGCCGTACCGCAACCTACTGAGCTTCCTCGCCAGCGAAGAGCTTGCCGGACACACCGTGGTGTTCATCACCAACGGCCGATCGGAAGACCTGTTCCGCCTGGTCGACACCGAGGGCTTCATCCAGGGAGCCGATTCGTTCTCGCCGTCGCGCTACCCGCCCTTGCACGAGCTGGTGAGGCATTGCAAGGAACACCGGATCCGCCTGGTGGGGCTGTTGGTCACCACCGGCGCCAGTCCGCGGCTCCAGCCCGACCTGCTCCGGGTGGTGAACGACGCATTCAACTACGGGGTCAACGGCTCGGGCGGCTGGGCTTATTCCAACTTCTCCACGTTCACCAGCGTCTTCAACAGCCTGCTGAAGAAAGGGCGACTCCAGCCGTAACGCCGGCGGCCTCCCGAACCGTCCCACAATGCGGTGACCCCACCCAGTTCCGGCGTCATTCCTGCCCGAAACCACGCGTTGCGCTTGACCCGACGCCGGTCCTTTGATATTCTGTTCGGCTCTAAATTTTCAATATTCAGGTAATCACATGAAGACCCTCGCCATCCGTGAAGAAGACAAATCCATCCAGGAGCGGCGGGCTCCGGTGACCCCCGCCGATCTGCGGTCGCTGGTGGCGGCCGGCTTCCGGTGCCTGGTGGAGCCTTCGAACCACCGCGTGTTCCCTGACGCGGATTTCGCCGCGGCCGGTGCCGCGCTGAGCCGGGACCTGTCCGCGGCCGACCTGATCCTGGGACTCAAGGAAATCCCCGCGCAGAAAATCCAACCGGGCAAAGTCCATATGTTCTTTTCGCACACCATCAAGGGCCAGCCCTATAACATGGCCATGCTGCAGAGCATCCTGGATCGCGGCGCGACGCTGCTCGACTACGAGCGGGTGGTGGACGAGAACAACCGCCGCCTGATCTTCTTCGGCAACTACGCCGGGTATGCCGGCGCCATCGATACCCTGCACCTGTTCGGCCGTCGCCTTGCGGCGGCAGGCATCGACACGCCGCTCGCACAGATCCGCCGGGCGCTCGACTATCCGTCCCTGGCCGCCGCCCACGAACACATCCGCGGCGTCGGACAGGCATTGCTGGCGGCGGGCATCCCCGTCGCGCTCAAGCCGTTCGTCATCGGCGTGAGCGGTTACGGTAACGTCTCCAAGGGCGCCCAATCCATCATCGACGAGCTGGCGCCCGTGACCGTGACTTCCGCGGACCTGGCCGAGGGCCGTCTCGACGCCGCGGCCGACACCGTCTACAAGGTCGTATTCACCGAGGCGGACATGGTCCGGCCGGCTTCGCCCGACGGCCGATTCGAACTGCAGGACTATTACACGCATCCGGAGAAGTACCTCTCCGCGTTCGAACAGTACCTGCCCAAGCTGGACATCCTCATCAACTGCATCTATTGGGACGACCGCTACCCCCGCCTTTTCACCCGGGCCGAAGCCGGCCGCCTGTGGCGCGAGGGTCAGCGCAAGCTGCGCGTGGTGGGCGACATCACCTGTGACATCGGCGGCAGCATCGAGTTTACCTTTGAGGCACACGGCCCCGACAAGCCATTCCTGGTCTACGACCCGCTCCGAGACACCTACCAGCTCGGCGACGGCGGCGACGGGATCGCCGTGCTCATCGTGGATATACTCCCGTCGGAACTCCCCCTGGAGGCGTCCAATTACTTCAGCGGAGTGCTCAGTCCGTTCATCCCTGCGATCATGGCCGCCGATTTCTCCCGCCCCTTCGAGGCACTGGATCTGCCGGCCCCGCTCAAGCGCGCCGTGATCGTGCACAACGGCCGGCTGACGCCCGACTACCGCTACATCGAAAAATATCTGCACCATTAATATAATCACGAAGGAGTCAATCATGAGAAAAGCGTTGTTGCTCGGAGCCGGCCTGGTGTCGAAGCCGCTGGTCCAGTACCTGCTCAAGCACGGCATCCAGGTGACGGTGGCATCGCGGACGTTCGACAAGGCGGCCGCCCTGCTGGATCAGCACCCGAACGGCCGGGCCGTGGCGTGGGTGGTGGAGGAGGCCGACCGTCTCCGCCAGATGGTGGCCGAGCACGATGTGGTGATCTCGCTGCTGCCGTGGATCTACCACCTGCAGGTGGCCAACGCCTGCATCGAGGCCGGCAAGCACATGATCACCACCTCCTACGTCAAACCGGAGATGAAGGCGCTGGACGCCCAGGTCCGGGCCAAGGGTCTCTGCTTCCTCAATGAAATCGGCCTCGACCCGGGCATCGACCACATGTCCGCCATGAAAATGATCCACGATATCCAGCACCGCGGCGGCAAGGTCACGGTGTTCAACTCCTACTGCGGCGCTCTGCCCGCCCCCGACAACCTGGACAACCCTTTGAAGTACAAGTTTTCCTGGAGTCCGCGCGGCGTGGTGCTGGCCGGGCGCAACACGGCCATGTACCGCAAGGACGGGCAGGTCGTGAACATCGCCTCGGAAAACCTGTTCGACGACCATCATCCGCTCCTCATCGACGGCGTGGGCCAGATGGAGTTCTACCCCAACCGCGACTCCATCTCCTACATTGATATCTACAACCTGCCCGACATCCGGACCATGTTCCGGGGCACCATCCGCTTCCCCGGCTGGTGCGAGGCGTGGAGCGTGGTGAGCAAATCGGGCTGGCTGTCGCTGGACCCGCTGGACACCGCCGGTCTCACCCACCAGGCCCTCACCGCCCGGCTGACCGGCCTCGGCGGTGACGTCAAGGCCGAGTTCGCCAAGAAGTTCAAGCTGGAGCAGAAGCCCCAGATCATGGACAAGCTCGAGTACATGGGACTCTTCCTGGATACGCCCATCAACAAGGGTCAGTATCCCCCTCTGGATGTGCTGACGGACTATCTCCTCCCCAAGATGGCCTACGCCAAGGGACAGCGGGACATGGTGGTCATGCTGCACGAGGTCGTCGGCGAGTTCCCCGACGGGCACAAGGAGCGGTTCACCTCCCAGATGGTGGATTTCGGCGTCGAGGGTGTCGAAACGGCCGTCGCCCGGACCGTGGCGCTGCCGGCTGCCATCGCCACCCGGCTCCTGCTCGAGGGCAAGATCCGGGCCACCGGCGTGCTCATTCCGGTGGATCCCGCCATCTACCTGCCGGTTCTCGGCGAGCTCGAGAACACCGGCATCCGGTTCACGGAGAAAGTGGACAAAACCTGATCGGCCAGCCAGGCCCGTCGCATCCATCGGAACGGCCGGGGCCTGCCCGGCCGTTTCCGTTTGCGCCCGCCGACGATCGGCCGGGCGTCGGCTCGTCCGGGTGAACTTCGCGGCGCCGGATTTCGTACTGGTTGTCATCAAGCCGGACGTCCGCCCTCTCCGGCGCCCGATGAGAAAGGAGGCCCCATGAGTCGTCAAATGATTCGGCCGGTACCGGCTGTGTTGGCACTGGCTCTGCTCCTGGCGACGCCGGTCTGGGCGGCCTGCTCCAAGGACTTTCACCAGACGGCCAGCTTGGAACCCGAAGGCCGCCTGCGCGTCTGCACCTACAAGGGGACCGTTGAACTCATCCCCTGGGACAAGCCGCTGGTCGAGGTGCACGCGACCATCGAGGCGCCCGGCGATGTCAGCGAATCGTACGCCCGGAAGACCGTCGACGCCACCCGCGTTGTGGTGACCGGGAGCCGCGGCGCCGTGACGGTGGAGGTGGATTACGACGACGTACCCGCCGAGCGCGGTTGGCTGGGTTTCGACAGTTCCAAGATCCTGCCCTACGCCCACCTGAAGGTGCACGCTCCGCGAAAGGTCCGGCTGGTGATGAAAGACTACAAGTCTGACATCGCGCTGGACGGCTTCGACGGGAAGATCCAGATCCAGACCTACAAAGGCACGGTGCGCGGGCGCGACCTGTCCGGCGAAGTCGTCATGGATACATACAAGGGCGAGGTCGACTTCACCCGGCTGGCCGGCCGGCTGGACGCGGAGACCTACAAGGGCCGGATCGACATCGAGGCCAGCCGGCTCGAGGGGCGCTGCCGATTGAAGACCTACAAAGGCGACATCCGGCTGGTGCTGAACAGCCACCAGCCTGTGACCGTCATCTCGGACATCGCGTCCAAGGGTACACTGATCGATCGCCTCGGCCGGTCCGCTGAGACCGGTTCGGCGCGGCAGTCGGAACACGACGGGAAGGAAACGGTCCGCCTGAGCGTCGAGACATACAAGGGTCAGATCCGGCTCGAGCGCTAGTCCCTTCGCCAATCGCATGAACCGCCGCGTGGCAACCGCCTCGCGGCGCTTTCCGCGCCCCCCCCAAAAAAAATTATTCGACTCGCAAAATAGACTCTTGAAAATCTGTCTCAGCCTGAGTAGAATGAAGCGCACACGAGCAGTACTGAGGATGTCGACAGGACATGTGGTGCAGTTGCGAGCGGATGCGACAGTTGGATAGTTGTTCCCAATCCCCCGGAACCGGCAGCGGTGGCGCCTCTGCGTACACTGGAAACTCAGGAAATCCTTATCAATTTTTCAGCCGGCAGCGCTAATGTGTAATGGACGCGCAGTCCCATGACACGGACGATTTGTTTTTGCAATAATCCTCTGTTAAGGAGCTGTTTCGTTATGCGCAAAACCTTATGGATCGGGCTGCTGATGCTACTCAGCATGCCGGTGCTGGTGCTCGGCCAGGGCGCCACCACGGCAGAATTCAGCGGCGTCATCCTGAGCAGCGACGAGATGCCCCTGCCCGGGGCGGAAATCACCGCTGTTCACGTTCCCACGGGAACGACTTACACCACCATCAGCCGTGCGGACGGCCGGTTCAACATCCCGGCGGTCCGTGTCGGCGGCCCCTACACCATCACCGTGACGATGGAGGGCTTCAAGACCGATACCACCAACGACGTGTACGTCAAGCTTGGCGAGAACAAGCAGCTCTCGTACAAGCTGGTCCTGGCCAACGTCGACCTCGGTGAAGTGACCGTCGTCGCCTCCGAGGCGGAGCTGAGCACCGCCCGCACGGGCGCCGCCCACAACGTCACCCAGGCGGCCATCGAGAACATGCCCAGCATCTCCCGGAACTTCTCCGACTTCACCCGGCTGGTGCCCCAGGTCAACATCAGCGAGAACTTCAGCGACCAGGCGTACTCCGTGGCCGGCAAGAACAACCGCTACAACAACGTCCAGATCGACGGCGCCGTCAACAACGACCTGTTCGGTCTGGCCGACAGCGGCACCCCCGGCGGACAAGCAGGCACGAACCCCATCAGCCTGGACGCCATCCAGGAATTCCAGATCGTCATCGCCCCTTATGACGTGCGCCAGGGCGGCTTCACGGGCGGTGGCATCAACGCCATCACCCGCAGCGGCACCAACCAGTGGCACGGTTCCGTGTTCTACTACGGCCGCTGGGACGCTCTCGTGGGCAAAGGTGAGGACGACACCCCCGTCGGCGAATTCAAAGAGCACCAGTACGGCTTCCGTCTGGGCGGCCCCATCATGAAGGACAAGCTCTTCTTCTTCGTCAACGGCGAGATCACCCGCCGGACCCAGCCCAACGACTACCTCATCGACGACAGCGGCAACAGCAACGACTGGGGTGGCGCCGCGGTCACGCTAGCCGACGTCCAGCGCTTCCTTGACATCTGCCAGAGCTACGGCTACGATCCCGGCGGTTACGGCGAATACACCGCCAACCGCGACAGCAACAAGTTCTTCGGCCGCGCCGATATCAACATCAGCGACAAGCACCGCCTCACGGCTCGCTTCAACTGGGTGGATGCGGCGAGCGACATTCTCTCCCGCGCCGGCAACTCGTTCACCTTCGGCAACGGCGGCTACACCATGGAGAACGACACCTACTCCACCGTCGGCCAGCTCGACAGCGTCATCGGCGACAACATGGCCAACGAGTTCCGGGTCAACTACACCATCATCCGCGACGCACGCGCCACCCCGGGCGAGCGTTTCCCCAATATCACCGTGGGCGTGAACGGCTACAATTTCGTGGCCGGCACCGAGCGCTACTCCACCGCCAACTCCCTGGACCAGGATGTCCTCGAGATCACCGACAACCTGTCGTTCTTCCTGGGCAAGCACACCCTGGTGATCGGCACGCACAACGAGATCTTCGACTTCTCCAACGTGTTCATCCGCGACAATTTCGGCACCTACCGCTTCTCCAACCTCGACAAGTTCGCGACCGGCACCGCCAACCGGTACGAGTTGAGCTTCTCCAACATCGCCAACGAACCGCGGTGGGCTGCTGAATTCGGCGTCGCCCAGCTCGGTTTCTACATCGGCGACACCTACCAAATGAAGCCCAACTTCAACCTCACCTTTGGTCTGCGCATGGATATACCCATCATCGGCGATGAGCCCAGCTACAACCAGCTGGTGGAGGATGTGTTCGGCATCGACACCCGCGACATGGCCTCCGGCAACATCCTGTGGTCGCCCCGCCTGGGCTTCAACTGGGATATGGCCGGCGACGGCAGATCGCTGCTCCGCGGCGGCGTGGGCGTGTTCTCGGGCCGGACACCGTACGTGTGGATCTCGAACCAGTTCGGCAACACCGGCATCGAGTTCACGCGCTATTATGTCACCAGCAACGTGCCTGCCTTCGTCCCCGATCCCGACAACCAGCCCAAGGGTTTCGCCGTGCAGACGAGCGAAATCAACGTCATGGACAAGAACTTCCTTTTCCCGCAGGTGGCGCGCATTGACCTGGCTTACGACCGGGAACTGCCGTGGGGCCTGAAGGGAACGATTGAAGGCATCTTCACTCACAACCTCTCCGACGTGCTCACCCAGAACATCAACCTGGTCCAGACCGCCAACGACGCCTGGGACCGCCGGGCCTACTACGGCGCCCGCCGATCCAGCTCGTTCAGCGACGTGATCTACCTGAAGAACACCAGCGAGGGTTATCAGTACAGCCTGAGCTTCTCGCTGCAGCGGCGCCTGCCCAACAACGGCTTCATCCAGGGCGCCTATACCTACGGCGGCGCCCAGGATGTGAACAGCGGCTCCAGTTCCCAGGCGCGCTCCAACTTCCAGTACAACCACATCGGCATCGACGCCAACCGGCCGTCGCTCACCGCGTCGAACCAGGATATCCGCCACCGCATCGGCATCGGCGTATCCTACGTGCTGGACCTGCTCAAAAAGCACCCCACCACCCTGACCTTCTTCTACAACGGCCGCTCCGGTCGTCCGTACTCCAGCCGTTACTACAACGACGAGAACAATGACGGCAGCGTGTACAATGACCTGATCTACGTCCCGCGGTCCGAAGACGAGATCATTCTGACCGGCGGCACCTGGGCCGACCTGAACGCCTACATCGAGGGCGATGAGGGCCTGTCCAAGTACCGCGGCCAGATCGTCCCCCGCAACTCCAGCTACGAACCGTGGTATCACCGGGCCGACTTCCGGCTGCTCCAGGACTTCTCCATCCCCGGCCTCGAAGGCCACAAACTGCAGTTCTCCTGGGACATCCAGAACTTCCTGAATCTGCTCAACAGCAGCTGGGGCAAGTACCAGTACGTGTACTACCGCGGCGACGTTCCCCTTGACTATGTGGGCGTCGATTCCGCCACCGGCAAGCCGAAGTACGCCTTCCTCAAGACTGGCACCAACCGGTACGACATGGACCGGCTGCTGTCCCGGTGGCAGATGCAGTTTGGCGTTCGGTACATCTTCTAGCGTGTTCCAACTACCGGCCGGCGTTACCGCCGGCCGATTGATCCACCCCTGGGAAAGCCGAAAGGCTTTCCCTTTTTTTATATTTACAAGTGAAAAGTTAGGAGCGAACAGCGAGCGGTAAATAGTGAGTGGGGGGAGTCGTGCTCGAAATTCGTGATCGTGATCGTGCTCGAGCTCGCTGCCAGCGGTCAACGATCAACCATCACCCGCGCCGCCGGACGAGCAGGCCCCATGCCGGCAGCAGCAGCAACATGAGCGCGAAAAAGACGGGCGTCTGCAGATCGCCCAGCGCCGGAAGGAGCAGCAGTCCCGTCAAGCCGGCGCCGGCCAGCGCCCCCAGATGATCGCAGGCGTTGACGCGGCCGGCAATTGCAGCCGGCGTGCCGGGGCCCTCCATCTGCATGCAGACGGACAGAGGAAAGTAAAGACCGGTCAAAACTCCGGCTGCGAGCATCATCACGAAAAACCACGGCAGGATCACGGCGGACCGGCCGGTGGAGGTGGACGCCACGGTCACGCAGAGCGCGATGCCCGCGCCGGGCAGCGTCAGGAAGGCCCATCGCGCCATGCGGGCGGCCGGCCAATCCACCCGGCGGTCCATCCACCAGGCACCGCCGGCCAAGCCCAGCATGAACACGCCAACAAGCGCTCCCATCATGGAGTAGACGAAGCCGAACAGGTTCTGGACGCGGTACAGCAACAAGAGTTCCAGCCCCATGCCCGTGAAGCCGAGCAGGAACACGCCGGCCGCCGCGCCCGCTGCCGCCGGCCAGCCGGCGGTGCGGCGCGCCGCCAAAAACCGGTGAATCGCCAGCATCACGAGCAGAACCGCCAGGACGATCCCTCCCAACCGGATGATGTCCAGCGCCGCCACGGCGTCGAGCCAGCCGCGCAGTCGCCCGCCAGTGGCCAGATCCCACACCCGCAGGTTCAGCAGGTAGCTCACGGGCCGCCGCTCGGTGTTCTCCCACGACGTCTCGGACCGGGCCAGCACGCCGCGCAGCCAGACGACGCGTTCCTCAGGCAGGAGCACCCGAAAATGGCGCGGCGTGAACCAATCGCTCCGGGCCAACCGGCGCCCCTCGAAGCGCCGGGACAGTTCGGCGGGATCCACGCTGGGCGCACCGTGCGCGTCCGAGGCCAGGAAGGTCATCCGGGCTCCGGGCGCGGCCAGCACCACCGGAAACTCCCGCCGCAGCGTCCGGTACACGGTGCCGACCGCGCGCTCCAGGTCACCCGCGATCACGTTCTCGCCGCTGTCCAGGCCCACGGCCAGCACGCCGCCGGCGGCCAGACAGGAACGACAGCGGGCGAAAAATTCCCGGGTGTACCAGCGGTTGTTCGCCGCCGTGGCAGGAGGCGGCGTGAGCAGGACGATGAGATCGAACCGCTCCGGCGTGCCGGCGAAATATTCAACCGCGTCCGCCGAGACCCGGGCCAGGCGGGGGTCCGCCAGCGCGTGCCGCTCCGTCAGCGGCAGCCGGGGCTCCACCAGTTCGGCATACGCCGGATCCAGGCTGACCTGCGTCACACGACGGACCGGGTAGTCCAGCATCCGCTGGACCATTCCCTCCAGTCCGCGGCCCACCACCAGGACCCGCTCCGGCCGCCGGTGCTGGTTCATCAGGAAATGCGCCCGCATGTTGACTTCGAACGGCTCGGGAAATGAGACCGCCTGCATGCCATTGAGGTAGAGAGTGAACTGCCCCTCACGCTCACCCAGGGCAAGCAGCTGATAGCGGGACTCCCGCAGCTCAACGAGACGGACGCCCGGCGCCAACGTCCGCCAGTAGGCCCCGTCCAGCCGGACTTGCAGCCGGTCGGCCGCGCCGAAAGCCAGCGCCGCCGCCGCGACTGCGGCCACCCCCCACAGCACCGGCGTCACCCATGCCGAACGCGATTGATCGTTGCAGGATGCGGATTCAGGGATCCGCGTTCTCCGTCGTTCGAGCGTCCACCCGGCGGCCAGGACCACCAGGGCGATCACTTCAACCAGGCCGAGCACGCGGACCGGCGGCCAACGACCGGCCCACCAGAAGGTGTATGCCAGCCCGCCGGCCAGGCTGCCGACTCCTTCCAGCCAGTACACCCGGCCGGCGGCGCTCAGCGACCGGCCGGCCTCTCCGGTCCCCGGCGCCCGTTCCGCCGCCATGGGAAAGGCCAGGCCCACCAGCAGCGCGATGGGCAGGACGCCCAGCACGCAGGCCGGCACGGCGTGCCGGACGTCCAGAAACAGCCCGGGCGGCACGCCGAGCCACGCACGCACCGTGTATAGGAGCGCCAGCTGGACGGCCCCCGCGACGGGCAAAACCGCAAGCACCACGGGCCAGGCGCGCGAGGCCCCGGCCGCTCGGCCGTGCCGCCGCCCCCACGCCATCGAACCCAGCGCGATGCCGGCGAACCAGCTGACGAACATCAACGCGATCATCAGCTCGTTGCCGTGGAACACGGCCAGCCCGCCACGCAGAACGACCAACTGGCCCACCATGGCCAGAAAACCCAACAGGAATGCCATCGGGAAAAACATCACGGTCATCGGGATCTTTCCATTTGATGGGAGGTATTGTAACATAGCCTTCAATTCTGTCTGGCCGAGGCGGCATGTTCAGCAACGACCGATTTCCGCTGATTCCGGGACCCACGCCGCTCGCCGAGGCATCGCATCTGCGCCGGATTCTCGGCGGCCCCCGGATTCTGATCAAACGAGATGATCTCACCGGGCGCATCGTGGGCGGTAACAAGATCCGCAAGCTGGAGTATCTGCTGGCCGACGCGCGCCGCGCCGGCGCCACCCACGTCGTCACCGGCGGCGGCGCCCAATCCAACCACGCGGCTCAGACCGCCGTCTGCGCCCGGATGGCCGGGCTGGAAGCGGTCCTGGTGCTGTCGCGTCCGACGCCGGGCCGCCCCTGCGGCAATCTCCTGGTCCACCGGCTGCTGGGCATCACGCCGGAGTACGTGGACCGCTACGAACCGGACGATCTGGAACAGGCCATGCGGCAATGCGGCGAACGACTGACCCGTGAGGGCTTCCGGCCATACCACATCCCGCTGGGAGGCAGCACCCCCATCGGCATCCGCGGCTACGTGGACTGCTGGCATGAAATCGCCAATCAATGCCGGACGCTGGGAGTGTCGCCGGCCGCCATCTATTCCGCCACCGGCACCGGCGGGACTCTGGCCGGGCTGCTGCTCGGCCACCTCGAAGCGCCCGCCCCCTGCCGGCTGGTCGGCGTGGATGTGGGCGCTATCCCCGGCGAGGGCCCGCTGCCGCGCGCGGTGGCCCTGGTGGCCGACGCCCGCGGCGGCCCCTGCCCCACCCTGCCCGTGGAGCTTAACCGCCACCAGATCGGACCGGGCTACGCCCGCCCCGGCCCGGATTGCCTGACGGCCATGCGGCTCTTTCTGCAGACCGAAGGCCTGCTGCTGGATCCGGCTTACACCGGCAAGGCGGCCGCCGCGCTCGTCGCCGACATCGGGGCCGGCCGCTGGCGGCGGGATGAAACCGTTGTCTTCATCCACACCGGCGGTGCGGCCGGCTTCTTCACCGAAGGCATGGCGGCACATCTGGATAATTCCCCCGCGTGAGGTCCCCATGCGTCCACGATCCGTGTCCGGTTCGCGCCCCCGCCTGAGCTGCGGAACCCTGCTCGGCTACGCCGCGGTCATCGTGCTCCTCGCCGCAGTCGCGATCCTGGCGCTCATGCCCCATTTTTTCCGACGCTTCGATTGGAACCGGTTTTTGAAGTCGCCGTGGGAGGAGATCCAGCGCGCCGCCGACAAGGCCGAAATCCCCCTCGAGCCGGAGGCGCCCCCGGGTGTGCGCACCCTGCGCCAGGGCCGCCTGGTCATCCAGTACGAACCGGCTTCGCCGGCCGCCGGCGCCGCGCCGTTCGTCCAGGGCCAGGTCGAGAACACGGGCACCACGGCTGTCCGCAAGCTGGTTCTTGAGATGCGGATCGCCCCGGCGCCCAACCGGGTGCACACCGAGTCGTTCGAGATCCTCCGCAACGACCCGCTCCTCCCCGGGCAGCGGCGCCGGTTCATCGTCCACCCGAGCGACGCCCCGTCCGGTTGGACACCGGGCCGCGTGAGTCTCCGGATCGCGTCGTTTGAATAGGCCGGCTGCCGCCCCGCCGTACTCAGCCTAGAGGCGGAACCGGGTGAATGCGCCGATCTGTCCGCTGTTCTCCAAGCCCACGCCCTCGTAGACCTGCAGCACCCCACAGTTGTGTTCCAGCGACCGATCGATGGCCGCGGTCACGACATCGGTGATTTCCACCATGCTCACGTTGCACAGCGGACACACGCGGTCCAGGATCCCCAGATAACCGCAGTGGCTGCACACCGAACCGGCCGCCTGGAAATCACGGGAGACCACCAGGGTCTCCAGCCCCTGGGCGTTGAGGTAACGAAGGGTCTCCTCGAGCCCGCTCACCGCCAGACCGCCCGAGGCGACGGTGTGGTGCAGGCGCTCCACCTGGCGGCAGTGGTCCTTGTAGACCAGCCCCTTCTCCACCCGCGCCGAACGCTCCAGCACCTCGTGTTCGGGCGTGTCCACCGGCAGATCGAGCTCGGCCACCAGGCGCTCTTTCAGGTAGGAGTGGAGCCACTCCTGAAATTCCGCCTCGTACTCGTTTTTGCACCCCAGAATCAGCCATTCGAACTGGTCGCGCTTGTAGAGCTGGAACAGGGTGTCGGCGACATGGTGGAAATGCTCGCTGATCTTGTGATCGCGCTTGCGGGCGGTCCGCTTCTCGTCGTAACCGGACCAGCCGCCGCGGCGCACGTGGGCCGGCACCTCGTCGGCGATCCGTTTGTACTCCAGGATGGTTCCCTTGTGGATGATGTAGATGCGGGCGTCCGACTTGTCCACCAGTGCGGTGCAGAAGCGGTGGTACTCGATTTCCTGGAAGTGGAGCGGCCGCACGTGGGGCGCCTCGCCCACGAGGAATCGGTTGCGGGGCGGCCGCGGCAGCTCCACCTCGTGCCAGAATCCGGCGGCCGAGCAGCTGAACAGGGCCAGGCCGCGGACGTTGAACTCCTTGTAATTTTTGATGATGTGATTTTCGACGCGCTGGATCTCGGCGAGGGCCTCGCGGCGGTAGTCCCGCCGCAGGTCCGATTCGATCTGGACGCGGGCCAGTCGGGTCATTTCCTTGAGCCGGGTCTCAACCTCCTTTTTGGACCCGCTCTTCCCGTCAGTGTTCAGATAGACGGAGACCACCGGATGATCCGGCGAGCGAAAGCCGCGGATCTGCTCGATGTCTCGCTTGCTGAGCATAGCCGCCTCCTGTTGGGATCGGGTGGCCGGCGCACCGGACCGGGGCCTGGGTCGGCGCCCCGGCGGCGCATGGCCGAGGACGGGAACAAAGCTGGAAACGCGTGGCTCATGAGCGCGACGCTGTCATACGCGGGTTGTTAGAGAAACCGGTAACGCCTGATCATTTTGATTTAATTATAGTCCCCAAATCGGCTCCCGCCAAGACGAAAAAATTTGCAAGCCGCGCCGCCGCCCTGCGTCTTACCGGTGAACACTTGAACGGGAGGTTCGGATCATGAAACAGAATGTGATCATCTGCCTGATGTTGGGACTGCTGGGGGGCATGGCGCTGGCGGTGCGCGCCGACGGTCCGCTGGACTTGACCGTGGTGGCGGACGGCCGCCCGCTCACCCTGCACCGCTACCAGGGCACCTGTTACATCGAGGCGCTCCCGGGGCGTGAGTACAGCATCCGGCTGACCAACCGCTCCGGTGACCGGCTGGCAGTGGCGCTGGCCGTTGACGGCCTCAACTCCATCGACGCCCGCCACACCAGCCCGCGCCAGGCCATGAAATGGGTGATCGATCCGTGGCAGACCGTCGTGATCTCCGGTTGGCAGGTCAGCACGGATCGCGCACGCCGGTTCTATTTCACCACCGAGGACCGTTCCTACGCCGCCACACTGGGCGACACGCGCAACCTCGGGCTAATCTCGGCCGCCGTGTTCCGGGAGAAAGCCCACCCGGTTGAAAATGAGATCCTGGGCGGCATGCCGGCTCCCGGAGCCGCCGGCTCGGCCAAACGGATGGATCGGGCGGAAAGCTCGGCCCCGTGCCCGCCCAAAACGGAGGCTGGATTGTCCGAGGAATCGGCCGCCACGGGCATGGGCCGCGCCACCGACCACCGCGTGACCCGGATCCAGATGGAGCTGGAGCCCAATCCTTGCCAGCAGATCAACATCCGGTACGAATACCGCGACGTGCTGGTCCGCCTGGGCGTCCTGCCCCGGCCCCACGATCCCCTGCAGCGCCGGGAGCAGGCCCGCGGGTTTGAATCCGACGTCTTCTGCCCCGAACGTCCCCGCTGATCCGCCTGCCACCACCCCTCCACCCCACCGGCCGGGCGCACCGCCCGGCCGCCTTTTTCACATCCAGCGGGATGATACCACCCAACCGACACACCGGTCGAGCGGCGACTTCCGAAACATTCCCGCCTCTGCTGTCATCCTTTGACACCCAATCATCAATCGGAACAGACGAGGACGGCCTGAGCGATTCAGGGGGATTCCGGTCCCGCCCGATCATGCGGCTCAAGGCCAAATGCTACGTCTACGATCACCGCCACGAGAAACGCCTGAGCATCGACATCACCGTCCGGACCAAAGCCGTGTTCCGGGAACGGGGAATGCTGCGCGGCTGACCCGGGCTTCACGCTCGCCCGCCCGAGAAAAGTCTTGACCCGGTATCCCACATCCGATACAATGATTTTCTCATAGCGGGGTGGAGCAGTCCGGTAGCTCGACGGGCTCATAACCCGTAGGTCGCAGGTTCAAATCCTGCCCCCGCAACCAAGATTGCAAACGGCCGTTTCCCGGCCGTTTTTTCTTTGGCGCGGCGGCAGGAGGCGCATGCCCGGCATTTCCCGCTATCCCGCAACCCACACGGTTCCCGGCAGCCCGCCGGCGACCCCACTCTCTCCCTTAACAAGCGGGCCGACTTTGACTATAATGGCGTGTACCCCGTCGCCGGCCGAACCCCGGCCGGTTTGTTCCACCTCGGACCCAGCGGCTGATTGAGCGTCACATGGAGGATTCATGCAGGGACCCAAGTTTATTTTCGTCACCGGCGGTGTGCTGTCGTCCCTAGGCAAAGGCATCTCGGCCGCGTCCATCGGCTGCCTCCTCGAAGCCTGCGGCTACCGAGTCACCAACAGCAAGCTGGACCCATACTTGAACGTCGATCCGGGCACCATGAGTCCGTTCCAGCACGGCGAGGTGTTCGTGACCGACGACGGGGCCGAGACCGATCTCGACCTCGGCCACTACGAGCGGTTCACCTCCGCCCGGCTGACCCGCGACAGCAACCTGACCACCGGCAAGATCTACCTGTCGGTGATCCAGAAGGAGCGGCGGGGGGATTACCTCGGCAAAACCGTCCAGGTGATCCCGCACATCACCGACGAGATCAAGCAGGGCATTCTCAAGGTGAGCCGCGGCACCGATTTCGTCATCGTGGAGATCGGCGGCACGGTGGGTGACATCGAGAGCCTCCCCTTCCTCGAGTCGATCCGGCAGCTCCGCAACGACCTGGGCCAGTCGAACACCCTGTTCGTCCACGTCACGCTGGTTCCGTTCATGGGCACCGCCGGCGAGCTCAAAACCAAGCCCACCCAGCACAGCGTCAAGGATCTGCGCGAGATCGGCATCCAGCCCGACCTGATCCTCTGCCGCACCGACCGCCAGTTGCCCGACGACATCAAGGCCAAGATCGCCTTGTTCTGCAACGTGGCCGCCGACGACGTGATCACCGCGGCCGACGTGGGCAACATCTACCAGGTGCCGCTGGCCTACCACGCGGAAGGGATCCTCCAGCGGATCGCCCTGAAGCTCGGCCTGCCCGTGCCGACCGCCGACCTGTCGCGCTGGGCGGACATGCTCCGGCGGACGGAGAATCTGACGGAGACCGTCTCTGTGGCCATGGTGGGCAAGTACGTGGGTCTGATCGATTCCTACAAGAGCCTCAACGAGGCACTGATCCACGGCGGCGTGGCCAACGGCGTGCGGGTGCAGTTGCACTGGATCGAGTCCGAAAACATCACCGCCGACAACGCCGAGGCGACGCTGGCGCCGTACGACGCCGTGCTCGTCCCCGGCGGCTTCGGCATCCGGGGGATCGAGGGGAAGATTCATGCCATTCAGTACGCCCGCACCCGCCGGGTGCCGTTCTTCGGCATCTGCCTCGGCATGCAGTGCGCCACCATCGAGTACGCCCGCAACGTCTGCGGTCTGGCCGACGCCAACAGCACCGAGTTCGACGCGGCCACGCCCTACAAGATCTTCGTCAAGTTGCATGACCTGCTGGGCGTCGAGGAGATGGGCGGCAACATGCGCCTGGGTGCGTACAGCTGCCGCCTCAAGCCGGAGAGCTTGGCCTGGACGGTCTACCGCGCCGACGAAATCAGCGAGCGCCACCGGCACCGCTACGAGTTCAACCGCAGCTACGAGGGGCTCTTGGTCAAGCATGGTCTGACGGTGTCGGGCCTGAGCCCCGACGAAAAGTTCGTCGAGATCATCGAGCTGCCCGACCACCCCTGGTTCCTGGGCTGCCAGTTCCATCCCGAATTCAAGTCCCGGCCGCTGGCACCGCACCCCCTGTTCTGCGATTTCATCCGGGCGGCCCGCGACCGCAGGCATGACGGAGGCCGGGCGTGAACGCCATCCGATTGGGCGACATCACCCTCGGCGGCGGCGAGCCCTTCTTCATCGCCGGCCCCTGCGTCATCGAAAGCGAGGATCATGCCGTGCGCCTGGCCGGCATGTTGCGGGACATCTTCCGGCGCCTCGGCCGCTCCTTCATTTTCAAGGCGTCCTACGACAAGGCCAACCGCAGCTCCGTCCGTTCGTTCCGCGGACCCGGCCCCGCCGAGGGGCTGCGCATCCTGGCCCGGATCCGGCGGGAGTTCGATCTGCCTATCCTGACCGACGTCCACGATTGCGGCCAAGTGGCCGCGGCCGCCGAGGTGGCGGACATTCTCCAGGTGCCCGCCTTCCTGTCGCGCCAGACCGACCTGCTGCTGGCGGTGGGTGCCGCCGGCCGCGTGGTGAACGTCAAGAAGGGCCAGTTCCTCGCGCCGTGGGACATGGCCAACGTGGTGGACAAGATCCGCTCAACCGGCAACTCCCGGATCCTCCTCACCGAGCGCGGCTTCACCTTCGGCTACAACAATCTCGTGGTGGACTTCCGCTCCCTGGCCATCATGCGCCGGCTGGACTGCCCGGTGGTGTTCGACGCCACCCACTCCGTCCAGCTCCCGGGCGGCGCCGGCTGCGCTTCCGGCGGCGAGGCCGAATTCATCCAGCCGCTGGCCCGGGCGGCGGTCGCCTGCGGTGTGGACGGCCTGTTCTTCGAGGTGCACGACGATCCAGCCCACGCCCTGTGCGACGGGCCCAACGCGTTCCCCATCCTGGAATTTGAAGCATTCGTTCGCCGCCTCCTGAATATCCATCGCGCCGCTCACGGAGGGCAGCCATGAGCCTGGATGTCGCCCGAAAAGTCCTCCGCATCGAAGCCGAGGCCATCCTCGCCCTGCTCGACAAGCTGGACCAGCGGTTCGAACAGGCGCTCGACGTACTGGAGGCGTGCCGCGGTCGCATCGTCACCACCGGCATGGGCAAGTCCGGCATCATCGCTCACAAGCTGGCCGCGACGTTCGCCAGCACCGGCTCACCGTCGCTGTTCCTGCACCCGGCCGAGGCGATCCACGGCGATCTGGGCATGCTGGCGCGCGGCGACGTGGTGGTCGCCCTGTCCAACAGCGGCGAGACGTCGGAGCTCGTCCGGCTCCTGGAGTTCATCCAGCGTCTGCAGATCCCGCTCATTGTCCTGACCGGCAATCCCGACTCCACTCTCGGCCGCAGCACGCCCTGCTGCCTGGACATCGGGCTGCACCAGGAAGCGTGCCACCTGGGTCTGGCGCCCACGGCCAGCACCTCCGCTTCGCTGGCTCTCGGCGATGCCCTGGCCGTGGCGCTGAGCATCCGCAAAGGATTCCGGATGGAGGATTTCGCCCTCCTGCATCCGGGCGGCAAGATCGGCAAGCGGCTGCGCTGCATCCGCGACCTGATGCGCACCGGCGACGCCGTGCCGCAGGTCGAAGCCGGCGTGAGCATGAAGGACGTCGTGTACATCATGTCGGCCGGCCGGATGGGCATCACGGCGGTGGTTGATACCGGGCGCCGCCTCATCGGCGCCATCTCCGACGGTGACCTGCGCCGGCTGCTCGAGCGGCACGGACCGGCCCTGCTCGGATTGACCGCCGGCGAGTGCATGAGCCGAGCGCCCAAAACCATCGACGCCGACGCGCTGGCCACCCGCGCCCTGGCGGTGATGGAGGAGAACAAAATCACCAGCCTGTTCATCACGGACATCCACGGCGTGCTGGCCGGCGCCATTCACCTGCACGACCTGTGGGAGACCGAACTCTTCTGACACCGGAGGCCCGCTGTGCACCGCGTTTCCCAAAAGCCCTGTGACCTGTCCCGAATCCGCCTCGTGGTGACGGACATGGACGGCGTCTGGACCGACGGCAGCATCTACCTGGACGACCGGGGCATCGAGTGCAAGCGGTTCTCCGCGTACGACGGTCTGGGTGTCCGGCTGGCGACCGAGGCCGGCTTGCGGATCGCCATTCTGTCGGGGCGGGCCAGCGCGGTGGTGGCCCTGCGGGCGGCCGCCCTCGGTGTCGAGCGGATCGTCCAGAACAGCTCGGACAAAGGGCCCGACTTCCTGAAGCTGTGCCAGGAAATGGGCATACCACCCGGCCAAACCGTCTACGCCGGCGACGACCTGCCCGATTTGGCGCCCATGGCCCTGGCGGGCGCCGCCGTCGCGGTGCCCAACGCCCCCGCGGACGTCTGTCGTGCCGCCGACTGGCTCACCGATTCGCCCGGCGGCACCGGTGCGATCCGCGAGATCGTGGAGTGGCTGCTCCGGGAAGCCGGCCGCTGGGAGGAGACCCTGGCGCGCTTCGGCACCGGCGCCCGGCCATGACCGGAGACGGCGCACGGCCACCGCGGCCCGCAAGGAACTGGAGGCACGAGCCATGACCCAGCGCCCCACGATGATCCAGCGCATCCGCTACTACTACAACCAGCGGGACCTGCTGCTGAGCTACGTCCGCAAGGATCTCAAGGAGCGTTACGTCGGCTCCGTCATCGGCTTCTACTGGTCGGTGCTCAATCCGCTCATCCTGCTCGGCATCTACACCTTCGTCTTCTCGGTCATCTTCCGGGTCCGCTTCGGCGAGGGCGAGGGCCTGGTGAACGCGGCGCTGTACATCTTCTGCGGCATGGTGCCGTGGATGGCGTTCAGCGAGGCGGTGGGCCGCTCCACCGGCGTGCTCATCGACAACGCCAACCTGATCAAGAAGGTGATGTTTCCGTCCAAGATCCTGCCGATGTATCTGGTCTTCTCCCATGCGGTCAACCTGCTCATCGGCTTCGGCATCCTGCTGGGCGCCGCGATGATGGCCGGCATGCCCCCGACCCCATACCTGGCCATCCTCCCCCTGTATGTGGGCGCGCAGTTGCTCCTCACCCTGGGGTGCTGCTGGTGGAGCGCCGCCGTCAACGTCTTCGTGCGCGACATGGCCCAGGTGATCGGCCAGTTCATGATCGTGTGGATGTACCTGTCGCCCATCTTCTACTCGGTGGACTTCATTCCCGTGGAGTACCGTCAGTACGCCTACATCAATCCCATGACACACCTGATTGAAGGGTACCGGGACATGTTCCTCAACGGCTGCATGCCGGACCTGGCGGGACTCGGCATCTTCACGCTGTTCGCGCTCGTGGTGTGCGTCACCGGCTACCTGTTCTTCACGCGGAACCAGCACAGTTTCGCCGATATCCTGTAGTCGAAAGGCATGAACTCCTGTTTGCCGGTTCACAGGTTCACAGGTTCACAGGTTCGCAGGTTCGCAGGTTGAAAGGTTTATGGTTTGAAAGTACGAAGGTTCTAGAAAGATGTTCGGTTGAGTTGAGGGTTGGGACAAACTGCGAAACCCTAAACCCGCAACTCAAGCCCTGTGCCCCGAGCCCTGAGCCCCGATGTACGAGGATCTAGGACCCAAGACCCAGGTCCCAGATCCGAATGCCGATGTCCGAAGTCCGATCCCCGATGGAGGCCCCCATGGAGCACCGCCTTGAACTCCCGGACGGTTTCTGCCTGAACTACACCAACGTGACCCGTGACAAAATCGGCCCGCTCGGCCTGGCGGTGAACGAGCTGGCCGGCCGGCCCGAAATCGGCGCCGCCATGGACGCGCTCGCCGTCATGCGTCGCAGCGGCGACGTCCGCGGGCACAACGAGAAAGTGTACTTCACCCACCTGGCATACCAGGAGGGGAACGCCCCGGACCGCCTCCGGGCCATCGCCGAGTGGGGCGCCGACGTCCGGTCCCGGTGTCGGGCGGTGGTGTCGCTGGGCATCGGCGGCTCGTACCTGGGCAACCAGGTACTGGCTGACGCCCTGTTGTCGCCGCTCTGGAACTCCCTGGCGGGACCGGAAACCGCACCGCAGCTTTTCTTCTCCGGCAACAACGTGGACCCCCAGTCCATCCGCGACCTGGACAAGATTCTGGACCTAGAGCGGACCATGTTCGTCGTGATCTCCAAGTCCGGCACCACCACCGAGACCATGGCCGCGTTCCTCCATTTCTACAATCGCTGCCGCGCCGCCGGCCTTGATCCCAGCCGGCATTTCACCGCGGTGACCGACCCGGAGCACGGCATCCTGCTGCAGATCGCCCGGCAGGAGCGACTGCCCTTATTCCAGGTGCCGCCCGGTGTGGGCGGACGCTTCTCGGTGCTCGCCGACGTGGGCCTGCTCGTCGCCGCCGCCGCCGGGATCGCCATTCCCGAGCTGCTGGGGGGCGCCCGCGCCATGGTGGAAGCGGCCGACAGCCGCGACCTGCTCCAGAACCCGCCCTGCCTCTACGCGGCCATCTGCCACGAACTGTACCGGCGTGCCGGCATCCACGAGGCGGTGCTCATGCCGTACAGCGACCGGCTCCGGTCATTCGCCCTGTGGTACGTCCAGCTCCTGGCCGAGAGCCTCGGCAAGGAGAAAAACCGGCGGGGCGAGACGGTTTACGAGGGGCGCACGCCCATCGCGGCGGTGGGGACGTCCGATATGCACGCCCAGACGCAGCAGCACCAGGGCGGCAAGAAGAACAAGCTGGTCACCACCATCGCCGTCGCGGACTTCGGCGCTGATGAGATCACCCTGCCCAGCGAGGGCCCGTGGACGCGGGAACTGGCGTTCGTCGCCGGCCGGAGCTTCGGCCGGCTGCTGCGGGCGGCGCGGGTGGCCAACGAGGAGGCGCTGGCCGCCGACGGCCGGCCGAGCCTCTCCATCACCATCCCGCAGCTGTCGCCGTACACGCTGGGCCAGCTGTTCCTGTTCTTCGAGCTGGCCACCGCGTTCGAAGGCGAGCTGCTCGACGTGAACGCCTTCGACCAGCCGGGCGTCGAGAACTACAAGAAGCTGATGAAGGAGCTGCTGCGCTGAGATGCCCCGCCTCGCCCTGCCCCACTTTCCGGCGGTCGCCGACGCGCGCGCGGCCGCTGCCCTCCAACGGGAGCTGGCCGGCCGGGTGCGGCTGGAGCCCCTGGCGGCGCCGCCGCGGACCATCGCCGGAACCGACCTCGCCTTCGACCCGCGGGCGGGCCTGGCGCACGCCGCCGTCGTCATCGTGGACGCCGCGACGCTGGCGCCCGTGGCCGCCGCCGCGGTGACCCGGCCCGTGGATTTCCCCTACGTGCCCGGCCTGCTCTCCTTCCGCGAGATCCCCGCGCTGCTTGACTGCCTGGAGCACCTGGGAGAACTGCCGGACCTGTTTCTCTGCGACGGCCAGGGCATCGCCCACCCGCGCGGCTTCGGTCTGGCCGCCCACCTGGGCGTGCTGCTGGACCGCCCGGCAATCGGCTGCGCCAAGAGCCGGCTGGTGGGCGAGCACGCCGAACCGACGGCCGAGCGCGGCAGCCGGGCGGAGCTGCTGTACGCCGGTCGGGTCGTGGGCACCGTGCTCAGGACCCGCCACGATGTCCGACCGCTTTACGTCTCGCCCGGCCATCGGGTCACCGTCGCCGACGCGGCGGCGCTCGTGCTGGCCACCGCGACACGCTTCCGGGTGCCGGAACCCATCCGTCTGGCGCACCGCCTGGCGGCCGAGGAAAAACGAAACCATCTCCGACGGAGTGCCCTATGACCGAACGACTGTACTACCAGGACGCCACCCGCTGCGAATTCGAAGCCGACGTGCTCCGGTGCGAGCCGGCGGCGGGCGGCGTCCGCGTCTACCTCGACCAGACGGCGTTCTACCCGGGGACGGGCGGCCAGACGGCCGACACCGGCACCCTGGCCGGGCAGCCGGTGATCGAGGTGGGCGAAGACGACGCCGGCGACATCTACCACCTGCTGGCGCACCCTCCGGCCGCGACGCGGGTGCGGGGCCTGGTGGACGCGGACCGCCGCTTCGACCACATGCAGCAGCACACCGGCCAGCACATCCTGTCGGAGGCGTTCGTACGGCTTTACCAACTGGGCACGGTGGGCTTCCACATGAGCCAGGACGTCAGCACCATCGACCTGGCCACCGATCGGCTCGACGACCGCCAGGTGGCCGAGGCCCTCCGCCTGGCCAACGCCGTCGTCTGGGAAGACCGGCCAGTGGACATTTCCTACCACGACGCCGCCGAGACCGGCGCCCTGGGCCTGCGCAAGCCCACGCGCCGCAAGGGGGAGGTCCGGGTGATCGGCGTGGCCGACTTCGACCGCTCCGCCTGCGGCGGCACCCACGTGGCCCGCACCGGCCAGGTGGGCGTCATCACCGTCGTCCGCACCGAGCGGTTCGGCGACAAGACCCGGGTCTATTTTCTGTGCGGCGGCCGGGCGCTCCGGGCCTTCCAGGACAACCAGGCGATCCTCAGCGCCCTGTCCGCCATGGCGACCACCGGCATCCCCGAGCTGCCGGCCAAGCTGGACAAACTGCTCCAAACCGTCAAGGCGGTCGAACGGGAAAACGGCAAGCTCAGGGCCGAGCTGCAGGCCGAGCGCGCCCCGGCGCTCCGCGAGCAGCATCGGGGCGCCGACGGCATCAGCCGCGTGATCCTCACCCTCGACGAACCGGCCGACATCGCCCGGTCGCTCTGCCAGAAGCTCATCGCCGGCGACCACCGCACCCTGGCGGCTGTGCTGTCGGCGCCGTCCGGAACCGTGTTCGTCGGGCGCACCTCCGACCTGACCGCCGACATGCAGGCGCTGGTGACCGAGCTGCGCGCGGCGTTCGGCGCCAAGGGAGGCGGGCGCCCGGACTTCGCCCAGCTGGGCGGCCTGTCCAGGGAGACGGCCGCGGCGTTGCTGGACCAGATCGGGAGCCGCTACCGGTCCTGCTCCGGCTGAGATCGTCCCATCCGTCACATTTGCTGATATCGCGGAACATTTTCGCCAAACAACTCGTAAAGCATACGAACGCTGATGACGAGGTTTCCATGTCCGCGATCGCCGAAGTGCCCGTTCTGACCAATCAAGCGAACGTCAAACCCAACCACACCCTCAGCGGCTGGCCGGTTCTGCTCGAAGCGCTGCGCATGGCCATCGAATCGGTGATGGCGCACAAGCTGCGCTCGCTGCTCACCCTGCTCGGGGTCATCATCGGGGTCGCCTCGGTCATGATCGTCGGCGCCTTCATCAGCGGACTGGAAACATACGTGACCGACAGCGTCACCAGCATGATGGGCAGCAACACGTTCATTGTCGCCCGCATCGCCGCGGTGAACATGAACCGTGAGGAGTTCGAGAAACGCCTCCGCACCCACCGCGACCTGCGCTGGGACGATTACGAGTACATCCGCAGCCGTTCGAAATTCGCCCAAGAAGTGTCCATCGAGCGCTCCACTCGTCAAGACGTCCATTACAAGAACCTGGAGGTGCTGGACACCACCATCAGCGGCGCCAGCGCCAATGTGCCCCGCATCTCCAATATCAACATCCACAGCGGCCGCTTCTTCCAGGAGTTCGAATTCGCCCGCTCCCTGCCCGTCTGCGTCATCGGCTGGGGCATCAAGACGGAATTGTTCCCCTCCGAGGATCCCATCGGCCACGACGTGAAGATCGCCGGGCAAAAGTATCGCGTGGTCGGGCTGTTGGCCCGGCGGGGCTCGTTTCTGGGCCAGAACCTCGACAATGAGATTTTCATCCCCACGACCGCCTACGCCAAATTGTTCGGCGTCCGCCGCGGCTGGGAGCTCCGGATCAAAACCGCACCCGGTCCCGAGTTCGAAGCCGCTCAGGACGAAGTCCGCACGCTCCTGCGCGGCAAGCACCACCTGCAGCCGTCCCAACCCGACGATTTCGACATCCTCAGCGCCGACGACATCAACCAGTCGGTGGGCGAGTTCACCGGCGCCATCGCCACGGTGGTCACGCCCATCACCAGCATCGCGCTCCTGGTGGGTGGCATCGTGATCATGAACATCATGCTCATGTCGGTGACCGAGCGGACCCGCGAGATCGGCATCCGCAAGGCGATCGGCGCCCGGCGACGCGACCTATTGCTGCAGTTCCTGCTGGAGTCGGCCATCCTGGGCATCATCGGCGGCCTGCTGGGCATCACGCTGTCTTACACCGCGTGCTACGTCATCGAGGCCCTATCGGACTTCACCCTGACCATCACCGTCGGCTACATCATCCTCGCCCTGGCCGTCTCGGGCGGGGTGGGCATCCTGGCCGGGATGTACCCGGCGTTCAAAGCCGCCCGGCTGGATCCGATCCAGGCGCTGTCCTTCGAGACCTAAAAGGAGCCGATCACCGTGACCGCCGCCGAAAAACGCCGTATCTGGTTTGAAAACTTCCTCCAGGCGTTCGACACCATCCTGTCGCACAAATTCCGCTCATTCCTCACGGTGCTGGGCGTGCTCATCGGCGTCATCACGGTGATCCTGGTGGCCTCGATCCTGACCGGCTTGCGCGGCCGGATCGTGAGCATGATCGAGGAATTCGGCACCACCAACATTTACGCCTTCCACCTGAACACGGGCGTCCAGATCGGCCGCCGCCCGCGCAAGGAGATGGAACGCAAGCCGCTGTCCATGGAGCATGTCCGGGCGATCAAGACCCGCTGCGACGCGGTGCAGGATGTGGGCTGCCAACTCTTCCCGGTCCGGCTCACCGATCGGAGCATCAAGTACCAGGGCGAGTCTTTCTACGAGGGCGGCATCGAGGGCATCACGCCCAACAACCACGAGATCGCCCATCACGAGCTGGCCATGGGACGGTTCCTGAACGACAGCGATAACATGCACCGGCAGTACAACTGCGTGATCGGCTACGCCGTTTACGAGGCGCTGTTCCCCAACATCCAGCCCATCGGCAAGCACATCCTGATCGCGGGGAAGCGGTTCCAGGTGGTGGGCGTGCTGCAGAAGCGCAAGTCCACGTTCCTGGGCGAAAACCAGGAAGACAAGACGGTGAGCATCCCCCTGCTCACCTTCCGGAAGCTGTCGCCGCAGGACGACTGGCTGTTCCTTATCATCCAGGCGCGTTCCGGCCAATTGGTCCAGGCCATGGACCAAGTGGAGCAGGTGCTGCGGGCGGAGCGGCGGCTCAAGGCCAATGATGACAATGATTTTTCGCTGTCCACGGCCGACTCGATCATCCAGCAATTCGACCAGGTGGTGGCCGGGATCGGCATCATCACCATCGCCATCTCCGGTGTGGGACTCCTGGTGGGCGGCATCGGCGTCATGAACATCATGCTCGTGTCGGTGCGGGAGCGCACTCGCGAGATCGGCGTCCGCAAGGCGCTCGGCGCGCGCAATCTCGACATCACCGTGCAGTTCCTAATCGAAGCCATGACGCTCACCGGCATCGGCGGCGTCATCGGCATCGTGTTCGCCGCCGCCATCGGGCTGCTGATTTCGATGCTGGTGCCCGACCTGCCCACCAGCATCCCCTTCTGGGCGGTGAGCGCGGCGTTCACCCTGTCGGTGCTCATCGGCCTGGTGTTCGGCGTTTGGCCCGCCACCCGCGCGGCCCGGCTTGACCCAATTGAGGCTCTCCGGTACGAATAGCCGACCCTTTGCCTGTGGCGGCTCCCCCCCTTTTGTGATAGATTATGGCCAACTCTGTCGAGAGGGGATCGCCATGACCCAGTGTCCCTCCTGTAAGGCCGAACTCACAGCCGGCACGCGCTTTTGCACATCGTGCGGCCAGCCGGTGCCTCCAGCCGGCCCCGCCGCGTCTCCGGACGCGAAAACCGTCATGGCCGCCGCGGCCACCCGGACCGCGTCGCCCGGAGACGGCGAAAAGACCGAGATGGTGATTCCGGAAGGGGTCAAGGCCGCGCCGGATCAGGCCACCGAGATGATGACCCGCGCCACCCCTGCTCCATCCGCCACCCCGGCCCCGACGGCCGCCGGCGGCGCCAAGGATGACATCTCCAAGATTTTCGAGACATCGGGTGTCTGCCCCAATTGTTACGCCACGTTGAAGAAGGGCGCCAGCCAGTGTGCCGAATGCGGCTACCGTCTCACCGGCACGTTCTGCCCGCGGTGCAACGCCCAGTTGCCGGACGACGCCAAGTCATGCCCCGCGTGCAAGTGGTCGGAAACTTCTCCCGGCACCTGGGTGCCGGGTGTCGCGGCGGTACCCGTCTCGGCCGGCACCATCCCGCCGGGTACCGTGCCGCCGGGGCCGGCAATGGGCCAAACCGTGATGACGCCGCCCCCCGCCGCGCCCGCTCTCGGCCAGACGGTGGCGGCAGGGACCGCCTACGCGCCGCCCCCCGCGGCAGCGCCCCTGGCACAAACAACGTATGCCGCCCCGCCGGCGGCGCCGTCGCCGGTTCCCGCCGCCAAGAAGGGGTTTCCCGTCGTGCTGGTGCTGGTCATCGGGCTGTTCTTGCTTGGTATCCTGGCCGTCGGCGGCTGGTTCGGCTGGCGCTACTGGCAGCAGCGTCAGGCTGCAACGACGACCGGCACGGCAGGGTCCGGCAGCACGGCAGGCGGCACCCAGTCCACCGGTGGATCGCAGACCGGCGGCACGGGCACCACGATGCAGGGATTCGGCAGCGAGGCCGGCGCGGGCGAGAACCTGCTGCAGCAGGCCCGGACCTACATGGACAGCGGCGATTACACCCGCGCGCTGGCCAAGGTTCAGCAGCACCTGCAGGACAATCCCGGCGACGCCGACGCGCACACGCTGGCCGGCCAGGCCTGCCGCGCACTGGGTCAGGCCGATGAGGCGATCCGCCACTTCCAGACGGCGCTCAGCATCCAGCCCGACAACGGCGCGCTTCGCCTGGAGCTGGGCAAGCTGTACACCGCCGGCGGTTTTTCCGACAAGGCCATTGAAAATTACCGCGAGGCGGTCCGCCTGCTGCCCGACAATCCGGAACCGCAGTGGTGCCTGGTGCAGGAGCTGCAGAAATCCGGCGACGCCGACAGCGCCCGCCGGGAAGCCGAGCAATATGTCAGCCGCTACCCGGCCGGGCCCAACCGGAGTGACGCCGACGCCCTCCTGACTCAGGGCCAGCGGACGCGCGGCGGCCGGACCAGCGCCGGCTCCACCACGGGCGGCACGACGGCCGGCGGCGCCACCTACACCGGCCGCACGACTGACGCCTCCCGTGACCAGTCCGGCGGCTCCGGCGGCTCCGGCGGCTTCGTGCAACCGCCGCCGCCGTCGCCGTACGTCACCGTCATTCTCGACGGCTCCGCGCTGAACCTGCCGGGCAAGGTGGCCGAGGTCACCGTCAGCTTCGCCGGCATCCAGCAGCGGTTCACCAGCAGCGCCACCGCCCGGCTGGACAACGTGGAGAAAGGCAGCCACGCCTACAACGTGGTGGTGACCTATGTCCTTTCCTCAACCGGCGAGAAGGAGTTTACGTACAGCGGCAGCGGTACTCTGTTGATCCGCTATCAGGACCAGAAGATCCGGGTCCGCCGGATCGGCGAGCGCATCTTGATGGATTGAGAGGCGGCCATGGAACAACTGAAGCGCATCCTGGACACCGTCACCCAGCAACCCAAAGAGGACGTCCGGTACGCCGACGTCCTGCGTGAGGTGATCGCCATCCTCCACGCCAACCTGATGGCCCTGCACGGCGTCAAGGAAGACGAGGTGGCCATCTTGCTCATCGACAAACGGCAGCATCTCAAGTTCTATCGGCCCAGCTACCTGGAGAAGACCGGCTCCATCCCGATGGCTTACACCCGCTCGTTCGTGACCAAGGCGCTGCAGACGGGCAAGGCCATGCTGGACAACCGGTTTTCCTCAACCCCGCACCTGGGCGTCTTCGAGGAAATCAAGCGAAACAACCCGAACTTCCTGCCCATCCAGAAAATCATGTGCGTGCCGCTGGTGACCTCGGACCGGAAGGTGTTCGGCGCCGTGGAGGTCAGCCGAAAGGGCGAGCGGCTGGAATCCGCCGGCCCCGACTGGACCGCCGACGAGATGGACACCATCGTGCGGCAGCTGGCCTCGATCGCCGACCAGTTCTACCGGGTGTACAAGCTGGCCGACACGGCCGAGTGACCCCATGATCGGGCGGACGCCCACCCCACCCCGCTCGATCGGCTGGCGGACCGCATGAACCGCGTCCGAGACGACCACTCGGCCTCCCACTCCGGTGGCACCGCGCGCTTCACGCCCGACCAACGCGCCATGGTCTATGACTGCCTGGCGGTCGCCGAGCGCTGCCTCGAGGAGTTTTACCGGTTCTCACCCCGCGAGTGGTTCCACTACAGCTACACGCTCATGACCGCCGGCGACCTCCCCGACGGATTCCCGCCGCGGCCGGCCAACGTGTTCGGCGAAATCCAGAAGCACTCCGAGCGACCGCCGGCCGGCGGTGGTGCCGCGCCCGATGCCGGCTACACCATCGTGCTCTTCGACGGCAACATCCTCCTTCACCTGAGCGGGCATCCGGAGGTCTCCTTCCGGCACCTGCTGCTCTACATCCTCGCCCATGAGCTGGTGCACATCGCGCGGTTCCACCACGCCCGGCCCTTCGACACGCCCGAGATCGAAAAGGAAGACGAGGAGCGGACCGTCCATGCGATCACCGGCCGGGTGCTGGCCCGGCTGGGCGACGACCAGCTCGTGCGGCTGGCCGACAACTATTTGTCGGAGGAATATTCCCTGTAAATGAGTTCGCGGCCGCGCCGGACCACCTCCTCCACGGTGATCGCCTTGAAGCAGCGCAGGTCCAGCGGGCATTCCCGGAGAAAGCAGGGGCTGCATTCCACCGGTTTCTTTACCACCACCGCCCGCGGGGAAAACGGTCCGGTGGCCACTGGGTCGGTGGACCCGAACAGCGCCAGCTGCGGGATCTGGAACGCCGCGGCCACGTGCATCGGCCCCGAGTCGTTGGACACAAACAGATGGCAACTGCCGATCAGCGGGACCAGTTCGTCCAGGGTGGTCCGGCCGCACAGGTTGTGGAGGCGGTCGCCGCCGACGGCCGCGGCGATCGCGTCCGCGAGTGGCTGCTCCGCGGGTGATCCGAACAACACGACGGTCAGCGGCAGGTCGGATCGCAGCTCCCGGATGAGCGCGGCGAAGCGTTCGGGAAACCACCGCTTGGCCGAACCGTAAAAGGCGCCCGCGTGCACGCCCATCACGGGCCCGTCGGCACCGATACCCTCCGCCTCGAAGAAGCGCCGGCTGACGGCCTCCATCGCCGGCGTCCGTCGCAACCGCAGGTCGGGCTTGAACTCCGGATCGCGGAGATAATCAACGGGCGACAGGCCGACGGCATGCAACAGGTGGAGATAGTAATATACCTGGTGCCGCCGGTGCAGCTCGGTGGGAACCGCGGCACCGTGCGTCAGGAGGAAACCCCGCCCCTCGGTGCGGTACCCCGCCCGTTCCGGCACCCCGGCGATCCGCCCCATCAGGGCGGATTCGAACGAATTGGGCAGGCAGACGTACAGCGACGGACGCCGGCGGCGGATCTCGCGACACCCGCCCAGGAAAGCCCGCCGCCGGGTCCGGCCGGCTTCGGAAGGCAGGGTGATGACCTCGTCCACCTCGGGCGCCCAGCGGTAGAAACCGGCCACCCCCGCCCGTGCCGCCACCACCAGCCGGGCGGCCGGCCGGAGCCGGCGCAACTCGCGCAGCGCCGGCAGGGCCATCACCGTGTCTCCCAGCCAGTTGGTAGTCCGTACAATCAGGGTTTCCGTCGCCGTCATGGCCCACAGCCCCCTTCGATCGGGTCCGACCGAACCGTGCCGTCGCGAGTCGGACGGGCGCCGCGCTGCCGCATCATAGCACTAAAATGAAACATTTTCACAGCGATCGCGTATATAATGCGTTGTCATTCAAGGCGACCGCAAACAATACCCCAACAATATCCCAGCAAGGAGAATGCAATGAGGTTCCGAAACAGCGCACTCGGCCTGGCCCTGATCCTGGTGCTGCTCGCCGGGGCTGCACCGGCGACCGTGCAACAGGACATGGCGCGCAAGGTCACCGAATTCCGTCTGCCCAACGGCATCCAATTCCTCATCGTGGAACGTCACGAAGCACCGGTGGCGTCCTTTGTCACCTACGTGGATGTGGGCGCTTCCAACGAAAATGTCGGCGCCACCGGTTTGGCGCATTTCTTCGAGCACCTCGCCTTCAAGGGCACACCGGAGATCGGCACGACGAACTACGCCGAGGAGAAGAAAGTGCTGGACGAGATGGAGACGGTCTTCCGCCAGATCCTGGCCGAGAAACGGAAAGTGACCGGCCCCGACGCCCAGCGGCTGGAACAGTTGAACGCCCGGATGGACGTCCTGCAGAAGCAAGCCGACCAGTACGTCGTGAACAACGAGTTCGTCACCATCCTCGAGAAGAACGGCGGCGTCAACACCAACGCCGGAACGGGCATGGACGCCACCATGTACTTCATCAACCTGCCGTCGAACAAGGTGGAATTATGGGCCTGGCTGGAATCCGAGCGCCTGCTCCGCCCCGTCCCGCGCGAGTTTTACAAGGAAAAACTGGTCATCATGGAGGAGCGCCGGCAACGCACCGAGAGCAACCCCATCGGGCGGCTCATCGAGGAGATCCAGACCACGGCCTTCAAGGCCCACCCGTACAAGGAACCCACCGTGGGGCACATGTCGGACCTTGCCGCCGCCAGCGCCACCGAAGCCATGGCGTTCCACAAGCAATATTACGTGGGCCGGAACATCACCGTCGCGGTGGTGGGCGACGTCTACCCCACCGAGATCAAGGCGCTGGCCGAAAAGTACTTCAGCCCCATCCCGGAAGGCGAAATGAGCGGCCGGGCGGTCACCGAGGAACCGAAACAGATGGCCGAGAAGCGGATCTCCATGCAGGATCCGTCTCAGCCGGTCGTGGTGCTGTGCTACCACAAGCCCGACATCCGGCACCCCGATTCGGCGGTCTACGACGCCATCCAGGACATCCTGGCCGGTGGCAACTCCTCGCGCCTGCACAAGAAGATGGTCAAGGAGGAGAAGTCCGCCCTCTTCGTCGGCGCGTTCCCGGGTTTCCCGGGCACCAAGTATCCCAACCTGTTCCTCTTCTTCGGCATTCCCAACCAGAATCACACCAACGAGGAGATGGAGAAGGGCATCATCGCCGAGCTGGAGCGGATCAAGAACGAGCCGGTGTCGGCGGAAGAACTCGCTGCCGTCCAGACCAAGGCGACAGTCAACCTCTACCGGCAGCTCATGTCGAACGGCGGAGTGGCGCTCCAGTTGGCCTACTATCAGGTCATGACCGGCGACTGGCGCAACCTGTTCACCGCCATCGACAAGATCCAGAAAGTCACCCCGGCCGACATCCAGCGGGTCGCCCAGGAGTGCTTCGTGACCAGCAACCTGACGGTGGGCACCATCGTCCACGCCCAGGCGCAGAATTAAGCGGCTCAAGACACAGATGGAGAGAAACATGAACAAGAACACCCAATGGATCGTGCTGATACTCGTTTTGGTCCTCGGTTTGTCCGCCGGTGTCGCGGCCAAGGAACGCAAGTTCCAGTATCCGTCGCTGCGGGAGATCAAAGCGCCACCCGTCACCACGGGGGCCCTCCCGTCGGGTCTCAAGCTCTACATGATGGAAGACCACGGTCTGCCCATGGTCCAGTTCCAGGTGCTCATCCGGACCGGGTCGGCCTTCGATCCCCGGAACATGGCCGGCTTGTGCGGTGCGACGATGGAACTCATTCGCACCGGCGGCATCCCCGGCAAGACCGGTGACGAGCTCGACCAGATGCTCAACGACATGGGCGCCGTCATCCGCACGGGCGCCGACGCCGATTCGGCCTCCATCTCCGGTTCCTGCTTGGCCAAGGACGCCGAGACTGTGCTCGGAGTTGTGGACGACATGCTGCGCCGGCCTGCGCTGGCACAGGACAAGCTGGACCTGATCAAGGTGCAGATGCGCAGCGCCATTTCCCGCCGCAACGACGATCCGAGTCAGATCGCCTCGCGCGAGTTTACCCGCCTGGTCTACGGCGCCGACAGCCCGTACGCGCGGCAGACCGAATACGCCGACGTGGACGCCATGACCCGCGACGCTGTGGTCAGCTTCCACCGGCAGTTCGTGCAACCCGGCGGCGTCGCCATCGGCGTCTGGGGCGACTTTCAGACAGAGACGATGAAGGCGTGGCTCAGCGAGCGCTTCGGCACCTGGTCGAACGCCGGCCCGGTCGTGGGTGTCTTCCCGGAAGTGCGCGTCACGCCGGCCCCGTCGGTTCGGCTGGTGGTCAAGAAGGATGTCAACCAGTCCAACATCCGCCTGGGGCATATCGGCCTCCGCATGGACAATCCCGACTACTTCGCCGTCGAGATGATGAACAGCATCTTCGGCACCAGCGGCTTCCTCTCCCGGCTCATGCAGATCGCCCGGACAGAGCACGGACTGACCTACGGCATCCAGGGCGGGATCGCCTTCGAGCGCGGCTACCTGGGACAGTTCGTGGTGGGCACCTCAACCAAATCCGAATCGACGGTCGACATGATCAACATCATCATCGGCGAGATCAACCGGATCCGCAACACCCCGGTCTCCGACGCCGAGCTCACCCTCGCCCGTGAAGCGTTCCTCAATAGTTACGTATTCAAATATGAATCCACGTTCGACGTCCTCACCCGGATGATGTCGCTGGACTACTTCGGCTTCCCGCCCGATTTCATGCAGACGTTCCAGAAGCGCATTGCCGGGGTGACCGCCGCCGATGTGCGCCGCGTGGCCAACGCCTATCTGCACCCGGACAAGCTGACCATCCTGGTGGTGGGCAATCCCGACCAGTTCGTCAAACCGCTGTCCGCGTTCGGTGAGGTGCAGGAGTTGGATATCGCCATCCCGGCACCGGCCGCCGCGGTGGACGCGGCCCCCGCCGCCACCCCCGCTTCCCTGGCCAGGGGCCAGGTGCTGCTGAGCCGGATGATCGACGCCATGAAGGCCGCCGACAAGCTGGACACGCTCGCGGGCATGCACCTGCAGCAGCAGTCCACGCTCCAGCTGGCACCCCAGATGAGTTTCACCTTCGACGTCGACAGCTACACCTTCCTTCCCGATCAACTCTACGTGAAGATGGCCAGCCCCATCGCCACGATCGTTCGCGCGTTCGACGGCAAAGCCGGCTGGATGCAGATGCCCCAGGGAATCAAGGACCTGTCGGCTGCCGAGATCGAGGAGGTCATGGAATCCATCGCGCACTCGCCGCTGGTATTCCTGAAGCACTCACGAGTGGAGGGTGCTCAGGCTGTCTACGCCGGTCGCGCCGATGTGATGGGCCGGAGCTACGAGTCGATCTACATCCCCCTCGGTGAGGGGAAGGGCTTCCGCGTGTATGCCGATCCGGACACGGGCATGCTCGCCGGGCTGGCCTACGCCGGCAACTACAACAACGAACCCGGACAATTCATCCAGCTCTTCAGCAACCCCGTCGAGTTGGCCGGCCTGACCCTCCCCCGGGACAGCGAGACATATTTCAACGGCAAGAAAGTCGCCAGCGGCGCCATCCAGGCGCTGGAACTGAATCCGACCCCGAATCCTGCGTTGTTCCAAAAACCCGCCAATTGATCGTTCACCGGGGGGCGGCGCCCGAACGGGCCGCCCCCTATTCCTCCTCGCCCAGCATCGCCAGCAGCAGCTCCTGCAGCTCCCGCATCCGGTCGCGCAACGCCGCCGCCCGTTCGAATTCCTGCGCGCCGGCGGCTTCGATCATCCGCTGGCGGGTGGCGGCGATGTCCCGCTCGAGGTCAGCGGTCGTCCGGTAGGTCTTCGTCGCGGGCAGCTCCCGGGTGAGATCCACGTAGTCGGCCTCGCACACCCGCACGAGTTCCTCGTCCAGCGGCTTGACGATGCTCTGGGGGGTGATGCCGTGGGCGCGGTTGAATGCCTCCTGGATCTCGCGGCGGCGCTGGGTTTCCCGCATCGCCGTGGCCATGGAGTCGGTGACGGCGTCCGCGTACAGGATGACCGTGCCGCTGAGGTGGCGCGCCGCCCGGCCCATGGTCTGGATCAGCGCGGTGGCGGACCGGAGGAAGCCCTCCTGGTCGGCGTCCAGCACCGCCACCAGCGATACCTCGGGCAGGTCCAGCCCCTCCCGAAGCAGGTTGATGCCCACCAGCACGTCGTGCACCCCGAGGCGCAGGTCCCGCAGGATTTTCATCCGGTCCAGCGTCTCGATCTCCGAGTGGAGGTAGGCCACCCGGACACCCAGCTCGCGGAGGTAGTCGGTGAGATCCTCGGCCATCTTCTTCGTCAGCGTGGTCACAAGGGTCCGCTCGCCCGCCTCGGCCCGGCGGCGGACCTCGGCATACAGGTCGTCGATCTGCCCCTTCACCGGCCGGACGTGAATGACCGGATCGAGCAGGCCGGTGGGCCGCACGATCTGCTCCACCACCCGCCCGGCGGCCTGCTGGAGCTCATAGGGCCCCGGCGTGGCCGACACGTACACCACCTGGTGGACGCGGTTCTCGAATTCCTCGAAGTTGAGCGGGCGGTTGTCCAGCGCCGACGGCAGGCGGAACCCGTGCTCCACCAGGGTGAGCTTGCGGGTCCGGTCCCCGTGGTACATGCCCCGCACCTGGGGAATGGTCACGTGCGACTCGTCCACGAAGATGAGGTGGTCGGACGGCAGATAGTCCAGCAGGGTCGGCGGCGGTTCGCCGGGCTGGCGTGCGGTGAGGTGGCGCGAGTAGTTCTCGATGCCCCGGCAGTATCCCAGTTCCTTGATCATCTCCAGGTCATACATGGTGCGCTCGTGCAGGCGCTGGTGCTCCAGCAGCTTTCCCTCGCCGAGCAGGCGCGATTCGCAGCCCTGCAGCTCGCTCTTGATGCTGGCCACGGCCCGGTCCCACTGGGCACGGGGGATGACGTAATGGCTTTTGGGATAGACCGGCAGGCGCTCGTGCTGCGACAGCGTCCGGCCGGTCAGCGGATCCACCATCGCCAGCGCTTCGATCTCGTCGCCGAACAGCTCCACCCGGATCAGGCCCTCGCCGTAGGGTGGATGGATGTCGATCACATCGCCCCGCACCCGGAAATTGCCTGCCTCCGGCGCCACGTCGTTGCGGGTATACTGAAGTTCCACCAGCTTGAGCAGGAGCTCGCGGCGGTGGATGGTTTTCCCCTTCTCCAGGAACAGGACCATGCCGTAGTAGGCCTCGGGTGAGCCGAGGCCGTAAATGCAGCTCACGCTCGCCACGATGATGCAGTCGCGGCGCTCGAACAGGCTGCGCGTGGCCGAGTGGCGCAGCCGGTCGATCTCCTCGTTGATCTGGACCTCTTTCTCGATGTAGGTGTCGGTGGCCGGGATGTAGGCTTCCGGCTGGTAGTAGTCGTAGTAGCTGACGAAATACTCCACCGCGTTGTCGGGGAAGAAACGCCGGAACTCCTGGTAGAGCTGGGCGGCCAGCGTCTTGTTGTGGGCCAGCACCAGCGCCGGCCGCCCCATGGCCTCGATCACCCGGGCCATGGAGTACGTCTTGCCGCTGCCGGTGACCCCCAGCAGCACCTGGTGCCGGGCGCCCGCCCGCAGGCCGGCCGTCAGCTTCTGGAACGCCTGCTCCTGGTCGCCCTGCGGCTGGAAGCGCGCCTCCAGCCGGAACGGCCGCTCCCGTCCCACCTGCCGGGAATAGGCGATGCCGCGATCATTCAATCCGTCGTCCGCCACTCGCCCCTCCCGCCGTTCCGTCGACGGAGCGGCGACGGCACATTCTAACACATTGCAAATGCTTGATTCTTGTGATATATCAAAGCTCCGGGAGCCGTGATGGACGAACTGAAAACCGAATCCTTCGACATTCAGGAATACCTGACCCTCATCAAGAAAAACCGCCTGCTGATCCTGGCCTGCGTCCTGGCCGGGGCGTTCCTGGCTCTCATCTTCAACGAATCGCGGACACCCATCTACAGCGCCACCGTCCGGATCGAGGTCCGCTCGGTGCCCCAGGTGCTGCTTACCCAGTACGCCTACGTTTCCGACTGGTGGACAAAGGAACGTGACCTGAACACCCAGTTCGAAATCCTGCGCAGCCCCGCCATCCTCGAGCGGGTGGTGCGCAAAGCCCGGATCATGGAGCAAGCTGAACCGCCGGGCGAACGCTCTTCCGGCACCGCCCGTTTCTTCTCCGGGCTCACCCATTTCTTCGGCCTGTCACAGCCCGAGGCTGCGGCGCCCACCGGCTCGCACAGCCAGCAGGAGTTCGATGCCATGGTGGCCTCCCTGTGCGCGGGTGTCACCATCGAGCCGGTCAAGGACACCAACCTGGCTGACATCACCATCAAGCATTCGAACCCGTCGGTCGCCTTCATGGCCGCGGACACTATCGCCAAGGCGTATGAGGATTTCATCCTCGAGACCCGCTTCGACGAAATCCGCCGGATGATGAACATCTACACCGACCAGCTGGTCACGCTGAAGAAAACGCTGCGCGAATCGGAAGAGGACTACCTGGCCTTCATCCAGCGCACCGGCATCTCCTCCCTCCAGGAGAAGAAGGAGATCACTCTAGAGGGGCTGTCCGACCTCAAACTCAATTACACCGACACGAAGATCCGTCGGGCCGAGGTGGAGGCGGACCTGGAAACCCTGCAGGGCGTCTCCCAGGAGAGCGATCTCGCCCGCCTGCTGCAAGCGCCTCTGCTGGACAAGAACGCCGCCCTGAACCAACTCAAGCTGGAGATTCTGAACGTCCAGTTCCAGCTGCAGGACCTGCAGAAACGCTATCGGCCTCAGCACCCGGAGGTGACGAAGAAGGAGAGCATGCTGCAGTCGCTGGTGACCAAGTTCCGCGGCGAGCTCGACACCCATCTCCGCAGCAAGCGCGCCGAGCGCGACGCCCTGATCGCCAAGGAAAACGAGCTGGCCCGGGCCATCCGTGAAAACGAGTCCATCGCCATCAAGGATTCCTCGGTGGCGCTGCAGTACAAAAAGTTCAAGGACGAGCTCGATTCGAACAAGACGCTCTATGAGACGCTGCTGAACAAAATCAAGGAGCTGGACATCACCAAGTCGTCCCGCGAGAGCTCGATCCAGGTCGTCGAACAACCCGTCCGGCCGGTGGATCCGATCTCCCCCCGCAAGGGCGTCAACCTGCTGCTGGGCTTGCTGCTGGGCCTGCTGACCGGCGTCGGTCTGGCGTTCGGCCTGGAATACCTGGACCAGACGCTGCGGAATACCGACCAGATCAAGCACCTGCTCAAGCTGCCCACCATCGCCATGATCGGCCAGCTCAACGACAAGGAGCTGGCGGGCGCCACTGTCCCGCTGGTCACCGAGCCGTCGATTCCCGGCACGTTCCAGGAAGCATTCCGGTTCCTCAAGACCAACCTGACCATCGCCACGCTGAACCGAAGGCACACGCTGATGATGATCACCAGCACCGGTTCCGGCGAGGGGAAAACCACCGTTGCCGTCAATCTGGCGCTTTCCTTCGCCCGTGAAGGCAAGGACGTGCTCCTCGTGGATTTGGACCTGCGCCGGCCCAAGGTGCACGCGGCCCTCGGGATCGACAACCGCCAAGGGTTCACCGACCTGATGGTGGATCCGTTCACCTGCATCCCACTCAGCGGCTCACTCGACAGCATCCCGCTGAGCGATCTGATCTACCTGCTGATCCATCTCGGCCACAGCGGCTGCCTCACCATCGAGACACCCGACAGCCATTACGAGATCGTCCTGGTCAAGGGGCGGATCGCCCTGGTGAGCTCCTCGCAGCGCGAGGAGCACGACCGCCTCGGCCGCCTGCTGGTGAACAAATTCGGCTTCCCCGAGGCGCGGCTGGCCGACGCCCTCCAGGAGGCGGCGCGGCGCCGCCAGCGGTTGGGCGAGTATCTGTACGACATCGGCGCCGTGGAACTGGAACCGGTGATCGAAGCGCTCCGGCACCAGTTCACCGCCACCTTCCACCGCCTGCTCCCCGCCACCGCCGGCACGTACCGCTTCGAGGAACGGGAGGACCTCTTCTTCCATCCCGAGATCCTCCAGCGGCTGGAGGCGGAAAAATCGCTGGCGGACGACCTGGCGGTGCCCATCGGCAGCGTGGCGAAATTCCACGATCGCTACGGCATCGTGAAAGGCCCCGCCGACGGGCTATACGTGTTGACCGCCGGTTCCCGCTCCCCCGAACCCGACGAGATCCTCGCTTCGGAGCGACTCTTCAGCATGCTGGACATGCTGCGCAAGCATTTCCACACCGTCGTCATCGACTCGCCGCCGTCGGCCATGGTCAGCGACTCGAACACCCTGTCGCCCCACGTGGACGGGATCGTGTACGTCGTCCGCTACGGCAAGCTGCCCCGCAAGCTGATCCAGAGCACGGTGGAACGCCTCCGCGCCAACAGCGGCAAGATTTTCGGCGTGGTGCTCAACGGGGTCAACATCCGGCGGGAATCGTACGTGGACGAATACTACTACTACAGCGACTACTACCGCCGGACCGACGAAAGCTGAGCCGCCGCCCCCTCCGCGCGCGGCCTATCGTAACGCATCCAGCTCCCGCCGCGCCGCTTCGTTGCCCGGTTCCGCCGCCAGCAATGCCGTGTAGCACTGCCGAGCCCTGTCCCGGTCGCCGGCCAACAGATAACTGCGGCAGATCCTGAGCTGAAGCGCCCGGTCGGACGGCCGGAGGCCGGCCAGTCGCTGGTACACGCCCGCAGCCAGCGCGAACCGGCCCTTATGTTCGTAAAGGAGGGCCAGGTATTCAAGCAGCGCGGTGTTGTCGGGAAACTGCCGCACCGCCATCTCCAGCTCGGGCACCGCCTGCTCCACGAGGTCCTGCGCCACGAGCACCCGGCCCAGTTCCAGGTACAGGTTCGGCTCTTCCGGCCGGAGCCGGATCACCCGGCGCAGAGTCTCCTCGGCCCGGACGCGGTCGCCGCTGCGGGTGTACAACCGATAGAGTCGGTTCAGCGCGTCGACATCGTCCGGGAACCGGCCCCGGTACGATTCCAGCGCCTGAATGGCGCCGGTGACATCGCCGCGTGCCTCCGCGGCCTGCGCGGAGAGCAGCGCCACGCGGGGATACGCGCCGGATCGGCCGGTTAGGGCGGCCAGAAACCGTTCCCGGGCACCCACCCGTTCCGGCCGATCGAAAAATTCGTAAGCCCGGTTGGCGGCGCCCGCCGACCACGCCTGTGCATCGCCGTACGCCAGCCAGAGCGCCACCGCCTCGGCGTCGCGATTCTGCCCGATGGCCAAGCCGGCCGCCAGAGCAGTCCGGCGCGGATCGTCGGACGGGCCGCGCCCTTCCAGCATGTTAAGGTGGCCGGCGGCCTCGTCCGGCCGTCCCGCGTCGAGCGCCCAGAGCCCCAGGGTCAGGTGAATCCCGGTGGGATCCGGCGCCCACTGCAGGGCGGACCGCAAGCCGCGCCGGGCCAGTTCCCGAAAGGCCGCCTCACCGAAGAACGGCTGGAGCGGCTGGTGGTAACCGAGATCCGGCAGGAGGGCCACGGCGCGCTCCATGTGCCGTTCGGCCGCAGCCCGATCGCCGCGGCGCAGGAAGTGGATCGCGGCGATGTCGTGGAAATACGGATTGTTCGGATCCAGCTCCAGGGCCCGCCGGTAGTAGCGCCACGGATCGAGGTCGCCGCCGCGGCGCGGATCCCGTTGCCGCTCCATGGCCGCCAGGCGGTTCAGCACCGGCGCCATCTCGGCGCCGCCGAGCGGCGCGCGGTGCAGTGCGGCGGCGGCCTCCGCCAGCATCCCGGCCCGGAGCCAGGCGCGGCCGTCGAGCGGAAACGCGCGGAGGGCGTCCAGGTAGCCCTGCCACGCCGGCTCGAAGGCGCGGCTGCGGTTCAGCCCGAACCGCGCCCGTAGCGCCCAGCGCTCGCCCCATTCGAAATGTGCCTCGGCGTTGTCAGGATCCACGCGCCGCGCGACGGCAAGCGCCTCCACCGACAGCGTCTCCCGCTCCAGCACGGCCAGCAGGCGGCTCTCCTCCAACTTCAGATTGGCCAGTCCGAGCCATGCGGCCGCAGGCACGAGGAGCAGGGCCGGCGCGAAGCAAACCGCAGGCAGCCGGACCGTCTCGCCCGACCGGTTCGCCACGGCGGCGCCCAGCAATGCCGCCAGCGTATAGGCGCAAGCCAGGATGTGCATGTGAAAATCGAATGACACCTCGACGAGGACGGCCACGAGCGCCCCCTGGGTGGCTAGAAACAGGCTCTGCTTCATCGGCCGGCGGGCCGTGCGCATGCCGGACAGCAGGAGTCCGGCCAGCACGGCAACAAGGCCGACGACCGCCGCGGCGCCCACCAACCCGGCTTCAGCCAGCACCTGCAGATAGTCGCTGTGTGCAAACCAAGCCTGGCTGTTGGCTCCCGGTGCGCGATACAGGGGAAACATCCAACCGAAAGTGCCCGGACCGCAGCCCAAAACGGGGTGAGCCAGGAACATGGCCAGCGCCGACCGCCAGATCGCCACACGACCGCCGATGCTGACCAGCTGGGCTTCGGTGGACGACTGGCCCAGCCGCCAATCCAGCGGCTCCAGGCCCAGCTGAATCAGCACGCCGCCGATGATCACAAAGAGTAGTACACCGAGCCGGAATACCCGGCCGCGGTGGGACTGCAGGTCCAACTGCAGCAATCCCATTACCCCCACCGAGGCGAGCAGCCCCAGCCAGGCGCCGCGTGACAGAGAGAAGGCCACGCCCGCCGCGATCAGGCAGTTGGCCACCGCCAGCACGATCTTCCCGGACAGCGACCGGGCGCGCAAATACAGGATCAGTCCGAACGGGAAGAGCAGCGTCAGGTAGCCGGCGAAATGGTTGCGGTTAATGAAGGTGCCGTGCGCCCCCCCCCGATCGAGCCCGACCGCCACGCCCCACACCTGGTGCACGTCGAGGAGCCAGTTCAGCAGACCCCACAGGGCGATGGCGGCCGCCAGCGCTACCAGCCCGACAGCCAGCCGACGCCACTGCCGCAGGTCGTTGAACAGGGCCGCGCTCAGGAAGAAGACCAGTCCCAGGCCCGACCAGTACAGAAAGCTCTCCAGCGACATCCGCCGGTACTCGCTGAACAGGCCGGCGGCCGCGAGCGCCCCGACGGTCAGGCAGACCGCCAGTGCCAGGCGTCGCGGGCAAGCCACTTCCACCGCCCGTCCGAAAGGCGCGAACGCCAGGGCGGCAGCCGCCGCCAGCAGGCCCGTCGCCAGCAGGGTGTAACCCGGGGTCACGCCGCCGAAGTACAGCGGCGCCGTCAGCAGAATGACCAGCGCGGTTCCCCGTGCCGCGGTGGAGCGCCAGTGCCGTTTCATGCCGCGATCCGCTTAGAACCAGCTTTCCGGGACAATGACCTTGTCCCCCGGGACCAGGGGGACATCATGGATTTCGCCTTTCTTGATTTTCTTGATGTTGATCTTGAGCCGAGTGACTGTCTCGCCGTCCAATCGGATCACCTCGGCGCGGTTCTCCGCCGCGAAGGGCAGGAAGCCGCCGGCCATCAGGCACAACTCGTACACGGTCATGCCCGGCCGGAAGTCGTAGGCCCCCGGTGATTTCACCTTCCCCTCGATGTAGACCTGGTAGGACTGCGTGTCGGATTTGCGGGACGGCACATTGATGATGTCATCGGGCAGGATGGGCAGGGCGTCCGGATCCTGCCGGCCGCTGAGCACGTCCTGGAGACTGATCGTGTACTTCGTGCGCCCTTCCCCGCCGGCCGGCTGCTCGGCGGCCCGCCGGAACAGGATGGCGTCCGACGCGGCGTTTTCGGTCATCCCGCCGACAAGCGACAGGATCTCCAAGATGTTGGTCGCATCCTGCCGGAGGAAGTATTCGCCGGGCTTGCGCACCTCGCCCAGCACCAGGATCTTTTTACTCTTGTACTCCTGAATGTCGACCTTGACGGTGGGATTCAGCAGGTAGTCCCGCTCGAGCACCGCCCGGAGCTTGTCCCGGGCCTCGGTGAGAGTCAGCCCCCCCACTTCGATCTCGCCGGCCAGCTTGAGGGTGACCGTGCCGCGCGGGCTGACAGGAAACACCCCGGTCAGATCGGCTTCACCCACGACCTCAATTTTCAGCACGTCGCCGATACCGAGATGATACGTTTCAGCAGCACTCGCCCACGCCGCCGCGACGATCCACGCCAGCGCGCATCCGGCGGCCGTGACGACTCCATACAATCGTGGAAATGATGTCACCATACATCCGCCACTGGGGACATCGGGCGCAGCGGCACCCGGCGAGCTCCCGGACCGTCCTCCCGGTGTCTAGAAAATCGTGTACCGGACGCCCACCGAGAACACGTTCTTGCCGAACTCGTAATCGGCGTTGCTGGAGTTGCGGTTCATGAACCGGTAGTGGGATTCGATGAACCAGCGGTCCTGCATCTGGCGGGCATAGCCGACGCCGATGAACTGGTAGTCGTCCTCGCGGTTGTCGGCCAGGTCGTCAGCGGACAGGACCTCAAAATCGTTCCAGCGCAGGCCGAACTCCAGGAACAGGTTGTCCCGAGCGGTCATCAGCCAGTTGCCCCGGCCCTGCAGATAGTAATCCGTATAGAAATCCGCGCTGTAGTTGGGCGCCTGGCTGCGCTCCCGGCCCACGGTCACGTTCAGGCCGGATCGCTCGCGCTGCATCTGGACGCCGAAGTTGTAGTACAGGTTGGTGCCGCTGCTCCAGGTGCCGCCATCGACGTCGCGATCCTGGGCGCCGATTTCGCCATTCAGGCTCCAGGCGTCGGAAAACTGCCGTTCGATGACGCCGCCGAAGGTGTTGTCGGTGTAATCCATGTAATCCGCGTCGGGGAAGTTGCGGTCATAGTACCGGTAGATGAAACCGGCCTTGGTGCGGGTGTTGAAGTGGTAGTACAACCCCGCATTGAACTGGTGTCCCCGGGAGTTGATGAAATCGTGATCGGCGCTGTCATCGTCACGGTAGTAATCGATGATGGTATTGCCGTAGCCCACGGAGAGTTCCACGTGATCGGTGGTCTTGAAGATCACGTCCGCCAGCAGGTTGTTCTGGATGAACCGGCCATACACCATCTCGTCGACGAGACGGAAATCGGGGCGGTTCGTGTTGTCCAGATTGTCCCGCAGGCGGAACAGCACGTGGTCGCTGAGCCGGTAGCCGAAGTTGAACTTGAGATAGTTGTTGTAGATATCGGAGCTGTCCAGTTCCTGGCCGGGAATTTCGGACTCGGTGTCCAGGTAGAGGTCGCCCTGGCCGCGGTAGCCGATGTTGAAGAACGACCGGGCCCCCTCCTTGCTCCACTCCAGTTCCGGCGCGATGGTGAACACCCACGTGCTGACCTCGGTACCGTCCGGGCTGTAGTACACGTTGTCGTCGTACTGGGGCATCACCGCCACGCTCAGCTTGAAGCCCTTGGCGGGTGTCGCGGCGGTCACCACGCCTGCCAGCATCAGTGCCAAGCCCATGATCAGTCCGATGAATATCCGTCTCACGCGCGCAACCTCCGTGTGATCGACTCTGTCGGTTCCCAAACCGACTCACTTTTTCCGGGAAGGATAAACGGGGCTGGCGGTCTCTTCGGTGACATTCTTCAGCCGGTAATTGCCGAAGGGGTCCGTCAGCAGGTCGTTCGGCTGGGTGCCCATGGGCTTGCCCGCGGCGTAGGCGGCCACCGCGGCGGTGAACGCGGGCAACTGCATCAACCGGAGCACGTCGTTGGCCGGCAGGCACTCTCCGGGCTCGCCGGCGGTCATCAGGCCCGCCTCGGCCAGGAGACGGATCTTGTCCTCGCACGTGACGGCCGTGAAGTTGTACTGCCGCCGCACCAGCTCGAAGGTCACCTCCGCCAGCAGGCAACGAGTGACGCACTGGGAGCAATCGGCGCGGGTGAAAGCCTCAAGGCCGTGGGCGACCAGAACGCTCCGCCTCACCTGGCAGGCTTCGGCGGCGCCCAGGTCCTTGTAAGTGGGGGGAAGCCGGCTCTCCAGCCCCAGTGCGGGGACCAGCAGCTCGGTGTACCGGCCGACAGTCATGGAATCGCCCGGGCTGTCAGCGGCCCACGCGGCCCCAGTTGCCACCAACAAGATACACACAGCCAGCGTTTTGATCTTCATGCGTGCACACCCTCAGTCAGAATACACGACACACAATAAAGTGTGTCAGATTAAATCTAACAGATTCTTAGGTATACCTGCAAGAAAAATATGGGAATCAAGATGGTGCTTTTCCAATATTGTTAAACAATTGCCCATTGTGCGGTTGACACACCCTTCGGGCGGGGTATAACATGAAAGACTCTTTCCCCATCATGGCGGGCCGGATCGGCTGATTCCAACCGACCGGTTCCGCGGCAGTTCGAGGAGGACCTGTCGATCATGAGCATCAGTCAATTGGCCCGTTCCATCGCCGAGTCGCCGACCCTGAAACTGAACCAGGCCGCCCGGGTACTCCAGGCGAAGGGGGAACCGGTGATCCATCTCGGCGCCGGTGAGCCCAAAAGCAAGGTGCCCGTCGAGGCCATCCGCGCGTCTGTCGCCCAGCTCAACACCGGTGAAGTGCGGTACACGCCCACCAGCGGGATTCCGGAGCTCAAGCGGGCGATCATCGGTTACACCGAACAGCATTACAGCCGGACCGTCGCGCCCGAGAACGTCATCGTATCCGGCGGCGCTAAGCAGTCGCTCTCCGTGCTGCTGTTCACCCTGCTCAACCCGCAGGACGAGGTGATCATCCTGGCACCCTACTGGGTCAGCTATCCGGACATGGTCAAGATGGTGTACGGCGTCCCCGTGATCGTCAAGCCGGAAGACGGCGGCTTCGAGCCCCGCTTCGACGAGATCACCCGCGCGGTGACGGCCTACACGAAAGCCATCATCATCAACAGCCCCAACAACCCTTCCGGCGCCGTCTACTCCGAGGAGTTGATCGCCCAGATCGTCCAGTTCTGCGAGAAAAAGAACATCTACGTCATCATGGACGACATCTACCATCAGCTGGTGTTCGACGGGAAGCGGGCCGCCAACGCCTACCAGTGGGCCAAGGAGGACTTGGAAAGCTCCAAAGTCATCGTGATCAACGGCGTCTCGAAGCTGTACGCCATGACCGGCTTCCGCATCGGCTGGACCATCGCGCCACGCGCGATCGTCTCGGTGATGATCAACGTGCAGGGACAGACCACGTCGTGCCCCGCTACCATCTCCCAGCACGCCTCCGTGGGCGCCCTGACCGGTTCCCAGAGTTGCGTTGAAAGCCTCCGCTTGACGCTCCAGAACAACCGTGACGTGATGGCCAGGGAGTTCGACGCGTTCGACGGCGTCCGCCTGATCAAGCCCGAAGGAACGTTCTACTGCCTGCCCGATTTTTCCGCCTTCAACCGCAACTCGGTGGAGTTGTCCAGTTTCCTGCTGGAGAAGGTCCTGGTCGTGACCGTGCCCGGGCGCGAGTTCGGCATGGAGGGCCACCTTCGCCTGAGCTACTGCGGCTCCGTCAAGGACGTCACCGAAGGCGTCGAACGGATCAAATGGGCTCTGGATCCCAACGCGCCGAGCGAGCTGTATATCGGTGACCGAAAAATCGTCAAAGACTGGTCATGAAGCACTTCCTTGAGATCAAAACGCCGGCGCAGAGCGTTGCCCAGGAGCGGGCCAGCTCCTTCACTCTGAAGCACCAGGGGTTCCCCAAGCTCAACCGGGTCTACTGGAATCTGCCGGTCCCGGCGCTGTGCGAAGAGATCGTGTTCCGCGGCGAAGGACGGCTGGCCGCCGACGGGCCTGTCCTGGTGGACACCGGCCGGCACACGGACCAGTCGCCCAACGACGCGTTCATCACCCGCGAAGCGTCCACCGAAGAGCACATTGGCTGGGGCCAGCACAACCGGCCGTTCAGCCCGGCGAAATTCAGCGGTCTCCTGAACCGGCTTCACGCCTACCTGATGGACCGGGACGTGTTCGTCCAGGACGTCTATGCGGGCGCTGATCCCGGTCGCCGCCTGGCTGTCCGCGTGATCACCGAGCTGGCCTGGCACAGCCTGTTCGCCCGTCACCTGTTCCGCCCCGCCGATACGCTCGACGCGCAGCGAGACTTTGCACCCGACTTCACCGTCCTGTGCATCCCCTCGTTCCAGGGTTCGCCGGAGATCGACGGTGCCGCGTCGCAGACCTTCGTCGCCCTGAGCCTCGGCCAGAGGCTGGCCCTCATCGGCAACACGGCCTATGCCGGCGAGATCAAACGGGCGGTCATCACTTACCTGAACTACACGCTGCCCCTGGACGGCGTCCTGACCCTGAACTGCGCGGCCAACGTCGGCCCCGAAGGGGATCCGGCGCTGCTCTTCGGCCTGCCGGGCACCGGCAAGACCACGCTGGCCGCCGACCCGCGCCGCCGCCTGCTCGGCGACGACGCGCACGGCTGGAGCGACGAGGGGATCTTCAACCTGGAGAACGGCTGCTATGCCCGGGTGGCCGGTCTCACCGCGGCCGACGCGCCGCAGCTCCACCCCGCCACCCGCCGGTTCGGCAGCATCCTGGAGAATGTCGCATACGATCCGCTGAGCCGGATTCCCGACCTCAGCGACGTGTCCCGCACCGACAACGCGCGCTGCGCCTGCCCTCTGGCGTTCGTCGACCAGGCAGTGGCCGAGCCGCCGGCCGGCCACCCCCGGCACGTCGTGATGCTCATCGGCGACGCCTCGGGCGTCATGCCGCCCATCGCCCGGCTCACCCCCGAGCAGGCGGTCTACCAGTTCATCTCCGGGTATTCGGCCCGAATCAACACCCCCAAGTCCGGCAAAGGCGCGGAGCCGGAAGTCGTCTTCAGCCCCTGCTTCGGCGCCCCGTCCATGGTTCTGCCGCCCGGCGTCTACGCCGACCTGCTGCTGCGCAAGATCACCCGCCACGGCATCAACTGCTGGCTGCTGAACACCGGCTGGGTGGGCCGGTTCGGCTCGGGCAAGCGCATCGGTCTCCACCACTCCCGCGCCCTGCTGCAAGCGGCCCTCGACGGCGCGCTCGACAAGGTCAAGTATCGCAAGGATTCCGTGTTCGGATTCTCCGTCCCCCTCGCCTGCCCCAACGTGCCCGAGGATCTGTTGCACCCCGAGCGCGCCTGGCGCAGCAAGGATGCGTACGCGAAGTGCTGCCGCGCCTTGGCCTTCCGGTTCGCGGAGAATTTCAAGAAATACAAGGCCCGGTGCCCCGCCGGCGTGGCCAAGGCCGGCCCGAAGCACTGAACCGTCTCCCCGTGAACTCCGTCGCCCTGCCGGCTGTCCCACAGCCCGACGCCGCCGACCGTGAGCCGTTCGATCCCGTCAGGAGGCCGGGCACCCGGCGGGCGATGGCCAGCGAACACGTCAGGCCGGGGGAGTCGATCCCGAGAAGATGGATACAATCGCCGTGCCGCGGGTCGCGCCGGATGATGAAATCCCGTTCGACCGGCAGGCGGACCATGATCCCGGTGAAATCCATTTCAAGGTCTTCCAACCGGAGGATCGGGACATAACGTCCGGCCTGTTCCAGAAAGTGCCCGGTCGGCCGCCGATTCTTCTCATCATCCTCAGGACCGGCGGCCGGACCGAATTTCGGGCCGACGGTGACCGTGTCGCCCACCGCTACGCGGCCGTCACGATCCAGCCCGAACGGGGGCGTCAGGTGAATGCCCGCCATGCTGAGGCGCTCGTCGCCCAGGCGCAGGAGCTGGGGAACCGGATCGACGTCCAGCCCGTTGAGCCAGAGTCGGTGCGGCGGCAACAATTGAATCTGTAGTATTCCCCTCTCAGCGACACCGACCGGAAGCCACAATCAGGATTGACCGTCCGGACGATGGCGTGGGTGTACAATTCCGTCGCGTTGACCACGACCGCGGCGGCCGGACCTCCTCGCGCCCGCCCCGATGGCCTCCATGATGCCACGCTCCCGCTTCAGCTTGCTCGGTCGTGCCTTGGTCCGCCGGCCGGTTCCGCCGGCTCCAGGTGTGCTGTCATCAGCGCCAGGTTGGCCGTGTCATCCTCCCCCCAGTCGCGCGTGTCCAGGAGCGCCGCCCGGACAATGAACCGGCTGAACGGCCATGGCAGGCGGGTCCGATCCCACGAGTTGAAGGTTATCCGCGGCCGCGGGTCGAACCCCAGCACGACCACCATTGCCCTGGCGCGCCGCGCCAGCAGGGCCGCACCCGGCTTCCCCACGCGGCGGGGTCCCCGGGGCCCATCCAGGGCCAGCGCAGCGCAGTGGGGGTGCGGATCGGACGGTATGGCCAGCCAGTGCTTCAACTCGACGAGCCCGCCCACCGCCCCGCGGCTGGACGACCCCCGGACCGCCACCAGTCCCAGGCGCTCCATCACCCGGGTCAGCATCTCGCCGTTGCGGGAGCGGCTGATCATGACGGCCACGCGGCCCTTCGGCCCGCGCCGCAGGTTGACGATCTCGACATTGAACAAATCCTCGTGCCAGAACGCGAACACGATGGGCCGTCCGGACGCCTTGGCCGCATCAAACTGATCCAGCCCCTCAATCCGCAGCCGCTGGGTGGCCGCCAGCGCCCGGATGTAACCGGCGATGAGCGGCGCGCCCACACGCCGGAACAGCCGGTCGCCCAGCGTCTCGGTCCGACGAGTTTCCGGCGGCGGAGCGTCCGGTCGCGGCCGGCCGGTGGTCATGCCGCTGGATCCTGATTCGGCGGAGTACGCACCATGGCCGAATTATACGGGATGCGCCGGATGACGCCAAGGGTTTCCCGTAGCGGGAGGGTCTTGATCCCCGGAGCCGGGCCGTCTACAATCGACCGGGAAACAGCCGTGACTATGCACGCACCAACTCACGCTCCAGCCCCCGTACCGGTTCCGCGTCCGGAATCCACCGATCCGCTGGACCGCGGGGCGCTGCGCCGCTTCCTGTACGGCTTCGGGGCGCCGTGGCGCGGCCTGCGCCTCCTGTTCACCCATCCCCGGCTGTTGCTGCAGATCGTCGTCCCGGCAGCCATCAACATGGTTCTGGTCCTGCTCGTGGTGGCAGCGGCGCTGATCTGGTCCCCGGAACTGATGGGGATATTCTGGGAACGGCCGGTGGGGGTCGGTTTTGGCGACATGCTCCTCACCGGCATGTGGCTGGCCGGCGTGGCGTTCGTCGCCCTGTTCCTGATCGCGCTGGGCGTCATCTGCATCTACGGCGTGGCGGGACTCGTGCTGACCCCGTTCCTGGATTACCTGTCGGAGCGGGTGGAAGAGCTGGATCTCGGACCGCGCCCCGAGGGGTTCGCCTGGCCGGTGTTCTTCCGGCAGATCAGCGTCTCCATCTGGCATTCTCTGCTGAATTTCGCCCTGTACCTGGTGGTGATGGGCCTGCTGCTCCTGCTCAACCTGATTCCGGCGGCCGGTCAGGCGCTGTTCATGGCGGGGAGTTCAGTGGCATCGGCATTCTTCCTGGCCCGCGAGATGCTGGACGGCCCGCTGACCCGCGATCACCTCCGCTGGACGGACAAGTACCGCGTGGTCTGGCGGCACAAGGCCGTGACGATGGGTCTGGGTGCGGCCACGGCGGCGATGCTCTGGATCCCGCTGCTGAACTTCGTCTGTCTCCCCGTCGCTGTCACCGGCGGCACCCTGCTCTACGCCCACCTGCGCCGCACCGGCCGCCTGCCCCTCAACTCGTAATTCGTAATCGTGATCGTGAGCGAGAATCGCAATCGGATCGGGAGTTGGCCGCGTCCTGCCGGAGGCGGCCTGCTGCCTCGCCGCGATCCATCGTGAAACAGCATGACGGTCTGGTGTACGGCGGCATGATGCCGCCTTGGTTCCGTTCGGTGCGCGTCGGGACCGATCCTCGAGTCTCGAGCACGATTACGATTACTCAGTTACTCTCGATTTTCTGTCAATTTTTGGCAGGATTTTTTACTGAAGCCATAAGCAAAATCAAACAGCAGGCGGGCGGGAGGTACCGCAAGCGGCAGCGAGCGGCGCGTGGGGCCAGCCGCATCGATGTCCCGACGCCGCGACACCATTCCATCACGGTAGCGGCCGTGCGTGTCACGCGACCTGAGGCGTCGTTGCCAGACCCGCGGCGATGGTCGGCCCGTTGATCCCGGAAGCATTCAAGCGGCAGGAACAGAGTGGTTGGACACCTGGGGTCAGGCGTGCCGATTGGGCTTTTGCGCCGCTCGCTGCCGCTCGCGGTACCTCCACGTTACCAACCGGCGGATCGTGCACATTTCTAAGGCGCCGGGCCGATCAATGAATGACTGGTCGGACGAGTGAATTCCAGCTGCTTTTAACCAATGGGTTCCGCCTCGCCGGGTTGGGATTACGTTTGCGATCACGATCATGAATTACGAGCACGAAATCCGATGCCCGAATTCCGATGTCCGCGTTACGGGAACGAGCATCGAGTCTCGAGCTTCGAGCCTCGATTACGATCACGATTACGATTACGAATGACGAATGACGGGCACAAAAAAAAGATAGATGGTAGCTACCGCGCGGCCAGCGCTTCCACGAGCCGCGGTAGCGCGGTCACGGCTTCGCCCAGCCGCGCCGGATTCTTGCCGCCGGCCTCGGCCATGGCCGGCCGGCCGCCGCCGCTCCCCTCCACGATCGCGGCCAGATCCTGGGCGAGCTGGCGGGCCGGCAGGCGTTTTGTCTCGCTCTCCGACACCATGACCACCAGCGCCGCCTTGCCGTCGATCTCGGCGCCGAGGGCCACCACCGCCCGCTCGAACCGGCGGAGCAGCTGGTCGGTGAGGGCGCGCAGCGCGTTGCGGTCCACGTCGGTGACCACGCCCGCCGCCACGAAAACGCCGGCCACGGTTTCGGCCTGGGCGGCGATGTTGCCGACGATCCCGGACGCCAGGCGCATCCGCAGGCGCTCCAGCTCCTTCTGGTGGCGGTGGATGGTCTCCTGCAGCTCCTCGACATGGGCGGGCAGTTGCTCCGGCTCCACCTTCAGCGTGCGGTGGAGCCGGCCCAGGAGCTGTTCGCTCTCGGCAAACCGCCGGTAGGCGTTGGGACCGGCAACGGCCTCGATGCGCCGCACGCCCGAGGCGATGCTGCTCTCGGCGAGGATCTTGACCACGCCCATCTGGCCCGTGCGCTCCAGGTGCGTCCCGCCGCAGAGCTCGCGGCTGAATCCCTCCACGGCGATGACACGGACCGTCTCCTGGTACTTCTCCCCGAACAGGGCCATGGCGCCGCTGGCGACCGCCTCGTCGATGGCCATCACGCTGGTCCGCACGGGCCGGTCCCGCCAGATCTGCTCGTTGGCCTCGGCCTCGATCGCGGCCAGCTCACTCGGGCTCACCGCCGTGTAGTGGCTGAAGTCGAACCGCAGCCGGTCGGGGGCCACCAGCGAGCCGGCCTGCTTCACGTGCTCGCCGAGCACGTCGCGGAGCGCCGCGTGCAGCAGATGGGTGGCGGTGTGGTTGCAGGCGGTGGCGAACCGGCGGTCGGCGTCCACCACGGCGGCGACTGTCTCGCCGGTGCGCAGCGTGCCCTGCAGCATCCGCACCCGGTGCAGGATGACGCCGCCCACCGGCGTCTGCACGTCCAGCACGCGGGCGGTCCCGGTCGCGGTCCGCAGGAAGCCCTGGTCGGCCACCTGACCGCCGGACTCGGCGTAGAACGGCGTGCGGTCGAGCTGCACATCCCCCTCCTGCCCTTCGGCCAACGTCTCCATCCGCTCGCCGTCACGCAGGATCGCCACCACGCAGGCGTCGTCGACCTGCGTCGTCTCATAGCCGAGGAACGCAGCGGGGCTGGCCTCCGCCAGGTCGCGGATGGCGGGCGGGACCGATTTCTGCGCCTCACCCTTCCAGGAGGCGCGGGCGCGCTCCTTCTGGCGGGTGAGTTCGGCCGCAAAACCGTCCATGTCGAGGCGCCAGCCCCGCTCGTCGGCGATCTCGGCCAGCAGATCGGTGGGGAAGCCGTAGGTGTCGTAGAGGCGGAAGATGTCCGCCCCACCGATGAGCACGTCGGCGCCGGCGCGTCCGGCCACCACCTCGTCCAGTTTCTTGAGCCCGAAGTCCAGGGTGGAGGAGAACTTCTCCTCCTCGGCCTGCACCACCCGGGCGATGTAGTCGCGCCGGCTGACCAGCTCGTCGTAGACGTCGCCCATCCGGTCGATCACCGTGCCCGCCAGCCGGTGCAGGAACGGTTCATGCAGGCCGAGCATCCGCCCGTGGCGGATGGCCCGGCGCAGGATCTTGCGCAGCACGTAGCCCCGGCCCTCGTTCGAGGGCAGGACGCCGTCGGCCACGAGGAAGGCGCCGGCCCGGCTGTGGTCGGCGATGATCCGGAGCGATAGGTCGCCGCGGGAGTCCCCGCCGTACCGCACCCCGGCGATTCCTTCGGTCTCGTGGATCAGCGGCATGAACAGGTCGGTGTCGTAGTTGGACAGCTTCCCCTGGAGCACCGACGTGAGCCGCTCCAGCCCCATGCCGGTGTCGATGGACGGCGCCGGCAGCGGATGGAGCGTCCCGGCCGCGTCACGCTCGTACTGCATGAAGACCAGGTTCCAGATCTCCAGGTAACGGCCGCATTCGCAGGTTGGCCCGCAGTCGGTGTGGCCGGCCGGGCTGGCGCCCAGGTCGTAGAGGATTTCCGAACAGGGCCCGCACGGCCCGGTGTCGCCCATCGCCCAGAAGTTGTCCTTCTCGCCGAAGCGGAGGATCCGCTCGGCCGGCAGGCCGGTGATGCGGCGCCACAGGCCGTCGGCCTCGGCGTCCGCCTCGAAGATGGTGGGGTAGAGCCGGGCGGGATCGAGTCCGTAGATCTTTGTGACCAGCTCCCAGGCGAACTCGATGGCCTCCGCCTTGAAGTAGTCGCCGAACGAGAAGTTGCCCAGCATCTCGAAAAACGTGTGGTGCCGGGCGGTACGGCCCACGTTTTCCAAGTCGTTGTGCTTGCCACCGGCGCGCATGCACTTCTGGCAGGAGGCGGCCCGGGTGTAGTCGCGGCGCTCCTTGCCCAGAAAGGTGTTCTTAAACTGGTTCATCCCGGCGTTGGTGAAGAGCAGCGTCGGGTCGCCCTCCGGCACCAGCGCGGAGCTGCGCACCAGGCGGTGGCCGCGGGATTCGAAGTATTTCAGAAAGCTCTGGCGGATCTCGTTACCGGTCATCGGTGTCGTCCTCTGCGGGCAGTTCGATTTCGGCCAGCCGCTCCCGGATCCGGTCGAAGCCGAACCCGCGGCGGGCCAGATAGGTCTCCAGGCGTTTCAGGTCTGCGACGCGGCGGGGCATTCCGGCGAGCCGCTGCCATTTGGCCACGGCTTGTTCCAGCACCTCCGCCTCGGGGTGTTCCGCCAGCGTCGCGGCCAGGACACGCTCGGCCGTCGCCGCGTCCACCCCGCGCGCCACCAGCTCGTGCAGGATGCGGTGAGGGCCCCAGTGCCGTTCGACGGCCCAGGCGCGGGCGCACAAGCCGGCCCAGTGAAAGTCATTAAGATAGTTTAAGGCCTTGAGTTTGTCTATGACTTTTTCGACGGCCGCGGCGTCGGCCGACCGCCGCAGGAGGCGCTCGCGCAGGGCCTTTTCCGGATACCCTCGGCGGGCCAGCAGGCGCACCGCGTACTGTAGCAGGCGGGTGTCGTCCGGAGGCATCAGAGGTTCTGCATGCGCTCCATTTCCTTCTCCATCTCCTCCTGGGCGCTGTCGGCGGTGGAGTAGATGCCCTGGACCCGGAGCTTGAACTCGTCCGGGTTGGAGGCGTACCCCAGGGCGTCTTCGTAGGAGATGAACCCCCGCTTGTAGAAGCCGAAAATGGACTGGTCAAACGTCTGCATGCCGTACTGGCTGGTGCCGCTGGCGATGGCGGTCTTGATGAACTTGGTCTTGGTCGGGTCGTTGATGCAGTTGCGCACGAATTCGGTCACGATGAGCACCTCGATGGCCGGCACGCGGCCCTTGCCGTCGGAACGCCGCAGCAGGCGCATGGAGACGACCGCCCGGAGCAGCGACGCCAGCTGGATGCGGATGTTGTTCTGGTGGTGGGGCGGGAACACGGCGATGATGCGGTTGATGGTCTCGGTGGCGTCCAGGGTGTGCAGGGTCGAGAAGACCACATGGCCGGTCTCGGCAGCGAGCAGCGCCGTCTCGATGGTTTCGCGGTCACGCATTTCGCCGACCAGGATCACGTCCGGGTCCTGGCGCAGCGAACTGCGCAGCGCATCGGCGAAGCTTTTGGTGTCGACGTTGACCTCGCGCTGGGAGATGATGCACTTCTTGTCGCGGTGGAGGAACTCGATGGGGTCCTCGATGGTGACAATGTGGTTGGTCTCGTTCTCGTTGACGTAGTCGATCATCGTGGCCAGCGACGTGGACTTGCCGCTACCGGTGGTCCCGGTGACCAGAATCAGGCCGCGGGGGATCAGGGCGATCTTCTTGAGCACCTCGGGCAGGTTCAACTCGTCGAATGTCTTGATGTTGGCGGGGATGACACGAAAAACCAGCGAGACCGTGCCCCGCTGCTGGAAGACGTTCACGCGGAACCGGCCCAGGGCCTTGACGCCGTAGGCCAGGTCGAGCTCGGAATTTTCCTTGAAATACAGCTTCTGGCGGTTATTCATGATGCCGAAGGCCATGAGGAGCGTGTCTTCTTTCGTCAGCTTCTTGAAGTCGATGAGCGGCACCAGTTCGCCATTGACGCGGACGTGCGGGAACGAGCCCGCCTTGAGATGAAGGTCCGACGCCCCCTTCGCCACGGCGATCTTCAACAGGTCATCTACTTTCATGGTGTTGCCCCGATTTACAGATTGGTTTCATCTTAATCCAGCCCCCCAGAGGTGTCAAGAAAATGTGTCCCGGCCGGCGGGACAGCCGTTTACAGCCTGGCGGTGACGTGTTATAAGGAGCCTGCAACGCCGCCGCTCCCGCGTGGGACGCTTCGGAGGCCCCTCATCTCAACCGATTCTCGCCCCCAACCCAAGATGCCAGTCACGACGCCGTTTGAACATCCCGACAACTGCCCGCTCGTGCTGGCGCCCATGGCGGAACTGAGCCACGCCGCCTTCCGGATGATGCTCCGGCGCCTCGGCGGCTGCGACGTCTATTTCACGGAGATGCTGTCCGCCGGCCGGCTGGTCCGCGAATCGGCGCACCGGTCGGTGTTCCTCATCCAGGATCCGGCCGAGACGGGGCTCGTCCACCAGATCGTCGGCGGCGACCCCGAGCTAATGGGCCGCGCCGCCGCCCTGCTCGAGTCGCGGGGCGTGGCCCGGGTGGACCTGAACATGGGCTGCGCCGCGCCGCGGCTCATCGCCAAGGGCCAGGGCGTCGCCCTGATGCGCGACCCGGACCGGGCCCGCGCCGTCGTGGCGTCCGTACGGCGGTCGTTCGGCGGCCACCTGAGCGCCAAGATCCGCCTGGGCTGGGCGGAGCACGCCGCCGGACTGCCGGATTTCTGCCGGATGCTGGGGGCGGAGGGCGTCCAGACGGTGACCGTCCACCCGCGCTGGCAGCATGAGAAATTCAAAGGGCGCGCCCGGTGGGACTACATCGCCCGGGTGCGCCAGTGGACCGGCGTGCCGTTGGTGGGGAACGGGGATGTGCTGACCTCGGCGGACGCACGCCGCCTCCGCGCCGAGACCGGCTGCGACGGCATCATGATCGGCCGCGGCGCCGCCATGCGGCCGGGACTGTTCCGGGAGATCACCGACCCGGACGCTCCGCCGGCGGATCCGGCCGCGATCCTGGCGGAGTTCATCGCACTTCTGGAACAGTACCTGCCGCCGGAGCGGCGCCTCTCGCGGCTGAAGATCTTCACCCACTGGCTGGCCCAGCCGCTGGCCTTCGGCCACAGCCTCCGTACGCGGGTGCAATCCGCTAGCAGCCTGGCGGAGGCCCGCGACCGGATCGCCGCCTTCTTCGCCGCCTGCCCCGCCGGTGCGTCCGGCGGCGCCGCGCCACCCGGCCGGACTTGAAACTCCTTTACAGCCGCCGGCGTTTCTCCTATATTGATCTTCCATCGATTCGGACCGGCCGGACCCGCGGCGGACGCAGCCGGAAGGAGCCCGGACACCAGGCGGGTCCGCCGGCGCGGCCCCGCCTCGAGGAGATCACATGAAACCACAGTCCGTCATCGCCATCTACCCCGGATCGTTCGACCCGGTCACCAACGGTCACGTGGACATCATCCAGCGCAGCCTCGAGGTGTTCGACACCGTCATCCCCGCCATCCTGATCAACGCCGACAAAACCGCTTGCTTCACGCCGGAGGAGCGGCTGGTGATGCTCCGGGATGCCGTCCGCGGGCTGAAGGGTCGCGTGGAGCCCATCCACTTCAGCGGCCTTCTAGTGGATGCGGCGCGCCAACACGGCGCCACGGTCATCATCCGCGGCATCCGGGCGGTCTCGGACTACGAGTACGAGCTCCAGATGGCCCTCATGAACCGCAAGCTGGCGCCGGAGATCGAGACGCTGTTCCTGGTGCCGGCGTTCAAGTACTCTTTCCTGAGCTCGCGTCTGGTCAAGGAAGTGTACGCCCGGGGCGGGTCCATGAAAGACCTGGTGCCCGAGCTCGTCGACACCATGATGCTGAAGAAACACGGCCGCTGAGCCCGTTCCCGGAGCACCCCATGCAGATTCCCGTCCCCCATGTGTTCAAGCGTTACGACATCCGCGGCATCGTCGGCGAGGAGCTGACGCCGGAGCTGGCGACCGCCATCGGCCGCGCCGCCGGCACCTACCTGCGGCGCCGCGGCCGGACGGACGTCGTGGTGGGCCGCGACGGCCGCCTGAGCGGGCCCGAGTACGCCGCCCGGCTCATCGACGGCCTGCGGGCTGCCGGCGTCCGGGTGCTGGACCTGGGCATCTGCCCCACGCCGGTCATGTACTTCGCCATCCACCATCTCGGCGCCGGCGGCGGCGTCGCCGTCACCGCCAGCCACAACCCGCCCGAGTACAACGGCTTCAAGATCAATTGCGGGCCGGACTCCCTGTACGACGACGCTATCCAGGAGATTCGCCGACTCATCGAAGCCGAGGATTACGAGACGGGCAATGCGCCGGTGGAGCGCCGCCCGGTGATCCCCGACTACGCCGCCGCCCTGCGACGGCAGTTCGGCGAGCTCGCCAGCCGGCCCAAGGTGGTGGTGGACGCCGGCAACGGCACCGCCGCCCTCGTGGCGCCGGACCTGCTGCGGAGCTTCAAGTGCCGCGTGGCCGAGCTCTACTGCACGGTGGACGGGCGGTTCCCCAACCACGAGGCCGATCCCACCGTGGCCGCCAACCTGGCCGATCTGATCCGGGTGGTCCGCGAGCAGTCGGCGGATCTCGGCATTGCCTTCGACGGCGACGGCGACCGCATCGGCGTCGTGGACGAAACGGGCACGATCCTCCACGGCGACCAGTTGCTCCTGATCTACGCCCGGCAGGTCCTGGCCGCGCAACCCGGGGCCACGGTGATCTCCGAGGTCAAGTCGTCGCAGGTGCTGTACGACGAGATCGCCCGCGCCGGCGGCCGGCCGCTGATGTGGAAGACCGGCCACTCCCTCATCAAGGCCAAGATGAAGGAGACGGGTGCCGCGCTGGCCGGCGAGATGAGCGGCCACATGTTCTTCGCCGACCGTTACTACGGGTTCGATGACGCCATCTACGCCGCCTGCCGCCTGCTGGAGATTCTGGACGCCGCGGGACAGCCGCTCAGCCGGCTGCTGGCGGACCTGCCCGGGACCGTGAACACCCCGGAGCTCCGGCATCCGTGCCCGGAGGCGTACAAGGCGCCGCTGGTCCAGGCGGTGCTGGACCATTACCGGCGCGACCATGAGGTGATCGACATCGACGGCGTGCGGGTCCGCTTCCCCGGCGGGTGGGGGCTTGTCCGGGCCTCCAACACCCAGCCCATCCTGGTGCTGCGTTTTGAGGCGGACACCCCCGACCGGCTGCAGGCCATCCAGGACGATGTCATGGCCGTCATCCGGAAATACCAGCGCGAGATCGTGCCGTCATGAGCATCCTTGAGATCCCCTTCTTCAAAAGCCAGGGTCTGGGCAACGACTTTCTCCTCCTTCGCGACGAGCATTTGGGCGGGCTCCGCCTGCCCCTGCCCGAGATGGCGGAAAAGATCTGCTCGCGGAAGTTCGGCGTGGGCGCCGACGGTGTGATCGTGTGGACGGCGGACGCCGTGGCCGACCAATTCACCGCCCGTATCTTCAACGCCGACGGCTCGGAGGCCGAATCGTCCGGCAACGGGATCCGCTGCCTGGCGGCGGCGCTCTGCCACGCGGGGATCGCGCGCGGCGAGCGCCTGTCGATCCGGACACCCGGCGGTCTCAAGCAGGTGACCGTGCTCAGCCGAGCGAGCAACGTGTACACGTTTCGTACGGATCTCGGCCCCGCCACCTTTGACCCGGCGGTGATCCCGCTGGCGCTGTCCGAACCGGCCGGCCCGCCGCCGCTGCGACTCCGGTTGCAAGCCGGCGATGCGACCTTCGAGGCCACACCGCTGGCCGTGGGCAATCCCCATTGCGTGGTCCGGGTGGACCGGATCGATTTCAACGCCTTGTACGCGACCGGCCCGCTGCTGGAGCGGCATCCCGTCTTCCCGGCGCGGGCCAACGTGGAGTTCGTCCGGGTCGTGGACGCCGCCACCATCGAAATCGCCATCTGGGAACGCGGCGTCGGCCACACCCTGTCGTCGGGCACCGGCAGCGCCGCCGCCGCCGTCGCGGCCATCGCCAACGGCTGGACCGACAGTCCGGTCCTGGTGCACATGGAGGGCGGCGAAACCCGCGTGAGCTGGGACCGCTCCGGCAACGTCATCCAGGACGGGCAGGCCCAGTTCGTGTTCCACGGGCTGATCGAGTCGCACGCGCTGAAATACTGAAATCCGTCCGGGAGCACCATGCCGGCATCCCGCCTGTCCGTCATCTGCATCCGCCCCCAGGGGAGCGCCAACATCGGCGCCATCGCCCGAGTCATGGCCAACTTCGGTCTGGACGATCTGTATCTGGTGGCGCCCGAGTGCCCCGTCGACGAGCAGTCATACCGGATGGCCTGCCACGGTGACGGCGTGCTGCGGCGCGCCCGCGTCGTCGACGCTCTGCCCCCCCTGCTCCCGCAGTTCCACGGTCTCATCGGCACCTGCGGCCGCACCGACTCCAGCGCCTTCGGCGCGCCGCTGAGTCCGGCGGCGGCCGCCGCCGCGGTGCGCCCGCTGGCCGACCGGTATCCGCTGGCCGTGGTGCTCGGCCCCGAGGATCACGGCCTGTCCAACGAGGAGCTGAAGCTCTGCCGGTGGATCGTTCGCATCCCCACGGCGTCGCCCTACGCCTCGCTGAACATCGCCCAGGCGGCCGCCATCCTGCTCTACGAACTGTGCGCCCGACCCGACGGCGCGGCCCCGCCCGCCGCCCGCTTCCGGCCCGCCACCGCCGCCGAGATGGAGGCGTTCTACCGCCACCTCCGCGACCTGCTGCTGGACGTGGGCTTCCTGCACGCCGACAATCCGGAGCGGATCATGTACACGCTGCGGCGGCTGCTGGGGCGGAGCGGTCCGGACCGGCGGGAACTCAAAATTCTGCGAGGGATCGTGCGGCAGGCCGCCTGGGCGCTGGGGCAGGCCGGTTGGCGCGGCCGCCGGCGGGGCGGCCCGGACTCGGGCGGGATCAGACCGGATCGAACTTGATGTCGCGCAGGTTGAGCTGGAGGTTGCTCACTCCGTTGTATTCGTTGAGCTGGATGTTGTAGGCCACGGAAATCTGTTTCTGGTAGATCAGCCGCTCAAACAGTTCCCCCTTCTTCCACCAGACCGCGTCGAAATTCTGCAGGACGTTGCCCACCTTGATCTTCAGGTGCTTGTCCTTCAGGAGCCAGGGGCCGGAGTACACCTTGACGTTCGACGAGGCGAACACGGGGATGGGATTCCCCTCGCCGAACGGGGCCAGCTCGTTGATCTCGTCGAGCAGCTTGAAGCTGATCTGGTTCAGGTCCAGGAAGGTGTCGACATTGAGCTCGGGAATCAGTTCGTCGGGGCCGAGCGTCCGGGCGGCGTGCGCGTTGATCGCCACGCGGAACCGCTCCACGTCGTCGCTGTTGAGCGTCAGCCCCGCCGCCAGGGCATGTCCACCGAACTTGATGAGGTGGCAGTCGCAATCCTGGAGGGCCTGCAGGAGATTGAATTTCGATGTGGAGCGGCCGGAGCCGTGGGCCTCGCCGTTCTCCAGCGACAGGACGATGGTGGGCCGGTGGAACCGCTCCATGATCCGGGAGGCGACGATGCCGATGACACCGCGGTGCCAGTTTTCGCCGCCGAGCACCAGCACAGACTGATCAAAAATGTCCGGCCGGGATTGGGTCAGTTCCTCGATCTCGTCCAGGATGACCTTTTCCTCCTGCTGGCGCAGGACGTTTTTCCGGTTCATGTCGCTGACGATCTGCCGGACGAATTCGGGATCGGCTGAGTCGAACAGGTCCACGGCGGCGTTGGATCCGCCCATGCGGCCCACCGCATTGATCCGGGGCGCGACCTTGAACGCCAGATCGATGCAGGTGATGTCCTTGCCGCGGACGCCCGCCATCTCCAGAAGTGTCTTCAGGCCGATGTTGCCGGGATTGTCCAGCGCCTGCAGGCCGTACTTGACGATAATGCGGTTCTCGTCGGACAGCGACACCAGGTCCGCCACGGTGCCGATGGCCACAAAGCTGAGAAACTGGACGGCCTGCTCCTCCCGGCCGTCCTCGCGCAGCAGCGCCTGACAAAGCTTGAATACCACGCCCACGCCGGCAAGGTTCTTGTCGGGATAGGCGCAGTCCGTCTGCCGGGGATTCAGGATGGAGTAGGCGGGCGGCAGCGCATCGCTGGGCAGGTGGTGGTCCGTCACGATGAGGTCCAGCCCGATCTCCCGCGTGAACTCGGCCACCTCGGTGGCCCGGATGCCGCAGTCAACGCTGATCACCAGGGAGTAGCCCTGATGCTTGAACTCCTCAATGGCCTCCTTTTTCAGGCCGTATCCGTCGGTGAGGCGCCGGGGGATGTAGAAGCCGCACACGCCGCCCAGCAACTGGATCGTCTTCTTCAGCACCACGATGGATGTGACGCCGTCGACGTCGAAATCTCCGTAGATCAGGATGTTCTCCCGCTGATGGATGGCCCGCATGATGCGGTCCACGGTCCGCCGCATGTCCTTCATCAGGTACGGATCGTACAGGTCCTTCAGCGTGGAGTGGAGAAATGCGTAGGCGGATTCAGGGGCCTGAATGCCTCGGTTAACCAGCAGATGCGCTTGGAGATGGGAGATTTTCAGCGCCTCGACCAACTGGTCGATACTCGCTTCCTGGACTGGCTGGACAATCCATTTTTTTTCGGAGTTTGAGCTGCTTTGGTTCGACTGCTTTTGAATCAAAGAAAATTATACCACGCCGGATCGGCGCGGAACAATACATATTCTTGAAGAATTATCCAAATTTTTGGAAAAATCGCAGATTTTGCCCCCGGACTGGAGCAGAAAGCCCGGTTAGCGGAGCTGCTTGCTGATCACCTGGAGCCAACGGACGTAGGATTCACGATATTTGTCGACAAACGCCGCATATTCTTCCTGCGTGGTGAAATTGTTTTCCGTGAACGATTTGTTCAGATAGCGGACCTTGTCATTCTCCTGGATGAAGTCCCCCGAACCGGACTCAATCTCCAGGCTGTCGAGGCCGAAATCGAAGACCAGCGAATAGTCGTTGCCGCGCATCATGCTCAAATCCTTATACACCTTGCGGTAATCCTTCTTGGCGATCTCCTCGTCAAGAAAGGACATGTTATCGGCGGCGGCTCGGCAGTGGATGACGATGAGCGCCATTCCCTTGATGTGCTGGACTCCTACGTAGGTGCCTGCCGCACCCGGGACGGCTGTGGCAAAGTACACGATATTCTTCTGCTCCAGCTCGCCTTTCAGCTGTTGGATGGCCGCCTTGTCGTTCTGGGCTGACAGGCTGAGGACCGATGCAACGAGCACCAGCAGGATGGCCGAACCGCGCACCATTTGTTTCATGGATTCCACCTCGTCGATGATTCGGACAAACGCTTTCATTGTAATCGGACCCTCCTGTCATTTCAACCGGATATCCACATTTTTCAGGATCCTGGTCCCGGCCGCTCTCTCCGGGCGGCCGCTCTCCGTTCCATTGATAAAGATGGACGTCGTCGACCCGAGTTTCGCCCCGCCGCCGCCGGCCGGCCGCCTTGCGGCGGCCGGACCCATGCTGTCAGACAGGTAGGCATGTCCGTGCCAAACCGGTGTATTTGGGTAAGGAGTCAATCGTGTGTTTCCGAGGTCGCGCACGCAGAGAGCGTCGGTGCGATTCCGCCGGAAAACTAGGCGAGATGGTGGAGGGCGCGGCGACCTACCGCAAAACAGTCTCAAAGCCCGCGCTCCTCGTAACTCCTTGATAATAAACGCCGAAGTCGTCTCACACAACCACTTCCCGCCAACCCGACCAGAGAAACGATTTTCTCCCCTGATTTCCCGGCACCGGACGAGGGTGACGGGTTTGCAGTAAAACCGGATACCTGGCGTCGAGCCGCAACAACTTCGAATCCGGTTTTCGGACGCCGGTTCGGTTCCAAAAACGGGAATCGAATTGGCCCGGGCATCACCCCTTCGGCGGATATGGATCGTTCCCGTGGCTGTCCTTATTCTGGATCTTCCCGTCCTTGCCGTGGATGTAGAACTCGGTGCCCTGGTTCTGGCTGATCTTGCGCCCGGCATCAACGGCCTCCTGCTTCTTATCGAAGTGGCCGCTGCTACGGGTCGCACCGTCTTTCTTGACGTCCCAGCCGCCATCGGCGTTCGGGACTACATGATGTGATCCTGGTTTCTTTGACATGGTTGCCTCCTGTCTACTTGTGAAAATTTCCCGACGAGATTTGCAGTATGTACATAAGCCACGAATCGGTCCTGATGAGAATGGCCCTGAGCTGTTCATCGGTCAGCGCAGTCTCCAACTCGTGAACCCGATTGAATAGCTCGATCAGCTTCACCAGCGCCCGAGTATCGTGCATCAGGAAGTCGGTCAGCGGCTCGTTGTTCAGCTCCCGGCAGACATAAAGTACCCTGGCTCGACGAGTTGGCTTGCCGTCATGCAGCAGGTCCTTCTGATTGGACACCCCAGGAATCCACGCGGCGACGAGATCATCGGGTGCCAATCGCCTGAGCAGATGGTTCCACAACTCCCTGAGCGAGCTCAGAATGTGCCTTGCCCGGTCGGCATTGTTACCATACAGGGCATCACGAGCGCCGATGTACGGCCGAGCGAGCCCTGGATCGACCTGCTGCAGAAGAGCGATGCAGCCCGATGTTTCCAACTCAGCTTCGGCGACAAACTGAATTTCCGTTTCGGCCTCGTCCTCATCCCGTTCATCCCAGGGGCGAAGGGTTTCGAGCGCGAAGCTGGTGGTATAGATCTCGCGGGTGGCCCCAGGTAAAACGAAGGCTGGCAGCCGCGTGATGTCCGAGATCTCCCGCAGTGACTCTGCCAAATTCCCATACGAGGCTGCCACATGGGCTATCGAACTCTCCAGCCCAGTGATGACCGGCATTTCAATTTGGAAACGACTTCTTATAGCATCGAAATCGATGCCAGCCATGAGCCGTTCCGTGGCGGCAAGCCGCAGTGATGTGTCGCACAGGGCCAGCTTGGCGGATGCCTGAAGCTGGGAAAGGTGCGAGAAGTCGTGCTGGATGGGCTTGATCGTATCAAGCCATGACTGATGTGCAGCCGAAATGCTCTCGGCAATACGGCTTGTCGCAGTGGCCTGCTTTATCAAATCCTGCCAGTGCTGATTGGCACTTACGATCTCCTGTATTCGGGCCATTGCTCCGGACATTTCGAAGGCACGACTTATCTCCAAATGCTGACGACGGATCGGTTCCAGCGTGCGCTCCATCTGCTCGATCACGCTCAGATAGGATGGCTTGGCCAGCTTGTTGATGGCCTCCATGTCGTGATGGAGTTTGGCGAGGGCGGTTTTGGCTGTTTTTATGTCGTCGGGCATGTTTTCTATCCTTGTGCCGCAACAGAATTAACAGCGCCGACTAGCGAGCCCAGCTTCTGTTTGAGGAATGTCGCACGCGCCTCGACAAATGCCTCGAACGCGACGAAGGTGAGATTAGTCCCTGTCGGTATCAGAAGATCCTCGGCTTTCGTTCCGTTTTGCCTGGCAAGCCATTGCTCGAGCGGCTCGTCTTGCTTGGATTTGTTCTTGGATGAATTCAGCAAATGAAGATTGGCGATGCCGTTCCAGTTCTCTGGATTTTCATAGAAATAGCGCCCTCCCGGATTATTGAAACCGACATGCGCATCCAATCTCTTTTTCCTGAAAGACGCTGCGGGATGCAGGTGATCGATATCGAGAGACTGAGTGAAATCCAGGTCCGGGAACAAGAGCGCCAGAATGGAAAAGCAGGAAGAATCGTCCTTTTGAGTTTTCAGCAATCGGTCGATGAAGTCGTCGTCAAAAGTGAGGTCTTTTGCCGTGCCTCGATAATCGGTCACAATTTCATCCAGAGGGAACCCGGCAGAACCCGAAAGCCCCGGTCGAATGATCTTCCGCAGATTGGTCAGCAGAGCGTCCCCTTGGCCACCGAATACGCCCTTGAGCAAAGACATGTGCAGCCACTGGCGGATTCGCTTCCGTTCTTCCTCGTGACGAGCTCTGTTGTTGATGTCCGCATACAGCCCTTGCTTGCCGTTGGTCTTGTCCCGACCTTTGTGGAAAAGATAATAGGCAATCGGAATGGCCGCGTTCTTGGCTCTCAGGGCGGCATCGTTGAGGCCGAATGACCGGATGAGGCGGAACACCTCCAGGATACAAGTCTTGATGTCGTCCCATTCTTGCTCGATTTTGGCGACCTGGTCTCCGGTGAAATTCTTGACCTTGAATCGCACATCCGCGTCGGAGAGCATCAAAGCCGTTTTCAGAACGAAATCACGATTGATGGAAAACTCCATATCCGACCCGAATCGGACCTGGTCCACCAGATCGTCTATTTGTTGCCGCGCATCCTTCTTCCAGTTGGCCACGGCGATGGACATCAACAAATCCGAGAACGCGAGGGGTGTTCCACCGTGGTTGGTGCGGATGAAAATATCGAGGACGTGATCGATGGATTGATTGGTTTCATTGTAGAAGTGGATAGTGCCGTCCCGACGAATGGCGAAATAGAGTCGGGTGAGCGCCTTACGTGCATACTTGTTGGATTCCTGCCCCATCCCCTGGAGAAAATCCATGACGATATCGAGAACGTCATCGTCGGTTTCGGCTGCGTCGAAATCGAGGATTTCACCGACCTGAAACCAAATCTTGTCTGCCTTGCCCGTGTCCTCATTGAACTGCGCGTCCGTCAGGAACTTGAACTCGTGGCTCATCATCTCCTCGTTCGATTCTTCATCGAGAGGAGCCGCGAGGTTGAGGTAGAGCTTGCGCGGCGGAAGGATGCTATCGTCCTTGGTTCGAGGCCACCATTTTCTGGGCAGTTTGTATGCGTAGGTGCCCTTGAGCCCGATGTAAAGCGAAGTCAGTCGCTGCTGGCCGTCGATGACGGCAAAGAAGTCACCATGCCCTTTGGTGTCGAAGTCCGGGTTGTTTTCTTCGAAGCGCTCGCAATACCGTTCCAGGAATTGGTAAAAGCGGAAACTCTTCTTGACCTCCGGTTCCCGGACTTCCCAGAACATGAATGTATTGATCGGATAGCCGCGCATGATCGAGTCGAACAGGACGCATATCTGAGAGCTGCTCCAGGTGAATTTTCTCTGAATGGCAGGCAGCAGGTAGCGCCGGTTGACGATTTGATGGATCGCCTTCTCGATTGTTATAGCTTTCTCGTACTCACCAGCCATCTATTCCTCACATTCCGTTCACATTATTTCGTTATTCTGTCCTGCGCTCTCATCAAACCTTCAATTTCAACAGCTCATCGTCCAGTCCATAGCGAACCACGTCGATCCGGTCGCTACGCTGGGATACAAAGTCACCGGTCATCACGGGGAGCTGGAATGGGAAGAATGCCGGGTTGTTCAGGAG